>Ga0194129_10000052_pt1 | contig 215680 bp, 187 predicted proteins | sample TA2KigCa35mmetaG_FD_150862 | JGI IMG/M metagenome (GOLD analysis project Ga0194129, IMG submission 150862) | Freshwater microbial communities from Lake Tanganyika, Tanzania - TA2015038 Kigoma Deep Cast 35m | ecosystem: Environmental > Aquatic > Freshwater > Lake | place: Tanzania: Lake...
GCATTTGACGCAAGCGTTGTTACTTTGAAATTGTTCTACAAGTTCTGATGCACCTGCTCCAGGAGGGAGCGGCTTCACAGGATTCTGTGGTGGGCGGCCTTCGGGCCGCCTTTTTTTTGGCTCCTTTCCTTGAACCCTGCAAGAATGTCAGCGAACAATAGGACCATCGCATTCCGATGGCTGGTGAGGGGGGGAGGCCACAATGACTTTTGCAAATCATAAGCGAGCTCTTATTACGGGAGCATCGGCAGGACTTGGTCGCGAGTTTGCGCTTCAAATCGCACGCCAGGGCACCGATGTTGTGCTCGTGGCGCGGCGGGAAGACAAGCTAAAGGAACTCTCGCTCGAAATTCGCAAAATGGGCGTTATGGCAGAGTGCATTTCCTGTGACTTGGAGAATCCCTCTGAGCGAAGCCGCTTGCGCACGGTCATTGAAAGTACGGGCGTCGATCTTCTCATTAACAATGCAGGCTATGGCAAAATCGGCCGATTCACCGAGATCCCCATGGAACTGCAACTCGGTCAAATCGAGCTCAACATCAAGGCGCTCGTGGAGCTCACCTACTACGCGGTTCCTGCGTTTAAAAAGAATGGCTTCGGCACAATTGTAAACATAGCCTCTACGGCGTCGTTTATCCCCATTCCCAATTTTGCAGTCTATGCAGCATCGAAAAAGTTTGTACGCGACTTCACTGAGGCTCTCGCATATGAGCTCCGCGGTTCGGGTGTGCGTGCCTGTGCCGTTTGCCCTGGACCCACGGAAACCGAATTTTTCGAGGTTGCTGGCAATGCAGACAAACTCAAATTCGGAATGATGAAATCACCCGAGGCTGTTGCGCAGGCTCTTGAAGGGATTGGCCGGGGGGAAGCACGCATCGTTCTGGGAGCATCAAACAAGGCTCTCGCGGCTGCGTCTCGGGTTTTGCCCGACAAGTTGGGCATGAACATTGTTGCTCTGCTCACCAAGCCCTGAACTCGGCCGCCGACCATGGAACTAAACTCCTATCTTTTTGCAGACGAAGAGCACATCCGCCGCGAGCGCAGCAAAGTGCGCGAAGCGAAGAAGAGTCGTTGGTGGCAGCAGAAAACAGCCAATGGTTTGTGTCACTACTGTGGCCAGAAGTTCGCCTTCAAAGAACTCACCCTGGATCACATCGTTCCGATTGCACGGGGTGGAACAACATCACCTGGAAATGTTGTTCCATGTTGTGCCGAGTGCAACAAAAAAAAGAGTGTCGACACACCGGTCGACACTCTGCTCTCTGGAAATCCAAAGTCATCACCCGAGAGTGATTGAGCGGATTTCCTTATCGTCGGCTGCTGCTTCACCTTCGGTCAGTGCGGTGATGAGCCCTTTGAATGCGTCGACCCAAATTTTGCCAAGCATGTCTTGCTTCATCAGCATGAGAGCTTCGAAGCGCGTTCTCTTGCGATGATAGCTCCGTGTGGTGGTTAGAGCGTTGAATATATCTGCAATGCTCACGAGCTGTGCTGGAAGTGGGATTTTGTCTGCACTCAATCGGAAAGGATAACCCGTGCCGTCGCGTTTCTCGTGGTGGTACAGAATGATGTCGCGCACCATCTCGGGTACATCGAGACTCTTCACAGCATTGAAGCCATCTTCCGGATGCTTCTTCATCATGTCCCATTCGGTATCGAGAAGCGGTCCGCTCTTGTTCAAAACATGTAAGGGCGTTTCGCGTTTGCCAATATCATGCAGCAAACCACCCAAGGCAAAGCAACGCAAAACATCAGCGTTGTTCTCGCCCATCGCTTTGGCGATCGCAACAGAGAGAATTCCCACACCTGTGGAATGGAAATAGGTATACATGTCGTGGTCAACCAGGTTCTGGATGTGCAGAACGGCACGCGGATCATCTTCCAGACACGTGACAATGTCGTTGGCGACTGTTTGCAACCTGTCCAGAACGAGATTGTCCATGCCCGTGTGAAAGCAGACTTCCATAAGATGGGAGCCAATGTCTTGAATCTGTGAAATGCGAAATTCTGGAGTGCCATTGCGGTCAACAGTCCGTGATGCAGTGTTGAATGCAAGATAAGATCGGTAGCGTTTTTGGTCGTCTGGGCGAATAAAAAAGTGGGCAATTCCGCACTTTTTCAGCATCGATGGCTCCGCGCTGTGCCAGTTCGAGGGTGCACTTGCGAACAGCACAATGTCGTTTGCTCGCCTAGGGTCGGAGCCTCCAACCGAGGCATAGAGGTCAAAATTGATAGGCGTATTGGCCTTGAGGCTTTCGACCGGTATGGCGATCAAATCTTCTTCACGGAGCCCAAACGGGCTTGCTGAATTGGCCATGACTCACTCTCCTCTAAATCCCAGGAGTTATCGGCAGGTTCAAAAAATAATTAATTCCCCTTCAGAAAGTCGAAAATCGTCCGAACATTCACCGGTTGAAGAGGAGCGCCAAATGGCTGGCATCGAGCTAAGCAACACCGAAGAGGAACTGATGTTCGACGAACGCCCACGGGAGAAGGGCAAGGAGTCCTCGAAGAAGCTGCCGGGCGGTGCGGAGTCACCCCTGCTGACGGTGAGCTTGGGGGCGAATCTCGAGCTGGACGAGAAAGTTGCTTCGCCTGACTCTGTTGGAGCGAAGCTTGCACAGCCGGTGCGTGAACTGGATCCCGCACCCCCACAAACAATCGTTCCCGAAATGCCCGATGACGAGTTCCCAGCCAATCTCGCAACCGCTTCCAAGCTCCTAAAGAACGTCGACACACCTGCAGTACCCGCTCAAGCTGCGCCCGTTGAAGCGCGCCGCCCTGAGCCGTTGGCACACGACATTCCCGCGGCTGTGGAGCAGCCAAAGCCTGAAGGCAAGCGCGATGCACTTGATCTGTTTGAAATTCTTTTGGCAAGTGCGCTGAAGGGTGGAGCCAGCGATGTTCTCTTGAAGCAAGGTCAAGTGCCTATGTTCCGCTGGAATGGTGAACTTTTTCCGAGCCGCAATGGGCCACGCCTCGATGCTGAATTTTTCGCAGGTATCGTGCAAGCATTGCTCAATGAGAACTACATGAAGAAGCTTGGCGCGATGCAAGATGTTGATATGAGTTTCCAGAGCCAGCGCGCCGGACGAGTGCGTATCAACTTTTTTCACCAGCGTGGTGATCTCAGCCTCGTTGCTCGTCTTGTCCCCATGGAGATTCCATCGTTTGAAAAACTGGACATGGGTAAAAGCGTGCGCCAACTTGCCGATCAAAAACGTGGGTTGATTCTGGTGACCGGAGCAACAGGTTCAGGCAAGTCAACAACTCTTGCTGCAATGCTCGACTATATCAACAGCACACGCACATCTCATATCATCACAATTGAAGACCCTATTGAATTTGTTCACTCCGATAAGCGTTCGATGTTTAATCAAAGGGAGTTGGGAGTGGACACGCGTTCCTATGCAGAGGCGCTTAAAAGTGCTCTGCGGCAGGCACCTGATGTGATTCTCGTGGGTGAGCTGCGCGACTCTGAAACCATCGAAGTAGCTCTTCAGGCTGCCGAGACCGGACATCTTGTCCTGAGCACGCTGCACACCAATGACGCTGCAGATACGATCTTTCGGATCCTTGGAATGGTTGGTAAAGACAAAGAGGGAATCATTCGTGCGCAGCTTTCCGATTGCCTGCGCGGAGTAGTGAGCCAGAGACTTGTCAAACGCAAAGATCGGCCCGGACGAGTTGCTGCTCAGGAAGTCATGATCAACACTGCTACGATCCGCGAGAAGCTCGCCAAGGGAGGGCATCCCTCGCTGGTTCGTGATTTCATCATTCAGGGCGGGCACAGTGGTATGCAGAGTTTTGATCAACATTTAATTCAACTTGTCCGTGCAGGTGTCATCGAATACGACGAAGCGCTTCGCAATGCGACCAACCGTGAAGACTTTGCTTTGCGCTTTAACGGAGTGGATGATGGACGCGCCGTCTCCTGAGGAGGAGTTGGGCTCTGAACGATACGGTTTGGTGCTCAACGGTCGCACCTATCAAGCGCTGTTTGCCTACACGGTCGAGGAACGCTGGGAGCCCGGTCCTGCAGCCGTAATTGCTCCCGATGCTCAACAGAAAATCTTCTTTCGCGCTCTGCCCTTGCAGAGTCTTGTTCCAATACTGGTCTCAGCCGGCACGGTTGCTTTATTGTCTATTTCCGTTTGGCAGGGCTGGATTCCGAGTTTGGCTGTGAGTCAAAATTTAGTTTTTAGTCAGCTGGAATTCTGGCGGATTTTTTCTGCACTTTTTGAGCATGCAGATGCAAAACATCTGCTCAATAATCTTTTACCATATGTTGGTTTGGGTTGGTTATTGTGGGGTTATTTCGGCTCTCTTGCGTTTCCGGTCGTTCCCATTCTTCTTGGTTCAGCCGCGAATTTCCTGGCTATTATGACTTACCATCCTCAAAGTCTTCTAGTGGGGATTTCAGGAACCGTTTTTGCAATGGCAGGAATGTGGAGTGCTCTGTATATTAAAAACGACTCTCGATTTTCAATCCGCAAACGTATTCTTCGTGCAATGGGCTTTATTCTCGTTCTATTTTTTCCACTCAGCCTCGAGGCGAATGTTGCCGACCGAGTCCATATACTCGGTGGCATTTTTGGATTTATCGCGGGCTATTTTGGGTGGGGTAAATTGCAGCCTGAGCGAGTCAGCGCGCAGAAAAACTCCGCAGGAAGGGTGAAAGTTCTGTGAAACGGAACTCCCAACGCGCCGACGTTCCACTGTGCCCTCCGGCGAATTCTGTAATGTGGTGTTCAATCCCCATGTCATTCAGTGTTTGTGCCATTCTGCGGTGGCCGAATTGAGCTCCAAATTCATCTTCTGAACCACAGTCAAGGTGCAGCCATTTGAGTTTTTTAAGCGCGGCTGCGTGCCCATTCACAATTCTGCTCGGATCGCGTTCCAGCCATTTTTGCCAAACTTCAGGAATCAGTTCGCAGTTTTCAATGGTGAAGGGAAGATCGCACCAAATGCCTGGGCGCTGTGGGTTTGGGCTGTAGCAGGTTGCCATGGCTATGGTCATCAAAGCGTGAAAGTCTTCCTTTGAACATTTTTCTGGGCGCGGCTGTGCAAAAAAATATTTCAGGAATGCCTCAGGGCTGCCGTACTTTTTAAATTTCGTCGCTGCCATGGGAAAAGATTGAGTCATACTGAGGTCGAAGGCGCTGTCTGCGGCTGAGGCGATGCAATAGGAAAAGTGTCCAGGCTTGAGCATGCTCGTCATGAGCGCTCCATAGCCACCACTTGAGTGACCACAGATAACGCGTGCATCGGCATGAGCAAGGGTTGGAAGCTCGGCGTCAACGAGTGGAATCAGTTCTTCAATCAGATGGCGCATGAACGCACCACAAACAGTTGAATCGATGAATTGGCTGCCCCCGAAGCGGGTGGTGGGGTCGGGGAAAACGAATATACATTCAGGCAGCACATCGTTCTTTTGAAGGCGGTGCAATTGCGCTCCGAGTGATTCGCCCAGGAATCCGCTCTCCGACATCAGACTGCGGCCTGTGCCCAGGTATCCATCGAGCATCCAGATGGTGGGGTAGCGTTTTGCGGGTGTGTAATCGGGTGGAAGCAGTACCGGCAAAACGCGCTCAGTAGCGTTTACCAGCGGAAAGCCTTTGAGGAGCTCTGATTCCAGCTTCAAATAGCGCAGTTGTTGTTGGAACATGCTTGTCTTTCGCCATTGGGTTGATGTTCGGCAAGGTTTGCCGGCGTTGAGCAAAAGAGGATGCCGAAACATCTTCCAGAGACCGTGAGGCAAACCATGCTGCGTTCAATGAATCTGCAATTTCCTGACAAACTGGGCAAGTGGCTCGGTCTGTTGGTGTTTGTCGCCGCATGTCAGAACCCACCCAGCGCACCAATTCGCAAGGGCACCAAGCTTGAGAAGCCGGCAGCTCCCGTTCCCAGTGCAAATCCCTTTGGTCAGTTTTCACCCGACCAGGTTTACTCGGCGCGGCAAAAGACATTCTTGAAGGCGCGGATTGCAGATTCTGCGAAACTCGGGTTGAGCGAGAAATGTGAGATTTTCGATGGTACCCAAGTGGTTTTAAAAACGCCCCCGGGCGCCTCTGTCGACAAACATTGGAGCGTGGAATTGCAGATGAAAATTCCAGGCTGTGCGCTCGAGCGAGGTTACCTGTTTGCAGAGCATTGGCAACAGACAGCTTCTCCCGGTGGCAATACTTCAGACCCCTGCGGGTTTCCCGTTGAACTCGACTATGAGCGCGGCAAACAACTGGCTCAAGAGATCAATCGACTGAACATAGGTCGATTTACGGGGCGTTGTTATGAGTATGCTGGCATGGCTCTTGAGAATGTGGGCTTGATGCCCAAAGGACCCGGTGCTTGGAAAGCGGCAGGTGTTCCTGTGGAATCGGCTGCCGATTTTATTCAAGTAGAGAACAGCAGCGTGGCCGATCGCTTTGTGCGGTTGCGACCGCAGAGTTGGGCTTGTCTTCCTGTTGGGACAATTGTGGTTTGGAACCGAAGCATCTGTGGATTCAATGCAACTCATGGTCACATTGAAATCGTCACCAGCCGCAACGCGGCATATCCCCCTGAAACGAGACTCTGCTCTGATGGTTGCCAGACGCTGCAAACAAAATGTTCCGTGAGCTCCGGAGTTTCGTTCTTTTATCCGCGCAAGAAACAATAAATCTTTTCAGAGATCAAAAGGGGAATAGAATTTCCCGCCCCGGACGAAATCGAACCAGGGAAGCAGCATTGCACTCTCGCGTTCAACGATGGCACGCGCATTCTGACATGAGCGTGCCACCCAATGCTCAACCAAAAGAGCCTGTTGTTCTGCAGAGAGTGCATGGGAGATGGTTCTGGGAAGCCACTGGGTGCGCAAAGCATGCAGTAGAATTCCGGCGCAAACGGAAACATTCAAAGATTCAACGAAGCCACTCATGTCGACGTGGAGATAGCCGTCCGCAAATTCAGCCCAGTTCTCGGACAGCCCAAATTTTTCGTTTCCAGAAACAAGTGCAATTCGCTTTTGACCGATAACCTTCAAAAAGGTTTCGTTGCCAATCTCCTGGGCTGAAAAGCTGGGAAGCTCACCCTTGTAATAAATCGAAGTGCGCGCAAACGAGGGAAGGGATACCAGAAAAATCATATAGCCGGCCTGCCGCAGTGCGTTGGCACAGGCTGCAATTGAATTTGTCCGGCGTGCGGACAGCCACGTGCTCGACCCCCTCTCCACGCTATCGCTCAAGCGAAACTTCATGTCGGGTTGGTGATAGACGAAACTAACATCCTGAAATCCAAAGGCATCCGCAGTTCGGAGGACAGCGCTGATGTTATGGCAGTGGTGGGTGCTCTCGAAGACCGGCATCACCGCTCGGGTACGGGCGCCTGCCACCGTGGCAAAGCGTTGAAGGCGTTCATCGGTGATTGCAGCGGAAAGAACTTCTTTTACTTTGCCGAAGTCCACTTGCAGGTCTGCAGGAATAAAATAATCTGTTCGCAAAGTTCGCGAGTTATCGTCGGGACCAGACCATTTCCCGTTTTGCGGGTTAGGGTTCACTGCAAAACTCCAAGTTTTTTGTCATTTTGTCCGAACACAGAATCGGTGGGTTGTGGCACAAAGCCACCGCAGCCGCAAGCAAGAAGGATTCCTCGTATGGCCTCACTCCTGAAGACTTTCAAACCCGGAGCGCCAGCTCCGACCGGCAGCAAGCTTCACACCAAAGGCTGGTTGCAGGAGGCTGCTCTGCGCATGCTGCTCAACAACCTCGATGCGGAAGTGGCGGAGCGCCCTGAGGATCTCGTTGTCTACGGTGGACGAGGGAAAGCCGCGCGGAGTCCGGCTGATTTTGAACGCATTACGGCGGCGCTGCAGGAGCTCGAAAACGACGAAACATTGTTGGTTCAAAGTGGAGCGGCTGTCGCAAGAATCAAGACTCATGCCGACTCCCCAAGAGTACTTCTTGCTAACAGCAATCTTGTCGGCCGTTGGGCGAACTGGGAGCATTTCGATCATCTCGAGAAACAGGGACTGATGATGTACGGCCAGATGACGGCCGGGAGTTGGATTTATATTGGCTCACAAGGGATTGTTCAGGGCACATACGAAACTTTCTATGAAGCTTTTCGTCAGCACTATGCGGGTCAGAGTCGCGGCAAGTTTGTCTTCTCGAGCGGACTCGGTGGCATGGGCGGCGCTCAACCGTTGGCTGCAGTTCTTACGGGGGCGTGCTTCCTCGGCATAGAAGTTGATCGTTCCCGTGCTGAAATGCGCGCGCGCACCCGCTATCTCGATGAAATTCATGACAACGTTGATGCGGCCATGAAATCGCTGCATGAGCATATGCAGGCGGGTCGTGCGAAAAGCATTGCAGTCATCGGCAATGCAGCGGAAATTCTTCCTGAGCTCATCAAGCGTCCCGATTTTACACCTGCGTTGGTCACAGACCAAACCTCGGCGCACGATCCGTTGTATGGATATGTTCCCGTGGGCTATTCGATGGAGCGGGTCAGCGCAGAGAGGAAATCCAATCCGCAAAAGGTTCGCCAAGACGCTCTGGCGAGCATCGCAGTGCACGTTCGCGCCTTACTCGAGCTCAAAAAACGCGGTATTCCCACCTTCGACTATGGCAACAACATTCGTGCCATGGCTCAAGAAATGGGTGTGCAGAATGCATTCGACATTCCTGGGTTTGTTCCCGAATACATCCGGCCTCTGTTTTGCGAAGGCCGTGGTCCGTTTCGTTTTGCGTGCTTGTCGGGTGACCCACGTGATCTCGAAAAAGCTGACATGGTTTTGCGTGAAATGTTCGCGAGCAATGCGGGAGTTCAGCGTTGGCTGGAGCATGCACCCAAACGTGTGTCGATTCAGGGATTGCCCGCACGCATTCTATGGTTGAACTATGGCGAACGCGCACGCGCCGGCTTGAAGTTGAATGAAATGGTGAAGACGGGCGAGCTCAGTTGTCCAATTGTGATTGGTCGCGATCACCTTGATTGTGGCAGTGTCGCCTCGCCGAATCGTGAGACCGAAGCCATGAAGGATGGCACCGATGCTGTTGCCGATTGGGCTCTGCTGAACGCATTTGGAAATATCGCAAGCGGTGCAACCTGGGTGAGCTTCCATCACGGCGGCGGTGTCGGCATGGGGTATTCCTTGCATTCGGGAATGGTGGTTGTGGCCGATGGTACAGCTCAGGCTGCGCAACGGCTGGAGCGGGTTTTGAGTTTTGATCCTGCTATGGGTGTATTCCGGCATGCAGATGCGGGTTACGACATCTCGAGAAAGATTGCAGATGAGCGCATGAGTTCAGGGACTGTGACACCCTCTCAGCCGCGGTTCTATCCACGCTACAAGTGAAAAGACTTCACGAAGGGAGAGAGCCTCATGACAAACCCACTTTCTGCCGGTGCGGAAATTATCTCAGTGAAGGAGCATGAGCGCATTGTAATTCGAAATGCGTTGGTGCTGACAATGGACTGCGACAACCTGGATGAGGTTGAGAGTACGTCTGCTGTGGTGCTGGGTGCGCAGAAAGAATGCGATGTTGTGATTGAAAATGGCATTGTGAAAGCCATTGCTCCCAATGCCGCGGCGAATCAAACGGGTGCACGGGTCATTCAAGGGCGTGGTTGTGTGGTCATGCCGGGCTTGATTGATGCACACACGCACCCCGTATTTGCGGGTTCGCGCGCTACGGAAACGGTTTTAAAGGCTCAGGGACTTTCTTACGAGGAAGTGACCGCCCGCGGTGGCGGTATTGTTGTGAGCATGCGCGCAACGCGTGCTGCGTCGACCGCAGAACTGAGAGCCTCATACATCGCAAGGGCACGCCAGGCGCTTGCACGTGGAGTTGTCGCTTGGGAAGCGAAAACCGGATATGGGCTCAATGTTGAGCAGGAGCTGAGGCTGCTCGAATGTCTTTATGAAGCTCATAAAGAGGAGAAGGTAGCAAACTTTCTTCCTGCTATGGCTCCCACTGTTCTTGGCCCGCATGCAGCTTCTCCAGAACAACATGGGCTCGACAATTACATGCAGGCACTGATCGATGCACTCCCTCAGTTCTCTTCGCTAGCGAAAAAATATGCTGAACTTGATCGAGTCAAACCCATTTCTGTGGATGTATTTCTCGAGCGCAATTACTTCACCCGTGAACAGGCCGATCGTTGGTTGTCGGCAGCACTCCAACACGGAATGGATGTGCACCTCCACGCAGATGAATTCTCCCGCAGCGGTGGCTGTGAGGTTGCAATTGCTCTTTCTCAGAAAATGGAACAAACCCACGCGCGCGCCCGCAATCGTGGTCGAGTGCTGAGTGTTGATCATCTCCAATACGCAACCGATTCTGACCTCCTCAAGCTACAGACCTTGGGAGTGATGCCCGTGGTGCTACCACTCACAAGTTTCTTCTCAAACATTGCTTATGTTGAAGGTCGTAAGCTGCGCTCGGCTGGAGTCCGTGCAGCCATAGCATCTGATTTTAATCCCGGAAGTGCACCTATGAACTCTCTTTGGTTTGCCGCTTTCCTAGCCCTCGTGAAGGGCGGATTTGCAATGTCCGAGGTGCTTACAGGAGTGACACGGCATGCAGCAAGAGCGATGGGTGTGGAAGCAAGCCATGGCGTTCTGCGGGTGGGGCTTCCTGCTCAGATGATCATGTTTGAGGGAAATTGTCCGGAAGATTTCTTCGCAACACCCCTTGGCGATCATCTCAAGACCGTGATCATTTGATCCAGTCGGCCACCAGTGGTTTTGCGCTGACCTGCTTTTTAGGGTCTGTGAGAAGAAATGCTGCAGCTGCGTCGAGCTGGAGTTTGTCGGCGTGGGTGTCGTGCTTGCGCAGCCTCAGAAGGCAAAGAGGCTCGCCTTTTGTAACTGTCTCACCCACCTTCTTCATGTTCACCAATCCGACCTTATGGTCGATGGCATCTTCTTTTTTCTTGCGCCCAGCACCCATTTCAATCAGCAGCAGTCCAAGAGCACGAGTATTGATGCTCTCCACCCGCTGTGTGTCTTGGATGTCAGCCAGCACAGGGACATCGATCGTACCACTTTCAATCCACTCTTTGTTGCTGCGCTCGAGTGCTGAGAGATGTGCTCCTTGTTGTTCAGCGATTTTAAGAAAGACATCGTATGCGCGACCACTTTCAAGATGCTTTTTCATGCGTGTGTATGCTTTTTCATGCGCACCGATTGATGTGTCCTGGTGTCCCAGAACAGCAGCACGGGCAGCCAACTGCAGACTCAATTCACGTGTGTCTTGAGCCCCTGCACCCTGCAGAATGTCGAGACACTCAACAACCTCACAGGCATGCCCTGCCGTGCGCCCGAGAGGCTCGTCCATGTTGGTGAGAGCTGCTTCAACCCTGCAGCCTGCCATCTTGCCAGCATTCACAAGTGACTGCGCAAGTTCTCGCGCCGAGCCGTAGGACTGTAGGAAAGCTCCCGAACCGAATTTGACGTCGAGAATCAGAGCGTCGAGATCTTCGGCGAGCTTTTTCGACATGATGCTCGCAGTGATGAGCGAAATGCTTTCTACGGTAGCGGTGACATCACGCAGTGCATAGAGTTTTTTGTCGGCCGGAACGAAGCTGTCAGTTTGAGCGCCAAAAGCTCCGCGACGCGCAATAATCCAACTCCGAAATTGCTCGCTATTGGGTTGTGCCATGAAGCCAGGAATGGCTTCGAGCTTGTCGACCGTTCCACCTGTGTGACCCAATCCCCGACCAGCAACCATGGGTACAGCCAGGCCATCGGCAACAAGCAAAGGAAGAATGATAAGAGATGTTTTGTCGCCCACACCGCCTGTGGAGTGTTTGTCTACGCAAGGAATGCCCTGCTTACGTAGGGGTGTCCAGTCCATTCTTTCACCGCTGTTTATCATGGCTGTGAGAAGCGAAGCTGTTTCTTCATCGTTCATGCCATTGAGAACAACGGCCATCGCCAAAGCTGCCATTTGGTAATCGGGAATCACCCCTGTAGCGAAGGACTGGACGAAGAAATGAATTTCTTCGCGAGTGAGTGTCTGCTTGTCTCGTTTTTTACGAATAATTTCCTGTGGCAAGAACATATGCAGAGCCCTTCTTTAATTATTTTTAATACGAACCTGTGTGCGGAGCATTGAGGCCATTGACCAGAATGACTCCTGCGCTTGTGCCCAAACGCGTCGCGCCGAGCTGAATCATGGTGAGTGCATCGGTGAGTGAACGTATCCCTCCACTCGCCTTAATTCCCAACCGCAGCCCGTGTTTCTTTTCGTGCTCGGCTTGTACGTGTGAGAGAATTTCCATGTCGGCTTGGCTGGCACCGCGTGCTCCGAATCCTGTTGAAGTCTTCAGCACATGAACGCCACCTTGTGCCGCAGCCTGCGCAGAGTGAAAGATTTCCTCCTCTGAGAGCAGAGAAGTTTCCAGGATAACCTTCACAAGTTTTCCCTGAGCAGCGCGCACAATTTTCTCAGCCTCACCTGTGAGCCTGCCCCAGTGACCATCCTTGACCCAACTGACATTCTGAACGTAGTCGAATTCGCCCGCGCCTTGTTCGAGCGCTGCAGCAACTTCTGAAACCTTGCCAGCAGTGCAGTTATTGCCATGAGGAAAACCAATCACCGTGCACAGCTGAAGGCCAGAGCCCTGCGCTTGCAGGGCAGAGATTTTGGGTTGGAGAAATTCAAGAGCACTTCCCGAAACACAAATAGCTCGGAAACGGTTCTGGTAAGCTTCTTCTAGCAGAAGACTCAAGTGGGATTCCTGAGCATCCATTTTCAACAGGGTATGGTCGATGAGCGCCGCGAGCGCCACTCTGTCGGAAGGGTTGGACAGGAGTTGTTGTTGCGCAGAAAAATCTTTTTCAAGGCTGGGGTGTGTTGTCTGCATGTCAACGTCTCACTTTATTGTTTGTCGCAGATGCCATTCTCATTAACGTCAACACAATAGATTCGGGTAAATGAAAATGCAGGCAATTGTCTGATGCCATACATAAATTCAGGAAGATAGTTTTGCCCCCAGGCGGCAAAACTCACCATGAAATCGCCCTGCAGTGTCACCTTTTCTTCGATTTCAATGGTTCTGTATTTGCTTCGGTCGGCGTCGCGCCCAACAGACCACTGCTTGTATCGATCACCGTTGACAAACATTCCAAAGTTTTCGGTGGTGTCCTCAGGCGGAATCAGTAGCCGCAACCTGAGATGCTGTTGTGGCCCGAGGGTCAGGGGCGACCCGACTGTTGCGGGAAGCGGCTCTATCCATTCTATTTGGGCACCGTTAGTCACCATTGCGTCGGCAGTTTCAGTGCGGAATGTTCGACCTTCCGGTGATTTCAGAATTGTTCGGAATGTGAGGGGCACGACACCCTCCAACAGTCCACGCTCAGTGATCCCTGACATGGGAATCACTTGATTCAGTGCTTTACTTTGGAAGACTCGGTTGAGCATGGCATCTACATTCATGCCCGACTGTGCAATCAAAAGTCGAGCAAAGCTTGCGCGCCCAAGATTGTCCTCGACGTTGAGGCGTTGATTGATTTTGAAGTCAGCAATGAAGGGCCCCTCGGGCTGCTGAAGTTTTTTTGCAGAAAAATCCTGAAGCAGAGGTTGCAGAAGGAATTGTCGTTGTTGTTCTCTGTCGTCGACCGCAGGCCCAGCGCGCATCAGTCGCGTGATACCGTTTTTAGCCAGCCACGCCCGAAAGGGAGTCTGAACGATGAGCCTTGAAGGAAAAAAACTTCCATCGAAGGCAATGCTCTTTAGGGTTGAAGCGCCGCTGCCAGATGGTTCTGCATAAATTCGATTTTGCTCAGAGATGCGCGAACTCTCCATGTTCGGATCGCAGGCAAGCAGTGCACTTTCGTTCGAGCTCACAAGGAGCCGGCTCGTGCAGCGATACATTTCGCCATTGCGCCACAGGCCGATGGCATACTCGCCGGGTTCAAGTTGGATTGAAATCTCGCGGCGCTGGAGAATCAACGATGTAAAAAGATACTCGCGTACCCCAGCGTTTTCAGAAGGGGTAAGCACCGCCCTGAACAGATCATCCTGAATCTGAATGGGAACCTCGGGCAATAATTCTTCACGTTGGGTTGCGGGCTGGAGTGCTGTGATTCTTCCGATGCGAAGCAGATCGCCATATTGCAAGCCGGTGTCTTTGCCCGGGCGCAATGTCAGGCGCGCGCGGATATGATGACGAATCTCAACGGAAGTTGTTTTTCCTGATTGAACAGAGAAAATTTTGTGCGTGCGTGCTTCGCCAAATCCCGTCGAAATATACCAGCGACCCGTGGTGAGCGGGCAGTTTGCTTTGCCTTTCTCATCGAAAAACCCAATAGCGCGCACGGCACGTGTGCTTTGTTCGTGGATAAAAAAGAGTTGTCCTGAAGCATTTTCTTGTGGCTGCCCGCGCGCATCGAGAAGCGTGAACGAGATTTCGTTTTTTGTTTGTGATTCGTTGAGGCCTTTTGCAGGCTGTGAATTGATCACTGCAGAATTTGGCATGAGGTGGCAGAGACCCGCTTCCGGAATCTGAGCATCAATGGTTCCTATTGTGTTCGTTGTTCCGAGCACAAAATCACGATCACTCAAAATGAGACTCGGACGCAGGGGCAGCAACAGCGGATGCCATTGTGCCGGCGAGCCGCGTGAACTGAGACCTTCGTAGTCATCGGCGGTCAAGCTCAATAAATTCGAACGGGAAACCTGCTCACGCCAATCGCCTGGGAAGTTTGCTTGAGGGTCGGCTGTGTCGGCCTCATCTGCCCAAAACCATGTTTTGCACCCGTTCAGAGCAACGGCGCTCAAGGCTCCAATAATAAGGATTTTTCGGGCTCGTTGGCCAGGTTTATGTGTGTTCACTGTCATCGGCTCTAATGACTCTGATCAATGATTTGCCACTCCCGCTCAGGTATCACTACACAAGTGCCCAAGAGTTGGATGGCCTGTATAGCAAAAGAACAGCATGTCGATACTCCAGACTACACCTTGTGCACCGGATTGACACCTTTTCAGAGCGTAAGCCATCGGGTTGGCAGGCGAATTGTTCAAAAGGGCAAATTTTCAAGGATGAGTCCCAGCACGGCACGCATTTTGCAAGAGCAGGACGTGTCGCCATTACTGGGCGTCTCAAAGAGCGAGGGAGACATATGATTAGAGGAAAATCTTCAATTCTTTCAGCCGACACAACTTCAGCAGGTGCTGCGGGAGGCGATTCAACAACCTCGCTCGATGCGGGTGGAATTACGACCTCCGACGGACTCAAGATCAAAACCCTTCCGCCAAGTGTCGTAAAGGATATCGAGCAGAAGAATATTGCCCGTCGTTTGGCAGGGTTGTCGGCTATCGTCATCAAAGTTCGGCGTTGCATCGCGTGCGGTGCTCCGTTTGAATCGGCAGGCAACCGCACCTGTGGGTGTTCCAGCCGCACCGCTGGAATCATTGCAGGTCGTGAAATCATCTGAGTAAGCCACTCAAGTTCCGGCATTTTTTGCCCGATACCTCGTCTTAAGGACGGGGTTTTTTTATGGCTCAGCGCGTGTCGCAAGATCGCACACCGTACAACGTTCGCTATCGCACTTCCGATGGCGAAGTGAAGGTTATTCGCCGCGTACCCCCGCCACGTTTGCACGACATGATGCCCGATGACATGGTGACCATCACTCAAAAGCGCAGTGAAAATTGGGACTCGGGCGAGGAAGTTCGCATAGTGGGCGTCAGCAAGCGCCAACCCAACACTCTTTGGGTTGAGAAAAGCGATGGGAAGCGCACATTTTTACCCTACAGTGACGTGCAAGGTGCGCCCGGTGGCGAATCCGGTGTTGAGTTCGCCGAGGAAATCCGTGAACGACGGCGTGATCCTATTGGCAGCGATTATTTACTTTGGCCCTGAGGCAACTTCGGGAAGGGGCGACGAAACATCCCATCCAATAAAATGATGCTTCCGATTCCTGTACCAGGGATGTTGCAGAAGAATAGAATGTGCGCGCGGATAATGATGCGTGGGCAGTGACGGAAACAGGTGATGCAGAAGATGATAGGCATCGTTTCTGGGAAACAGCAGCCAATTCAAAAATGCGCTTGGAAGAAGATGATTTCTACTTCGCTCAAGAAGATCTTCCTTGCCATATAAAAACAAATGGTCGGCGGAATCCGAGAAGATTTTCATCCACTGATAAGTCGTTATGTAGGGCAATACTAAGTAGAGTGCGATGTAAAGTTGTGTAGCCGGGATAAGCAGAGCAAACAGGAGAACTCCGAGCAATACGGCGCGGAGGTTATTACACCACCGTGGACAAGAGCGTGACCACGCGACAGGCCGAAATGTTTGCAGCCAGAGGGGGACAAGAGCTGCACACAGGCAGAGGATACGGCTGATCTGAAGAAAATATGGGCGTCTTGAATCGAGAAAAATCCGCCTTGATTTGTAATCTAAATCGCGCTCGGGATGACCCAAGTACGCATGATGGCTAACATGTTGCTTCACATACTCTTGAAAATCGCTCAATTCGATAGCCGAAATAAGATATCCAAAGAATGTGTTATCAAGTGCTTTTTCAACAAAAATACCATGTGCGCATTCATGCATCATGTTTCCTAGTGCACGCCAGCGTGTTCCAATGAAAATTACTGCGAGTGAACGAAGAACAAGAGCGCTCTCAGGAAAAATAAGAACAAGTTGTTCGCAAAGCAATGCGCAAAGTGCAGCGAGAAAAATATTCCACAAAACAGAGAAAAGGCCAGCGGAAGAAGCCTTCCGTGACCTGAATTCGCTAATGACAAGAGAGTTCAATTCAGAGCGAATTGAATTCACTCATATCCTTTCATTATCGTTTCAGACCGATAATTTCCTCGAGCATGCTGTCGGAGGTTGTAATTGTTTTCGAGTTTGCCTGGAAACCGCGCTGTGTGGTGATCATGTCCACGAACTGGCTTGCAAGGTCTACGTTGGACTCCTCAAGAGATGCAGAGTAAACGGAACCACGCGTACCTGTTTGTGGCACACCCACGCTCGGTTCACCCGACCGGTAGGTTTGGCCGTAACAGTTCTGACCTGTTTTCTGCAAGCCCCCAGGGCTGGGGAAGGTCGCCATAGCGATAGCACCAAGACGGCGTTCAAGGCCGTTGGTATACACCGCGCGCAGGTTTCCTTCCTGGTCAACTTTAAGCGACTTCAAGTATCCGGCCTCGGAACCATTCTGAGAGTGATACAGGGTCGAAGAGCGAGCAGCCAAACTGGTCGAGGTGGTTTTACCCATACGACCGTTTTCATCTTCAACAGGACCAAAGTTGAACTGAATCTTTTGCGGAGCGGAGCCGTTGGCAAACTGAATTTCGTGAGCGTCAGATTGCTCCATAACGTCAATGAAGCTCGGTTTTCCTTCCTTGGTACGGAACGGCATCACCGGTTTACCGGTTTCATCGTACGTGATTTTTCCCTTACCAATAACAGCAGGCAGTGGACGACCAAGCTCATCGTAAGGAGGAGCGCCTTTAATTTCAGCGCCGTCGATGGTTGCGTACCAGTTCCAACTGTTGGTCTCGTTCTTGTCTTTTGCGAAGTAAATGGTGGCCTGATGAGACTGACCGAAGTTATCGTAAATAGTCACAGTCGAAGCATAGTTTGAAGTTTCGTTGGGCTTGCGTGGATCGAACTCTTCAATAAGAACGGGCTCGCGCAAGTCAAGGTTGACGTTCATTGCCACTCTGGTTGTGGGAATTGGTGCAATAGACGTTGTACTGACCTGCATGTCCTGCATACGCGTTTCGAGTTTTCCGTCTGCACCTGTGAGGAAGCCCTGTAGCTTCTTGCCATGGACGTCGGAAATGTAGCCATCGCGGTCGAATCGGAATGTTCCTTGGCGCGTGTAGGTGAGACCACCGGAGTCGCCGCCGTCAGATGCGCCTGTACGCATAACGAAGAAACCTTCACCCTGAATCGCCATATCGGTGATACCGCCGGTGTGCGAAAGAGCACCCTGAGTAAAGTTCGTGGTGATACTGCGCAAACGAGCACCACGACCGAGCTGAGAGAATTCGTTGAGGTTCACCGCGAGAAGGTCTTCAAATTCGGCGCGGTCTGACTTGAACGCACGCGTATTTGAGTTGGCGATGTTGTTGGAAATCACACCCATGGAGTCGGTATTGACCGAGAGTCCGGACACACCACTAAACAGCGCATAGTGAATTGCCATTAAGTCATTCCTCCATCAAACGAATGAAACTTCAAGAAGCCTTCCTGGCGTCATTGGAAGCGGTTTGTTTTGTTTCGCTTGTCTTAGCTTCAGGTGCTTTCACAGTTGGTGCCTTGGTCTCTGCCGATTTGCCCTCGGCAGCTTTCACATCAGCAGATTGGGCATCTGTTTTCTTGACCTCAGATCTCTCGGCGCGAGCAGCGCTACTGCTGGCTCCTGCCGGCTTCTCAGGTTGTGATTTGGCTTCTGGGCGGGGACGCTCGCGCTTTACCGCCGCTCCAGGTGCTGCTGCCGCTCCAGGTGCTGCTGCCGCTCCAGGTACTGCTGCCGCTCCAGGTACTGCTGCCGCTCCAGGTACTGCTGCCGCTCCAGGTACTGCTGCCGCTCTCGGTGCTACGGCTGCTGGTGCTACTTGTGCTGCGGTGGCGTCAGGTCTGATGGCGAGAATGTCTTTTGCTTCAACTTTTCCGCTCGCGGTATCGAGTCGGCCGCCATTAGCCAGGTCAGTGATGGCATCTACTTTTGCCGTGAACGAGGTCTTCACTTGCATTTGCTTGCCGTCTTGCGCAGATGCTTGAACTTCGAATGTGTAATCGCCCGGTTTCACTTCTTTGCCAGTGTCGGCCTTACCATCCCACTCAATAGAATGGCGGCCAGCGTTCTTCTCACCCAAGCCTAGCGTTCTTACGATGTTGCCCGATGAGTCTTTGATCTGAACACTGATGGTTCCCGCTTTTGCAGCGAGCTCAACAGCACCTTGAGTGACCTTCATGTCATCACCCACGCGTATCTTGGCGCCACTGACATCAACCAGCCGTCCCAGGTAAGGAGTGAGCTTGTCGATATTGGCTTGCGCACTTTGGTTTTGCATTGCCTCGAGAGTCTTGTTGACGCCCATCAGCTGTTCGACTGTGTTGAACTGAGCAAGCTGAGTTGCCATCTCATGATTTTCAAGTGGCTTTGTTGGGTCTTGATATTTCAACTGCGTGACCATCAGGTTCAGGTAGTCATCTTTGTTGAGCTTGTTTTTTGCGGCTTCTTGCTTTTTTCCGCTGACGCGTTCAAGCATTTCGCGAAACTCTTTGTCGCTCTTGCTCTCTCCGACTCTCAGCTCGCCATTTTCACCTATGGCCTGTTTATCTTTCTCTAATTGCTCGGCTGCAAGTGCGTTGGACTCGCCAATGACTTTGTCGAAATTGAACGACTCTTTGCCGCCATTGCGAGCCTTTTCAGCTTCTGCAAAAGCCGGGTTGTTATCAGTCTGTGGCGCAACAAATGGGCCAGCTTTGCTTGACACACTGAGCATTGTCGTACCTTCCCCCGTCTAAGAGACACTCAATTCAGATACTGACTGAATTACGCTGTCACCTTGAGTGAGCCGTTTGCATTGCGTTGTATATTTGTCTGAGAATCATTTTTGCCGGTGTAGTTCTTCTTTGCAGCTCCACTCACTGGTGCTGCGTTGTTCAACGGCATGTTGGGAGACTGGAAAAATCTCTCCTGCCCGAAGCCCTGCTGACCCGCTGAGGATTGGTTCTGTGAGAAGGAATTGAATCCTTGCTGCGGCTGATGTTGTTGTTGTTGTTGCTGTTGGGATTGCTGGTTGCTGTCACTCTGACTTGAGTTCTGGAATCCTGACTCTCCCAGTTTGGCATCCGTCGCAAAGCTCACTCCCTCAAGTACAAGTTTGTGCTTCTCGAGACCTGTTTTCAGCTCTTCAGATTGCTTTTCCAGCTCTTGCTTGATTCGCTCGGAGTTCGCAACCAGTTCAACTTTGAGTCGGTTGTCATCGGACATGTTGATTCTCAGTTCAACAACACCCAATTGGCTATCTTTGATCTGTACCACGGCTGTTCCGCCACCTTTAACCGCCAGTTCAGCTGCTATGCTTTGAGCACGAAGTGATGCGGCGCGTGCCATTTCTCGGGTACGCTCAGACTCCCGTGTGCGGGCTTCTTTCTTTTCCTCAGCTGCATTCAACAGGTCACTTCCCTTGGTGGCATCTGCTTTCTGTCCGGAAACGCCGCCTACAGCTGTGGTTTCACCGCGCGATGTATTGCCTGACATAGAGGAGTTGTTGCTGCTGCTGTTGCCAGAAGAGTTGCCTTGCGAGCTCCCTGAGGCAAGACCAGCAAGTGACTGTAGATTTGTAACTGCGTCTTGAGTGATCGCTTTGCCAACGGGAGCGCTGCTCTCACCGCCCATCAGTCGGGAACTGATTGCGGAGCTCACGCCCGTGCTGTCACTACGTGCACCCAATGCTGCTCCGGTTTCAGGCTTTGCGCCTGCGAGTGCATCGAGCATCGCGAGTTCATCGGGAGAGAACTCTTTGTATGACTGCCATTGAGGTTGCTTGGCTGAATTAATTTCCTGGAGCTGCGGCTGCTTTTCAAAGGCAGCATTCTCGAGGCTTTGCATCTGTAGGCGATCAAGTTGGGATTCCTTCAGGCGGCTCATCGAATCGAGTCGGTCGAGGCTGATTTGCTCCATGGCTGCTTCCTGCACCGCATGTTGGCTGACCAAATCTCTCAAGGCGAGGTCATTTTGAGCCCACTCTTGCTCTGCAAGCTTTTGCAACATTTCCTTATTTTGCATTTCCTGGAGCATCTGGCCGTTGCCTGCCTTGTTCAGCTGACCTGACTGAGTTGCATTGGGGTTGAATTCGAATTTGACGTCGTCGAACTTAGAAGCCAATTCCATGAGTTCGTCTTTGGGTTTGCTCGATGATTGTGTTTGCAGGTTGCTATTCAGCTGACTGATATTTTCAATCTTCTGGTCAAGGTTCTGCATCACATCTTGCAGGTTTTTTGGATCGTTTTGGATTGTGCTCACTTGCTGAAGCTTGGTTGTGTTGAGCTTCTCGTTGCCGTTCAGAGCAACTTGAGTCTTGTTCTTGAGTGGATCGAGAGCACCGATTTGCTGAGGTGTAAGCAGCTGTGCGAGTGCAAGCTGTTCATCGTTGTTTTGCTTCTGGCCTTGGCTGCTTTTAGCTTTGCTCTCTTTAGCTGTTTTTTTGGAAGAGCTGCCTTCAGTCTTGCTTTTGCGCTCGCTGGTGTCGTTGCGTTTGTTGTCCTTGTTATCGGCTGATGCTTTTTGCTCGGGCTTGTTGGCAACAACGTCCTTCTTGGGGTCAAGCTTCGACAACTGCAGCAGCTCGTTGAAAGGGCTTGTTTTGCCAAGTGCGGCATTGGGGGCGAACATTCCGCCCGCAAGAAGTCCATCTGCGGGGGCGAGCTCTTCATCCATTTTTCCGAATCCACGCTCAACACCTTTCGCCTCATCCTGGGAAGGGCGGGTGCTGTTGAGGTTTGTCGCTTGAGTGAGACGGGATGAATTGATCATGGCAGAGTCCTCCTTGGCTACTTTTGGAGATTAAGCCAGCCGCTCTGTTCTCTTGAGTGATGTGTTTGCCGGGCAAACTGCGTTTTTTCGCTGCAGAGTTTTCAAACTGCGATTTTTTTGCGCAGCAATCTCTGCCTCAGAAGCTTTTGGTTTTTTTTCAAATCAATTGATAAAATTGTTTTGTTTTTTGAGGTTTTACTGGGGTGCGAAACTGTTGCCCGATAAAAAGCTTCCGAGTCATTTGACTAGCTGGCCATTGCCACCTAGACTCCGTTTCATTCACATACGGAAAAGCAATGGCTTGCGATAACCTGCACACGGATTGTGCCCGGGTTTTCGCGAAGGGCGCGACAGGGAATGCGCGTTCTGGTCGTATGTGTTCTATTCGAAGGGAGTCGGTATGAAATTCTCTGTACGGTCTTGCGCATCCGTCTTAGCTGTTGTGGCACTGTCCTCCGTTGCTCTTTTGAGCCAGGCGCAGGGTAGCCGAACTCCCAAAAACATTGCACTCACTGAAGACGGTTTTCCCTATGTGCGCGGCGAATATCTCGTTAAGGTTCGTTCAAGCGACGCCCTCGAGCGTCTCCTTGGCAATCAGTATGAGAGCGTCGGTGCAGTCTCTCGCAAAGTTCCCGTTCTGAATGCGAAGTCAGGTACTTGGTACAAAATCAACCTGTCTGATGACTACAAGTTGCGCGAAGCAATCCTCTCCGCACGCGAAAGCGCCGACGTCATTTACGCCGAGCCTAACTACATCTACCACACGACATCCCTCAACGAGAAAAACCTTCCAGCGCCTGGCCGCAATGGTAAGGGTGGTCCCGATTACAAAGAAATTCCTGCGCTTCCCAATCCCCCAGTTGCAGATCCACAGCTCTCGAACCTTTACGGGTTGAGCAAGATCGGCGCGCAACAAGCGTGGCAAGTCAGCGCAGGGAGCTCGAAGGTTCTTGTGGCAGATATTGATACGGGCGTTGACTACAACCACCAAGATCTCATCAACAACATGTGGCGTAACCCTGGTGAAGTGGTTGGCGATGGCATCGACAATGATGCAAACGGCTTCATTGATGACGTTGTTGGTTGGGACTTCCGTGATAAAGATGCTCGTCCCTTCGACGACAATTCTCACGGTACACACACGACCGGTACTATCGCTGCAACGGGCGGGAACGGCACCGGCATTTCCGGTGTGGCTCAGCAGGCAAGCATCATGGCTCTCCGCTTTCTTGGCGGTTCACAAGGTTCCGGTACGCTTGAAGACGCAATTAAGGCGATTGAATATGCGACCGACAATGGCGCTCAAATCATGTCCAACAGCTGGGGCGGTGGTGCCTACTCCCAAGCAATGTTCGATGCTATCTCGCGTGCGAACGACAAAGGAATTCTCTTTGTTGCTGCTGCTGGTAACTCAGGCACGGATAACGACAGCAAGCCAACCTACCCGGCAAGCTATCAGCTTCCAAACGTCCTCACAGTTGCAGCAACCGACTCGGCCGACAAGCTTGCTTCGTTCAGCTGTTTTGGGGCGAAGGCTGTGCATTTGGCAGCCCCTGGCGTGAAGATCCTCAGCACAACCCCAGGCGATAAGTACGCAAGCTTGAGCGGAACATCGATGGCTACACCGCACGTCACAGGAGCAGCAGTGCTGTTGAAGGCTGCCTATCCTAAGATGACGGCTAAGGAGCTTAAGGCGGTTCTTATGGACTCCGTTGAGCAGTTGCCAAGCCTGACCGGCAAAGTCAGCACCGGTGGTCGCTTGAAGATCTCGAAGGCATTTGCAATCTCGCGTTCAATGTTCGGCGAGCCCAACTCTGGGAACTGATTTCCCACCGACATCTCTTTTGGGGGTGGGCAATCCTTCCGCACACACACCTCATAAGCCTTTCTAGAATCATCGGAGTGTCCATAAGGAGACTCCGATGTTTTTTATTTACCCTTCGGTACGACGCTGGTCGCAGGTGCTCTTTCTGGTCACAGGGATGAGTTCCCTTTTTCTCCAGGCAAGTGCTCGCACCGAGCTCGAAAACGAGAGCGTGAGGGGCGGAAGTGCTCTTTCGGGAGAGTTTCTCGTTAAGGTTAAATCACCGTCGATTCTGTTCTCTTTCGCAGCCGAACGCAGTTTGCTCGTTGTTCCTCAGCCTTTGCTCAAAACGGACGCTGGATTTTGGTTCAAGATTGTCGACACCAGTGGTGAATTCGATGCTGCAAGGCTTGAATCACTTGGGTTCGATAGCGGAGTTCTTCACGCAGAGCCTAACCTTATTTGGCGCGCTGTTTCGTCTCTTCGTGGGGGCGGGAAGGGTGATGATTCTGATAACACGAATCCACCACCAGAAAATCCGCCCAGCCTGCCGCGTCGGCCACGCCGCGATCCTCAAAATGGAAAGGTGTGGGGACTTGCGAAAATCGGTGCGCCGGCTGCTTGGAACATTTCCCGGGGTGATGTTCAGGTTGTGGTTGCCGACATTGATTCCGGTGTGGATTACAATCATGAAGATTTAATCAACAACATATGGAGGAATCCGCGTGAAATTCCCAACGACAATAAAGACAACGATGGGAATGGTTTTGTCGACGATGTGATGGGTTGGGATTTCTACAACAAAGACAATCGCCCGTGGGATGATAACGGCCATGGAACTCACACGTCAGGAACCCTCGGTGCCACAGGAGGCAATGGCGTTGGCGTTTCGGGCGTTGCGCCACGCGTGAGTATCATGCCCATTAAATTTCTCTCACGGTATGGAAGTGGTACCACCGAAGATGCCATTCGTTCTATCAACTATGCCGTGGATGCAGGTGCACACATTCTTTCAAATAGCTGGGGCGGCGATGAATTTTCGTTGGCGCTCCAAGAAGCTATTGCTGCAGCGGCTGCTAAAAACGTTTTGTTTGTTGCAGCAGCCGGGAACGATGGAGCCGACAATGACACTGTTCCCATGTACCCAGCCGCATACGACCTTCCGAATGTCGTCGCGGTAGCTGCCTCCGATAGCAACGAGCAGCTCGCTGATTTTAGCAATTTTGGATTGCGCACAGTGCACCTCGCTGCCCCCGGTGATGTTATCCACAGCACCCTTCCATTGAGCCGCTATGGCATCATGAGCGGCACATCTATGGCCTGTCCTGCAGTCGCTGGTGCCGCCGCCTTACTCAAGGCCTATCGCCCTGGGCTGAGTGCAGTTGGCCTGAAGGAGCTCCTCCTGAGCAGCGTCGACCGTGCTCCGGCCTATGAGGGCAAGGTTCAAAGTGGTGGGCGTCTGAATGTAGAGAAGGCGCTTCTCCAGGCTGGGGCAACGCCTCCAAACTGAAATCATAATTATATTTTTAGGTTAATGGTTTTTGAGGGGTCTCTGCTTAGGCTGCCGCCCCCCTCTTTCCTCAGCAATCCCCCCAGATTCGAGGCTTGACCTCCCCTGCCTTTGTCGCTAGGGTGCGCCCCTGCTTGAATGCGGTACTACCAAGCGTTTCTTGCATACAACTAAGAAAGGTGTGCGATGCCAACCATTAACCAACTCGTAGAGAAGGGACGTCATCCCAAGATCTACCGTAGTAAATCACCAGCAATGGTGGAATGCCCGCAGCGTCGTGGCGTGTGCACTCGCGTGTACACAACCACTCCAAAGAAACCGAACTCCGCTATCCGTAAGGTTGCAAAGGTTCGTCTGACTTCTGGTTTTGAAGTCATTTCCTATATTCCTGGCGAAGGCCACAACCTCCAAGAGCACTCCGTTGTGCTCGTTCGTGGCGGTCGTGTGAAAGACCTTCCCGGTGTGCGTTACCACATCGTTCGCGGTTCATTGGACACCGCCGGTGTTGCTAAGCGCCGCCAGTCACGCTCCAAGTACGGAGCCAAGAAGCCCAAGGGAGGCGCAGCAGTCGCCGAACCAGCAAAGAAGGGCAAGAAGTAACACTCCTTTATTGGTGTGTTGCTTCAAGCAACCAGCCTCCCACGTTAGGAAGCTGCGTTGCATGAGACAGTGGGCAGATGTTTTTCAGTTTCGGTCTGCCAGCTGATGTAAGGAACTCTCTTTCTGAAAAGAAAAAGAGCAACTGAAGACTCTTGAAAGGATTTTTTTATGTCACGTAGACGTCGTCCGATACGCCGCGAGATTCTCCCAGATCCGGTCTTTGCTGACACACTCGTCACAAAGTTCGTGAACTGCATGATGATCGACGGCAAGAAGAGCGCTTCCGAGAAAATTTTCTACGGTGCTCTTGAAATCGTCACCAAAAAGGCTGCCGGTGAAGATCCCCTTCAGATGTTCAAGCGCGCGCTTGAAAACCTGAAGCCACAGGTTGAAGTGAAGAGCCGCCGCGTCGGTGGTTCGAACTACCAAGTTCCTGTGGAAGTTCGCCCAGAGCGCCGTCAGGCTCTCGCTATCCGTTGGTTGATTGGTTACTCACGCCTCCGCAATGAGAAATCCATGGTTGACAAGCTCGCCGCTGAAATCATCGACGCAGCAAACCGTCGTGGTGCAGCGATTAAGAAGCGCGAAGACGTGCACAAAATGGCAGAAGCAAACAAAGCGTTTGCTCACTACCGCTTCTAATCTGCAATTCGTCGCATTCAAGCAAACAGCGCCTCGTACCGGGCGCTGTTTTTTTTTGCCCGCATCGTTCGAGTCTGATACAACCCCGGCACATGCCGGGCTTCAACAAAGCCTTGTACCAGAAGAGAGAACTTCCTCATGAGCCACGACCTCAGCCGTTTTCGTAACATTGGTATCATGGCGCACATCGATGCCGGTAAAACCACAACATCTGAGCGACTGCTCTACTACACCGGAAAGAGTCATAAGCTCGGCGAAGTTCATGAAGGCACAGCCACCATGGACTGGATGGTTCAGGAACAAGAGCGGGGCATCACGATTACCTCCGCAGCAACCACGGTGTCGTGGAAAGACACCCGCATTAACCTGATCGACACTCCCGGGCACGTGGACTTCACCATTGAAGTGGAACGTTCATTGCGCGTTCTCGATGGAGCGGTTGCAGTTTTTGATGCAGCCAATGGAGTCGAGCCACAGTCCGAAACAGTGTGGCGCCAGGCCGAGCGTTATCATGTTCCGCGCATTGCTTTTTTGAACAAGATGGACAAGGTCGGCGCAGACGTCGAGATGTGTTTGGAATCTATGCGCAGCAAGCTCAACGCCAAAGTTGTTTTGGCTCAGCTTCCGATTGGCTCTGAAAGTGCATTTTCGGGTGTTGTGGACTTGGTTTCGCAGGTGGCCTGGGTGTGGAAAGGCGACGACAAAGATTCGCCGTTTGAGCAAAAAGCCATTCCAGCCAACATGGCCGATGATGCTGCGCTCTATCGGCAAGAGCTCGTTGAGGCTTTGGCCGATTACGACGACACTCTCGCCGAAGCTGTTCTGAGTGATGCTGATGTTAGCCCTGAAATGATTAAAGGCGCGCTGCGCAAGGCTGTCATTGGCTTGGATTTGGTTCCTGTTTTTGTTGGCACTGCTTTCAAGAACAAGGGGATTCAGCCGCTTCTCGATGCCATTGTCGACTACCTTCCTTCACCCTTGGACATCCCGGAGGCTGAGGGTGTTGCTGTCGATGGAATCGTTAAGGAAGGCAAGCGTCCCCACAGTGCTGATGCTCCGTTCTCTGCGATTGTTTTCAAAATCATGACCGACCCTTTTGTCGGCACGCTTTCTTTTGCGCGTATCTACAGTGGCAAATTGAAAGTGGGCGATGCTGTTCAGAACGTGCTCAAACAGAAAAAGGAACGCGTGACAAAAATCTTGATGATGCATGCAAACGATCGTTCCGAAATAAACGAGGCTTCTGCAGGGGAGATTGTTGGTCTGGTGGGTCTGAAATTTGCCGTCACGGGTGATACCCTTGCCGACATTGAGGCACCCATTGCCTACGAGGCCATGAAATTCCCTGAGCCGGTTATTTCTCTTGCGGTTGAGCCCAAATCGACTGCTGACCTGGATAAACTCAATCAAAGTCTCGCTCGTCTGGCGACCGAAGATCCCTCACTGCGAGTCAGTACATCTGAGGAAACCGGTCAGGTGCTCATTTCCGGAATGGGTGAATTGCACTTGCAGATTATTGCCGATCGCTTGCTGCGCGAGTTTAAAGTGCAGGCGAACATTGGTAAGCCACAGGTGAGTTATCGCGAGTCCATCCTGAAATCAGCCGCTGCACGTGAGGAATTCAGCCGTGCAGTTCAGAACAAGAATTTCAGCGCCTGGGTTGCACTTAAAGTTCTTTCGAGTGACGTGCGCGGTGTGCCGGGTATCGAGATTGTTAAAAAGAACAATATCCCAGCCAACGTTTACGCCGCCCTTAAGGAAAGCCTCGATGGTGCAGTGAGCAGTGGACCGCTGTGTGGTTATCCGCTGGTCAATTTGAGAGTTGAGGTCACTGACTTCTCCTTTGATCCGCAGCTCACCGACGATGTGTGTTACAAGGTTGCTGCTTCGAATGCAGTGCGCGCGGCACTTGAAAAAGCGTCGCCTGTTATGATGGAGCCCTTCATGAAGGTGGAAATTGTTGTTCCACCTGAATCGAGCGGAACAATAGTATCTGATGTGAACGGGCGTCGCGGCCGAGTGCTGGGTCTCGATTCACGTGGGCACCTTCAGGTGGTGCAAGCTGAAATTCCTTTGGCTGAGCTGTTTGGATACGAAACCGACATACGTAGCCTTTCCCAGGGACGCGCAAGCAGCACAATGCAATTTTCGCACTACGAACCGGTGCCAAAAAACCTGCAAGACAAAATCATGGGCTTGGTCTGAGCCTGCCCATAGCAGTGCCGCATGAACCCGCCAGCGCTCCCTTTATCTATAAGCAGCGCGGGTGCGGCAAATTTGGCGCTTGGGAGAGAGCCTTACCATCCGTTACCATTTGAGAGCGTTCAACATCCGCGGTTGGTTTGTGCTTGAGGTGATGTATGAAATTGGTTCGGTCGAATTTTGAGATCAAAACACGCATCTGGGCATCTGTATCTTGTGCCGTGGTCGCTGGAACACTGTTTGCTCTTTCTGCATGTGGTGCTCTGTCGTCCAAGGAGCGCGATGAAACACCGTCGGCTCTCATGCTGAAAGCACAAGCAGCCTACGATACGGGCAAATACTCCGAAGCAATTGAGCATCTGAATAAAGTTGTTGCGAAGGATACAAGCAACCAGGAAGCGCGCGTGCGCCTTGCGTTTGCTTTGAAAGGATCCATCGGTGTGTTGCCGTTGAACGTGATTAAGTCACTCGTAGCAAAACCAGCATCAGGTGGAACGGGAACCAATACTGATTTGAGTAAGCTTACAAGCGGAGCAGGATTGTCGAGAGCGAGAGTACTTGAAATCAGAGGGCTTGGCTTAGGGTTAGCGGATATCAATACTCTTCGCACCCGTGTTTCTGAGTTTCAGACTCTTCAGAACGCCTTTCTGACTCTGTGTCCATTCCTCTCGAAGCAGACACTGACAAGTCTGCGCGAAAGTTCTCCCAGTGCGCTTACACTTTTGCAGGTTGATAAGTGTAATGACGGTTTGTCATTCGCCAATGACAACGTGACCATTGCAACGCTCATCTTGTCTATCGACGTGCTGGCAACGCTTTTAAACACGTTCTTTGACCTGAATGGTGATTTTGTGCCCGATGCTTTGGCTGATTCGAAGGATGCGAGTTCGAAGTTGTCTAGCCTCAATTCGAGCGGCGGACAGGAAGCTTTGAATGCTCTTAATGCTGCAACTCAAACGCTTGCAAGGTCAACAGCAACGATTAAAAGTGATGCGTTCAAGCTATTTAGAGCTCAGATAAAGATTCTTGTTTCTTTGACTGCGGGCTCAAATTTTCCGTCTGACATTAAAGCTGCGCTCGAGAAAGGTGTGAGGGAACTCGATACTCAATTAGATCAAACGGACAAGTATATCGATGCCGGCAAGGCGACTTCTAACTCTGCCGCAAAAGGTGGAGATGCTGCCGAGAAAGCAGCTAAAGACGCAAATGAGAAAGCGCAAACACTTTTGGCTGCTCAGGATGCAACCAAGACCGCTGAGACCTGCAAAAACATATACTGCTTCAGAACTTCATATGGGTTGTCTGTGTCGAATCCTGGCGATCTGCCAACTCAATGCACCGCAGCTCCGTACACTTGCTCACAGTGAACAGCCCACAGCCTACCGATCATTTTGCTGCGCTTGATGCAGAGCTGATACTGTCGGCCGCCGAGTCTACCGGACTCCGGTCGACAGGTCGTTTTCAGCAACTCAACAGCATGGAAAATCGCGTTTATGCCGTTGAGGTTGAAGATGACTCAAACGCTCGTGGCGTTGCACAAATTATTATTAAATTCTATCGCCCAGGGCGTTGGACTCCGGCTATGCTTGTGAGTGAGCATGCGCTGTTGCGATTGCTCTCGGAAGAGAATATCGAAACACCACAGCTCATACCAATCTCCGATTCTGCATTTGTGCATCCCGAGGCTCTCACTTTAAAAAGTAAGCTACGAGGTGAACTCCCTCCGCAATTTCCAGAGAGTCCGACTCTTGGGAAATTGGGGCCGTTTTGTTTTGCGGTGTGGAAGAAAATTATTGGACGAGTTCCGCTTGAGCTCGAAGAAAAAGATCTGCTGAGCATTGGGCGAACCGTGGCACGCATGCACAATCTCTTCGAAAGGCATATCAACCCCGAGTCTTTCGTACGTCCACGGTTTGGTCTCGATATGTATGTGCACACTCCTCTGCAGCATTTAAAGACCTGGGGTCGCATTCCGAGGCAATTTGAGAGCTCGCTTCTCGACCTGATTGAAAACATTGGCAAGCGTCTCGATTGGCTTCCGGAAGCTGACAAATTCATTCCTGTGCATGGTGATTTGCACCGTTTGAATCTCGTGCAGATGAATGATGGTGGTCAGTTCTGGTTTGTTGATTTTGACGACTGCCAACTGGGTTTAGCTATGCAAGATCTGTGGCCACTCGCTTCCACCTGCGGCATAAACGTGCCAGAGAACATTTCTCTTGTTGAAGATATCTCACCCACTGATTATGCATTGCGTACATTGTGTGAGGGCTACCGTGATTTCCGAGCGCTGCCACAAGATTGGGAGATCTTTGTAGAGCCGCTGCGAACACTCAAAATGATTCACTATCTCGGATGGATTGCTGGGCGCTGGAGTGACCCATTCTTTAGGCAAACATTCTCATTTTTTGAAGATGTTGATTACTGGGAAAAGACCTTTTTCGACATCTCCGATCAGTATCAGATTTTGTCGGAAAAAGGCCTTTTCGAGTAGTCAGCTTATGGAGTGCATTTGAAGAGGCGACGTCTGGTTTGAGCTGCGTCGGTAAAGAATGACGAAACACATCGACTCTCTTCAGCAAAGCATCGTGTGCCAGCTATATTTTCAGACACCGGGCACTGTCCGATTCCTGCGATTTCAGCGAGTGGCTTATCACCCATCCAGCGGTAGAAGAATTGTCCTTCCACTCCTGAGGTCAGACATTTGAAAGTGCGCCGTCCACAATCAGAACCACTGCCGCTCGTGCAAAAACTAGACAAACATCTATCATTGACGACGCTACAGGCAGATCCGGCAATATCTGCGCCAAGTGCACACAGAGGCAATCTGGTTGCTGAAGTTGTGAAGCCATCTCCCATCGGAAACCAGACAAGTGAGTTTGTTTGGCCGGTAAGGCACTTGAAGAGGCGCCTGCAACTTGGTGAAGAGCAGGTCGTCGTGAAGGTTGAGCGGCAGCGTGAATTCTCTCCCATACACACCGTGCGCTGCTGAGTTCCTGGGGCACAATCGGGGATAGTGCCCAGCGATTCAATCCCAAAGTCACCCATCACGATCCAACGTGTACTCGGCGCGACGGGCATAACGGGAGGTGGTGGCGCAGCGGGCTCCGGTGGAGCCATAGGGTCGGGGCCCTCAACCACCGGAGCGCCAGCACCGCCTTCGGGTGCTCCTACGCCTCCAGCTTCAATTGCTTCCGGGTTGACAACCGCGTCGGCTCCTCCGGCGCCTTCTGATTTGCGAGAATCTTTGGGCACTTTTGTCTTGGGGCTGCTCACTGTGACACCCGAGGGAATCGCAGCACTACATCCCGAAAGTGCAAACACAAAAATTGTGGGTAGCACGTATTTGAGAATAAGCCGTCTAAACACACGAACCTCCGAAACTACACCCTTCACTTTTCGACGTCGGTTGACTAACAATTAATTTTTTTTTATAATGTTAATAAAAGGTAGATTTTCTAGACACTTGTGGATCGATGCAATGTTCCTGTTTACGCGGTTGTGCGAGAGGAATGTTGTTTATGAATGTCTTCGGAGGAAGAAAAGAACGCCTCGGGAGAGTAATGCTGCTCTCCCGAAGCGGCTGTAGAAGCGAGCAACGGTGCTGGCTCAGTTGTAAAACGGACGGAAGTCGAAACGGTAGCTTACGCCGTTCATTTCGTAGGTCACTGCGATTGATTCTGCCTGGCAGCCGCTGCTGCTCGAATATGGGTTGCCCGGGAACGCCGCTCCGAACGAGGAAACATCGAGGCTCATGGGCAAAGAATCGGTTGAAAGCTGACCAAAATCTTGTCTCTTGGAACAAACTTGTGAGTAGTGCCCGATCTCAGCACTGATGTTAGAAACAACACGTTTAAACGTATCCAAATTTGTGAGTTTTTCGAAGCTGCCTGAAGTTGCGTTCAAGAGAGACCAATCGGTCACTTCGATGCGCGTGATTTTGTTAGCGCCATCGAGAACGGCCTTAACGCTTGGGATGTAGACCGTTGCCTTTTCTGAAGCATTGAGCGGGCTGGCTGCGGCCAAATCATAGCGTCCAATCTCGGTGTTGTTCATCGAGAGTGTCCACACTCCTGCCTCAAGTTTACCGTCGTAGCCACCGCCGCCCCAGTTAAAGTTGAGCGGACGCTCTCTGCCGTCTTGGCTGGCTTCTTTCTTGACGTAAAAGAGACCGTCGTCAGAGGCGATTGACGCGCCGTTCATATCGCTGCCGCAATAATTTCCACTCTGCACTGCAGTGGTGTTGAGGTTGGTGACCTGATCGTACTCGCGACACGCTGCAGCATCGTTCTCTTTGCAGAGTTTAAGTTTTTTGCCAGCAGGTGGCTTCAAAGACAATTTGTTTGAGGCACTCGCTCCGCCACAGAGTGACTACATGGTCAGGCCAGCCCACTTCGCAATGAAATAAAGACCATAGCCATTATACGTGAGATCTGTTGCAGCAGAAGAGGTGTTCTTGATCTTTTGAATATTGCTTTTGAACACCATGTAGGGCTTCGTAAAGATGTAATCACCGTTGTCCTTGATGTTGGCTATTACGTTGATGAGCCCGCGCGCGGAGTCGTCTGTTTTGGCAATTTCCTTCATCTTAGAAACATCGAGCGAAAACGAGCTGGCAACATCGTCGGTGCGCTTATTGGAGGTATATTCCTTACCTGCCGTATCGCTGCTTAAAGTTCCCATATTAAGGCTTCCTGAGCCCTCTGCTGCGGGGATCTTCATGAGCGAGCCACTGTCGTCTTTGAGTGACAACACACCACGGATACCATCGAGGCGGTTGGCAGCGTTGGAGTCGACGGCAACAAGCAGGGTGTCGCCATTGTTCGTTTTAACACTTGCCGAGAATTTTCCATCGGCACCAATGGGAAAAGTTGCAAGCATCGACTTATCAAAGCTATAGATATTCTCGATGACTTTTGCCGGCAGAGCATAAATAACATTGGGAGCGGAGGCTGCAAATTCGAGGTTAGATTGAATTGCAAGTTGACCCGAAACTGCAAAGGTCGGAGCAGAGTCACCTGAACCCGAAGATTTCTTCTTTCCGCAGGCGGAGTAACCACCCACAACAACTGTGAGAAGAGCATAGGCAACGATCTGTGAATTGCGTTTCAACATCAGCGCTTTCCCCTATTTCAGGATTGCAAGAAATTTAACAGGCTTGTTCAAAATGAAATCCCAAGGCCTCTAATTTACTCCAAAGGGCGGCCTACTTCGCGCCGCTTTGCCACGCCAATGACGTGCAAAAGATGGCTCATTCTGCATAAACATTGGGTGATTTCACAGGCTGCAGTTTGGGTTGGGTAGAGGTAGAGTTTCTGTTGCTAGGCAGTATTTCATCCATTGCCGAACCTTAGGGCTTGTTGCGACGCATTCAACTGTTGCCTGGTAGGGAGTTCCCCGCAAGGATTTACCTACAGAGAGCGAAACCGAGATTGTGTTTACGGCGCTGGTACGTGGAACATACACGGTTCCTGCCGCGACGAACTGACCTGGCTTGAGCCCTGGTAGGCGTGAGTGCAGAGAGACATTCTTTTTGATTTGCTCCTCGCGAAACTCAATGGTTGGAAAATAATAAGAGCCTTGGGTGGGCATTTGTCCAGAATAGAACGCCGGTGCTGGATCAAGCTGAACGGAACTAAAATAGAAGGCATTGCCTGTTGTGCTATCTTTGATCTCTCCTGCAAACCCGCTGATGAATGCTTGACCATCGTTGAGAACATTTCCGCGTTCGTCTTTCACTCTCCAGATGGAATCGAGAGCACCATTTTTTCCGCACTCGAACATCCGCACGTGTTTGTATTGAGTGTCATATTCAGCTGGGCGTGCTACCGGACGAAAGTCGCGCGCGGGCGGTGTTGGATTTGATGTGGTCGATGGATCGGGAATGGATTCAGACTTCTGAGATGCCATCGCACTGAGAATTTCTGTCGATGCAGCGATGCGCTGCGGCGCAGTTTTTGTTGCATAGAGTTTTTGATTTTGTGTCAGCGGCAGGAAAAGTTTGGCACGTGAACCACGGCTTGCATCGAATGCTGCAGAGCCATCCTTGCGCATGAATGTGTTCAAGCGTTCACGAACTTTATCGTTGATTGCCTGACAGCTGAATTCATGAAATGCGCCACCCTCTATGCGCAGGTAATAGCGCGTGCTGTATTCACCGCCAATCACAAATTTCGGAATGAAGAGTTGAGCCCCGGTGACATCGCTCGGGACAACTTTTTGTGAATTCAGTTTCACAAACGCCCACCCCGCATCTTGTTCGTCATAGGGGAAAAGCAGCGAGTAGGCTGAATAACTTCCAAGTGGAAATCGGTTGGGCTTGTTCACGGGTGGCACCGTGAAGCGTTCATCTTCCGAAGTGTTGATGCTTTGAAATTCAATCAGAGTGCCCTGAAGTGAGCGAAGGTTGCCGCTGAATCCTACAACAAACGGCGATATTGTTTGTCCAAGGGTTTTTCGCACCCGCCAGATCAAGTTCAGTGCACCGGTATTTCTGCCGTCGGAGTCAATGCATTTGGAGAATTCAGTAGCTTCAAATTGTTCTGTGTATTGCTTGTGGTTCAACGCGTGAGCGGGTGAGGTTTCCTCTGTCCTTTGGTTCGAAGGTGTTGACTGACACCCGAAAAGCATCAGGGTGAGGAGGGGCAGGATCTGGGGGTTCGCGAGAATCTCACGCATGCAGCATCCTCTTCGTGTTCAATCAGGCGATGTTGTTAAAACACAACGGCAACTCGGATATCGGCAAGAGGCGCTGAGCCCATGCGTTGTTCGGTTTTTCTTCCAGTGACGTTGTTTTTGACCGTGGTGTTGCCTGCAAAAAATCCGAAAGATGGATCGAGTCTCAAGAAGCCGGTTGAAAAGCCTATGGGCATGCCTACCGACCATCCAAGAATCATTTGTGCACCCACAAGTGTTATGTCTGCGTCGTCATCGTTGAAAAACTTTTTCGCATATCCTGACTCGCCGCTGAGTTCGAGACGGAGAAACAAAGACTGTCTTTGGGAAAATTTCCAGCGGGTGTGAATGTGGGAGGGTAGCCATCCGTCGATGCGCAGTTCAGGAGAGGGTTGCCACGAGCCGCCAAGAAGTGGCATTAGATTCGAGCGTCTGGAGTTTGCGTTCCCCGCAGCACCAACGCCCAAGCCAACTTCGTCGTTGATTGACCACATCGTGAAGGTCTTGAGAACCGCAGATGTTTCGCTGGTTGTTCGGCCATTGGCTTCGAGCTCTTTGTAACCCACACCCGAGGAAAGAAAAAGCGAGTTTTCGTTGCTGAAGGCGTATTGCCCGGTAAGCTCCAGACTGAGTTGTGATGTTTGGATGGAGCGAAGCTGATTCTCGGCTAATATGTTCTGAACTGAACCTGAACCGGCACTCATTGTGAAGCCTGCAACGAAGTTATCGAGCAACGGATAAAGCCCGAGCAGATTCGCACTGGTTTTGCTGAGTCTGACCTCTGAGTCTTTTGGTTTGCGCAGATAGGTTTTATAACCCACCTGAACGATTTCTGCCGAAGGAGCTTGATCGAAGACCTTAGGTTTCTTCCATTGTTCGAGCTCAACCCAAGCCTTTGCCTCTGGGGATGCCAACAACGAGACGGAAGTGAAAAGAGATAAAAGCAAGGCAGTTAAATCAGTACGCATCATAGACCACAACTTTCTAGGCATCTCTCGGGTTTCTGCATCGGAGACTGCCGCTCCTATGAATTTGCCATGTTGATGTGTTTGGGCAAGCCGCGCAACGTCAGCGCCTTAACAGCTCCGCTGAAAGCTAGAGTTGAGCCTGCGGATATTTTTGACGTTGAGTGGCAGAGGCTTAAAACAAAGGTGACAGACCGGATTCGTCCCAATTCTTTTTGCGCGACACACGGCGAGTGGCACCAGGAGGAGTATCCAAAGGATGGGGGGAGTCGCTAGACTGCCTGTCTTGTGCCGACAAGGTACCTAGAATTTCAGCTGCCCGAGTAATGATATTCTCAGGCACTCCGGCAAGTCGGGCGACGTGTATGCCGTAGCTTTTCCCTGCCGCCCCGGTGAGGAAGCGGTAGGTGAAGATGATCTGTTCACCCGAAGCAGATTGCTCCTCTACAACTTCCATGCGCATAGGCACGACGTCAGGGCGTTGCGCTGTGGCATTAACAAGCTCGTGATAGTGGGTTGAGAAAAGTGCGCGTGCACGAACCCGCTCTGCGAGATCTTCGAGAATCGCCCAAGCCAGACTCAAGCCATCGAAGGTCGATGTACCACGGCCAATTTCATCCATGAGCAACAAGCTTGAAGGCGTTGCGAAACGCAGCATGTGCGCGGTCTCCAGCATTTCAACCATAAATGTGGATTGATTGCGGAGGGCGAAATCACCTGAGCCAATACGTGTGAAGATTTTGTCGCACAGTCCTAAAGTCGCGCTGCGTGCCGGAACATAGCATCCCATTTGAGCCAGAACGTGCGCCAGGGCAACCTGACGCATGACTGTGCTTTTACCGGCCATGTTGGGTCCTGTAACCAACAGAACGCAGCTCATGGGCGCACTGCAGCCAAAGCGTCCTGGTGGGATTTTTGCGGTGTCGCCCAAAACGACGTCGTTGGGAACAAATTTTGACTGCGTTGTGCGCAAGCCGGCAAGGATTGGGTGCACACACTGCTCCAGTGCTGTGACCTGGGCATCAACAAGTTCAGGCTTACACCAACGGTTCTCCTGCGCGAGATAGGCAAAGCAGCGCCAGATGTCGATTTGTGCAATGATGCGCGAAAGCGCTGTGAGCGGCTCTGCGTAGGCCATGACATCGATGCGCAAATTCTCGAGCAGTTGACGTTCGATAGTGGTGCGTTTCTCGGAAGCAGAGAGTGCTTTTTCTTCAAGTTCTTTGAGTTCAGGCGTAATAAAGCGTTCGCCATTCACAAGCGTTTGCTTGCGCTCAAAATGCGCTGGAGCCTGTGCCAGTTTGCCTTTCGAGATTTCGAAATAATAGCCGAACGCTCGCGTGTAGCCGATTTTCAGAGTCGGAATTCCTGAGCGGTTGCGCTCGTGAGTTTCAAGCTCAGAAATTTTGTTTTCAAAGTTGTTTTCGAGATCGCATAGTTCGTCGAGCTCGGCATGATAGCCGCTACGGAAAATACGTCCGCCTTTGCCAACCATTTGTGCTGGTTCGCTCTCGAGAGCTTTGTTCAGATGCTCATTGAGTGGAGCAAGTTGTGCAAGCAGTGATGCGCATTCGGTATTGCTCTGTTGCCAACCAGCACTCGCATCTTTCAGCTGTGCAATCAGCTCGCGTACATAAGGCATTTTTGCGAGGGTTTGTCCGAGCCAAGCTAGGCCTTTGGGGTCGATGCTGTTTTGCGCTGCGCGACCCAGCGTGCGCTCGAGATCTGCGAAGGTGCGGAGTAGGTTGTATAGTTCGCGCTCAAAAACGGGATTTTTAAGCGTGGTATCGACACACTGGAGCGAGGTGGCGACTTTGTCGCGCGCCTTCTCGGGATAGTTCAGTTTATGAGCCAGCAGGCGCGCACCACAGGCAGTCGCACATTGGTTCAAATAGTGAAACAGGCTTCCTTTGCGTTCGCCAGTTGTGGTGATGAAGAAGTCCAGGTGGCGCTTGGTGGCCTCATCGAGAACAAGATGCTTGGACACATCATAATATTCAATATGAGTGAGATTTTTCACCACTCCACGCTGAGTTTCCTTCAAGTAATTCAGGACCCCTGCAACCGCTTGTACGGAGGCATCTACGGCCGGTAGTCCGAATGCGTTCAGCTTTGAGAGAGGAAAGAAATCCTCGAAGAGCCGCAGAGCATCTGAAGACGAGCGGAGAATCCAGCTTGGCAGGGTTGAGACTCGAGGAATCAAGGAAAAATGTGAACGCGCGAATTCGCCAAAGCGTTCCAGATGAGCTCCTGGAACAATCACCTCACGTGGCACGAGCGTCACGAGTTCCTGTTCCAAATCAGAAAGAGAGAGCCGCCCGGTGAAACGGAAAACGCCAGTGGAGACGTCGACAAACGCCAGAGCCCAAAGTCCGCTTTGTGCAGGTGTAGCGCAGGCGAGCCATGTGCCAACGGGCGATGAGGAGTCGTCGTCTTCGCCCAAATCTCCAGGCACCGCGGGCGTAGCAATTCGGACGATGTCGCGTTTGACCAGCCCCTTAGCAAGTTTTGGATCTTCGAGTTGGTCACAGACTGCAACCTTGAACCCGGCCGCCAGAGCCTTCTTGAGAGTGACACGGTGATTCACAACAGGAACACCTGCCATGGGAACAGGGTTCTCGGAATTGCGGTCGCGCGAGGTTAGGGTGAGTTGGCACACCTCGGCTGCAATCACTGCGTCAGCGCCGAAGAGTTCATAGAAGTCACCCATGCGGAAAAACAGCAGTGCGTCGGGAACAGCGTCTTTGGCCTCCTTGAACTGGCGCATCATGGGGGTTTCCATTTGCGCGAGTGCAATACCGGAGGCGTGTTCGTCGGAGAGCTTTTCGAAGGCTGTTTTGAGGTGCGGGGAGAGGTCGCTCCCCTGCGCCTGAAGGGTTTCAAGAAGAGCCAGAGTTAGAGGATGTTGTGCCATGACAAAACGCTCCCAGCATATCGATACGATTTCAACTGAAGCTTGGCAGAGTCCCTTCTGCTCCTTTTCCTCAACCCTTCAGCCTATTACTTGCGCGAGATACTGCGCATGTTGGCCTGCAGAACACGCTTGCGAATGCGGATGTTCTTCGGCGTGATTTCAATCCACTCGTCTTCATCGATCCAGTCGATGGCGCTCTCGAGCGACATCTTGGTGATGGGCGTAAGCTTGGTGCTGTCGTCTGTACCTGCAGAGCGCATGTTGGTGAGTTTCTTTTCACGAATCACGTTCACGTCGAGATTGTTGTCGCGGTTATTTTCGCCGACGACCATGCCCTCGTAAACTTCTTCGCCTTCGCGCACGAACAAGCGACCGCGATCTTCCAAGCCATGCAATGCGTACTCGGTAGTTTTGCCGTTGCGGTCAGCAATCAGCGCACCGTTCTGGCGCACGAGGAATCCAACTTTAACGGGTTCCCAGCCTTCAAAGTAGCTGGACATGATGCCTTCGCCCTTGGTGTCGGTGAGGAAGGTACTGCGGTAGCCCAGCAATCCGCGTGTTGGGACCGAGAACTCGATACGCACACGGTTGGTACCAATTGTCTGCATGTTGACCATGCGGCCTTTACGCAGCGACAATTTTTCGGTGACCACACCAACCGAGAAATCAGGGACGTCCACAACCACGCGCTCGATGGGGTCGTGTTCAACGCCGTCGATCATGCGGGTAATAACCTTGGGCCGTGCAAGCATACACTCGCCGCCTTCACGGCGGAGGTTTTCCATCACGATAGAAATTTGAAGTTCACCACGTGCTTTGAGGAAGAACACTTCTGGAGTTTCGGTTTCCTCGATGCGCAGTGCCACGTTGTGCATTGCTTCCTTGGTGAGGAACTCATGCAGCTTGCGGCTTGTGAGGGGTTTGCCCTCGCGGCCAGCCATAGGTGAGGTATTCACCGAAACTTCAACGCTTACTGTTGGGGGGTCAACCTGAATGCGCTCGAGTGCTTCGGGTTTGATTGCACAAGCAATGGTATCGCCGATGGCAAGGTCAGTGAGACCAGTGGCCACAATCGCGATATCGCCAGCATCGATACGCTCAAGGTCGACCTGCTCTAGACCACGGTAGGCGCGCAGTTTGACGACTTTACAGTTCTGAACTTTGCCATTTTCGCCAAGCACGGAGATGTTTTGGTTCGTTGTGAGGCTGCCACGCTCAACGCGGCCAATCACCAGACGCCCGAGGTAGGGATTGTAAGAAAGGTTGTTCACAAGCATCTGAACAGGGCCTTCGTCTTTGATGCGTGGAGGTTGAACGTGCTCGAGAACTGTGTCGAACAGGTCTCCGAGATTTTCTGTTTTTACATCGAGTTTTTTGCTGGCCCAGCCCTGCCGCCCGGAGGCATAAAGGACGGGGAACTCGAGGTGATGATCTTCGAATGAGAGTTCGAGGAACAGATCGTGAATGGCTTCAACAACTTCTTCAACACGTGCGTCAGGGCGGTCGACCTTGTTGACGACGACGATCATCGAAAGGTGACGCTGCAAAGCCTTTTGCAACACAAAACGGGTCTGTGGGAGACAGCCTTCGGCCGCATCGACCAGAAGAATAGCGCCATCGACCATCATGAGAGTGCGCTCGACTTCGGCTCCAAAGTCCGCGTGTCCGGGCGTGTCGACGATGTTGATGCGGGTGTCCTTGTAAACCATCGAGGCGTTCTTGGCTGCAATCGTGATGCCGCGCTCACGTTCGAGATCCATGCTGTCCATGACGCGTTCGGCGACGGTCTGGTGAGCTTGGAATGTACCAGCTTGTTGAAGCAGACCATCAACCAAGGTGGTTTTGCCGTGGTCAACGTGTGCGATGATAGCGATATTACGGATTTTTTGATTGCTGCTCATAAGGCCCTCGAAAAGTCTGGGCATCCCATACCCTGCGACAGGCCGGAAAACAAGCAGACAATTGTGGATGAATTGTGTCGGGAAATCAGGAGTCTTGAGCCAGAATCTCGGAATAGATGCTGAGCATGTGTTCACCGACCTGATACCAGCTAAAGCGCTGCACCTGGTTGTAGCCTTTTTCAATCAACTGAATGGCAACCTCGGGCTTCAGTGCGGTTTCAATTTTCTCGGCAATATCGAGCGGTGAGAAGGGGTCGACGAGCAGAGCTGCGTCGCCCACCACCTCGGGCAGACTCGAGGTCTGGCTCGTGACCACAGGTGTTCCGGCAGCCATCGCCTCCAGCGGTGGGAATCCGAATCCTTCATAGAAGGAGGGGTAAACCAGGGCTTTTGAGCTTCCAAACAGTTCCGCGAGCTCGCGGTCGGAGATGTAGCCCAAGAACTCAACGTCGTTGCCGACCTCGGCCGTGCTGATGCCTGCATCGGCGAACAACGGGTTCTCGCAGCCCACCACCGTGAGTCGGGTTTTGCATCCCGGGTTGCGTTGTTTGAAAATCGAAAAACCTTTGAGCAGACCCCTCAAGTTTTTCCGTGGCTCGAGCGAGCCCACAAAAATGATGCGGTCGTCACGGGCATCGTAGCTCTTGCGGAACTGATGAAAAATGGGATCGACAGACCAATAGGTCAGGCGGATTTTTTCAATATTGAGCTTCAGAAGGCTGAGGATGTCGTTCTTCGAATAGTTTGAATTTGTGACAACCAGCGAGCTGTTGCGCGCCACCTGCGGAACCAACCAGCGGTAAATGGAGCGGAAGCTGAACGAGAACCACGCTGGCTGGACGAGAAAGCAGAGGTCGTGAATGTTGACGATGCTTTTCCCGCGGAAGGCGATGGGAGCAAGGTTGGCCGGACTGTGCAGGAGATCGACCTTGTACTTCTTCGCCAGGCGCGGCAACTCGACCTGTTCCCAATAATGATTACGGAGAACTGTGCGCTGTGAAAGCGGGCTCGTGACCAGTTGGACGTTGGGGCGTTGCCACTCGGGTGCGAAAATTTCGCTCTCGCCTGTGAACAGAACAAAATTGAACTGTGTGCCCTGATCGATCACGGTGCGGAACAGCTGATAGGCCGAGCGCTGCACGCCTGTGCGTTGCGCCACCAGAAAGCGACCATTGAGTCCGATGGTCTTTCTGTTTGGATGGGCGAACTTCAATTCACCCATGACCCGGCTCCTGTTGCCATTGAGCTTGGCTCACCTGCGGCGTCTTGGTGGGAGCCTCTTTCAGCAGAACGCGCATGTAAACAGAATGAGTTTCCTCTGCAGCCTTCGCCCAGGAATAACTTTTCGCCAGCTCACACCCGCGTTGGATGCGTTGCTGTTGTTCAGGCGAGCGAACTACCGCACGTTCGAGAGTGCGCGCGATTTCGTCTGTGTTTGAGGGGTCAATGTAGAGTGCGCAGTCACGCATGACCTCGGGGAGAGAGGAGCAATTCGACACAACCACGGGCACACCGCAGGCTGCTGCCTCGAGCGGCGGAAATCCGAAACCCTCATATATAGAAGGATACACAAAGAGCTCTGCGCCAGCATAAATGACTGGCAAGACATCGTTCGGAATGAAGCGCAGGAAATGTAGATTGTGCTTTTTATGGTATTGATCCGCGATTTTGAGAAGGCTGGGATCGAAGTCGGACAGCAATACAAGTGGTAAGGTTACGTTGCTTTTACACCAAGCTTCAACAAGGCGCGCAATGTTCTTGTGAGGTTTTCTATTGCCAATCGATAATATGTATTTTTCTGGCAACTCGTACTTCTTGAGAACCTGGCGCACTTCCGGCGCAACCGCTGACGGTGGGTTTTGGAAATTCTCACTGATGCCATTGTGGATCACCCGCACGTGCTCGCGCGGTGTATGGAAGAAGTTGATGATTTCCTGCTGTGAGAATTGAGAAACAGTGATGACTGCTTTTGCGCGTTTGATTTTCCGAGCCAACAGCACGCTGTAATAGAGGCGGTGAAAAATCGAGTAGTTCTCAGAGAGAACCACATGGTTGAGGTCGTGGATGGTCGTGACGAGTGGTACATTGCTCAGAAATGGAACGATGAAGCTTGGGGAATGAAATAGATCGGGTTTGATGCGTCGTAAAAACCAGACCAATTCGAACTGGCCAAGCCAGCTGATCCAACTGGTTTTCAGAATCTGAAATTGGATGTGCGCAGGCCAGCTTTGGTTCAGCAGCGGTGAATTTCGAGTAACAAAAAGTGTGAAACGGAATGGGCTGCTGATGTTGCGCAGGTTTCTTACAAACTCATCGGTGTAGCGGGCTATTCCGTGGCTTTGGTTAGCCACCACAACCCGGGCATCAATAACAACATGTTTGGTTTCAGCGCTCATCAAGGATTTTCACCCCTCCGCTGGGCTTGTGCTTGGGTAAAATGCGCAAGGGTACTGCGCCGCATGAAGAAGAGAGCTTTCAGGTAGAGGGAGTGCTTGTCGGTTGCAAGCACGGTGTGGTCGGGAGATTGTCGGCCGCGACCCAGGTAGACCCAATCGTCTGCCACGAGAGCAGAACTCACGATTTCGTAAAAATCTTCTTCATCAATATGGCGGGAGCAGCTGCATGCCACCAGCAGACCATTGGGGGCGACCAGTCGAGATGAGAGTTTTGCAAGTCGTTGATAAGCGCGTCGCGCTTCTGGAACATGTTTTGACGATTTTGTGAACGCGGGCGGATCAGCCACCACAATGTCGAAACTCTTTTCGTCACGATTCAGCTTGGAAAGAATCTCGAAGAGGTCACCATGCAAAAGGTGTATGTCTGGCGCAGGTGTTGCAGGCGACAGGTTGTTTTTGATGTTGAGTTCACAAAGTTCGAGCGCGTCTTTGTCTTGGTCGACAGCGGTATAAGCAGCGACACCTGCTTGAGCTGCCGCACACGACCAGGCGCCAGCATAGCTGCAGAGATCTAGCATAGTGCGCGCGCTGATGGAGCTCAGAATTTTTTGGAGCAGCAATAGATTCTCGCGTTGGTCGAGAAATAAGCCCGTTTTTTGGCACCGCTGCGGCCGAAAGATCATACGGAGGCCAGCAAGTGTGGTGTGCACCTCGTCTTGTTTTTGTGAAGGCTCGGGAGCTCGCACCCACCGCGTTCTCTCCGGAAGTTTTTCGAGTGCGCGTATTTGTCCGGAGCTGCGTTCAAAGATGGGTTTGTCGGAGACTCGTCCGAGAGCATTGAGCAGGTTCGGTAGAAGGAAATCTCCGGCGTGTGAATTCGACTGAACCACCACAATCTCGCCGTAGTCGTCGACAACAATTCCTGGAAGACCATCGGCGTCGCCGTGAACCCAGCGGTATGCTTCAGCAGCATCGGAGAGCATCATTTTTTTGCGCTGTTGGAGCTGTTGGAGTTCGGTTTCAATTAAGGTCTCAAGAGTGCTTTCTGAGAGTTTGCGCCCATTGAAATGCGGAGTCCAAGACTTGGGCAAAAAGCGCACGGCAAGAAGGTGATCCCGTGAATAAACACCCGCATGAAGACCTGCGACGAGCACAAACGCACAGCGCTGTTCGCTCAGTAGCTCTGATTGCAGGTGTTCGATTTGATTGCTGTAGAGGCAGTTCTGACTCGAGTGAAAGCGCTGCTCTGTTTTTATTTTGATGTAATGCAGGTCAAACGCATTGGCCATGTGCCTCAGGATTCTCCGTGCTGCAGATGTGTTCTTGTCAGGCCTTTTCCTCGCGCCGAGGCTAAGTTAAGCTGGCTGTTTCCGCAAGGGAAGGGAGACACAGACATGGGTAAAATAATTCAGACAGCTGAAGAGCTGAATTTCGATGTGAGATCAACGCCAGCAATGCCTGTTGCAAGGCGTATTATGATGGTCAGACCAACTTACTTTCACGTCGACAATCCGATTAACCCGCACATGCGCAAGGCCGACGGCTCGCTGCATGTTCTCGACAAGCCAAAGGCCATGCAAGAGTGGGATGGTTTGCGCACGGCATACATGAATCTGGGTCTGCAGGTTTTTGAGGCCGATGCAATCAATGGACTTCCCGACATGGTTTTTTGTGCAAACCAGTCACTGCCGTTTCTCACGCGGACAGGCGAGCGCAAGGCTATTTTGAGCAACATGGCGAACGATATTCGCAACCGCGAAGTCCCCGGTATCGCTGCCGCCCTGGAGCGCAATGGGTACAAAACAGTGGCTCTGCCTCAGCGCAGTGCTCAGACCCTGTTTGAAGGTATGGGAGACGCCCTTTGGCTTCCTGGATATCGTGTACTGCTGGGTGGATACGGGCATCGCACCCATAAGGCAATCTATGGATCTGTGGCTGAGTTGGTCGATGCTACGGTCATTGTTTTTGAGTTGGCGAACCCACGCTTCTATCACCTTGATACCTGCTTGAGTATTTTGGACGGCAGTTCGGCTCTGGCCTGCCGTGAGGCATTCACCCAAGACGGCTGGGAATTGGTCAAAAAGGTCTTTCCAAACCTTATCGAAGTCCCCCTCTCTGAGGCGGACTCGCCTGCTTTTGCCTGCAATGCCCACTGTCCGGATGGAAAGAATGTCATTCTGCAGGCTGGTTCAAAACAGACTGTGACCCGCCTTAAGGCGGCAGGGTTTAAAGCCGTCGGGCTCTCCACTGAGGAGTTCATCAAGTCTGGTGGTTCTGTCTTCTGTATGAAGCTCCAGTTCTTCTAAAACACTCTGTTGCAGCCCCTGCGCATTTGGCATAGCGTGTCGGTTCCTCGCACCCGGGCGGTCGAGGAATTGACCACAAACATAGGAAAAACGCCGATGCCAGCGCCAACAAACGCACAGCTCGTCGAGTTTTACAAAGACATGCTGCTTGCCCGTCGCTTCGAAGAGCGGTGCGGCCAATTGTACGTACAGCAAAAGTTCAGTGGCTTCTGTCACCTCTACATTGGCCAGGAGGCGGTCTCTACCGGCAGCCTCAATGCCATTCGTAAGGGTCAGGACTACGTGATCAGCGGTTACCGCGACCACGTTCAACCCATCACTCTGGGCATGACACCGCGCGAAGTTATGGCAGAAATGCTCGGTAAAGCGACGGGTTGTGCTAGCGGACGCGGCGGCTCAATGCACATGTTTTCGTCGAAGCTCCGCTATCTGGGCGGCCATGGTATCGTTGGCGGTCAGGTTCCTCTGGCGGCTGGAGTGGGCTGGAAAATCAAGTCGATGAAAGAGGATCTCGTGATCCTGTGTTTCATGGGCGATGCTGCCATCAACCAAGGGCAGTTCCACGAGGCGCTCAACATGGCAGCCATCTGGGATCTCCCCTGCATCTTTATTATTGAGAACAACCTCTACGGCATGGGCACTGCGATTTCGCGCACCTGCTCTTTGAATGTGCTTGCGGATCGCGCCAAAGGCTACAACATGCGCCAGGCGGTGGTGGACGGACGCAACGTCCTCAACACCTATGCTCAGATGTATGAAATTGTCGAAGAGACACGCAAAACCAGCAAGCCGATTCTGGTTGAAATGCAGACCTACCGCTTCCGCGGACATTCCATGTCCGATCCGCAAACCTACCGTTTAAAGGAAGAGGTTGAGCGCGAACGCCAGCAAGACTGCCTGCAAACACTGCGTGACCACATGGTTGCTCAGAAAGTTGCGACCGACGATGACTTCGACAAGTGGGAAGAGGAAATCTCCGAAATCGTCGAAGACTCTGTCACCTTTGCGGAAGAGTCGCCCGAACCCGAGCTGCACACGATCTTTGATCACGTGTTGGCTCCTTGAATTGATTCATCGAAAAAAGAGGTTTGCGAAAAATGGCAATCATCAGTTTGAGAGAAGCTCTTCGCCAGGCGATGACCGAGGAAATGGAGCGCGACCCAACAGTCTTTCTGATGGGTGAAGAAGTCGGCGAATACAATGGTGCATACAAAGTCTCCAAAGGCATGCTGCAGCAATTCGGCCCTATGCGTGTCGTTGACTCGCCCATCTCCGAGGCAGGTTTCTGTGGTCTTGGTGTGGGTGCCGCTATGGTCGGCATGCGTCCCATCATTGAAATGATGACCTGGAACTTTGCGATTCAGGCCTTCGACCAAATCATCAACCATGCTGCCAAAATGCTTTACATGAGTGGTGGCCAGTTCCCGATTCCCATGGTCATCCGCGGCCCACACGGTGCAGCGCACATGCTTTCTGCGCAGCACTCGCAGTGTGTCGACCACATGCTCGTGAACGTGCCTGGCATGATCGTCATCAGCACGGTGATTCCGGCCGATGCCAAGGGACTCATGAAGTCCGCTATCCGCAACAACAACCCCGTGTGCTTCCTTGAAAGCGAAATGGTGTATGGCAAGGAAGGCGAAGTGCCTGAAGGCGAGTACCTCATTCCGATTGGTGTAGGTGACATCAAGCGCAAAGGCGAACACGTGACGCTCGTGGCCTGGAACAAGATGGTCTACGTCGCGCTGGAAGTGGCTGAGGAATTGGCTCAGGAAGGAATTGAGGTTGAAATCCTCGATCCACGCACGTTGCAGCCGCTCGATGAAAACATGATTTTTGAATCTGTGCGCAAAACTCACAGACTTGTGGTTCTTGAAGAAGGCTGGGGTATCTCAACCATCGGTAACTACATAGTCGACCGCACAGTCACCGAATGTTTCGATGACCTCGATGCACCTCCAGTGCGCGTGCACAACCATTTTGTTCCAATGCCCTACAACGAGACATTGGAACATGAGGTTCTGCCGAACAAAGAGAGAACAATCGAAGCCATCAAGAAAGTTCTTTACCGTTAATTTTTCAGCATCCAGAGAAAGAGGCTCACTGCTATGGCAACTGTAATGGAAATGCCCAAGCTCTCAGACACCATGAAAGAAGGTGCTGTCGCCCGTTGGTTGAAAAAAGAAGGTGAAAAAATCACTGCCGGAATTCCGGTTGTTGAAATTGAAACCGACAAAGCCACGATGGAGTTTGAATCTCCTGCATCAGGAACTCTCATCAAAATTATCGTTGGCGACAAACAAACCTGCGAGCTGAACGCCCCCATTGCAGTTATCGGTAAGCCCGATGAAAACTGGCAGGAAGCCGTGGACAAGTACCTGAGCAAGAAAAAAGGCGGTTCTGCCCCTGCAGCAAAAGCAGCAGCAGCTCCAGCGGCTGCACCTGCGGCAGCTCCCGCTCCTGCCGCTCAGGCATCAACCACTGCATCCACTCTCGATCGCCTGCGCGTGAGTCCGCTCGCCAAGCGTGTTGCTGCCGATAAGGGTATCGACCTGCGCTCGGTTCAGGGCTCAGGACCCAACGGTCGCATTATTGTTCGCGACGTAGAGAATCTCGGTGGCGGGCTACAGGCTCCATCTGATGCTGTTCCGGGTTTTGCTGGTGTACCTGCTGCAGAAATGGAAAAAGTCAGCCTCAGCATGATGCGCAAGACCATTGCACGTCGGTTGGTTGAGAGCACAACCACTGCGCCACATTTCTTTCTGACCATCAGCTTGAACATGGGGCCTTTGTTGGCATGGCGCAAAGCCACAGTCGCCAAGCTGCCTGAGTCCGATAAATTCTCGGTCAACGACCTCATCGTGTTCTTGGTGTCGCGTGCACTGCGCAAGCACCCCAACATCAACTCCTCTTGGCAGGGCGATTATATCGCGCAGTACAACTCCGTTCATATGGGTGTTGCTGTGGCGCTGCCCGCAGGGCTGGTGACACCCGTGGTGCGTCATTCCGACAAACTGAGCCTCGTTCAGATTGCGCAGAAGAACCGTGAGCTCATTAAGCTGGCGCGCGACGGCAAACTGCAGCCCGACGATTACTCGGGCGGAACATTCACCATTTCCAATCTCGGCATGAGTGGAATTGAAGAGTTCACGGCCATCATCAATCCGCCTCAGGCTGCGATTCTTGCTGTGGGCACGACTTTGGCAACGCCAGTTGTGGATGAAAACGGCGATGTCTCGGTTGAGCAGCGCATGAAAGTCACCCTGAGCTGTGACCACAGGGTGATCGACGGGGCGCAGGGTGCTGAGTTCCTCAAGACCCTCAAGACCTTCTTCGAAGATCCGATGACCTGTCTTTTCATGGGTTGAGTTGCTCACGATGCGTTCCATCGTCAGCAGCCATTTAAATGCTCTGTGGAGCCCTGTGTTCCGCAGGGCATTTTGGTTTATGATAAAGCTGCATCGATTTGTTGAGGGAGAAGCACATGAGCAATGAACGCACAAAGAAGCCACAGCCTGAGGTTCAATCCGGGGTGCGTCTCAATGTGTTTTTGCAGGAGAATGGCGTCGCTTCGCGGCGCAAGGCCGATGAGCTCATTGCTTCCGGAGCCGTGAAAGTGAACGGCAAATCTGTCACACAGTTGGGCACTCGTATCGCGCGTGAAGACAAAGTTCACGTGAACGGAAAGCTTATCGGGAACAAGACACTTCCAAAAGTTGTTTATGTTCTCAATAAACCTCACATGTGTCTGACCACACGTTTCGATGCAAAAATGCGCCGCACGATTTTCGATTTGGCGGCAGTAAAATCGCTTCCCCCGAACGTTCAAGCTGTGGGACGACTCGACTACCGCAGTGAAGGTCTCCTGCTGCTCACCAATGATGGTGATCTCGCCTACGCTCTCACGCATCCACGCTTTTCCGTTGAGAAGAGCTATGCCGTGTTGGTTTCGGATGGTGTGACCATCGAAGATGTTGAAAAGCTCAGAGCAGGCGTCATGCTTGATGACGGTCTTGCCAAAGCTGTGAGCGTCCGGATGGGAAGTAAGGAACGCATGGGTGCAACCCGCGGGCAGTGGCTTGAAATTGTTGTCACCGAAGGGCGCAATCGTTTGATTCGCCGAATGGCTGAAGCAATTGGTTTGAAAGTAGTTCGGCTCGTGCGTGTCGGCATGGGCGAAATTCTTTTACCTGCGACTTTGAAGCCTGGTTCGATTATTCCCATTGATGCTTCTGGTCGGGAACAACTTGAGCAAATTAAGGCCGACATGCTGCGCAGCATGGTCGAAAAGCAGCCGCGCATGAGCCTCGACGAAGAAACGCGCTCAAAACGTCGCATGAAGCGCCAGCTCAAACTCAACGACGAAGAATATGCTCTCGAAGCGTCTCGACGCGCCGCCGAGGCATCGGAAAAACGGAAACAGCGCACAACTGTTGCGCGCAAGCCTGCAGAAGATGACCGTCCTATTGCGCGCAAGCCTGCGGAGGATGACCGCCCCGTGCCGCGTGTGCGCAAGTCGCGTATTGAGGACGATAGACCAGTCCCACGTTCCGGAAAATCGCGACCCGAGGACAACCGTCCTGTGCCGCGTCCGCGCCGTGAGCCGTCGGGCAAGCCAAGTGATGCTCCGCAAGCTCGCGCTCACGACACGCGTCCGCAGCGCCGTCCGACGCGTTCTGATAGTTCTCGTCCACATGTCGGTGGCAAACCTAAGCCCCAGCCGCGGGGCAGATCGGGAACTCCTCCGCGGGGTAAATCCAAACCTCAATCGCGATGAAACAGATCGAGCTGAGCACTTGCGATTGATTTTCCAAACACGTCGGTGAATTGCAGCTGAGGAGCGCGTAGCTTCAGGAATTCAAAAAACACCTGGCGTAGGTCACTCGTTGCAGCCAAATCCGCACGTTCAAAAAGTTTCTCGTGGATGAGACCCGGCCATTGTCCATGGAACTGTCCACCTTTCACCTTCGAGCCCATCAGCATGACCAGATTGCCATGACCATGGTCTGAGCCACGGCTTGCATTTTCCTTGAGTCGCCGCCCGAATTCGCTGAAGACGATGGTTGTAACCCAGGCATCTGTAGCGCTCAGAGTTTCTTTGTGAAGGTCGGCCAAGGCTGTGCTGAGAGTTGCGAGCTGTTTTGCGAAATAACCCTCGCCCGTGGTGCCTTGCTGCCGATGGGTGTCCCAGCCGCCGATATCTAAGGTCACAAGACCAAGCTTCTTATCGTGCTTAATGAGCTCTGCAGCGAGCGCAAATTTTTGTGGGATTTCACCAGAGGGCAGGTCTGGTAAATTCTTGGCCAGTGAGGGCAGCGCAAGATTTTCAATTTCATCGAGCATGTTGAGGGCTGCAATTCCATAACGCGCATCGTCCTGAGGACGTGAGTAGATGTTTCTCAGGGCTGTACGCATTAGCCTCTGCTGTTTGGGTGAACCATCGAGTCCGAGACCTTTGAAGCGCGGCAGCACTAGGGGTTCGTCGCTGCCTAGCAGCGATGCTGGTTTGAGTGCACCAATGGCAGCTGTTCTGCACGGGTGTGCCTTCAAGAAGCGTGACAGCCATCCTGAGTTGAATTCACCCGGGCGCGTGCTGCCCAAATCAACCAGTGACTGTGCCGCAAAGTGACTGCGTGAAGGCGTCACGAGTCCGCATGCATGAACAAACGCCATTTGCTTTTGTTGAAAAATGGGGAGTAACGGTTTCGCAGCGGCATTTAATGCAAACGATTCTGTCAACGGCAGTGCAGCATCGTTCCCACTCAGGGGCACACCAATGTTTGGACGCGCCGCTTCATAGGGCGCTCGGTCGGGCGCCTGGGTTGGGCAGATGAAACCAAGCCCGTCGAATCCTCCACGTAAAAACACTGCAACCAAAACATGGCGGTTGCGCTCAACAAGGTTCGCAGAGGCCTGTGGTTGGATTGTATTCCCAAGACGAGGAAGAAAAAAACTCACACTCAATGCGCCTGATGCGGCCAGAAAATCTCTGCGTGTGTAATTATTTTTCATGTTACGACCTCACCTGAAATTCCGGACTCAGCACGCAGAGCTCTGCAACAAGCTGGATGCGCTCCTCAAGGAGTTCAGTTGGTAATGCTGTTTGAGTGCGTCGTCCACCCGCAGCTAGCAAGGTTAATGTTTCCAAGAATTGTTTATCAGGTTCACGCATCAGAATGGCTTCAAATAATACTTTTGAAAGTATCTGCGGAGAGGTTTCGGAAACTTTCAGCGTATCGGGCCATTTAATGGGACAACCAGGAACTTCCTGGCGAATGATTTGCTGAGCTGTTCTCCAGCGGTCGATAAGGCTTTGAGGCGATTGCCAAGGTGCAGAGACATCGGGCGGGCCATCGGGTGTTTTCCAACCGAACAAACGTTGGCCGCTCTTTTGAGTTGCCTGTATGAATTTTTCTGAAGGAGAGAAATCAGGACTGAGAATTCTCAAGAGACTTGCGAAATAGTCCACGGGGCGTTTGAATTTGAAATCTTTGCCTTCGAGAAATTCCTTGGAATAAAAGAGCTGAAGGAGTGTGTCTTTGATTTGTGTCGGTGAATCTTTGCGACTCAGCCAGAATTCGGCAAGTCGATTTACGAGCACTTCGGTTGGTGTGTCGGAGACGAAGCGACGACACAGTTTGCGCATCAGATGCCGCGCTGTTCCGGGGTGCGCTGACAGAGCATTGAGCACATCTTCGCCATCTTTCAGGGGTGCCTGGTGCTCAGGAATTTTCTGTCCAAGCACGATTTTCTGAAAACGGTCGTGCCATGGTTCGTGGTAGTGAAACTCGCCGGTGTTTTTGTCGAGACCAACGCTTCCATCAGCAACACGCCAACCCGTGAAAGCGCGAGCTGATTCATAAACATCCCCATCGACGTAGCCAGCAACGAATCCGTCGCGCCCCTTTTCGACGCTCTCGCGATCCAGTGTGCCAAGGTAGTTTTCGGCACCGAGCGTGTGCAACTCGAAAAGCTCGCGTGAAAAATTCTCATTTGGGTTGCTACTTTGGTTATAGGCGTTGTCGAGATAATAAAGCAGGGCCGGGTTGCGGCACGCCTGGCCAAGCAAAGCTCTGAAGTTGCCTAAGGCCATAGGTCTTATGGCATCACGGTTCAGTGCGAGAAGCCCTGGCGCGGTTCTTTGTTCGTATCCAAAAATATTGAAGTGATCGTGCCAAAACTCAACCATCCTTTCGTAAACTTGCCATCGCGAATGAACCATGCGAATCCACGTGGCAGCCTCTAAAACCTGCACGGGTTCGAGAGCAAGATCGCGCCTTTCTCTTCTGGCCGCTCTCAGTTCCTTTTTAGTAGATGGTGCTTTTTCAGCTGGCGTCTGACGCATTGCACGCGCGCTGAGGTTGTGCTCTCTCCAGAGCTGATTCAGAGGTTTGTTAAGCACCTTCAGGTCGAGAGTCGCAATTTTCTTTTCGACCTTTTCATCAATGAAATTTGCCGATGACAATTGGTCGTCAACAAATTTTTTCCAACGTTCGGTGTCATCTTTTCCGAGCGACAAAAACGCCTGAACAAGTTCTTGGTTTAGGCCATAGGTCACCCGACTCAACAAAGAGAGTGCATTGTTGGACATTGGAAGTGTGGCCATATCATCCGCGTTTTAGAGGTTGTGTGTGCGGCGCGGGCATGAAGAAGGCAGCCCGAACTCGAGCCGCCTTCTTGCGGGGAAAGTTGCAGGTCGACTTCACATATCGAAGTCGCCCATGCCTCCCATACCACCCATACCACCCATACCACCCATGCCGCCCATGCCGGCACCTGCGCCCGCAGTTTCGCGCTTAGGCTTTTCGGAGATCATGGCATCGGTTGTGAGCAGCAGGCTTGAAACAGAACTTGCGTTCTGGAGAGCGCAGCGGGTCACTTTGACTGGGTCGATGACGCCCGCTGCGAGAAGGTCTTCGTACTTCTCGGTCAGGGCGTTGAAGCCCCAGCTTGCGCTGTTGTTGGAGAGGATCTTGTCGACCACGACACTCGACTCAAAGCCACCGTTGGTTGAAATGATGCGCACTGGTTCTTCGAGAGCGCGGCGCACGAGTTCGATACCTGCGTTTTGCTCTGGGTTGTCACCTTTGAGTTTGGTGAGCTCAACCGAGCTGCGCAACAGCGCAACGCCGCCGCCAGCTACGATACCCTCAGCCACTGCAGCGCGAGTTGCGTTTAGGGCGTCTTCAACACGAGCCTTCTTCTCTTTCAGCTCGATTTCGGTTGCTGCGCCGAGACGAATCACGGCAACACCACCAGCGAGTTTTGCAACGCGCTCCTGGAGCTTTTCGCGGTCGTAGTCGGAAGTCGTTTTTTCGAGTTGAGCACGAATTTCTGCGACGCGACCCTTGATGGTTGCGTCGGTTCCTTTGCCGCCTGTGATGATGGTGTTGTCTTTGTCGACAACAATCTTGGCAGCCTGACCAAGCTCAGTCAGGCCAGTGGTTTCCAGCTTCATGCCGACTTCTTCAGAAACAACCGCACCACCCGTGAGGATAGCAATGTCTTCGAGCATGGATTTACGGCGATCGCCGAAACCAGGTGCCTTGACCGCGCAGATCTTCAGGTTGCCAGAGAGACGGTTGAGAACGAGGGTTGCAAGCGCTTCGCCTTCGACATCTTCAGCGATGATAAGCAGTGGGCGACCGCTGCGAGCAATCTGCTCGAGCAGAGGAATCATGTCCTTCATTGAGGCGATCTTCTTGTCGAAGAGCAAAATGAAAGGGTTGTCGAGAACGGCTTCGAGGCGTTCTTGGTCAGTCACAAAGTAGGGTGACAGGTAACCGCGGTCGAATTGCATACCTTCAACCACGTCAACGTAGGTGTCGATACCCTTTGCTTCTTCAACGGTGATGACGCCGTCTTTGCCCACGCGATCCATGGCTTCAGCAATCATTTTGCCGATGGTCGGATCGTTGTTGGCCGAGATGGTTGCAACCTGCGCAATCTCGTTGTTGTTCTTCACAGGGCGGGCAACTTTACGGAGGCTTTCGATAACAACAGCGCAAGCCTTGTCGATGCCGCGTTTGAGTTCCATCGGGTTGTGGCCTGCCGCGAGCATTTTGAAGCCTTCGCGGTAGATAGCCTGCGCGAGAACGGTTGCGGTTGTTGTACCGTCGCCGCTGTCGTCGTTGGTCTTGGAAGCAACTTCCTTGACCATCTGTGCGCCCATGTTTTCGAACTTGTCTTCAAGTTCGATTTCCTTGGCCACGGTGACGCCGTCTTTGGTGATGAGCGGTGCGCCAAAGGATTTCTCGATGAGGACATTGCGGCCTTTTGGACCGAGAGTCACTTTCACCGCGTTGGCGAGTGTGTTCACGCCTGAAAGAATTTTCTTCTGGGCAGATTCATTGAAGCTGATCATCTTAGCTGCCATGAGACGTTTCCTTTTTTATCCAGAGAAGGGGTGATTCCTTGCGACATTTTGCGTCGGGATTAGTTTTCCATGATTGCGAGAACTTCTTCTTCCTTGAGAAGAAGCTGCTCGACGCCGTCAATTTTGACTTCCGTTCCGCTCCACTTTCCGAACAGAATGCGGTCTCCCACTTTCACTTCCAAAGCGCGGCGGCTGCCGTCTTCCAGGATTTTACCGCTGCCCACGGCGAGCACTTTGCCTTCAGCGGGTTTTTCCTTGGCGTTGTCAGGAATCAGAATTCCGCCAGCTGTCTTCTGCTCGGCTTCAATGCGTTGAACGAGAATGCGGTCATTCAGTGGACGAATCGACTTAGCCATAAGGCCTCCCTAGAAATTCAAAGAGATGCTTCTTTTATGCGGGGCGTCATACCCCAATCCTTCGACCAGCGAAAGGCTAAGCGGGCTCAAAGTGCTGTCAAGGGCGGGGTCAACAGAGAACTGTATCTTTGCGAAAATTGTTCTCGTCGGTTTTGGGGTAGTCGAGCGAATAGTGGATGCCCCGACTCTCTTTGCGGGCACGGGCGCACTGAACTGTAAGCATGGCAACTGCTGCAAGGTTACGCACTTCAATGAGCGCGCGGCTCGGTACCACATCCCAATAGTAATTTTCGATTTCCTGAGAAATCTGCCGAATTCGGGCGTCTGCGCGCGCGAGGCGTTTGTCGGAGCGCACAATGCCTACGTAGTTCCACATGGTTCTGCGGATTTCATCCCAGAGCTGACTCACGATGGTCATTTCGTCGGGTTCGCAGGCTTTACCGAGCTGCCAGCGGGGCACCCGGGGCATGGGGAGGTCGCGAATGGAGTTCCAAATCGTGTTCACATCTTGGGCAATGAATTCGGCGAAGGCCAGGCCCTCAAGCAGTGAGTTCGAAGCGAGACGGTTTGCGCCGTGCAGTCCTGTGCAAGCCACTTCACCCAGAGCCCAAAGCGATTTGATACCGGTGCGTCCGCGGCTGTCAGTTACGACACCACCACAACTGTAGTGCGCCGCCGGAACCACGGGGATGGGCTCACGGGTGATATCGAGCCCGAGGTCGAGGCATGTGGCATAGATGTTCGGAAAGTGCTGCCGCACGAAATCGGCGGGCTTGTGCGAAATGTCGAGAAGCACGAAAGGTTCGCCCGTTCTTTTGATTTCAGCATCGATGGCACGTGCAACAATGTCCCGCGGCGCTAGCTCTTTCCGAGGGTCAACCCGCTCCATGAAACGCTCGCCCTTGCGTGACAGCAGAATGCCGCCTTCACCGCGAATAGCCTCGGTAATGAGGAAGTTTTTCTCTTTGGCGCTGTAAAGACACGTGGGGTGAAATTGCATGAATTCCAGGTTGGCGACCCGCGCTCCTGCGCGCCACGCCATGGCCACACCGTCGCCTGAAGCGATGTCTGGATTGGAGGTGTAAAGGTAGAGTTTCCCATGCCCTCCGGTGGCCAGGAATGTACATTTTGCTAAAAATGAACGCACTTCGCGTTGCTGTTCATCGAGAACGTAAGCACCCAGACAGCGGTTGCGCGAGAAGTCTGGGCAGGCCTTGTCGGTCACGATGAAATCGATGCAGGTATGAAACTCGTGGATACTGATGTTCGGGTGCTCACGTAGCTTCCGGGTCAGAGCCGTCTGAACGGCCATGCCAGTCATGTCGTCGGCGTGGATGATGCGTCTTTCGCTGTGCCCACCTTCGCGGGTCAGGTGGTATTCAAAATCAGGGCTTTTGGAGTCTGAAGGCGTGAACTGAACCCCAAAGTCGATAAGCTGCTTGATGGCCTTTGGTCCCGTTGAGACGACTTTGCGAACCACGTCATCATGGCAAAGTCCTGCACCTGCCGTGATGGTGTCTTGGGTGTGAGATTCATAGCTGTCATGCTGGTCGAAGACACTGGCAATGCCGCCCTGGGCATAGCTTGTGTTTGTTTCCGCCACAGTTTCTTTGCAAAGAAGAGCAACCCGCCCCAAGGCAGCAAGCTTCAAAGCAAGTGTGGCTCCGGCAATACCACTCCCGATGACCAGAAAGTCAAAGGAGTTATCTTCACCGACGGACAAAAACTTTTCACTTTGCATGCCGACACTCCGAAATCTGCCGGTGGGCTTGCTCCCCCGGAATCCGAACAGATATACTCCTCTCCTCTAGAAACAACGCTTCCACCCGGAGAGGTCGAACTCTATGACACAAAATCTCGCCCAGCGCACGTTTTCAAGTTTCATTTTGGCATCGGTTGCCCTTGTCAGTGCCTGCCAGACGACTCAAGGCAATTACGCCGATCCAAACAAAATCGAGATTGTGGACGACAAGTGGAATGACTCCGACGCGCGTTTGGTCGGGGAGGAAATGATCCGCTCCGCCCTGTCGAAGCGTTGGCTCACGGAATACACCCGCGAATACCAGGGCAAGCGCCCCTTTGTTTTGGTGGATGATTTTGAAAACCGCACATCCGAACAAATCGACACCAAGGCGATTTTTGAGTCCGTGCGCAATGAGCTCATCAATAGCGGAAAAGTCCGTTTTCTGGATGGTGCACAGCGCACCAAGATTCTTGAGGAATACAAGTACCAGCAGTCGGGTGTGGTGAAGGCTAATGCGGCCAAGGGACCTGGAAAGCAGGCCGCAGCTGATTTCTTCCTGGTGGGTGCCCTTTCAAGCATCGTTTCTGAAGCTGATGGTTACAAAACTGTGACCTATCAGGTCGAAATGCGCCTCACGAATATCGAATCCTCCGAGATTGTCTGGACAGAGGTCAAGAAACTCAAGAAACAGTTCAGAAAGAGCAAGTTTGGCCTCTGAGCTGGACAGCATTCACAGCTGCCATTATGAAAAGCCCCATACGGGTTCAACGAAATCTGAAAGCCTGAGGAAGTTCAAATGGACAAGAATAGCCTGATTGCAAAAGTGAAAGAGGGGATGGAGAAATCCATCAAATCGCTGCAGGATGATCTCACGAAAATCCGCACTGGTCGTGCCTCCACAAACCTTCTCGACGATGTGCGCGTTGAATCTTATGGCTCGCGTGTTCCCTTGAATCAGGTGGCGACTTTGGCAACTCCAGAGCCACGTCTCATTACCGTCAATCCGTTCGATAAGTCTCAGCTGACAGCCATTGAGAAGGCCATCCTGACCTCAGGCTTGGGCTACACGCCCAACAACGACGGCAAGATCATCCGCGTTCCTATTCCTGCTCTTTCCGAAGAGCGCCGTAAGGATATCGCTAAGCAAGTGAAGAAGATTGGTGAGGAGTCGAAGGTTGCTGTGCGTCATCATCGCCAAGAAGGTAACACCAAAGCCAAAAGCTCGCAGAAAGACCATGGTTGGTCTGAAGACGAAGTGAAGCGCGCAAACGACGAAATTCAAAAGCTCACCGATACCTATACCAAAAAGATCGACGAGCTGTGCGCAGCGAAAGAGAAAGAAGTTCTTTCGATGTAAGCCCTGGCGTTGCGCTTTTTGGTGCAAAAAAGTGCTCTGCTCTGGTGATTTGGCTGCCCCTGCGTGGGCGGCTTTTTGTTGCCTTATTTATTCCAGTGCATCTTGTGGGGGGAGTTGCCACTGAGACAAAATTTGGCTGAGCTCGCTCCAGAATTTGAGCTTTGCGTTGTTGTTGAGATCTGTGAGAGGCACGCCATCCCAAACCGTTTTGACAGTGGTTTGGCCGAAGATCTCGAACTCTCGCGCGATTCCAAGCTTGTGCATCCGCGAGAGAGATTTGTCACTGACCTGGATTGTCAGCAGTTCCTCGATATTGAAGCAATGATTCGATCCGGTTTTCCAACACCATCCGCTGAGCAACGTGACAAATTTTCCGTTGTCCCAATTGTAACGGTCAAAAATAGACTTCCATTGTGAGAATCTGATTTTGAGGAAGTTGTTTTCGATGCGCAGATCAATCGGCAATGCCGTATGCGTTACGGTGAAACTGCCCATGGCATAGTACATGTCGCTCTGCGCAGGCGAGGAGAGCAAAAGCCAAGCTCGACTCATCGGTCGGTGTGTTCGCCAAATGGCCTGTGTGAACTCAGATGTCGTGGGTGTTTTTTTGTTTCTGATAAAACCTGCAAGTGACTCAGACTCTGATTTAATGTTCAGACTTTTTGATTGGATGTGCTGAGCCAGCGACACAAAGATTTTCAACCGTGCGAGATAATATGCCCGTTCGCTGCGATTCATCGACACGATGTTTTCGGCGTCTTTATCGGAAATCAGCTGTCCTCTTTTTTTCATTTCATTTTTGAGTGCCTCGGATTCAATCTGAATCCCCACAGGGTCAGGTGCGGGACCACTCTCGGCCTGGCCAGCTGCACTCAGCAACTCCTGTGAGTCCTTCTGGCCGTAGCGCAACGGCTTTCCGGAGTTGCTGAGGTAGTGCTTCATGTGTCGTGATGCTCTCGAGTACTTTGCCAGTGCTGCTGCATCGGCAATGCGGCTCCAGAGGGCATGGTAAAGGTAGTCCTGTGGCGTTCTTTCCCGCACAAGTGCGGCATGCGTGCCGGAGCCTTCCGTGCGTGTCAGAGTCATGGCTGTTTCGATGCTCATGGTAGAGAGATGATCGGGGTTGAACATCAGGCGTATTTTGTTGAGCGGGGATTTTGGGTCATTGCGTTGGGTCTCGAGAATCTTCTTTGCCCAGGCATCAAAAATTCTAAGAGCTGTATCATTTTCGAGTTTTTTGACTGAAGCCAAAACCTGGAGAGGCGGTGCAGTATCGAGATCCCAGCGCTGCTGGAGTTCCTGGAGGTCGGCCTCCGACCAACTTTCCGAGGGATTTTTTTTGCAGGAAAGTACGAGGCTCAATGAGAGCGCAAGAAGGCAAGATTGAGTTAAGTTTTGCAGACGGGTTCTCTTCATGAGCCATCTCGTGAGCGGGATTGTTCGTCGTTTTCGAGTGGCCCAAACAAAAAGGCCCCGAGGTATTGTTCCTCGGAGCCTTTTGCAAATCAAGCGGGCACAGAACAATCAGTTCTTGCTGCTCGCTGCAATCTGCTGAGCCACTTCAGCGGCGAAGTCTCCCGACTTCTTCTCGACGCCTTGGCCGAGCTCAAGACGAACAAAGTTCGCGATCTTGAGGCCTGCAACTCCAGCTTGCTTGCCTGCGTCAGCCACATAAGCTGAAACAGTTTTGCTGTCGTCCTTCACGAACATTTGTTCGGTGAGGCAGTTTTCTTTGTGCCAGGTGTCCATACGGCTCGAAACGATCTTGGGAAGAGCTGCTTCGGGCTTGCCTTGGTTCTTGTACTGGGTCCAGAACACTTCGCTCTCTGACTTCACCACGTCGGCTGGAACGCCTTCGCGGTTGGTGTAGAGGGGCTTCATCGCTGCGACCTGAAGGGCAACATCTTTCGCGATTTCGCTGAGAGCTGGATTGCTGCGCTGAGCGGTGAGGCCATCAGCAGTGAGCTCAACCAAGACGCCCACTTTGCCGCCGCCATGAACATACGAAGCAACGAGGTTGGTGCCTGCGCCGAGTGTCGCGAAGCGACGTACGGTGATGTTTTCACCGATCTTGGCAACGAGGTTGGTTGTCGCTTCTGCCACAGTTCCGCCTGTGGTGTAGCCCGTAGCCGTGAGGGCTTCGAGAGTCGTTGGGTTGTTCTTCACAATGAGGTTCTGCAGGTTCGTGACGAACGCCTGGAACTCTTCGTTACGGGTAACGAAGTCGGTTTCGCAGTTCACTTCAACCAGATAACCTTTGCCAAGGTCGTTGGTGATGACCGCTGCGACGACGCCTTCGCTGGCCGCGCGAGAAGATTTCTTGGCTGCGGCGGCAAGGCCGCGCTCACGCAAAACCTTCAACGCTGCCTCCATGTCGCCAGCGGCTTCGTCGAGAGCTTTCTTGCAGTCAGTCATGCCTGCGCCAGTAGCTTCGCGGAGTTCTTTCACCATTTGTGCGGTTACGACTGCCATTTTTTGTTCTCCTGTTTTTCTGGATTCAAAACGGATGCGGGTTGCTGCGTGAAAGAAGCGAGCGCTGCTTATTTTGCAGCGCCTTCGCCTTCGTCTTCACCATCGCGTGAGCGCAGGCGCTTGACCTTCGGTCCGCGAGCTGAGTCGCTGCTCAGGTTGCTGTCTTCGCGAACGATGTCACTCTTGCGGCGTTGCTTGCCCGCGATAGTCGCGTCCGCAATTAGAGTGGCGTAGAGCTTGATAGCTTTGAGGCTGTCGTCGTTGCCAGGAATGACGAAGTCAACGGCCGAAGGGTCGGAATTGGTATCGGTCACTGCAACAACTGGAATGCCAAGGCGGTTTGCTTCAGCAATCGCTGTGGCTTCTTTCTTCGCGTCGATAACGACCATGATAGAAGGCAGGCCGTTCATGTTTTTGATGCCGCCGAGCGAACGGTCGAGCTTCTCGCGCAGGCGCTCTTTGAGAGAAACTTCTTTCTTGGTGATCGACTCGTAGGTGCCGTCGGTCGCCATTTTTTCGATCTTCTTCAGCTTAGTGATGCTTGTCTTCACAGTTGTGAAGTTTGTGAGCATGCCGCCGAGCCAGCGGTGATGAACATGGAAGATACCTGCGCGTTCAGATTCTTCCTTGATGATGTCTTGTGCTTGCTTCTTGGTTGCAACGAAAAGAACGTTGCCGCCTTCTGCAACTGTGTTTTCAATTGCAGTGAGGGCGTTCTTGAAGAGCTTTTGAGTTTTTTGCAGGTCGATGATGTGGATGCCGTTGCGCTCGCCATAAATGTACGGGCGCATTTTTGGGTTCCAGCGGCGAATCTGGTGACCGAAGTGAACGCCTGCGTCGAGCAGGTCTTTCAGTTGAACGTCAACTGCCATGTGAAAATCTCCTTGCCGGTTACGTGGATTAACCCCAAGCAAAACCAGGCTGCAAAGCTGCCACCGGCAATGGTCTTGCTGAGTAAACAAAACGAGGGTTATCGCATAACCAAAGAATGGCCACAAAGGCAAGCGGAGGAGCCGCTCGGGAGAGACTCTTAGTCCTCGATTTGCGGCTCTGCGGGCTCAAAGTGCGGAAGGCTCTCGGCAGGTTCTGTAATTTCAGTGGTTTCCGTCTCAAGCGGTGCGTCGGCAGAGTCCTGGAAAGCAGACGCTCCATCCAGAGCGCCCTCCGAACTCTCGATGGGATCCTGGAAAGAGAGGTCTTGAGCATTGAGCTCGGGCTCGTCTGGCTCCTCACCATTGAGCCGAGCCAGAGCCTGCGCCATCTGTTCCTGATCTTCGGGTTTCATCTGCAATGAGCGCAGCGAGGGCAGGTCGGCCAAGGTTTTGAGGCCAAAAGTCTCCAAAAACCGCTGGGTCGTCTTGTATTCCATTGGGCTACCAACTTCTTTGCGCTGCCCGGCAACGGCAATCAGATCTTTTTCCTTGAGAGCCGTCATGATGGAAGAGGAGTCGACCTGGCGGATGGTATTGACCTCGCTGCGGGTCACAGGCTGGCGGTAGGCGACAATCGCGAGTGTTTCGAGAGCGGATTTCGATAAGCTGCGCGGTTTGCTCGCAAACTGCTTTTTCACCAATTCAGCATATTCAGGACGGGTGCGGAGCTGATATTTTCCGCCACATTCGAATAAAAAGAACGAACGTGGCTGATAGTCGGCCATGAGGTCGCGCAAAGCGAGGCGCACGTCGGAGAGTGATACCTCTCCAATAATATTGCGAATTTCACTCACTTCCATAGCGTGTTCTGCTGCAAACAGAATCGCTTCAACTTGCTTTTTGAGTTCTTCAAAAGGCGAAACGCTTGCTGCGCCTTCGAGTGTGCGAGACACTCCCTCGTTGGTGAGAAATTCCATGTGTGTTCCTCGAAGTGGAAAGAACTGGGATATGGATACGCGATTGCTGCGTGTGTGGTCAAATTGGTTGTGCCTCAGTCGCCCTGCTCTGGGTCATTTTGTTTGTCTCATCGCTCTGTTGTCTATTCTTGGAAGAACGCACGAGGGGTGGGCGCAGGCAGGGCAGGAGCCGCTCTCGCAAATTCGCCTCACCTGGAACCCCGCGGCTCGAAAGTTTATCGGGGTGCAATATCTGGCCTTGCCCCAGGGCTGGTTCGTGCTCCCAGCTGCGAAAAATGGATCCGCAATTCTGCCTGATTCAGCGGGGCTCGATTTTTGGTTGCTTCCGAACCGTGACTTGATTGAATCCACGCAGCAGCGCCTGACCCGTGAGCAACGGGAGTTCAAGGCTGCTGCTCCAACCATCGAGTGGCCCTTTGCCGACGTCGGACTCGGTGTGCTCTCTGTGCGTGAATTTCTCTCCGCAGGCTCAACTGCGCCATGTCCAGCGACACAGGAGCTGTTTTCAAACGAAGTTGAGCGTCTGACGTGGGGCAGCAAAGCCTTCGAGAAACATGACTCCGAGCGGCACTTGAGGCTCGAACTGGGTGTCACCGCCAAAACAAAATGCTCATACCTGCGGATTAAATTTGATTTTGAGCCACGCCCTGGCGAGGGAAATTTTGCTTTAAAAAATGAAGGCAATTCTCATTTTTCTGGCCCTATATTTCCGCTCCTCAAAAACGAGCCTGTCGCCAGTCGCATCGTTTTTCAGCCCCTGAGAAGTAAAGTGGCGATGTCCTGCGCGGACTGTCGGACAACAGACGAGCGAGAAACATTTGTCGATTTTTATGGACTGCCCCCTGCATTGCATTTTCTCCCGGAAGGACGCGCCTCAGAAGACGTGTTGAAGGTGTCGGGCGTTGCTCTCGGTGCCGGGAGTTTGAAGGCGGGCAAGAGCGGAGAGGAAGAGATCATTCGGGGTGTTCAGCTGTTTCATGAGGCTTTAAAGGGTGCGATTGTTCGGGCGAAGAATGAAAGTGAAAGGGATTGGCAAGTTCTGCTTCGTCGAAACGTTCTGCTGGAACGACTCGTGCTGGAACAAGTGGGAGAAATTCAGCTCCATTCCTCCTACGGCAACGTCAGTCCTCTTTTGACTTCGTATCATCGTGCTGCGCTCTTTCGCGCACTCGCAAGAGATTTTTTGCGCAGCGTTCTGGGCGGAAAGCGTATCAATGACTGGAATGTTCATGGCGAAAATGAAATTGTGGCACGTGTGCTTGCGGAAATGTGGCTGCAAGCGGCTTTTCCGAGTTTAAACAACCTCAGAGAATTGTCTGATAGGTTGGACTTTCTTCCCTTCTTCAGAGCCATCCAACGGGGGAATGCATTCCTCAATAATTCTGTGTTCGTGGGTGCTGAAGAGCGAACCGGAGATTTGGATTTTTCGGTCTACCATGAATTCTTTTCTCCCCGGAGCGGTGCTGATCTCATTCTTCGGCTGAAAAGTTGCGCTGAGCCAAATGACTTTGGTGTTCTGCAAAAACTTGCGGAAGAGGTCGCACGAGGCACGGTATCGGTTCATGAATTCAGCAATCGGCTCAGAAGCATGAAACCGATTGCGCAATGCCTCACACCTATGCGTGTTGGACTTTTGCCCGATTTTTTTCCTGAGGAGGAGGTGCAGATTGTTGAAGACAGGAAGAATCTCGTTCTCAAGCGCAAAGTTGTTGACCCACCGCAGACCTTTGAATTCTTTTTTTCACGCAACAGAAAGTTACCGCGCGAAAATCTCAGGGTCACAGTGGTTGATGCCAAGGAGGGTAGGAAGGAGCTCGTGCTCTCTGCCCAGGACACCAAAGAGGAGAAAGTCAGTCTGGCAGCATCGGTTCAGGCTGTTCAGGTGGTTGCACCACACCCTGCGGTGAGCTCTGATCGATTGCTCTGGCCAAGATCATTGCGCACAGTTCTGCAGGCTTTGTCGTTGAATTATGATTCACGCCGCACGGATTTGGTTTTACGCAGCCAACTTCAGACCACGCAAACGGGTGATGAATGGGGGCGAGCACTATTGCTTGGCTATCGCCGAGAGTTTTCCGATAACAACATTGATTTGCAGTTCAGCACGCGCTTGCCTTCACTGGTACCTGAGGCCTCTGCTTCGTTGACCATTGCGGGTACAACCCGAATTCAGTCTGCTCCACCGACTTTCGTGGCGACGTCTTATGCTGTTGAAAGAGGACGCGGCAGTGTTCTTTATCCGGAGGGCGTTGGTTTGCGGCTTTGGCTGAGACGTCCTCTCAGCCTTTCAGCCCTGAATGAAAAATTGACCGATCCCGCTCAAGAGTGGATTTTCAGTTTCAATACCGGCCTGGCACCGCGCCTGACCTGGTCAGAGGTCATCTCCTATGGCTCGAGCGAAACAGATGTCGATGTGGGACTGCGCTCTGTGCCTGCCTGGCCAACTGCGGAGTACACGTCCAAGGAATATGCTCTTGTGCGGAGTGAGTTGCGGCATACGCTGACCCAGAATCTCAACGCCACGCTGGCTCGCTCGCTTCTGTTTCAACATGCGGTGCTCTACGGAGCTCATGTGTTTGCGTTCGATCGTCTGCGTGCCGAGTCAAGTGCCGAGGTGGATGCAAGAGTTGCACAGTCACTGCTCATGGGGTTCCGTCTCTATGGAGCTCTGTTTGGGGCAAAAGATCAGGCCGTTTCATTAGAAATTGCACGTGCACTCACAGATCCTGCGCGCACATCGTTTGGGTTCAGTCTTGGGAAAGCGCTGAACTGATTTCACGCGGCAAAATTTATCAGCTGCGAGGCCAACCTGCTGGGTTAAGCTCCCTTGGGGGATGGTAAAGGCCATGGATGTTTCACGCTATCTGCAAAAAGTTGCGGGTTCGGTGCGAACCAAAAAGTATGTGCTGCTTCTGCAGAAGTCACGCTACATGGCAGAGCAAGAAGTGCGTGTTATCTCCAAAGCGGTTGAGCATGCGCTGAGTGGCTATATTCAGATACGTCTTGATGATCCTGCTGAGGGGTTGAAAGTTCTCAACGTCAAGAACGTTGAGGTTGTCATTCTCCATTATTCACTCATGAGTAACGAAGCAGATTTGGTGGATCTGGCCAAACAGCTCAAGGAAAGAAAAAAGGTGACCGTGCTTTTTGTCACCAACAACGAGCGCGCCCTCATTGACGCCTACCGTGAGAAGATGTCGCTTTATGAAGAGCTCGACGACTTTGTCGCAGCACCTATCGACCCAGCCGAGCTGTATCGAAAATTGCAGAAGTCCGGCAGTGTGGAGGCGCGGGCTGCGAAGCGGTTTTCTATTGATGTGCCAGTCAAATTGACGCGAGTCGACAATCTTGAAGAGGTGGATGCGACTTTAGCGGATTTGAGTTTGGTAGGAGCTGGACTCGATGTCCGCTCGGACACTCCGATGCGTCGTGATGAGCAGTTGCGGGTTCAGATTCCGCTTTATCCGTTTGGCATTTTTCATCCTCAGTATGGAGATTTCTTGAAGCTCTCTTTGCGGCTTCGGAGGATCGCTATCAAGGGTGACAACATCGGCTGCTCGATAGAGCATCTGACTCCAATGCAGCACGATTGCCTTGTAAATCTGTTGGAAGATGTCTCGCGTCGACAAAGAATTTTTAGAATGACGAACAAAGATAAAAAAGGAGCGCAGCTCAATGCAAAATAAAACTCAGCTCGGTTTCCGATTTGAACTCCTGGCCGTGCTTTCGCTTGCACTTTTGCAAAGCTGTGTGAATCCGCCGCAGCGCACTTCGGGGGTGAATCCTTCGCCTGCAAAGCCACCGGCAGATCAGCCTACTCCCGATGACACAGCGGGGCGGCCTATTGGAGATGATGTGCGGGGTGATCGCCCGATTTTTCCACCAGCGAATGCACCGGTCGGCGCTCCGTCTGCCGACAAGGTTAAAGTGAGCTACTGGCTGAATCCGACAGTCAATAGCAATTGTCTAACTGTTAGCGTGGAGGGCGCTGCAGAGGCGGTGAAAGCGCCTTGTACGGGAGTCACTCGCCCCACGGCACGGTGGGTTGATACTTTGTTTCCAAGCACAGGGAGCTCAGCTTTCAAGCTTAATGTAAAGCTTGAAACGACCGAAAACTCAGGCACTAAGTTTGAATCAACAACCGACATTCCGGGCGCCCAGGCATGGCGATGGCGTTGTTTTTCAGACTCCACAAAGAACCTTCACATTCTTTGTTATGAAGACGGCAATGCTTTGGCCAAAACCTTCGAAACATCTGATCTCTTCGTTCAAGTGGAAGGAGCGTCGAGTGTCGATTTTGGTGCGGTTCAGTGTCAGAAAGTGCCGGCAGCATCTTCTGCCAACTGCAATCAGAAGTAATCAGCCCTTTTTGATTGTCTAAAAACTCAAAGCCCGCATCGGGAAACCGTGCGGGCTTTGTTATTTTTGGAAGAGCCTGAACTGCGGATCAGCTGTGTTCGACAATCTTCTTGAGCTCTTCTTTGAAGAGCGGCACGGCTTGGAACAAATCTGCAACAATACCGTAGTCAGCCTTCTGGAAAATAGGCGCATCGGGATCGGTATTGACCGCCACAATGATCTTCGACGTGCGCATGCCTGCCAAGTGCTGGATCGAGCCAGAGATTCCAAACGCGATATAAAGGTTTGGGTTCACGGTCTTGCCCGTCTGACCAACCTGCATGTCGTGTGGTGCGTATCCGGAGTCCACAGCAGCGCGCGATGCACCCACAGTCGCTCCAACAACGTCAGCGAGGTCGTGGAGGATTTTGAAGTTGTCTGAGTTACCCATGGCGCGCCCACCTGATATGATCAAGCTGGCTTCAGTTAGGTCAGGCTTTTCCGATTTGCCTTTGCGAACTTCGACAATTTTCGACTTAACCGCAGCAGCGTCGATGTTCGGTTGGAAGTTTTCAACACTTGCTTCCGCAGCAGCGTTGAGAAGCTCCGCTGGAATAACGTTCGGACGAATGGTGACGAATGTGACAGGAGTCTGGCTCATAACCTCAGCAATGCACTTGCCTGCGTACATGGGGCGACGAACAACAACCTTTTCGCCATCGAGCGACACCGAGACAACATCGGTCAACATGCCTGATTTGTGGCGTGCTGCCAGACGAGGGAAGAAATCACGTCCTGTGGGAGATGCTGCACCCAAAACGACCTTGTATGAATTCTTCTGGATGAGCTGAGAAATTGTTTGGATGTGAGGCTCGCACTGGTAGGTGTTGGTTGTCGCATGCTCAACAACAAAAACTTTACCTGCTCCGTAAGTGGCCAGAGTCTTTGCGTGTGCCGCACAACCTTCACCCAGAAGCACAGCATGGATGGAATCGGTTTTGCCGCCTGTGAGTCTGCGGGCTTCGGTCAAGAGTTCGCCGGCAGTGGATTTCAGTTTGCCGTTGCGCACTTCTGCGTAAACGAGAATATTCATGGTTTCTATCTCCCTCTTCGGCGTCGGTTTCAGATGACTTTGGCTTCGCTGCGCAACAGGCCAACCACTTTCTTGACCATTTCAGGCAGCGGCTCACCTTTGAAGACCTTTCCAGGGCTCTTCTCGGAGGGCAACGCATAATTCCGAACTGTGGTCAGTGGCGCATCGCTCAGGAGGTCGGAGAGTTTTTTCTCTGCAAGTGGTTTCTTCTTTGCCTTCATGATGCCTGGCAGCGGCGGGAAGCGGGGTTCGTTGAGGCTCTTGTGCGCGCCCAACACCATGGGGGACTTCACATCGTAGACTTCGATAATGCCGCCTTCAACTTCGCGCTCAACGCGAGCTGACTGGGCGCCATCTTGCCATTCAACCTTTGTGACCACCTGAACGTGCGGCATGCCACACAGCTCGGCGAGCATTGGGCCCACATGAGCGGAGTCGTCGTCGATAGCCTTTTGACCGACGAAGACAACGTCGGGTTTTTCTTCGGCAACGACTTTTGCGAGGGCTGTTGCAACGCAGAAGGAGTCGAGTTCGCCGCCATGACCATCCGTGTTGATCCAGACGCCACGGTCGATTCCCATGGCCATGGCCTTGCGCATGGCTTCCTGAACGCGCGTTGGCCCGAGGCTAACAACGACGCTCTCTCCGGTCAGCTTTTCCTGCGTGCGCACGGCTTCTTCGATGGCGAATTCGTCGTAGGGGTTGACCATGTATTTGAATTCGGAATCGTCAAGGTTTTTTCCCCCTGCGGCGAGTTTGACCTTGGTTTCCGTGTCCGGGACATGTTTGACGAGAACCAGAATTTTCACGTGTTCCTCCGTTGTCTTTCATCGCTTCAATCGCAGTGAAGTCTACATATTTTCCCAGTCCAGTCAAAAAAATCTCCGCGAATTGGGCGACATGTTTGCCGAAAAGAAGATGAACGGGAAGGTTTGGCCTAGGAGTGTAGCAATGGCGAAGGAAAACCCGGTAAAACTCGCTCTGGCGTCTCTCGTCGCACTTGGGGCGCTCGGCTTTCTTGGCAGCACCATGTACGGCATTGATCCGCTCGCAGAGCTGAAGACATCGTTGAGTAGCTTCTGGAGTGACGACCTTCCGAATGCAGATTCGGGCGGTGGTCAGTTTGCATCAGAAATTTTGGACAAAAACGAAACACAATCACAAAAGATTGGTAAGAACGCTGCGATGCCTCCTATGGAAACGCTCGACTTGAGTGGTGGCGATAATCTTGATCTGCTCAGTGAAGAGCTGATGGAGGACAGGCTCTGGGAGGAGGGTATTTCACGCAGCGGCAGAGAAGGCGTGCGCAGTGGAGCGGCAGTTCTCGATGCTCTCGCTGAAATTGAGGGCTGGACTCCTGTGGAGAGTGGATACAATGCAACCAAGCTGTCTGTTTATATGCGTCACCCCAAACTCTGGGTGAGGATGGGTGCATTTGCGTTTGCGCTTAAAGCGGGGTCACTCGATGAAAAGCAAACGAAGAAGGCTGCGCGTCTGATTGCACTGAAGAGCCGTGAGAATCCTTCGCAGGTGAGCCGTTTCCTGAAGCGCTACGAGCGGAAGGATCCCGAGCTATTTAAACTTCTGCTGAACCACCTTGTTAATACGAAGACCCCCGCGGAAGAGACCTTGCCGCTTCAGATAGATGAAGACGCCGAGGACGCTTCCTAGCATCAGAGCGAGAGCGAGTCCGAAAAACCACCTCTCATGAAACGGCAAAAACTGGAAATTCATTCCAAAGAAACTTGTCCAGAAGGCAAGCGGGATTATTGTGGTGGCCATGACTGTGAGGCGCTTGAGCTGATTGTTAGTTGAGGTGCTCATCGCGCCCCAGTAAGTATCGAAGAGCGCCAGCAACTCGGTATGGATGGATTCAGTTTCCTCGCGCAAGCGTTCTTGGTGATCGAGGATATTCATAAACATCAACTGGCTGTCGTCATTGAGCTCAAGCAGCTCAAGGAGCTCCTTCAAAACAGGAAAGACACCGTTGACGGAATGTTTGAAGTGCGTGGCATTGCGCTTAAGCTTGGTGATGAACTCCGGAGAAAACTTCTCGGCAAGGATGAGTGTCTCTGCCTCGTAAATCAGTTCCGTGATGTTGGCTGCACGACCTAATGCGCTATCGATACACACATCAAAAATATTGTGGATGCACTGCTCCAGAGTGAGATCCGGGTTGAGATTCAAAAGGTGGTACCAATTTTGACCTTCGGAAGCCGGTCTATTTGCAAGGAAGATAAGGCTTTCATGGGTTATCACAACATGCAGTTCTGCAATGGCATTCGAAAATGGGTCGAAGTAATGCATTACTACAAACAGATATTCCGGATAAACTTCAAACTTGGAGCGCTGTTTGCCTTTGCGACAGTCTTCGAGAGTGAGCGGGTGCAGCGGCACGATCTTACACGCATTGTCGAGCTGAGTGTTGAGCAGTGTTGCATCGCGACTCAGGACAAATTCATGAAAGGGAACGTTCTGTTAAGAAAAATCTGCTCGTTTGAGGCGAGCCGTGACGAGTGTCGACGGCTTTGTCATTCCGGATGACCCTCGAGTGCAGTGAGGTTTGCGCCTGTGATTTTGACGGGCACGGTGAGGCCGAGAATGTTTCGCGGCGTACCAACTTTGACAAGACGACCCTCATAAGTTCTGCCGTACCAGGAGTGCTCTTCCTTGGGGTTTCTATAAAGAACGAGAACTTCTCGGGTGTGGCCGATTTCTGCTAGGTTTTGTCTCTCGGTTTCCTGACGTTGCAACGCAAGGAGAGCCTGTAGGCGCCGATCCATTTCTGCTTCTGGAATTTGATCGCGGAAACGCGTTGCGGGCGTGCCTTTGCGAGGAGAATACTTGAATGCGTAAATGAAGGCATACTTCATCTCGCGCACCAGGTTCATTGTGTCCTCGAAATCCTCTTCGGTTTCACCGGGGAATCCAACAATAATGTCAGTGCTGAAGGCGATTTGTGGACGCACCGCGCGAATCCAGCTGACCCGCTCGAGGTATTCTTCCCGCGTGTACTGACGGTTCATACGTTCCAGAATCTTGTTGGATCCTGACTGCACGGGCAGGTGAAATGCGTTGCAGAGCTTTGGCAAATCAGCAAAAGCCTGTGCCAGAGATGGAGTGAAATCGTGTGGATTTGAGGTGGTGAAACGGATGCGGTCGACGCCATCTACGGCTGCGACTTTGTAGAGGAGATCTGCGAACGGAAGCGTGATGCCCTCGGGCAACTGCGCCGCAGTTGGGGGTTGTTCTGGGAGAAAATCGAGTCCATAGGAGTTCACATTCTGGCCCAGCAGAACGATTTCTTTGATGCCGCGATCAACGAAATATTTAACCTCGTCAATGACCTCCTCCAACTTGCGACTCTTTTCGCGCCCGCGGGTGTACGGAACGACACAGAATGTGCAGAAGTTGTTGCAGCCCTTGATTATGTTTACATACTTGCTGATTTCGTTTTTGGTTTCATCGACGTAAGGCGGAATGACATCGACCGGGATACTATATCCTTCATCCTTGTTGAACTGCGCATTCACCAGGGGTTGATGAACATTAAAAGCACGCTGTTCTTTGGCGGTTTCGGCACGTGTCACCACATTCTCGAGCAGCGACGGCAGCTGTTCGATTTGGTCAGGGCCGATGATCAAATCTACAAAAGGCACTTCTTTGGCCAATTGTTTTGCTTCTGCCTGAGCGACACAACCTGAAATTGCGAGGATCAAATCTGGGTTCTTTTGCTTGAGCGGTCGGAGTTCACCAAGCCGGCTGACCACTTTGTGGCGTGCCTTTTCGCGGATGTGGCATGTGTTGAGAAGGATGAAGTCAGCCTCGTCAACGGTTTCTGTTGGCCGGTAGTTGCACTTGCCAAGAAGACTCAACATCCGCTCGGTGTCGGCCACATTCATTTGGCAGCCCCAGGTTTGCACATAGACTTTTTTCAAGAAGCTTTGGTTTTCTGCTCCCACGTCAGGATAGTTCACCTGAGGCTTCGGCATGTATTTTGCGAAAGGATTTTCATCCTGGCCGCCGGAATGACCATCAAGGTGTTGTGCGTTTTTCAATAACTTGAACATGGGTTTGCATCCTTAGTCGGGCAGAACGTGCGCTTAGCGCCGGTTCTTGGCACGTGCTTTCTTTTCTTCTTTTTTCTTTTTTCGTTGGCGATTGATTTCGGCGAGATCTTGAGTGGAAAGGCCGCCTTGGCGTCCACCACCCATTCCGGGCATACCACCCATCAATCCACCCAAACCGGGCATGCCACCCATTCCGGGGAATCCTCCCATTCCGCCCCCTTTCATCATTTTGGCCATGTTGGCAAGCTGATTCAGCCCCCCCATTCCTGGGATTTTACCGAGCAGTCCGCCTCCAAGTCCGCCAGAGAAAAGGCTCATCATTTGCTTCATCTGCATGAAGCGCTCGATGAGATCTTTTACGTCCTTCTCTGTACGACCTGAGCCCCTGGCGATGCGTTGCAAACGCGAACGCCCTTCGGGAGTTTTAGGAAGAAGGATTTCTGGTGTGCCACGCTCCTGCTTGGTCATGGAATGCACCATGGCCGCGATGCGCATCATTTCCCGATCGTCGACTTTGTCGAGATCTTGTTGATTGATTTGGCCTGCGAGTGGCGTTTTGGAAATGATGTCCTTGAGTGGCCCCATCTTCTGAATACTCTGGAGCATCCCAAGGAAGTCATCGAAATCGAAGTGGCCTTCCATCATGCGGTTTGCGCTACGCGCAGCTTGGTCTTCGTCGATTGCTTTGCTGAAGTCCTGCATGAGTCCAACAACGTCGCCCATTCCAAGAATACGGGTCGCCATTCCCTCTGGACGGAATTCCTCGAGGCGCTCGAGGCTCTCACCCACGCCCGTGAACAGAATGTTTTTGCCAGTCACTTTCTTGATGGAAAGCGCAGCTCCACCGCGTGTATCACCATCGAGTTTAGTTAGGATGACACCGGTCAAATTGACTCGTGAGTCGAATGCGCTTGCCGTGCGCACTGCATCTTGTCCAATCATGGCGTCGATGACGAGCAGCACATTTTGCGGTTGAATTGCAGTTTTGATGTTTTCAATTTCAGACATCAAGGTTTCATCGATCGCCAAACGACCGGCCGTGTCGACGATAACGAGGTCGAGCCACTCTTGGCGTGCATGCTCCAGACCCTTGCGGGCAATTTCGACAGCATCATTTGTGTCGAGGGTAAAAACTGGAACGTCGATTCGTTCACCAAGCACCTTTAGTTGTTCACGCGCAGCGGGGCGATAAACATCGGCCGCTACAAGCAAAGGCCGCATTTTGTGCGTTTCTTTGAGAAGCTTGGCGAGCTTTGCTGCGTGTGTGGTTTTACCCGCGCCCTGCAAACCAACGAGCAGAATAATCGTTGGGCCTTTTGTGTTGCGCACGATTTCTGTTTGCTCGCCACCGAGCAACAGCAGAAGCTCATCGTGACAAAGCTTAATGAAATGGTCGCCGGCGGAAACCTTCATCTCGGCTGATTTGGCTTTGGTGTGCACCACTGAGCCGAGAGCTTGGCCACGCACATTCTCAAGAAAATTTTTGACAACTCCGTAGTCCACGTCGGCATCGAGCAGACTCCGTCGCACGGTGTCGAGAGCTGGGGCGATGTTGTCCTCGGTCAGTCGGGTCTGGCCTTTGAGTTTGAGAGCAGCGTCTTTGAAGCCTTGGGAAACGATATCAAACATAGAGATAACCTTTACTCTGCACGTGACGGCAGGCGAAGGTATAGCCTCAGCAATCAGGGCGGTCAAACGGGAAGATATAAGATTAAATGCCCTGAATTACAGATGAAATTATGAGCCCTTGATGACCCTGAACCTGAGGGTCTGACCTGAGGGTGGTGGAACAGGCTCTGGAGCCTGTACGGTCTCGTCTGCTCCGTCCTGGTCTTGGGGGTCATTTTCCAGCGCAGATGAGACAGCTTCCTTGAGTGCTTCCATGAACAGCTGTGTGCCCATGATGCTTTCACGGACGGCATCGACGCCGAGAAATTCCTGAACTTCGCGAACAAATTGATCTGCGAAGGCCGCTTGGGTCAGGAGGTGACGTGCGAGTTCATCCGTGAAGGCTTTGTCGTTCAGTTTGAAGGCGCGCGCTACTTCAACAGCGTGCGTCTTGGAGCAGCGCTGTTTTGATTCTTCGGATGCATCGCGGAAATAGAAAGACCAGCAGCGGAATTGGTCGTTGCGATTGAACTCAATGCAAACATCAAGATCCTCTTCTGAACGCAGGATCATGTACAAATGCTCGTCGAGTGAGGTTCGCTCAAAGGCGTTGACCATGTCCTGCAGAGTAACGTTCATATGCCCACGTTCCTGAGTCCAATCTGCGACAGCTGTTGTTCGAGTGCTTCGAGAATTGTCTCACGCAAATGTGAGTGAGTTGAAGTAATGGCTCTGCGAATAGTATTGAGATCGTCGGCAGTGAAAGAATGCTCAATTCCATTCATTGTAGCCGATTTGCTGCCATTCACTGTTCGGAAACACTGCTCGAGTAGATTCTCGAGATACACAAGTTTGCTGAGGTACAATTCGTACCGGACGTGCGCATCCATCGAGGTCTCGATGGGTGCCATCAATTCCTCGACGAGCTCTTTGTAGAGCTCATATGACGTCTCCAACGGTACTGGGTGTGCTGATCCTTTAGCCATTTCGCTGCCCTCCCGCTCAGGCAATTGGCGTTGTTGCTTTCCAACAACTTCATTGGCCGCATCGGAATTCAGCGGATTTTATTGAGAAAGGTGGCGTCAATGAGCCAACTCTGGGCAAAGATTCTTCAGAAAAGAGAGGCGATGCAGAGGGGTTGGGCCATGCTTGGAGAGGGCTCGGCGGTGTAATTCCGTGCCGTATCCGCGATTTTCTTCGAAGCCAAATTCCGGAAATGAATCAGAATAATTTTCCATCCAACGGTCGCGAACGACTTTTGCAATCACCGAGCTCGCTGAAATGGACTTGAGATGATCGTCACCCTGAACCACCAGCAGCTGGGGAAGCTCAAACCAGGGGGCGGTCAGCTTCAATGGGCGATTGCCGTCGAAAAAGACCACGGTTGGGGTTTGAACTTTTGGAAGGGCTTCTAAAGCTCGACTTGCGGCCATGCCGAGTGCGGTAATGACTCCAAATCCGTCGATTTCTTTGGCCGAGGCTGAACCAATACTCGCGGCAGCGAGCCTCATGGAAATGTTTGGGCATCCCTTCACCGAGGCGCGGGTTTTCTGCACGTCTGCCCCGTTGAGCTTCACAACCAAGGGGGGCGAATGAAGCGGCGAGTGAAGATGCATGGGCGGCTTATTTCCAGAGCCAAGGCTTTTGGTCAGAGGTCTCGCCGTTAATTCCGGAGGCTCTTTCCAGCTGCCGACAAGCAATTCGTGTTGAATAAAATCGCTGAAAAGAATGTCGCGTTTTGTGCCACTGAGCTTTTTGCTGTCACGCAAATGAGGGTACCACGATATGAGGGGATCATCGTGCGTAATCGAGCTCCAGAGGGTTGTGCACACCACCACAGGACCAGCAAGACATCCGCGTCCTACTTCGTCGATGGAAATAAAGTAGACTGGTGATTCACAATTTCGAGCAGGGGAGATGTGAAACAGAGTATTAGGCTGCGCATATGACAGGAGCGCACTCTCGCCAGAGAAAATGCGCTCATCAGATTTCAGTGGGTTCTTCTTGGGAAAATTAGCCATTGGCAACAGAGTCAACAGCCTTCAGTATGGTCTGCTTCGGTTGATTGCCAACCAGGTCACCCACTTTTTGGCCATTTTTGATGAAGGCCAGGAAAGGGATGTTGCGAATATTAAATTGCGCAGCGAGTTGGGGCTCTTCTTCAACGTTCACTTTGCAGACTTTGATTTTACCTTGGCGCTCGCGCGCGACTTCCTCAAGCGTAGGAGCCAATGCCACGCATGGCCCACACCAATCAGCCCAGAAATCGACGAGAACGGGGACGTTGCTTTCGAGGACTTCGGTTTGGAAATTTTTCTCTGTGACGTGCATAACGAGTTCTGACATTGGGCGCGCTCCGCAAAAGGGTCCAAGAGATTCTTCTGATTTTGCACCCTAGCGCGTACACTCGAGAAGTTCAAATGCTGGATTTGCCCCGCAATTGGAGAGATGCGTTGGAGACCTCGCAGCAGCCAGAAAAGTTCGATTTTTTTCGACAATCTACGATTTTGTGCTTGATTGTTGCATTCATTGGCATCAAGGCGCTCCAACACGTACTGGCTGCGGACACTCCCCGGCATTTGCTGGTGGCTTTGCTTTTGCTGCTCTTACCAGCTGTTTTTGGAAGTTCTTCGCTCCGCTCGACTCTGCGTGAGATTCTATTGACCCGCCTGCGCCTCGAAGATGCTGCTGTGCTCGGATTTTTTTTGTTGCCGATTGTTTGCAACGTTCTGTTTTTGCCTGAGAGTTGGCAGCAAGCCCGAATAAATTGGCAAAGTTGGGTATGGAGTGAGCTCGGCCTGCTCTCGTTGTTGTGCGCACCAATTGCAGAGGAATATTTTTTCCGTGGATGGTTATTGAAGCGTCAGCTCGGTGTGCTGGCGCAGCGGTCCAGCTTGGGCTTCAGCGCGATGCTGAAGCTCTGTTACTTCAACGCGCTGGCATTCTGGATCATGCACATGCCCATCGATTTGAACATGTGGAGAGAGGCACTGCCGGTGGGGGCAGTTCCCGTTTCACCGGGATCATTTTTGCTGGGTCTTATGACTTCCGTTCTCACTCTAAGAACAGGCAACATTCGCGCAGCTCTGTTGTTTCATGCAGTTGCTAATGCTTCGGGGCCGCTGTGGTGGCCGTTGCTTGGCATGGATTCCCTGCGTTCTCTTTTTTATCAGTGAATTAAACTCAGCTGGCGCGGATACGGGAGCCAGGTGCGGTTAGCAGGCGTGCGTGCAACTCTTCGTAACGCAGCTGAAGTCGTTGTTGAATTTCCTCGGCATCGCCCAGCCGCAAAAGTCCCTCTGCAAAGCGCCTTGCTTCGTCCACGTCTGTCTTGCGGATAATTTCTTTAATCAATGGGATGGCTGATGCGCGGCAGGAAAACTGCACGCATCCCAAACCAATGAGTAGTTCTGTTGCTATGGGATCTGAGGCAAGTTCTCCGCACAGACTGATGCTCACATCGAGATGCTTCTGCTGCTCTAAAATCGACCGTATGCAGCGTAAAACCGCCGGATGGAACGAACTGTAAAGGTTTTGAGTATTGGGATTGTCGCGTTCAACACACAGATAGTGCTGGGTCAAATCGTTGCTTCCAATGCTCATGAAGTCACATTCTGCGGCAATATGGTCAAGCATTTGCGCCGCAGCTGGCGTTTCGACCATGGCACCGAAGCGCGGATAATGCAGTGCGCCGCGCTCGTCTTCCGGAATGTCGAGCCAGAGGGAATGAGCAATAGCTTTCACACGTCGAATTTCACTGACGTCGGTAATATAGGGCAAAAGGATACGGATATTCCCAGAGGTATTTGCTCGCAGAAGCGCACGCAGTTGCAGCTCGAGAAGTTTCTGTTCGGCAAGCAAGAAACGTATCCCGCGGAGTCCAAAAACACCTTCGCTCGTGTTTTGTTTCTCGCGCATCGACATTGCGTTGTTTGGTGGATACGGCTTATCACCACCGCAATCCAAAAGACGCAGAGTTGCCCAGCCCGGGGAGATGCTCTCGGCTGTGAGTTGGAAAAAGACCTTCAGTTGTTCGTCAGTACCAATAAATGATGTTTGCTCTGCAGGATGTTCATTGAGATGCAAAAATTCCGTGCGCAATAGACCAATGCCTTCTGCACCTGAGCTCTTTAGGGCTCGCGCATCGACTGGGCCGTTTGCGTTGGCAAAGACGACAATCCGTTGTCCATCAACTGTGCGTGCGACGGACTGTGCGCTGGACTTGAGTTTCTGCTGCATCATCAGTTCGACGGCGCGCCGAGCTTCTGCTTTGCGCTGTTCGGTGCGACTCGGGTTGATTGTTATTTTTCCCTCGTGTGCATCGAGAATCACTTGCTGCCCATTGCTGCTCATTCGTAAAATTCCTTCCGCGCCGAACACGGTAGGAATGTTGAAGCTCCGTGCAAGTATGGCTGCATGGCTGAGGTGAGAGCCCGTTTCTGAAACAAGTCCTGCAACTCCGACTTGGTGGAATCTGATGATGTCGTTTGGGCAAGGATGCTGAATAACAACAATGCGTCCCTTCAGATGCGACCATTGATGAGTCTGCAGAGACTCGGAATCACTCAGCGATGACAAGAGCAGTTCTTCACAGGCATCGAGGTCAAGAACCTTCTCTCGAATGTGTTGATCGCCCATAGATTCAACAACCGAGCGTACATCTTTGAATGCCTGAAGAACCGCAGAGGTGATGTCGAGTGACTGTCCGAACACCAAGTCCTTAATCCGCTCACTGAGAATTTCATCTGTCAGGAGCAAGGTGTAGCTGCTCATCACCTCAGGAAGCTCTTGGTCAGAAGTCTCATTTGCACGAGCTTGGGTCGGCAAGCTCTTTTTGGATTTTTGAATTTCAATGGCTTCGCGTCTCAGTTCATCGACGAGTTGGAGCGCCTTGCGCTGCGCATCGTGGTACTTCTGCCACTCGGAGTCAGGGGTATGTATAATAAGTGGGACGTGTTTGTTGGACGATGTTCGGCCGGTCTTTGCCAGTCTACCGATCACCAACCCGTTGGATATGGGCTGACCTTGCAACGATTTCCTCGTTGTCGCTCTCATTCGCCCCCTCTGAAGCCGCAAAGCCAGTCTCGAAGAGATCTTTTACGGCCTTCAGGAGTTCATCGGCACGTGGGCCGCGGGTAATGAGTTCAATTTCGCTGTCTCGGCCTGCTCCGAGGCTCAAAATTGAAAGGAGGGAGTGACCTAAGGCTCTGGAATTTGTGGTTAAACACCTGAGTTCAAGCTCGGTTGGCCGATGCGCCTGGGCGCAGCGGACGATACTGACCCCCGGCCTCGCGTGAAGACCCATGGGGTTCATGACGCGAACCCTGGTTTTGTATTCAATCACGGTCTACTCCCGGTCAAAGTGCCTATGTTCAATCTTAAGATTCGGAATCAAGGGGCGTAACCTTTTGCCGAGAGACTCAACAATAGCAACACTCCTGTGTTTTCCGCCCGTACAGCCAATCCCGACGCCCAAATAGCGCTTGCCCTCTGTTTTGTAGAGCGGAACAAGAAAGCTGAAAAGATCTGATACTTTGTCGACAAAAGTTGCGACATTTGGATCGCTCAGGACAAAATCGGAGACCTTAGCATCGAGTCCGGTCAACGGACGAAGAGTAGCGTTGTAGTGGGGATTCGGAAAGCAGCGAACGTCAAACAGGGAGTCAAGATCTGCCGGGGTTCCGTGTTTGAAGCCGAAAGACACCAACAAGACGGCAAGCTCGAGATGCCTCGTCGATGGTGCATAATCATGGAAGATGATTTGGCGCAGCATTTGCGAGGACATTGCCGAGGAGTCGATCACTCGTGTGGCACATTTGCGCACAGGCTCAAGAATTTCTGCATCCAGTTCAATCGCGCTTGAAAGGGTATCGGCCGCCGGATTTTCTTCATCACCCAAAATTGCACTCGAGAGCGGGTGTGAGCGGCGTGTTTCACGGAATCGATTCAAAAGAATTTCGTTCCTGGCTTCGAGGAACAACATGTCCACTTGTGCGATTTGGTTGAGTCTATCCCAGCAGCTCAGCAATGCGGTGGGCATGGAGCGGTCGCGCGCATCGAGTGCCAGCGCCACGTGTCGGGAATGCAATTGACCCGCCGCACAGGCTTCCAGGAACTGGGGCAGCAAAAGCGCGGGGAGATTGTCGACGCAATGAAAGCCCAAATCTTCGAGAGCTCTGAGGGCAACACTCTTGCCAGACCCGGCCATGCCTGTGACGACAACAATTCTTGTTTGCGCCGAGTGTTGTTGAGTCATGGCGAGGTCTCCTAGGTCACCGACGACGTGGGTGGGGCGGCGAGTTTGAGATCTTCCTCTTTTTTCAAGATTTCAAAGATCGCAGCGGGTGTTTGCGCGCGCAGCAGGCGCTCGCGCAAACTCTGTGAGCGCATCAATCTGCAGATACTCGAGATGAGCTGCAGATAGCTGGCCTGATGGGGATTGATTTTGGCAGGCGCCAAAACAACAAAAAAGAGTTGTGAATCTTCATTGTCGAGAGCGGCAAACGGCACGCCAACCTCCGACTTTCCGAAGGCAACCATGAGCTCCGATGTGTCGTGCAGAGTTGCGTGCGGTATGGCAACACCATGGTCAGCTCCAGTGCTTGCCTTGAGTTCGCGCTCCATAAGACGCGTGTAGATTTCTCTGACGTCGAGGTCGGTTCGAGTTGAGCCCACCAGGGTTGCAAATTCAAGCAACACGGAAGGCTTGTCGGTTGCTTTCAGTGAGGGGGCAATCCACTCAACTTTCATGTACTCCGTGATACGGCAAGCCATCCGCACACCTCAGCCCGAGGGTAAAAACTCTTTGTAAACCCTAAGTAGTTAGGGAATTTGGGTTGGGCTGTCAATTCTTGGCGGTGCTCAAACTCACATTTCTGAGTTCAAAAACGTCGGACGCGTTTAGACGAGGGGAGTATTCCAAGTGACTCCCGGTATTTTGCAACCGTACGGCGTGCAACTTTAACGTTTTTGTGACTCTGAATCCAATCAGAGATGTCTTGGTCGGAGAACGGTTTCTGCTCGGACTCTGCTTTGATGCACTCAGCGACCCAGGATTTTACGACTTCGTTGGCCAGTTCACCACCACTGTCAGTGCTCATGCCTGAGTTGAAGAAGTGCTTGAGCTCAAAAAGCCCTTGAGGGGTGTGCATGTATTTGTTGTTGGTGGTGCGCGATATTGTGCTTTCATGTAATCCAAGATCTTCTGCTACTGCCTTAAGTGTCAGTGGCTTGAGATGCTCTGGCCCTTCCTCGAAGAATGCCTTCTGTTTGTCGAGAATGACCTCAGTCACACGCAAAATGGTTTTGTTCCTGTCGGCAAGAGCTTTTACGAACGCACGCGCCGTTTTGATGTTGTCGTTCACGAACTCTTTGAGTGATTTGTCATTTTCGGGCTGGTTGATTTCAGTACCGCTGTCACTTTTTTTGCCCTCGAGCGCAGCCTTAATCATGTTCTCGTATTTGGGCGATATCTTGAGCCGCGGAAGGCCATCTTCGTTGAGGCTGACCACCCATTCATTGTTTCTGCGAAAGATGAATACATCGGGTGAAATGACCTGATCTTGTCCGCCACCAAATTGCCGCGCAGGGCGTGGGTCGAGTTCTTCGCGGATAAACACAAGCGCCTCTTTCACATCCTCGGGGGTACGTACCAAAGCTCGAGTGATTTTCGCATCGTCGTTGGCTTCAAATTCTTTCCAGAAATCTCGAATGATCAATTCCTGAAGCAGGAATTGTTGCTCCTTGGCCTTGGTACGCTCGTGCTCCCGGAGGTAAGTCAGCAGCTGTTCTTGAATGCTGCGTTCGGGATCATTGAGCCCTTCAAATTTTGGCAAATGATGTTTGCGAAAAGCAGCAATGGCTTCTTTGATTGAGTCAGAACTCCGCGAGAGAATACGCAGAATTTTGCTGATGTCCTGCTTCTCGAAATCATCCCAGTGATGCTTCAAAATTCGTTCGGCTAATTTCGGTGCATTCTTTTTTTGGCGCAGTTGAAGCAGCAGGCATTCCTGCATACCCGATGCACCGACTCCAGCAGGTTCACACTTCTGAATCGCCTTTAAGGCATAACGCAGGTCATCGGGTGGGATGTTCTGCTCGCGTGCAAGTTCGTCAATGCTGGCTTTGAAAAAACCGTTGTCATCGAGGTACTGCAAGAGGAAGGTGGCGCAGTCGAGTTCATACTCGGTGAGGTGCATGAGTCGGAGCTGATCTTCGAGCGAATCGTGCAAATTTGACTCGGTGAGATTGAGACGTTCATAACTCGGAGAATCAAATTCATTCTCTGAATTTTCACGTTGTAGGCTTTCTTCTCCTGGTAATTCGCGGAACCGAGAGAGAAGCTCATCGATATCTGGCAGCACTTCTTTTTCGGGGTTCTCTTGCTGAGCTTTTTCTGTGTTGATTTGAGTGTCGAACTCTACAGCCTCAGTGTTCTCGGGAGTGTTTTCACCCTCTTCAAGACATGGGTTTTGTCTGAGCTCCTCGGCGACTAATTCCTCCAGTTCTTGTCGACCAAGGGTCAGAATCTTGATGGCTTGTTGAATTTGAGGAGAGAGTACGAGCGTCTGGCCAAGTTTCAGACCTTGCTTTAGTTCAAAAGCCATAAAAAAAACCTCGATTTCCGCGAGTCCAATTCAAACAAATTAACAGAGCGGGATGCTTTCAGACATCCCGCTCTGTTACGTTATCCACGCAGCAGGGTCAATACTGACTCTGGTAGCTGGTTGGCCTGAGCCAACACTGAGGTACTCGCTGCTGTAAGAATCTTGGACTGTGCCAGTCGAGCGGTTTCCGAGGCATAGTCGACGTCCCTGATGCGGGAAGCAGCTGCACTCAGGTTCTCACTGCTCACATCAATAGATGTGATGGTTGAGTTCATGCGGCTCTGCATGGCACCGAGCGATGCTCGGAAGTCGGTGACCTTCTCCATCGCACCATCGATTGCGGAGAAGATGTCAGCCGTGTCACCTCCACCCAAAGTCTGACCCGTTTCACCTTCGATGCTTGTAGGCAAATCTGAGATCGCCTGGTTCAAGTCAGCTAGGTTGTCGAACTTAATGCGGACAATCCCAGAGGAGTCATCGCCATCGCGTGGTGCACTTGCGCCCACTTGGATGGTTAGATCCGTCTCTTGCTCGCCCGAGAGAATCTTTTTGCCGTTGAACTCTGTACCATCTTTGATACGTGAGAGTTCTTCACCCAGCTGTTCAAATTCTCTGTTCAAAAAGCTCCGTTCCTTTTCACCAACGGTATCAGAAGCTGCCTGTGTTGTGAGTTCCCGCATCCGCGTGAGGATGTTGTTCAGTTCACCCAGGCCACCCTCGGCCACCTGCAGAAACGAAACACCATCGCTGGCGTTGCGTTTGGCTTGCGCAAGACCCCGAATGCGAGCGCGCATGCTTTCACTGATGGCCAATCCTGCTGCGTCATCTGCGGATTTGTTAATCCGGACACCGGATGACAATTTTTCCAGACTGTCGTTCATCTCTGCTCTATTTTGGCCGAGCTGTCTTTGTGCGACCAGACTCTCTACGTTACTCTTGATTCTTAAACCCATGATACGTTCCTCCTTGTTGGACTCGCTGCTCAGACCCTGAGCAGCGCATGCGTTTCAGGCGAATTTCACGAACGGGAAGTCCTCATCAGCGGAGGAGTGAGAGAGCCATTTCTGGACGAGTGTTGGCTTGCGACAACACGGCCAAGCCGGCCTGGCTGAGAATGCGGTTCTGGGTCATGCGTGCAGTTTCCTCGGCGAAGTCCACATCACGGATGCGGCTCGAGGCAGCGGCCATGGTTTCTGTACCTTGGCTGATGTTGTTGATTGCAGCGCCCAGACGAGATTGAAGCGAACCGAGAACAGCGCGCGAAGAGGCGATTGTCTCGAGGCCTTTGTCGATAGATTCGAGGTTGGAAGCCACTGTTTCACGGTCAGACGCAACCAGGTTGGTCCCGCGCACACCCAGTGTTTCGGCATTGATACCATCTGCGTTGTCACCGAATTTGAGTGTCAGCTGGTCGCTTTCGGTTCCGTTGTAGCCAACCTGAACCTTGATACCGTCTGGTTTGTCGTTAGAGCGGAGCAGCTGCAGACCGTTGAATTCAGTGGTTTCGGAAATACGGTCGATTTCCTGGCTGAGCTGATCAAATTCTTTCTGGATGTATGATTTTTCGCGCTCACCGACAGTGTCTGAACCCGCTTGCAGCGTAAGTTCACGCATACGCACCATGATGTTGCTCATTTCACTGAGACCCGATTCGGCCACCTGAACAAGCGACACACCGTCGTTGGCGTTTCGTTTCGCTTGGTTCAAACCGCGGACTTTGGCGCGCAAGTTTTCAGAAATCGCAAGACCGGCAGCGTCATCCGCTGAACGGTTGATGCGCAAACCAGATGCCAACTTTTCAAAGCTGTTACTGAGTTCGGCATTGCTGTTGGAAAGACCACGCTGAGCAACAAGTGATTCAACGTTAGTACGAATACGAAGTCCCATGACACACTCCTCCCTGAAGTTCACAGCCGCGACTCAACCCTTGAGTCCCAGCTCACCCGGTCGCCTCTCCTTGAGACTTTCCGAATGTGTGAGTCATTACCCAGTCCCTCCGGGTTGTTCCGTGACTCACATTTGCTATTTCGTAAGAAGGAGTTGGTACTTTAGAAAAAGTTTAAGTAAATTTAAAAAATCAACATAAATTCAATATTTACATGCGCTTTGTTTTAAGTTCTCGACCGAGAGGGGCTATCGAAGGCATTTGCCTAGTCTGAGTGATCCGCCGAGGCGAGGTGGCGGTTTTGCGGAAAAATCCCAAGCAAAACAAAAGCCCGGCACTCGGCCGGGCTTCAATGAATCGTCTTGTGAGCGAGGAGTATTAGAGACTGGGCATCTGGCGGAGGCGCGCAACACGCTCTTCAAGCGGAGGGTGAGTGCTAAACAAAGCAAAGAGCCCCCCACGTTTGTTGGAAATCCGCATTGCTGCAACGGATTGTGGTGCGTTGTCGGCTTCCATGTGACCGAAGGCACGGCGCAAAGCCTCGAGAGCTGCAACCATTTTGTCGCGTCCGGCAAGGCGAGCACCGCCTTCGTCGGCGCGGTATTCGCGGAAGCGCGAGAACCACGAGACAACCAGCATTCCCAGGATTCCCAGGAGAATTTCACAGGCAATCGTGACCAGCATGGTGACCATTGCGCGGTTTTCTTCTTTGACGGTCTGTGACACTCCGAAAGCAATAATGCGCGCTATGAACATGACAAATGCGTTCACAACACCTTGAACCAGGGTCATGGTGACCATGTCGCCATTTGCGATGTGCGCAACCTCATGGGCCAGAACTCCCTCAACTTCGTTTCTGTTCATGCGTTGCAGCAGTCCAGTGCTCACAGCAACCAGCGAGCGATTGCGTGTTGGACCTGTTGCGAAGGCATTCATATCGGGGCTGTCGTAGACACCCACTTCAGGCATTTTAGAAATGCCCGCCTTCTGAGCCAGCTGATAGACCGTTTGCAGAAGCTCACGGTTGTTGCCTGATGCATTGGCAGGATCAATGAGCTTGACCCCCATAGTCCACTTGGCGAGCACTCGGCTGAGCGCAAGCGAAATAAACGCACCGCCGAAACCCCAGACGAGGCAAAATCCGGCGAGAGCCGTATAATTAATCCCGTAGGCTGTCATGTACCTGTTAAGGCCGAGCAGGCTCGTAACAATACTAATGCTCACCACAATGAGTATGTTGACGGCAAAGAACCAAAAGAATCGTTTGAAAAGTTGCATTCGGATTCCTCCTTTAGAGAAAAACTTAATTAAGTTTTCCCAATACTTCACACTCTGTAACATATTCGGAAAAAGTCAACGCCAGTTTTAAGCGAACGACTGAATCCGATAAACTTTTTCGGGAAGTGCGGCGACCGGGCGTCCAGAGTGCTGTGAATCAACCACCACATGCACCGCGCGCGGTTCGCATTGCACCATGCCTCGGATGTTGACGTACTCGTTCTCGAAATTGCCGACGATGTTGTGCTTCGCTGCAATAGCCCGAAAAGCTTCCTCTTTGAAAACGGCATCGTCGGTGACTGTGTTGAGCTTTAGAATCAACTCAGCATCCTCGAGCGGAAAACCGAATTTTTCCAGCTGTCGGCACGTTCCCGCATACATTACTTTATGGCTTCGTCCAGTCAAATAAACAATCTTTAACCCCATTTTCTTGCAGAACCAGACGAACTCTGATGCGCCGGTGTAAACAGCATCGAATTCAACAAGGGTTTCGCCATCAAAGAATTTCTTTCGCCAAAATCTCTCCACGGTCACAAGGACTTCCATGACATCTGGATTGCGCATATCGAGTCCTGCATTCTCGAACGCATGAGATAGACTATAACCGATATGGTTGAATCCGATCCCTTCGATTTTTTTGATGAGTGGCTTTGGAAAATGAGAACATTCAGGCGAGCTCATCCAGCGTTTAAGAATTCCCAGTGTCCGGTGCCCGACGTCGAAGAGAGTGCCGTCGAGGTCAAACACGATTACTGCAGATTTGCCGTTATTCACTGTACCTATTTCATTGCTGCGGGAGGCAATGAAGCTTTTGAGTGAGTCTGAGTTTGTGTCCTCAATCCACCACTCAGCAGGTTCGCTGCGGTAGGTTCGGCTGCGCGGGTGTGGGTGTGGTGGATGGTCGTAAACAGCGCTGACACTGATTTCCCGAGCAAGATCGGTGGAAAGCTTGTTAACGAGATTGAGTGCATCCTCGAAGCCCTGCTTATAATCAGCCGAGCGGGCGCCGTACTGAGAATTCAGTTCACGCAGTGCTTCGCGGTGTTCAGTGAGTTTGTCTTCCAAAAGACCAAACAAATTTTTATTGTTCATGATTTCCTCATGAGACGGGCTTGATGACGTGTGTTCGGATGATACGTGCACCCCAATTTACGCAATTTTCTTCCCAAAGTGCACTTTGTTGGTCGCGCCACTGCATTTCAGCCTCCTTCGAGGCAAACAGGGGGAGTGCATTTTGAGCTTCGGCCAACATTTTAAGAAAGCTTTTGCGCGAAAGTCCAATGAGAACCGGAGCACCCAGTTCATTTAATTTCGCCAGGGCAGCCGGACAGAGCAACTCCAGGTTGTGCGCAAGTGTTTTCCCGAAGCCTATGCCAGGGTCGACGGCCACCCAATGAACCCCGCAGTTGCGCGCAAATTCAATGCGCTCCTGCAAAAACAACGCGACTTCATCAACACAGTTTTCGTAGTTGGGATGACGCTGCATGTTCGAAGGTGTGCCTTGCATGTGCATCGCGATGAAACCGAGGTCAAAGTGTCCTGCGACGTGAGCGGTGGTTGCACCAAAAGCCTGAGACTTGTTGGTTTTCACGGAAAGAGCTGTGTCTACTGCTCTGGTTTTTCTCGCTGAGTACACATCGTTGATTATGTCGATGAGATTTTCCTGGGCGGCTGCATAGGCAACTGTGGGAGATGAGGTGTCCAGGCTCACAAGAACATCCGTAGGCAGCTGACTCCGTAGAGCTTTGAGCACGGGCAGAACCCGTTCAAGCTCAGCCTCGGCGGAAATTTCGAGAGCGCCCGGGCGAGTGCTCACCCCTCCAACATCTACGATGTGCGCTCCCTGTTGCACAAGTTTCAGTGCCTGAGCGACCGCACTCTCCGGTGCGTCGAACTGTCCGCCATCCGAGAAACTGTCGGGAGTAACATTAATGATGCCCTGATAAACCGTTTTCGTGCGGTCCATCAGGGCATGGCATCGTTGCGCGCCAGAGGTGTGGAGGCTGCTATTCATGCGCTTGGTGCAGGAGTGGCGCCACCAGCCGAGAGAGTGTGTTCCGTCGAGGTGACTTGAGCCGTCGCAGAAGCTGCGGGAGCTCCTGCGGCTTCATTGCTGACCTGCGCAGCAGCAGCTTTCTTGAGCTGCATTTCGCGCACTTCTGCAAGGGATGCACCATTGATGACCGCGAGGAATTCGTCGGAATCGAGAGTTTCCGCTTCAACAAGAATTTGCGCGCAGCGTTCAAAGACATCCATGTGATCGATGAGCGTTTGCTTCGCAAGTTCATACTGGGAGTTGATGAGTTTGGCGACTTCGAGGTCAATTTCGTGCGCAAGGGCGTCGGAGTAGTTTTTGCTTTCTCCCCAATCGCGGCCAAGGAACGGATTTTCGCTTTTGTGTCCGAAGTTAATGGGACCCAAGCGGCTCATCCCGTACTGACAAACCATGGCACGGGCGAGGTTGGTTGCCTGTTGGATGTCATTCGAGGCTCCGGTTGTGAGGCGTCCGAATTTGATTTCTTCCGCTGCCCGACCACCCATACCTTTTGCGATCTCAGTCATCAGATCTTCTTTCGATGAGCTGTAGATGTCTTCTTTGGGCAGGAAGGCAGTGACTCCCAGTGCTGGGCCGCGTGGAATGATTGTGACCTTATGAACGTCAGAGCGTGATTTCAAATAGTAGGCAACCAGCGCGTGTCCCGTTTCGTGGTAGGCCGTCATAACAAGTGTTTCCTTGTTCATGACCATGCTCTTGCGCTCTGGACCCATCAGTATTTTGTCTTTAGCTTCTTCAAAGTGTGTACCCGTGACGCGTTTGGCATTCGCACGGGCAGCCATCAATGCAGCCTCGTTGACCAGGTTTTCCAGGTCAGCGCCCGAGAAACCGGGAGTACCAAGCGCAATCTTTTCGATGTTCACGTCTTCCGTAGCTTTCACGCGTTTGATGTAGACGTTGAGAATTTCTCTGCGACCACGCACATCGGGGAGATTCACGATGACGCGACGGTCAAAACGTCCCGGACGCAGCAGGGCAGGGTCGAGAACGTCGGGGCGGTTGGTTGCCGCGATCACAATGATGGCATCGTGCGCTTCAAAGCCATCCATCTCGACAAGCAGCTGGTTGAGAGTTTGTTCACGCTCGTCGTGACCACCACCGACACCTGCACCACGGTGACGACCGACGGCATCAATTTCGTCGATGAAAACAATGCATGGAGCATTCTTTTTCGCATTTTCAAACAGGTCACGCACGCGCGACGCGCCGACGCCAACGAACATTTCTACGAAGTCGGAGCCACTGATGTGGAAGAAAGGTACGCCCGCTTCGCCTGCAATCGCACGGGCGAGGAGTGTTTTACCCGTTCCTGGTGAACCCATCATCAGCACGCCTTTGGGTATGCGCGCGCCGATTTCCTGGAAGCGCTTGTGGTCTTTCAGGAATGAGACGATTTCAGAGCATTCTTGCTTTGCTTCTTCAACGCCAGCAACATCTTTGAAGGTCACGCGCGTCGCATTTTCCGGCATCATTTTTGCACGGCTTTTACCGAACGAAAGAGCCTTGCCTCCTGCACCTTGCATGTTGCGTAGGAACAAAAACATCAGTGCTATGACGATAAGGAGTGGCACCCATGTTCCAAGAATACCCCACCATGCCTGCCCGTCGTCGCTGCGCTTGTAATTGATTTTAACTTCGCGCTGCGCAAGCTTTTCACGCATTTCTTTGCGCAGAGTTTCATCGAACGGAGCAAACGTAGTTATCCGTTTCTTGTTCGCCAAGGTCGCAGAATATTCATCGCCACGCAGTGGATCGCCTTTGATTTCGACGTCACCATTGATGGATTCCAAATCGGGTGGCTTCTTTTCAACAAACTCCATGAACTGGGAGTAGCTGACAGATTCTTCGACCTGTCCACGATTCACGAACTTGAAGGCAAAGATCACAAGCGCAAATACGCCTGCCCAAACGATGACCGCCTTCAGCCAACTTTCTTTCATCACAAACTCCTTAAGAGGCCGCCAAGATGGAAGCATCTCCGAACGTGAATTCCCAATGTCTATCTTAACGAGAGAAAGTCAACCATGCTTTGTCCCTGCGCTGCCCTATGTCAAAGCTCTCCTGCGCTGCCCTATGTCAAAGCTCTCCTGCGCTGCCCTATGTCAAAGCTCTCCTGCGCTGCACTGGTTGAACATTAAAAATCTAGGAAGTTACCTTGATTTCCAGCCGCTTGCTGTTAATTGTAACAAAACTTCGCTCCGACAATGCAATTTTGTACCCCTCACAGTGCGATTGATTCGCCACCAATTTGCGCACATGTGCGAGAATGTTGGCCAGTTTTTCGCGGGTCAATTGCCGGGCAAGCACAGGTTCAGCGTTCAGCAAGAAATCCCTCAGTTGCGGAACCCCGGTGAGTTTATGAAGCTCGATGCATCTGCTTGGAGCAGTTGATGTGTTCAGCGTTGCAGCTGTGTCGGCACTGGTCTGCTGGGCTGAACCTTTGTCATAATTCTTGAGATCTTGTGAAAGTGTCCAAATGTGCTCGACGGCCTGTGGGTTGATAAGCTCGAGCTCTGTGAGCACCACGTTGCGCAGGCGATTGCGTGTGTAGTCGAGTTGCTGATTCGATGAATCTTCGCGGTGAGGCAGAGATTTTCCCTGGATGTAGCCATCGAGTTCGTCGGCGGCGAGCCAAAGAAGCGGACGCAGGAGCCTCGTTTCAGAGCTCCAAGGTGACATGCTGTGAAGTCCAACAGCTCCGCACCCCCGCACCAAATTGTGAAGCAGAGTCTCCGCATGATCACGTCGGTGGTGGGCTGTGACGATCATCCAATTGTCTTTGTTTCCAGGTTGTGCGGCGTCCACTGCGGAGTTGCGGACGCTTTGATAGCGCCATTCCCTCGCCAAGGCGTGAAAATTCAACCCATCCTTGAGTTTGTTGTTGAGCGTCTCAGACCACCTGTGGATGAGAATGGGGAGACCCAAGTGACGCGCAAGATCGATGCATAGAGCTTCATCTTGATTTGATTCTTCCGCCCGACGGCAGTGGTTGAAATGGTGCAGTGTTAGGTTGAAATGCAAGCCACTCCATGCTTGCGGGAGACGTTCAATGCGGTGAAGAATTTCGAGCAGCGCGACGCTGTCTTTACCGCCAGAGAGCATAAGGTGCAGGGTGCCAGGATGATCTGCGCAGAGGCGAGCCTCACGCAGATGCTGGAGAATTTTGAATTCAGCTGGCCTGAGCCGCATTGCCTTTCCACCTTGCCTGAGCTAAAACCGCCCGACTCTTTCGTATGTTGAGACCACAATTCGGAGCGGAGAATGCCCATGCGCAAAATCTCGACTTCACTCTCTCTTGCTGCACTTACTGCTATTTTTAGCACCTTGGCAACCCGACCCGAGAGCGCCTTTGCGCAGTCTAAAGGGGTTCTCATTTATGGCCGAGGCGGCGACTCCGTATCGCTTGATCCTGCGAAGGAAACCGATGGTGAAAGCCTAAACGTCTGCGACAACATTTTCGATACCCTGGTTCAATTCAAAGACGGAACCACAGAAATCGAACCAGCTTTGGCACAGCGCTGGGATGTCGGCGCAGATGGACTAACCTATACTTTTCATCTGCGTCCGAACGTGAAGTTCCATGATGGTACGCCGATGAACGCCGATGCTGTTGTATTCAGTCTGTTGCGGCAACATGATCCCAAGCACGAAGCCTATAAATATGCACAGATGTGGTCGTATTGGCAGGATATGGGCATGGATAAACTCGTTGCCTCAGTCGATAAGCTCGACGACAAAACAGTCAAAATCGTACTCAAGTCACCCAGCGCACCTTTTCTCGCCAACATGGCCATGAGCTTTGCATCCATCGTTAGCCCAGCAGCGGTGCGCAAGTTCAAGCAGGAGTTTGCACGCAACCCTGTTGGAACCGGACCATTCAAATTTGTGAGCTGGACAAAAAGCGAAAAAATCGTGCTCGATGGATTCAATGAATTCTGGGGCGGACAGCCGAAACTCGGGCGCGTTATTTTCAGAAGCTATCCTGATTCCGCCACACGCCTCAATGCCTTTTTGGCTAAAGAGATTCACATGATGAATCTCCCAACCCCCGATCAAGTCAACGTTATTCGCCAGAAGCGCGCAGATGCCAAAATTATTGAAGAGCCAGCAATGAATGTGGCCTACCTAGCCTTCAACACAACCAAGGGGCCATTCGCAAATCCCAAGGTCCGCCAGGCTCTGAACATGGCTGTCAACAAGGAAGCTATCATTAAAGGTGTCTATGCAGGTATGGGTATTCCAGCGGTGAATCCTATCCCGCCTTCGCTCTGGGGCTACAACACCAGCATTTCGCCCTACGCATTTAATCAGGTCAAAGCAAAGCAGTTGCTTGCTGAAGCTGGCTATCCAAAGGGTTTTGAATCGGAGTTGTTTTACTTGCCCGTTTCGCGACCCTACATGCCCGATGCAAAGCGCGTTGCAGAAGCCATCCAGGCGGACTTCAAGGCAGTGGGCGTGAAGGTTCAGCTGACCACCCACGAGTGGGCGGTTTATCTCGACAAAACCAAAAAAGGTGAGCATCCGATGGCACTCATGGGTTGGACGGGTGACAACGGTGACCCCGATAACTTTTTGAATGTGCTCTTAAGCGGCGACAACGCCAAACCACCTGCGTCCAATATCGCGTTCTACGACAATCAGAAGGTCACCCAGATTCTGCGTGATGCGCAAAAAGTCACTGTTCAAAAAAAACGTGCTGACCTTTACCGCCAGGCGCAGAAGCTTATTCACCAAGACGCGCCCTGGATCCCCATTGCACACTCGCGTGTTGCGATGCCTATGGATCCCAAGGTTCAGGGTTTTATCCTTCAGCCGAATGGGTCGCGTCGTTTCTTTCGGGTCAGTCTCAACAACAAGTGAGTCGGCATGTTCATACGCCACGCATTTACCCGCTTCGTTGCGTCCATTCCGGTGCTCTTGCTACTCACTCTTGTTTTGTTCGGAGCGCTCAAGCTGATTCCCGGCGACATCGCGCTTGTCATGGCAGGAGAGCGAGCTACACCGGAACGCGTGGAGTATATCCGCGAGTCTCTGCATCTGAACGATCCTTGGTTTGTTCAGTACGGGCTTTATCTTAAGAGACTTGTGTTAGAGGCCGACCTTGGACACAGTCTCTTTCACGACCAACCCATCAACACTCTTTTTGCGTCTGCCATCCCCGCAACAGTCGAGCTGGCTGTTGCAGCGTTGTTGATTGCGATTCCGGTTGGATTGTTTCTGGGTGTTGTGTCGGCTGTTGCCCGACGTTCCTGGTGGGATCGTTTTGCGAGCTTAATTGCGTTAACAGGAGTGAGCATGCCGATCTTCTGGTTGGCTTTGCTCCTAATGTGGTTCTTCAGCCTGAATCTGGGATGGTTGCCAACGTCTGGGCGTTTGTCCGACGAAGTTCTCTTCGATCCTGCGAGTCAGTCACTCTTTAGAATGTACACACTTGATGGTCTGTATCTTGGGCTCGCTGGCGAAGGTTGGGATGTGTTCACGTCGGCCGTGCGCTATTTGGTTCTGCCCGCGGTCGCGTTGTCGACTATTCCCATGGCGCACATTTGTCGCATGACTCGTTCTGCCATGCTTGATGTTCTTCAGCAGGATTACATCCGTACAGCACGCGCTAAGGGACTCTCTGTATTTAAAGTGGTACTTAAGCATGCGGCAAGAAATGCCGCTTTGCCTGTTGTGACTATTATGTTTCTGCAGGCGGGTGCACTGTTCGGTGGGGCTGTCATCACAGAAACCATGTTCGCCTGGCCAGGGTTGGGTAAGTTGCTCGTGGAGAGCATTGGTAGCCGTGATTTTCCCATGGTGCAATCGGGCACGCTTTTTGTTGGGTGTATGTTCGTTCTCTTTAACCTGATGGGTGACATTGTTGTGGGTTGGTTAGACCCTCGCATCAAGCAAGCGTCAGGCACTCAGAAAGGCAATGGCTGATGACCGCCAAGCCCTCCGTTTGGTTTCAGTTGTGGATGGAAGTAAAGCACAACCGCACTGCGCAAATCGCTTTGCTTATCCTTTTCATCCTTGTTGTGTGCGCCATTGCAGCGCCCTGGCTCGCGCACCATGACCCTCTCACGCTGAATCTCGAGACTTCGCGTTTTGTTCCTCCCTTTTTTGTTGAAGGCGGTTCAATGCATCATCCGTTCGGAACCGATGCATCCGGTCGCGATGTTTTCGCCCGCGTACTGCATGGCGGGCGGATTTCTCTAGCCTTGGGTTTTTTGCCAGTTGTCATTGGCGTGGGTTTGGGCGTTCCACTCGGCTTACTTTCGGGCTACCTCGGAGGTCGAGTTGACCAGATTCTTATGCGCATCAACGATTGCCTTCTGGCTTTCCCTTCCATTCTCCTGGCTCTCATTCTTGTGGCCTTTCTTGGGCAAGGAATTGTGAACCTCATGATTGCGGTTGGTATTGCCTATGCGCCGACCTTCGCCCGAGTGTCGCGCGGAGCTGCGCTGGGTGAACGCAACAAAGAATACGTGGTCGGGGCTTTTGCGCACGGCGCTTCACTCTCCCGTATCCTGTTCAAACACGTTCTGCCCAACACCCTGAATTCAATTGTGGTGGTTGCCACTATGAGTTTCGCAAGCGCTCTCTTGGAGTCTGCAGGGCTCAGCTTTCTTGGTCTGGGTGTCCGGCCGCCGGTGCCAGAGTGGGGGGCTATGTTGGCGGAAGGTAAGGCCGATTTCTATCAAGCCTGGTGGACCCTGGTATTTCCGGGGGCTGCAATTTTCCTTACGGTTTTGTCCCTGAATATGTTAGGGGACGCGCTGCGAGATGCGCTCGACCCGCGCTCTGAGCGCCGCACTGCGTGAGGTTTTCCATGAGCACAATGAAAATGGCGAGGCGCTGGTCTTCCTTTGGCACCAGCATATTTACTGAAATGACCCAACTGGCTCAGCAGCACCAAGCTGTTAACCTTGCGCAGGGCTTTCCCGATTTTCCCGGTCCGTCGGAAGTGTTGGAGCAGGTTGCTCATGAAACCCTGCACTGTCACAACCAGTATGCACCTGCCATTGGTGAGGCGGCTTTGCGTCAGGCGGTCAGCACTCTGGTGCACGATAAAACTGGAATACAATATTGCCCGAACGATGAAGTCACCATCACTACGGGTGCAACCGAAGCTATTTACTCGGTTGTAAATGCGTTTGTGAACCCGGGCGACCGAGTTATTGTTTTTGAACCTTGCTACGACAGTTATGCACAGGCGATTGCGAATGCAGGTGGGATTCTTGTTCCCGTGCGTTTGCATTCGCCTGAAACTCCCGTTGGTTTGGCGGCGCGGGGATGGAGTATTGATTGGAGTGAGTTCGCCGCAGCTGTTGCCGGTGGTTTTAAGTTGATGATTTTGAACTCGCCGCACAACCCGACCGGCAAGATTTTCTCCCGGAGCGAGTTGGAGAAGCTCTGTGAGAGCGTGCGCGAAAACGATGCCGTTCTCATGTGCGATGAAGTTTATGAATATCTCGTTTATCAAAATCCCGAACAGGTTTTGTCGCCTGTGCAGCTCCCGGGAATGCGCGATTACGTTGTGCGGATTAGCTCTTGCGCAAAGACATTTGGATTCACCGGGTTCAAGGTGGGCTGGGTAACAGCGTCGGCCGAGCTGACTCGTGCCGTTAGGCTGGTGCATCAGGCGGTGGTTTTCTGCACCAACCCGGCAACACAGCGCGGTTTGGCTACCATGATGTCCGATTTTTCTTGGACCAAGGCGTATTTGAGCTCTCTCCCTGAGGTCTACGCGAGCAAACAGGAATTCCTTGCCGAGAATTTGGTTCGGGCGGGATTTGCGGTTCAGCGCGCACAGGGAAGTTATTTTCTGATGGCCTCGTATGAGTCGCACGTTCAGGGTGGGGCGATGCGTGATGTCGATTTCGCCAAGCTTCTTATTCAGGAGGCGCGTGTGGCGGCTATTCCGCCGTCGGTCTTCTATTACGGGAGCGAAGCGCCCAAACGGCTCAACTGGTTGCGTTTTGCATTCTGCAAAACAGATCTCACTCTCGAGAAGGCTGCAGAGCGGTTGTTGAATTGGACGCAGAGCAACGGGCCCAGAGTTTGAAGCTCGCGCGCGCCTGTTCCTCGAAAAGAATTTCGCCGCGGGTGACTCCCCATCCCGAGCTGCTTGCATGTTTGCTCGCGGGAGTCTCTAAGTAACTGATCTCAAAAAGATGCTTAGAATATACCGGAAGCTGGTCGAGCTCCTCGAGCGCTGTGCTTGCGAGGCGGTCTGCTTCCGGACGCGTGCCCGACGGCAGGGCGTTGATGACGACGATGTGCGATTTACGGTTCTGAGGCACATGTTTGAGTATTTCACCCCGCTCGAGTTGAGTGCGCGAGAGCAGGGTTGTGCTGCTGTTGTGTTGATGTCCACAGGCTATCGAGATGGCCTGGGCGCAGGTATCGGCCATGGCTCCTGTGCCCAAAATCACGAACTGAAGAGCAGCATTTAAGTCACCTTGCTCGTTTACTGACCTCAAGATCCGAGAAAGTGTTTCCGAACACCCTGCGAGGTCAGTGTTGGCTAAACGCCATACGCTTTGGTTGTTTTCGCTGACACGGTAGAGAGTATTCGCAGCTCGACAGAGCTCGGCTGACCCGTCCAATTTCACACCCGGCAGATTCAATGCGCTGCGCTTGAATGGGTTGGTGATATTGCCTCCCTGAAAGCCGCTGCATTCCATGAGAGCCGAGCACAAACTCATGAAAGCTGTTTCATTCTGACAGGGCATTGGAAGATAGACCCAATTCAAACCCGCCTGCTCAGCCCAGGCGGTGTGTGTTGCTGGTGAGGGAGAGAGCCGCAGGTCTTCTCCGAAGAGGGCGAGCATCTGTGTGGTGCCGTTGGGGTGGAGCACGGAGGTTATCTCCTCTTTTCAGCTGACAGGTTCGTCCATGAGATAGGTGATATAGCGCTTAAGGCTGTCTTCTGGAACTGCACTGCCATCCGGAAAAACGAACTTGCAGCCAATGGATTCCATCGAACCGTGGCTACCCTTGTTCTTTTTCGACCACACCACCCTGCATCCGACAATCAGATTTTCTTCAGGAAAATCAGGCAGGCTACCAAGCTGGAGCAGGATGAGTTCTCCCTTTTTGACCGGCGTCGGAGAAACGAATCCGCATCCCCCTACGCTGAGTGACACGAGTGTCAGGGGATGATTTTTGAGGAGCAGCAAACCCTGCAAAAGAGCGTTGGTGGCAAGCTTTCCGGTGAGATAACGCTCAGCCTCCTCGGCATCCAAAAGGGCTCCCTGAACCCGATAGAAAATCCCATCGACACGTCCAAACTGTCTCTGCCGAAATTGCACATTGTCGTTCTTTTCTCTTGGCCAGAGGGTTGCCATAAAGAAGAGAACGAGGATGAAGGAGACGATTGCGATGACTGTGATGGTTGAAATTGAACCGCTGCTGGCATTCCCGGAAGTGATACCTGTGCGCGCCTGGAGCTCAAAACTTTGAGTTCCGTATTGCGCGAGCAGGGATGTAAATGTGTTTTGTTGTGTCAAAAAGTTCACCAGCAGCTCCAAAAAAGTGACGTGAGAAAAAATGCTGAACTTCGACTCAAGATATACTGAGAGGTGTCGATGAATTGGTGTCGCATGAACGTGCGGTGCTCTGCGTCGGGATGACGCTGCGGGAAGTCACGTCGAGAGACGTTGCGGGTGAGTGAATTGGTTTCACAATTCAGGCGTGGGGACACAAGCTTTGTCTCCGAGCGTCGCAGTCTGAAGAAGGGAACGTCTAAATGACAGTTGAAACTAAAGCTGAAGTATCGCACGCAAAACCGAAGCGTGCAAAGAAGAAGAAAACCGCCCGCGCTGCTAAGAAAAAAGTCGGCGGCAAGGCGAAAAAGAAAGTAGTGGCGAAGGCTAAGAAGCCAGCTAAGCGCAAGGCCAAGAAGGCAACTGCGAAGAAGCCAGCAGCGAAGAAAGCTGTTGCTAAGAAGAAGCCAGCTCGCAAGGCAAAAGCTAAGAAGGCTGTTGCTAAGAAAGCTGTTGCTAAGAAGAAGCCAGCTCGCAAGGCGAAGGCTAAGAAGGCAAAGGCTAAAAAGGCTAAGAAGCCAGCTGCTAAGAAGGCTAAGAAGCCAGCTGCGAAGAAGGCTCGTAAGGCTGTGGCTAAGGTCACTCCCCTTCACAAGGCCGGCTAATTTCAACAGTCAGCTGTTGAGAAAAAGCGACCCGCCCCTGAGGGCGGGTTTTTTATTTTGGTCGTAACATTTTTTTGGTTTTCAGAGGGCACTGGTCTCGCGCAAGTCGAGACCTTGGTTCTGCTGAGTTGTTATTTCAACTCAGCGTGTGCGCGTTAACTTCTCTGCGCTTTGTGCAGCTGCGTCGGCTGCGTGAATTTTTTCTGCGCGGTCTTTGATGTCGTTGGTCAGCTGAGCAATGAGCTCTGAAGACAGGCTCACAATGTCTTTGTCTTTGAGGCCATGCTGTCTGAGGTCGCGGAAAAGGCAGTCAGCGAGAACTTTGTTGTTCAGTGGTTGGGCGCCTTGTTGGCGAATCGCATTCAGTGTGTTTGTGAGTGTATCCATTTGGAGTCCCCCTTTTTTTGGCAGATTTTACGACTGAGGGTGTACTAGCAAATTTCATGCCAAGATTGCCAGACTATCATTTCGAGCCTGATGGAGCTAAATCTCAGCCAGTGGAGTTCCTCCTGGTGTCTCATCCTCACACCAGGGGGCAGGCGAGTGTCTCTTTTTTGATACAGGTAACCCATGACGACCCTCTTCGACCTGATGGAACGTGCCGGGCTGGTGCCTCTCGAGAATTCTCAGGTTGTTTTGCCCAACTTTGAGTTCCCCGTTTTACTGAATACGGACTACGACGCTCCGCCTCCGATTCAGCCTCTCTTTTGTCGGGAGTCAGGTCCTGAGGCGCCGCTCGCCACGCTTCTCTATTTCACCTTTCCTGGGTGTGAGAACTGTCGGCCGGGTTTGAAGGCGTTCGAGGAACTGGCGCGTGATTCGGCCACGACATCTCAGAAGATATGTTTTCGCGCCGTCGTCACTGATTGGCAAACTCAGGCGGAGATTGCTGATGAGCTCAAGAGTGTTTCATGGCGCAGTGAAATCGGTGTTGTTTGGGATGCACGTGGTGTTCTTCAGGAACGCTTGGCGGTTCTCGCGCAGCCTGCCTTTTTTCTTCTCGACCGCGAGGGCAAGGTCGTGGCCTACACAAATTCAACAGTCGAGTTCGGTGCGCCAGGCTTTCAGGTCTTTTGGACGGCCTTCAAAGAATTGATTATAAATAACGCAAATTCAGCGACTCAGGAGCCACTGTGGAGCCATTCGCTGCGCTCGGAAAATCTTGTGAAGTCAAGCAGTACCGTCACATTTTTGAATAACGGAGTGCTTTCAGCTTTGTGGCTGGTCGTGGCAATTGCCCTCTGCTACTCTTTGAGCAGGTTTTTCACTCGACTTCGAAAGAATTTCAGAGGGTCTTAAAATTCATCTTGACCCGAGCCTCCGGTCGTACAATGAAGGGGGAGATTGAAAAACCTGTGATGGTCCCGCATCTGCCTTTTTGGGGTGGGTGCTCGACTTGCGCACTGAAGCGCAGACTGAGGAGAGCACATGGATATGCATGAGTTGATTCGGCAGATGGAACGCGCAGAACGAATTTGGCCAGACGACCGTCCGTGGGCCATTCAGATCCTAGCCGGCTATCTCCACGTATCGCCTGCGGAGCTTTTGTCGCTGTTTCGCCAAATCAACCCAACGCTCGAGACCGAGCGCGATCAGGTTCTACCTGAAGACCTTCGCCTGCTGCGTGCACACTGCGAGCGCATCCTTGAGAAGCACTCTTCTGAGAGCCTTGAGGACAAGCGCAAAGAGCAAGCCAAGGCACGTAAAACCATCCAAACTCTGCTTCCTAAAATCTCAGAGCTCATGGCCTCTAAGGATAACGTCCGCGCTCTCAACACCTACATTTACATGATTGGTGAAACGGGCGAAGTCGCAACTCCTGAAGAGAAGGCGCAGTGGTATGAAGAAATGGGACGTCTCAGCCTGAAGGTGAAGAGACACCCCAACGAAGCTGCCCGTTATTTCCGTTCTGCGGTCAACGCCCTGAGTCTTCTCGAAGACGCAGAAGGCATCCAAGACTTGCTTGAAACCTACGATGAAGAGTTCCAGGGCGACGAGGCGAGAAAATCTTGGGAGCTCGTTGTGGCAACGGGCAAGGAATCGCTTGCGAAGCTGACCTACTCTATCTGAGAGGGCGCTCGAGCGTATCCGTCAGCCCTGTGTGGCACTGGGCAACCTCTGCCGCTCGCGCTTTGGGTCTGACAACCGAATAACCCCACGGGTGAAACTCGTGGGGTTTTTTGATGTCTGAATTTTTGGACACCTGCCAATTCAGAAAATTCAGTGCACTGACAGTGCTTGCTGCTGCGCTTTCAGTAGCGCACGTTCACGTGGCTTTTGCCGCCAATGTTGATTCCCAGAAAGCCGAGGCTGGGCAACGTTCATCTGCTGATACAGCCTCCACAGAAAAAGAACAGATTAAATCGTTCAACGAAGTTTTGCAGGATCTGGTGAATGAGTTCGCATTCGATTTGCGAGCAAAAGCCTTAAATTCGTTGCGTACGGTTGCTGTTAGGCGTGTCGCACTGGGCGAGGGCATTCCGCGCTCATACGAAAGCTATCTTGAAACACAAATTTCCGATGCATTCCGCAAACACAGTGGAACAAAGGTGCTTCAGTGCACCAACTGTAGAATCAGACGAACGGTTGTTGAAAATGGTCGGCTTGTGATGACCACCCCCATCAACAATCCACAAGAACTTGATGCGATTGCGAGTCAATTGGGTGTTGAGGCGTGGGTTGATGTGAGTCTTTTGTACCAGGAAACGAGCATGGTGTTGGGCTTTCATGTGTTCGACGCCAAGTCAAAGGAGCTCGTCTGGACCAAGCTTTACAACACGGAAAATATCTACAAGCAAAAGATGGAGCAGAAGGAAGCTGAGCTCGCTCAAAAGCAGTCTGTGGAGAAGGAAAAAATCTCAGACTATGTGCTCAACACAACTCTCGGCTGGCAGCTGGTTCCGAATGTGAAGGACAGCGCGAGTATGTTGTCGGCTACCGTTCGATTTGCAGAGCGTTTCAGCTCGGCAAGGCATGAGGTTGGAACGCGGTTTGGATTTCTGGTCGCGCCATCGAGTGTGCTTTCCGATTATCCTGGAATTGCGGGCGACCCCGCGTCAAGTGCAGAAATTGTTGATGGCACCAGCAAGGAAGTCATTCTTCCCTTCACGAAGGGCTTTGCATTGTCAGCCTTCTACTCCAGGATAGTGAGCCCCGATCCTCTTAAAACAGATGGTGTTGTCTGGGGTTGGGAACTGGGAGCCGGTACGATTGTTTCCACCGGCTACGCATGCTTTTCCGTTCGCACCGGTGCGCATATGCGCATGGGCAAGCGTTTTGTGCTCGATGTTGGTGGAGCCTACAGCCTGCCCACAACCATTAGCATCCGTAACAAGTACAAGTACACAACTCCGGGAGGTATCGGCGCAGATGTCGGTTTCGGCGTGCAGTTCTAAGCGCCTTTGTGCGCTTATTATTCTTGCAGCAGCGTGCACATCCACTCCACCGGATGATGCGGCGTCTGATCGTGCTGAAGCAAAGGCAAAACCAAGCCAACGTGAAATCCGTATTGCCCCTCCTCTTGGATCTGGAGAGATTGTAAAGAGACAGCAGCGTGAGCAGATTGAGCAGGTGCTCGCCGGAGAGTCTGGCACAGATTCTGTTTCAGAGGTCAAACTGCCCGCCTCTGTCATGGGATTGAAGCCCGCTGATATTACTGAAGACCCTATTTCTTTATCGCGCGAGCAGGCTCGTACCCAACGCACTGATGCTGAGATTGCAGTGAATGCAGGGCAGGGTGAATTCGAGAAAAAATTGGGCGACTTCGATCGTGTCTTGGATGTGAGCGAAGAAAACAACCGCCCAATGACTCCGAGTTTCATCGGTCAAACACAAAAAATCCGCGAGCTCTTTCAGAGCAGAAAATTCGAAGATGCACTCGTTGAAGCCAATGAGCTCCTTCTTCACTATCCGCGATCTGCTTTGTTGTGGACTATGAAGGGGACTCTGCATTTAAGACTGAATCAGAAAGATTTAGCCCTGGCCGCATACGAAAAGTCCTTCGACATTGAACCTTCGCGTCGTCTGCTTGCACAGATTGAGGATCTGCGTCGGCTTGTGTCCGAACGAGAGTCAATGCGCAAAAGCCGTGGCAGTTCGACATCCATAGAGTCGGTTCCTCAGGCGACAGGAGAGCAGCGCAAATGATTGGAGTGCTGGTTGGACTGTCTGGCTTTGCATGGTCACTCTGGTATGTGTTGCAGCACGGCAGCAATCAGTTCCGCGGGTTCTGGGATCCAGCAGCTGCCATCTTGCTTGGGGTGGGGCCACTGTGCGTGATTTTAATGTCCCACAGCATTGTTGATTTTGTTGCAGGAATAAAAACACTCACAAAAATTGCGTTTTTCAGTCAGAAAAAAGAAATGAATCAGATTGCCAACCAGCTTTCTACAATGACCTCAGCTGTGCGCACCGAGGGGGTTGGAATTCTTGCACGGTACAAGGAACACCTCAGAAATCCTCTGCTGAAGGATGGTGTAACGCTCATCTTGTCGGGCTTTACTCCCGATGAAATTCGCCACAATTTGACAGCAAAAATAAACACGAAGCAGAATGAATTTACCCACGCGTCGAGCTTGTTTGAGAACTTGGGTAAGCTCTGTCCAGGTATGGGATTACTTGGGACGATTGTTGGACTTGTCCAGATGCTCTCCAACATGTCCGACCCCGCTCGACTTGGCCCAGGAATGGCGATTGCACTTTTGACGACCCTTTACGGACTTCTACTTGGCACAGTTGTGTACACTCCCGTGTCCGAGAAGATATCAATTTACGCAGAGAAGACCCTGCAGCGGGATTTGATGATTCTCGAAGGTGTCATGTTGATGAAGGAGAAGAAATCGCATGCGCATCTCCGTGATGTGTTGAACACCTATTCGAGTGTTGCCCCAGCAGAGCGCACGCAAACAAGGAATCCGCACTCTTCGGCGCCTCAGCACCCTCCTCTCTCTCGGTCATCGTGAGGGGGCAGAGTGACACATCCATCTATCTTTGAAACCATACTCCGCCCCCAACGTCGCTCCCGCAAAAAAACGGGAGATTCGCCGTGGATTACGTCCTACGCAGATCTGACAACGAATCTTATGGCTCTCTTTGTACTCATGTTGGCCATGTCGCAAGTCAATGTTCAGAAGTTCGATGCCGTCTCGCAGGTTGTGACTCGCCAACGCACAGACAGCCTCGATGAATTGAAAAAGCAGATTGACGCTCAAATTGCCACGCGCGGGTTATCTGGCTCTGTCTCAACAGAATTGGGGATGAGCGGGCTCATGGTGGAGTTCCTTGGTAGCGTACTTTTTGAGCAAGGAAGCGATAAGCTAAGTGCCTTTGCTGCCAGGGAAGCTGTTCCGATTTTGCAGATTCTTCAAAACACCGACAGCAAATATCTGCTCAGTTTTGAGGGACATACTGACGATGTTGGCAAGGATGATTTGAACTGGGCGCTCAGCAGTGCACGAGGTGTTTCGTTGTTGAACAGGATGCGCGCACTGAATGTGTCTCAGGAACGAATGAGTGTTGCAGGTTTCGGCTCTACCCGTCCCAAGGTGTCGACCGAGGGAAAGAGTGGAGAGGAACTTGAGAAGGCAAGGTCTTTGAATCGAAGGGTGGTGATACGGGTCTATCAATGAAAATTCAAAGTTTGGTCAACAAAAAAATAAAATCAAAGTGGGGGCAGGCAAGGCTCTCCCTGATTAGTTTTTTTGCAGTGCTCAGCTTTATTGAAGTTGAATATGAGACTTCGCCCTTTGGTAATACTCCTGCAGCCTATGCATCAGTGAGCAGCGAAGATTCCGAGAAAAGCAGATATGAAAGTGAAATCGTTCAGAGCCTAAAGAGTCGTGTGCAAAGTGATTTGAATAAGTACTGCCCTGACGGTTGTTCCATTTTGGGCATTGAAGCAGAGGCTCGTGAGGTCTTCGACACAAGCTCAGCTTCCTTGGGATTTGAAACAAACGTTGCTGCACCGCGTCGTTTCTCGGTGCGGCGATCACTTGTTGAAGTTTTGGTTGACAATCGACTGGGTACTTCCAATATTGAACGGATTGAGAATGTTATTGAGCGCTCGAGCAGGAATTATGGAATTGCTGTAGAAATTGAATTCATTCGCACTACTCTTCCTGATTCACCCCAGCTTGTGCGATCTGAGTCGCAGGCGCGCAGCCTTGCTCTCGACAACGTCCGATCGGCATATGAGAAGATCGTCAATGACTTTTGCCCGGAGGAATGCCGCTTAAATTCGGTCGAGATTTCGACTTCACGGATGTCGGTCGACGAGATTCAGGCACAACCTGCCCGCCGCATCGCAGTAATTCCTGAGAGCAAATGGGCACTTTACATTCAGGGCAGCACGGTCAATATGAGCATCGATGAACAGATGCCTGACCAGCGCCGTGAACAAATCGAAGAACTCATGCGTGACAGCATGGAAGCTTATGGTGCTGTTGCTCTGAATGTGAAGAAGACGTTGTTTCCGAAATCTGCCCGTCAGCTGGAGAAAGATGCTGATGAGATGCGCGACGACCCCTGGGGCTTAGATAAGCTCGGTCGTGCGCTCAAAGTCTTCAGAGAATTTGCCAACACCAAGGAAATTATCCGCGAAAGGGAATCACTCAGTCGTGAGACTGAGAATAAAACAGAATCTCTTGCTGAGAGAAGGTCAGAGACGAAGGAAAGCACCGACAAATCTCGCGAGAGCTCTCAATTGCAATCGCAAACCGAGAATAAGGTTTCTGACAAAGAAAGCATTTCGTCTTTCTGGAGTCAGGAAAAGATTCTTCTTGCTGCTGCAGTTCTCGCAGTTCTGTTGATTGTTGCTGCCGTTGCCTTACGCGTTGTTCTGACCGGAAAGCAGGTGCAGCACCTCATTTCCGAGGGTCGTGGTGGGATCTCCGATGGGTTTTCGGGATCTCCCGATGAGAGCCAGATAGATCCGTCACTTATCGGTGTTCCACCTTCGACCCGCTCGCTGCCACAAGCACCGAGTGTTGCACAAGTCACAACAGTGCGTTCGCCCGTGCATTTGGCGCAGGGGCTCACAGATGAACTCGCACAGCGTCTCAACACTCAGTCGCTAAAGGATGAACTGACCCAGGCGTTTATCACTCAGCCCAAGCTGGCGCGCGAAGTTTTCGCACGTGTTTTGCGTGAGGACGGTGTCGAGTTTTCGGCAAAATGTGTGGCTATTTTGGGAGAGATGGTTGTTTTTGATCTGGTAAGCGACGACGATCTCAAGAAGGAAGTTGCTCTACTCGCTGAATATATTCACGTCAGTACTCCATACGTGAGCGAGAGCGAGCAGTTGACTGTATTGCGAAACCTGAAGCTTAAGATAACAGCAGCTAAGATGCGAATCATGACACAGCGCACCAAAGAGGCGTTTGATTTCTTGAGAACTCAGTCGGCACAGCAGATTTATGATCTTATCGTAGATGAAAGCGCACGCTCGCAAGCTGTGGTGCTGACCCAGCTTTCAACAGAGAGGCGGCGGATGGTCTTCGAATTGTTTGCAGGTACGTTGAAGAACGACCTTTTGCGCGAGTTGTGCATCAAGGAAACGCTGCCACGTGAATATCTGCAGAACGTTGCTGATGCTCTGAAAAGAAAGTTGCGTCAGACAGGAGTCCTCGATGGTGAGTCATTGGGAGGAGCAGATGTTCTCATTGACCTCATGGAGCGCTCTGACCGCGATGGTCAGTCTCAGATGATGTCTGATCTTGACGTCAACAACCCTGAGCTCTCACGCCAAGTACGCAGCCGCCTCGTGAGTGTCGAGAGCCTAGCTTACCTCAGCGATGGGCTTTTACTCGAAATTTTCCTCTCGCTCGAACCCCAGACGATGGTGGTCTTCTTGGCGGGAGTGCGTGAACACATTCGCACAATGATTCTAAACAAGGCTCCCGACGAAGTGGCGGCCGACTGGAGTTCAAGTGCTGCAAGTGTCAGGAGCATTGACCCAGAGACATTCCGTCTTGCCGAGATGCAGGTGATTGGCAAGGTTCGTGGCTTTGCAGCCAATGGAATGCTGAATTTGTTCGAGATCAATGAGATCATGTTCCCGATTGATAGATCTGGACGGGAGAATTCATCCCGCACTGAGGCTGCGCATCGGGTACCTGTATCCAACTTGGTTGTTGCTTGAGTCTGTTTTTTCCTACGAGAAAGACCTGGCAGCAGATGTATTGGTATTGTTCAGGAGGCCAAGGCTATGCGTTCAAGTTTGTTTAGACGCTTCGTGGCAGCGGGTGTGATCGCTGCGGCCTTCACGGGGATTGCCAGCACCGGTTGCATCAAACAAAAGCCTGCAAGCCGTAGCTATGGCATTGAAGATCGCGACAATCTAGACCCTGAAACACAACGCCTGGTGAATGAGGCGTGCATGCCTGAAGATGAGTCTGGGCTTTTGGATCCGGATACCGAAGGGCAGTTGAAAGCAGATTGTCTTGCGCTTCATCAACTCGCTGTCAACATGCAAGCGGGACGCAATGGCAAAGTCAAAGTTCAAGTTCAAAGGAAGAAAAGCGACTTTGAAGAATTTCTTCCTAGCGCAGACATGGTTGCGCTGCTTGGCGAAATGAAAAAGTCTGTGACTCAACCTGAAGAGACCGATGTGCTGAGGTTCTTTGGCTGTCGTATTACTCCCGCTCTCGGAGATCCAAATACACTTCTTGGTCAGAAGGGAACAGGGACAAACGATCCAAAGGATTGCGCAGCTTTTGCAACCGATCCGAAGTGGGGAACAACCATTTTGGGTGATACACGGCAGTTCGAATTTGTTTTTGTCAGAGGTGCCGACAGCAAACTCTACCAAGCTGTTCGAGTGACCGGGAACTGGCAGGAGCTCTCTGCAATCTTTATTTATCGCAAGCCCATGGCGCGCACTGTCATGGTCACTCATCGTCCGGATTCGTGGTCAGACCAAATCGCTTTCCCTGCACCGTTGCCTTCGGATCGCTTCTTCGAGGGCAAAGAGGGAAGTGATGAGCAGGATGTTGCGCGTCAGATGCTTGGACTGCAGGAAAGTGAAAAGGCTCCGCGTGACCTAGAGGAATTTTCCCAGGTTTGGCTGAAGCAACAGGTTGATGGCGCGCGTCGTGTTGTTGTCGGCGTCTCGGCTGCTGTGATTCTCACTGCTGCATCGCTTCCAGCTTTGGGTGCTGCGATGGGGAGCTTCTGGACGGCGACAGCGGGCACAGTTGGTTACTTTACTGCCGGAGCGACTTCAGGTGCTGCCGCGGCGGCAGGAATCTCTTCGGCTGGAGGCGCTGCGGCGGCCATGGCGACCAGTGCATTCGGAGTAGCGATTGCTGCGGGTGGTATCTTCACTGCGGTGAGTATTCCGCTGCACCGCTGGATTGAAGATCTTCCGCGTACACCGCTCAAAACAGCAATGCAGACGGCCTATTTTGTAATGGTGGCGGCCGACGTCTATGGAATGGGGCGTGGGGCTGTTGTGCATACGGCACGTGCCTTCGGAACGACGAAAAATTTGCTTGGAACCGTCTTCAATCCGCAGTCCTGGAAAAATTTGTTCAATCTCTCGCCAAAGGCGGTCAGCAAGAAGGAGATCGTGAGCACCCTGAATGCCAAGGGTGGCCCTGCATGGGAGCGCTTCAAAGTGGCTCTCAATGGATTGAGAAACGCAGCCGGGAATATGCGTGGTACGCGTCCGAGCGCGCCGAGAGCTCTACCCCCTGAAATTCAACTTGAAATCAAAGGGCTGTTTGCTGGTTCTGCGGATGCCGCGGCCAAGTCCGGAGATGTTGCATCGCGTGTGCGTCTTTCCCAGATGCTTGAAGAGAATTTCATAAAATCACGCCTTGCTGACCTCGAACGGGCGTTTGTAACCTCGGGACTCGGGAACTACTCAGGGGGGCGTCCCCTCTAATTCTAGCCAGGGACAAAAATAAAGAACTTTGTTCCCCGCCAAAAGTCGTATCAATATGTGTTCTTTGGTCTTTTTATTGAATAAAAGAGACATAGAAGACGATACGACTGATGAAAGGGGTAGGCCGTGGAGAAGGTTAACCTCAAAAGAGTCTGCAATGAGATCGTTAAGCCTTCGGGATTTCTCGACTATCGAGAGTATCTCGAAGCGGTTTTCAATGCGCTCAAGCAGCTCGACATCGATTATACTTATTTTGATTTTGCAGAGGATGCAGGGCTCGGGCGCAACAACTTGATGAACGCCTTGGTTCGGAATCGCCGCCCATTGACCCCCAAGACAGCCAAGAAAATCGTCCAGAACCTGAGCCTGGTTGGACGCGAACGGCAGTATTTCGAGGCTTTGGTTGAACATGCCTACGCGCGAGACCCTATCGAACGTGAATCCATCTTGCGCAAGTTGGTCATGCTCAAAGGCAGCCTGGTCGCCAATGAGCTCGACCGTTGGCAGCTTGAGTTTTTCAGCCACTGGTCGAATGCGGTGTTGCTCGAGCTTATGAACTTAGAGGATTCCACGCTTGAGCCTGAGTGGTTCCAAGATCAAATCCGTCCGAAAATTACCGTGGATGAAATTCGCTATGGACTCGATTTATTATGTCGCATTGGTTATGCAAAACGCGATGAAGTTCAAAGTAAATATATTCCTCTTCAAACTGATGTGAGTACCGGAGCAGAGGTCGCGAGCGTGGCTATGATTCGCTATCACCAGACACTGCTCGACTTGGCTCGTGCTGCTGTTGTGGATGTTCCAGCAGAGCAGCGGGAAGTTAATTCTCTTGTGCTGAGCGTCACGCAAAACGAATTTGAAGCAATTAAAGCGAGTATACAGGAGTTCTCGCAGAAAATTTTTGACAGTCATCCACCCAAACCTCCGGATGCATCATCACGAGTTGTTCAAATCTCTATGCAGGTCTTTCCACTGACTCGAAGCAAAGGGGAGAAGAAATGATTTTTTGGAGCAGCAAAAAATCCAATCACGTGTTTCGTAAAACTCTTCTCACATTTGCAACCGCAGGCTGCATATTGCTTTACGTTCTGAGCGGCTGTCGGGTTCAGGCGGGTAATCCATCCGCTGACAAGCCCAAAACCCCGGGGACGGTCACGGTTGCGCTTGCCGATGCTCCCGTGGATGAGCTGTCGAACTTGTACGTCACCGTGAAGGGAATCGCTTTTGCAGCCGAGGGTACGGGGCGTTGTTTGCGCGAACCTGCACGAGCTTGCGCTGATTCGAGTTTGGTTTCGTTTGAGTTCAACAGCACTATTGAGGTCGACCTGTTGAGTCTTTCGGACGGTCGTACTGAAATTTTACCTTTCTCTCAGGAACTCCCATCGGGAACATATGAAGGATTACGTTTGTTTTTGAACGAAGGCAGTTCTGTGCGCGGAGTGCTCAAGAGCGATGGCAGCACTGTTGAGGTTGATTTTCCTGTGAGCCCACTCGGAAAGCGTGAGTTCACAATCGCACAGGAATTTGATGTTCAAGAGGGAACTGAAAATCAATTGATCATTCACGTCGACTTGCGTCGCTCACTGCGTAAGAATCCAAACGGACGGTTCTTCCTGTCGCCCATCGTTAATGTGGTTCCGGAACGCTTTGCTGCGCGCTTGTTCGGAGATGTTGCGGACGCAAATGTGACACGCATCTGTGCCTACAACGAGGCAGGCAAGCGACGTCCGGATGGCTCAGGACATTCAGGGGGCAAGCCTGGGCAACCTTCAATAAATCCACAGCAGCCACCCCGGCCATCGTACCCTGTTCCAACGCAGCCCACACGCTCGCCCTTTCCGCAGGCACCGGTACCCCCGCAACCTCCGTTGCGTCAGCCCGATGCAACCAGTTCGTGTGATAATGCCGAGGCTGTTGCAGATCTAAGTGACAGCAAACGTAGCTATGATCTCAGGTACTTGCCACCCGTGCGCTACACCTTGCGGGCATTTAAGAAGGATGGCTCTTACACCGATACCTCAGTGACCGAACCGCTTTTGCCTCGCGAGAGCAGGGAGCTCGGACTGTGAATGAGTCGGACTGTGGGACAGGTGGTGACGCATGTTGCTGACGCGTGCTGTGGTTGCTGGAGTGTTGTGTTGTGGAATTCCACAGGCCTGTTTGCCGAAGCAGAAAACGGATGCTGAGGTGAACTATGCTGTCGGTGACTGGTGGAAACGAGCTGACAGTAATCTTCTTGTCGCTGCAATGGAAAAGCAGCAAGTGATTGTTTGTTTGACCAGCGAGGGACGCGTCGATGCGTCCGTTTGGCCGCGCAACAAAGTGCACTTCGAGAAAATTGTTCGCTCTGCGCTGAGCGATTGGTTTGCTGCCATTGGTGCGAAGGTGCAAATCAATTTTGTTGAGCCGAGCTGTGTGAATGATCTGACCCAGGGCAGGGTACAGGTTGTGCTGCATTACGATGAACCACTTTTCCAGTCACGGATATCACAAACAGCGTCGCCCACATTAGGCGTATTTTTGATTGGCGATGGCGGCTTGCATCTCAACGTCAAAGGCGTTTTGAATCCGGCGCGCGATGCGACCCTGGGCTACAAAACAACTCTGCATGAGTTGGGCCATGCGATGGGTCTCAACCACAGTCAGGTCACTGGTGCGGTGATGCAGCCGATGCTCTCGCGCGCAAGTGCGCGGCTCACTGCGGATGATGTTGCGGGGATCAAAGAAGTTTGGAATCGAGTGAGTCAGCAGCGTTCATCGGCTCCACGTGAGAGCGGCTCCAGCAAGGGCATGGATAAGCCCGTTCGTGCGGCAACGCGCGCTGCAGAAATTCAACCGTCTGTGGCTTCACCGGCACAGGGCGCAGGTGCACCAGAGGCTATGCCATCAAGCTCCACAGTGCGCTTGGCTCTGCGTTATGACTCCTGGTTCAAACTCTCAACGGCGCAGTCTTATTTGCTCGCTGAAAGCGAAAAATGTCCCTTGAAGTTGGATCAGCGGATTGTCGTGCAGATTCTCGATGGAGGCGCTTTATCCTCAGGACATCTCCGTGTGGCACTTGCAGAGAACCTGCCAGGATGCGCTTTCGGAGGCGTCGGCACTGTTGGATTTCTTTATCAGGGACATATTGATTGACACTCAGCAGTAGCTCTTGCGGAGTAGCAATTAACGCCTCACAGCTCTGTCCATTTCTCGTTTTGCGTCTTTGTTCTTCTGTGCTTCGCGTTTGTCGTGACCAGCTTTACCCTTTGCCAGAGCAATTTCTACCTTCACCAGATTGCTGTCATTGAAATACAACTCGAGCGGCACAATTGTGTACCCCTTTTGGCGTGTTGCTTCGTCGAGTTTTTTGATTTCGTTGCGGTTCAGCAGCAGGCGTCTGTCGCGGCGTTCCGTGTGGTTCAGATACGAGGCTTGTTTGAGTGTCGGAATGGTCAAGTTCATGAGCCAAGCCTGGCCGTCTCGGATCATGGCATAGCTCTCTGCTAGGCTCGGGTGAGAGTCACGCAGGCATTTAACCTCGGAACCGCGCAACGCGAGACCCGCCTCGACTTTGTCTTCGATGTGATACTCGTGAAAGGCACGCTTGTTTTTGGAAATAGATTTCATCCGATGGCTCTGTTTGAAGGCTTGTGGCAGACTCTTCACCTTATGGAATAAGTGTTTTCAAAGATGAGGGCAAGTCGAATGCTGCTCGACGAACCGACACTCAATATATTTTTTGCAATTTTCCTGTTCGCCTTTGGGGCATGCATTGGAAGTTTTTTGAACGTTGTTGCGCACCGCTTACCCCGTGATAAGTCCCTCATTCGCCCACGTTCGCACTGTCCTAGCTGTTCAGCACCCGTCCCGGCGCTTGGTTTGATACCCGTTTTTGGCTGGTTTCTAGTCAGAATGCGCTGCCAGAACTGCGGGGTAAAGGTTTCGTGGGTCTATCCGGCGGTTGAGCTCCTGTGTGCTGTAGGCACTGTATTTTTGTTCTTCAACACCTTGAGCCCAGCTCAGTTCGTGGGAACGCTCTGGCCTGAGGCAGCCTTGGGGAGCCAGCTTGGAGCAATGCGTTTTCAACCTCTGATAGCTGTTTTGACCCATCTGTTTTTGTTTTATACGGCCGTTCCACTGACACTCATTGACCTCGAGCACAGGATTTTGCCCGACGTTATTACGCTGGGTGGTACTCCCATTGCTCTGTTCCTGGGCGGAGCAAACGTGCACCTCGGGTGGCAAGGTGCCGTGGTGGGTGCCGCTGTGGGCTCGGGTGTACTGTTTTTCGTGGCCAAAACTTACGAAATCATCCGTGGTCGCGAAGGGCTGGGCTTTGGCGACGTAAAGTACATGGCACTGATTGGTGCTGTGGTTGGTTGGCAGGGGGTGCTGCTTGTGCTTGGCCTTGCCAGTGTTCTGGGCAGCGTCGTGGGAATCTTTCTGGGTTTGAGAAAACAGGCCGGATTGCAAACAGCCTTGCCATTTGGACCTTTTTTGGCAGCTGCTGCTCTGGTAGTGAGTTTATGGCAGCCGCTGATTTTGAATTTCTTTTTCGGTGATGTCTGAGGTTTTCTGTTGTGAGTTCATTTGATTTGTCGGGAACCCTCCAGTCATTAAATCCCGAGCAGCGCGATGCTGTGCAGACGATGACTGGTCCATTGCTGGTTCTTGCCGGCGCAGGCACCGGCAAGACAAAAGTCATAACATCCCGGATCGCACATCTGATTGCGCAAGGGTGTGCGCCTGAGAAAATCGTTGCGGTGAGTTTCACCAATAAGGCCGCCCGCGAGATGGGCGAACGCTTGGCTCATTTGGTTGGCAAGAAAGTAGAGAAGAGGGCTATTCTCTCAACTTTCCATTCGTTTTGCTTGCGTCTTTTGAGGGAGTTTCCTGAGTACGCGGGGCTATCGCGGGGCTTTTCTATTGCCGACGAAGGTACCAGTCGCGACTTGCTGCGCGACTCTCTGTCTGAGCATAAGCTTCAAGAGATCTTTTCGCTCCAGAAGGCGGCCGAACACATTGGTGGATGCAAAGACGCTTTGCTTCGGCCTGATGATCTTGTGAATGAAAAGCATTTGCTCAACCGCCTTTTGGTGAAAAAAGTGTTTTCCGACTACGAGCGGCGCCTGCGGTTATTCAACCTGGTTGATTTTGATGACATCGTCTACCGAACGGTATTGATGTTGCGTGATCATCCAGCCGTGCGGGATATTATTTGTGATCGCTATCAGCACTTCCTCGTCGATGAATTTCAGGACACAAGCAACGCACAGTTTGAATTGATTCGCATGCTCGGTGAAAGGCACCGCAACGTTTGTGCCGTGGGCGATGATGATCAAAGTATCTATGCCTGGCGTGGAGCCAAGCCCGAGGTGCTGTTTGATTTCTTCAAGGTCTTTCCCGAGGCAAAAAGGGTCACACTCGAGCAGAATTATCGCTGTAGCAGCGAAATTCTCACGGTTGCCAATTCTGTGATTTCGACCAATACCACGCGTCTTGGCAAGACCCTTTGGAGCACCAAGACAGCAAATTGTCCTGTGCGGGTGCATTCTGCCGAAACCGAGCGTGACGAAGCAATTTTTGTGGCCGACCAAATCCAACGCCTACGCCGTGAAGAGAATTTGCCATGGGTTGGATTCACGATTCTCGTGCGCAGTAATGCCCAGACAGAAATTCTTGAACAAGTTTTCATCGAGAGAAAAATTCCATTCCATGTTCATGGTGGAAGCGAATTTTTCGATAAAAAAGAAATTCGTGATCTCCTCTCTTATCTGCGATTTGCTAATAACCCCAAGGATGCCAAAGCACTCATGCGCGTCATCAATGTGCCCGCTCGTGGCATTGGTCTGCGCACTCTTGAGCAGCTGAGTGAGGGGTTTCTTGAGGCTAGCTCAACTCAGCCGAGCTTGACTTTCTTGGCTCACTTGGATGCACAGCGAGCTCATTTTCCTGCTGTCTCGAGTTACCTCGATCAATTCATTCCAATTCATATGGAGTTCATCCAGGCCAGAAGTCAGTCTGATGTGGCAAGGTGTCTGCGGCGGTGTTTCGAGGAGCTTGGACTCAAAAATGAGATCCTGACCTCCTCGAAGAGCATGCAGATTGCCAACTGGCGGATCAATCTTGTGGATAAGATGCTTGCTGTGATTGAAAAAATTCAGCTCGACGGCTTCAGTTTGGGCGAGATGGTGGATGCCTTGAACCTTGATGAATCGAGTTTCTCATCGCGCAAAGAAGTTGGCGATCGGGTTCAGCTGATGACCATCCATGCTTCAAAAGGACTCGAATTTCCTTGTGTGTTTGTTGTTGGAGTTGAAGAAAAGCGTCTGCCGCATGAGCGGAGCATTGAGACACCTGCAGGTGTCGAGGAAGAACGCAGATTGTTTTACGTTGCCCTGACCCGCGCTCAGAAATTTCTTTTCTTGAGTCACTGCGGATTTCGGGCACGTGGTTCGCGGCAGAGTCGGGGTGCTGATATTCAGCCGTCACGGTTTTTGAATGAGATTCCAGCAGAGTCTTTGCTCTTGACGGAAACCGATCCGGCCACCGAGGAGGCACAGCGTCTTGAGGCTGCGCAACGGCTCTTTGAACTGTTTCGGTGACCTTCATAAAAAGGGATGCCTGTGCAGAAAATTTTGAAAAAATTTCTGCTTGTCTTGGGACTTATTTTCGCTGCTTTATTCGCGATGGGTGCGGCTATTTGGCTTGCCGGCGTCCGTCAGAGTGAATTCTATTTGCTTAAATCGCTCCGCGGGCAAGCTTCCCTTGCGCTTTGGCTGGCACCACCTGAATCGGCAGCAAACTGGTGGGGATTGAGTCCCGAAAAACTGAACCTGTCTGTTTGGATTTCTCCCGCCAAAGTGCGCGCAGCTGTTCGGCATTTTGATGTTTGGATTCAGGAGTATTCTCTGTTGCGTGAGCTTACAGATGAAGCCGCAGATCAAGAGGGGGATGGTTATGTTTTGCCGCCCTCGGTTCTACCCAACGACGAGCAAGAAAGTGAAGAAATCTTCCTTGAAGACTCGTATGACATTGCCCTGCGTCAGCTGGTTCAGGATTTTTGGCAATCAGGTTTCATTGTGGTGGCGGGTTCAGTTCACTTCCGCTCGCCTCTCTGGCTCAAGCCTGGGCTTGGATGGTTAGCCTCTGGTGCGCATCCTCAATTGGCCACCGCATTCTTTGATTCCTACCTCGCATCGCTCGGCGCCCGTGAGGATGGCGCTGACCTGCCGAGCTGGATGACCGAGATTCCCTTTGCTCATCTTGATGTGTTGCAGAAGGATGGAGCCGCTCTGCAGGAATCGGTTTTCGAAGTTGGTGGCGAGCAGTTGGCGAGTCTGCATGTTCGCCTGTGTGACTTGGGTCATTTGCCGGACACGTGGTGCATTCTTGATGAAGGTACACCATTTGCAGTTGAGGCTCTTCTCTATGCCACCGAGGATTTTAAGGCGCAGTTCAAAGTTTATTGGCAGATCCGAGGTGAGCATTTGGTTTGGTCAAACACACCAGAATGCCTCTCAGCGCTGTTGGGTCAGCGTGAGGTTGCCAACCACACCTGCGGAGAGTTTTCCGCTGCGGTAGAGCCGACCAAGCTCTCACTCGGAGAGAGAGATTTTTTTAAAAGACAAAGTATCCAAAAAACCTCAATGGAGGCGGGGTTCTTTTTGAATCAGCATGTTCTCTACAGCGAGTTCGAACGGTCGCACAAATTGCTTGAAGAAACTCCTGCCGAAGGTGCAAGTTGGTTGTTCGATGCACTGCAGAGTTCGGGTGGTTTAGGAACGGTTGAGCACTGGCGCGCTGAGCTGCTCGAACAGTCGCTTTTGCGTCCGCGCTGGGGCTCTCGCTTTGTCTGGGAGCCACCCGAGGCTGGCGCGTTATCGACCTTTGTGAGATTTACTCAAAGCCCTCGGCCAGAGGACAGGCTCGCGGCGCGCTGGGCAGAAAGTCAGTTTAAATTCCTGTATGGTTTAATCTCGTCTTGGCGCGGTCTTCCCCGCAGTCCGGGGCAAATTGAAAAAATAGAACCATGGCAGAAAAGTGAAAGTTTCTGGAACGCCGTGGCACGCTATCGACTGGGATGGAGCGAAAGTCAATGAAGTTGATTGCAATCGATGGGAATTCTCAAAAACTCGATGGCGGGGCGATGTACGGAAATGCACCGCGTGCCATGTGGGAGAAATGGTCGCCTCCGGACTCCTTGAATCGTATTTCATTGGCTTGTCGCAGCTTGCTCGTGGTTACTGATGATGGTCAGAAGATCCTCTTTGAGGCAGGGATCGGTGCTTTTTTTGAGCCAAAGTTGCGCGAACGTTTTGGTGTCGTTGAACAGACTCATTGTCTCATCGAAAACATGGCGCGTTTGGGAATCGACCCTTCTACAATCGATGACGTGGTTCTTTCTCATCTGCATTTCGACCATGCCGGTGGCATTTTGAGTCGTTACGAGGATGGACCTTTGCATCTTGTGTTTTCCAAGGCTCGGTTTCATGCGTCGCGCAAGAATTGGGAGCGTTCCAATGCCCCTCATGCGCGTGATCGCGCATCCTTCGTTCCAGAGCTCAACCGATTGCTGAATGAAAGTGGCCGTCTGTTTCTGGTCGACAAAGAGCCACACGCTGCTTTGGCGCATCTTGTTCGATTTCACTGGTCTGATGGACACACTCCCGGACTCATGATGTCTGAAATCAAAACCCCGAGTGGTCCGATTGTGTTCACCTCTGACCTGATTCCCGGTGCACCTTGGGTACACGTGCCAATTTCTATGGGATACGACCGCTTCCCTGAGCTTGTCATCGACGAAAAGCGTCAGTTGCTCGAAGAGTTACTTCCACGTCAGGCGATGCTGTTTTTCACCCACGATCCTGAGGTTAGTTGCGGTCGGCTGCAAAAAGACGCCGCGGGAAAATTTTCCACAGTGCCTGTAATGTTGAGCGATGTTCATTGAGTGTATCCGTGGTGTCTTGAATCCAACGCGAGAGCGAGCGCACTGAAACTGCATTGGCTTTGCCGCCGGCACAGTTGCCTTGCACCACAATAGCTTTGAGTTCTCTCGTTTGGTTTTCAAAATTCCAAACCGGTGCTCCTGAATCACCGGAACAGGGCGCAACCTGTGCGCTGCCGGAGCTCAAGTGCATCTTTCCCTCGCTTGCAAGTTCCTGTTCGAATCGGAGTGGACTCCAGGAAGCGCTTGTACTCAAAATCGTGCGCGCAGACTCTGTTTTTAAGCGTATTGGGCTATAACCTTTCATCCACAGCGTCTGAGTCTGCCTTTCGGATGACGCTGGTAGTTTTTCGGACGTCGTCTGCTTTTCTGGCAGAGAGGTCTCGAGTGAGAGCAAAGCAATATCCACATCGAACGCGTTTGCTTTCAAGGTTGGCTGAAAGAGTGGATGAATAAACCAACGATTCACGCTGAAGGTGTTAGTTTCGCCCGGCTCTGCTCGAACAACGAGAGTCTGCTCTGGCCAGTGATTGCGAAATTCCTGAATGCAGTGTGCTGCGGTCAGGATAAGGTCACGGCGGAGTGGCACACCACTGCAAAAGATCTGCTCTTCGCCGTTATTGCTGCGCGCAGCGAGGGCGACCGCAGCGGGCAAAGCTTCGTGTGTTGGCGGTTGCCATGAGGAACTTTCGACAATCATGGAGGGCTCAAAATCCTTCCGTGTGAGATTCGTTTTGAGTTTTGTTTTTTCGGCAGGATATTTCAAATGTGGTTCTGTAATGAAAACAAAAAAGGTCATCTCACAGGGAGATGACCTTCTTCAGAAGACACTGCGAGCTGAGCTCGACAATGCAGGAAAGCTTACTTCTTACGAGCAGGAGCTTTCTTAGCGGTTGCTGCCTTCTTCTTGATGCCAACAGCTTCCTTGAGCGACTTGGCAGCGCGGAATGCAACCTTCTTGGAAGCTGGGATGCGGATTTCTTCGCCAGTTTGAGGATTGCGGCCCTTACGAGCAGCGCGCTCTTTCACCTGGATGATGCCAACTTTGTCGAGGCGGATTTTGGATTGACGGCTCACGAGCTCTGATTCGATTTCAGCAAGGAACTCGACGATGAGTTCTTTGGTGACTTTCTTTGGAAGTTCGTCGTGCTTGCTAGCAACGGCGGAGATCAGTTGGCTTGTGGAAACAGTAGTTGGCTTCTTCATGCGCGTTGTTCCTTTCTTGAAAACCTGTGGCGACTCTACAGTGCAACTTTAAAACTGACAAGATCTGCAGAGCAAAAAATTTCGAAAACATTCACGACACGAAAATTTGAATGAGTCAACTGCCCCTTACAAAAAAGGGCACATCGCACCCCGCACCTGGGCTTGCTATAGTCTCCCACCTGGGGTGAAGTACGCCTATCCCATTAAAATGGAAGGACGAGATCTTCATGGCAGACCTAAATATCAGGGGTGCAGCGCGAAATTGCAGAAATCTTTCAGCAGGTGACTGGCACGATGACGCGCATCTGCCGCGTCGTGATGTTGTCAGCCCGCACAATGGAAAGGTGATTGGTCAGGTGCCACTTTCTGGGGTTCAGGAGGTTGCACGAACCGTCGAGGCTGCGGCTTTGGCTTGGCCTCGATGGGCTCAGACCCCCATACGTACGCGAGCCGAGATTCTGGCTCGCTTTAAGTCACTCATGCAGCAAAATCTGTCTCTTCTTGCAGATTCGGTGTCGGCAGAGTCGGGTAAAACCCGGGTTGAGGCTGAGGCCGGATTGCAGAAAGGAATGGAGATTATCGACTTTGCAGTCAGTTCTCCGAATCTTGATTTGTGGGATTCGGCCGAGGTCAGCATCGGTGTGCAGTGTCAGTTCCGCAGAGAGTCCTTGGGTGTGGTTGCAGGTATTACACCCTTCAACTTCCCCGCCATGGTGCCCCTTTGGATGATTCCTTTGGCACTCATTGTGGGCAACGCCTTCATTTTGAAACCCTCTGAGAAGGTTCCATTGACCTCGCAGTTGTTGGCGCAACTTCTCATGGAGTCCGGCCTACCACGGGGTGTGTTTTCGATTGTGAACGGAGGAGCGGAGGTTGTCGATGCTTTGCTTGTTCACCCCGAGGTCAAAGCGATTGGCTTTGTTGGGTCAACTGCAGTTGCCTCGCACGTCTATCGGACTGGAACAGCGCATCACAAGCGTGTTCTTGCCTTAGGTGGAGCCAAGAATCACATCATTGTGACTCCCGACTGTGATCCGAACCTGACTGCCAAAGGCATACTCTCTTCCTTTACGGGCTGTGCCGGGCAGCGCTGCATGGCTGCGAGTGTTCTTTTGGCTGTGGGTGATGTTGATCACGTGATTCAAAAAGTTGTTGAATTGGCAAAGGGGCAGTGCCTTGGACGCGATATGGGAGCCATCATTGATGATGCTGCTCTCAAAAGAATCGAGCGGGCAATCACCCAGGCGGAGTCCGAGGGTGCGAAAATTCTGCTCGACGGACGTGGTCAAAAGGCGAGTCTGGCGGAATCTGAACGAGGATTCTGGGTCGGACCAACGATAATTGATCATGCTCGTCCGGAGATGGAATGTGCGCAGATGGAAATCTTTGGTCCTGTGCTGACCATCATCCGTGCCTCGCGTCTCGACGAAGCTGTCGGCATTTCTAATGCATCTCCTTACGGCAACGCTGCTGCTGTGTTCACAACTCGCGGCGACGTTGCACACTATGTAGCGAGCAATGCCAATGCGGGAATGATAGGTATCAACATCGGTGTTCCGGTTCCACGCGAGCCATTTTCGTTTGGTGGAACGAAGCAGTCACGCTTTGGGCATGGGGATATCACCGGCCGCAGCGGATTGGATTTCTGGTCTGACTTCAAGAAGATCACAACCACCTGGCCTGCGCTACAGAGCAATTCAAGTGTTCAGGTTGGCCAGTTCCTTCTTCATACAACTTAAAACACATCGAGGGTAATCATACGTGACCACGCAAAAAACGGGTGTCCATCACATTGTCTTGACCTCGCATCCGAATCACTTCGGTCCTAAACCGTTGAGCATCAACTGGGGAGAACGTGATTCGCTTAAACGCGGGCCGGTGATCGCAACAGTTGCAAATCAGGCTCATCGCAATGCCATTGGGACTCACTCGGGCTCGTACGCAATCTATCGTGCGCTTGCAATTGCTACTGGGTCGTTGCAGTCCATGCATAAACCAGACCTCACAAACACTGCTCCTGCAGTTTCAATTGGTCCACACGAAAGCTGGTACAATCCTGATAAAATCGTGTCGATTGACCCTTGGGGTGCGCTCGTTGCGGAAACTTACAAAGAGTATCTGGGGCAGGGCTATGACATTCGTCCGACCATCGCAGTGACCAAAGCGCATATTCACATGCCCGAAATTCAAGAGGCTGTGATGCGCGGTCGGGTCAAACCTGATGGGCAGATTGTCACTCCTGAGGGCATATGCTCCGTTGTCAAAGCAGCGATTGAGCCTGTTTGGTATTTGCCGGGTGTGGCAAAGCGATGCGGCATTGATGAGGGTGTGTTGAGACGCACTTTGTTTGAGCAAACGGGTGGAATGTACCCAGAGCTTATCACCCGCTCCGACTTCTCAGTCTTTCTTCCGCCTATCGGCGGATACAGTCTTTATATTTTTGGCGATCTCAGCGCTATTGACGATCCGAGCAAACCCATTGCTGTGCGCATTCATGATGAGTGCAATGGCTCTGACGTGTTCGGATCCGATATTTGTACGTGCCGCCCTTATTTGACACATGGCATTGAGGTCTGTGCCCAGACAGCTCAGGAAGGTGGACTCGGGATTATTGTTTACTGCCGCAAAGAAGGGCGTGCTTTGGGGGAAGTCACAAAGTTCCTCGTTTATAATGCGCGCAAACGCCAAGAGGGCGGTGACCGTGCTGATCAGTACTTCGCTCGAACGGAGTGCGTGGCTGGTGTGCAGGATATGCGCTTCCAGGAATTGATGCCTGATGTACTGCACTGGTTGGGGGTCAAGCGGATCGATAAATTGGTTTCGATGAGCAACATGAAATACAACGCCATTGTCAACTCGGGCATCGTTGTTCACGATAGGTTCGAAATTCCCGAAGGGCTCATACCGGCAGATGCGCAGGTCGAAATGGATGCCAAGAAAGCAGCTGGTTATTTCACAGATCAAGTTCCGGATTCGGAGGAGCTCAAGAAGAAGAAGGGGCGCGAACTGTGAACGTATCAGACCCAAAGGCTGTGGTTGCTTATCTGAGAAAACTCTCAACCATTCGGGAGCGCTGCAGCCGACTCTACGACCTTGCAAGAAGCAACGCTCTTGCGCACTTTACTCTCGATGAAAGCAAACTCGATAGCGTAGTTGCTTTTGTTGAAAATTTGATTCGTCAGGACTATCCCACGCTTGATATTCCTTTTCACAGCCGCTGGCGCCATTTTGGTGCAGGCGGGATTGAGCGCCATCTTCAACTGCAGCAGCATTGGCATGATTGCGAATCACTTGAAGTGGCGCGGCGACACATCGATTTGGTTGTTGTGAGCGTTCTTCTCGATGCTGGTGCCGGACCAGACTGGGCTTTCTATGAGTCGCAATCCGGCGAAAAATTCTCACGTTCAGAAGGGCTTGGTGTTGCGAGTTTCTGGATGTTTGCTCAGGGTTCTTTTTCCTCAGAGTCTTCTCATCCGCATCAGGTCGATGCGGCGGGTCTGGCGCGACTGAAATTAGAACATGTTGAGCAAGGATTTCAGATCACACAGGCAAATCCACTGGTCGGTTTGCAAGGTCGAGTCGAATTATTGCAACGCCTCGGACAAGCTCTGCTCAACAAGCCGGAGTTTTTTGAGCGCAATGGTACCTTTCGTCCCGGCAACATGATCGATGCCCTTGCGCGGCATCAGGGTGCAGACAAAACTGTTCCTCTGGTTGAGCTCTGGAAGATTGTGATTGAGGGCTTCAATGAGGTTTGGCCAACGGCCGGGCGCTTGCATTGGGGGGATTTTTGTTTGGGTGATGTCTGGCATCACTCGGCTTTGGGGGGGAGCACTGATTCCGTTGCCTACATTCCCTTTCACAAGCTTTCGCAGTGGTTGACCTATTCACTCCTGGAACCACTCGCTTGCTCTGGTTTCACAGTCTCAGGTCTCTCGGCTCTCACCGGTCTGCCCGAATACCGCAACGGTGGTCTGTTTCTTGATTTCGGGGTTCTCACACCACGGCAACCTGAGATACTCTCTCAACCCATGCCCGTGAATTCGGAATGGATTGTCGAATGGCGTGCACTCACTGTGATGCTCCTGGATCAGGTTGCCGAACGGCTGCGTCTCAAAATGGGCAAGTCTGAAGCTGAATTCCCACTTGCGAAGGTGCTCGAAGGAGGGACGTGGAAAGCTGGTCGCAGAATTGCGGCTCAGAGACGTCCAGGTGGATTGCCTCCCGTTCAGGTCATCAGCGATGGTACAGTTTTCTGAAAAGGACGTTTTATGACTTCTAAAAGCTTCTCGAATACACATTTGATTGAGCATCCCCTGATTCAGCACAAACTAACCATCATGCGCAAAGTAGAAACAAGCACTCACAAGTTTCGTGGCCTTCTTTCAGAAATCAGTATGCTGCTTGCTTATGAAGTGACCCGCGACATGCCTATGACTCTCACGGAGATTCAGACTCCTGTTTCGGGCATGAAGGCTCCGATGCTTGAAGGCAAGAAAACTGTTCTTGTGTCTATTTTGCGTGCAGGTCAGGGTATCGTAGATGGCATGCTGCGCATCTTACCCTCGGCACGGGTGGGACACATTGGGCTCTACCGTGAACCCAAAACTCATGTCGTGGTGGAATACTATTTCAAAGTTCCACGCGACATTTCCGAGCGGGATGTGATTCTTGTTGACCCGATGTTGGCGACTGGAAATTCAGCTGTTGCTGCAGTGCACCGGCTCAAGCAGACGAGCCCACGCACTATCAAATTTGTGTGTTTGCTGGCTGCTCCTGAGGGTCTCCAGAAAATGCAAGAAGAACATCCCGATGTGCCGATTTATACTGCGGCTATCGATGAACGTCTTGATGAGCACGGGTATATTGTTCCCGGTCTTGGTGATGCAGGAGATCGTTTGTTCGGTACGAAATAGTTTGTCATCTGATTTCGTTCGGAGTTCATCAATGTCTTTGGCCGCTGCGTTGCATCCAGTTGTTGTTGGGGTTTCCGGTGGATCCGGAAGTGGAAAAACGACTTTCTGTCGGGAACTCGTTGCCGCTCGGGGGGAAGCAAAAGTCCTACATCTCAAGCAGGACAACTATTATCGTGACCTCAGTCATATGACTCCTGTTGAAAGAGACGCAGTCAACTTCGACCATCCGCAGGCTCTTGAGTTCGAGCTCTTGAGTTCGAGCTCTTGAGTGCACGTCTTAAGCAGTTGTTGGCAGGCCAAGTGGTCGATGTGCCCGTTTATGATTTCGTCTCGCACACACGCCAGTCCCACTCGCTTCGCTTGGCTCCACGTCCTGTCGTCTTGATTGAGGGAATTCTTATTTTCTCTCAACCGGGTATTTTCGAGCGGCTCAACTATAGTTTCTACGTCGATGCCTGTCAGGATGTTCGTTTGGAGCGACGGATTCGTCGTGATGTTGCTGAGCGCGGGCGTTCCCCCGAGAGTGTGCGCATGCAGTTTTTTTCTACAGTTGCACCCATGCACGACCTTTTCGTTGAGCCTTCGAAAGAAAAGGCGAAGGTTGTGATCTCGGGAGAGTCTCCTTTTCAAGAAACGATCGACGATTTGGTGCTTAAACTTTCGCAATTCAAGTCTTGAATTTTACAGGCAGCCCGAAGCGCGATCTGCGAGCAGGGCATCATTTGCATTGATGCGTGTGTCTGTAGCGCCGCCAGCTGCAACGCGTGCTGTATTGGCTGTGCCTCGCCCTGAGCGCACAACCTCCTGTTCCTCGCTCCCAGCATCGGGGAGCGCCAGGATGGCGGATCCACCCGAAGTTGGATTTCCATCAACTGTGTTCAACACCAGTAGCGGAATTACACCCGATAAAGTCAGCATCGCACCGCTGTCCGTGGGGCCAAAGTTCACTTTTGCGCCGTTCTTGGCTAGGTAAAATCTCAACACACCTGCTGCGCGCACACCTTTGCTGGGGAGTGGATTTGAACCGCTGAGCAGAGCACTTGAGTCTATCAAGCCAAAGCCAACGCTCTCCGCGTTTCCGGAGCCAAGACCCAGCACAGGATTTGCTGCAATGCTGAACTGCTTTGGTAAAGCCATGATCTTGTCGTCTTTAGTTGGAAACATCGCACGCAGCGCGGTGATTTTTTGGTTCATAAACGCATAGTAAACATCGCTTGCTTTGAACATGTACAAGTCTTTGAGCAGGTAATTCGAGTTTGTTTTGGGTTGAACCCGGACAAAAGGCGTATCTAAACCAAAACCGAGATCCTGAGCGTGGTCGAGAGCATTCTTGCGTTTACCATCCGTGTCTGTTTCCACGAGATGCTTTTTAATGACATTCAAAAAGCCTTCACGAACCGCGCAAATAGATTGTTCCGGAGAGTCTTTGGCAAGATATTTTCCGCACACTTCTTTATTTAAAAATGCTGGAATTTCAACGTAGCTCAGCAATCTCCAACCACCAATTTGACCCGCAATTCTCCTGCTCCATGAATCATATTCTCGGGCTATCGATGGATAACTCGAAAGCAGCTGACTGTGGTTGCGCTTCTTTGCTTCCAGAAGGCGACGAACAGAGTTGAACTTCGCGCTGCCAACGTCGCTTGCTTTCAATTCGAAAATGCGCACGGTCGTATCTAGGGCAGACCAACACGCTTCTTGGCTGCCAGCGACATTGAGCTTATCCTCTGCTGATGAAATACAGACGTTGCGTCGGTATTCATCGCTGCTGCCTGTTCGTTCGTTTTCTTCGATTGACTTGCTCGGATCGAGGGATTCAATTCCACGGTCGGCATAGAGTTGTATCTTGGTCGCGCGCTCTGCCATTGCAATTGCATCTGCAGAGCCCAGGGCACGCACCTCGCTCAAAAAGGCGCTGCGGCGTGTGAAGAAATCGTCGTTGACCTTAAGATTCTTCAGATACCCTGGAGCGACCCGCTCAGATGCAGGAACGTGCAGTGAAATGCTCAATGCGGGAGTGTCGAGTTTGTCTTCTGCAAAGCAGTGCTGCGCAGAGTATGCGTTAAGCGTGAGTGAGGTGTCGGAAGAGTTCAGCAGCATGAAAGTTGCTGTGCAGGAGCGGCTTCCGACGTTTACAAAACCACCCGCTGGAACCACTGGGGTTGCTTTCACCAACGCGCTCGCATCGTCCACGGTGGCTTGCGCAGCCGAACACCCGCCGGTCATTTTGCCACTAGCACGGCACGCGCTCAGGTAAGCAACTGAAAAAACAGCAAAAATATAAATTAATTCGCATCTCATGCTATACAATCGGCAATTCAGACAAAATTCTTAAGGAGGAGGAAGTGGCTGGGGAACTAGGACTCGAACCTAGACTAACGGAGTCAGAATCCGTCGTCCTGCCATTAGACGATTCCCCAAATGGCGCCAGAGATGGGATAACTTAGCCACAGGGGCTTGGCAAGAGGGAGGGGCGCGGTAAGCCTATTTGAGACCGACCCGATCGAGGAGTTGATTCAGGCGTTCCGTGGCTTCTCTGCGTGCAGCTTTGTACTCACTTGAATTGACCACACTGCGCCTCACGTCTCCAACAAGTCCTCGCCATTTTCCGAGGGTCATAATGCCCTTTAGAGCAGGCTGGATGTCGGCATAGATCAACGAATGCAAGGGAGATTGTCCAGGCCAAAAAACGGGATCATCCCAATTCCAAACCAGAAGGTTTGCGAAGCTGCCCCCACTCAGCCCCGTGACCCTCGGGTGTGTTGTTTTTCTTTTTGCATTTCCCAGAAACAGCACGTTGAGCAGCGTTTGCTCCGTTGGGTTCATCAGAGGCTCACGCAGAATTGATTGGCGCAGTGCAGACATGCCTTGCGCTTGAATTGCACTCGCAGAGCGCCGGAATTCGTTATACTCCGGTGAGAGTCCAAGAGAGTTCATGGGCCAAGTAGCCATCGTGCGCATCTCGGCCTGCACCCGCAGTGAATCATTACTCGCTGCGCAGTCGGTACCGACACTCCAGTTGAGATCCGCACGCCACCAGTCGCTGAACGCTGCCGGAAAATGAAAAATCATTTGCGAATGCGGACAGGCCACTAGCCGCACCGAATCGGTTTGGCAATACGAGAAATCTTTCTGGCTCGCATAGATCATATGCACAAGTAGCTTATCAGAGGAGCAGTCTAGAGCACCCACGCGGCGCAGAAAGTCTACCGGTGTGCACCCGTATTGAGCCTGGCTCCGTTGGAACTCTTCGGGCGACTGAGCGACATGGCAGTGAATCGGCAAATTGAGTTTCTCGCTCAGGTCAATCAATTTGCGCCACAGGTCTTCGCTTACAGTGTCAGTGGCATGTGGTCCGAGAGCAGCATCAATGCCAAGTTGCTTGTGGTAGGCGCTGCCATTGAGAGCTTGAGTGAAGGTCAAGCCAGCTTCCCAATCCTCCTTCCCTGGCCCTGAAAGATCCTGCAAAGTCGCAGCCACTGTTCCTGTGAGTCCGACCTGCACCATAGAGTCAGCCACGGCATCAGCATGGTAGTAGTGATCCCAGACGTAGGTCGTACCCGAGAGGAGGCACTCGTATGCGCCCATGCGCGTAAATGCGCTCACGTCGGCAGCTGTGATCTTTTCTTCCATTTTAAAGAATAAATCTTCGACCAGATTTCCACTCAGCTGCTGTGCAGCAATCCCACCACGCATGAAGTTCAATGCAAGGTGTGTGTGCGAGTCTACAAAACCTGGAGTGACCAGATCATCCCCGAACCAGTGTGAGGTTGCGGTGATTTGCTCTGCATTAGGATAGGTTTTGATTGATTTGATTTGCGTTCCGTCGATGTGAAGGACGGCAGGTTCAACAGTCCAACCTTTTTCGGGACTGTGGAGCAGGACTCTCTTTGAACCGACGGTGACAGGCATGGTTTAATATCTCCAATCTCTGCTGTACACTGATAGTCGCGTGAATTGGAGCCGAGGAGAAGAGATTTATGTCAGACAACGCGACGCAATTCCGACAACCCCCTGCATCCAGATCTTCCTTGCTTTTTGTTGTTGCATTTTTTGCTGTCGGCCAGGTGTCGTGCGTCACGAAATCAAAATTAACTTTATTGGCTCCTTCTGCTGGATCTGAATCGAATGGTACGAGTGCTGAGAATAAGCTTCTCTTCAATGGCGGCCCTGCTGTGCCCCGCGCCGAGCCCGGACAAGGGCTGCTCTGGTTTCCATTTGTCTGGCAGCCGCAGCTGATTTCCCCGGAGAAAGATTCCGGCTTGCTGCAACTTGAACGCCTGGTGCTCCGCTCGCCGCGTTTGGTTCTCAGGAACAACCAAACAAAGGCTGAAGTCCTGGTTGAATTGCGCGATGAAGACCTCAAGTCTGGCAAGAGTTTCGAACTTTTGTCCAAAGAACCCCAGACCGCGCCGCGTTTCTACTTGCCGCGGTTGCTTGCACTGAGTGCAGGTGAATATACCGTGGAGAGCATTCGGCTTGAAATCGGGAGCACAGCCCAAGACTCCATGCTCGTGAATATGCCGTTTGTGAACCCCTTTCAGTCGAGTGCGGCAAAGCCCCTGGTCATTCAATTGCATGACGGCAAAATCTCGGCTGTTGCACGAGTGGTGCAAACAACCACTATGGCGCAGGCAGTCCAGGGTTTGAGTTTGAAAAGTTCATCTGAGAGTCTCGATAGGGATGTTGTGCCATTCGATGTTGTTTTAAATCATGCAGGTCTTTCACCCGTGCAGGGCTTGGCACTTGTTCAGTCTGGCACCACTGATTTTCCGCGGATGCGCATTCTTCTCACAGACGACAAAGGCAGCGTTGTTTCAATTGAGGACTCCAAGGCAAAGGTTGGTTTTCTTTCGGATGCCCCATGTGCAGCGCAAGGGACTGTCCGCATGATCTGGAAGCGTGCCAATGACGAGCGAGAATATCTGACTCAATTTCCATTCAATCCACAAGCAGAGGGATGCCGAGACAAACAAACTGTTGGTCACAACTTTATGCTTCCCAACGGCGACTGGATGCTTAAGGCGTATATGATTGCCGAGCAGAAAGCGTTCCAGCTCGATGTTCAGACCCCTTGGTTGAAAGCTCCTCCGAAAATCCTGCGGCAGTATTTCTCTTTAGAGGAATCATCGTACCGCTGGTCGCTTGAAACCTCGAAGGAACGAGAGATTCGCCATCCGGTCATGGTGCAGCTTGATTCATTGTCGCGGCGCCACAGTGAATTGCGTTCCAGGCAAGATGTTTTTCGTGTTGGCTCTGCATCCCAAGAACAACAGGTGCTCTTTCTGGGGCACTTTGAGATCCGCAATGCTGAGGCAAAAAATGACCGTCCTGGAATCTGGGAAACGTTTTTAAAAAAAGATTTCAATCTTGAAAAAGCTCAAGCGCTTTTGGGTAGCAAAAGTATCTACAACGCATACACTCTCGAACGACTGATGCGCAGCCGTTCGCTGAAGGTCAACACTGTCATGCGCACAGCCTCAGACAAGGATGATCTTCCTACGGTCAAGCCTGTTGCGGCAGAGCTTCGTGCTGAGGCTGCTAAAGCATACACAGCCTGTCTGCATGCGCGTGAAGAGACCGACCCGCTCGTGAACATGGGGGGTGAATTGAGATTCACGGTACTCAAAGGTGGCGACAGCGTTAATCTCAAAAGACTCAAAATTGGAGACGACGGTTTGTCGGATAAATGGGTTGAGTCTTGCCTTGAAAAGAAATTGTTGAGTTTTCGCTTTTCAAAGCGGGCGCCTGCTAATTTCCAGGGCGAGCTGAAATTCACAAGCGAGTGAAACGTGCTGAAAACGTGAATCAGGACAGGTATTGAGAATCTGAGTTCACGATGCCTTGGGTGTGGAGTTGCTGTCTTCATCATCGTTTATAGTCGATGAATTTTCGCTTATGACCACCAACCCGTCTTCGAGATCGCGCAGGCGTGAGTCGAGTCCATCTAAGCCCTGAGCGCTGAAATTATTTTGAGCGGTTCCATGTTTCTTTTGCAATTCAACCGCAAGGGCGTTGAGTTCGGCAACGAAATTATGAAAGTCATCATGTTCTCGAATGTGAATTCGAACGGCATAGTTGCCTTTTTTAAGTTCGGCCACAAATCGCATCATTGAGATCATTGGACCGTACATTCTATGTGTGCGACGGATGACAACGAAGAGTGTCACAGCCACAAACGCCACGATGGTGAGAGTCAGCTTGAGTTTGTTACGGATAAAGATGTCATTTTCAACCATCGCGGCTTGGTCTGCGACGTTGAAGAAATCGAAAACTTGCTGATACTGCTCGCGGAAGGCCTCGAGGAAAACGTATGCAAAGATTGCTGCGAAGGACAGAGACACCATTACAACGTGCAGTCCGAAACGGATCTGCTTGAAGGGCTCCACCAAATAGGCTCTAAAGGTACGCCGTTTTGCGCGCATCGTTTATACTCCTCAACACGATCCGTGAACAGAGCCACAGATGGAGTGCATTCCATGACCGAACCAGTAAATCTAGGTTACCGCAAATTTCGTTTTCAGGGAGCGGGGACGGCACCGAATTTCCCAGTCGTGCTGTTGCGGGGTTTGGGAAGATCGTCAGGATTTTGGCTCGAATTCACTGAGAAACTGGCAGCTCATTACGAAGTCATTTGCCTGGATTTGCTTGGAACGGGCTTGTCAGAGTCCAATTGGGGTCGTGGGCGCATAGCCCAGTTCGCAGAAGATGTAGAGCACACCTTGAAGCTCTTGAATGTTTCACAGGCCTACCTGGTGGGTATAAGTCTTGGTGGAATGGTAGCTATAGAGGTCGCGGCGCGATCGGAGAGGGTCAGCGGTTTAGCTGTTCTGGCCTCTTCCTCGCAGGGTGGTGCGGGTGCTCGAATCAATCCCAAAGCGCTGGCACGTTTGCTTTGGTCATTGCGACGTGGAACACCATCAAACTCCGAGCTTGCACCCTACCTGGTCTCTCGGGCAACTCTCGAACAGCGTCCAGAGCTCCCGCAGCTCTGGGATGAACTTTGGAAACGTGAGGGCTTCAGAACTATCCCAGTTTTGCGACAGCTCCTGGCTGCAGCTTTGTTCGACGCACGTCCTGCACTCGAGCGCATCAGCATCCCTGTGCTGTTTATGGTGTCACGCGATGACACCCTGGTACCCTGGAAGAAAACTGTTCAGCTTTGGGAGAGGGCTAAAAACTGCAAACTGACCGTTTTGGAAAACTACGGTCACGATTTTCCCACTGAAGCGCCCGATGAGGTTGTTCAGCACCTGTGTGCGTTCTTCAGTGAGGCGGCGGGTGATTTGCGGGGCCAGTGATTACTTGTGCGCGATGCACTCGATTTCCACGAGGACGTCTCGGGGTAGGCGTGCCACCTCAACTGTGGAGCGCGCAGGTTTGTTGTCGGCGAAGTGGGTTTCGTAAATCCCATTCATTGTTTGAAAGTCGTTGAAGTTCTTTAGGAACACCGTGGTCTTCACAACTTTGGACAGGTCGGAGCCAGCGGCCTTGAGAACTTCGCTCAAATTTTTGAGAACCTGGGTGGTTTGAGCGGAAATATCGGTACCAACAATCTGCATGCTTGCAGGGTCGAGTGGGATTTGCCCGGAACAGAAAATCATGTCGCCAAAGTGGATGGCCTGTGAATAGGGGCCAATGGCTTTGGGGGCTGTGTCGGTATGGACAATAGAGTGTTTCATGGTGTGGCCTCGTACGGAAATCAGTTGACTTCACCCACCTTTTGCGCGGACAGCTGCATGGTGTTGTCGTACGATTTAACAGCTTTTTGCAGGGCTTCATAGGTACGGTGTGCGATAATCAGGTTTGTCATGTTTTTCATCGGATTGACATTGCTACCTTCAATAAATCCCTGCGTGAGTTCTCCGGAAGGTGCGACCATGTTCTCGGGTGGTCCGTCGTGCACGAACAGATTGTCGCCGAGCCGTTGCAGTACTTTGAGGTCGTTGAACGCCACGGTTTTGAGTTTATCAATGAATTTGTCGCCCTCGTAGACTTCACCACTGGGCAGTATGCGCATCTGGCCTTCGCTCAATCCGGTGATTGCGCCGCGTTCACCAATGACCGTCGCGCCATTCTTGGTCACGAGTGTTCCATCGCTGGTCAAGGAGAAACTTCCATCGCGTGTGTAGCGTTCGCCAAAGGGAGTATTAACGGCAAAGAAACCATTTCCTTGAATCGCCATGTCGGTGTTGGAGCCGGTGCGTTTGAGCGCGCCCTGAATGTGACTTGTTTCGACGTTTGAAAGTGTGACGTATCCCATCTCGTTGCCGTGCAGCGGATGAATTTCACGCATGTCGAGTTTGAATTGTGCTGGCGGGAGTGGGCTTGTGTATGCAGGCCATGGATTTGCTTCAAGTGCAGCGAAGGTGACCTGCTCCTCCTTGAAGCCTGTGGTGTTCATGTTTGCCACATTGTTTGCGAGAATCTCAAGAACCCGTTCTTGAACCATGCCACCTGAAAGCGGAGCATAGATATTCTTGAGCATCAGGCACCTCCCCGTGCTGAGGGTGCTTGAATTGATGTGTCATCACCCTCACAGCTGCAAGTTTAACACCAGGTTTTGGTGACCCTGTGGGATAATAATTTCCCGTTTGCCAAGGATACTGCCATTCACAAGAGAGCTAATCACCAGTTCGTAGCTGCCAGGAACCAGACGCAGTGAGCGGTTTGAGCCCACGCTGATTTGGAATTCCATTTCTGTTTGCAGGATATCTTTGCGGAAAGACTCTAGTTCACTCTTTGCAGCGACAGTGAGATCGCCAGGTGCGCGCAAGACAATATCCCGACAGGCAGGATTTACCGAGGCACGACGTGCAAACTGGCGAATCAGTTGAACGCGGGTTGATTCGTCCCATACGCCACGGACAATGGAGGAACTGAACAATTCATTTTTACTGTTGCCCAAGTCGAGTCCAACGCGTCCGCGGTAGGTTTCACATACAGGAGAAAGAGTTTGAAAATCTCCTTTGGCAAAAGCTTGGCCATTGATGAATTCAAATGCGGGAAGTACAGATTGTGGCGCAGTCGCTTTGAGATTCGGAGTCGCTTGTGCTGATTGATTCAGAGCCACCTTTACAGGCTTTATAAAATTCATTGGCAGAGTCACCAATGAGCTTGTGCTGAGTTGCTGATTGCCAGCACTCTCGACCTGATGGTGCATGTGCAGAGCACCTGAGCGAAGCATTCCTTTCACCACCGAGCCGCGTGCCAAGCTGCGTGAATTCATGCGGACAGCCACATTAACTTTTTGCGAATCCTCGATTTCGAGTACCTGTCTGAGCTCTTCGTTAGTTTGGGTCAGCATGTGCGAGATGATGCGTGCCCACTGCCATTTCTTTGAGTCGTCGGCGAGAATTTCAAGTTCAGGAGAATTCACCAGAGAGCGTGGAAGTTCTCGATGATCTTCCGCAAGAATGCTGCGAATAACCCAGCCGACCTGCGTGAGCGCTTGCTCGGGCTGGAAGCGGCGTACCTGTGCTGTCTGCAATTCGAACGCAATTCGCTCGCACAGCGCATTGAAGTTAAAAAGTTTTCGATGAAACAGATAGGGTAGTTGCGGGAATTCTTTTCGCACCATCTTTTCTGATGTTCGTGAAAACTGTATGCCGTTGGCTGCAACGGTTTGCAGTGCTTTGAGGTCATCTTGAATTGTCACTGGCGTGCTGAACCACGACAATTCGAGCATGTTCTGAGGCATTTCCGTTGTCACGGTTTGAATTTTTTCTTCGTTTTCGCGCTTGAATTCCAGGCTCATGCCTCCAAACCAGGGCATCTTCAATTGCTCTGCAAATCCATCTTTTCCGAAGCTGGCGGCAAATTCGCTTGGCGTGAAGAGCGAGCCTGTTAAAGGATTGAGCTGAAGATTTTCCATTCCTGGCTTTCGACCGGAATCGAAAAATGGAACGTGTATGCCGTTGAGTTTGGTGCTTTCAGCAACTTTTGTTCTGCTGAGCGCTGGCCTGAGGCCAAACCGTCCAAGATGTCCTTCGGGCTGACCTTTAATAAGTTTGAGTCCTTCGGCATCGGTTTTGGCCCACTCAGCCTCACTTTCGAAGACCGTTGAGTCCAGGTGCGTCACCGCGACAAACTGCTTGGTCGACGCTAAGCCCTGCCCATCATCGAGCGCAGAGATACGGATACCGGTAATGAGAGGTGCATAACCTAGGCGGTGTCCGATTTTGATCTCGGAAAAGAATTCGGTCTGCTTGTCGTCTTTTTTGGCTGCGAAAACCGCAGTCCCCATCGGAATGCCCTGGATGGAAACCTTATAAAAAGCCATCTCTTTGTAGCCAGCGGGGGTAGAAACGACGGGCGCAGGAATCTGAGGGTTGCCAACAGCCATGGCCACGAGACCAGGAGCGGGAAAGCGTTTGCCCAAACTGGATTGGCTTTCCTTGGTGCAACCGGAAGCTGCAACCGTTGCAAACGCGGTTGCGACCAGCAGCATTCTCTCAGCCTTGATAACCATCATGGTGTGAATCCTCATCATCCCTTGAGAGGTGAACACAACGTGCTATCGTCCGCGGTGTTCGCGCCCCCAGGAGGACTCCTTGAAATGATGCGAGACATGCGAAGATTAGCTTGCGTGGCGCTCTTTTTTGTCTCCGTTCATCCTGCTACCGGCTTGGCGCAAAGTCAAAAGTCCCAAATTTGGCGGATCCCGGTCTTGCCCTCTGATGAGGCGCGCAATTCCCCAACACCTCCATCCCCTTTCGGGCTGGTTCCGTCGCCCGAACGCGCCCGACTTTTTCAACGTTTGGTGCGCCCCGGGGAGGAAACTCAAGTTTCTGCGCAAGAATTAAGCACAAGTGAAGCTGCAGTTGGACGCAGCAGAACGCTAAACGACGCGCTTGCTCAGCTCGGGCTCTTATCCGTGGGTGGTGAATCCGGTGCTTGGGGTGGGGGGCGTGTGTCGATGCGAGGGTTCCCAGGACGAGAGCCGGAAGCACTTCTTGAGGGTGTGTCTCTGGGTACGGGGTTCACCGGGGCGAATGCAATCGAGCTCGTCCCGGGCTTAGCTGTTGCGTCGGTGCAAGCTTATCCGTTTCTTCCGGGCTTGGGGCTGCCGCGTCGTGGGCTTGCCGGAGCCTACGATCTTTCACTGAAAGCTGGATCACAAAAATATCGCAGGGAATCTCTGCTGCGCATCGAGAAACCTGAAAGTTTGGTTCTGGGACATCGCCAAGAGCGAGGCTGCACCGATTCCTCTACCTCTGTGCTGGGATGCGTGCAGTTGGCGTGGCAGTTGGCGGTGCGCGCTGGCGTGCAAATGGTGAAGGATGACAACAACACTCCGCTGTTTGTCGAAGACGATTTTGAATCGCGTCTTCGTTACAACGATCTTCACCGCACAGGGCTCTCTGTCCGGAGCTCGAAATCTACGTCTTCAGGAATTTTATTGGATACACTGACGTTGCTTGGAGCGGAAAACCGGGGCATCAATGGGCTTCCAGTTGCACTTGCGTCGAGCGATAACCGTTCGAGAAAAATTTTTGGGCTAGTCACGCACAGGGCTTCGTCACTTTCTCCCGAGACCGGGCGAACGTGGCGCGCTCGGGGTGACGTTCGAATTGATTCAGTCCTTTTCAGCACTCGTCAAAACACCCAAGATCAGCGGCTGCGCAATGACGAACGCACGGAAAAAGCATTTGGTGTGGGCATGGGCATGTCTCAGCCAGCGGATCTGGGACTTTGGAGCGGTCGTTTTTTTCTCAACGGAAATTTTGAAAACAATCTATTTAGCACCCGCTTCGGATTGGGAGCAGATGTCACCTCGAGCGCACCCAATTCAGGTGCTGAATTGATTGCTGATTCTACCTTGGATGGGCGATTGACAGTTGCTGATCTGGGTGTTGGTTATGAATTTGTGCGTCAAAAACATGTACTTTTGCGGCTAGAGGTTTTCGCTCAATTGATGTCGACGCGGCAGAGCCAGATTTGTGGAGCTTTTTCACCGCAGGTACTTTGCGCAGCGCAATCGTCTGGCATTGCACAAACGTCACCAGGTGCTGCGGTGGAAGTCCAGTGGTCTGCGTCGCAGCAAACCGTTTTGTACGCCTTGACTGGACGCAGCACGCGTTTGCCCACTCCCGCAGAGCTGGCTGGACGTCCCGATGGTGTTGCCGCGAATCTCGATTTGAAGCCTGAGGCTGCAATTTTCTCTGAGCTCGGAGCGCATACGCCTTTTCTTCATGCCGGTGTTTTCTTTTCGCGTGACAGCAATCTCATCGCGTTGCGGCAAATCAATCCGTATCTTGTCAGGCATTTTAATTCATCTCGAGTGCACCGCGGAGGTTTGTTCGGACGCGCCGAATTGAGAATTTCACAGCTGGAGCTTGAGACTGCCCACGAGCAGATTTGGGCGCGGGCTTTTGCTGAAGGAAGCTTCTCACAGGAGGTACCCTTCGTGCCGCAACGCCATTCACGCGGAACAATCCGTTGGCAAATGGGGAACACCAACGCCGCTGCCGGTCATGGTTTTTTTGCACTTCATCTAACCCAGACGGGTTCCTACACGCTTGACCCCGAAGCTATCTATCGCCTCAGCCCCCCTCCGCTGCTCGCGTTCGAGGCGGTGGGACTGCTGCAGCCTGCATCCGAGGTTCTCCAAGCGAGTCTCAGAATCGACAATCTGCTCGACGCGCGCACCTCGCGTTTGGCGCTCAAGGATAAGGAAAGCTTAGAAGTTGCGTGGAGTTACCTCCCAGCTCTGCCCATCATGGGGCGTTCGATTGTCTTCTCTTTAAAGTTGCTCACTTCTTGAAATTCGGAGTAATGGAGCCAGCTTGAGACAGCTGCTCAGGAGATTTTCATGCCTTTGTATCTGAACAACTTGCTTCGCAAATGGGGAGTGTCTTTGGGCCTGTTAGCAACAGTGTTGCTTGCACCTGGCTGCGATGGAACTCAAAAGCAAAAGTCGGAAAGCTCATCAGTGTGTGGCAATGCGCCAGCGCCCTCAGTTCTCAATGGTCTGTTCTGGTTGATTGGTGAGCCCACGGGCGCCAACGTTTTGTGTTCTGTGCAGGAAGGTTCGTTTCGCTCCGTGCAGGTTCTTGCGCCAGAGAGTCGCGACCCGATACTGCTGAATGACAGCACGACCGAGCAAAAACTCTTGGTTGAAAGATTTTCGGGCGCATCCGCTCGACCAAGCCGCGCGACCTGGTTTGCAGCTTCCGGCGCAGTCATCATGCAACGGGGCGATTGGCCGCAGAATGCCTACAGCGTGAACCGTATTTCCGCTTCGCAGGCCGTCGTCACAGGCTTCGATTTTGCAGATTTGCGACGTTTTTCCTGGTCAGGAGCGCAGAGTGAGCCTCTTGCACTGGGTGAGCCACTGTTGCAGCTCAACCGTGTGAATCCCATTCTTACATTGCGGCGTGGTGAATGGCTGGCAACTCTTGATGCAGGGTTTGACCTTCAAAAATTCATCCCGAGAACAGCAAAGGCGGTTGTCTTTTCCGAGGCGTCCTCAGGAAATCAAAAAGAAATTCTGTTGAGAGACAGCATTCAGAATCTCGATTGTAAAAATGCATTTCAATTTCTTCTTGTGAGCCAATCGAGTGCTGTGGTGAGCTGCAACCCACAATACTTTGGTGCTGTCGAAGGAGAGACTGTTGGCGTTTTTATTGTTGAGCTTTCTGCGCAAGGTGACGTCGTTACGCGCGCTCTTCTCAGTCGCCGGGCAAATCAGGTTCAAAAAATTGATCTATGGGGACTCAGTCCCTCGGGCGAGCGTGTTTTCGTTGGTCTCAAGCAGACCAAGTTCGATGACTACAATGGCAAAATTCTCGAGAGTGGATGGATTGCGTTACAGAGCGCCGAATTTGCGCCAGAAACTCGATTTGCGGGGCCCATTTCCGCACTGAGCACGAGCACGTTTGTCTGTGCGTGTCAGCGTGATTCCACTTCATGCCAGGAGGGTGAATTTTTGGCTTTAAATGAATCCTCGGGTGCAATTGCTCGCGTGCGTCCTGCGTCCTCGCTGCCCTTTCTTTCCTTCGCCACGGACATTCCGCAACCATGAAGTTATCTATTGCGCATATAGCTTTCATTTTTTCAGCTTGTGCACATGCTGTTGTGATTTTCTACCCCGGTGCAGGTGTTTCGACGTTCGACGGAATCTCTGCATCCAGCAGACCCACAGTCACCGCGCGGATTGTTGTCCGCCAAACCTCTGAATCAATTGTTGTCCAATCTGAGGGAGTGTCGCGGCGCGTTCCATCTCTGCCCGATAGGTTGGAACCAACTGCCTCCGCTTCGGTGCAGACGCAGCCTGCTCTCGCGCGCATCGAAACTGGTCAGCAGCAGCTGGAGTCCTTGGCTGCAGAGAATTCGACAGATGTATCGAAGTCGTTGTCGACAAACGGGTCGCCTGATCGCTCTCAAGAGGCATCACCGAAACCAGATGCGGCTTTAGAGGTAGGCCTCAACCAGGCATTTTCGATGTGCCGTGCTGTTGCGTTGCCTAAAAACTGGATTCACCGCAGCAATCTTTTTCCGCGTCGATATACCCTCGAATTTATGATTGCCCGAAAAACTGAAGGGGTTGTGTTTGCCGTACAGAAGCTCACCCCCGACGAGTCGGAACTTCCATACGCAGACCGCCTCATAAAGAGAACGTTTGAAGATTGTATGAACCAACAAGGGCAGGAGACGATCCTCGCTCTCGAGGAACGATTTAGGGCATTGAATCCTGAGCCCACAGAGGCATACTCTCTCAAAATCGAATTCGACACGCCCCGCGCCCACGCAGGGCAGAGCAAAGGGATCTGACATGCAGAAGCCATCGACTCTCACTCAGCTTGTGCTCGAGATGCAGACTAGTTCCGTGTTTGTGGTCGGTGATGTGGTGTTGGACTGTTATATACACGGCTCTGTGTCACGGCTTTCGCCGGAAGCTCCCGTTCCGGTCGTTCTTGAAGGTGAACGCAGATACGTGCTGGGAGGCGCCGCCAACGTGGCAGCCAATGTTGCTTCTCTAGGTGCACGTGCAGTGCTGTGCGGGCGCGTAGGTCGCGATTCCGACGCTGGTCAAGTCCGTGAACTTTGCCATTCCTACAATATAGAATCACATGCACTCTTTGAATCCGATTCAATTCCAACCATCCGCAAGACAAGAGTGCTTGCGGGATATCAGCAGCTCGTTCGGGTTGATCGCGAGAAAGTGGCGCCCTTAAATTCGGGCGAAGAACAAAAAATTGTTCTTCATTTCGAGCGCTATCTTGCTGAGCCTGGTGCAAAGGCGCTTGTGCTATCCGATTACGGTAAAGGTGTTTTGACCCACCATCTGTGTCGCCGTTTGATCGACACCGCGCGTGCTCACAAAGTACCTGTCATCACCGACCCTAAGTCGAGTGATCTTTCCCGCTACCAAGGCACCACAATCATCAAGCCAAATCTGAAGGAAGGCCGTGCGGTGTTGCATCACTGGGATGCTTCGCTGTCGATTCATCACTTCGATGAAGAGGTCGACGCCATCTGTGAAACAATAGCGCGTCAGTCAACTGCTGATGCGGTTGTATTGAGCCTTTCTGAGCATGGTGTTGCTCTCAAGGTGGCTGGGCAAACTGGCTCACAGCGTTTCGCGTCGCGGGCACTGCAAGTTGCAGATGTCTCTGGTGCGGGTGATACCATGGTCGCTTTTTTGGCTATGGCTGCGGCGTCGCGAGCATCGATGCAGTCTGCTACAGAGATTGCCAATGTGGCAGCTGCGCTCGTTTGTGCAAAACTGGGCACAGCAGTCTTGAACAGCTCAGAAGTTCTTCAGGCGCTTACCTCAGATCCCACGGCGCGCACTTCACACTCGCCCAAGATTCTCACAGCTGAAAATCTGCCTGTGTTGGGTCAGACGCTGCGTCGCAATCAACGCCGTATTGTCTTTACCAACGGTTGTTTTGATCTTCTTCACATGGGGCATGTGGATTTGCTCGAGCGAGCGCGGGCTTTAGGTGATGTCCTTATTGTTGGTCTGAATACCGACGCCTCAATTCGTCGGCTGAAAGGCGCTGAGCGCCCTGTGCAGACTTTTGAGAGCCGCGCCCGCGTTCTCGCTGGGCTTGCAGCTGTCGATTTTGTGATTGGTTTTGAACAGGACACGCCAGTGGAGTTGATTCGCGCTCTGAATCCACACGTGCTGGTTAAGGGGGGTGACTATTCGGTTCAAACGGTTGTGGGGGCAGAACTGGTTCTCGCAACTGGCGGCAAGGTGGAAATCCTCCCGCTTGTGCCCGGTCATAGCACCACAGGCCTGGTCGATAAGGCGCGCACCTCGGTCTGATTCAATCGTGCACGAAGTCGTGCGGCATAAAGTCGCGTGCGCTTCGGAAACTGAAGTTGGGCGAGTAATTGAGAAGGTTAGTTAGCTGGCTTGTGTAGAGGCAGGCGTAGTTCTCAACCTGAGCGGCAAAGCGTGAGTTCTGGTGTCCTGTTTTCATCAGTTGCCCCCACGTCCCGTGAAAGTTCTGATGATACTTGCGCATGCTCCGCCGCAGTGCCTCACGTGTGGAGTCGCGCTTTTGCGTAAGTGACTGCACGGTGCTCGACTTACTTGCGTTGCCTTTTGTAGCTTCTGTGGACGTTTTTTCGAGTTCAAGTTGCAGTTTTTGAATTTCATCGTCGAGATCATCTTTAATCTGCAGCAGCTCTTCATACCGCTTGAATTCATCTTTAAACTTGAGCAGTGCTTCGAGCTCTGCCTCAAGCTCATTGATGACCAGCATGGTTCGCCAGCCAAGCTCTTTCTTGCTGCGCAGAATATCTCCATAAATGTGGTCGCCGACGTAGAGAATCTCGGGTCCTGAGGAGATACCTAAACGCTCATGAAGCTGTTTAAAGTTTCCGCCTTGGTAGATTTTCGAATCGGGTGAGAGCACACCGTCGGTGTTTCTGAGCAAGCCAGACTGCGGATCTACTTCATAAAGTGGGTTTGGAGACATGAAAAATGAGGGCTTGGCCGCACCCGTGACAATGACATCGAAATTCTGCACCCAGTCGAGAGTTAGATTTTGAGTGTCGTTGCCAAAAATATAATTCATCACAACATGTGTGTAATCCCACAGGCTGTTGGTAACGACAAATATTTTTCGTCCGGACTGACGGAGCCTTTCGAGAGTATCTTTGAGAAGTGGATCTCGTTTGATGTACTTACCCGGGTTCTTTGCGACTTTGAGTTTGATACTGCCGTCGCGGTGACAGAGGTCGATTGAGTGTCGCACATCACGATATATTTCGAGCGGTGTTTTACGGATTTTATCGGGATTCTTGTTCCTGAGATCGATAAGCTGCGCAAAAAGGTATGCGTCTGCAAGGGTAAACAGGGTATCGATCAGAGCATAGTCTGGTTCTTCGTAAGACTGCGCAAGCGATGCGTCGTAGAGAGAACGTCTCTCTTCGCGTGTTAGTTCTTTAAAGCCGTGATAGGCGACCTTCACATAGCGGTGTCTGTCGAGTTTAATGATATTGCCGCGGTGCTTGTCGATGGCCAACCCACGAATCATGTGGGTTATGTCGAAAGTGAACCCGAGTACGGTTTCCGGATAGCCAGCACTCACAAGCTTTTTAAGCGTTTCCTGGTAGGCCAGAACTTCAAATTCCTCGGGCTTATAAAGCGCAAGGGTGTAGTCCATGTCGAAGCCAACGGCCTTAATGTTTCTCATGTTAAGTGACCGGTTGCAGTAGATTCGATTTTTGGGATCGATCTCAGACAAAGATATATGCATCTTTGCTGTTCTCCTTAGGGTGTATTGATGAATTGGATGCCGACCTGATGATAATTGCGGCCGGATTCCTCGAAGATCTGCTTGATGTAAATGATTCGACCGCTTTTGATTTCAGCCGGTGCGCTGGGGTGCACGATCTCGAGCTTTTCAAAGATTCTACCTGGCTGCATCAGTTTGCTTTTCGTGCGTGACCGGAAGCTCAATCCTCCTTTTGAGAGGTCATAGAGGCGTCTGCGCAAAACTGTTCCTGCGTCGAAGGGGTGTGCGATGACCACTTCTGCAATTTCTTCGCTTGAAAAAATTTGTCGAGCCTCCGTCCGTGACTGGGGGAGAAGCGAGATGTGGTGCGTTGGGAAGCGAATTTCGGTTCCATGCGCAAAAAGAGCTGCGCTCATAACTAGGTAATCTCGGCAAGTGACCGTGAATTCAGTTGATGTGATGACCTCTGGCAGAACTTCAAGCGGAATGGAGTTTTTGAAGATGATAGCCTCTTCGGTGATGGCCACCGGTGTGCAGAGGAACGACATCATCTTTCCTTTGGGCGAAAGCAAGAGTGGTTGATTCTTTTTTATCGCTTCGTTGTATGCACTAGCAAAAGCGTCTTTGGAAACGTGCATGCTTCAGTTTTCCTCGGCGGTAAGTGAATCACTGAATCGGTCAAGGCGTCGCAACACAGCTCTCGAAATAGGCCAGCTGTAATTTAGCCCTCCCATGTACATCATTTTCGATGAGGAGAAATCGCTGAGTGACGACTGTGTCGATTCGTATGAGAACAGGAATTGAAAACGCCAGTTTTTGGTGAGGTCGAAATAGGTTAATAGACCCGTTCCGAGAATGGAGTCGGATCTCTTCACAAGCTCCGCAGCGTTATCGCTGCCGGCGTCAATTTTAATCCGCTGAAGAATAAAGTTTTCGCTATCGTACTTGAGTGTTGGTTGCATGCGAATGTTCATGGCAATGGGGAAGTCCATGCTGCCCTTGAGACCGAACTTGGAAGAGTCATTTTGAATTGATGCTGATTTTTTATTTGTCCAGTTGAGTGTCACGCTCGCCGTTGAAGAGATTTTTGGCAGGTAAAAGAGGTTGTCCTGCAACAGCGAAAAGAAAATTCCTCGGCCGGCGTTTTTGAGCGACCAGGTGGTGAAGGAGTTACGAGGATCTTCCTTGTTGATTTCGGTGCGCATCGGCGAATACACAGTAGCGATATATACGCCTGGAATACGCCATTGCGCCCAGGGCACCACCTGTTCGGTGTTGCGCACACTGTCGGCCACTTCATTGGGCTCTCCGAGGAATGCCGCGCTCGAGCCGACACGTTCGAAATCGAGCATGGCATGCACACCGAATTGCCAAGGAGTTTTGGAGTAGCGGATTTCTGTCACCAGCTCGTGCGAGCGCAGCATGTCGCGTGTGGGGAAAATAAAGTCGCTTGACTTGAAGGTCTTGAACCATGTGCCAAAGCGAGCCGATTGTTCCTCATTTGTGCGTAGGTTCTGGGTGTAGCGATAGTGTGTGGTGAAGGAAACGTTGTTGCGCTTTACCGGTCCCCAGCCAGCTGCACCCTGCAGTTGGAGCGCCCAGCGTGGTTCATCAATTGTCTTTTTGCAGCCGCTGCTGCACTCGGCTGCTCCCGGATTGCTCTTTGAGATGGTCTCAAACCCAAAGCCTGCGCCAGTCGAGCCATACCAATTTCTCACGCCCGAGAAATCATCGCGATTGCGCATATGCGGCGGCAGTTCCGCTGGTGTGCCGTAAGGATTTTGATTTCGGACAGGCGGCGGCATGACCACGGGTGGTGCAGGCTGCGGCGGGGGAGCATAGCGAGGCGCGGCAGTTCCGGGAGGCGGATATTGCGGCTGATACTGTGGGGGATACTGCAGCGGGCGGCCTTGGTAATTCGGTGGAGCACCCAAGTTGTAAGACGGCGGTTGAGCAGGTGGATTACGCCGCGGCTGACGGCGCGGTGCACTTTGTCCCTCGGCTACACCGGTCAGGACAACGGACAGAAACAGAATTTTAAATTGTCCTGGCCAGCTCAACGTCAGAGTTTTCTCCAAAATAAGATTTCTTGAAGCAGCTCGCCTATGCTAACCCCGTTTTGGTCGAAGTGAAACTCTCTCGCCGCTTCCTGCGAAGGAGTTGCTGCTTGTATGACGGAAAGGTCAGCTCATGCGTCAAAATCTGGCATCGCTCGTTTTGGTATTGCTGTCGCTGTTTGTGCATCCCATTGCGCAAGCTAAACAGCCATGCATCACACGTCAGGAACTGACAGCCCGTTCCACGGGTATTGTGCAGCGCTATCATGTTTCGAATGGTGACCAGGTGCGCAAAGGCGATGCGATCATTGATTTCGACTCTCGCCTTCTCCGTGCTGGTTTCAAAGAAGCACAGGCCGCTGTTGATGCGGCCAAAGGAAATGAGGAGCTTGCTGTCGATGCATTGAGCCGGCTTGAAAAGCTACAAGGAACCGAGGCCGTCACAGCACAGCAGGTCGCTGAAGCAAAAATTCGTGTCAGTCAGGCGCGGGCTCTTAAACGACAAGCAGAAGCTGCAGCAGAGCGAGTCAAGGTACAAATCGAAGATGCTACCTTGCGTGCCGAGGTTGCAGGTCGAGTTCAGGGACTTCCCACCATTTTGGGTATGGTTGTTCAGGTGGGGCAATCGCTGGGAAGTGTGGAAGTCATCAACCCTACCTGTTCGTCTGCTGTACCGGTCAAAAGCAATTAAAGTATACTTGAGAGGATGAACAATGAATCTGGCTCGTTTTTCGGTTGCCCGTCCCGTGACTGCCGGAATCATCAGCGTCGCGCTCTTCTTTTTGGGCATGTTTTATTTGTTCAAAATGCCCGTGTCGCTGTATCCCGATGTCTCGATACCGTTCATCTCTGTGACCGTGCCTTATCCAGGCGCATCACCTGAGCAGATAGAATCTGCGATCGTTAAGCCCATTGAAGCGGAGGTTGCTGGCCTCAAAAAGATCAGCCGAGTGATTGGGGTTGCTCGACCTGGTTTTGGACAGCTGATTCTTGGATTCAAGATGTCCGCCGATGAGCAGGAAGCAGCCGATGCTGTGCGTGAGAAAATCGCGATTGTGAAGGGTAAGTTTCCGCAAGGGGCGAAAGAACCGATCGTGGCGCGCGTCGACGTTGGTGCAACTCCCATTCTCATTTATGGAGTCGAAACCGATAAACCAGCCGAGGAAACTCAAAAGCTCCTCGACGACGGACTTCTGGCTGAACTGCGACGCACGGACGGTGTCAACGAGGCTCGATTGGTTGGCTTGGGTGAAGAACGCATTCAGTTGACACTCGATGCCCGACGACTGTCTGACTTGCGTGTTGCACCCCTCGATATTTACGAACAGCTTTCAGCAAAAATGGCCATCATTCCCTGGGGTGATGTGACTCAGAACGACCAAGTTCTCTCCGTCTCACGAAGCCTCCTGCCTGCCGATTTGAAATATTGGGAAGAGCAGCGGGTGACATTGCGTGATGGCCGCTCGGTGATGTTGGGTGAAGTGGGCACCATCAAAACCGTGCGTGATGAAGAGGCCTCCAGTGTATTTATCAATGGTAAACGCGGCCTGGGTTTAGTGGTCACCAAGCGTGCCGATACCAACACCGTTTCATCCGTTAAGGCTGTGCAGAAGACGTTGAAGAAAGTCTCTCTGCCTGCGGGAATCAGCCTATTTAGTATTCTCGACCAAAGTGCTTTCATTCAGGAGAACTCACAGGAAGTTTGGATTGCACTTTTTGCGGGTGGCTTTTTTGCAGTTTTGGTCATCCTCTTCTTCCTCACTGACTGGCGCAGCGCGGCCATTTCCGCCACTGCTCTGCCGGTGAGTATCGCAGGCTCCTTTATTTTTATGAGTTGGCTTGGGTTCTCGGTCAACATGATGAGTCTGTTGGCGATGGCATTGGCTATTGGTTTGCTCATCGATGACGCTGTTGTGGTGCGTGAGGCAATCTTCTCCGAGATGGAGAACGGTGCCACCCCCAAAGAGGCTGCTATCCGCGGTACAGATCGCGTTGCAGCAGCTGTGATTGCAACCTCTTTGGCCGTTATTGCCGTGTTCCTGCCTGTGGCAGGCATGGATGGCATGGTGGGCCAATTCTTCAAGCAGTTTGGCGTCACCATTTGTATTGCGGTGGCCATCTCCACTTGGGTGGCATTCACCCTCGACCCAATGCTTTCGGCTTACTTTGCTGGTCATCCGCGACCCTTCAAAGGAGCTTTTTGGGTGCGTTGGCGTGCTTGGCTCGGACGAGTTGAGGGGCGTATTGCGGGCTGGGCTGTGGCATCCTTCAATCGGCCAAAATCCGTATTGCTGCTGTCTTTGTTGGCTCTGGTGCTAGCGGTGGGCTTGAGCTTGTCGCGTGGTGCTGACTTTCTTGCCTTCGAAGATCGCGGTCAATTCATTGTAAACATCCGCACACAGGCGGGAACAACGCGCGAGCACAATGAGAGAGTTGCTCAGGAGGCTCTCAAGAGAGTCCAAGATTTTGAAGGGCTCGAGGAAGTTTTCGTCACTGTCGGCGAGCGTGGGGATGATAGCCTGATTCAAATGCGTCTTGTTTTTGTTGCCAAAACAAAGCGCAAAACCGGTCTTCTTGAAATGCAGCGTATGGCGCGTGAGCGTCTCAAGGACGTCGATGGCAGGGTTCTAATAATGGATCCTCCGCCCATCGAGGGTATTGGCGGTGAAGCGCCATTAAGCCTTTATGTTTATGGAGAAGATCTTCAAAAAACACGCGAAGTTTCCGAGCAGCTGCTCGAGAAAATTCGTGCATTGCCTGGAATCGCAAGCGCACGTTTGGAAACCGCAGCATTCACTAAAGGTGTGGATGTGAGCTTCAAGCCTCAAGATCTTGGATTTGCAGGTTCAGCATCTCAGGCTGTGGAACTCACTGGTCGGCTTGCACTGACAGGTCTCGAGGCAGGGACTGTGGGTGACAAAAACACGCCGTTTTATCTGCGCTTAGACGACAAAGATAGAAACATCAGTACGCTCTGGAGCCAGGTATTTGTGCCCAGTATGCGTGGGCCTATGCCTCTGAGCCAGTTTGCGGAAATCAGCGAGACATCCCGCCCGCGTGGTATCGATCGCGAGAAGCGGTCACGAAAAATGGTGATCTGGGGAACGCTCGACCGCACGCAGACTTTTGGTGTGGTGTTGGCGAGCGTGCAGAAGCTCGTCGATGAAATTCCAAAACCATTCTCTGGTGAAATTCAGGGTGATAAAGAAGTCTTCGAGGAAATGGTCGGGAGTTTCACTCTGGCTATTATTGGTAGCCTCTTCTTCATTTTCATTATTCTCGCTGCTCAGTTTGAAAATTTGTTGCGCCCATTTGTGATTCTGCTCTCGTTGCCTTTGGCGGTGATTGGTGGATTCGTTGCGCTGTATCTTGTCGGCCAGCAGCTCGCTTTGGGAGCGCTGATTGGTATGGTGTTTCTCATTGGTCTTGCCGCGAAGAATGGAATTCTTCTCGTTGATGCGATTGGCGTGAAGGAAAAGAGCATGTCGATGCTCCAGGCCGTCCAAGAGAGTGTGCGCGAGCGTTCCCGTGCTATTCTCATGACCTCTATTGCAATGATTTTTGGTATGATTCCCACAGCTGTCATGCGCGGCGGTGGTTCGGAATTCCGCTCGCCTATGGCTATCGCCATTATTGGTGGAGTGATCTCCAGTACCGTACTTTCGTTTTTTGTTGTGCCGGCAGTGTTTGGATTGATTGACAACTTCAGGCGTCGCCGTTTGTCGGGTTCGCCAGCATCCGAGCTTTCCGCTGCAACCCGCGTGGGTCTTGCGCTGTTACTTTGTCTTGGTGGCGGAGCGGTCGCACCAAAAGCACCCGCATCCACCTCAGCCTCAGCAAACACGACCGGGCAATCTTCTGATACTGCGCGCAGCGGATTATCTCAGCAGGCAGCCAATATGGCACAGGTCATTTCTCTTATCAGTAAGTTGAAAGCTGATGGACCTGAATCAGCGCAGATTGAGGGTGCCGAGCGCGCAGCCTCGGAAGCCACAAGGACAGCTATTGAGAGCGTTTTTGGTGGTGCACGGCTCGAGTATGGACGTGAGTGGTTCAATCCGGGTGTCTCGCAAAGCTTCACTTTACCTAGCCCAAACGGACCAATTTCACAGACCACGGTCGTTGTTCCCAAGGAGCAACGTGTGACCTCAGTGGGTTGGCAAATCCCTGTGCTGAATGCTCAAGTTGTTTATGGTTGGGTGATGCGCAGTGCACTGCACAACCAGGCCGACAAAATCCGTGAGTCACAGCTGGAAAGCGGCACATTGGGAGCTGCGCAACTTCTTCTTCAGACTGAACTCGCCGTTCAAACAGCTCGGGTCAATCAGGGTTTTGTTGAAATTTCGAAGGCGCGTGAAACGATTGTGAGGCAGCGATTTGCAGCGGGCTTATCTACGCGATTGGAGCTCAGCCAGGCTGAAGCAGGTACGCTTGCAGCAGTTGGACAATGGGAGCAGGCGAAAGCCGAAGAAACGCGGATTCGTCAGCATTTCATGCAGCAGGTTGGACAGCTGTTCCCTGAGTCTGGCATCGGTGTACCACAGTTCCCGTTCAACGCTGACAAACCTTTCCGCTCCACCGGACTCGAGGCTCTTCGCGCCATTCATGAGGTGCAAGTTAAAAACAGCGAGCTGAGTGATGCGTCGTTTTACCCGACTATCAGCGTTGAGTTGGGCTACTCGGACAAGAGCTTCGAGACTTCACCCGACCCACAGAAGTTTGCTGCGGTGAAGGCGCGCTGGGATCTCCTCGATGGGGGAACTCGTTCTGCCATGCGCGGTCGCAACATGCAGGTGGCCTTCGATGCGCTTGCAAAAGTGCGGCAGACTGAAAATCAGCTGCGCAGTTCTTACGACACACTCAAAGCTCGGCAAGAGGCTTTTCAGCGTGCTAAATCAGCTGCCGAGTTTGGGCAGCGCGCCGCCGCCGCAGCGCAGCAGCAGGCGATGCAGGCGTATTCGGCTGGTCTGGTGCGCGCCTTCGACGTGCGGACTGCTGATGAGGCAAAACTGAGAGCCGATTTCGCCCTGATTCAGCTTCAGTTTGCTCTGCAGGGGCTGGCAGTTGAAGCGCTTGCTCTGACCGGGGAGTGGAATAGTTACCTGCGGAATTTTCCTCAGCGGTAATACTGGCCGAAGCGGTTGGAGAGGAACATGTCTAGGGGAATATCCTCCTGGCGGATAAACCCTTTGCTTTTGATTTTTTTGTCATGATGCAGATCGAGTACCGCGCAAATGCCGGCAGCCGTCGTCACCTGAATTGCTCCCCAGTGCTCGCCGCCAATGTCTTGGTGGTAAATTTTATGAGCGTAGCTCTCCTGACTCAGCACGCCTTGGCGCAAGCCTTGCACAGTCACCATGATCAGCACCACGTCTTGTTTCGTGGTGGGCAGTGCATTTTCAAAGATTTTCTTCAAGGTGCTGCGGTCTTCGTTCATCTTCAATTCATTCATCAGCAAAGCGATGATTTCACGATGACCAGGATAGCGGACACTCTTGTAGTCGAGTGATTTTGCTTTTCCGGCAAAGGTTTCAGCGAGTGTTCCCAGTCCGCCAGATGTGTTGAAGGCTTCATATTCGACTCCATCGAGGTTGAAGCGCTCGAGACCCTCTAGTGGTTGAAGCAGAGTGAGTTTACCATTCACAACTGCCTCGCACGGGTTGCCATACTCGTTGATGAGGCCTTCGGTGCTCCAAGTGAGGTTGTACTTGAGCGCATTGTGCGGGTATTGCGGTAGGGCACCAACCCGCATTTTAATGTGATCAATCGAGTCGAAACTTTGCGCCATGCCATTGGCAACCACGGTGATAAAACCAGGTGCGAGTCCGCATTGAGGAACAAAGGCCAGCGCGCTGTCTTTGGCAAGCTCGCGGACTGCCTTGGTCGTGGCTACGTCCTCAGTGAGATCCAGGTAGTGGGTTCCTGCGGCTTTTGCTGAGGTCGCGATGCGCACGTTGCAGTGATAGGGAGCACAGCTCAAAACGTAGGTTTGCCCCTTCATAGCTTTATCGATTGCAGAGGAGTTGTTCAAATCGATAGATATCGCCTCACAGTAAGGCAGTTTCTTGCCGTTGCCGTCATGGATTGCGGCCTGGGCAGTTTCAAGGTGAATATCCGCTGCAGTCACGGCATAATCACCGCTGCGGGCCAGAAGCGACACAACAAGCTTACCTATTTTTCCACATCCCAGAACCAGAATTTTCGCTTTGTTTCCCATGACTTATTCTCCAATGGTCTGTTCTGATTGGGCGCTCTCGACTGGCCTTTTAGCGCGCGTTTATGCTACCCTGTGCCCCAACAACTCAATCAAAAAATGAGTTCCAAGGAGCAGCCATGCTGAACACCGAGTCCGATACAACACTTTCTTCTGCTCGGAAGCCCTCCGTTTCCAGAAAGCCTCGGATTTCGGACGAGTATCGTATTCATAGTAACTTCCGGTATGTCGATGGGCAATCGCAACCTGATCGTGTCGGTGCTGTTGACGAGCAACAAGACTTTGGCATTGGCGTCACCTCGGAAATCGGACGACTGCGAAAGGTTTTCGTTCACACGCCCGGTCCAGAAGTCGAGCGGATGACACCAAAAACAGCATCAGAACTGCTCTACAACGACATCATTCATTATCACCGCGTACGTGAGGCGCACGGCCAGCTCAAAGGTGTGCTCTCGCTTGTGGCGGATGTGCTCGAGGTACGTGAGTGCCTCGCTGATGTTCTGGAAATGGCTCAGGCACGTGATGAACTTTTGGCGCGCATCACAAACGCACAAAACTGTGCGCATCTGATGCCCGAGTTGATGGACTTTCCCGCGGCTGATTTGGCAGAAATCCTCGTCTCAGGATTGCCCCTGAAGCGTGATTCGCTCGACGCGTACTTGTCGAGCCGAAGCTTTTCTCTCGTGCCACTGCCTAATATGTACTTCATGCGAGATTCAAGCATGGTCATCGGCCCGCGTTTGGTGACTGGCGGTATGGCAAGTGCGGTGCGTGATACTGAGTCTCTGATCATGCGAACCATTTACGAATATCATCCAAGCCTGCGTGGACGTGGCATTCTGCTGGATGCATGCCTCTCTGAAGACAGAAGCCGCTTTACTATAGAGGGTGGTGATGTTCTGGTATTGAGTGAGGATGTTCTTCTCATTGGAGTCAGTGAACGCACGACACCCTTGGCTGTCGATCGTTTGATTGATGCCTACTACAATGCTCGGCTTCAAGATGGCATCGACCGTCCATTCGATGTCTTCTGTGTCATTCTGCCACGTGAACGCAGTACAATTCACCTCGACATGATTTTCACACTCGTCAACACCGAGCAAGCTGTGGTTTACGCGCCTTACATTCTTGGGCGTGAGCGTTCCCGCATTGTGCGTATTAAAGTGCGCGAGGAAGGGCGTAAACGCTTCTCAGAAGTGGACGATCTTCTTCTCGGATTGCGTGGACTCGGTATTCGCATTGAGCCTATCCTCTGTGGTGGTGACGAACCCCTCCATCAGCAGCGCGAACAGTGGAACAGTGGTGCGAACATGTTTGCTTTTGCACCAGGACAGGTGCTCAGCTACGACATGCATGAACACACGGTTCGTGCCTGCGAAGGTGCTGGTTTTCGGGTCGAGTCGGCAATGAACGTTCTGAAAAACCCGAGTCTACTCGACACTCAACGGCCTCTCGTGGTGACCCTCGACGGCACTGAACTGGCACGTGGGGGCGGTGGCCCGCGCTGCATGACTTGTCCGGTAAAACGCGACCCTATTTGATTTTTACCAACGTCTTACTGATTCCCTGTCAGGTTCCCGACGGGGAGCTTTTGCCTGTCCTCTGTCAATCGACGGATACTCCTAACCGATGCCCTTAATTCCAGGCCATTTGATGCCGATAAGACGTCAGAGAAGACGAGGTTTTCATGCGTGGTTCGGTGCCAAAATCTGTCCGCTCGAAAGCACGGAACCTAGGGCTTTGCACCCTTGTTCTCGGAGCCGGGGCGCTGCTGAATCAATCTGCCCGCGCTCTCCCGCTGGCATTTGACTTTCCTGATGCACAAAGTGTTTCCAGCGCGACTGCGGACAGTCCGAAACCGAGCGAAGAAAACTTATTGCCCAGTAACAACGCCCCAATTCTGGCGCCGCTGTCTTCCGAGTCGAACAGTGTAACCATGCCCTTGAACCGCTATCGCAACCTGTCTGAAGCGGTTCTGTTGAGAGAAGTTGGACTCGAACCGTCTGCACAGGTCGACGTCATGGTGGAAAAAGCTATGGCATGGGTGACTCAGTCCATGTCAGCGGCTCAGCGCATTGAATTCGCACAGAGCTGCGAGCAACATTTCTCCACTGTTGTAAAGAGCATGCAACTCAATCTTCCCGCATTGGCATGTGTGCCTTGGGCTATGGAGCGGTTGAATCAGGTTGTAGCTGGTCGTCGTAAACCGGATCAAACCCGTCCGAGCGGCGGTGGTCGTGTCAGAACAGAAAGTGAATTGCGACAGTCACTCCGCGGTGTTGGTTTTCTCGATGCCTTTTGGCGTATCGATCCACAAACACCTCAGGAGCTGACAGCTGAGGCTGCTCATGTTCAAAAGCTAGGAAGTGACTGCCAATATCGAGGCACATTCGCAGCACTCATTGCGCGCGCCGAAGCCTTTTTTCCAGATCCTGCAGCCCTAGCCGCGGTTGAGCGCGTGTATCCTGCTGCGTTCACTTGCCTCGAACCTGATGACGATGGGTTCGAGCGCACACACTTACGCGCAGGCCTATTTCGGTTAATGAATGGTGATGCGGTGAAGGCACGCCAGAGTTTGCTGCTCTCTGCTCATGCTGAGAATCCTGAAGAGGAATTTCGTTCGCTGTTCTGGCTCGGTGTTATAGAAGAAAATGCTAGCCTGCGTTCAGGTGGTGGCGGTGCGAACGAACACTGGGATCTGCTGCGCAAGCGCTACCCGCTGACGCTTCACTCCGTGATTGCAGGGCATCGCCAAGGTCAAGATCCTCTCAGCAATGCCGTTTCAAGCAAAGAGGCGATTATTTCACGGCGCGTTGGCGTTGCCTGGAGCGAGTATAATCTCGCGGCATTCTTTTTTGAGTTGCTCATTGCGCGCAAAGAGGCAACTCACCTCTCTGCTTTCGCTCGGTACACCTCCAGAATCGTGGATGCTCCGAATCCAGAAAGCCTCTTGTTCCTGTCCAAGTGTTATGACACAGCTCAGGCCTACAAAATCGCGATCGGAACTCTGACTCGATATTTTAAAGAGACTCAAAGCCAAGGTGTGACGCTCGATACTTTGAATTTATTTTTTCCACGCGCCTACACCGATCAAATCCTCAACTCAACAGGCGTCGTTGATCCGGTGATCGTATTGAGTTTGATTCGCCAAGAAAGTGCATTTGACAAATTTGCCGGTTCGGGTGCGGATGCACGCGGTCTCATGCAGTTGCTTCCCTCAACAGCAGCAAAGTGGTTGCCCAATGCCAAGCAAGAGCTTTTCGACCCCAGTGCGAACGTGAGAGTGGGTGTGAAGTACATGGAGACACTCTTTAAACGCTATGACGGAAACGTTGAGCATGTGCTTGCAGCATACAATGCGGGTATGAGAAATCTCGACAAATGGCGTCAGCGCTTTCCTAAAACCAACACTCTGATGTTTATGGATTTGATTCCATTTAAGGAAACGCGGACGTACGTCGCGATTATTTTGAGGAATGCCTATTGGTATGGACGATTGATGGCTATGCAGCGCGACCTTGTGGCAGACACTCTTGTTAAGAAAAGCACACAAGCACGTTGGCGTTCCGAGACAGTGCAGAATCTTCTAAGCATTGCCTGGGAGCTCGACGGCAGCACAGGGAAATCGAGGATGTCGCTATCGCAGTTATACGCCTTGCCAGCCAATTTGAACCTACCTCAGCCTAACTGAAGTTTATTTCTTTTCGATTCTGTTTGAGAAATAGAAGGCTCGGATATCCAGGCCACCCAGTGTGAAATGTTCACAGCGTTGTCGCCATCCGCTCAAACATTTCTTGAGCACCTGCCAGGTCTCTTCATGCGCGCACAAAACGACCCCGCTGAGAAATTTATCAGAACGCATCATGACTTTGCCCGCTTCCAAGATTCTCTGCGCAAAGTCGCGATAGAGCTTTTCTGTGCCACCTTGTGATGCGTTGGAAAGCCTGATTCCAAAAGGTGGGTTGGCAAGTAACCAAATGCAATTGTGAGTGGTTAGTTGTGCGTCATCTTTATCAATTAAGGTGCTGTCTCGACAAACGATTTCAACTCGAGGATGGAGATGTTCGGGTATTCCATGTTCATTGAGCCAAGTTAATGTTGTGTCGACCAGTGCCTGAGATTTTTCCTCGCCTCGAAAAAACACACTCTGTGCATTCTGATTTTCGCCAGAGAGGAGTGCTTTTGCTTTTTTCTCTCGGTAGTGAAAACTCGTCTTTTTGAAGAAAGGTAGGAGTGGATAGCACCAGCTGCTTTTGTTTCCTTCGACTCGTCCAAGGCGACCGAGCAAAAGCGCAGTCTCGTGCAGCAGGGTTCCCGTGCCACAGAAGGGGTTCCAGACCAACGCAGGCGGGCGGATTTCGCTCTGCCAATCAGAGTAGAGTTCGCTGAGGCGGAGCACGAGGCAGGCAGCGAGATCTTCGCGCAACGGTGCAGCGTGTTTGAGATCATTCTTTGCGCCCCGTTGCCAGTAGTCGCGGCCTCCGAGTGAGAGAAGAATCTCAAGAGACTCACGTTCGAGGTGCAAATCAAGCCCTACGTGGAGAGGTGAAGCACTTGTGTTCTTCTTGTGTTTGAGTTTCAGAGTGCGGAGCGTTTGCTCTTTGATTCGAGTTTCGTTGTAAAGCTGGCTGCGGAGCGAGTCGACACGCAGATCCCAGACGATATTCGCCTCAGTGGGAATCCACAGGTGCCACTCAATGCCATCGAGGATAGCTTGCAATTTTTCTTCACTGGAGCAGCGTCCGCGATGCAGTAGGATCTTGACATCTGTAAAGGGCAGACCAAAAAGCAGCAGGTCGTGGCAGAGCTCAAAGGGTGCGTTTTCGATCTGCAGCCGACCATTCTTGTCTTTGACTTTGCATTGCGACTTTTCGGTCTCGGGATGTTCTGAGACTATCCTCCTTGCGAAACGTTCACAGAGCTCCAAAAAACCTGGGGGAGCTTCAATTTCGAAGGTTTGCGGCCGAGCGTGAATATGTTTGCGAATGCGCCGTTCAATGTTCACGGCTGTTGAAGCTTTAGAGTTCTTCATTCACGTGCGCCCAAATGTTTGCCTTGCGCATCGCTGGCGATGGCAGTGACGCGTTCCCAATGTTCGCCGACAGAAACCTTGATTTGAATTATTTCCTTGGAGGTTAACGCGCGGTTGAGTGGAACAACCAGAGGACTCCAGTGCTCGCAGGCGTCTTTCTCTCCGGGAATGTTCGAGATGCTCATTGCATGGGTAAGGTGAGCTCTGAAGCCAATCAAGAGCGCTGGCGCTTCGATTTTTTGTTCAATATCAATCTTAAATGAAGCTGCTGGGCGGCTTGTGGAATCCGAGGGTGGCGGTGCGAGCGGAATTGAAAAAGCTTTTTTCGCAGCTGCGCATTTCTTTACATCACCCGGACGAATCATGTGTGCAAAGGAGACGTCGTGAAAGTCGAGGGTGTTTCTTATTTTTTCGACAGCACCGCTCCATTGTTTCTCTGTTGCAGCCATTTTTCCTGCATAGCGACTCAGCCGTGAGTGAAGAGGTCCATCAACAACATCGACGAGTTGAACAAAGATGGAACAGCTTTCAGGAATGCCGACAGCTTGCTTGTTGTCGATGCGTGCGAAGATGTTGCGCAACGTCGGGACAACTCCTTCCTGGAGCGGATCATTGCCAAAGAGTTCGCTCACGACATGGGTCACAGTCGAGGGTATACGCGCGTCGAAGGAATTGCAGTTGTGAATCTGAAGTCGCTTGCGCAATCCCTCACTCAGATTCTCACGGAGTTGCTTGAGTGATTTTGCTACTGCGGTTTCTTCGATGGCATCAACTTTCCCGGCACCAGATTCAAGTGCGTAGAGAGAGAGCAGTCCACTGCCTGCACCCACGTCGAGAACGTGTGAGTTTGCACCCACGGCATCTTGGATGGCTTTCTGATAGGCCTGGCAACGTGGGGCGTCGGCGAGCATTGCCCACTGAATCCAGGCATCACCAAAGCCATCTTGAAGCCCGTGTGCTGCTTCCTGCACGCCAGCTCTGACCAAGCATTGAGCATCCTCGAGATCCTGCAGCAGTGCGGAGATCTCTCTGGAATCAGGTAAATCCTCGGTGATTTTTCGAAACCTTGTGCGCAAGCGGCCTTCAAGCTCAGAGGGTTGTGAACCCTTTTGAAGCAAGCAAAGAAGTTCGATGATTTCGGGGGTCAGGTTGAACTCGCCGGAAGAGGCGGAGACTGCGGCTCTGAGCTCACCCGTCGGATCGATGCGGAAGCGGAGCGCTTGGGCGGGCCTCAGAGAGGATTTTCTAGCGGAATCATGAGATTTTTTACTGGCCACGAAGTTCCCCCTGGCGACTTTTCCCGCTGCACTAAATCGGATATGACCGGCTCGAAAGACAAAGGCATCGACCATGTCCATTCGGAGCAGACACGTACCATGAAGTTAGACAACATTCTGCAGGCCATCGGCAAGACCCCTCTCGTTCGTGTGAACCGTTTGTTCCGCGACAGCCCCGTCGAAGTGTGGGCAAAATGCGAGTTTCTTAATCCGGGCGGGAGCGTCAAAGACCGCATCGGCTATAAAATGATTATCGATGCACAGGCGTCAGGTCGCATTCGGCCGGGGGACACCCTTATTGAGCCCACCAGTGGCAACACGGGAATCGGTATCGCTCTGGCCGGAGCGGTTTTGGGCTACCGGGTGATTATCACCATGCCGATGAAAATGTCGCGCGAGAAGCAAGTGGCGTTGGAAGCGCTCGGAGCAGAAATTGTTCGCACGCCGACTGAAGCAGCCTACGATTCGCCGGAGAGTCACATTTCGATTGCCAAGAAGCTCAACGCACTGATCCCGAACTCACACATCTTGGACCAGTACAGTAACCCTTCGAACCCTCTCGCCCACGAGGAAGGAACGGCTCTGGAGATGGTGGAAGATATGGGCGGTGTTCCTGATGTTGTCGTCATGAGCGCAGGTACGGGTGGAACCATCAGTGGTGTGGCGCGCAAGCTCAAATCATTGCGCTCGGATGTTCAGATTGTGGGTGCCGACCCTGAGGGAAGTATTTTGGCCGGTGGAACCCATGTGGGCACCTATCATGTTGAAGGCATCGGCTACGACTTCATCCCCGATGTGCTCGATCGCAGCTTGGTCGACACGTGGGTAAAAACCAATGACCGCGAGAGTTTCGTTTGGGCACGGCGCGCTATGCGTGAGGAAGGTTTCCTTTGCGGTGGAAGTTGCGGCGCAACTCTCATGGCTGCAGCTAAAGTCATTCCGACCTTGAAGAAGGGCACCAAAGTGGTGGTTCTGTTGCCCGATGGTATCCGCAACTACATGAGCAAATTTGCCGACAATAACTGGCTCGGTGCAAATGCATTTGAAGGTGTTGCTCCGGCTGTTCCAACATTTGCAGCAGAACTGCTCAAGGTAAATTCATGAAAACACGCATTGTACTCTTTGCTCGATTGCCCGCAGCAGATGAAGGACAACCGCCGCAGATTGTTTTTGCACGTTGGGGTGAGACGCTTGAACTCGAACTTCCGCAACAGATGGGTGTTGAGGATTTTGCGCTAAAGCACAATCTAAAACGTCTCTCCAAGTTCGACTATGCAGTTGGCGAGATGGGGCGTCGCGCCACGCTCCTCGAGTGTCATGCTCAGCCTACTTGCTCGACGTTAATCCTTGATGCAGGTCGGAGCTTGACGTTGACCTGGGAGAACTTCCGGCAAACCGCTTTGGCACTCAAAAATGGAGAGGATCGCAGGTTTCTCCAGTTGGCTGTGCAGTTTCTGGCGTCGGGTGAAAGCATCGATGACTCGGTGATTGCGGCCGATTACGATGCTGAATTTCTGCAACAACTCCGCACTAAACTCGGTGGCGATAGTGGCGACGAGTCGCGTTGAGCCTATCACTTGGTTTTCATGACCCAGACTCCATCCCAGTCCTCTGCGGGTGGATGTTCCAAGTAATATTCACAGCGCTCAAGAAAGACCGACGCTGGCCCATCCTGAGCTGTGAATTGTAAAATTTGAAGCATCATTTGCATCGCACCCTCAAAGTCACGCATGCGGTATTTGCTGAGACCTTGCTCGAAAAGATCTTTGGTCTTGAGAACAAGGTCTTTTCTCTCTGGGAGAACGCGCATCACTTCGTAAATAATGATCGGTTCGTTCTTGCCTTTGACTTTGATTGAGTCCAGTTCCCTCAAAATGAAGTCTTCGGGGCGCTTGAGTTGCCTTCGGGTTGAATCGGAACAAATGATTCTGACTCCATATTCCTTGGTAATACCTTCGAGTCGTGAGCCCAGATTTACGGCATCGCCGAGCACAGTGTAGTTGAAGCGCTGAGTGGAGCCCATGTTGCCCACCACCATAGACCCTGTGTTGATGCCACAGCCAATATCCATGGCTGGCAAATTCGTTTCTTTCCAACTCTCACGGAGTTTGTCGAGCGCATCGAGCATGCGTAGCGAGGAGTGCAACGCGCGGTCGGCATGATTTGGTGTGTGCAATGGTGCTCCCCACACAGCCATAAGAGCATCGCCGATATATTTGTCGAGAAGCCCACCTGATTCGAGAACAATGTCGGTCATGGGGGTGAAATATTCGTTCAGGAGATTTGCGAGCACTTCGGGCGAGAGCCTTTCGCTAATGCTCGTGAATCCGCGCACGTCAGAAAAGAATACCGTCAGTTCGCGCTTCTCTCCGCCCAGTTTCAAGGCATCAGGAGAGGAGAGGAGTTCATTGATGACCGAGGGGTTGAGATACTGTTGGAAGGCTCCTTTCACTTTGCGCTTCTCGCGTTCTTCAACAAAAAAACGATAAAGAATCATCGAAGAAAAGATCGTGAAATTTTGTAGATGGAAAAATCCAAGATGAATTATTTTTCCTTGGCTAAAGAAGAATTTGTGGTCAATAATTTCAAAGGTTGCGACAGAAAAAATCAGCAGAATTAAGCACAAAAGAGCATCTAATTTGCTCAGCAATGCCACAAGGGTGATTGCTGCTATGAGGCTGGCGAACAGCTCGAAAATAACATTTTTTGGGTTTCTCACGAGAAAGTCTTCCCGTAAAATGTTCTCGACAACTGTCACGTGGTGCTCAACGCCATTTGCAGTAGGATTTAGCGGAGATGGGCGGACGTCAGAAATTCCCACCGTGGTTGTTCCCAGGATGAGAATATCCGGAAGCTCTTTGGGAAGAATGTTTTCAGTCGCATCAGCGAGCGAAATTTGGATGGGGGTCAAGCGTTTTCTGGCATCTTGATGAGTCCCATAGTGATTGAGAAATATGTGATTTGAAAAGGGCGGAAGTGGAATGTTAAGTGCCTCTCCATTTGCTGCTACGAGATCCAATCTGATTTGTCCCTTGTCATTTTTCATTCTGATTTTTCGGTTGAGATACTTTGCTGCTAATTGCAGACTCAGGCTGGGTAGATATGCAGGTGCGGCCAAATCCCTATTCTCGGTTTTAAAATTGACCGGCCTGACCAGCTCGACGGTTCGAGTTAGGCCATCACTTGAGGGTGTGTTGTTGATGAAACCAACAATGGGGCGTGTGCCTGCGATGTCTGATGTGTTTGCAAGGAAAAAGGGTGGAGTCACGAGTTGTTGATCGAATGCCCCGGATGCAGCGGCTGTGGTCTCAACAATCGGAACCAATGATTGCGCGAGGATTTTGCGCTCTCCGTCCAAATCTCGCTCAATTTCTTCATCCTCAATGGGTTTGAAAAACTGAACGGCCTGAACCACATTTCCGAATCTGCGAAAGGTCTCTCCTAAAATCACGTCGCCTCTGCTGACTTTGAGTAAGTCGTATGCAGAGGCTGCGAATTTGGTTGGATCCAGCATTCCTGCGGGGGTTGAGTTTTGCTTAAGTAAATTAATGAGCGCAGGGATAGAATCCTCAAGCAGGGGGCGCTCTGGCTCACTGAAGAGCACATCGAGACCAATCCATTTTACGCCTGCGGCTTTGAGATTATCGAAGGCTTTCGCGTAGGAGTCTCGCGGAAAAGGCCAGCGTCCAAACATGGCAATGGATTTGTCGTCGATCGCAAGAATCCCAACCTTGCCGCTCATGGGACGCGTGTCGCGTCTCAGGATACGGCTGTCGAAAAACATTCTGTCTGTGTTTTTAAGAAAGCTCTGACCTGAGTCCTCATCTCCAAGATTCTCGAACTGCACGCGTCGTGCGTTCAGTGTGAAGAAAGCGAGAGCCACGAGAACTCCCACATGCCAGGCAGCGAGTCGGAGTTTGAGTTTGGATTTGAGTTTCTCGTGCAGCACTTTTCACCTCACATCATGAGCAGGCATGGCGTGAGTTTAGCAGCATGGCTGGTTTAATGGGCTTCAAATGCGCGGTTTTTGGCAGTGCACGAGCTGAATTCGGGTCAGTATCTGGGTGAGGTTAGCGACACCTGTTCGGAGAGATTCTTCGCGTGAGTTCTCTACGCTCGTTTCGTATATTGTCATCGTAGCAAAATGTTTCTTCAATTTTTCGAGAGCCGTTTGAAAGCGAAAGCGCTCTGGGTCGGCAACCAAAAGAGCTCCCTCGGGCTTGAGCAGTTCAGCTGCAATCCGTGGCACACTGTCGAGGTGCGAATCATCGTAGAAAACATCGCAGGCAATGATGAGGTCGAAGCTGTGGCGCAGGTGTACGGGAGCCGCCTCACACCAGTCGAGGGTCTCGAAGGGAAGAGCTGCTTCGACTCCAAGTTGCCTGCAATTGCCTCTGAGAAATTCTGCATAGGCAGGCTCGTAATCGGAGGCGGTCACCGACCAGCGGGTGTTTGCCGCCAACAGGGCGGCGAGGAATCCAACCCCTGAACCCAATTCCAACACAAGCAAGTGTTGATCATTTTTATCGGATCCAATTTTTGCAAAGTGTGACGGGTCGGCACTGAGCCATTCCCAAAGTCCCCGTGCACTCGGCCACAACACCGCCCCAAACGGACAGCGCTGTTGGTTGAGCTGTTCGTCTTGCTCACCTGCGGAAATAAAATCTTCAAGGAGTGAGTCGATGTCCGGTGCCATCCAAACGTTAAAATCACGCCCCGCAACCCGCACCATACTGAGCTTGGCTTTTTCAAATGCGAGCGCGGGATGTGACTTCTTCATGGTTTTGGCTTTATCTCGGGCTGACTGAAAGTCCTTAATTCAATGCAGCTTGAGCGCTGCTCAAGATAGCTACCGGAACGCGGTAGGGCGAGCAGCTCACGTAGTTCACTCCGACTTGATTGAAGAACTCAATCGAGCGAGGGTCGCCCCCGTGCTCTCCGCACACACCAACCTTCAATTGCGGTTTGCTCGCGCGTCCCTTCTCTGCTGCCCATTGGATCAGCTGCCCGACGCCCTCTTGGTCGACAACTGCAAACGGGTCATCGGTCAGGATGTTTTCACGCGCATAGACCTTCAAAAAGGGAGCACTGTCGTCGCGTGAAAAGCCAAAGGTCGTCTGGGTTAAATCATTGGTTCCAAAGCTAAAGAAGTCAGCGTGTTCTGCGATTTGATTTGCAGTGAGCGCAGCGCGTGGAACCTCAATCATCGTACCAAAAGGAATGGCGTCAGATGTTGATGTGGCACTGAGTGCAGATATCGCGGTTTTGTAGGTTTCAGCTGCAAGACCCTCAAGTCTGTTGCGAAGCCATTTGAGCTCTTGTGCATGACCTACCAAAGGAATCATCACTTCGGGTTTTGCATTCACCCCTTCCGCATGCAGTTGTGCGGTCGCTTCTGCGATTGCAGCGACTTGCATTTCGTAGATTTCCGGATGGCTTATGCCGAGGCGGCAGCCACGGTGGCCAAGCATTGGATTTGCTTCATGCAGCTGCGCAACCCGCATTCTAATTTCATCCACCGGAATGCCAATCTGTGTTGATAGATTGTGCATATCGCGTTCGGTTTGCGGAAGGAACTCGTGTAGCGGCGGGTCAAGCAAACGCACCGTCACTGGGTAACCTTCCATGGCTTTGAGAATGTCCACAAAGTCCTGGCGTTGAAAGGGCAAAAGCTTAGCGAGTGCACGAGCCCGCTCTTGCTTATTCTGAGCAAGAATCATTTCCCGCACAGCCGGAAGGCGCGCTTCGTCGAAGAACATGTGCTCGGTGCGGCACAGACCGATACCCTCAGCACCGAACTCGCGTGCTGCACGCGCATCGCGAGGTGTGTCGGCATTGGCGCGCACATTCATCACACCCAGGTCTTTTGCCCAACCCAAGAACGTCGAGAATTCGGGGCTCAGCTCAGCTTCACGGGTGCTGACTTTACCCAGCATAACTTCGCCCGATGCACCATCCAGTGTAATCCAGTCGCCTTCGAAAACCTCAATACGACCGACTTTGAAGTATTTATCCTTAATGTGGATATGCAGAGCACCGCAGCCCGCAATACAGCTTTTACCCATCTGGCGAGCCACAACGGCCGCGTGTGACGTCATACCACCGCGCGCAGTTAGGAAGCCCTTTGATACGTGCATTCCCCCAATATCTTCGGGTGATGTTTCGTCGCGGACAAGGACTATGGATTCACCGCGTGCTGCCCATGATTCGGCGTCCTTTGAGTCGAAAACGACGCGGCCAGAGCAAGCGCCTGGCGATGCAGGCAAGCCCTTGGCAATCACCTGCCGGTGTGCGCGCGGGTCGAGAGTCGGGTGTAGTAGTTTTTCAAGTTCATTCGGTTTGACTCGAACAATCGCTTCTTTTTTGCTGAGAAGTCCTTCGCTCACCATGTCGACTGCAGTTTTAAGTGCTGCCTGGGTCGTGCGCTTCGCATTGCGCGTTTGGAGCAGCCAGAGTTTTCCTTCTTGAACGGTAAATTCGATATCCTGTACATCGCGGTAGTGGCGCTCGAGAGTCAGTCGCACGCCGTTGAGTTGTTCATAGACACCAGGCATTTCCTTCTGCAAAAGTGCGAGTGGCTTGGGGGTTCTGATACCCGCCACCACATCTTCTCCCTGGGCATTCACAAGGTATTCACCGTAAAAAATATTTTCACCGGTCGATGGATCGCGCGTAAAACAAACTCCGGTCGCACTTGTGTTGCCCATGTTTCCGAAAACCATTGCGCAGACGTTTACAGCGGTGCCCCAGTTTTCTGGAATGTTATGAATCTCTCTGTATTTCTTTGCGCGGTTGCAGTTCCAGCTGCGGAACACGGCAGAGATGGCTGCCCACAGTTGGGTTTTGGGATCTTGCGGAAAGGCTTCGCCAAGTTCACGTAGATAGATGGCTTTGAAGTCCTCAACCAGGTGTTTCAGGTCTTGGGAATTGAGCTCGGTGTCATCCACAATTCCCCGGTGCTGTTTCAGATTCTCGAGAGCGTCTTCAAGGATGTGTGCATCGAGCCCTTTTACGACATTTGCGAACATTTGAATGAAGCGCCGATAACTGTCGTAGGCAAAGCGAGGATTATTGGATTTGCGCGCGAGTGCTTCAACCACCGCGTCGTTCAGACCGAGGTTCAGAATTGTGTCCATCATCCCAGGCATGGAGACGCGAGCCCCAGAGCGGACGCTGACAAGCAGAGGTGACTCCTGACTTCCAAACTGAGCATCCATGGCGGCTTCCATGTTGCGCAGGGCTGCGTTGACCTCGTTCTCGAGCGATGCAGGAAACTTTTCGCCTCCGCTGAGGAAGTCCATGCAGACACGAGTCGATATCGTGAAGCCTGCAGGCACAGGAAGGCCGAGAGAGGTCATTTCCGCAAGGTTTGCACCCTTTCCGCCCAACTCGGATTTCATTTGAGCGTTGCCGTCAGCTTTGCCTTGTCCGAAAAAATAAACTAGCGTCATATGTTGCCCCCTGCAGCGAAGGAAGTTGGAGCGGGATAGCTTGAAACATACCGATGCGATACAGGAAAAGCAGCCAATTGTAAAATAGCCACTTAAATCATTGTGGCCAGGTTGGGATGTTTGTTGACCCCCCATATCCTCTATGCTACGTGGGCTCGGCTCAGGCTGCCGCTGCGCCCCCGTGGCGCGACGGGCGCGCTTGTCATCGACCAAAGCAGCTGGTGTACACGCCACCAGCACTGTAGAAAGAGGTTTTGTATAATGAAAGAAGGAATTCACCCCAAGTACGGCCCATGCGAAGTTTCTTGTGCATGTGGAAACGTCTTCCAGACCCGCAGTACTAAGAGCAGCCTGAAAGTGGATATCTGCTCCAACTGCCACCCATTCTTCACGGGTAAGCACAAGGTTGTTGACACCGCTGGACGTATCGAGCGCTTCAACCGCAAGTATGCCAAAACAGGCACCCCTGCGAAGTAATCACAGTCTCCTGTTAGTCACTTACTGAAAAAGTCAGAGCTCTCGCAGCTTCTTAGTAGCTCGAGAGGGTGTTTTCATGGCTCTTGTTGACCAACTTTCGCGCCTTGAACGGCGATTCCTGGAAATCGAGAATCTGCTTCAGCAGCCCTCGGTTTCCGGGAACGCGTCCGAATTTCGTCGTCTGAGCAAAGAACATTCCGAATTAAGCGAGACGATTGCTGCCTTTCGTGAGCACAAGTCCATCATAAAGCAAATTGCAGACACGGAAGAACTCGTTTCTGAAGCGAGTCCGGATTTTGTTGAACTTGCAGCCGAAGAGCTCTCGAGCTTGCGGACGCAACTCTCTCAATCCGAGCACGGTTTGCGCATTCTCTTGCTGCCTAAAGATGCCAACGACACGCGCAATGTGTTTCTTGAAATTCGTGCTGGTGCAGGTGGCGATGAAGCAGGGTTATTCGCTGGCCAGCTGTTTCGGATGTATTCGAGATTCTGCGAACGCGCAGGTTTTCGCGTTGAACTCATGTCCATGAGTGAGAATGAACTTGGAGGCGTTAAAGAGGTTATCGCGCTTGTCTCTGGCGACAACGTGTACCGCACTTTGAAGTACGAGAGTGGGGTGCATCGCGTGCAGCGCGTCCCTGCAACTGAAAGTCAGGGGCGTGTGCACACATCGACCGTGACTGTGGCTGTTCTGCCCGAAGCTGAAGACGTTGAAGTGAACATCAATGAAACGGAACTGCGGATTGATACGTATCGCGCGAGCGGCGCGGGTGGGCAACATGTGAACCGAACCGATTCGGCTGTGCGCATCACGCACTTGCCCAGTGGTCTTGTGGTTGCCTGCCAGGACGAGCGCTCCCAGATCAAAAACCGGGCAAAGGCGATGAAAATCCTACAGGCAAAACTTTTAGAGCTGGCTCAGAGCGAGCAGGAGAAGGCTTTTGCTGCCGAGCGTAAATTGCAGGTCGGACGCGGAGATCGCTCTGAGAGAATCCGTACGTACAATTTTCCTCAGAGCCGTGTCACCGATCACCGCATCAATCACACAACTCACGCGATTCAAGATTTTATGGAAGGCGATATCGGTGATATGCTCACGCGGCTGGCCGCCTTCGACCAAGAGCAGTTGCTCAAGGAACAGGCCGAGCGTGAGCTGGGGTAGGCATGTCACAAACCACCGAAATCTGGACCGTGCGCGACGTTCTGAATTGGACGGCGCAAAGGTTCTCTGCGCTCGAGCTTCCTACGCCTCTTCTTGATGCACAGCTTCTCATAGGCTTTGTGCTTTCGCTCAGCAAAGTTCAAATTTATACCCAGCTTGATCGTCCTTTGATTGAAGCAGAACGCTCACAGCTGCGTGAGCTGGTGCGGCGTCGGCTTTCGGGCGAACCTGTTGCGTATCTGTTGAATCAGAAAGACTGGCACGATCTCGATCTCTTTGTAGATAATCGTGTTTTGGTGCCGCGTCCTGAAACGGAAACTTTGCTCGATTTGACACTTGCCGTGTGTCGTCATGAAAATTGGCAGCCGCAAAAAATTCTGGATTTGTGCACCGGCTCTGGATGTCTTGCAATTGCACTTGCCAAGGCTTATCCCGATGCCCAAGTCGTTGCTGTTGATGTTTCCGCCGATGCCCTCGAAATTGCACGCATCAATTGCGAGCGCCATAGTGTGAAGAATGTTGAGTTGGTGTTGGCAGATGCACTTGCGCCGCAGGTACAAGCTCAGCTCTGCAGCAAGGGACCTTTCAATATCATCGTCAGTAACCCGCCTTATGTTTCTGAAGCAGAATGGATGGCCTGCGACGTTTCAGTGCGCAGCTTCGAACCCAAGCTCGCGCTGGTGGGAGGCGAACAAGGTTGGATGATGCCTGCTGCTCTTTTTCAGGCACTCTCGGCAAGCGGTTTGATGGAAAAGGCGGAGTTGTTGGGTTTCGAGCTTGGGCTCGCACACCCTGAAATCCTTGCGCGTGAGCTCGCTAACACGCTCACGCTGCCATTCACGCAGCCTCTTCAGCTGTTGGCTTGTCAGCGGCCGGTGTGGGAGTTTCCGCGCGATACTTGGTTTGCAGTGAAAGACTACACGCAGAGGAGCCGCTACTTGTTTGCAGCTCGTTCGAAAGCGCAATGAAGCCTACCCCAATGGAGCGGGTTTTTGTATAGAAGCTCAATGCCGACTGTGTTTCTTTGCTATCGCTTCAACGATGTGAGCAATCTCTACTCCGATTTCATGGAAGCGTGTTTTGCTCAGGCGCGTGAGTTCGGCTCCTGAATGCATGAGCTGTGTTCCCGTGATGACAAAAGAGTCGTTGATGCCGAGCTCTTTGAGCAGCTGATTTTGGTCGCCGGAAATGCGCCCAAAGACGCCAGCCAATCGCACTCCGTGCTCACGTGCGATTTGAGCCACGATAGAAGGAGCCTTTCCAGCCAAGGTTTGCTTGTCGAGACAGCCTTCACCGCACACGGCAAGGTCAGCGCCATGAAAGCTCTGCGCCAACGCTGAAACACGAGCGATCCGCGACGCTCCAAGTTCCATTGAAAAATTCGGGAAGATTGCACCGAGTCCGAGGCAGAGCCCACCGCCGGCTCCCGTGAACGGGCTTTCGAGGCTGGGAACGAAAGGGTTACTTTTATGCAGATGCGTCCAAAACTCTTTGAGTGCGCTTTGTACAACCGGGATTTGATCGGCCGCGAATCCCTTCTGCGGCAGAAAATCGGCAAGCGAGATGGGCTCGCCCAGGGCGGGTGCCTTCACGTCGCACAGGGCAACAATTTTGGTTTTCAACATGAACTCGGGCAGTGCTGCACGGGTCAGGACGCTGATGCGTTGGGCGTGCGCGAGGCTGGGCGAGAGGTCTGCGCCGCTGGAATCCTGCGCCTTTAAGCCGAAAACCTGCGCTAAACCCCAACCCGCATCGGCTGTCATGGTTCCCCCGACAGCAATCCAGATTTCCTGGGGACGGAGGTCAAAGGCTTTTTTGATCAGAAGACCAAGACCAACTGTTGTTGCCTTCAGTGAGTCGCTTTTATAGGCAATTGTTCGACTCGCACCAAGGACTTCGGCGGTTTCAATGACTGCTACGCGGCGGCTGTTGTTCCAGTAAATATGAGCCTCAGTGGGTTTGCCGAAGAGGTCTGGAACCTCGATGCGCATGGGCTCGAGGCCAAGATAACTTGCCAAAATTGCTGACGTTCCATCGCCACCATCAGCCATCGGTCGCAGCGCGACTTCGATTTTTGGATTACGTTGGCGGATACCCTCTGCAAGGCATTCATTCGCCTGTTGTGAAGTCAGGGTTCCTTTGAACTTGTCGAGCGCCAGTACAACGCGCATGAGCTCCTCCTGTCTGCACAACCCCTCGTCGACACGATTATAAACGAAATAATTCAGATCACTAGGGTGCGTTGATTTTGAGACGCTCCTTTGGTATTGACACCCAGTCCAAAATCTAAACGCAAAGGAGATCTCTTCATGGACAGCAAGACCGTTGAGGCGAAGGTCATCAAGATTGTAGCAGAAAAGCTCAACATCGAAGAAAAGAACGTCTCGGCAGCTTCACGCTTCCAGGAAGACCTCGGCGCTGACTCTTTGGACATCGTAGAACTCCTGATGGAAATCGAAGAGGAGTTCGGAACCAGTATTTCGGATGAGGAATCCGAGCGCCTCAAGACCGTTGGTGACGCCGTCAAGTTTATCGGCAGCAAGCTCTGATTGCTCTCCTCGGAAACGGCACCTTCGGGTGCCTTTTTACTTTTACAAGCAGATCAAGTTCAGGGATGACTAAACGAAATGAAAATAGCCGTTGCATCAGATCACGCAGGCAAAGAACTCAAAAGTTACATCATTGATTTTCTCAATCTGACGAACCACGAAATTCTCGATTACGGAGTTGCAGCCGACTCCGTTGGTTCTGTTGATTACCCCGATTATGCTGACATCGTCGGATCCGAAGTTGCAAGTGGTCGAGCTGACCGCGGCATTCTGATCTGCGGCACAGGAATTGGCATGTGCATTTCCGTGAACAAGTTTCCAGGCGTGCGTGCTGCTCAAGTTTTCGATGAATTTACGGCACGCATGAGTCGGGCACACAACGATGCCAACGTACTTTGCCTTGGTGCGCGCACTATCAACCACCAGCGCGCGGTCGACTTCGTTAAAATTTGGTTGACGACCGAGTTCGAGGAAGGACGACATCGTTCACGTCTGAACAAGCTCGCTAACATCGAGAAGAGGCTTGCCTCGCTCGCAGGAACGCACGAAAATCATCGTTAATCAGAGGGGTCTGCCGTGAATCAAATTCTTTCTGCGAGCCGCGCCGTTCTGTCTGAGTCTGACCCTGCTGTGGCCAAAATTCTTCAATCTGAAGCGCACCGTCTGAGCGATGGGCTTGAGCTTATTGCTTCCGAAAATGTGGCTAGTCCGGCAGTTCTGGCGGCTCTGAGTAGTGTGCTCTCTAATAAGTACGCTGAAGGGTATCCTGGTCGTCGTTATTACGGCGGATGTGAGCATGTGGATGAAGTCGAATTACTGGCTATCGAACGTGCAAAAAAGCTTTATGGCGCTGAACACGTCAACGTGCAGCCTCACAGCGGTGCTCAGGCCAACCAAGCCGTATTTCTGTCTTGCTTGAAGCCGGGCGACACCATCCTCGGGATGAATCTTTCGCACGGAGGGCACCTCACCCATGGTTCGCCCGTGAACATGTCAGGTATGGTCTATAAGCCTGAATTTTATGGAGTGCGCGAGTCCGATGGTCTGCTCGACTACGATGAAGTTCGTCGTGTTGCGCATGCAACTCGTCCTAAACTCATCATCGCGGGTGCCAGTGCCTATCCCCGCATCATTGATTTTGCAGCCTTCCGCAAAGTCGCCGATGCGGTTGGTGCGCTTCTCCTTGTAGATATGGCTCATATTGCCGGTCTCGTTGCTGCAGGCGTGCATCCGAGCCCCGTACCATTCGCTGATTTTGTAACCACCACAACTCACAAAACGCTTCGAGGTCCACGCGGTGGAATCATTCTGTGCCGCAACGACCATGCTAAAGCGGTCGACAAGGCATTGTTTCCAGGAACCCAAGGCGGTCCTCTAATGCACGTCATCGGTGCCAAGGCGGTTGCTTTTGGTGAGGCGCTGTCGCCCGACTTTAAGAAATATGCTGAGTTGGTCGTTGCCAACGCTAAGGCGCTGGCCGCTACTCTCGTTGAGAGCGGGGTGAAGTTGGTTTCTGGCGGAACCGACAACCACCTGATGCTCATTGACCTGCGTGAGTCGCCCTTAAGTGGTAAAGATGCAGAAGAGCGGCTGGGTCGGATAGGCCTGACTGTAAACAAAAACACTGTGCCTGGCGAAACCCGCAAGCCCATGGTGACCAGTGGAATCCGTATCGGTACCCCAGCTATTACGACCCGGGGGCTAAAGCCTTCGGACATGAAGGAATTGGCAGAGGCCATTGTTTGTGCTTTGCACCACAATGAAGACCGAATGGGTCATGCACAGACTCTGGTGACGCGGCTTTGTCAGAAATACCCTCTCTATGATGGTGTTTTTGCTCGAGAAGGCTATGCCGTCCCAAAAATCTAGCAGATTCACTCGGACTTGCCGGGAGAGGCCATGAAGTGCAGGCAATGCAAAAGTGAAGACACCAAGGTTCTGGAGAGCCGTGAAAGCAAGGACGGCTTGACCGTTCGGCGTCGGCGTGAATGCCAAAACTGTGGCTTTCGTTTCACCACCTTCGAGCGCTCCGAGGAGTTGCCCGTCTATGTGGTTAAACGCAATGGTGCCCGTGAGCCTTTCGATCGCCAGAAACTGCTGCGCAGCATGACAGTTGCCTGTCAGAAGCGCGCGGTCAGTGCCAAGGAACTCGAGGGTATTGCTGATTACGTCGAGCTGACCGCGAGCCAGCGTGATGATCGCGAAATTTCTTCGCAGGCCATTGGTGAGCTCGTTCTCGACGTTCTGCGTCACCTCGATCCCGTTGCCTACGTCCGTTTTGCATCTGTTTATCGCGCCTTTTCAGACCCCGAAGATTTCCTCCGAGAATTGCAGCGTCTTGCACAAAATTCGCGCTTCAATAAGTTGCAGGGAGACCTTGAGAACCCTGAGTCAGTCCAGTAACACTTCACTCCAATCGGGCTCGTGCTTGGGGGGGAGGGGAGCAATGTTCACGGGATTAATTCGTGATGTCGGTACTGTTATTGCGTGGCAGCAGCGCAGCAATTCAGTTCATTTCTCCATATCAACACAACTTCCACTCCAGGATTTGTCCCTGGGCGCAAGCGTTGCTTGCAATGGCGCGTGCCTGACTGTTGTTGCCTGTGAGACTGCAGCCAATGGCAAAAATATTTTTGAGGTTGAAGCTGGTCCAGAAACAATCGCGTTGACTCGATTTGGGCTTCCCGATTTTAAAGGCGTTGGAGAGCTCATCAATCTGGAGCCTGCCCTGCGCATGGGAGATGCCCTTGGGGGGCACATTGTTACGGGGCATGTCGATGCGCGTGGCAGAGTTCTCATCAACGAGAGTGGTGCAGACGGTTTTTGGAAACTTCGCATTCAGTTTGCGCCGCAGTTTGCTCAATATGTTTTTCTCAAGGGTAGTGTTGCCGTTGCTGGTGTGTCGCTGACCGTTGCACAATGCAACGCTGAGGAGCACTGGCTCGAGATTATGCTTATTCCGCACACTTTGGCTCAAACAAATCTCCAACAATTACAGCCAGGAAACCAAGTGGAGCTTGAGTTCGATTCTCAGGCTAAAATGGTTGCACAGATGCTCTCCGTCATGCTACCAAGTCAGCTCAAAACACTCATATCTCAGAGCTGAAGCTGTAAATGCGAAACGAGCGATTCTATCATAGCGCGCAAAGCGCTGCTGAATCCAACGTCGATGCAGGTCGAGGAGCAATCCCTGCCGGCAACGCGGTCGCTTTGTTTGAGCGTATTTTTCCTCAAGCTCTTGAAGTGTCGGCCTACACCTTGCGCAAGCGCTTGCTTTGCCCGCGCTGGTGGCTGACTGGGGTTATGACGCAGTGGCTGACCAAAGACACCGACCTTGTTGTTGCCCAGCTTGGGCTGCGTGAGGGAGACTTTGTTCTCAGTGGTCCTCAACTCAATGCCAAAACGTTCCCATTAATTGTCTCGTTGTGGACCGAACTAATGAGTCAGCTGACAACGGAGAATGCAGCGGGAACCTCTGTTGAACTGAATATCGGTCGCATTATTAAAGGCACTGCTCTTGAAATGGAGCAGCAACGAGAATTTTTGACGACTTATTTGAGCTCTGCACTACGTATTCAGAGGCTTATTTCCTCTCCGGGTAGGGTTTCATCGAGGCGCACGAAGTCTGTGCAAAGCCCTGGCTCTGGTTTCGCATTGGAGTCGGTTGGTCTTGTTCAGGTGGTTGAGAACGTCGTAATGACAGACTCCTCCCGACAAAAATTGTGTGTGACTTTTGCGCGAGACCCGCGCAAACTCTTTGCGCTCGATGTCACTGAGCTTCTGCCTCTCCCGTTGTTGGACAACGCAAAGATTGCTCAGGGGCTCTCGGAGTGCGGCAATGGCATTGTGACTTTGCAGCCCGATGTGCTGCGTGCGATGAGCCGCAGTTTATCTCCGAAAAAACTTATCCCATATTTTCTGCTCGAGATGCTCAAGATCGAAAAACCGGCCACGGATGATGCGGAGGGCAACTTATCCGGCAGCGTGTGGCGTGGACGATCGTTGGGTCAGCGTGAGCTGGCTCAAACTCACAAAGAGCAGCTTGCGCAGGCGCGTGCTCTTTACGATCATGGGTTGTTGAGTTGGGAGAATGAAGCTCCCAGACAGCGTGTGCGAACGCTCATCGACGACTCGAAGGGTTTGCCAGGAAACAGCGGAATTGTTCACTGCTGGCGTTTGTCTCAGCATGCTGTCGACGCAGTCCAATTTGAGCAGGCTATGAGCTCTTTTCTGCGTAACACCGATTCATCCCGCAGTGCAGAGTTGAGTGCTCCAGCGCCACGTCTGTCTCTTCCCCAGGCGGGAGTTGAGTCGGCGGCGGTTCAGGTGAAGCAAGTTGAGTTGAGCGCTCGCACAGCTCAAAAGGTTCCCCCTGCAGGCGCGGATTTTCCTTTGCAGGACTCTCCTGCAACGAAACACTCTGCGGATGTGGGTCGAATCAGTGCAACTTCGGAGAGAACTATTGTCTCTCATGCGGTTCATTCAGGGTTGAATTTCTCAGGTTCGCAAAAGCCTGCTCCCAAGCCTGCTGCGCGGCCACTGCGAGAGGCATGTGAAGGCTCAGGAACTGTTTGGAGCGATGATGAGTTTTTGATGTGTGTGGCGGAGTTCTATGAATCTCTGACGCCTGCGCAACAACAAGCGTTCGAACGGGAGCGCAGAAGAATGACTCCCGAGCAGTTCCGTATCTACGTGACTCCAGCTCTGATGCGTCACAAAATCAAGAGCGTTTGAGAATCTCTTCTAGACGTGTTCGGGCGGTGGCAAAACTATTGCCCTTGATGTTCTCGAGCTCTTCATTAGAGAACTTGCCGAGCACGTAGTTCGCTGTTGCGCTTTTGTGCTCGGGTTTTCCAATTCCAATCTTCAGCCTATAAAAAGCGTCTTGACCCCAGCGTGCCAGAATGTCGCGAATGCCATTGTGGCCACCATGACCGCCACCGACCCGAAGGCGCACCGCACCGGAGCTTTGGTCGAGATCGTCGAATACGACAATGACTTGAGCCGGGCTCAATTTGTAGAATTGAACGGCCTCCAGTACCGAACCGCCGGACAAGTTCATGAAGGTCTGTGGCTTCAGGAGAAGGAGATCATGCCCTTTCCAGTTGAGCCGAGAGACCTGTGCGTTGAATTTCGTCTGGCTGAACGAGGCTCCGGATGAGTCTGCAATTTCATCCAAAAACATAAAGCCCACGTTGTGACGCGTGAGCTCATATTGTGTGCCTGGATTGCCCAGGCCAACGATGAGATGCATCGGCTCTTAGAAGCGCACCAGCGATGCCAACGCGAGGTTGCGGGCAGCAGCGAGGTTCACGCCTTCAGGCAAGCTGACGTCGCCAATGTGAGCGGATTCGTCCACCTTAAGTCGGCTCACGTCCACTGTCAGCGAGCTTGGAAGCTTGTTGGCAGGTCCCTTCACCAGCAGCGAACGAAGAAGGACTTTGAAGGAACCTTCTTTCTCTTGCTCACGAGTGAGGCCAACGAAGTTGAGTGGAACCTTCACTTTCACCACTTCGGTTGGTGAAACTTCCTGGAAGTCCATGTGCACGGGAGTGTCCTTGAGAGGATCAACCTGTACGTCGCGCATCAACACAGTTGTGGTTTTGCCGTCGATGTCGAGGTTCACAAGCGTGGAGCGTGGGTGTTGTTTTGGCAAGTTCTTCACAGAGATAGCGATGGTCTTGCTGCCCGACTTGCCAAACACAGTCGCAGGTACGAGACCCTGTTGACGCATTTCGCGCAGAGCTCCCTTTGTGGACAAGGAGCGATTTTGTGCAACGATTTTAATTGATTCTACTGTCATGATAAGACTCCGATAACATGCCTCGTGCTGAGCTCAGCTCAAGTGAGCCCCGTGGATACACCAGAACTTTTGGGTCGGCAAGTCACAAAGTGGCTCTGTGCAGTTGACAAATTTAAGCCATTGAATAGTTTGGGTCTTAGGTTTTATGGCACGGAGATCTTTGGGTTTCATCAGGATCATCCGCCGCCGCCGTTTCATTGAGGAGTTTTGTTCTATGGCAATCACTCTCCGCCGTGTTGCTCTCTGTTCGGTTGCAATCGCAGCTGCAGCCTGCTCCAAGAAGAAGGCTCCAGAGCCTTCACTTCCCGATACGAAGGCAGCTGCAGCTGCAGCCGCGCCTGCTCCAGCGCCTGCTCCCGTTGCCACGCCCGCTCCGGCTGTCATTCCAGCTGCGCTCGACACGGCAGATTTCGCTTCTGAAACCATCTACTTCGACTTCGATAGCTACAGTGTGAAGGCCGGAGAACTGGAAAAAGTGCGCAAGCTCGCCGCTGTAATGAAAGCTTCTGGAAGTCCAGTTAAAATTCAAATCGAAGGCCACTGCGATGAGCGCGGCTCGAACGAGTACAACCTCGCTCTCGGTGAGAAGCGTGCTCGTGCAATCCAGGACGCCCTGGTTGCTGAGGGCGTAGCAGCGTCCAACGTCACAACCATCAGCTACGGCGAAGAGCGTCCTGCTGTTGAAGGTCAAGACGAGTCTGCATTCTCGAAGAACCGCCGCGGCGAATTCAAGAAGCTTTAAGCTTCTTCAACCGGTGCTGCGAATCAAAGTTTGGCCAGGTCTGAATGGATCTGGCCAATTTCTTTTCTGAGGCTCTCAATTTCCGCACCAACTTGCTGGGTCTCTGCCTCCGCATCCTTAAGAATTTTGCAGCTTGATGGGTTCGCCTGGGTTCCAGCGCCATAGTACTGGGTAATCCATTGAAGAGCCTGTTGAGCGAGAACAACGGCACTGCCTGGGCCAGCGATAACTCCTCCAATTGCAGCAGCGACTCCTGCAGTCAGCAATGAAGCGAGCGCCTTGGTTCGTGCTTCCTTCACGGCATCAACAGCCGTGTTTCCCTCACAGCGCTTTTGAGCTTCAAGTGCCATCATCAATTTACTTCTGAACCGGAGTGTCACGGATGCGAGTTGAGCTTCCTTCATCATAAGCGAATTCAGCACGCGTACTTTTTCTTCATTGAGAGTATTGCTCAAGGAAATGTTGTTGGTTGTGCTGAGCTGAAACGAGCAGCTCACTGCGTCGGTGTTGGTGTCGTTGGCACGGCACGGATTGAAAATGTAGAAGTAGCTTCCGGTGGCTGCAAAAGGATCAGAGAATGATGTGCGCATGATTCTCTCACCCAGGAGTCTGCAGTGATAGGTGTTAGAGAGCGCGCTATGCCACATGGCTTTCATTTCGATTGCGCTGAGCGGAACAATCATGCCTGCTGTATCACGGCTCGGAAAGCCGAGTGGAGTGCGCAAAATATATCTGGCGCTGCAGCGCAAGGTCTGCACGAAGTCTGCGTTCTGGTAGTCCACAACCGCAAGGGTATCCATGCTCGTACCTTCAGCGCGCATCGAGCTCAGGGCAACCTTTGGGGATAGATTGAGCTCAGTTTGTTGTTCGCTCTGAGCATCCTGGCTTCCGTTTTGTGCTTCTGCTGCATTTGTGTCGTTCGTCTGCGTATTGTCTTGCGATGGTTGTTCAGCTGAGCCGCAGCCAATTGTGTTCAGAGCCAGCCACCCCAGAGCAACAAATCGTATTCTCTTTCCAATCATGGCAGCAGACCCTCCGGAATATCCAATCCAATGCGTTGTGCTTCCTCTGTGTCAGCAGCAAGCAGCAACTGCAGATCCTTGATCCGATAAAGCTCAACGGCTGTATTGATTTTGATTTCTTCGGCCGTGCTGCATGTCTCTCTGAAGTCGTCTTTGCTCGTAAAAAGCCAAAGGAGAATGCGGGTAATGGCCTGCCCTGTTTGAACGGTATCGATTTTGGTGTTCCAGATTGCATCGATGCGATCGGCAATTCGATTGTATGGAGACCTTTGCGAAACCGAATTTGGTGCCAGTATGTCAATGAGAATTGCAGAACCATAGCTAATAACATTGGCTAGAATGCTTCTTTTGAGGAGTCTCTTGGTCTTCTCCCAGTCGGATGTGTTGCATCGTTCGTAAGCCTCCGCCAAAGCAGCGGCTTTCACGGGTAATGATGCTGCGATCTGACGAATAGCTGATATTCGATTGGTCATTCGTGTTAGTAATTCTCTTTTACTGCTCTCAAGACCGTTGCGAAAGCCAAGCAACGGCTCGGTTGCCGCGACAGCTTCACTGCAAAGAAAGGACTTTGATTCCAGGTTGGGCAGGCATGCGCGCACAAACCATCGCCAGTCACCTGATGGCGCAGTTAAATCAACGAATTCAATCTGCGGTTGTGCATCCGAAACAGCTTCGCATTTGAGCTTTACATCTTCCCAAAACATGTTTTTTGAAAAAAATTCTTTGAGCTGTGCCTCTGTTCTCGAAGACGCACCGAGTTCATCAAACTCATTCACTGCACCCCGAATTTTCGTCTCAGCATTGCAACGGTAGATTTGAAAGAGCAATGCAGGGTCAGGGAGTCCCGCTGGCAAAATCACCGGCGCTTCGATTGTCTTGAATTGCACCAAGCCGACGCTCGGGGAAGGGAGCCGAGTCAAGAGATTCAACTGCTTGATTGAGGTGCCACGTTTGCTGCCGAGCTCACCTATGAAGTTGTTGTTGACCTTCAATTCTTTCTTCTCGTTCGATCGGTCAAACCTCTTGTAACTTCCGCAGCCTCCCAATGTGCTGGCACCTAGGAGAAGCAAAGTCGCCGCTGCACGATTTTTGCGAGTCAGGAATTTCATGCGCTTGTTCCTCACAGTGGGTTCAGACGCACAGGACAATCACGTCGGCGCATCAGGTCGATGTAAGATGGGTTTGCAGTCAGCTCCTTTTCAATCCAGGTCAATGAGCTCTTTTGAAAGTCAAACTGAATTGAATCGCGTTGGTAAAACTGCTCGCCATTGATCAACACACTCAGGCTGAGCAGCTGATATCGGTCGCTCTCCCTGTTCTGCCATTCGCAGGCTGTCCGTAGACCACCCCAGGTTGACCAGCAGTTCTTAAATGACCGGTAACTCACGCCCTCCTTTTTGATTTGAATGCTGTGCATATCTCCTAGTGTTAGATCCGATGAAACATTGAGGAGCCACCGCCCCTCATCGCGGAAGAGTGGAAACAGATTTTCGTCCGGATTGGTAAAGCGGAGACCACCTCCCAAATCAACCGTTGTTTGCCGTGGATTTGCAATGCTCGTTAGTGGCTTTCGAGTTGACCCCCGATCCCAATCCGAGAGGGGGAGATGATTGCCCTTGATACGAAGCTCAATTGTTCTGATAGGCTCTTTACCCCAGCAGCCCAGTTGCAAGTCCCCGCGCAGGTCGCGCCGCAGCCTTGAGATGTCTTGTGCTACGGCAAGGAAAGTATCGGTGCGAGACTGTTGCAGTCGACTTGCGGAAAAAAGCCATTCCTCAAAAAGGGTGGAGGTTTGCTCCTGTGATGCCTGCGAATCTTCCTCTGGCGCGGTGATCAATGCTGGGCTACTGGCTCTGGCAATTGCCTCCTGTGAGAGGTTATCAAGTTCATTGTCTGCAACACGGCACTCTGGAGTTGAAAGTTTTTCAATCAGTGGGAGTGTGCTCACTGAAATGCTCGATTGCGTTCGTGTGCTGTAAAGAATTTGCTCCTGAGTCAGCAAGGAAGTATTGTCAACCTTGAATGTGAACTGCGCGTTTTTTAAATCCGGTAGGTTCGCGTCAAGAGCCTTGATTTTGATGTTCCCAACGTCTGAGAGTTTTAGATCGCGGAGTTCTCGCGTTCCCGTTGATGTCCAGGTGATGATTTTCTCTTCGCCTGCATCAAACGCACCAGATTCGATAGAATTATCGAGCACGAGTTGAAACCTGCCACTGACTCCCTGAATTCTGACTCGATAGGTTCTGTTGTCCCAAACGCGTTGCTCAGCACGACACACCGCAGCAGCGCGCCAAACTGAGGGAGAGAGCGGGGTGTGAACAATGCACGTGGAGAAAAGCTCTGCTTGACTGGCACAGAGTGCATTTTTTACCTCAAACATCTGTGACAGATAGAGGTTAAGTTGATTGACGTTTGTGGCAATATTTGCAGCACTCGCTTTCATTCCGTCGAGTTTTTCAGTCCAGCTTTTTGAATCGAGATTCTTTGGCAGAGCATCTGCATCGCCGCCATTTTTGTTGGATATCGATTCATTTTGATTCGCTTTTCCTGAATCGTTGGTATGTGTTTGAAAATTACTACAGCCATTGACAGCTTGGAGAAGCAATAGAAAGCACAGTGTGGAGCGTTTCGCTGGGAATTGAATAAGCATCGCACTGCCCTCGAGTCGTTGTTTGTCGGGGTCACTTATTGTCATTCGGTGCAATGCTCTGTTTGCTTAACACTGCATAACCCGCTCCCCGGCAGATTCTCTCCAGTCAAGAGCATGCACAATCTGCGCAACAATATTGCAATTAATGATACCCTCCAGGAGGGAGACCCTGAATTCAACCTTCACAGGGAGGCGAGCTATGCGCGTCGTAAAAGGAGATGTTGTGTTTCTTCGCAACGGCACTCCTGCACTCGTGAAGGAAGTGAACCGGGAGACTGGAAAGGTCGTTCTTGATTACGACATGAAAAACGTTCAGAGGGCAACGGAAAAAGGTCTGAAAAATCATCTCTCCGAGACACAACGTTCGTCTTACAATGTGACGTTGCGCGAGGTGGAAAATTCAGACAAGCGCGAGGAGGTTCAGGATTTGCATGAGGTGATTCAGAATCTTCGGTCCAACCGGCGCACGGATCCGAAGGTACTTCACTACCTCGAGAACGAACTGATGCACCGCATGTTGAGGGAAAATTACACACCACCAAACTTTGAAGTCGATTCAGAAAATTTGCCACAATATTAATTGAGAAAGGGGAGGGATAATATGATGTCAATGCCAGTACCGAAGCGAAATGCGAACATGCAGATTGGCGATCTAGTTCAGAAGGCAGGAATCTACACTAAGCCAGGTGTAGTTGTTGAGAAAAAAGATGATGGCACTGTTGTTATCGATACTGAGCAAAAGCAAATCGAGCGCTACCATCGCTATGCGAACACAAGCGGTCTGACTCCCCAAGAAAAAACGCGGTTCAATTCCATCATGGACGAAGTGATGGAGGGCCGTGACGACGCGGAGCGGATCAACCGTCTGCAAGAAAAAATCGACCAGGTTCGCACTGAGCCAGATGGCAAGCGCGTTTTTGATACGCTGATCAACCAGCAATCAACCTTGATCCGCTATGCAAGGGAATTGCCACGGGTCTATAGCTACGACTCAAGTCAGATTAACGGTTATTAATTTTATTTGCCGATGCAAAAACTCGAGAAGATGTTCGCAAGGACATCTTCTGTTCCTATTTCTCCAACAAGCTCTGTGAGATGTTGTGAGGCAAGAACGAGTGTGGAGGCAATCTTCTCAGGGAAATCTCCTCGAGCCACCATGTCAATGGCATGTTCAACAGCCCCAAGGGCAAGCAGAGCCTTGTCTTGCTGCCTCCTCGAAATTAAAACAGGTGAGTCGCTGTTACGGCCTGCAACGAGAGTTGCATCGTAAATTTTTTCGAAGAGTTTTCGAACGTCACCGACGGTTGCAGTTTGGCTTGAGCTAAGTGTGATCGGCGGAACGTGGGCGTCGCTTTGACGGCTCAGTTCGTTTATGCGTTCGCTGAGAGCGCTGGGCCAGAGATCTGATTTAGTCAGGACGATGAGTTCTGCACCGCTCTTGTTTGTTTGCGCTGAAGCTTTGAGTTCCGAAATTTTCTGCTTAAGTTCCAACTCCAGGGCTGATGCGTTCATGTGCACGGGGTCAATAACATAGCAAAGGATGTCAGCCTCCTTCGCTGCGCGCAGGGTGCGCTCGACTCCAATTTTTTCGATTTGGTCATGAGTCTCGCGCACGCCTGCTGTATCGAGAAGAACAAAATCCTTCCCATTGATGAGCAGTCTATCCTCAACCACATCCCTCGTGGTGCCGGGAATCGCAGTGACAATGGCACGTTCTGTGCCCAAAAGCGCATTGTAGAGCGAGGATTTACCTGCATTCGGTTCACCCAAAAAAACAACCTTAAGCCCTTCGCGCATTTTCATACCGGAGGCGTATGAATCAGCCAGTGACCTGACCTTTACGTGTATTAATTCGAGTTGCTGCTTCTGGCTCACGGCATCGTAAGAACCGACCTCATCCTCGGCGAAGTCGATGTGAGCCTCGAAATAGGCCATGATTTTGATGAGCTGCTCTCGCAGTTCATGGGTATGCGTGGCAATGATTCCCGAGGTTGCTTTTCTTGCCAGCGCAACACCGGCAGCTGTGTCGGCATGAATAAGTTGGTCAATAGCCTCTGCTCGGGTTAGGTCAAGTTTACCGTTGAGATAGGCCCGCTGTGTGAACTCGCCTGGCTCAGCATCACGCATGCCAATGCGCCGTAGCAAAGCTTGAATGCGAGCGACGATGTAGGGATTTCCATGACTCGAGATCTCGAGTGTGTCTTCACCCGTGTAGCTGAACGGTTCCCCGAAGAAATTAAACAGGCAGTCATCAATAATGGTTCCGTCTACGTCGACAAGAAACCCATACCGCGCAAGCGCGTGCTTGAGAACAAGAGCATCCGAGCTGAGTTCCGTTCCCGTTGTGGTAGAAACGGCTCGTCGCAAATAACGCTCGATTTTCTGCAGGCAGCCCTTCCCTGAGATCCGGATGAGGGCAAGAGCCGAGCGCCCCTTGGCGGAGCTTTGCGCAAAAATAAGGTCAGTTGGGCTCATCGAGAGGTCACGGCCATCGGTGTCATTTTCATGTATTCAACGGTGGCTGTGCAGACTCGTGCTCATTGCCTTGAGCCTCTGCAGGCTGCCCTTGAATGCCATCACGTCTTCCACCATGCCGGTTTGCACCGCCTCCACGGCGTCCACGTCGGCGCGAGCGGCGTGGCTGCTGACCTGCGTCCCCTGCGTTCTGAGAGCTTGCATTCCAGCGCTGTTGCCCCGTGCCACCGCGGCCTCTTTCTCCCTGGCGGGAGCGGTTTTCTCGTGGTTGAGTATCATCTGCTGAACGCGGTGGGCGGTTGGTTGAATAAATAATGAGTTTTCGATTGTCACCCACACCGACACTCTTGGTGGCGATGCCTTCCATATTTTCGAGTGCCAGGTGAATTACGCGGCGCTCCTGGCTGCTCTTCGAACTCAAGGTGATCGTTTTGCCGTTCTCTTTGACTTTCGTTGCGACATCGAGTGCCATCGCGCGGAGCTTGTCTTCACGGTCTTGAGCCGCTCTTCCCGAGTTCAGTGTGACGCGTCCAGAGACATCACCGAAGCGTTTCTGAGCTATGCGTTTGAAAAGATGTTCAAATGCGCACGAGAGGCGGTCGCTGCGCACAAGGAGTTCCTCAAGTTGAGGAGCTTCGACAGTGACAACAACCTCTTCCTCGTTGAGGAAGTCGAGATTTGGGTTCTGCTGAATTCCAGGATCGAATCCTTGTGCGAACTGCTGTGCAAGCTCGATGAGCAGAGTTTTGGACTCTTGAGAGTTGAGTGCGCTTCTTGGTCGGTTGGCACGCTCAGAAAGAGCCTCTTCTGTTTCCAGACGCATATCGTGAGTCCGTTTGCTCTGGGGTTGATTCTGAGCGCCGCTGCGGCGGTTGTTGCTTTGGCGTGGCTCAGGCGCAGATGCATTTGCACGGCTGTCCCGATCCTGGCGTGCTGGTGCGCGCTTGTTGCCAGCATCGCGCTCGTTGCGTTTTGGGTTTCTATCTTTGTTGTTCGGCTGCCGCTCTCGAGGTTGTGGTCTATCGGATGATTCGGTGGTGCCGGACATGGCCTGACGCACAGCTTCGCGCGCTGCGGCTTGGACATCATTTTTGTTGTCGACCCAAGCTTCAAGACGCACACCACGCGCAAAGAGCTTCGAAAAGAGCCCGCCACTCGCCTGGGGCAGGATGTTGTACGAGAGAAGATTTACATCTGTTCCGAACGCGCGGGCAGCTGCTGCAAGCGCCTCGTCGAGAGTTTTGCCATTAAATTCTTGTTTGCTCATTAAAATGCTCCACAGTTAGGCGGACTTCGCTCCAAGGACTTCCGCGTCAGGATGCAGGTTTTACTGGTAGTTACGCATCCTTGTATTTCTTCATCATGTACTGCTGCTGTGCGAGCGACAGCACTGTGTTCGTAATAATATAGAGAACAAGCCCCGATGGGTAGGCCAGCATGAATACCGCAAAAATGACTGGGAGCCATTGCATCATTTTTTGTTGGGCTGGATCCATAGAGGTGGGCATGGGTGTAAGTTTTTGTTGCACATACATCAATGCTGCCATGATCACAGGTGTGACATACATTGGGTCTTTCGCCGTCAAATCGGTCAGCCAACCCGCAAATGGAGCATGGCGTAGCTCAAAGGTATGCAACAAGACTGCGTTGAGGCCAAAAAAGATGGGCAACTGTGGCAGAATCGGCAAGCAACCGCTCATTGGATTGACCCCTTTCTGCGCCATAATTGCCATCATTTCTTTCTGCTGTGCTTGCCTGTCGTCTTTGTATTTTTCTTTCAACGCATTCAGCTCGGGTTGGATTTTCTGCATCTTTTTTCCAGCCACGAATGCTTTTTCGGTCAGCGGGTAAAGAATAATTTTCAGAACGATGGTCAGCACAATAATGGCCATACCCCAGTTGCCCAGAAGGCTATTGCACCACCTGAGGAAGTAATAAAGCGGCCAGGCAATGACCGAGAAAAAACCGTAGTCGATGTTCTTTTGCAGGTTGCTTCCATCGAAAGTTTCCAGAGCCGATTTAGATTTCGGCCCTGCAAAGAAATCGAAACTGAGGGTCTGTGCCGCGCCGGGCTGGAGGTTGTCGATTTGTGTGGAGAGCATGACTTCATAAAGTGTTCTGTCGGGCACAGAAGTTGCCGTGGCAGCGGAATTGAAGCCTGTGCGCGTCACGCTGAAGTCAAACATTGTTTGTGATTTGGGAAGCAGAGCCAGCGAAAAATAAAGCGAGTTGCCAGCAACCCACTTGGGCAAGAAACCTTTCTTTTCAAGCAAGACTTCTTTTGTCGGGCTCTCTTCGAAAGGAAGTTTTTCGCGCGTCACCTCATCGTCTGCAAAAAAGGTTGCATCGCGGTATTCGAGCGGTACAGAGCCAAAAAGGTCGCCTGCGCCACGCAGTTCCGAGACTCCCCCCAGATCCACTGATACGGGACCACTCCATGGTGTAGTTCCGTTGTTCTTCACAGTGATGGTGAATTCGCCTGTGTAGGGCTTGTTGAGGTTGAGTGTTTTAACGACTCCAAGATTGTCGGAGGTCTGCGTCAGGGTTGCTGCGCCAGCTCCTGCAACGACGATGTTCGCGGCCACGTCGCGCAAATCTTTTCCGCCGACGCGCACAGCCAGAGCACGGCAGGGGAAATGACCACCTGTCACATGAGCATTGTCTGTCGATTTAGAATTTTCTTTGAAGCCCTTGAGCTGCACGTGCTCGATACATGCGCCCGTGCGGCTGAAACGTACCATCATGTCGTCACGGTCGAGAACCATTTGTTCAGTGCTGGTCAGCGTTGCTGTGGGCTGCTGTTGCAACGCTTCTTGAGACGTAGGCGTCGGAGCAGCTGCGGCACTCTCAGGTGTAGCTGTTGCTGCTGCAGGCTGACTCGGGGCTGCCGGTGTTGCGGAGGAATTTGTTTCTTGGGCTTGAGAGCGAATCGGTAACAGAACGCCACTCAAAACAATTGAAACGATAAGATTCTTGAAATTTGTAGAGCGTTGCAGAGTGAGACTATTGAGCACGGATGATTTTCCTGCAGGTTGAGGGATTTTGCGTTGACGCCTCAGCGGGGTCGTCGCCATAGGGGAAGTCCAATCCTCCGGGATGCCACGGGTGACACTTGCACAAACGCACGGCTGTTCTGGCTCCTCCAACCAAGAGTCCTTGTCGCCGGATACACAAGTGGGCGTATTCAGAGCAGGTTGGATAGAACCGGCACCTTGGGCCGAGCGCTGGAGAGATACACCGTTGGTAAATGCGGATCAAGCCGAGCACCAACAGCGCTGGAAATGAGCTCAATGCTTTATAAAACTCTTTCATTTTAAATCCTTTCAGTCCTCGCCAGTTCATCGAGCAGCTTTTTGAATGCCGATAGAATCTGCCTTTGGAGTTCCTCGAAGGAGGCATTCTGCATCTCTCGGTGGCTGACAATCAGGAGCTTCAAGCTGACCTGTCCATCGGGCTTCAGTGGGCTCAAGCCCGGTTCGCTCTGTAAAACCCGCGCAGCGTTGCGCAAGCGGCGCTTGACTCTGTTTCTCATGGTGGCCAGTTTTGAAACCTGTTTTTTGGAGGCAACGATACCCAGCTCGAGGACGTGGGGAGTCTCCTGGGAGAGTTGGGGCGTTCTTTTTGCTTCAAGACAGAGCATTAACAGCGAGCCAGAGCGTGAACGCGCAATGGCTTCGTGTCTTGACTTCCGTCCGCCGGAGCGCGCCATGGGGCGCACCTGAATGTGAGCAGCCAAAATAATTACCTTCAGTTCCGGTTGCTTGAGCTTGTTATTCGCGTCCACCATTCAAATTCCTGACGGTTTCTCAATCAGGCGATGGAAGGGGCCGAACATTCCCACAGGAGGCTATCTTGATGTTTGGCAGCGCTGTCAATCCTATACGGCTCGCCCTGTGCGCCGGCGTTCTGATTTCTCCGGGATTTGCGACCGGCGCGGCAGCAGAGGTTTTGCTTGGTAAGGTCACAGCTGTGACGGGCAAGGCTGAGATCGTCCTCACCAGCGGTCGGAAATCGGCCGCAGTGGGTATGGAGTTAAAAGAATCCGACCTTATCGAGACAGGCGCTGGCGGAGCCATCCAGGTGCGCTTCGCTGATGGCAGTTCGTTTACTGTCTATGAAAAGTCGAGCATCAAGATCGATCAATATCGCGTCGCACCGCAGAACCGCAACGTGATTGATTCCGCTGTTGACATCTTGCATGGCAAGCTTCGGTTCTTCGTCAATCCCGATACGAAGAAGAAGAAAAATGCTAAATTCAAGACAAAGTCCGCTGTTATGGGCATTCGCGGCACCAGCGGTGTCATCGATGCGGCTAACCCAAATCAAACGCAGCTCCTGGTTCTCAGCGGGAAGGTCGAGGTCACGAACCCCAGATTCCCTGCTCGTCCGGTTTTTGTTGGAGCGAACCTGATGACCAGCATCCCAGCGGCGGCCGTTCCATCGCAACCGGTTCAGGTGTCCGGCGATTTCTTGAAAGCCTTCGTTCCCGAAACACCAAAATCAGCTGGATTTTCTGATGACAGTGCTACAGCGGCCTCCGCCTTTGGTGGAACTTCACCCGTTGAAGGTCAGAAGCCGAAGTCTGACGAGGAAAAACCTCCCGCATCCGAACCCCAGCCGAAGAAAGATCCCGAACCGTCCTCAACACAAAAAGACGGAGGCAGCCAACGCGGTAAAACTCTTTTCGCTCCGGGAGGAGAGGTCATTCGACCAGCTGCAGAGTCAGGTGGGATAGAGTCCTCGCTTTCCTCGGCCGCACAAGGAAATTCAGGCACGGCAAAGCAAGGCAAACCAACAGCTGGCGCGGCTGAAAATACACCGGTGGAGAGAAAATCCTCTGAGAAGGTACCTGCGGTCGATGTGCTGCGACAGGTTGATAAAACCACGACTCAAATTAAATCGACTGTTGAAACTGTCGAGAGAAATGTGCAGCAGACGATTCAGGTCATTGCTACTCCCGCACCAGCACCTCAGAAAATCAAGGTCAAGATAAACTTGCCCGGGAATTAATGTTCTTATTTTTGCTTGTCTCGACGTGATAAATTCAGTTGCTGAGTTTGTGGAAGACGGGTGATGATGACCTTCCTCTTCGTTGGCCATGAGATGCGTTTTTGCAGCACCTGATTCTCTTCCGTAATCACGGTCAACTCGATTTTGTTATTTTTACTCTCGCGTTGTTGCGGTGTAGCTCGATAAATTCCGGATGTCAGCTTCGCTTTCCAAAGCTGCAGCGGCATGTTTTCAAGATAAACCCGCACTTTTTGGTTACCGTGTCGAACCACAAAGACTGTTTCTGTATTGCCCACTTTCTTTTCGAGTTGGGGGTTTTCGTAACCTCTAATTTCACTGAGCCAGGTCTCTGCTTCTTTTTCGATATTGGGAAACTGGTTCACCAAAAACGAAAAGTGCTCGCCGTTGGCGCGCTCCCTGGCGCACTCATGCACTGCTGGAGCATCTTGAAGAGTCGTGCATGCGAGTTTGATTCGTTCACCGAGTGGCATGCTGTCTGCTGCCTTCTTCAGATTCTGAACAAGAGTGTTCTTGAGAGTTTCGTCAAGTTTCAGAGCGGTGAAGTCAAAAGCAATCCATTCTGGACGAGGTGTGGGTTTGTTCACAAGTGACGTGGAGTCTGAGTTGTGCGAAGACAACAACGTGGCATTGCCTTCGTGCACTTCGGCGAGGTCAAAAAAGGTGGTGGCTTGGTAAACGTTAGACCGAGGTATCAGAAGATCGCGCCGCATTTTGAAGGCGATTCCCTCAGCCTGAAGGATGACCGATTTTCCACTCTTCAACATGACACGGCTTTCGAACACGCCGTCAGCGTTGGTTGTGCCGAGCACAATTTGTTCAGGATCAAATGCAGAAATTTTTGCGTTCTTTACCGCTCTTCCACCGGTACCGCGCACTGTCACCTTGAGCCTGACCTCTGTTTTTCCGGTGGTAACCACCCCCGACTCAAGCTGATAGCGTTTGATAAGAAATCCGACCGAGGCTGATGCCAAGCCCATCACAACAAGACCGATGTGTGTCCAGGTCAATTTCATGGTGCATCTGCCTCCCCTGACCTGATTTTGGCAGATGCTTCTGCATATGCAGTGGTAAAAATTTGCAGCTTTTTTTTGAGCGGAACGATTTTGCTACACTCTGGGAATTAATTTCCAGAGTCTACGCTCTGGGCAGTAGGCAATGCATATGCTGCTTCTATGCTTGTTTAGGAAATGCTTGGCTCTTTGGAGTTGCTTTTTGGTTGTTTCGCGTCGGGCAGTCGAGAGCCAGCCCACGTGGTCGGAGTGCCTGACTTCCCCTTGAAGCAGGTTTGTGAGATCCGGGAGGCGGAGCCCTCGGGGACTGCGAACCAAGCAGTGCAGCAGAGTGAGTGTGCGTTTGGGAATGCGCTGCGGAACGGCATCGATAAGTTCTGTCATTGGAATGAGCTCTTGGTATTCAGATTTCATTGCGGGAATTCATCCTCCAGCCGCACTCTCTGCAAGAGTGATGCCAACGTCAAAATGTCGCAGGGCAAGCGTGACCCTCCTCCTGCGCCTCAGATCTGCGAGACTGCCTGCATGATGACAAACCATTCCATAGACTTCAGACAATTGGCTGAGTGGCAGGAGAGTGCGACTCGAAACCGGGCGCTGATTCGTGTGCTTCAGGAATCTGCACAGGAGACTCTCGCAGGAAAGGTCACGCCCTTAGCTGCGGCGTTTCATGAAGCCTCGGTTGCGGCTGTATATCAGCAATTTGGTTTCTCCGTGTTTTCTCCGGAGTCTCGGCGATTGCTGGCTATTTCCCAATCTCGACACACCCGAATCGCGAGCCATACCATCCTCGACTGGCTGGATCAGGCTGCATATCAACAGCTGGCCGATTTCCATGTGCTCAGGTATCTCGACGCTGAGCCAGACTGGCTGGAACTCAGCCACACCTTCTGCGTTTCAGTCATCAAACGGATCGTTGTGTGTCGTCCGCAGGAGTGGCAGGCCGTAGGACTAGAGCATTACCCGCGTGAGCTACTCGAAATGTTGCTCAGAGTGGCGGATTTGCAAATGCTCGGAATGCGGCAACAGGCAGAAATCCTGCCAGGCTTCGAGATGCTTCTGCGGGCGCAGGGCGATCACCCTCTGCTCAGCGAATTGCTTCAATCGTCGCTTGAACAATGGGGTCACGCTATCGATCTGGTGCTGGCGCGTGTTGCACAAGAGCCCCTATCTCTGCTTGCTTGGCGTCTTGAGGCGTTCACAACCGAGAGGCAGTTGCAGAATGATGCACGTCTCGCGGTGCAGACCGTTTCACCTGAAGAAGTTGAATCGACCGCTCTCAAAGTCATTGTGATGATCGCGGCGCTTTCCGGATTCGAGTTTGGCCAGGAAAAGGCTGTTGTTGCCGAAACACCTGTGACTTTTTCGCACCTGACAAAGGCGCTTGAAGGCTTCGTTGCGCTGCAGACAGAGCCAGCACGCATGGCTGCTCTGCTGCTTAATTGTGGAGTGTCTCGTCACAAGTTGATTCAAGAAATCGAAATGACGCTTGCCGTGGGCGAACAGTTGGGCGTTTTCAAATGGGTGACTCTCGCGAAGAACCAGAAGGCAGTGTTGCTCACATCGCTTGCGATGCAGGTCATCGAGCCTTACCGGGAGTTAATCGAGTCATCCTTTGGGCGAGGCGAACCTCATTCGCACGTTCCCTGCTGACAGTTCTCAGGAACCTGTGCCGCTTTCATTGCATTTCTAATGGCCTCTGAAAGCATTGCGCTATCTCTGACTCCTGTGAACGTAAAATCAACGCTGATGTTACCGCCGTCAAGAACAGCTTTGAGAACACGTCCTGTTCTGACTTTATTGGGTGGCACTCCGGTCGAGACAAGGCTTTCGCGTACAGCGTTGATGTGCGCGGGGGTTTCGGCCTCGACTCTGAGTATCTCCCACGACGTGATGGCAGCCTGAAGTGAGCCACCCAGGTCGATGAGGAACGATTGAGACTCAGGAGTCAGCGTGGGTCGACCCTTGTCGTTAATGAAGTTGATGATGTTATCGAGAGCCAGCTTCACAACATTTGCTGTGACGGTGATGGTAAAGTCCCGTCTTTTAACTTCAGTAATGTCCTTGACCTTGCTGACCACTGTAACCTTACGGATCACCAGAGAGTCAGGCTGTCGGATGGGCAGACCAAATTGGATACCACCCATCAGGCTGTAGTCAGTCCAGTTCTTCAGACCGAGATTGGACGCAAATTTAAAAAGAAATTTCATGTTCAGGTCAGGATTAAAGATCTGATATCCCGTTTGCACCCCAAGTCCAAAGCCTGCCCCCGAGGTCTTCGCCTCACTGAAATAATCGAGTTGTGCGGGAAAGCGAACCTGAGTAATAAGTCCAGCAAAGAAGCTGTCCGTAATGCGATACGAGGGCGAAAATTCAACGAACAGTCCCGAGACTCCGAGCTCACCATCGACGTCACGGGTTCCCTTATCGTCTGTGAGTTTTTCCGTACCTTTGAGCTTGTAGGAATACCAGCCCAAGCCAGAGTCAAGCAGCCAATCTTTGTAGAGAAATCCAGCAAGACCTTTGATTTCGAGCGCTGTCCCTTTTTTAGCCGAGTTCAACTCAGTGCTGCGCGGCTTGGCATTCATGATGCCGTACTCGCCGCCGAGAATCGCGCTAAAACCGGACGAAGCACCTTTGACAATCGTCCGAGTGCTCTTTGTTTTTGTTCCGGTCACACGCTCTTTAGTTGTGGTCTGAGCCAAAGCTGTTGCAGAAGCAAAGCTGAGAAGCGCGGAGCTCAGGGTGAGGCAGTATTTTTTTGAACGCGAGATTCTCATAGTCCAGTCTCTCCCTGGCTTTCAGGTAAAGGCGAAGTGCCTGGCGCCGGGCTGGGTGGCGCAAATCCCGGAGTATCAGCTGAGGGTGCAAAACTCGGCGTGTCGCCTCCAGCGGGTGGTGCCTCAGGAGCTTGACCGCCAGTTGCATTGTCGGGTGAACCTGATGAGGGGGCAGTGTCTGGAGCTCCCGTTTCAGGCGAAGTTTCCTGTGAGTCGGTCGCTGGTCGGCGCGCTGGGCGACGTCCAAAAATATCTCCTTGAAGCTTTGTGATTGACCGTTGCAAGATACGCGCATCACGCATGCCCTGGACCTTGATTTCAACGCGGCGGTTCTTCGCAAAATCGATTTCAGTCTTTTCTTCTCTGACGAGAAGTTTCTCTTCGCCATATCCAATGGCTCGGACGTCTTCAGCCGAAACGCCATTTTGAACAAGCACGTTTCGGACGGTGTCTGCGCGGCGCTGCGACAGTCGCTTATTGTAGTCGTTGTTACCCTTGGAGTCTGTGTGCCCTTCGACCACAAGTTTTTGCCAATCTGAGCGCTGTGCGGCAAAAATCTGCCCCAAGCCGGACACGAACTGATTCGATTTCTCGGTGAGGTCGGCACTGTTGGTTTTGAAGTTGATCATTTGCGAGTCGAAGATGAAGCTCACGTTCTCGTTTTGAATCAGATTCTGTCCGCGCGTGACAACCACCTTTTTCTGCACCCGGGAGCGGGATTCTACCGTCTTCCGTTCTGTCACTTTGAGGTAAGGAGAGTTGAAAAGATAAGAATAAGCGCCACCAAACTTAAACACAGAAGCTGTTCGCTGGTTGCCCGTTGTGAGGAACTGCGCAGTTGCAGCGATTCTGAAATAATGCCGTTGCACTCGGTTCTCATAGACCAATTGTGGTCCCACAAGAACCCCATATTTTAGCCCCTGATTTTGAACCGACGAGTACAAAGCTTCCTTCGCGCCAAAGAGAGCTGTTGCCGACACACCCGCCTGGAATTGCCCATTGTCAAAACGGAGTCTCGCATTTCCCTCCACGACAGGAAGCGTTTGCGTCGTCGTGTAGCTCACGTTTGGTTTGACTTCGGTGACCTCAGCATTGACTGTTTCGTAGTCATTCGTGCCACCAATAATGTTGCCATTGAGAGAGTGTGATTGGACTCCAACGAGCACATCCAACCCAATTTTCTTGCTAAAGATTCCCACGCCAAGTTTGGGCTCGACAACCCAGCCACTCGACGCTGTTTCCAGCCTCGCGAAAACATTGTTGGAAGCAGGTTTTGTGGAGATATATCCAGCATCAAAGTGCGGCGTGATAAAAAGTAATCCAGTCCCACTGTGAACATCTCGTGCACGCGTCTCTGTCTTGCTTTTTTCCTCGGTCTTGCGGATCTCGCCGGCATCAATCGACTTCTTGGCTCCTTCGCGCTCATCCGCAGTGGGTGCCGGAAGTTCCTCTTGGGCGTGCGCCTCCTGGATCGCTAGCAGCGGCAAAGCAGTCAGCATGGTGGCAATCGCAGTTCTTTGATTCATTCAAAGACCCCAATTTCGGATGGTGAGGAGCAGCGCAAACATCATGTTCCGTTTCCGCGATTATTCTCCTTTTCCCGAATGATGACAATGAAGTAAGTTTGACACGAAAAAGGGTCGTCCAGTGTGGACGACCCTTAGTTCAGCGAAAAAGCCCTGAGAAATTTTTCAGTGCTTAGCGAGGTACTTGCTCACGCCGTCTTTGGTTGCCTTCATAGCTTCTTTTCCATTTGCCCAGTTTGCAGGACACACTTCACCGTGCTTCTCAACGTGCGCAAGAGCGTCGACCATCCGGATAGCTTCGTCAACGTTACGGCCCAGGGGAAGGTCGTTCACGATTTGGTGACGCACAACGCCAGCCTTGTCGATCAAGAACAGGCCGCGGAATGCAACTCCGCCGTCCGAAAGAACGTCGTAGTCGCGGGCAATGGTGCGGTGGATATCAGAAACCAGCGCGTACTGTACGCCTGCAATTCCGCCTTGATCCTTTGGCGTATTCCACCAAGCAAAGTGCGAGAATTTGCTATCGATGCTGCACGCAAGAACTTCAACATCACGCTTCTGGAACTCTGCAAGCTTTTCCTGGAAAGCGTGCAATTCTGTGGGGCAAACGAAGGTGAAATCCAACGGATAGAAAAACAGAACCACGCTCTTTTTTCCGCGATAGTCAGAGAGCTGAACCTCTTTAAAATCACCGTTGATAACTGCTTCTGCCTTAAAATTGGGAGCTTGACGTCCTACCAAAACGCTCATGACATGTACCTCCAAAAGGTGCCTTCATACTGTTTTTGACTGTTTGACACTCATTGCGAGTGCGAACGCTAAAGGCGGAGACTCGAACAGTCAAGGTAACCTCCGTTGGGCGCCGTCTATTTGGCCACTTCAGCCAAAAGGAGGGGGCGAGAATTTCCGAATGCACCCGGTTCGTGTTAGGCACTGCCCGCGTCAGAGGCGTGTTGGAAAAGGCAAAGACGGTTGGAGATGGAATGACGCAAAATGTTGCTCCTTGGTTGCGGCGATTGCCCAATCAGCTGACATTGCTCAGAATAGCTTGTATTCCTGCGGTTGTTGCGCTCATGAACCAAGGCCAAGTGGTTGCCGGATTGGGCGATGATATTGGTTGGTCGACAACAGACATTGCGGCGGGAATCATCTTTGCTATCGCAGCAATCACCGACTTTTTTGATGGGTGGATTGCACGAAAGTACGGGGTGGAGTCCATTTTGGGCAAACTTCTCGATCCACTTGCAGATAAACTTCTCGTTGTCTCGGCGCTCATCATTTTGGTCGAAAAACATCGCCTCGCGGGCTGGATTGCGGTGGTCTTGATCGTGCGTGATTTGGGCATCAACGCCATCCGGCTGGCTGCTTTTGAAGACAACATCATGATCTCCTCCAGCTGGCTTGGAAAAACAAAAACCCTATTCCTCGATGTCGGAATTGTTGGCCTCACAGTGTGGTCAACTTGGGGCTTCTTTTCGTTTGCGACCTGGGGAATGGTTGCCATGTGGCTTGCGCTCTTCGTGAGCCTTTGGAGCGCCGGGGAATACGTTTGGGGTTACGCTGCGGAACTCAAAAAACGTAACGCAATTGCTCCGTGATTAGCGCTCCCGTACGAGAAGTTCGAACTCTTTTCCATTTGTGATTTCGTCGCCGCGCCTGTGTCTGAGTGGTGAAGTCACGCCTTCGCTTATTCCAGCGATCAGCTCTCCTGAGTGAGTACACAGCTTGGTTTTGGCGCCGTGAAGAGCAAGGTGCGCAATCCTTTCATCGCTTATTGCTGCGATCTCGGCGAGTTTGTTTGACTTAAAATAGACTTGTCTTTTTTGATGACCTTCCTGTTCACCCACAGGAATCGGGTCACTGACGCAAACCGCCCAGGCGTTGTTTTTGCACGTCTGTTTTTCGTGAGCAAAGAGGAGATAGGAGAACGCCAGATCTTGATGATCCAGTTGAGTCCGATGGTCGAGCTCGAGCTGGAACGGTGGGGCTTTAAAGGTTCTTCTGAACCAGCACCAGTCCGGGCGATTCATTGAAGCGCCGAGTGGGCAATTTGATGTGTGCGGACAGGGGGCAATCAGTTGTAGGTCGCTCCTCTCCTGTAAAATCTGGTCGCGTAACTCAACCAGGTGTCTCGAATGAATCTCCTGTCCAGGCTCAACAATGAGTAAAATTGAAGGTGTCTGCGTGTCTTCGGTTCTGAGAGCTTTCTGAAGCATCTTGAATGTTTTAAGATGGTGTTTTTGTGGAATCTCATTGAACACATTCGATGCGAGAACAACCTCAAATTTTTGATCAGCCGGAACAGATGTTCGCCGTTCGATGTCAATCTGGATTCCTGGAGCAATACACCGCTCCAGCCAATTTTCTGCCATCCGAACCGCTTTTTCCGAGCGTTCCACTGCAATAATCTTCAGCTGGCTTATTTTCATATTCTTCGCAGGCGTTTGTGCCAAAGCCTCGCCCAACGCGATTACAAATCCAAACGTGCTGCTCAAAGGACCTGCGCCAAAGTCCAGAACACTGAGAGTCTCTTTTTGGAGAAGCGCAGACAATTTCTCGAGTGCAGTTGGCCGGGTAAGAATGTGCCGCGAGCGCTCGATATTTGGAATAAAAAAGGCAGAGAGATAGGCGCTTAAGTGCCTTTCGCTGGACATGTAATCGCGGTCAAGTGCTTCACGGTCTGTGTTAAAGGCTTGCCAGAGTGATTTGGTCAGATCACCAAGCGATTGCAGCGCGCGCTCACGTTCGCCGGGTTGGTTGCGATGCTTGACGAGCTCTATGAGGTCATTTTCCCAGAGTGTTACCAGAGCGGGAGTGTCGATCAGTGCTTCCGGGGAGCGCGCCGACCACCACAATTCTGCATTTTTCAAAGCTCGTCTCTCCTGATCAGTTGCGGGCAGTGCCCCTGCGGGATGGCAGAATCTGGTACTGGTACACACTTCTTTCGTGGTCTTTCAAGTTTTTCGAGAAGATATGGCTGCCATCTCCGCGCGACACAAAGAACAGATCCTCGGTGTCAAGAGGATCAACAGCAGCCTCAATGGCCAACAAACCTGGACTCGCAATCGGCCCGGGTGGAATTCCGGAGATGACGTATGTGTTGTAGGGAGTTGCTTCGCGCAGGTCACTTTTTCTGATGTTGCCGTCGTAACGTTCCCACATTCCATAGATGACAGTTGGGTCGGTTTGGAGGCGCATACCGAGACGCAACCGATTGTGAAAGACCGAGGAGATGTGCCGCCGCTCCTCCGGTTTTCCTGTCTCTTTCTCGATAATCGAAGCGAGAGTGATGATTTCAAGAGGGGTTAGTTTTCTCGCTCTGCCTTTTTCAATGATGCTTTCGGGTACGGTTTTTCTGAAGGTGTCGACCATGGTTTTGAGAACCTCTTGAGCTGAGGTTCTCGGATTGAAGGTATAAGTTTCGGGGAAGAGATATCCTTCGACTGAGGCGGGCTTGGTGGGCAGAGAGGCGAGCAATTTGGGTTCGCGCATGTGTTCGAGCCACTTTTGCTTGCTCGTGTTCGGGAAAACCTTCTCCAGGCGCTCTGCAATCTGGAAAGTGTTCCAGCCCTCTGGGATTGTGAAACTGATGGTGATGGTCTGACCCGTGGCTAGAACCGCAGCAATGCGCTTGGGCGACAAGCTGTTCTCAAGCCGATAATCGCCAGCTTTAACAGTTGCTTTGGGTTGAGTCAGGCGCCAGCCGATCTCAAAAACCTTGGCAGGCACTTTGATTGCCTTGAGCCGTACCAGTTCGTTGGAAACACTTTGCAGCGTTGCACCTTCGCGCACCTCAAACTCGATTGGGGAGGGAAGCTTTACGGCCGAGTTCCACCAATTCTGAGCCCAGTAGGCAGCTGAGCCTGTAGCTGCAAACAACAGCAAGAACAACACAAATAATGCGCGAATCATAGTCATCCTCCGCGAACACGATGATGCTACCGCGTTCTCCCAGGGGAGAGGACACCCGGCGGACTCTGCACTGTCAATCGTGTGGCACCGCTTACAGGCCTGCGAAAACAAGCCGATCAACGCACAAGAGTGTTGGAGGAGAGTTCAGTCATGGCTCAGGGATTCAATGAGTTGGAACTTACTCGGATGATGGAAGATCAGGCTGCCCGGTGCGACAGTATGGGGCGCCTGCAAAAGCGCAACTTCATTCTTCAGCAGCTGCTCACCCGTGTGCAGGGGTTATCCGACGAGGATTTTGAATCGGCCTTCGCTACTTTTTCCTCGATGGTGGAAACACTCGAGGCTCGGCGCAAGAAGACTGAAGAAGAGCGGGATAAAGTAAACGGCAGACCTAAAGATCTCATCCAGGAGGTCAACCGCAAGGTCACTCAAAGTCGAGGAACGACAATCTAACGTCGAGCTGCTGTGTTTGAATGCTCAGAGCTCCCGGTCGCCAGTCCACTGTGGCTACCCGTTTTTTCCAAAACAAGACCGGCCGGCTGATTTCAGTCGTAATCCGCATTTCTGGGCGGGATTTGTCATTTTCGCTGCTCCTGAATTCCACCTTGCTCGCCAAAGACCAGAGATTCTTTCCTTGGAGCTCGATCTCCCGAGCAGTCTTCAACTCCACCGAGGGAGGGTCTTTTTGTTCAAGATTCTTCTCGGCGAAAAGCAATCCTGAGCAGAGCAGCGAACGAGCTTCTCCAGTACCCATTTGCGCCAGAAAATCGAGTGCAGTGAGAACGTCATCCGGCGCTCGTACACTCTGATCAACGAGCTGCAGTCCAGAGGAATCAATTTTGAAATTAAGTAGGTCTTCACCAATAGGGTTGAGAATCTGTCCCTGAATCTCACGCTGAGAATCCCAAATCGCTTCGATTCTCGCAGTACCTTGACCTGAAATGACGAGGTCGGCGCTGAAGCCGCTTTTAGGTTTCAAGCGACATCGACGATGCAGCTCAGCAATGGAGTTTCTAACGTGTTCGGGTTGTGCATCCGTCGTCCATTCGCGGTTGCTCACACAAGAGAGCAAGAACATGCTGGTGAGCATGAGGGCAAGATTGAAGCACAATGATTTATTTGCGTTTCCCTTGTTCATGCTCACTCCATCAAACTCTGAACGATGCTCTTGGAAAGGTTTCGCCCGCTCAAAGATTCATATGCGCGCAGCCCCGTGGGTGAGGTGATGTTGATTTCAGTGATGCGGTCACCGATGAAATCGAGTCCTGCGAGAAGAACGCCACGTTTCTTGAGCTCTGTGGCGACTTTTTCAGAGAGCTCCTTTTGGAGTGAGCTCATTTCAGAAAGCTCTGCGGTACCACCCTGCGCTAGGTTTGCTTCAACCCGACCTTGAGCAGGGCGTCGCACAAAGTCAAAAGCAACACGTCCGTTAGCAACAAACACACGACGATCGCCGTGGGTGAAGATTTCCGGCAGAAGGGGCTGGAGAATGATGCGCTCCGTCAGTACGCCTGTGTGCGGGGTGCAGGGGAGCTGCTCTAGCCAGCTTGCCAACTGTTCGAGTGAGGCGAAGGTCATCACGCCGCGACCACCATGCCCACGCCAAGGTTTGCACAGGACTTTGAAGGTATATTGACTGAACTCAGGTTCATTTTTCAGTGTGTCCAGAAGTGATTTTGCGGTCTCAAAGAGCTCGGCGGCATAACCCATGAGCCCCTGGACGGAGTGGGAAATGAGCTGTGGCACAAGGGCGTAATCAGGAATAACCCCCGCGCGCGCAAGCTGCAACGGAGCCAGTTTTTCATGATGAAGTAGGAGTGCATGGGGCGCGTTCACAACAACCCCTTCCGGAAGCTGCGCTAAAATCCAGCAGAGATCGGTGTATCCCTGATCAAATGGTGGGTCTTTACGAATCAAAATGCGCAGGTAGTGCTTGGCTAGGTCGAATGTTTTGTTGGTGGATGAAGTTTGTGGAGCAGAGTTGGTGAATACTTTTTCAATTTTTACAGGGCTTTTAACCACAACGCTGGAGTTTAAGACTTCAATAGCCCCGGCCGTAGTCCAGTGCACAGAGATGCCTAACTCCAAGGCTCCTTGTGCGATTGCCAACGACGAGTCTGAGCCGAAATTGAGCTCGTTGAGAGGATCGCCCACGATAAGAAGAGCTTGTGTCATGCGTCGAAGTCCCCAGAAATGTGCCACACATTGAGGTTGATTTTCCCCTCAGACTGGAGAGAATAGCGCACTTGGAAGTCAAGGGGAAACCAGACACATGTGGGAGTTGAAATGATTGATTACAGACGTTTGGGTGCCGTTTCGGAGAAACCACACACCGTATTCGAGTACGAAGGCAAAATGGTGGCCGAGCACGTTTTCACACGTGATGGTTTCAGCGACCTGTACTCCATTCTCTACCAGCGCCGTGCACCCACCCATGAGGTCAAGGTTGAGACTGCCGACATCAAAAACCCGGGCTTTCCTCATAAGCCCTCAGCGTCTGAAGTCGAACTCAAACGGCGTCACATCAAAACACCACTGCATCCGCAGGGAGGAACCTTTCTCCAATCCCGCAAAACATTGTTTTTCAATGATGACTGCACAGTTGGCGTGGCTCGTCCCGACAAGAACTGCACCGAATTTTTTATTAATGGTGATGCCGACGAAATGCATTTTGTCGCTGAGGGGCATGGAGTTCTTCAGACTGTCTTTGGTGAAATTGATTTCAAAGAAGGCGATTATCTTTGTGTTCCAAAGGGCATTGCCTATCGCTTCCAGATGAAAACGCCGCTCTACATGATGTGTGTCGAGGGACGAAAAGATTTTGGGGTGCCGCGTGAATTCCGTTTGGCGCAGGGTCAGCTTCGTCTGGATGCCCCCTACACGCATCGCGATTTCCGCTCACCCTCGCGCCTTTTGTCTCTCGGCGCAAAAGAAAACCCTCCGTTCATTGTCAAAAGAAACCAGCAATTGACCCGTCATGAGTATACGGAATATCCGTATCAAGTGATTGGTTGGGATGGGTGGTGTTATCCTTATGCGTTCTCCGTGCATGCCTACCAACCCAAGACCAGTTCAGTGCACCTGCCACCGTCGATTCACACGAGTTTCAGCGGGCGGGGTTTTTACATTATGAATTTTGTTCCGCGAGTGGTCGATTTTGCAAAGAATGCCATTCCTTGCCCGTATCCACACAGCAACGTCGACTGTGATGAAATTCTCTTTTACGTGCGCGGACAATTCACTAGCCGCAAAGGTATCGAACAATACAGCATGAGTTTTCATCCGGGCGGCATTCCGCATGGTCCACACCCAGAAATGTATGAAAAGAGCGTTGGTGCTCGCGAAACCAACGAACTGGCCGTGATGGTCGACACCTTCGCACCATTGAAAATGGCACCAGCCGCTTTCGAAATGGAAGATCAGTCGTATCATTACACATGGAACACCACTGAACACCTTTGATGCACTGTGCGAGGTAAAGATATGCGTGAGCCGTTGACTCTTGGCCTGACGGGAGGAGGGACAGCGGGTCACGTCCTTCCGCATTTCGCCATTGCAACCAATCCCGATTCCACGCTGGCAGAGAAAATCAACGCCGGAGAAATCCGAATTGTATATTTCGGTGGTCGAAATGGGATGGAGCGAGATATCGTCACTCATGCTCAGCCGAATTGGACGTATGTTCCTATACGCACGGGTAAGTTGAGGCGCTATTTCAGTTTGCAGAACTTTGTCGACCCCATCAACATCCTGCTCGGTTTCTTCACAGCACTCATCATGATGCGCAGATTGCGCGTGGGCTGTCTGTTTTCAAAAGGTGGGTTCGTATCTGCTCCTGTTGTCTGGGCAGCGTGGTTGAACCGGATTCCGGTGGTCATTCATGAATCCGACGCCACTCCCGCGCTCGCAACGCGCTTGACACTTCCTTTTGCACAACGTGCTTTGGTTTCATTCGAAGAGACCCTGAAGTGGATTCCTCAGCGCTACCATGCACGGGTGCGTGCATCGGGCTTGCCGCTGCGCTCCGAGCTATTTACGAAGTCGCGTGAGGCAGCACTTGCATTTTTCAAGCTCAACCCAGATCTTCCGACGCTTCTTGTTTTTGGTGGAAGCTTGGGGGCTGAGGGGCTCAACAGGCGCGTAGCAGCAGTGCTTCCGCAACTTTCATCGTCGTGGAATATCATTCACATTGTCGGTAAGGGAAAAAGTTTTACAGGTGAGTTTGGTTCTTGGTACCGGCAATACGAATTTCTGAGTTCTGAAATGTCACTTGCCTATGCTGCCGCTGATCTTGCGTTATGCAGGGCTGGTGCTTCTTCGATTTTTGAACTTGCAGCTGCGCGTATTCCCATGCTGCTTGTTCCACTGGGTCTGCACCAAAGCCGAGGCGATCAAATCATCAATGCAAAAATATTTGCTGCCAAAGGTTGGGCAACCTGGTGCGATGAACAAGATTTGAGTCCAGACAAGATTGTTTCCCTGCTCGAACAATTGCGCACGCAAAACGTTGAGCTCAAGCGGCAGCTCGAGCGTGCTCCCGGAGCTCAAACAGCTGCGCGTGTTGCACAACTGTTGATGTCTCTGCTTCAGCGCAATGCGATCGCCGAGCCATTCTGAACTTATTGTGTGAGGCCAAACTGTGTTCAAAAGCGAATCTCTTGAGCCTTGGGCAGCAGGGGGTCAGGCGTCAGTTGAGCTTGCGCTCATAGATCTCCCTGCACTGGCTGATGCATTTTCTGGTTTCTTGCGCACGCAAGATTTTTTGTTGTTGCAGGGAGATTTGGGTGCCGGGAAGACAACGTTTGTGGCTTTGCTTGCCCGTGCGCTCGGGACACAGCAGCAGGTCGCGAGTCCAACCTTTTCTCTCTTGAATGTCATCGATATTGCTGTTCCTGCTGTGCACTCGATTTCGCGTATCTGCCACATGGATCTCTACCGTGTCCGCAGATCAGAAGAACTCTTGCACCTTGGGCTGGAACTTGAGTTCAATTCTTCAGCGTTAGCGATTATTGAGTGGTGCGAAAATGTCGATGGCATGGGGTGGAAGCATTTCTTCGAAACCACACGCTGCAGAAAACCCACCCGCATTCTGACTCTCTCTATCGAGAATATTCAAGAAGCCTCAAAGCGCAGGTATTCATTCGGATGGTTAAGTTTCTCTGAATTTGTTGATGCTTGAAATCAGCATAACCGACTTTTGACAAACTCACACGCCACGCAGATTGCCATGAGTTAGGACGTGCAAGCGTGTTGTCATCCGCCAACCCTTGCTCAGACAAATCTCTTCGAGCCACGTGTTGGTGAGGTGGTCTTCGGTTCGTGTTCCTTCGGCCATGAGTATGACTCTCGCCGAATCAATTCCCGCGTCACGAATGAGCGTTTCAACCTCGTCGAGATCCTGCGCAGATTCCTTCTTCCGAATCACAAACTTGAAGTTGACGCTCACCTTTTCTGAACCCAATGCAGCCCAGTGCCTGAGTGCGTCAATGTTGAGTGGTTGACCCGCGTTCTTACCCTTGGGGGAGATGTTCCAGTCCATCAATGCGTAGTGTTCGCGTTTGAAGGAGTGGTGCGCCGCATGGGGAATCTGTGTGCCATTGCTTTCCACTTCGATCGTATGCGTGTCGCTGAGTGCAGAAGCGAGTGGAGCAAGATTCTGCAGAGTGGGTTCGCCACCCGAGAGAATGACATGCTTGATTCGTGCATGAGCTTTGATCTCAGCAATGAGCTCGTCGTTTGTTATGCGCTTGAATTTCTGCTTTCCTGCGGGTTCATTTTTGTCGACGGGATCGCTGCGTAACGTATGTGTGTAGGGTGTGTCACACCAGGTACAGCGCAGGTTACAGATTTGCAAACGCACAAGGACACTGGGTTTCCCGAGATGTGGTCCTTCACCCTGCAGGCAGGGATAAATCTCGTTGACAAGATAAGTCTGGGTCTCGCTCATGGGTACAGTGCACCCTTGTTGAGCCCCTCGTAGCCGCGCACCTCAACGCCAGTGCATTCGGAGAAGAATGTCTTATGAATCCACTCAGAAATATTCTCGATCGTGCTTTCCTCGGGCATCAGAATAACTCTTTCGCGAGGTGCACAGACCCTGACTTCACCTTGTGTGCCTTCGTATTTGAGCCACATATGGTTATCGGTTGTGAATTCAAATCCAGTCAAAAGCTCCGCATGCTTCTGCAATTCAGCTGGGCTCGGCAGGTGCGCATAGACGGGTGTCACAAGATATTTGCCATCGAGCGCACGCGCGACGTTTTCAGAAGCGCTCTTGTCCAGAGCTGCGTTACGGAACACCTCTACGACATTGCTGTGACCATGGAATCTTTGGCAGTTTCCGCTGTGCATCCGCAGACTGTGCAGGTAATTGAAGAAATGTGGTTCATGAGCCTGATTGTGCCAGCTAAGTTTAACCTTCACGTGTGAAATGTTGGCTGGGCTTTCGGCGCGGATGGCCTGGGCAACAAGGAGTTCAAGTTTGCTGCAAGCGTCAGTCGAGAGCTCTTCAAAGATGTCTTCACCAACAACTGTGAGTGATTGAGGGTAGGTGTCGAGCAGAAAGCGGTTCTCCGGGGCTGTGGAGAGATAAGGAACGCAGAGCGTTCGACCGTCTGACAACTGCCGTACGTTTGCTTCCGAAATCACAAGTCGATGGTCAAACTGTTCGTCGATAATCTTCTTTGCGATTTTCTTTGCTGCCGAGAAATCGACAACCACGCCTTCCTCGTCTGTGGCACCATGCCACTCGACATCGACGCTCCAAGAGCGTCCCACAGGACCGCGCGTTCTGTCCCAGACAGCGCAATCAAGGATTGTAACGTTGCGGACAAATATTTTTGAGAATTGCTGCTTGATGCTCATATAAAGCCTCAACACACCTCGGTAAATTCCAAGAGGTTTCGGCGTCTTATATGAAAGCTTTTACGGATTCAACTCAAAAGTTTGAGTGCGAGCTGGGGGAGCTGATTGGACTGTGAAAGCACCGCCACGCCGGCCTGCTGGAGGATCTGCTGCTGCGTCATTCCCGCGCTTTCCTCAGCAAAATCAGCGTCTTTGATTCGTGACTTGGCCGCGTCGAGGTTCTCAATACGGATGCCCAGGTTGTTGACTGAGCTCTGCAGCCTGTTTTGCACGGAACCGAGGGTTGCTCGGTACGAATTGACCCTTTCCAGTGCATCATCGAGGCGTTCCATACTTAACTGAGCCATTTCCTTGGTGTCGACGCGCGTTCCGTCTGGGCTTTCGGCGCTGCCAATGTTGAGCGAGTTCGGACCGTCTGTCATGGCATTCAGGTCTTGAAGATCGATGCGGATGATGTTGGTTGGGTTTTGAACGTCGCGCCCGTCTGTCAATGGATTCCAATCAGACCCAACTTGTATCTCGAGCGGCGGAATGTTTCCGTTGCGTTGGAGTTCCTCGGGCAACTGGTTGTCACCGACCAGCAGCTTCGTGCCATTGAAGTCTGCAGAGTTCGCAACGCGATCGATTTCGTTTTTGAGAGCCGAAAATTCTTTCTGCAGAAAACCACGCTCGACCGGACCAATGGTGTCGCTTGCCGATTGAACGCTGAGCTCTCGCAAACGCGAGAGGATATTTGTTATTTCGTTCAGGCTACCTTCCGCCGTTTGAACCAAACTTATGCCATCTTGTGCGTTGCGTCGTGCCTGCTGCAAACCGCGAACTTCCGTGCGGAGATTTTCGCTGATAGCCAGACCTGCAGCGTCGTCAGCAGCTTTATTGATGCGGTATCCGCTCGACAACTTTTCCATATGGGCATTGAGTCGTTGGGTGGAAAGCCCCAACTGCCGTTGTGCGTTGATTGACTGGACATTTGTTTGAATTCGCAGTCCCATTGCGTATCAGGCTCCCAATTCAATTCCATTAGAGGTGGCTTGAGAACGAGAAAAATCAATCTGTGACAGGTGCTTTTTGAGCTTCAAGGTAATCTCGATCACCTTAAATGCCTGCGCTCGCATCGTCTCAATTTCATCCTTCGCTTCCCAGGTCAGTCCTTCATGAACTGCTCGATTGCGGCTGTCCTGAAGTGAGTGAATCAGCTTAATATACTCAAAAAGCTCAACGTCGCTTTCGAATCCTAGCGGCAGCATTTTTTCAAGTCCAAAGCCACATTTCAAACGAGAAGTGACCAGGAAAAACAACGCAAAAGCCTTCGGACCATCAAGTGTGAAGCGCTTACCCGGCCTGTAGAGGCAGACTCCGCGCAGCATTTTCCTGAGCTTAAACTTTGAAAAATAAGGAATGGTCTTGACGACCGGAAGTGTCGCAAGAAAGTCCTCAAAGATTTGCATTTTTTCTGGAATGGGGCGCGCGTAGCCGAGGATATCGAGTTTGCGTGAGAGCTGTCCCTTGCGCAACAGAGCATCTGTGTAGGGCTCAAAAGAATCACGGAGCACGAGCTCAACAGCCTTGCAGTGCATGTTCACAATTGGGCTAAGATCCATTCCTCCCTGCGTCCATCCGCGGCTCTGCAGAAAAATCATTTCTGCTGTGCGCAGCGCAGATCTCGCATCGACATTCAGAGAGTCACTGTTGGGCAGAAGAGTACGGATTGTTGTGTCTACATCTTGCCTGTCCATCCGCGCGACCTTCTTGTCCAGGTCAGTTACGCTCGCAGAGTCTTGTTGATCGATGAGAGCGGCAACCCTTCCAACAGCATCGCGCACAGCGTCGTCAATGTGCTGTGGTAATCTGAGGATTTCAAGAGTCTTGAGTTCCTGGAGAATCTCTTCTGGGTTGTGAATTGATATTTCGTCAAGAATGTTCAGCTTGAGTTCGTCGGAAATAGCATTACGCCCTACGCAACGAATCAGTGCTTGCTGTGCACGTGGGTGCGGTGACGGAAGCAGTTCGCGAATAACATGCGAAACAAAATCTCCATCAATATGCTGCAGCCCTTGGTAAAGAAGTGTCTTAATTGCTTCATCGGTTCCGAGTTGAGCCAATGCTTTTGCTATCCAACGCTTTTCAACGTGTGTGGCAGTGCGCATGGCTTCACGTAGTTGAGTCTCGGTTTCAGCAAGCGCAGATGACTCAGCAACCTGCTTTTTGCTTTCACTCACAGTGGATTGCAAAGCGCGAATCACCGCTCCCCAGCGCGCAACCGGACGGTCGACAACCATGTGCCCAGACCAATCTGCAGCACCCGCTTCACCTTCATCGCTCTCTGCAGGTTCTTCAGTTCCTTCCCCCGTCAGAGCCTCAACGTTGTGATTGGGGTCGAGCAAAAGACAGAGCTGTGCGAACCGTTCTATTGCATTTAAAGTTTCGGTGTCGCATTCCGAGCGCGAGCTTAGCAGTGCGAGAGCCGTGGTTCGGGTGAGATATTGCAAACTAAAATCGTCTTTGCTTTTGGATTGATTTTGCTTCGCAGTGTTTTCGAACCGCTTTAAAACATTGAGTCCAAACGAACTATCATCCGGACGCAAATGCACATAGGCAAGGTCAATCCAACTGATGTCCTCGAGTTGCTGTTTAAGAAAGGCAGCAAGGTTTTGGCTTGTGAGTCTACAACCCAGGAGCGCTGAAAGCACTGCTGAGTTGGTGTCTTTGTCTTTTTTCTGCGAACACAACTGGCTAAGCTTGGAAAGTAGCTTTTCAACCAATGCATTCGCTTTTTTTTCTGAAAAATCGTGATTTATGACCGCATTTTCCACGGCCAGAAGTGAACCCAGACAAATGTTGAGAGCTAGATCGGATTCAGCAACTCCCGTTGCCTTGAGCCATTCATCTAGCTTCTTATCCAGGTCTTTCATTTCATTGTCAGTGAGGTGGATGGCGAGCAGCTCCGGAGAGTCTGCTATCCATGTTTTCAGATGATTTGGATCGGTCAGTGCTGAGGTAAAGGCTGCAATCCCTGTGGGGCAGTATTCGCTCCAGAGTCTGCGCACTGCTGCGGCATTTTTGTCTAACTGTACAGCTGCAATTCCAAGTTTAGAGTGGCTTGCGAGCCACTCGATGCACTCTCTGTCGCCGAGTTTGAGGATCCGTTCCGTGAGAATCGAGCGCTCGGGCAATTGAGCTTTTTTCTCGAGTATGCGCAGACTCTCGAGTAGTTGTTTGTTTTCAAAACAGCCATATCCGGTGAAGTTGGCTTCTAGCTGTGTGAAGTTCTCACTCCAGAAGAGTTCTCCTGAGAGTTTGCTAAAGTCTGTTTCGTTACCCTTGCTCAACAGATTGATCTCTTTGAATCCCCAGTTGAGAAGTCGTCGTAGTTCAGGAATGGTGACTTTGGCCTGAATATTGCACAAAGCCTCGATGTGTTTCTTGCTGCCTGCGAAGAATAGATAAGTGATCGCAGCAACTGCAGCCTTTCTATCCATGTTAGTTGCGTCAATATGAGATGCAACGAGTTCGTGCGCAACACTGAGTGCCGGTTCGCTTTTTATTCCATGCCTGTAAAGCGCATTGAATGAACGTGCCAGATAGGCGTCAGAGAGGTCTGTGGCAAGTGTGGGTGCGAGCTGCTGCGCGATGCGGCCATCATGCGCTTCCTCGCAATAGCGCGCGAGGCAATACAAAATACGTTGTGGCCGTTCTGGGCTCTTCAGATAGTGAAACGCTCTATGGGCGAAGCTTCTCACCTTTGAGCGGGTCATGGCATTAATAGCGTTACCCACAACATCCTGTTCCGGATCATTGAGCATATAATTGCAAATCGTCCAAGCTGCCGCGGGTTGAGGAGAAACATTCAGAGTACTCACAGCCTGCACGCGCTCGAGACGAGAGGGCATCATGGCAAGCAGACTCCAAAGTCCGCCATCTTGCATCTCAGGGTTCGATGCTTGAGCTGAGATTGCAGGAATGATTTTACACCGCTCTGACTCAAGCTCGGCTGCAAGGTATGCTGCGAGTGGACTGACTTTTTCCATGTTGCTCTCCCGACCCTCCGCTCAGTGTACCTTTTCTGTCCGGGGGCGGGTCAGAGAACTAATGCAGCCTCGAATTCATTTTTGGGTGGGCAAAATAAGGTCAGTAGGCGAAATGTATCCAGTTTCCATTTGCGCAAGTTGAAGCTTGCCACTCACGTCCCAATTGACCGCTTGCCAGCGGGTGAATTGGTCAATCACCCAAACTCCCGACTGCCGGCTGCCGTTCCCACTTTTTCCATTACCCCCAAAGGGCAAATGCGCCTCGGCTCCGGTCGTGCTGTTGTTGATGCTTGTCATTCCGGCTTTGATTTCAGTTTTGAAGCGGTAGGCGGTTTCAATGTTTGTTGTGTAGATTGCCGAGCTCAGACCATACCCAGTGTCATTAGCAAAGAGTATCGCCTCATCGAGCGTCGAGTAGGTCATAACGTTGATGAGCGGACCGAATGTTTCGGTTTTATAGATCCGGTCGTTTTTCTGAACATTGTCAACAATCGTAGGGAAAGCATAGCAACCATTCTGAGCATCACCGGAGAATGTTCCCCAATCATTGGCCGATGAAATACGTCCGTTTTTGGGAGTGAGAAGTATGTGGTGTTTCTCAACAAGCGTCTCAATGTTCTGAATATGAGTGTTGAGGAACTTTTGGCTGATCATCGGTCCGTAGAAAATTTCTTGGGAGCGAGGATCGCCAATCTTCAGCTCGGAAACCTTCTCAAGAAGTCTTTTGATGAATGTGGACTTCACGCTCTCGTGGAGAATTAGGTTGCCCAGCGATGTGCAGCGTTGGCCAGCGGTTCCAAAGGCAGCCCAGAGTGCGCCCGAAAGCGCCGCCTCCAGGTTGGCATCTTCGGCAACCACCAGTGGATTCTTGCCACCCAATTCCAGGCATGGAGACTGCAGATTTCGGCCGCAGATTTCACCGATCTGCCGACCGACTTCTGTGCTTCCCGTAAATCCCACTTTGTCGATCAGGCCTTCATCCACAAGAGAGACCAAGGCTGCTCCGGTGATCTGACCGGATCCAAAGACAACATTAAAAACTCCTTTTGGAATGCCGGCAGCCATAAGGAGCTTATAAAAGGCTAGCGAGGTTTCCGGTGTGTCTTCAGAAGGCTTCCACACACAGGTGTTTCCGCACAGCAGTGCAGGCACGAAGTACCAAGAGGGAACTGCCACAGGGAAATTTCCTGCAGTAATGCATGCGAAGACGCCCACTGGACGTCGGTAGGTGAAGAGCTCTTTCAACGGCATTTCGCTGGGGACTGTTTGTCCGTAAAGACGTCGGCCTTCGGAAACAAAGAAATGGCAGGTATCAATAGCTTCCTGAACATCACCGAGTGCCTCACGGATGGGTTTGCCCATCTCACGTGTCACAAGCTGTGCTAACGCTGCTTTATTGCGTTCAATCAAGTGAGCGAAATTCTGGAGAACGGAGGCTCGCACGGGAGCCGGAGTCGCCGACCAAGCAGGGAAAGCCTCACGCGCTGCAACACAAGCATCGCGACAAAGTGGTTTGTCGGCACTTGCGTATGTTCCAACCACATCGTTGTTATTGGCTGGGTTCAGTGACTGAAAAAGATTGTCTTGCGAAACGACGTCCTGACCCGCAATCAATGCACTCAATGCCTTCATCATGCTCTCCCCAATGAATCTTGACCAACCAAAATAGTCTGAGTTGCGAAACTTTGCATTCCAGAACGGTGTGCAACAAAAATTTTGACTGAATGAGCCGTATGTAAATCAAGGTGTGCGAGTACTTGCGACTCTGTGGCGACATCAAGAGCGGAGGTGCCTTCGTCAATCAGCCACACTGTGGGGTCGGCGAAGAAGGCACGCGCAAAGGCCAAACGCTGTTTTTCTCCGCCTGATAACGAGAGCACAGAATCGAATCTGTTTTTGTTGGAAAGGCAGGCGCGTTGGAGGGCTGTTTCGATGCGCTGAATCTGAGTTTCATCTGATGGGCGGAGAGAGTCCGGATAGCAGACATTCTCTCCCACTGTACCCGGAAAATAGAACGGATCTTGCGTGAGATAGGAAACACTCAAGTGCTCCGCAAGAACAGGATTGGCAATTGTGGCTCCTTCACCAGCTTCGAGCAAAATAGTGCCTTCATCTGCTTGTCGCAGTCCGGCGATGCATTCGAGCAGCGTGGATTTTCCGGAGCCGGAGGGTCCCACAATAGCAAGCTTGTCGCCTGCGGATAGATCGATGTTCAAATCCGAAACGAGATTGAATCCAGCTTGCCCGGGACGAGCGATACGCAAACCGCGCACTCTCAGGTGCTCTAATTTCCCTGAAGAGTTTACCCTGGTTTGGCTGTCTTTTTTCTCCACTTCCTGGGAAATGCATTGAGGGTCATCCAGGAAATCAAGGAGACGCTTCAATGCTGCACTTCCTTTTTTTGTGCTGTTGAATTGATTGACTGCTGTTTGCAGTGAGCCAGAGAGCTGAGCGACAGTGACTAGAAAAGCTGTGAGTATGGTGCTCGGCAAAGCTCCCTCAGAGACCCGGCGCAGCGCAAGAACGAGCACAAAAGCGCCTGCAGTAATTCCCAGCCATTCGACTGTGGGTGATGACAGTGCTTTTGCACGAGCCGAACGCCTCCAAATGTGAAAGATGGTCGAGTTCTTCTCCTCGAATTTGAGAAGTTCGAGTGGCTTTGACGACAGTGATTGGATGGTCTGCCAGCCTTTCATCTTCTCAAGGAAAGACTGCGAAAGCTCGGTTTGTACATTAATTCCAGTGCGTGCCAGTTTTCTCAGAGTCGAACCGGTGGTGCGCACAATGAGCCCAGCAGGGATGAAAATCACAAAGAACAGAACAAACAATTGAGTGTCGAGCAAAAGAAGCAGAATGAGGTAGATGCAGCTATTGAAAATCTCGGTCGGAATGCTTCCACACAACCGCGTAAAGCACTGCCGGATTTCGCGCGAATCATCCCCCAGAAAGCTAGCGATCAAAGAGCCTTGGGTTCGGCGCGAGATTTCAAAGGACGAGCCCAGGTAGCGCGAAGCTAGCTGGTTTCGAAGATCCCGAGCGACAGTTTCTCCCAATTTTTCCAGCTCAAACTCCTGAAGTCCCCTCAGGAAATTTGCAAGCAGGGCGACAATAAGCAGCACAGGAGCCACAAACCAACGTTGGTATTCGACGCTCAAACCGCTTTCCAGGGTCGTTCCGCGCACGATCGGGGTCAGCCATCGGCTCGCGTGCTCCCCAAGGAGCTCAGGCCAAGTGACGAGACGTGGCTGACCCTGTAATTGCGACACTGCATAGGTGACCAACAAGAGCAGGCACATTCCGGGAAAAACAGCGACGAGTCCTGTGGTGAGGGTCAAGGTGTAGCGTTTCTTGATGGGCGCAATAACCCGTGACCAGTAATAAAAACTCGATTTTTTGCGTTCCTCTGGAAGGGGAATTGGATCCGCGACAGCTTCTTCCAAAAGTGCCTCACTGAGTGCCGGATTAGGCACGAAATAAGATAAACCCTCATGATTCGGCAAAAATTTCCGATCCGTTCTTACGGGAGCGGAGATTATCAGTGTCAAAGCAAATTAGGAAATTTTTGCGATTCCTGCCCATTTTGCCGGGTTTGCTGATGTCGGCAACCGTCTGGCTGGGGATTTTCTTTGCTCTTCTCGCGTTGTTCCTGACCGCAGTCATTCATCCGTCCACATCCGAGAGATTCTCGCTCTCAGCGCGGAGTTTGAATGAAAAGGCAGGGCTGAGGTTTCCCCTCGGCTCAGAGGATGTGGGTATCGTCGGGCGGCTTCAGGCTATGAATGTCGCACCGGTCAACGATGATGGCTTGGCGTTGCAGTGGCACCTGCTCAGCTGGCCTAACCAGTGGTTTGAGCGTTTCCCTCTGACAGTTGATCAAAACATGCATGACCTGCGTGGTCAGCAATTCGAAGAGACAGCGTACTGGTCGTCGCGCCGCATCAGCGCACGGATTCCCACGTACGAGCAGACTGCGCAGTGTCTTCAGCCCAATCCGTCGACACCCGCGGCGTTCAAGCTCTGGGACTCGGCGATGGCCACTTCCGGTGAGCATCTGGGTGAACTCGTGCTGAGCGACAGTATGGCTGCGAGCCAGCACAATGACCTCGCAGGCGTGGTTGCTCTCTCTGAAGGGCAGACCGGGAGTCCGCTCGAGGGCGACACCCACGGAACTCATGTTGCCGGGGTCATTGCAGCGAAGCGAAACGGTGAGGGGGTCGTGGGTGTCGTTCCGGGGCTCCGCATTCGTCTCTTCCCGCTTGAGGTTGAGCAAAAGCGCAGCGGGCCGCGCATCTCCGGTGCTGGCGTTTTGCGCAGCCTTGATGCGATTGTCGCTTCGATGATTGCCGCTTCTGGCACGCCAAGGGCACCGCGCGTGATTTTGCTTTCGTGGGCTTTTTTCGAACAAGATGGCCTGACAGTCGAGTTCATTGAGGAACTCGAGTCGCGTGTGCGGCAACTCCTGGAATTCGACGTTGTTGTCGTTGTACCTGCAGGTAATTTTGAGTCGGGCAGAGCCGATGCTGGCGGCCGCGTTTTTCCTGCCTCGTGGTCAGGTCAGTTCCGGGATCTGCGTGGCAGCTTGCTTCCCGTTGCGTCGCTTGATGTCTGTGCGCGTCCTTCCTGGTTCACGAATCTTGCAGCGAATGATCTGAGTGACGTGCTTATGGCGCCGGGCGAGCGGATTTTCTCTACATTGCCCCATAATGACTATGGCTTCATGAGTGGAACCTCGGCTGCAGCGGCGCAGGTGGCAGCAATTTTGGCGATGACCTCCGCGCAGTTCCCGGATGTCGAAATGAAAACCCAGGTGCACACGCTGATTCGCAGTGCCTCCCCTTTGGCATCTCATGTTAACGATAGACTCTTGTCGTTTGATGCGCCTGCTTTTGTGCAGGGATTGATGGCTGAATTTGGATGGATTGCTCGGTACTGAGTAAAACTTCAAAAGTTCCGCAGGCGTAACATCTTCTTTCTGCCGGGAGGCAACTTGAGTGTCCATTGATCCGGTTTGAGGCCAGATTTACTGGGCAATCGAATTGTGACTTCTTTGTCTGCAGGAACCTTAATGCGTGCGACTTGTATATTTGCAGGAAGCAGTGTCCAGCTGCGCGTATCGGCACGTTCCGTCACGAAATTTGTAACCATGAGCGCAACAGAGCCGACCTGACCGAGGTGTTTTTCGGCCTGCTCGCGCGCCTTTTCTTTCAAAATGAGGCGTGCCGTCATCTTGGCAAAGTCACGGAGCCTGCGTCGCTCAAGGGCATTCTCGGCAAGCGTCCCAATGTCGGTGGATTTAACCGCCGTACCACACGCTGCATTGTCGCAGTAAATTGCGGTGCGCGAGCTTGGATTCGAGATGGGTTGGTACCTGGGAAAGGAAACGTTGACAATCGTTTTGCCGAGGTTCAATCCGTAGTCTTGTGCGACTTTTATTGGGCTATGGCCATCCTCGATGACCACAAAAACTTCGCCCTGAGAATTGACGCCACTGAGTGATTCTTGTGGTTTGGAAAAACCAAGGTCGCGCAAGAAATCCAGAACATCATCGCGACGGCGGTGCTCGGCAATACGCCACAGGGCATCTGCAACCATTTTCCGAATGTCAGAGCCGTAGTCTTTGTTGAATTTATTGTAAGCCGATAATGCTTTGCGGTACTCGATGATGGCTGCATCCCAGTTTGAATTGGTTTCGTAAATCATGCCCGACATGAGATAGGGGAAGCCATCAATACGGGAGCGTGATTCGTCTTGATCGAGCTTGAGCTGATTTATGACTTCATAAGCTTTTCGGATTTCGATCTGAGCCTTTCCTGGCTCTCCAGCAGAGAAAAAAGCCATCGATGAGAAGATCGGGAGCAAAACTTTCTCGTGGTCTTCGCCTTCGTAATCGGTCATATTCTCTGCAACGGTAACGCTTGCTAAAGTTTTGCTTAAACTCAAAGTGTAGAGTTCTTCGGAACGCCGCAGAGCCCGCGCCCAGTCCTGCGCTGCTTCGCTCATGCGAATGGAGAGGTAGTTTAGCATTCCTCGTTCCATCAAAAACAGAACTTCATCTCGTTTTCTCTTTGCGACATCACTTTTTTCAAGAAGAGCCAGAGCTTGGTCAGTATCTCCGGAGGAAAGCGTTGTTCTGACCTTAGCCACTTGCTCTGTGTATGTGGCACAGCCCGCAATTGATAAGAAAAACAAGAGAGCCGCTTTTTTGTTGACCATGGATACTACTTGCTCCGGCATTGAGGCGGAATCTGCCACGAGAAAGCTTTGCCCAGAGTTGGTACCAGGTCAATGTTGGATTTGACCTCACCGAGACGAATCGTGTCAATCATGGATCCCCAACCCGTGAGGAAGGTTTTCATCTGCGCGCTCTCCCGTGCATGGCCGTGTTGGCCTCGCGGGCGCGGTGCGGGTTTCTTAGGATCTGCAGAGTCGCCCAGAACAAGCTCATCTGTCACAGCATTTTGCAGGCCATAGTTCTCACGCGCGAACGCGATCAGAAAGGGAGCGTTTTTGTGGTTGAGTCCGGCACTCTTCATTGCATCTGTTCCCTTGATGAAAACCTTGCTGAAAACGTGTTCTGTGCTGCCCGGAAGTTTAAAGTTCGACAAATTCTTCTGGGTCTGCAAAAGCCACGTCAATTCGTTTTCATCGGGCAGCGCGGCGAGATCCTTCGCCTGACTTCTGTTCCCATAAAGCATAAGAGTTCCACCTGACGTGACGATATGAGATTCCGTCACTGCTTGAAGGGGAATCATTTTGCGAACATTGAGATCTTTGGAGATTGTTGACATGCCGTGATCGCCCATAACGACCACGTTGGTTGAGGCAGGAAGCGCGGCGAAGAAGTTCCCCACCACAGCATCAACTCGTTCGTAGTGGCGAGCAACAACTTCTCGCGACTGTAAATCTCCTGCGTATTGATGTCGAAGAGCATCGATGTCTTCCAGATACAGGAAGAGCACGTCAGCTTTTGTGCTTGGCAGATAGTGTGCCCAATTCCAGTCGAAGTGACCCAGTCGATGCTCGAAGCCACGGATCAGGTGCTCGGCGCCAAACGAAGCGAGCGCGTGATCTTTGCCAGGTGAAAATATCGCACCGCATGCATCAAACTTTTTGCGCAGCTCTTCTGGAAAAGCCTTATTTGAAGAGAGTGCAGAAATATACACCTGAGGAGCGACACCCGGCAGAGGTTGAATGAAAGCCCTGAGGCTTTGCTTAGGGGTAAGCACGGTGACATCGATAAGGCCAGTTGTCGCTGATTTCTCAAAAATGCATTTGTTTTTAAGGCATGAAAAATGTTGGATCTCTGAAATCTCTTTTCCCTTGAATGTTAATTCCTCAATCAGACCACCCTCTGAATCTTTCCATGCATGGGTGAGCGGCTTGTCGTGTTTCAGACTCTGAATCTGGCTGCGTCCTAGACTTTCGCCGTACGAAAATCCTTCGCTGACCAACCTTCCAGACTCGGAATTGTCGAGCGACGGATAGGCAGCGGTGACAACCTTCAGCCCTGCGTTCTTCAACGTTGTGGCAAAGGTTTCAGTCGCAAACCGCGCATCGAAGCCACTGACCATTTTCGTGCCATTCCACTGTGAGTTAGCAAAGATTCCATGCGTTCCTGCAGTGGAGCAGGTTATTGTCGAGATGTGTGATGATGAGGTTATTGTTGGCTCATGCACGGTCAGCAGTGGATTCTTGTTTTGCAGCTGCAAAATCCACTTTAGTCCCCGCGGATGCGGATTTCTCAACTGGCTGATGATGTCCTCCAGCCCAACTTGATTCAGGCTATCGAGGCTGAGCCAAACCAATTTCGGTGAATGAGCAGGCGACCAGGCATAGCGTTGAGAAGGGAATTCGCATTGCATTGCGGGCGATAGTTGAGGAGGCGGTGTGCCTCGATCAGGTGTGATGCAAGACGTACTGAGTATCAAGGTGAAAAAAACTGTAGGCAAAACGATCCGGAGCTGCTGGCCAAACGTGCGCTGGTGCATGGGGTCTACCTTTTAAGAATCAGTTGTTTGCTTATTTTCCAAGCGCAGAACCGATAGAATTTCTAGCTGCAGCCATGAGTTCCTCTTCGCTCTTGCCTGGGCTAGAAATCATCGGATGAATGGTCATGCGAACTGTCGCAACTGCAGGGATAATCGAACCCTTTGGAAGAAGATCGTTTGCACCTTCGAGGGTGATTGGCACGATAGCGCACTGTGCTTCCGATGCGAGTCGAAATGCTCCGTTTTTGAAAGTTTGCAGAGCCCCATCTCTCGAACGTGTACCCTCTGGGAAAAATAACATAGACGTTCCACGGTCGAGATGCTCGCGAGACTTTCTGAAGCATTCGACAGCCGAGTGTCGGTCTCCGCGCTTCACGGGAACATATCCCACAGCTCTCATCGCCCAACCAAGGAAAGGAACTTTGAAGAGGGAGTCTTTTGCCAGCCAACGGAACTGCCTATTCAAAAGGAACACGGTCAGGATGTCTGCTTGACTCTGATGATTTGCAACATACACAACGGGCAGATCTTTCGGAGGAAGATTTTCCGTTCCATGAATTTCAAACGTCCACCAAGGATTGCATTTAACAATGCTTCGTGCCCAGCCTGAGGCGATGCGGTGAAGCAAGTTGCGGCGCTTATCGAGGACAATGGCCACGGGTGTCATGACGACTGTCAGTGTTGCAAAAAACACAGTGAGTAAGGGAACAATCGTCCAGACGTAGCAGGCGATAGAGTATCCTAGCCATTTGCTGCGGGTCTGCCTTTGTGCTCCGGCTTTGAGTGTGTTGTCCTGTGCAATTTGAAGGTTCATTGGCTTTTTTCCGTAAAGAGTCGGGTGATTGCGAGCGCTGCATCCGCCTTGGAGTTGAGCTCAATTTTCTTGCCCGACTTGCAAACAAGAATACCCATGTGCTGAGCACTTGCTCCGAAGGCTGCGTCGCTCCAATTCCAGTAAACACCATCGAGACTCATTTTCTCAAGCAGTGCTGTTGCCTTCGTGCTCTCCTGCGGAGAATTAGAGTTGGTGAATTTGCATGCCAATTTGAAAGGGATTTTTGACAGTGATGCGAGTTCGATGAGTTTTGGGAGCTTCTTCAATTTTAACTCGAGTTGCAGAGCATCGCTGGGAATTTTCTCAAAATGCGGGGTCTCTGGGGCGTAGTCCGAAATGGCGGCCAAGTGGAATAGAGCATCGAAGCCTTTTGTGTTGTTTTCGTTGCTCAGCCAGGAGGAAAGGTCATCGAAAAAGGGCGTGCTGTGGATTTTTAGCCCCGTACACTCCGGAAGTGATGTCTGCACAGCGCCGCACAGTCCAACGACTTCTTTGCCCTGCTCGAGGAGATGCCTGATGACTTTGCTACCCAACACTCCGGTTGAATAATTTGATAAGGCACGCGCGGAATCGATGCGCGCCAATGTGCCACCGAATGTGACCAACACCCTCTCCGCAGTCAGACCTGCATTCAATCTACGGGTACGGTTGAACCTGAAGGCGACCTCCAGTGCGAGCGCTTCGGGTAAAGGTGATTTCCACTTGCCTTCCTCGACTCGTGGCTGGATGAGTTCAACTCCTTTGTAGCTTCCCAGAAGGTCAATATTCCGGAGGAACGCAGGCGACTCGCGCAGGGAGTCGTGCATGGTCGGACAGAAAAAAACAGGCTTTTTGAGACCAAGTGCGCTTTGTATGAATGTAGTACAGGCGTCTGGGCAAATCCCCAGGGCGGCCTTTGAGATGAGGTCGGCGGTTGCTGGAAGAACCAGAACCACGTCCTCATTTGATGCTATATGCTCTGCGAGTCCGGTTGAATTGCAGACAACCGGAAAAGTGCTCGCCCATTCCAGTGCATCTTTACCGACAAATCGAAGCGCATTTTCGGTTGCGAAAACGTGAACACGTGCGCCCATGCGGCGCAGTTCACGGATGATGCGCGGTGTTTCAATTGCGGCGATGCCTCCTCCAATACAGAGCGCAACGCGGACGCCTTCGAGGCAATCGGTGTTTCGCGTGACTTCCAGGTCGTCCATTTTTTGGGGAGCAGATTCTCTATTCAAGGTCGTCCGTCCTTCTGCGCAAAAAAGTTGTAGGAGTGGTCACTGGGTGCTAGAAGCCGCCCCACATGATGGGTCGTTCTTACAGCGAGGCACAACTATGTATCATTCACAGAGAATTCTAAACAGCTCAAGCCCTGCAACGGAAGGTGGAGAGGGTATTGTTCTCGACCTGTGGTATCAGGAGCGCCACAACGATGAAATCTCACTTGGCCTGCATGTTAAGAAGGTGCTTGCCACCAAGCAGTCGCCTTTTCAGCGTGTCGATGTGATGGAAACAAGCGGTTTTGGCCGAATTCTGACTCTCGATGGTCTCATGATGGTGACCGAGCGTGACGAGTTTGTCTACCATGAAATGATCGCTCATGTGCCTTGTTTGGTTCATAAAAAGCCAGAGCGCGTGCTCGTCATTGGGGGCGGAGACGGCGGAACTTTGCGGGAAGTTTTGCGCCACGATTCAGTTAAAGAAGCAGTTCTCTGCGAGATCGACCCAGAAGTTGTTTCTCTTTCCAGGCAATACCTTCCTTTCACGGCGGTTGGGCTTAATCATCCTCGCGCTAAAGTAAATATCGCCGATGGCGTTGAGTTTGTGAAAAACTCCGCAGACCACAGTTTCGATATTGTTATCGTGGATTCCACAGATCCCATTGGCCCCGGCGTTGGATTGTTCTCTGGCGCTTTCTACAAAGAAGTTCGTCGCATTCTTAAGCCTGATGGCATCGTGATGGCTCAGTGCGAGTCGCCCTGGGAAAATGGCATCGATCTGGCGAAGGTCTACGGAAACTTGCGCGAAGTAGGTCAAGTTTGGGCCTTCTCGGGAAGTATTCCAACTTATCCGTTTGGTTTCTGGTCGTGGGCGTTCGCGAGTGCCACGGCGCATCCCTATGAAGTCATCGACATGGAGCGTGCGCGCGCTATCGAGAAGTCGACGCGCTACTATAATACGGAAATCCACAGAGGATCGTTCGCGCTTCCTAACTTCCTGAAACAGCGCCTGAAAGGTGTTGTTTCGAACGCCTGAAAGTTTTTTTTCGGAACGGTGTTGACAGCCCCCTCCGATAGGGATACACCCCGGTTCGCTCTCGATGACGCGGGGTGGAGAAGTTGGTATCTCGTCGGGCTCATAACCCGAAGGCCGCAGGTTCAAGTCCTGCCCCCGCCACCAAATCACGGTGAGCAGCGTTCTTTGAAAAGAGAAGAAAGAAGTCACAGAGTGCGGGAAGAGCCGTGCGAAGCGACAGAGTGATTCGAGCAGCAATGCTTGGAGAAGTTTGTAACGGACGCGCGGTTTTAACCAAATAACGTCAA
>Ga0194129_10000058_pt1 | contig 205997 bp, 188 predicted proteins | sample TA2KigCa35mmetaG_FD_150862 | JGI IMG/M metagenome (GOLD analysis project Ga0194129, IMG submission 150862) | Freshwater microbial communities from Lake Tanganyika, Tanzania - TA2015038 Kigoma Deep Cast 35m | ecosystem: Environmental > Aquatic > Freshwater > Lake | place: Tanzania: Lake...
CTTGGCAATGGACACCACGAGGCGGAGGTTGGCCTCGGCCATTTGGCGCTTGGCGGCTTCCGCGTCGGCAGCCAGCTCGGGACTCTCGACCCCCGCGGCAATCCGGCGGGCCAGCTCGATTTCCTGTGCCCCGCTCAGCAGCTTCTTCTGGCCGATCTCCCGCAGGTACACCCGTACGGGGTCGTCATTGGGCATCCCCTTGGAGGCAAGCGCAGTCAGCTCCTTGACCATCGTCTCGTCGCCCAGATCAAACTCTTCGTCCCCCTCCTCCGGGTCCGGAGAGAAGGTCTCGACCGGCACATCCGCGTCCAGGTCGACATCACCCGCCTCCGTCCCGGGAAGCCCGGGAAGGGCGCGGTGGGCCTCATCGGCCTCCGGTTGCAAGCGTTCGTTGGTCATCACGTCAGCGTCGGCGTTACCCATTATCCATGCCCCATACCCTGTCCGGGGACTCGCCCCGCAAGCCTGGCTTCAAATTCCTTCACCATCCTGATGGCCTCGAGGTGCTCCACCATCAGTTGATTCGCCACGTCCCGGTCCAGTCCGGATTGCGACAGGTCGTTGCGGATGCGTGTCGCCGTCCGTTCCCAGCGATCGAGATGGAGGGCGTCCATGTAATTCTGCACGACTTGCTCACCATCGTGCTCCGGCAACAGGTCCTCCCCGAAGCACAGTTCCAACAGCAACTCGTGTGCGCGCGTCCCTTCCAGGCGGGCGAGCCAGTCGGTCCAGCCCGACGTCACCTCGTCGGCCAGCAAGGTGGCCAACAGTTCCGCCGCCACTTCATCCGGCAGCATGGCCGGTGCCACCTGGCCCGCCACCCAGGGTCGCCCCTCGGGATGCAGCACCAGGTAGGCGAGCAGACCACGCCGGGCCTCCACGGCCCGCTGCCGCGCCACGGGCCGTGCCATGGCCGTCCTGCGGGCCACCACGGGGCGACCGGGCAGGAAGCGGCGCAGGTCCCGCGTCAGTGCATCCTCGGACACCGCGAGCACACGGGCTACGTCGCGGACGTAGGGCTCGGCCATGACCTGGCTGCCCAAGCTCCCGAGCAGGGGGCCCAGGCCCTCGAGCACCCGGGCGCGGCCTTCGACGCTGCGCGGGTCGTCGACCGAGGCCAGCAGCCGATCGACCCGGAACGCGACGAGGTCCGGGGCCTCATCCAGCAGATTCCTGAAGGCGTCGGCACCGAACGCGCCCACGTAGGCATCCGGATCCTTGCCCTCGGGAACCGTCAGCACCCGCAGGACGATCCCGGCGGCCCGCGCCACCTCTTCGAGGACGGCTCCGCCCCGCTCGGCAGCCTGGCGCCCGGCCTGATCCGCATCGAACGCCACCACGACGCGCTTGCCCTCGGTAAAGCGCAGCAGGCTGCGCGCCTGTTCCGGCGTCAGCGCCGTGCCCAGCACGCCCACGACCTCGCGGATGCCCGCCTGATGCAAGGCCACGGCGTCCATGTAGCCCTCGACCAACAAGGCACGGTCGGCCTGGCGGATGGCCTCCTTGGCCAGATGCAGGGCGTAGAGTTGGTGACCCTTCTGGTAGATGGGGGTCTCGGGCGAGTTCAGATACTTGGGTCCTTCGTCACCGGGCAGCAGGCGCCCACCAAACGCGACGACGGCCCCCATCTCGGTCGCGATGGGAAAGATCAGCCGGTTGCGGAACACGTCACGCCACCCGCCCCTGTCGTTGGGCCGGACGAGACCGGCCTCGACCTGTACCTCGGGATCGAAGCCCTGCCGGCGCAGCTGCACCGCAAGGGCATCCCAGGCCGCTGGTGCCGCCCCCAGGCCAAAGCGCTCGGCCGTCTCGGCCGAGAGGCCGCGCTGCTCCATGTAGTCGCGCGCGGCCTTGCCCTCGGGGGCCTCGCGCAGCTGACGCCGGAAGAACAGAGCGGCCTCACCGACCACTTCGCGCAACAGGCGCCGACGATCGCCGTCCTGGGCCGGGCGTTCCGACAACGTGATGCCGTAGCGCTCGGCCAGGTGCCGCAGCGCCGCGGGAAAGTCCATGCCCTCCTTCTTCATCAGGAAGGTGAAAACATCGCCCTTCTCCCCGCACCCGAAGCAGCGGAAGACTGGAGGATCCTCAAGCACGCTGAAGCTGGGCGTGCGCTCCCCGTGGAACGGGCACAGGCCCGACCAGCCGCGCCCGCGGCGCTTGAGGACGGTATAGGTCCCGATGACCTCGGCGATGCGCGCCGCGTCCCGCACCCTGTCCCTGTCATCCATCAAGGTGTGGAGTGTCCCATGCCCGCCTCGCCTTGGGCCAGCCTTGTCTGGCTGCCTCGCGCCAGCTCGCGGCGCAAGGTCGCAAGCTGCTCCTCAAAGGCGCGGACATCGGCCTCGAGCGCCTTGACCGCCTCAGGCGCCGGCAGCGGGGCTCCGAAGCGCATCCGTTCATAGGCCGCCGCGATGGCCCCGAAGGCCGGCGCCACCGCGGACAGCACGGGGTGACCCTGGACAGCCGCCACATGCTCCCGGGCGGATCGGGCCGATGACAGCCCATGGCCATGCCGGGCAAGGCGGGACAAGGTTCTCAGCCAGAGACGCGTGGCCCGGTAGGCCCCGGGAGATCGCGCCGTCCGTCGCAACCGCCTGAGGGCAGCCTGCTCCTCGCTGAAAAACCAGCCGGCAAGCAGGGCAAGGCCGCCCAAGCCCGCCAGCAGGAACCAGAAGCGATGTCCCAGGCGGTCGTAGACCGCGCCGATGGCCGAGAGCAGGGGCGGCGGGCCGCCATCGACGACAAAGGTCAGCGGGCCGGACCAGCCCGGCGTCGGATCGAAGGGCACCCAGCCCACCCCTGTCAGGAACACCTCGACCCAGGCGTGGGCATCGTTGCCACGCACCTCGTGGAACCCCGTCAGCAGGTTGTGCCGGCCCGGGGCGTAGCCCGTCACCAGCCGTGTCGGGACACCCAGCGTCCGGCCCATCACCGCCAGCGAAGTCGCGAACTGCTCGCACGTCCCGCGGCGCACGTCGAACAGGAACGCATCCACGTGGTCCCTGCCCGCCGGTATCCTCGGGGCGTCGCTATCGTAGGCATAGGTGGCTTGCAGGCGACGCGTCAGGTTCCGTATCTGCGCGTAAGGCGGCGCTGCGGTCCCCCCTGCCCATTCCCGCGCCCGTGCGGCCACGCGACCGGGCAGGCCCTCCGGCAGCCCCAGCCACGAGACGTACTGGAGCTTCAGCTTGGGGGTCAGGGGGTTGGCCCCGGCCAGCGAGGCCTCCTGCCACGCGACCCGCTCGTGACGCACGGAATAGTAAAGCCCGTCAGGCAAAGGCACCGGGCTGCGGTAGGCCCCCTGGTCGTCCCGGAAGAGGACCGGCGTCGGGAAGTACAGTTCGGCCGCGAACCCCGGCAGCAGCACCAGATTGCTCTGCGTTGCCTCGACATAGACACTCAGCAGATCCGGTCGGCCCGCCCCGATCATCGAGACAGGCAGGCGCCACGGCTGACTCGCCAGCGTCAGGGTCTCGACCCTGTCCGGATGCGACAGCTGCCACGAACTGCCGTCGTACGTGTCGTAGGCCATGCCGCGCAGGTACTGGGGGCCGCCCGAGCGTACCTTGAGCACCACTTCATCGGGCAGGTCGCCCCGGTGATTGAGATCCAGGCGCTCCGAGAATCCGTAGTAGCTGCCGCCACCGCCGCCGCCGGATCCGCCCGAACCACCGCCGCCGCCCCCGTCCGGCCCCGTGATGCGCCCGGACATGGGGCCCTTGATATCCATCATCCGGCTCATCGGCAACTGCGTCAGGAATCCGCCCTTGCCGCGAGGCACCAGCCCGAAGACCACGCCCGAGGCGACGATCAACGCCACGGCCCCCGAGGCGACGGCCCTGAGGTTGAGGCGTCCGAGCGGTAAAGCCGGAAATTCCAAGAGAGTATCCAGGTGCGAACAGGCGACAAAGGCGACGGTCGCCGCCAGCAGCACGGGCAACAACAAGAGGTCCCGCGACACGCTGGCCGTCACCACGAGCAGGATGGCACCGACCAGCTGGGCAATGCGCAGGTTGTGCCGCCGCGGCAAGTCGAAGCTGTTGAGGACCTGCAGCCAGAGCAGCAGGTTGGCGAGCGGCAGGCGGGCATCCGGCGAGGACAGGAAGAGCGTTCGCAGGTAGTCGTACAGCAGGTAGAGCATACCGACGGCAAGAAAGGCCTTGACCAGCCAGTTACGCCCGCGGAACCAGTGGCTGAACCAGCTGCCGGCGGCCGTCAGGAGCCATGCCAGCAACTGTGCGGGATCCGGTGTCACGAGGGCCATGCCGCAGATACCCGTCGTCACGAGGCAGAACGTCGCCAGCCGCAAGGGGCCCAGCGGATCGTCCACATGAATCAGGGCGGCAAGCCCTCGCCGCTGCAAGGCTTCGCGTGCGATCATCCGCGCAGCTCCGCCAAGGCCTGGCCCGGGTCTGATCCGACGGGACACCCCACGGCCCCCGCCGGGACGCTCTCGTCCGCGCGCCCCACATGGACCCAGGCCGAGGCCAGCGCCCCCCACCCCGCGGCACGACGCGCCACGACGACGACACCGGCAGGGTCGATCCGGCTGAGCATCGGTGCCAGCGAGGCATCCCCGGGCTCGAGTTCGGCCAGCCTGTCGAGCAGGTCGAAAAGGTCTCCCTCGAGGATGCCCTCGGGCAGAAGCAGCCGGGTGAAGATGCCCTGGGCGTTCCAATGCGCCAGCAACGAGGCCGCGACCTCGAGCGCATGCTCGAAGGTGTCGGCCTCGTGGCCCGCGAGGTCCAGAATCAGGCAGGCCCCACCCGAAGGCGCGAGGCCCTCTGTCTCCTTGACCACCAATCGATTGCGCCGGGCCGTGCCTCGCCAGTGGATGGCCCGAAGGGGATCGCCGGGCCGGTAGTCCCGGGTCCCGCGGACGAGCTCACCCTCGGGCACGGTGCGGGCCTGCGGATGGTCGTCCCCCGTTGCGCCGGCAGCCCGGAACCACGGCAGGCGGCGCAGGGGATGAATCCGGGGCACGACGCGGACGGGCAGGACGGATACGGCCTTGCGGCGCCAGAACATGAAGCCCAGCACGGAGGCCTGGACCCATACGGCGGGGGGATCATGAAGGCCGCGCCGCGGTGCGGGCAGAGCCAGTTCGACCGTGGCCTCGCCACGCGGGGGCAGCTCGGGCAGGAGCACGCAGGACCAGGTCAGCGGCCGAACCCTGAAGAGAAACCCGGGCCCACGGACGACGGGGCCGACCGGCGGCCCCCCCACGGCCAGGAACCATCGCGGCCAGCGCCCCGGATGGCGCAGGCGCACCTGGCAGGTCAGGGCCCCTCCCCGCATGGCGCGGCCCTCATGGAGAACGTCGGCCCGCACCCCGCTCAGCGCCCAGAGGCTTCCGGCCAGCGAGAGCACGAGCGACCCCAGGAACAACCCGCCCAGCACGAAGAGCCATCCGGCCTGGACATTGACGGCCGACAAGAGGGTGGCGAGGGCCACCAAGGCAAGGACGAGGGCGCGCGCCGTCACCGGGATGCCCTGCTGCGGCTCAGAGCGGTACCGCCACGGCCGTCAGCAGGTCGTCCAGAACCTCCTGACGCACGGCGCGGCCGGAGCGCCCCGAAAGCACCAGCCGGTGGTTCAGGCAAAGCGGCGCCATGGTCGTTAGGTCGCCCGGCACGACGTGGTCACGGCCTTCAAGCAAGGCCCTGGCCTGTGCCAGCCTTTGCCACACGAGGCCGCCCCGGGGGCTGACGCCCAGCAGGACCCTGGGGTGGTCGCGCGTGGCACCCAGCACCCGGACGACATACGTCTGCAACGACGGATCGATATGAACCGCCCGGACCTGTTCCTGCCAGCCCAACAGGGTCTCGAGGCCCACGGGCTCGGCCAGTGTCGGCTGCTCCTGGCGCGCCCAGACGCCGGACAACAGGCGCACCTCGTCCTCGGGCGCGGGATAGCCCAGCGTCAAGCTGAGCGCAAAGCGATCGAGCTGGGCCTCCGGCAGGGGAAAGGTGCCCTGGAACTCGACGGGGTTCTGCGTCGCGACCACCAGGAACGGTCGCGGCAGGGGATGCCGGACGCCATCGACGGTGACGGCCCCCTCCTCCATGGCCTCGAGCAGGGCGGCCTGGGTCCTCGGGGAGGCGCGGTTGATCTCGTCGGCCAGGAGAATGTTCGCGAAGACGGGCCCCGGCATGAACCGGAAGGTGCCTTCGGCCGGCTGGAAGACATGCGTGCCCGTGATGTCCGACGGCATCAGGTCCGGGCTGGACTGGACACGCTTGAACTCACCGCCTACGACCTGGGCCAGGGTCCGGGCAATCAAGGTCTTGCCGACGCCGGGCACGTCCTCGAGCAGGATGTGCCCCCCGGCAAGCAGGGCCGCCACGACATGGGCCAGTGCCTCGTCGTGGCCCACGACAGCGGGCCTCAGGGCCTCCAGGACACGACGGGGAGAAGAAGTCGAGGACGTGCCTGCGGCGGAGGACTGCATGGGCGATCCGTTCCCTGCCCTCCGGGTCGGTAAACCGGGGCTAGAGGGGCGTCCGCCCGACGCACGATGCCGAGACGACGCCGTCACCGCCACCGACCTGCAACGTCACGCTGCTGGCGGGCGACCAGCGCAAGCCAGCCCAGGCGGACCTGCCGTTCCAGTCAGCGAGCAGGCGCACATCGGGCAAACCGAGGGGCAAGGCGACTGCATGTTCGAGTCCGGCCATGGGTCCCGGCCACCACGGGGCCGCAGCCTGGCCCGGACGCCACGGGTCGCCCGTGGCCCATCCCAATGTCAGCCGCGTCGCCCCGAGCACGCGCGTGCCCACCGCATAAGCCGTGCCCATGCCGTAGCGCGTGCCGTCGAGGCCGACGAGGCCGTTGGCCGACAGCGGATCGAAGACGCCCACTGCCAGGCTCCAGCCTCCCGGCGACCAAGGCGCGCGCAGCTTGAGGTGGCTGGTCCGATGGACAGCCCCTGCGGGGAGTGCCGGCACGAGGGGATCTATCCAGCCCGGCACCTGCAACATCCCGATCCCGACCTCGAGCCACGACCACAGGGGCACGCAAAGCACCAGATGTCGATTGACCCGCTGGGTCACGGCGTAGCGCAGCGGCGGATCGGAGCCCTCTTGCCAGGCCAGCCCAAGGGCGAGATCCGGGCGGACCTCGGCCGTCGGCACGCGCAGCAAGCCTGTCCAACCCGCCAAGGCCATCCCGTCCTGGTCGGGAACGTTCACACCCGGTTCCGGGCCAATCGGACCCGCAAGGCCTCGCCGACCCGCTCCAGGGGCGCTGACGCGGTCGCCTCGCGCGCGGCCGCCAGCAGGGGCATGCCCGCTGCAGCCTCGGCCGACCACGCCGAGGCAAAGGTACCGTCGCGAATCTCGGCCAACAGGCGCTCCATGGCCTCGCGAACGGGCGCACGGGCATACTGCTCCCGCGCCCTTAGCGCACCGAATTCGGCCGTGTTGCTGATCTGCCGGGCCATGCCGCCCAGGCCCCCCTCGTGCAACAGGTCGACGACCAGCTTCAGCTCATGCAGGCACGAGAAGTAAGCCACGTCTTCGGGATAGCCGGCCTCGACCAGCACCGAGAAGGCCTCGCGCACGAGCGTCTCGACGCCACCGACCAACACGGCCTGCTCCGCGAACAGGTCGACCTCGGTCTCTTGGGCGACAGTGCCCCAGTGCAGCCCCGCCCGATGGGCCCCCAGGGCGCGGGCATAGGCCTCGGCACGCGGTCGCGCCCTGCCGGTGGCGTCATGGTGGACGGCAAGGAAAGCCGGGATGCCACCGCCCGCCACGTAGGCATCACGCACTGCCCGGCCCTGACCCATCGGCGCCACGAGCAGCGCATCGAGATCCCCGCGCCATGCCCCGGAGGCATAGCGGTAGGCATAGCCATGGGCCAGCACGACGGCCACGCCGGGCTCGAGCAGGTCCGAAACCTGAGCGAGCACGGCAGGGATGACTTCGTCCGGCACCATCAAGGCCACCATCGAGGCACTCTGGACGGCCTCTCGGACGTCGCCCGGCACGAAGCCATCGTCCCGGGCCAGTTCGGCCCGACGAGCCCCCGCGTGCAACCCGACCCGTACCGCGGCACCACTGTCCCTCAGGTTGAGGGCATGGGCCCTGCCTTGGGCCCCGTAGCCGAGGACCGCCACCGCACCTTCGCCCCACACCGCAAGAAGCCCGTCACCTGTCATCGGGGGCCATGGTAGCATCGCCCATCCCATGCCGATGGATGTCCCCGTCCCGCAGGCGGTCGTCCTGCAGGACAGGCTGCTCGCCCTGGGCTATGAGGATGTCCGGATCCAGGTCGACGGGACGCGCTGGCTCGTGGCCTGGATGGACCGCCGCCACGCCGATCCCCGCCAGGCCCTTGCGGAAGTCGCGGACGTGCTGGACCGGACGCTCCCCGACGAGGCGACGTGGGTGCTGGCGCCCATGCTCTTGGGTCAGGTCCCCTGCGCCGTCTCGACGACGGCGGGATCGTGGCGCGCGTCCCGCCGACACGGGCAAGGTGCCTCGTGGCACATCCTGGGCCCCCTCGAGCCACCGGCAGCCGCGCCGCATGACGGCCAGCCGTGGTGGCGCCCGGACCTGTCCGTCCACCCGACGGTCCGCTTCAATCCCTACGTCGTCACGCCCCTGTTGCGCGTCGAGGGCACGGTCCCCATCGCCCCGGGCACATGGATCGAAGGGCGCGCTCAGGTGCCGCTGGATGGCAGCCCGCCGGACCCGATCCGAGGCCTTCTGGGCTGGCAGAAACGCGATCTCGGGCCATGGCTGGTCGTCGCGTGGCTGGCGAGCGGCGGGCCCGCCGGCGTGCTGGGCGACACCTGGCAACCCCACGCCGGGGTCGAAGCCGGATGGGACGCGTGGGGCGGCGTCCTTGCGCTGCGGGGGCGCGTCGGGCAAGAGCTGCTTGCCGGACGCCGGCAAGAGCTGCGGGCCTGGGGCGAAACCTATCTGCCTGGCACGGGCCTGACGCTCAAGGCAGGGTGGGGCCGCTTTCCCCTGGGGGACAGCGCACCTTTCGGGGCGGTCCGACGGACCTTCGCGCGAGGCTGGATCGAGGCCGCCGCTGCGCGATCAGACCAGCACGGGACCAGCCTGACGCTGGGCATCGGTCTGGATATGGGTCCCCGCCCGGCCGACGCCCCGCGCCCGGTCCGCGTGCGCTGGCCAGGCATGTTCACCTACACCTACGCGGCAACGGGGTACTTGGCCGCCAACGGGTTCGCGCCGGCACCGGGCCTCGGCGACGTGCGCCAGCGGATGGCCGCGGCGTGGCTACGGGAGCGCCTCGACGCGCCGGACTAGTTGCCGGTGTTGCGCAGGATGCCGTAGAGGACCGCAGCCGAGTTCAGGCTCTGGCCGACAATCTGGGCCACCTGGGTCCAGATCGTCAGCGGATCCCTGAGCTCGATGCGCTCGGGCAGCACCAGCGTATCGCCGGGGCCGACCTCGGAATCCATCAGGCCACGCGACAGCAGGAACCAGCCCTCGCGATAGGTGGGCAGGGCGTGCACCCGGCCATCGGCCCGCACGGCATACATGTTGTCGAGGTCGGCCATCGCCGTGGCGCCGCCGGCAATCCGCAGCAACTCACGCACGGGCACGCCGGGCCTGTAGGTGACGGCCGACGGCGTATAGACGGCACCAATGACGGTCATCGTCTCGTTCGGTAGCGGCACGACCAGCTCGTCGCCATCCTCGAGCAGCAGGTCATTGCCCTCACTGCGCATCTTGCCGGGGTCGTCGAGCTTTACGACGACGCGCCCCGAGACGTCCTGGGCCCGAAGGGCCGCGACCAGGGCCTGCTTGGCCGCCTGCGCCGCCACTGCCGACTGGCCGCCCGATGCGGCCTTGCCGGCCTCTGCGGCCAACTCGGCCTCGAGCTTGCGCGTGAGGTTGTCCAACTGCGTCCGTTGCACCTTGCGGACCATCTCGCGCGTGAAGACCGCGCCGGGCAGGAACGCCCGGCTGCGGTAGCCCCCGGCCCGTTCGATCAGAGACGCCAAAGTATCCCCCTCGAGCAGGGTGTAAGCGCCCGGCTGAGCGACCTCACCCCGAACCACCACGTTGCGCAGACCGCGGAAGTTCTCGACCTGCTTGATGCGCAAGGCATCGTCCCGCAGGACGGGCACGTCGACCTCGGTGCCCCTGCGCGAAACCGCGAGGCCGGGCCGCACCGTGACACGCTCGCTGACGAGGCCATTACCCTCGACGCGTCGACGCGTCAGCTCGGCCGCGAGCTGGTCGGCCTCTGGCGCGAGGCCACCCGCGGCCTCGATGAGCTGCGACATCCGCATGCCCGGATAAACCCTGTAGGTGCCCGGCCGCAGCACGGCACCGGCGACGGTGGCCTGAGGCTCGCGCTCGAAGGCCTCACGGGGATAGACCGTCAGGACGTCCCGGGCCTCGAGCACCACATCGTGTGCCGGATCCCGCTCGAGCGCCTTGCCCAGGTCGAACGACAGCACTTCACGGTGGCGATCGCGTCCCCGCTCACGTTCGACGAGGGCATGGCCCAACCAGGCGTCAGGCTTGAGCAGGCCGGGCGCACCCAGGACCTCGGAGGCGCGCATGCCCGACGTCCACGCCCGCGGGCCGGGCCGGTAGACATGGCCGCGCAGGTCCACGCCGTTGGCAAGTTCGGTCGCACTGGCCTGAACCACGACGACATCGCCATCGCGGGCCGGCATGGAACGGTCGGCATCACGCGTGAGATCCAGGGTCCTGACCTCGCGGCCGTCCCCACGACCGGAGCGCAGCAGCGAAACTCCGGGCAGGAAGCCCCCGGGCAAGGCACCACCCGCGAGGGCCAGCGCCCTGCCGAGCGTCTCGCCCGGCAGCATCTCGTAGATGGCCGGCTCCCGCACCTCACCGGCCACCGCGACCGTCGGCCCGGACTCGGGCACGAAGACGGTGTCACCGGGCAACAGGCGCACATCGGCCCCCAGGCCCTCCAGCAAGAGCCCATAGAGGTCGACCGTCGCCACCTTGCGCCCGCTGCGCTGGATCTGGATGCGCCGCAACGAGCCGGCCTTCTGGACGCCGCCGGCCCGCTGGAGCAGGCCCAGCATCGACGTCACGGCCGGCACCGCATGCAGGCCGGGCTGTTGCACGCGCCCCGCCAGCACGACGGAGATCTGCCGCAGTCGACCGAGTCGCAGCTTGATGGCCGCACCACGAGCGCGCTTGCGCAGCGCCTGCTCGGCCGCCTGCATCGTCAGCCCAGCCAAAACCACGGGCCCAGATCCCGGCAGGAACACCGAACCATCTCTGGCAATGACGGAGTCGAGCGGCGCCGCCAGCATGGGCACGTCAAGGATGATCTGGTCGCCGGGGCCCAAGGGGTAATCTTCGGGCACATCGGCCTCGCTGACGACACCGGACGACGCCGGCTGGGCCAGGGCACGGAAGCCGTACTGACGCAGAGGCCTGTCCATGCCCTGCGACATGTAGCGCTCGACCGGCGACAGAGGCTCGGGCGTCGCCTCGGGGGTGGGAACAGGCGCAGGCGCTGGCCCGACGACGTTCGCCGGTGCGACAACGGGCTGAAGACCTGGCCCCGCCACCGCCGGGCCACGCAGGACCGCGTCCTCGACCGCCCAGGAGGGCATGGCGACCGACAGCGCCATCAGGCAAGCCGCAGGCCAGCGCCAGCTCAAGCCGACACCACCCCGGACACGCTGGCCTTGAGGACCTCAAGGCAATCCAGCCGCTCCCAAGGCCTGTCGCCGGGACGATCCCCGAAGTGGCCGTAGGTCGCCGTCGGGCGATAGAGGGGTCGCCTGAGGTCAAAGGCACGAATGATGCCGGCAGGACGGAGGTCGAAGACCTCGGCCACGGCCCGCTCGATGAGCGCCTCGTCCACGACGGCTGTCCCGAAGGTCTCGACAGAAACCGAGACCGGACGCGCCTTGCCGATGGCGTAGCTGACCTGAATCTCGCAACGGCGCGCGAGGCCCGCCGCCACGACATGGCGCGCCACATGGCGCGCGGCGTAAGCGCCGGAGCGATCGACCTTGGTGGGATCCTTGCCCGAGAACGCCCCACCCCCATGGCGGGCGTAGCCGCCATAGGTATCGACGATGATCTTGCGCCCCGTCAGGCCGGCATCGCCCTGGGGACCGCCCGTGACGAAACGCCCGGAGGGATTGACGAGGATGCGCGTCTCTCCCGTCATCAGATCACCCGACACGACGGGCGCGATGACGTGCGTACGCACGGCCTCCTCGATCTCGCCCAGCGTCACGCCCTCGTCATGCTGCGTCGAAAGCAGAATGGTATCGACGGCCACCGGACGGTCGCCCTCATAGGCCAACGTGACTTGCGTCTTGCCGTCCGGGCGCAGCCACGGCAGCAAGCCCGACTTGCGCACCTCGGTCAGGCGCATCGCCAGACGATGGGCCAGGTCGATGGGCAACGGCATGCCGTCGGGCGTCTCGTCGCACGCATAACCGAAGACCAAGCCCTGATCGCCGGCGCCGATGGCGTCGATCGCAGCGTCCCGCTCTCGCTCGGACAGGCCGCCCCGGACCTCCCAAGACCGATCGACGGCTGCCGCGATGTCGGGCGACTGCTGGTCGAGCGCAACCAGAACGGCACACGAGGCCGCATCAATCCCGTAACGCGCGTCCGTGTAGCCAACATCGCGCAGGACCTTGCGAACGAGCGACGGGATGTCGAGTTGGGCCTGGGTCGAGATCTCGCCCGTGACCAGGATGAAGCCGGTGTTGGCCACCGTTTCGCAAGCGACACGCCCCAAGGGGTCCTGGGCAAGTACCGCGTCGAGCACGGTATCCGAGATTTGGTCGCACAGTTTGTCCGGGTGACCCTCGGTCACGGACTCCGATGTGAACAGTCGACGTCTTGGGGTGCCCAACTCAGGCCTCCTGCAGGGGATTGCCCGACCGCCAGACGTGGCGCGGCGACCCTGAAACTGAGAACAGGTGCAATTGCTCATCGTAGCCCGCACGCGCGGGCAGCGTCAACGCGATCCCTGCAGGCGAAGCACCAGCAGCACGGTCCGCAAGAGAATGGACACGTCGAGCAGCAGCGACCACGTCGCCGCGTACTGCAAGTCGAGGTCCACCATCTCGCGGAAACTCGTCCCGCCCCGGCGGTCCGAGACCTGCCAGGTCCCGGTGGCGCCCGGCATCACCCGAAGGCGCTCCAGATCCCGGTCGGCGTAGTCGTCGACCTCGGAGGGCAAGGGAGGACGCGGACCCACGAGCGACATGTCCCCGGCCAGAATATTGAATAGCTGGGGGAACTCGTCGAGGCTGGACCGGCGCAGAAAAAGCCCTACGCGCGTCACCCGGGGATCTTCCTTCATCTTGAAGATGGGCCCGTCCGCAATCTCGTTGCGGGACGCGAGCGCAGCACGCATTGCCTCGGCATCGACGACCATGGTGCGGAACTTCAGAATCCGGAACCGGCGGCCGTTCCAACCCACACGCTCCTGCGTGAAGAACACCGGGCCCGGTGAATCCCACCGAATCGCCAAGGACACCACCGCAAAGACCGGCAACATCACGGCCAAACCGACGACGGCACCCAAGATGTCGAGCAAGCGCTTGACGACGCCCCCGGCACCCACGAGGGACGGGTGCCGCGCCACACCCATCGAGGCGAGCCGATCTTCCCAAGACCGCCGACCAAGCAGGCCAGCGGTGCCGGAAACCACCCGCAGATGGCTGGGGCGTACGCTGCCAGTCTTGGAAGGGAAGGTGCGGTTAGGCATTGAATCAGGGAAAAGTCGCGAGAGCGGCAGCTGAACCAAGGGGATCAGGCCGCCGCCCCGCAGGTTCTCTGCCTAGTTGCCGCCGCCCAGGCTGGAGTTCGGGGCTGCGGTAGGCTTAGCGGTCGGCGCAGCGGTCGGCGCAACGGTCGGCGCAACGGTCGGCGCAACGGTCGGCGCAACGGTCGGCGCAGCCGGCGCCGGGGTCGGATTGCTTGCGGTGGTATTACCGCCGGGGCAGGCGGTAGTCACGGCAACGACGGCAGCGAGGGGCAGGAGTTTCTTCACGGGAGATTCCTTACATCAGAAGTCGGAGAGGGACTGTTTCACTGTATCAGAATCACGACCGAGCCATGGTTCATCGGTCACATCCGCAATGTATCCGCCAACGCTTTCAGGCCCGCTTACATTGGCGCAACAGCTTGATGAATGCCGCAAACGCCATGAAATACAAACCTTTCATCCACAAGAAAGCCCTCCCATACAAAAAGGCCAATATCCCTAAACGCGCCGGGAGCATGCTCTAGTTGTCAGTCAGGAAGACCGACGGGACAGGATGCCAACGAGCCCCGCGCGAGGGGCGGCCCACGAGGCAACGGCCTTCTCCCCGCCGGCAGCAAGAAGGGCTCCCCGCAAGGTGGGCCCTTCGGTGCTTTGGGCCCCGGCTCTCCGTGGAGACGAACACTCCAAGGAGACCGTGCGACAAATCACCTGACGGACGCCCCCTCGCGTGCTAAAGTCGGGCTGTGGGCGGCTTGCGCATCGTCGAGCTCGAGATCGACAACTTCAAGACGTTCCGGCAGGAGCGGATTCGCCTCCTGCCGGGCTTTACGGCCATCACCGGCCCCAACGGATCCGGCAAGAGCAACATTCTCGACGCGCTGATGTTCTGCCTTGGCCTGGGCAACGCCCGGACCCTTCGCGCAGCCAACAGCACGGGCTTCATCAATGGCGCCTCGAGCCGCCGCGAGGCCCGTGTGACCGTGCGCTTCGGGCACGAGGACGGGTCCCCGGCCTTCGAGGTGGCGCGCCGCGTGCGCGAGCGCAAGTCCCCCGACGGCGGCGAACCCACGGCCGACAACACCTACTACCTGGACGGCAAGGCTTCGACCCTGTCGGACATCCACGAGTTGCTGGGCCGACATCACATCAGCCCGCAGGGCTTCAACGTCGTCATGCAGATGGACGTCATGGGCATCATCAAGATGACGCCCCATGAGCGCCGCCGCATCATCGACGACCTGGCCGGGGTGGCGGACTTCGACAGCCGCATCGACATGGCGGCCAAGGAGTTGCAGACGGTCGCCGAGCAGGAGGACCGCACCGTCTTCCTGCTCTCCGAACTGCAAGCCCGGCTGGCCTCCCTGCGCAGCCAGCGCGACAAGGCCGTCGAGTTCCTCGACCTGCAGGAACGCTTGCGTCAGATGGATCGCGACCTCAAGGCCGGTCGCTGGTGGGAGCTCCAGCATCAGGTCAACCTCCAGGACGGCACGGTCCAGCAGGGACGCTTGCGCCGCCGCGAGGCCGACGAAGCCCTGCGCACCGCCGTATCGGCACTCGGGGTCGCCCGCGAAGAAGAACAGCGCCTTGCCGAGCGCCTCCACCGCGAGGGCGGGGCGCGCTTCCAGGCTCTGGAAGACCAGCTGCTCGAAACGTCGGGCGAACGCGAGCGCGTTCGCCTCGAAGGTCGCGACGCCCATCGTCGCGCGGATGAGCTGGATCACTTGGCCGTCCGGGCCGACGATCGCCGCAGGGACCTTGAATCGGAGGGCGCTGCCCTCGACCTCGAGATGGCGCAGGTCCGCGCGCGCATCACCGAAGTGGCAGCACGGGCCGACGGCCACCGGCAGCGCCGGGAAGCCTTGCAGGCCGAACTCGATCAACTGATGACGGGGCGACAGGACCTTGTGGCCGCGCGGCAGGACCTTGTGGCGCGCAAGGAAGCCACCGAGAAGCAGATGAGCGACTTGCAGGTCAGCCAGATGCGTGCCCAGTTCGAGCAACAGCAAGTCGAGGACCGCGTCGAGGATGCCCGCGGCCGCCGCAAGGACCTGGCCGAGCAGGTCCGGGATCTGGGCAAGGAAGTGGATCAATTGGCAGCGCAGGCTGCCGAGGCCGCCAAGCAGGCGGAGGCGGCGCGCGCCGACGAGCAACGGGCCCATCAGAACGTCACCAGCCTCAAGCAGACGCTGGAGGCGGCGGAAGAGGCGCTCCGCGCGGCCCACAAGGAGGCCTCCAAGGTCTCGGGCCTGTTGCAGGCACAGGAAGCCAGCCTGGGTCCCGCCGTCGAGTACGTGCTGGGCCAGAACATGCCGGGCGTGCTGGGCACGCTGTCGATGCTGGGCGAGGCCGATCCAGCCTTTGCGCGCGCCCTGCAGGAGGCCGCGGGCGGCCGCATGCGCAACATCGTCGTCACGGACGATGGCGTGGCCGCACAGATCGGTCGTCTGCTTCACCAGCGGGAGGGCGGACGCGTGACGTGCTTGCCCCTGAACAAGCTGGCTCCTCCCAGGCAGCTCTCCAAGGTCAGCCTCGAGGGCTGTCTCGGGTACGCCATCGACAAGATTTCCTTTGCGCCCGAACATCACCCGGCCTTCGCGCTGGCGCTGGGCGAGACCTTGATCTTCGAGACCATGACCGCGGCCCGCCCCCACATCGGCCGCTACCGCATGGTCACGCTCGATGGCGACGTCCTGGAGCGAACGGGCGCCATGAGTGTCGGGCGCTCGAAACAGGCACCCGCGATGTTCCTTGCCAATCTTCGTCAGGAGCACGAGCAGCGTCAGGTCGCGTTGCGCAACGCATCGCAGCGGGTGCAGAACAACCAAAGCGCCTTGCAGGCCATGCAGACCGGCCAGGTCCGTGCCGAAGCCCGAAAGCGCGAGGCCGAGGACACGGCAGCCCAGGCCGAGCGGCAACGTGCCGCCCTGAACGACGACTTGCAGCGCCGCGCCGAAGAGCTGCAGCGGCTTGACCAGGAACTCAAGGCCGATCAGAAGCGCATGGCGGAACTCGGTCGCGAGGCCGAACGCCTGATCGAGGCAGGCCTGCCGCTGGAGGAGACCTACAACAACCTCGAGCTCGCATTGTCCGATCTGGACGACAGCCTCGGCGACGGTCGGGCGGAAGAACTGCGACACCAGGCCAGCGAAGCCCAATGGGCCCAGCAGGATGCCGAGACCGAGGCGCAGAAGGATCGCTTGACGTTGGAAAGTCGCGAAGGCGCACGCGAGACCAACCGCCAGGCCGCGACCGAGCAGGCCGAGCTGAGTGTCCGGAACCGCAAGGAAGCCGAGGCCTCACGCCGGACTTCCGCCCATGCCGACGAGCAGGTCGCCGAGTTGGCGGCGCGCATCGAGGAGCTGACGCGGGCCCGCGAAGAAGCGCGCAAGGGCCTCGAAGCACTGGTCGAGGCGCGGAACGTGGCCACGGCGACCCGAGTCCAGGCCGAGAGCACCGTCAGTATCCGCGAACGGGACATCAGCCTGCTGGAGGATGCCGTCCGCCAGGGCGAGAGCCGGCTGGCCGAATTGCGCACGCAATGGCAGGGCCTCGAAAACGAGCTCTGGGAAGAGGACATTCCTCTGCCGACGGAAGCCCCTCTGCTCTCCGTCCATGACCTCGACGTGTCGCGCAAGAAGGTCGAGCATCGCCTCGCGGCGCTCGGGCCGGTCAACCAGTTGGCCGTGGAGCAATATGCCCGCGAGGAAGAAGAGGCGCGCTCCCTCGACGGCCGCCTGGCCGCCCTGCGCACGGAGCGCCAAGGCATCGAGGACCGGATCGCGGAGATCTCCGTCCAGAAGCGCGCCGTCTTCGTGACGGCCTTCGACCAGATTCGCGGCTTCTTTGCCGAAATTTTCGGGGAGCTGGCCGGGGGCTACGGAGAGCTTTCGCTCGAGCGCCCGGAAGACCCCTTCGCGGGAGGCCTCATCATCACGGCCCAACCCCCGGGCAGTGCCATCGCGCGTCTTGACGCGATGAGCGGGGGACAGAAGTCCCTTACGGCCCTTGCCTTCCTGTTCTCGGTCCAGCGGACGCAGCCGGCGCCCTTCTACGCGCTTGACGAGGTCGACCAGGCGTTGGACGGCGTCAATGTCGACCGCCTGGGCCAGATGATGCGACGCCAGTCCGAGCTTGCCCAGATGGTCGTCATCTCGCACCGCAAGCCCATGATCGGCCATTCGGACCAAGGCGTGGGCGTCTACCTGGGTTCGGACAAGACCACGCGCGTCCGCAGCATCATCTGGGACACCACCCGGGCGGCCGGCGCATGACCGAGGATCTCATGCCGGAAGCGGGCGACCTGCCCGAGATGCCCCGCGGTGTCGACGACAACCCGGGCATCGAGATCCTGCTTGGCATGGCCCAGAGGGGCGAGCTGGACCCGTGGGATGTCGACATCATCACGGCGACCGACCAGGTCCTTGCCAAGCTGGATGCCACCGACCGCCAGGACCTGCGCTCGTGCGGCAAGGCGCTGCACTGCGCCACGGTCATGCTTCGCCTGAAGGCACAAGCCATCCGCAACGATCTGGAAAACTGGCTCGCACCACCCTCCGATGACGACGACTGGTTCGACGGAACGGAAGCTTTCGAGCAGGGCGAGGGAGACGGCCCCATCATCATCGACATGACGCTGCTGCGTCGCGCGGGCTTCCGCCAGCCACGCAGGCGCAAGGTGACGCTGGGAGAGCTCATCGCGGAGCTCCGGCGCCTCGAGGCCGAGGAGCTTCCCGAGCCGGCGAAGCCCGGCACGCTCAGACGGATGCGGAGGGCTGACATCAAGGCCCGGACCGTAGGTCTCGTCCACGACGAGGACCTCGATGGCGACGCCAAGCGCCTGGCCGAGCGACTCGCCGACCAATTCACGTTGCAGCCGGAGATCTCGTTCCGCGGCCTCGCCACGGACCACAAGGAAACACCGTCTCTCTTCCTCGCCCTGATGTTCCTGGCCCACTGGGGCGTGGTCGAGGTCGGACAGCGGGAACCCTATGCCGACCTGACCATCCTCGCCCAAGAAGAGCGCCCGGAAAGCCATGGCCAAGAGGCCGCCGCCTAAGCCGGCCCACGGCCAGGGGCCGCTGCAGGCAATGCTCGAGGCCGCGCTCTTCACGACGGCCCAGCCCCTGCCGCTCGAAGCCCTGTGCGAGCTGCTCGACATCTCGCGCAAGGCTTGCCTCGAAGGCTTGGTCGCGCTGGTGCAGCGACACGAGACCAACGCCGACAGCGGTCTTGAAGTCGCCCGGTCCGAAGAGGGCTGGATCATGCAGGTCAAGGGTGCTTACCAGCCAGTCGTGGATCGCCTGTTGCCGAGCGACCTCGCCCAAGCGGTACTGAAGACCCTGACCTTCATCGCGATGCGTCAGCCGGTCCTACAGCGTGATGTGGTCGAGGTGCGAGGATCTGGCGCCTATGACCACGTCCGGGACCTGGTCGAACGCGGACTCGTCCGGAAAACGCCACAGGGAAATAGCTCCCTGTTGGAACTGGGGCCTCGCTTCGGGGACTACTTCAGGATAGACAAGGACAAGCTCGCGCAGATCCAGGGCCAGACCATACTGCATTGGCCGACACCGGACGAAACCGCGCCTGCAACCGAAGAGCTCCCGCCCGAAGCGCCGGAAGCCCCCTGACCTCAGCTGGCGCGCCGCGCCGCGCGGGCCAAGCGACCGGCGCAAGGCTCCCGGCGAGCCGGCACGAGCGCCACTGGGGCAAGTTCGAGACGGCAATGGCCCCCGAACACCGCTTGCACGGCGGCATCGAGCCCATCCTGCATCAGGTTGAGCAGAAAGAAGTCCTCGGGTGCACATTCGAGCAGCAAGCCGCCAACCCCGAGAATCATCCGGCATCGGCGCAAGCACGCGGCGACCCTCGCGGAGGTCCGACGAATGACCTCTTGAAGGAAGCGAAAGGCCTCACGGCTCATGCGCACTTCGTCTCCCCGCCGGTCCCAGAGCACCTGCCCGTTCATGGTCGCCCCCGCTTTAGAACGCTTGTTCCACAAGCATAGACATCGAACGGATGTTCGTCAAGCGCTCGCCCCCCCGCAGGCTCAGGCCGGTTGCACACCCTGCATGGCCGTTGCCCACTCGAGCAACCACAGGGCCATGGGACGAAGCGGCCCCGGTGGCTGCAAGGCCCCCAGCCGGCTCACGTAACGCTCGTAGACGGGCAACGGCAGCTCGGGCATGTCCGTGTCATGCAGGACCTGGAGGAAGTCCGGGCCGAACTCCCGGCAGATCATCACTCTGGGCCGATCGTCGAGGGTGACGGAAAAGGCGCCATAAGCCCGGCAGACGAGAGGCCGCGCTTCGTAGACCATGCACATGTCATCGTCGCCCAGCAGGGGACAGCCATCCCTCAGGGTATCCGGTACCGGAATGCGCGCCCCCAGACCCGCTTCCCCCCAGGCCGCCGCCAAGGCTTCGAGCGCTTCGCGATCGGGCCCATGCGCGGCCACGACCCGGCACGCCAGATCGGCCCGGCGTGCCTCAGGCCACGCATCGACGGCCTCGCGGACCAGCTCCCACTCCCGTTGCGTCACCTGAAACAGGGCCTTGCTGCGGCAACAGCCTGCGCATCCGGCGCTGCACGGCAATTCGGGAAGCTCCCGGGACAGGGCAAAGGCCGCGTAGTCCACGACGGTGTAGAGGTCTTCCCAGCCACCGCCCCCGCCAATCCTCTCCGTCCGCTGCAGGCGTTGGCCACAGCTCCGGAACGTCGACTTGAGCAAGGGCAAATCGTGCATAGGACCAGATTGTCCTCCGGACGACAGGCCCGGTCGATGACCAAGCGCACGTCCGCCGGGCCGACCGGCCGGTCAACCGCGGGTCTGGCCTGCCTTTTCCGGCCTTTCGAGACCAATCAGGAAACCGCCAAGGGCACCTACCGCGGCGAACCACGGCGCTGATTCACATACCCCCTGCCAAGCCCCCGGCCCCATGGCGAACCAAGAGGCCAGCCAGCCGAAAACCGCACCAAAGGCCGCACCAGCCACGCCGCCGGCAGCCAGACCCATGGGTACCCTCAGCCAATCGCGCTGTCCAAATTCCAAGGCGGGACTCCTTTCTCTCATGGGGAAGGGCCCGGCCCGCGCTGAGCGCGGACCGGGCCCCGAACAATCAGGCAGCCGCGGGCTGGAAGTCGGGCGCGCTGCCGTCCGCCTCGGACTTGGCCCGGGCAATCGCGTAGATAAGGAGGCCGTAGCCCGCCTTCGCTGCGACGTCTGCCAACGCGTAGCCCACTTGGATGCCGACCGTCGCCGCCTGAGTGTCGACGCCCAGCTGGGGCAGCAAGTAGGTGATGGGATAGACGCCCCAGGTGGCCAGGAGCACAAGACGCGTGGTGCCGAGCAGGTTGCGGACACGATCGGTCTGATCCTTGACGGCTTCGCCGAGCCGGACCCACAAGACATACAGGATGTAGGCAAACGGGATGCTGCTGAGGGCGCCCCAGACACCACGAACCATCATGTTGTTGTGCTCGATCTCACCGGGGTAGCCGAGGCCGATCATCAGGACGGCCGCAATCGCCAAGTTGCGAAGCATCGGGCCGCTCTCGGTCCGCGACAGCTGCAGGACGGCGACCAGTTCAACGAGCAGCAGGGGCACCGTCAACAGCCAGTCGACATACCGGTAGGCGTCATTGAAAGGCTTGCCGCTGGGCTTGTAGGCGCCGTCGACAAGCGAATAGGCCGCTTCGAAGCTGTCGAAGATGCGGAAGTAGTGGTAGCAGGCGATCGCCACGACGAGCGCCGAGACCAGCAGGGCCGGGCGGTAGCGGATACCGACCTGCTGCCGGCCCAGCACGAAGAAGAGGAACGAGGCCCCCATGGTCGCGATGGTAAAGCTGAGAATGTTGTAGACCAGCGAAAACTGGTCCGCTGTCAATGTGGGCAAGGCGTTCAAGGGCGCTTCTCCAATCTGAAGCCGTCAGAGGTATACAAACCATAGACAACCTCCCTCCGCCCGCAATGTCAAGCTTCAGTAATAATTTTTGTCGCGACCTAGATAATCGCGCAACAGCCAACAGGAACTCCCAACCGGGACATCCCGCCGGCTAGATGCCGGAAGGCAGCGCAGGCAGGCCCAGGGTCCCTGCGGGAACGGAGAAGCTGGCGTCGGGCAAATCGCCCCCGACCGCCACGTCGCGCCAGTCAAGCTGCGCCAGCAGGGTGCCGTCCGGCGCCGCGCGCTCGAATCGCCGGGGCACACCGTCCTCCTCGGCCAGCCAGAACCGCTCCACGGACCCTGAGGCCTCGCATTGCCAAAGGCGACACGCCACGCCCGAGATGCGACCGGGCACGTCGATGGGCCGGGCGGCCTTCATCCAGGCGCTGGACGAGAAGGGTACCGTCGCCAGATCCCCGGGGTCGGGCAAGCCGTGGCGGCGCACGACCGGCTCGAGGTCCATCTGGCGAGACAAGCCACCGGCAAAGAGCACCCAGCGCGGGCGGCCTCGCCAACCGAGGGCAAAGCTGCCTTGGGCATCCCGGAAATCGACCCGCCAGACGCCGTCCCGGATGGCCAAGGCAACCCTTCGCCCCGGCTCGGCCCCGAGCATGGCCACCTCGAGCGTGGCCACATAGCGGTCAGGGGCACCGGCACAGCCTGCCAGCAGGATCGCCGTCAGGCCAAGGCGACGTGCCGGCACGCGCAAACGCTTCACGAACCACCTTGACCCCGATGCACGACCGACCTTAACCTCGACAGCATGCGCCTTTTCATCGGCCGCGAACAGGTGCTCGCCACCGTCGCCCGTGACCTTTCCGGCCCACCGGGCAAACGTTTCGTGAACCTGCACGGCCCCGGCGGCATCGGCAAGACGACGCTCAAGGAAGTCGTCCTCGAGCGCCTTGACCAGGCCGCACCCGAAACGGCCCGCCTCGCCCTGGACGAAACGGGCGGGCGCGTCGGCCTGCTGGACGCGCTCGAAGGCCTCGTGGACCGCTCCGTGGCCCCGCGTGACCTGCCCCCCCTGCGCTTCGCACGGCTGCGCCAGGCCCTCCATATGCTGCGCAGGTTGCGCGGCCGCCTTGTCGACGGCGGAGCCCCCGAGGGGCTTCTGGCCGGCCTCGACGAAGCCCTGGACGCCACGGCAGAAACCGGACAGACCCCGGATGCCCGGGTGCGGCAGGGCTATGAAGCGGCGGTGCACGCGTGGACAAGGGACCGCGAAGAACAGGACCTCATGCTGCAGCCGATGCGCGCCTTGGCACACGCATTGCGCGAGGACCTCAAGGAAGGCCTGCGCCCCCAGCAGGGCTGGGAGCGACTGCTGCAGGCGCCGGTCGCCCAGCCCCCCGCCCGGGTCCTGATGGTCCTCGACACACACGAGGCACTCCATCCCACGCTGGGCCATTGGCTGCTCGCCTGGGGCCTGCCCACGCTCGACGCCCCGGGCTCGGGCATCGACCTCCGCATGCTCGTGTGCGGCCGGCAACGCCTGCGCGATACGGACCCCCTGCGCCGGTGGGACGTCCTGATGCACCAGATTCGCGAAGTGGACCTTGCGCGGTTCGGCCCCGAGGACGTGGCCGCCTACCTCGAAGCACGCGGCCTCGCACCCAATCGGGCCGGGGAAGCCCTCGAAGCCACCGGCGGCCTGCCGTTCCTGCTGGCGCTCTGGTGCGACACGGACGGCAGGGGGCGCGGGCTTGCGCTGCAGCACGCCGCCCGCCGCATCCGCTGGTGGAAGTCCGAGGAAGGCATCCGCTGGATGGAAGCCGCCGCCTTCCTAGGCCCCATCAGCCAGGATGCCCTCGAGATCGTCCTGGCCGATCCCGGCGAGGCGCAATCGGCCTTCCTCTGGCTGACGACACACGCCGAAGCACTCGATCACGACGATGACGGACACCTGGTGCTGGCGCCGGTCGTGGCGGGCATCTTGAGGGACGCCCTGCGCCAGGAGTCCCCGCGACGCGCGGAGCGCCTCGATCGGCTGGGGCGGGCATCCAGGGCCGTGGCCCGGCTCGAGCGAGCCCGGGGGCCGCTCGGCCCCGACTGGGCCGCCCTGCTGGAACGGCTGCCGGAAGGCCCTATCGGCATCGATACGGAAGCATCGCCCCTCTGGCAAGGCATGGCCCGGGTGATGTCGGACGACGCAGAAGGCGAGACCCTGCGCGAGGGCCTGGGAAGGCTCTGGGAACTCCTGCCTGAGGACCGGCGCGTGACGCTTGGCGCCGAGGCCGGTGCGCGCCTGAGGGCGTGGCAACACCGACAGGAACAGCGGGCCGAGGACGACGCGAGACGAACCCTGATGGCCACGCGTGCGGATCAGCTGGCACGGCGTGCCGAGGAACTGCGACAGGAGCTGGCGACCCTCGAGGCCGCAACGCCCGAACTCCGGCCGTCAGGTTGGCGCTTCTTCCCCTTCGGGCGTCGCCACGTCGAACCCGCCTCCGATCGCGCTGCCGAAGTCACACGCGCGCGACAGATCCTGGCAGACCTCGAAGCCGAAATCACTCGCTGCCGCCTGGCCGCAAACCCGGCCGGCCAGACCTGAAGCCTTCGCCTCAGCGTCCGCCCAGCACCCCGCGCAGGAAGTCCATGAATCCGTGGCCCTCCTTGGTCGCCTCCTGACGATGAGCCGCGTCGAACTGCCGCAAAGCCTCGCGCTCGGCCTCCGAAAGCTTGCGCGGCACCACGAGGCGCAGGATCACGTGCAGATCGCCCTTGCGGCGTCCCTCGCGCAAGGCCGGAAAGCCTTGGCCACGCAGGACGAACTCGGTACCCGTCTGCGTCCCCTCGGGAATGACCATCTTGTGGCTGCCCTCCATCGTGGGCACCTCCACCTCGTCGCCGAGCGCCAGCTGGGGAAAGGACACCGGCAATTCGTGGAACAGCTCGGTACCTTCACGAACAAAGCGAGAGTCGCCCTCGACCTGGACGTGCACGAACAGGTCACCAGGCGGCCCACCACGCGGCCCCACGTCCCCGTCGCCCGTCGAACGGATGCGAAGGCCCTGGTCCGAGCCGGGCGGAATGCGCATGCTCATCTCGCGGGTCTTGCGCACCCGGCCCTGTCCCTTGCAGGAGCCGCACTTGGCCGCAATGGTCCGGCCCTCGCCCTCGCAGGCGGGACAGCCGACGACCGTCGCGAAATGCCCGAAGGGCGTGCGCTGGGTCTGCTGAACCTGCCCGACGCCGTGGCAGGTCGCGCACGTCACGGGCGACGAGCCTTCCTTGGCACCGGAACCGCGGCAAGTATCGCAGCGCGCCATAGCCGCAACCTCGAGCGTCCGCTCGGTCCCGGCGTAGGCCTCAGCGAAGGTGATGCGGACGCCCAGTTGGACATCGGCACCCCGCTCCGGTCCGCGGCGCCCGCCTCGACGCATCCCGCCGCCGAAGAACGCCTCGAAGATATCCGAGAGATCACCGAAGCCCGCGGCATGGGGATCAAAGCCCCGAGCCGCCCCCTCGACCCCGGCGTGCCCGAACTGGTCGTAACGGGAACGCTTCTCGGCATCCGAGAGGATGGCGTAGGACTCAGTGGCCTCCTTAAACTTCTCGCCGGCGTCCGGGTCCTTGTTGACGTCCGGATGGAACTGGCGGGCCAGCTTGCGGTAGGCCTTCTTGATGTCGTCCTCGGAGGCCGTGCGGGACACTCCGAGGACTTCATAGCAGTCGCGTGGCAACGGCGGCTTCAGCTTTCCCAGTCCGCGTCGACGATGTCGCCATCACCCTTGGCCTTGCCCGCAGCGGCGGCGGCGGCGGCGGGTTGGGCGTCCTCGGCCACGGCCTCGGCCTCGTCCTGCTTCTGGTACATGGCCGCCGAGATGTCGTAGACCTCCTTCGTCAGGTTGGCCGTGGACTCCTGCAGGGCCCTGAGGTCCTCGCGATCCTTGGCCGCGTTGACCGCGGCGATGGCCGACTCGACCCGGGCCTTCTGGTCCGAGGCGATCTTGTCGGCGGCATCCTTGAGCAGCTTTTCGGCCGCGTAGACCGAGCCATCGGCCGAGTTGCGGGCTTCGGCAAGATCCTTGCGGAGCTTGTCCTGGTCCGCGAACATCTCGGCCTCGCGCCGCATCCGCTCGACATCGTCCTTGGACAGGTTGCCGCTGTTGGAGATGTTGATGCTCTGCGCGTTGCCCGTCGCCTTGTCCTTGGCCGAGACCTTCACGATGCCGTTGGCATCGATGTCGAAGGTGACCTCGATCTGGGGCACGCCGCGGGGCGCCGGGGGAATGCCCGAGAGCTGGAAGGTCCCGAGGCTCTGGTTGTCCGCCGCCATCTCGCGCTCACCCTGCAGGACCTTGACCTCGACCTGGGTCTGGCCGTCGGCCGCGGTGCTGAAGACCTGGCTCTTGGCCGTCGGGATGGTCGTGTTGCGCTCGATGATCTTGGTGAAGACGCCGCCCAGGGTCTCGATGCCCAGGGACAGCGGCGTCACGTCGAGCAGCAGGACGTCCTTGACTTCGCCGGCCAGCACGCCCGCCTGAATGGCGGCACCGGCCGCGACGGCCTCGTCAGGATTGACGCCCTTGTCCGGCTCCTTGCCCAGGTACTTGCGGATGGCTTCCTGGACCGCCGGGATGCGGGTCGAGCCGCCCACGAGCAGAATCTTGTCGACGTCCTTGACGTCGAGCTTGGCCTCCTTGATGGCCTCGCGGGTGGGGCCCATCGAAGCCTCGACGAGGTCGGCCGTCAGTTCCTCAAACTTGGCACGGGTCAGCATCAGGTCAAGATGCTTGGGCCCCGTCTGATCCGCCGTGATGAAGGGCAGGTTGATCTGGGTCGACACGGTCGACGACAGCTCGATCTTGGCCTTCTCGGCGGCCTCCTTGAGGCGCTGCAGAGCCATCTTGTCCTTGGACAGGTCGATGCCCTCGGAGGCCTTGAACGAGTCGATGAGCCACTCCATGATGCGCTCGTCGAAGTTGTCGCCGCCCAGACGGTTGTTGCCCGCGGTCGCCTTGACCTCAAACACGCCGTCACCCAGTTCGAGCAGGGAGACGTCGAAGGTGCCGCCGCCCAAGTCGAAGACGAGGATGGTCTGGCTGGACTCCTTGTCGGCCCCGTAGGCCAGGGCGCTGGCCGTCGGCTCGTTGATGATTCGCAGGACCTCGAGACCCGAGATCGTGCCGGCGTCCTTGGTCGCCTGGCGCTGGGCGTCATTGAAGTAGGCCGGGCAGGTGATGACGGCCTGAGTCACCTTCTCGCCCAGGTAGGCCTCGGCGTCGGCCTTGAGCTTGGCGAGGACCATCGCCGAGATCTCCTGCGGCGAATGCTCCTTGCCGGAAATTTCTACGGACACGCCGCCCGAGGCGTTGCGGACCGTCTTGTAGGGGGACTTGGAACGCTCGTCCTCGCACTCCTCGAAGGCGCGCCCGATGAAGCGCTTGATCGAGTAGACGGTGTTCTCGGCGTTGGTGACAGCCTGGCGCTTGGCGACCTGGCCCACGAGACGCTCGCCGGACTTGGTGAAGCCGACGATCGACGGCGTCAGGCGATTGCCTTCCGCATTGGCGATCACCACGGGCTTGCCGCCCTCCATGACCGCCACGACCGAGTTGGTTGTGCCGAGGTCAATGCCGATGACCTTACCCATGTGCGTCCTCCTTGGGGCTATCCGTGACTGAGGCCTCCGCCATCAGATCCTCGAGTGTGATGTCTTCGCGACCCTCGACCGCCGGGGCGGGCGAAACGGGCGCGGCTGGGGCAAAATCCGCCGGCCGGCTGGCCACCTGGACCATCGCATGGCGGATGACCTTGCCACCGAGCGTATAACCCTGCTGCAGCAGGGTCAGGACCGTGCCGTCGGGGTGCTCGGTGGTCTCGATGTTGCCGACCGCCTCATGGAGGCGGGGGTCGAAGGGGCCGCCGACGGGGTTCATGGCCTCGACGCCCTGCTGCCGGAGCGTGTCCATGAACAGGCGGTGGATCATCGTCACGCCCTGCAGGAGCGTCGAGGGATCCGCACCCTGCGCGTGCGAGAGGGCCCGCTCGAAATTGTCGACGACGGGCAGCAGGTTCTCGAGCACGCGCTGGGCCGCGAACCGGACGAGCTCCTCACGTTCGGTGGCCGAACGCCGCCGGAAATTCTCGAAATCGGCCGCCATGCGCTGGAGCTGGCCCTGCACCTCGAGCAGGCGGGCCTCGAGCTCGGCCTCACGTCCCGAAGGCGGCGGCACTTCACCGGACGCCGCGTCGAGCGTGTAGAGCTGCGGGCCTTCAGTCGGCTCCCCCGGACCCATCACTGCCTCCCCTCGCCCGGCAACCGGGCACCGAAAACCTCGGACAAGCCGGCAGCCAGTGCCGACACCGCCGTCACCGCCGTCGCATAGTCCAGCCGGGTCGGGCCAAGGACCGCCACCTCGCCGGCGACTTCATCTCCTATCGTATAGGATGCGGCGACGACACTGCACCCCTGCAGCTCAGGATCGCGATGCTCCGCACCGATGCGGATGGTCACGGCGCCCGGCGAGGACGAGCCGCCGCGCACCTCCTGCATCCAGCGCAAGACCCGGTCGGGCCGATCGAGGAAGTCGAGCAAGCCGTCGACGCGTTGCTGGAACTCGGGCTGGCGGGCCAGATGGGCCGTGTGCGCGATGACGACCGCGTCGTCCGGGGCCTCGACCCTGCCGATGACTTGCCGGATCAGGTCCCGATGACGCCCCATGCGCTCAGCGAGGCCCTCGAGCACGCGGCCGGTCAAGGCATCGAGGGGACGCTCGAGAAGGTGCTGCTGCAAGCCCACGGCCAACGCGGCAACCTCCTCCGGGGCGATGGGCTCTTCCAGCAGGACCTGCCGATGGGTCACGGCCCCCGTGGAAGAGACGACGACAAGCAAGAGCTTCCGATCCGTCACGGGGACCAGCGAAAGAGCCCGGATCCGGGCTCCTGCGGGCCGCGGCGACCGGACAATCGCCGTACACCCGGAGAGGACGGCGGCCAGACGAGCCGTCTGCGTCAGGAGGTCGCGCAGATCTTCCGCCTCGGCCTGGCGCCGCAGGAGATCGGCTCGCACGGAAGGCGCGAGCGGCGAGAGGGCCATCAGCTCCTCGACGAAGACCCTGTAGCCCTGGTCCGAAGGAACCCGGCCGGCCGAGGTGTGCGGCTGCCGCAACAGGCCCTCGTCCTCGAGGTCGGCAAGGGCATTGCGGATGGTCGCGGGAGACAGGCCGAGGCCGTACTTGCGCGAGAGCGTGCGCGAGCCGACGGGCTCCGCCGTCGAGACATAGTCATCGACGACGGCGCGAAGAATGTCCCGCTGGCGCTGGTTCAGCAAGGTCGTTTCCTGAGGGTTTCCCGTTAGCACTCAGGCATCGCGAGTGCCAAAGCCAGCTCTTCATAACATGACCCAGAGGCCTCGTCAAAGCCTCTCGGGCCCCGACACTACCAGCTCCAGCCCACGCCAAGCCGCAGCGCGCCCAAGATGGTCTGCTGCCCGCCCGGTGTCGGCCCCTCGTCGTGGTCGTAGCCAAAGGTCCAGACCGTGGGACCCGCGTCGATCAGCAGATCGGCACCCGCCCGGTAGGGCAGGCTGCCATCCGCAGCCGGGCCATAGGCCTGCCCATGGACGCGCAGCGTCACGGGAGCCAGCGGCAGCACCTGGACCACGACGCCAAGCGACGGATCGAACGAGGACCGGGGCGGCTCGGGCAGGACGACGGACTGACGCGCGGCCAGTCCCGCCCACACCTGCGCGTCGAGGCCGTCGAAGGGCACCCAGCGCGCGCCGGCACCGGCCTGAATGCGATCGTCCTGGCGCTGGATGAGACCCTCCGGGCCTCTTGCCGTCCAGCCCAGCTGCCGCCACGAGAAGCTCGATCCCAGCCACGGGGTCCACCAGTGCTCCAGCCACGCCTGACTCAGGCCGAGCGGATAGCCGACGTGCAGGCCCCTCGCCCGCTGGTCCAGCGTCTCGACCTGCTCGAGAAAGAGTACGGCCATCGAGCGGGGACGGACCCGCGACGAGGACGCCTTGTCGCGCCGCACGGCCTTGCGCGACGAATCGTCGCCGTCGGCAGGAGGCGTCATCTCGGGCTGGGCGACGGTGAGTAGCGAAGGCCCGGGCGTCGGCTCGACCTGCGGGGGGGGCGTCCGCAAGAGGGGTCGGGCGTCGCCGACACGGCCGGGCAGGGTTTCGAGCTCGGCTTCGCCCGCCCGTCGGACGCCGGGTTTCAGGATCAGCACGCCGGGACCTTCCTGCACGACCAGATCGGGCCGCAGGCCCACAGGCCACCGGAATGACAGGCGCACCCGCGGCACGACGCCGGAAACGGACCGCAGCGACAAGCCGACCGCCCCGAATCGCGTGGCGACCTTGCGGTCGAGGGAACGGCGCAGGCGGGCATCCAGGATCTCGACGACGACTTCGGAACCTGCCGTGCGAACCACCCAGGCCACAGGCCCCCCGACAGGCAGCGACAGGACTCCTGCCGCCGGATCCCACGCGGGCTCGCCCAGGGTCATGGGCGCAGCCATGGCGACAGGCTGGGGCAGCGTCGCGAGGACGGGCGCCGCGATGGCCAGCGCGGCCGCCAGGATCAGCGAAGGATGCCGGACTGCTGCCACGCCTGCCCCGCCGCCCCGATGAACCCGGCCGATTCGCCCAATGCCGCCAGCCTCACCATGTCCGACGACCAGCGTCGCCCCGCCAGAATCAGGTCCATCCGGGCCTTCATCCGTGGCAAGTAGGCCTCTGCACGCCGCGACAGGCCACCGCCGATCAGGATCACCTCGGGGTCGAACAGGCTCGTCAGGCTGACCATCACGGTCGCGAGGTGAGCCGAGAAGACCTCGAGCACCTCACGCGCCAGCCGATCGCCGGACTCGGCCCGTGCGAAGAGCACATGGGCATCCGCACCGGCGCCCCAGAGCCTCTCGGCCTCGCGCCCGAGCGCCGTGCCCGAAAGATAGGCCTCGACGCAGCCCGAGCGACCGCAATTGCACGGCCGGCCATCCGGCACCAAGATCATGTGACCCAGCTCGGCCCCGCCCCCGCGCGCGCCGCGCAGCACATGGCCGGCATCCACGACGCCCCCGCCGAAACCGGTCCCTAGCGTGACGGCCACGACCGTCCGCAAGCCCTTGCCGGCCCCGCACCATGCCTCGGCCCACGCCGCGGCATTGGCGTCATTGTCTGCGCATACCGGCAGGCCAAGTTCATCCGAAAGCCAGGCCGCGACGGGTGTCCCCGCCCAGCCAGGCAGATTGGGCGTGCCGTCGACGACCGTACCTGTCGCAGCCTCGACATGGCCGGCGGTCGAGACGCCCACGCCCACCACGGGCCCGACGGCACCCTGGACGAGATCCCGTGCAACGGCCGCCATCGTGGCAAGGATGCCGGCCGCTCCCTCGCCAACCGGCGTGTCGCGACGCGCCGTGGCAGCCACGCGACCATCCTCGGCGACGAGGCCCCCGAGCACCTTGGTGCCCCCGACATCCAGGCCGATAGTCCAGCCAGCCGCAGGCATCTTCAGGCCTCCCGCGGGGGCACGGCGTCGACGAAGCGTCGTGCAATCAGCTGGGGGCGGGTGATGGCCGAGCCCACCACCACGGCATGGGCGCCCCGGCGAAAACCCTCCGTCACCTGCGCCGGCTCCCAGACATGGCCTTCGAGGATCACGGGCACCGGGCAGCGCGCCACGAGCGCCTCGAGCAGGTCGAAGTCCGGCGTCGTCCGCGGGCCCCCGCTCTGCAGCGTGTAACCGGCCATGGTCGTCGCCACGGCCACGGCACCCTGCTCAGCGGCCATCAGGCCCTCCTCGACCGTCGAGACATCGGCGATGACCGGACGTTCCAGCTCGAGCATGCACAGCGTCAGGAATTGCGTCAGCGCCTGACCATCCGGGCGCGGAGCCCCCGTAGCCTCGGTCGCGATGGCATCGGCACCGGCGGCCACGACCTCGCGGGCCGTCTCGAACGTCGGCGTGATGCGGCACCAGTTGCCCTCGAAGACCTTCTTCTTGTACAGCCCGAGGATCGGCAGGTCGACGGCCGCACGAATCGCGGCGATGTCCGCCGGGCTTTCGGCACGGATGGCACCCGCGCCCGCCTCGGCGGCAGCGCGGGCCATGGCGGCCATGTGGCTGCTGCCGTGCAGCGGTTCGCCTGGCTGAGCCTGGCAGGAAATGATGAGCTTGCCCCGGACGCGGGCGAGAAAGGCGTTCACGCGAGGGCCCCCACGACTTCTTCGGCAACTGCGAGGAGACGCCCCCCGCGCACGAGGCGCACCAGGGACGCGACGTCATCGCCCACATGCCTGTCCTCGGCAAGGGGGGGCACCTTGCACCGGACCTCGGCAACGAGCGCCAACGCGGCAGCGCCCGGCACGAGCGGGGCCCGGAAGCCAAGGGCCTGGATGGCACAGAGCAATTCAAGGGCCAACACATGCGTCAGGTTCCCGACGATTTGGGCCGCCTGGCGTGCCGCGATCGTGCCCATGCTTACGTGGTCCTCTTGGCCGGCACCCGTCGGGATCGAATCCACGCTGGCCGGATGAGCGAGGACCTTGTTCTCGCTGACGAGGGCCGCCGCCGTGTACTGGGCAATCATGTAACCCGAATGCAGGCCGCCGTCCGGCGTCAGGAAAGCCGGCAAGCCCTGTGAGTAGTGTGGGTTGACGAGGCGCTCGAGCCTGCAGCTCGACAGGTTGGCGACCTCGCAGGCCGCGACCTTGAGGAAATCCATGACGAGGGCAACGGGTTGACCGTGGAAGTGCCCGCCGGTAAGGACCTGCCCCGATCCCGGGAGGATCAGCGGGTTGTCCGTCGCGGAGTTGATTTCGACCTCGAGCACACGGCGAACATGGTCCAGGGCATCGCGGCTGGCCCCGTGGACCTGGGGCGTGCAGCGCAACGAGTAAGGGTCCTGCACCCGGTCGCAATCGAGGTGCGAGGCAATGATCGGGCTACCGTCGAGCAGGCGCCACAGGTTGGCGGCGCTGGCCGCCTGGCCGGCATGGGGTCGCAGGGCATGGAACTCGGGATCGAAGGGCTGCCGCGATCCGAGCAAGGCATCGACGGAAAGGGCCGCGACCACGTCCGCGAGCCGGAAGAGCGCGAGCGCGTCCTCGGCGGCGAGGACACCGACAGCCGTCATGGCCTGCGTGCCGTTGATCAGGGCGAGCCCCTCCTTGGCCTCGAGCACGAGCGGCTCGAGCGCCTCGGCAGCAAGCGCCTCGGTGGCGGGACGGCGAACGCCCCGGTGCAGGACCCAGCCCTCTCCCGTGAGTGGCAAGGCCAGATGTGCGAGCGGAGCCAGATCGCCCGAGGCCCCGACGGAGCCCTGGCAGGGCACCTCGGGCAACAGGTCCCGGGCCAGCATCTCGAGGAGGCGATCCACGACCAGCGGGCGGATGCCCGACGCACCCACCGCCAGGGCATTGGCGCGCAACAACAGCATCGCCCGCACCACATCGGGCGGGAACGGCTCGCCCACGCCGGCCGCATGGCTGCGCAACAGGTTCTGCTGCAACTGGGCCAGGCTGCCGTCCGGGATGCGACGGTCCTTGAGGGCCCCGAATCCGGTGTTGACGCCATAGACGACCTCACCACCCCGGACCACGGCCTCAATCCGGTCGCGCGACAGCTGCATCCGGCTGCGGGCGCCGTCGTCGAGCACGGCGCGCCGACCCTCGCGGGCGACCTCCCGGACCTCGCTCAGCGTCAGGCCATGGCCCCGAACGCCAAGCGGCCCTGCGCCCGTCACGAAATAGCCCCCTCGGCAAGATGGGCCGCGGCGGCTTCCTCTGCCATCGCGTCGATGACCGGGACGCGCGCCCGCAGCAAGCTCCAGAGGTCCTCACGCAGCCGAGCGGCACGGACCAGCATCGCCACGGCTTCCTCGCGCCGCTCGGCCGCCCAGGCCGCGTCCGCCAGGCCACCCAGGTTGATCGCGACGTTCAGCAGGGCACCCTCGACACCCGCCAAGGCCAGCAAGGCCCCGCAGCCGGCATCGGATGCCGCCTGGGGCACCCCGTGCTCGAGCGCCGACAAGGCCAACTCGGCTGCAGCCAAAGCCTCGCGGGCAGCTTGCAGGGGAACCTCGGTCGCGCCCCGGTTGGCCTCCTCGAGCGCGGCCGTGCGTGCCGCCCGCTCCTCATCCGTGGCCTTGGGCAGCCGGAATCCCTCCATCACCTTCTCGAAGGCGCCAGCGTCATCGGCCACGGCATTGAGCAGGGCCTCCGATAGCTCCCCGCCCTGCTCCCGCAGGTTCTCGGCCGTCACGGCCACGCTCTCGAAACCCTTGCGACCCTCGGTCAGGGCCCCGACCATGCCAACAAGGGAGGCACCCATGGCACCGGCAAAGGCCGCGGCACAGCCGCCACCCGGGACGGCCTGGCGAGAGACCATGTCGGCCAGGAACCGGGCGAGCCGAAGCTCCCCGATGCGCTCGGGCTGGTAGCCCCCGACCTCGGGTTCCGCCTGCGCCCCTCCCTCGAGGCGCCGCTCAAGGATGAGTTCGGCGCAGGATCCCGGCAACTGCAAGTAATCAGCAGCCGCCCCGAGCAGGGCGTCCTCGGGGACGAGGCCGACAATCTCGGCATCCGTCACGCTCGCCCCGAAGCGTGCCGCCTCGGCCTTGACCAGCTCCTGGACACGGCGGATGGGCGTCCTGCGGTAATCCAGCAGGTTCATCGAGACCTGCGCCACGTCGCGGTCGGCCAGGTGAACGCCCATCGCCTGGACGTTGGCCAGGCCGCCGCCCGAGGCTCGGACGGCCTTGGCAATCTCCTGGGCGACCTTCACGTCGCGGGTGTTGAGTTGCAGGTTGTAGGCAATCAGGAAGGGACGGGCGCCGACGGCCACCGCCCCCGCCGTCGGATGGGGCGCCGCGGGGCCGAAGTCTGGCGCCCACGCCGGGTCGGCCATCTTGGCCGCGAGGCCCTCGAACTCGCCCTTGCGGATGTTGGCGAGCACCTTGCGCTCGGGGCGGCGCGCGGCCTCGGCGTACAGGTAGACCGGCACCTGGAAGCGCGCCGCCACGACCCGCGCCACGGACTCGGCCAATGCGGTGCAATCGGCCATGGTGGCCTCTCCCAGCGGCACGAAGGGGACGACGTCCACGGCACCCATCCGGGGATGCTCGCCCTGATGCTGGCGCAGGTCGATCCAGGCCATGACTTCCCCGAAAAGCCTGAGCACGGCATCTTCCATCGCCTCGGCCGGACCCGCGAAGGTCAGCACCGTCCGGTGGTGGTTCTCGTCAGGCTTGACGTCGAGCACCGTGATGCGGGGGTCCCGGGCCAGCGCGGCGCGCGCGGCCTCAATCCGGACGGGGTCACGACCCTCGCTGATGTTGGGTACGCATTCGATGAGCTTGGCCATGTCCGCAGTCTAACCCCTGCCTAACCCGCATCCTGTGACGCATGCGCCAGAGCGCCGCGCACGCCACGCCCGGCAACCCATACGCCCGCAACACGGACCGAACCCACGTGGTAGGCAAGTTCGCGCCAATCGTGCAGGTCCCACGCCACGACGTCGGCCCGCATGCCCGGGCGGATGCGCCCGATGCGGTCGCCCATGCCCACGGCGGCAGCCCCGTTGGCCGTCGTGGCCACGAAAGCCTCGGCCGGCGTCAGGCGCAACTGCGTCACGGCCAGGGTCATCATCAGGGGCAGGGAAACAGCCGGACAGGAACCGGGATTGTGGTCCGTCGCCACGGCGACGGGCACGCCCGCCTCGATCATCGCGCGGGCCGGTGCCGGCTCACGCATGCCGAGAAACATGCTTGTTCCCGGCAAGAGCACGGCCAAGGTGCCCGCTGCGGCCATGGCCGCCAAACCCTTAGGGTTGGCCACATGCAGGTGGTCGGCGCTCAGGGCACCGAGACGGGCCGCAAGAGCCGCCCCGCCCGTATCGACCAGCTCGTCCGCATGAAGCTTGAGGCCCAGACCGTGCGCGCGGGCCGCCAGAAGCAGGCGCTCGGCCTGTCCAGTCGTGTAGACTCCATGCTCGCAGAAGATGTCGGCGAAGCGGGCGATGCCTTGGGCGACGACCGCAGGCAGGCTTTCGCCGATGAGCTGGTCGATGACCTCATCGGGGTCTCGTCCGGGCGGCACCGCGTGGGCACCCAGCCAAGTGGGGACCCGTGCCACCGGATGCCGGGCTGCGGCGATGGCTTTGAGCTGGGCCAGCTCGGCAGCCGTATCAAGGCCATAGCCGCTCTTGGCCTCGATCGTGGTCGTGCCGCAGGCAAGAAATCGATCCAGCCGTGCCTCGAGCCCTGTCGCCAACTCGGCCACCATCGCCTCACGGGTGCGCCGCACGGTCTCGTGGATACCGCCGCCCGCCGCGAGAATTTCGGCATAGGTCGCGCCACGCGCGCGACGCTCGAAATCATCGAGGCGCATGGCCCCATAGACGGGGTGAGTGTGGGCGTCGACCAGGCCCGGCGTCAGCAGCCGGCCTTCCAGGTCGACCTCGCGGGTACCCGGTCCGGTTCCCACGGCCTGCAGCAAAGCCTCCTCGGGACCCGCGGCCACGATCCGGCCGCCGGCCAAGGCCACGGCACCTCGGTCGTGGATGACGAGGTCACCCTGGCGGCTGCCGGCAAGGGGGCCGACCTCGCCCGCAGGCGTGACCAGCCGCGCCCCGCGAAGCAACCAGTCGACGGCCGCAACCATCAGCCTTCCCGCATGGGGAGCCGGACACCCCGTTCGTCGGCACAGGCGACGGCCTCGTCGTAGCCGGCGTCGGCATGACGGATCACGCCCATGCCGGGGTCGCTGGTCAGCACGCGCTCCAGGCGGCGGTCCGCCTCGGGCGTGCCGTCGGCGACGATGACCATGCCGGCGTGCAGCGAATAGCCGATGCCGACCCCGCCCCCGTGATGCAGGGAGACCCACGAGGCACCGCCCGAGGTGTTGACGAGGGCATTCAGGTAGACCCAGTCGGCCACGGCGTCCGTGCCGTCCCGCATCGCCTCGGTCTCGCGGTTGGGCGAGGCGACCGAGCCGCAATCCAGATGGTCCCGGCCGATGACGACCGGGGCCGAGACCTCGCCTCGCGCGACGAGGTCATTGATGGCCCGGCCCAGTCGGGCGCGGTCCCCGTAGCCAAGCCAGCAGATGCGGGCCGGCAACCCCTGGAAGGCAACCTGGTCCCGGGCAAGGCGGATCCAGTGAGCCAGATCTTCGTCCGCACCGAACTCTTCGAGGATGTAGCGATCGATGCGGGCGATGTCGGCCGGGTCGCCGGACAGCGCCGCCCAGCGGAACGGTCCCTTGCCCTCGCAGAACAGCGGCCGGATATAGGCGGGAATGAAGCCGGGATAGTCGAAGGCGTCGGCGACGCCGTGGTCCTTGGCCAGCTGGCGCAGGTTGTTGCCATAGTCGAAGGCGACAGCCCCCGCCTCCATCATTGCGAGGATGGCCTGCACGTGGGTGGCCGCCGCCTCGCCGACGCGCCGGGCATAGCCCTCGGGGTCGGTAGCAGCCAGATCCTTGGCCGAGCGGGGATCGGTTCCGGGTGGCAAGTAACCGCAGAACGGGTCGTGGGCCGAGGTCTGGTCGGTCACGACGTCGGGGATCCAGCCCCGCCGGACCAGCTCGGGGGCGACCTCGGCGATGTTGCCCAGCAGCCCCACGGACAAGGGGCGACGCTCGGCCACCGCAGCCCGCACCCGCTGCACGGCGTCCTCGAGGTCCGTCGCCATCTCCATCACGTAGCGTGTCTCGAGGCGGCGCCGGATGCGCGTCTCGTCGACCTCGACCACCAGGGCCACGCCGTCATTCATCGTGACGGCCAGGGGCTGGGCGCCACCCATACCGCCAAGGCCGGCCGTCAGCACCCAGCGGCCGGCGAGCGTGCCGCCGAAATGCTTGCGGGCCAGCGCCCGAAAGGTCTCCCACGTGCCCTGCAGAATCCCCTGCGTCCCGATGTAGATCCAGCTTCCGGCCGTCATCTGGCCGTACATCATCAGGCCGCGGTCCTCGAGGTCTCGGAAATGCGCCCAATGGGCCCACTTGCCGACGAGGTTGCTGTTGGCGATGAGCACCCGGGGCGCATCGGCATGCGTCCGGAAAACCCCGACCGGCCGACCCGACTGCACCAGCATCGTCTCGTCGTCCGCGAGCGTCAGCAGGGTGCGCACCATGGCCCGCAACTCCGGCCAGCCCCGGGCCGCCTTGCCCGTGCCGCCATAGACCACCAGACGCTCCGGATGTTCCGCCACCTCAGGATCAAGGTTGTTCAGCAGCATCCGCAGGGCCGCCTCCTGGACCCAGCCCCGGCAGAGCCGCGTCGCACCGCGCGGCGCGCGCAGGAGATGCCCCTCTTCCCCGGCCAGTAACCGCTCCAGGCCCGTCTCGTCCAGCTTGTCCAGCGTCGCCATCGCCACCTCCTCGTGTCGTCGGCACCGTCCCATTCTACGCCCTCGGAGGCCCTGTCAGGCGTGGAGGTTAGCTTTGCGGGGCCCTCGGGGTATATGGGGTTGCCTTGGGACGCCTCCTTCTTCTTGCCGACCCTTCCACCCAGCACCGCAGGAATCTCGTCGCGATGCTGGCCGGTGAGGGTTACGACTGCGTGTCCGTCGGGGACGGCGTCGAGGCCATCTCGGCCGCGATCAAGCAGCAGCCCTCGATGGCCCTCATCGACTACGAGCTAGGCGGCCTGCCCGGCCCGCTGCTGGCGATGGCCATCCGCTGCAACCCCTTCACCAGCCAGATGCCCGTGGTGATGATGTCCTCGAAGACCACGGCCGAGGTCCTGCAGGCCACGATCGAGTCCGGTGCCTCCGAGTTACTGCCCAAGCCGCTGGACGGCAAGACCTTGCTGCAGCGGCTGAATCGGGTTGCCGGGGACCATCATCCGCTCGACACGCCCATGACGCTGCAACTGGACGACCAGAGTCGCACCTACAACACGGTCTCGCGCGGTCAGGCCGATGAGGTCCTGTTCATCCAGCGTCCCGCATGGGGCGAGCAGGCAGGCTTGGCCCACGGCTCCGGTACGGAGGGCGAACTGCAGTACGAGGACCGCGACGGCATGGCGACAAGGCGGCGCATCGTGCTGTTGCCCGAGGGCGAAGACCCCGAGTTGCTCTCCGTGCGCCTGCTTAGCCCCCCCCACAGAAGCCAGCGCCAGCAGCGCTTCCGGCGCGCCTCGGACCTGCCGCTGCGCTACAGGGTACCCGGCCAGTTCTACCGGCTGGCCACACTCGGTCACTTGTCGGCTCTCGGCCTTCGGCTGGTCGGGGTCCACGATGGACTGGGCATCGGCGACGAAATCACGATGGAAATACGCAACCCTCCCAGTCTGGACCCCGTGGTGGGCAAGGTGCGGCGCATACACAAAGTCGCCGGAGCACCCATCGAGGCCGATATCGACCTGCCCGAGGACATCAGCCCCCTGTGGATGGTGCTGCTGACCATTCACCTGTTCCGCACGGACATCAAACTCGCCAACCCCACGGTGCCCCAGACCCGATGAGCCTCTACACGCTTCCCGTGGGTGGGCAGGTCATCGAGACCCGCGTGGCCGACGAACCCGTGCAGGCACGTTCGGTGCAGGTGCCCATCATCTGGTTGGGTGGGCCCGTGGGCCCGCTTGCGCTGAAGTTGCAGGGCGGCTATGCACGCTGGAATGCCCTGACGGGCACCGAAGCGTGGCATTCGGTGGGTGCCAGGGGTGACCTGGTGCTCGAGGTACCGCTCGGCCCCATCACGACGATGGCCGGCGTCATGGCGCAGCAATGGTTCCCCGTGGGACCGGCGCCCGTCCGGAACATGCCCGGGGCCTACGGCCTCGTGGCCGGAGGTCGCTTCGCTCTCTTGGACCTGCTCGACCTCGAAGGCTCCGTCTGGGGCCTTCCTGACCAGGAAATGAACAACCTGCTTGGTGGCGCCACCGGCAGGGCCTGGGGCGCTTCGGCGATCATCCGCGTCGGCCTCTGACGGCCAGAGGCTCAGCGAAGGTCGGCGAGACCGGCCTGACCCGCGGGGCTGACCTGCATGATGGTGTGCAACTGCTTGATCGCACGCTTGAGGCGGCGGCAGATTTCCATCTGGCTGACACCCAGACGACGGGCGACCTCAGCCTGGGTCATGTCATGGAAGTAACGCATCTCGAGCAGCTCCTGCTGCTGACGGGACAACAACGCGATGGCATCCCGGAGCGTCAGCTTCTCGTCCTGATCGTCCTGCGTGACGCGATGGCTGCGCGGATCCTGCAAGGTCTCGAGCAGGCTGCGCGAGTCGTCCTCGTCCGAGCGCGTCTCCTGATCCAGCCAATAGACGGAGACGCGATTGTCGTACTGCTTGACCTCGTCGATCTGCTTGACGGGGATATCGAGTTGGGCCGCCAGTTCGGCGTCCGTGGGATCCCGGCCAAGCTGATGCGACAAGGCCATCGTGACCTGGGAAAGGCGGTAGGAAAGCTCCTGAAGGGCACGAGGTCCCCTCATCAGGCTCTGGCGATCCCGCAGATAATGGCGGATATGGCCCGTGATGTAATGCACGGCAAAGGTCTTGAATTCGGTATTGTGACCGTACTCGTAGCGATCAATCGCCTCGAGCAGGCCAATCGAGCCGACCTGGATCAGATCCTCGATGGGGTCCGTGCTGCGCCGTGCCAAGCCTCGCGCAATCTTGCGGACCAGCGGCAGGTACTCCAGCACAAGGGCTTCCCTCTCTTCCGAGGTCTTGGCCCACTTGCGGGTCTTCTCCACGCCGAACCTCCGCAGTCCGGGCCTTCGAGACCCAGCCCCAGCCAGCCCACCAAAGCCGATCCTAGCAGGAGCGGTATGCGTCAGGCACGGTTCACGAACTTGCGTTTCGTGAAGGACCGCTTGCCCGATGCCCTAAGGCGGGACGTCGATTGTCAGGACATGCCATCCGGGGGATGACTTCCGGAGGATACCTCCACGGCGGGTGCTCCGTTGTGGCTCGGGTCACGACGAATTAACCGTATCGCAACGGTTGTGACGCTTGCACGCGCTACTTGCCGATGCAGAACTTGCCAAAGACCTGATCGAGCAAGTCCTCGTTGAACTCGGCCCCCGTAAGCGTCCCGAGTTCCAGGGCCGCGCGCTTCATCGGCAACAGCACCAGATCGACGGGCCAGCCCTCGGCAACGAGACCCCGAGCCTCGTCGAGGCAGGCCATCGCCCGCTCGAGGACCGCACGGTGACGGGCGTCCACCAGAACACCGTGACCCAAGCGTTCCTCCTGCGGCTCGATCCGCGCGACGATGGCGCGACGCAGGTCATCCAGGCCTTCACCCGTCACTGCCGAGACCAAGACATCACCGGGGCCGTCCGGGACGGAGCCCTTGGACAAGATATCCGCCTTGGTACGAATCACGAGGTCGCAATCAGACGCATGGGCCGGGGCATCCGATTCTTCCCACGGCCAAGGCGGAACCTCGTCCACACCGGCCAGCCACAAGCGCATGGGCGCCCGAAGCGCCACGTCGCGCGCCATGGCGATGCCCCGGGCCTCGAGTGCTTCCGTGGCTTCGCGCAGGCCGGCCGTGTCGATGAGACGGACCGGATAGCCGCCCACGCTCAACAACGCATCGATACGGTCCCGCGTGGTCCCGGGCTGGGCGTCGACCAAGGCCCGTTCCTCGCCGAGCAGGGCGTTGAGCAGCGATGACTTGCCCGCATTCGGACGACCGAGGAGGACGATGTCCAACCCCTCGCGGGCACGGAGGCCGGCCCCTGCGGTGCCGACCAGAGCGGCCAACTCGCCGCGGATGGCCCCCAGGCTTGCCGCGAGTTGTCCGTCATCCGGAACGTCGTCCGGAAAATCGAGGCTGCCTTCAAGCGCGGCCACCCCCTCCATGACCGCCTGACGCGCAGCAGCCACCATTCGGGACAGCGCCCCGTCCATCTGCCGGAGCGCCGCCTCGAGGGCGCGGTCCCCCGGTGCCGTGATGAGGTCATGGATGGCTTCGGCCTGCATCAGGTCGAGCCGTCCACCCAGGAACGCACGCCGCGTGAAGGCACCCGGACTGGCCGGGAGCGCCCCGGCCGCAAGGACCGCCTCGAGCACGCGACCCTGCACCATCACCCCGCCATGCCCCTGGATTTCGAGGACATCCTCCGTCGTGTAGCTGCGCGGTGCGGGAAACCAAAGCGCCAGCACCTCGTCGATCACGGCGCCATCCCGCGGCGAGACCAAGGCCCCGAGGGCCAAGCCGCGACGCGTCCGATCCAGGCCCTCGCCACGCGCCCGGAAGACCCGTCGGGCGACGGACCAGGCCTCAGGGCCAGAGACCCGCACGATGCCCACACCACCCTGTCCGGGAGGCGTCACACGGGCCGCGATAGTCTCTGCCATGAGGCAGCGTCAGCCGCGGTCGCGACCCCCGCCGCGACGACCACGATCGCGGTCACGACCGCCGGGCCCGCGACCACCCCGACCGCGCTGGGGCAGCTGGGGCAGGGGGCCCTCGTAAGGCATGGGCTTGCCATCGGCATCCAAGGGGCTGATCACGACGGCGCGGGCCGGATCTTCGCCGACCGAAAGCGTACCGACGCCCGCATGCTCCTTGGCCAGGTCGTGCACCTTCTTGCGGTCCGCCGCATGCATCGGCGACAAGCAGACGCCTTCCTGCCGCTCGAGCGCCTCGGCGGCGGCAGCCGCAACCTGCTCGGCAAGCCTTGCCTGCTGACGCGCGCGATAGTCACCACAATCGACCCGGATACGCTCGCCGTCCTCGATCGGAAACATCGTGTTCGCCAGCACCTGGAAGGCATCGAGGGTCTGTCCCCGGGCCCCGATAAGCATGGCGGAGTCGGGATGGTCGACGATGTGGAGAAGCGGCCCTTCCTCGGTCACGGAAGCCGTCACCGCAAGATCGAAGCCCATTGCCCGAAGCGTCTGAACCAGCCAGTCCCGAGCTTGATCCAAGGGGGCAGGGATGGTGGATGCAGTCATGAAGCACCTCCGTGACGACGCTGGGCACGATTGGGACCGGGCTCGGCCTTGACGTCCACGACGCCCGGGGCGCCGGGCTTGGGCATGCCGAAGCCGGGGCCGAAGGTCGTCTGGGTCGCCAGGGACGGATCAGGCGGGAAGCGCCTGAGGAGATACGTGTACTGGACGATGGTGACCAAGCCCGACACGACGATGTAGAGGAGGACGCCCGACGGCATCAGGTAGCCGAAGAGCGGCGCCATAAGCGGCGACATGAACAGCATCTGCCGCTGGAAAGGATCGTTGGGGTTCGTCATCATCATCTTCTGCGTCATCCAGCTGGTGAACGCGAAGATCGCGATGAGGGCGATGTTGTCCCAGTGCAGGGTCGAGCCGGTCTTGATGCCGACGGCCAGCAAGTCGCGGATGAACAGGAAGCTGCTCTCCGAATCGGCCGCCGCCTTGATGCTGGCGATCAGATTCTTGTCGTTCAATGAGCCATAGAGCGCGAACAGCACAGGCAGCTGGAACAACACGGGCATGCAACCCGAAAGCGGCGTGGTGTTGTGCTCCTTGTAGAGCTCCATCATCTTGGCCTGCATGGCAGGTGGATCGTCCTTGTGGGCCTCCTGCAACTCGCGAAGCTTCGGCTGCAGGCGCTGCATGATGCGCATGCTCGAAAACTGCTTGACGTTGAGCGGGAAAAGCAGGGTCTTGACCAGCACCGTCAGGCAGACGATGGCAAGGCCATAGTTGTGCCACGGCAGCGAGCCATGGAAGAACCTGATGACGGGGATCATCACGCTCTGAATCAGCGCATCGATGGGATTCACGGTTCTACGACCTGAAAGAGGTAATCAAGGAACGGGGTCGGGGCCGTGAGGCCCCCAGGGATGACAGCGCGCGAGGCGCTTCGCTCCGAGCAGGACACCCTTGCGGACACCGTGGCGGACCACGGCTTCATGGGCGTACTCGGAGCACGTGGGCCAGAAGCGGCAAGAGGGGGGCAGCCAAGGAGAGATCAGAAGCTTGTAGCCCCTGAGCAAACCTAGGACCGATTGTTCGACCCACCGTTCGGGATTCATGCAGGGTTCATGTTACCGGGAGGGTCCCCCGGCGTCGACGGAAGCAGGCCCGTACGCACAAGCAACTTGCCGATGACGACGGCCAGTTCTGCTTGCGTCGCCGTCGCCGCAGCCGGCCGCGCAACCAGAATCACACGCGCTCCGGGAGCCAGATAGGCCTGCATCGAGGCCACGACAGCCCGCATGCGGCGGCGAACCAGGTTACGGACATGGGCCTTGCCCACCTTGCGACTGGTCACGAATCCGAAGCGCGAGGGTCGCCGATCCGGATCGGGCCCGTACAGGACGTGGCAACCCAAAAGCGCAAAGGACGAACGCCTGCCCGAGGCGTAGACCGCCTCGAAGTCGCGCCCGCCCCTGAGCCGCAGGGTCCGCGGCAGCACTAGCCTGCGAGGCGCTGACGGCCCTTGGCCCGGCGGGCCTTGATGACACGGCGACCGTTCTTGGTGCTCATGCGCACCAGAAAGCCGTGGGTACGGGCGCGCTTCCGCTTCTTGCCACCATGCTGGAACGTAAGAGCGAGCATGTCGAGATTCCTTCGGAGAGAAAACGAGCCATCGGATAACGTGGCCCAAGCACAATCAGGTCAACTTTAACACGCTGACGGGAGACGGACAAGGCCCCGACAGGCTTCTCCAGCCTTGGGGAGATTCCCTGAAATGGCCCGGGCTGCCCATGCTTGGCTGATCATGGGGCCCATCAGGCATCCCGGTAGGCCTCAAGGGATCTGGCAGGCTCTCCGATGCGGAGTTACCATCGGCTTCACCCGCCGGAGAACGGCCCGGACAAGGACGGACCGGATCTCCAAACCCTTCCGGGCGTCGACAGCCTCCCGGTTCCCCCCCTTTTCCAACCCCCACGACCATCCCGACCCCATGCTGGCCAACGAGCTCTGGACCAAGACGCTGCCGCTCCTCCAGATGAGGATGCCGGGGCGTTACAACTCCACGTTCCAGTTCTGCAAGGGCGTCGATGTGGTCGACGACCAGTTCACACTGGAAGTCCCGGGGTTCTACTCCACGGACAAGCAGTCGACCGACCGGCCCATCATCGAGGAATCCATCTACGAGGCCTCGGACGGTGTGCGTTACCAGGTGCGCTTCCGCGTGAACAACGTGCCCTCCCCAGCACCGCATGCGGCCATTTCCAGCGTCCAGGTGGTCCAGCCACAACCGGGCGTTGTCGGCCTGAGCCCGCGCTTCACCTTCGACAGCTTCGTCATCGGAACCCACAACCGATTCGCCCACGCCGCGGCCCTTGCCGTCTCCGACAAGCCCGGCCTGGCCTACAACCCCTTGTTCATCTATGGCAGCACCGGGATGGGCAAGACCCACTTGATGCACGCCATCGGCCAACGCGTTCTCGCGGCCAATCCGCGGGCCAAGGTCTGCTACGTCAAGAGCGAGACGTTCACGAACGAGGTCATCGACGGCATCCGGGAAGACCGGATGCGCGAACTGCGCCGGCGCTACCGCGAGACGGACGTGCTGCTCATCGACGATATCCAGTTCATCGAGCGCACGCAGGCCACGCAAGAAGAGTTCTTCCATACGTTCAACGAACTGCACATGGCCAACAAGCAGATCGTGATCACCTCGGACAAACCCCCCAAGCAACTGCCCGAAATCGAAGACCGTCTGCGCAGCCGCTTCGAATCCGGCCTGTTGACCGACATCCAGGCCCCCGACCTCGATACCCGTATCGCCATCCTGCGCAAGAAGGCGGACGAGGGAGGCCATGTCGTACCTGAGGACGTGCTGGACTTCGTTGCCGGTACGTTCCATGACAGCGTTCGCGCCCTCGAAGGCGCCTTCATGAGGGTGATTGCCTACTCCGAGATGGACCGTGTCTCACCCACCCTCGAACTGGCCCACAAGGCGCTGGGCACCAACCATATCCAGCCCATCACCATCGAGCGCATCACGGCTATCGTCGCCAAGACCTATGACGTGACCGTCGAAGAGTTGATCTCCGAGCGGCGTAGCCAGGACATCACCCGACCCCGTTTCATCGCGTGCTACCTGTGCCGCGACATGACGGGTTCCAGCTTCCACTTAATCGGCCGCTTCTTCCGTCGCGACCACACGTCGATCATGCACGGCGTCAAGACCATCAAGACGCTGCTCGAGGAAGACCCCCAGCTTGCGGCGCAGATCACGTATCTCCGCGGTCGCGTGGCCTCAGGACTGAATTAACATCCTCGGGGCGTCCTGCCTACGGTGGTGGAAAAGATTCACGCCGGAGTGGATAAGTGGACCATGCACGTCCACAGCCCTTGAACACGCTTTTGACAAGCTTGCTCAAATCCGCTCAGGGCTTGGCTTTAAAGGCTTTCTAACCGCACGGAGCGTCAGGAACAGCCCTCGCACGGCCCTGTGGAAAACCCGAGAGTTTTCCACCAATTGCCGTCCAAGAACCTGACACGGCACGCAACACGAAGCTGTTCAAGGAGGGGATAACAAAAGGTGGATTTGGGGGATTACGCGCATGTAACAAGTTGTCTCCTCACCACTCCCCATCAACATGCTTGTGGGATAAAGTCGCCCCTGGAGGGGAAGCAGGAGTGAATTCCGTGTTTCACGTCATCATCCGATCCCTGTGTTCGTGACTCGGATCACAAGCAATGACGCCTTTTCCGCCGACTTTCCACCGTCTGGTTGAAAAGTCTCGACAAGCTTGGTGAACCAGAAATCCGTCACGCATCATCGACCGGAGTGAATTTCCTGGGAATTCCCCGGCCTTTCGGAGGGGAACACGGAGTCAATCAGGAGCGGACGCGACGGTGGAAGATGCCGATGGTGCACAACCAGCCCTGCCACCCATCCCTTGTCCCCTCCCCGAAAAAGCAGTCCTCGCAAGGCCCAAGGGACGTTCTCCCTCCAATTCACTCCACCTACTACGACGATATTTATTAATTAGATATTCATGATCCAAGGTCCTGTCCGGGTCGTCATGGCCAAGGGACTTCATCGGGAGAGGACTGGTACAATGGCCCGACCCTGGAGACGGATGGGAGATTCGAGATGCGCTTCACCTGTCAGAAGGACGAACTGGCCCGCGCCCTCTCGTCCGTCCAGAGGGCCATCAGCGCCCGTGGCCCGATGCCCATCCTCGCCAACGTGCTCCTGACCTCCGAGGGAGAGGGTCTCAGGCTCTCGGGCACCGACCTGAACCTGGGCATCGAGACCCACATGCCGGCCGACATCGCGACCGGTGGCAGCATCACCGTACCGGCCCGCAACCTCGCCGACATCGTCGGCAAGTTGCCCAATGCCGAGGTCACGCTTTCCGTTTCGGAGCGCAACATCCTCGTCACTTGCCAGCGGGCCAAGTTCACGCTGGCGACCGAGCCGGCGGACCAGTTCCCCAGCCTGCCCCAGCCCGATGTCGCCCAAGAGGTCCGTTTGCCGGCCTCGGTCCTGCGCCAGGGCATCCACAACACCGTCTATGCCGCGGCCAACCGGGATGACATGTCGGTGGTCTCGGGCGTGCACATCGCCATGGCTGACGGCGTGCTCGAGATGGTTGCCACCGACGGCTATCGCCTTGCGGCGTGGCGTTACGGCGGTGTCGGTCCGCAGGTCTTCTCCGCGACGATTCCCGCCAAGTCCATGAGCGAGCTCGAGCGCCTGCTGGGCCAGGACGAGGGCGATGTGCGGCTCGCCGAGGCGGCGCGCAGCGACGATGGCCTGGTCGGCGGGACCCAGATGGTCTTCACGAGCGGCAACCGCAAGCTGACGACCCGGAGGATCTCGGGCCAGTACCCCAACTACCGTCAGGTCATCCCGGCCCAGTTCCGTAACGAGACGATGGTCGATCGCTTGTCCCTGCTCAAGGCCGTCGATCGGACGGGCACGATGGCTTCCGAGCGCGATGGCCGTGCCCTGCGCGTGACATTCGGCGACGGGGCGCTCGTCCTGCAAGCCCGCAATGCCGAAAGCGGCGAGGCCGAGGAGCGCGTCGATGCCGAACTGCGTGGCGACACGCAGGACATCGTCTTCAATGCCCAGTATCTGCAGCAGGCACTTGAACGGGTCGAGGGCGAGACCGTGGTCATCAAGTCCAACGGGCCCGTGGAGGCCACGATGTTCCAAGGTGCCGACGATCGTCTGACCTCCCTCGTGATGCCCATCCGGAGCTGAAGCTGTTCCTCGAACGGCTCGAACTGGCGGATTGGCGCAACCACGAACGGCTTGACGCCACGTTCGCCTCGGAGCGGGTCATCTTGCTGGGTGGTAATGCGCAGGGGAAGACCAACCTACTCGAGGCCGTCGCGACCTTGGCCACGGCGCAGCCTCCCTTCGCACGCAAGGACGCGGAGGTGGTCCGTTTCGGTGCCAAGGATGCCATCATCCGCTCGAGCCTGCGGCGTGGCGGTTATCCACTGAGGGCTGACTTGTGTTTCCGGACGCAGGGGCGCCGGGCGGCGCAGATCGACGGCGTGCCGTGCAGGCGCATGGTGGATTGGCTGGGCAAGGTGACGGTGGTTCTGTTCAGCAGGGCCGATCTCGATCTGATTCAGGGATCGCCGCAGGGTCGACGCCAGATGCTCGACCGCATCATTCGCCAGATGGCACCACTCTTCCACGACGAGGAAGCCCGTTGGTCGCGACTGCTCGTGCAGCGTAATGCCCTGATTCGCCATATCCTGACCGGCGCGGCGACGGCTTCCCAATTGGAGGCGTGGGATGAACCCTTCGCCGTTGCGGCTGCCGCGGTCTCTCGCAGGCGGGCGGCACTGGTCCGGAGCCTGGCGCCCAGGGCCGAACGCTGGCTCGAGGTGCTCTCGGGCGGGTGTGAGGCGCTGGGTATCGGATACAAGCCGGGCATTCCGGGCGGTGATGAATCTATGTCCATTGAAGGTCCCGAGTTCGTCGCCTCGGTGCTCGAGGCGCTGGGAAAATCGCGCGCCCAGGATCTGGCGCGCGGGCATGCGACGGTCGGACCGCACCGGGATGACTGGCTGGCGAGGCTGGATGGCCGGGATGCTGCGGGCTTTGCCTCGACCGGTCAGCGCCGATCGATCGTCCTGGCCCTGAAATTGGCCGAACGTGACTTGCTGCGTGAGGCCGTCGGCGAGCCACCTTTGCTGCTGCTGGACGATGTGCTGGCCGAGTTGGATCCTTCCCGTCAGGAAGCGTTGCTCGAGGCCATCGGCGATGGTGTCCAGACCTTTGTGACCAGCACGCACCTGTCTGACTTGCACGGCGCTTGGCGTGCCCGGGCGGATATCTGCCAAGTCGCGCCGGGACACATCGCCCGCCCGTCCGTCACCTGAAGGCAGTAAATCTTCCGTCCGGACGAACCATGGCGTCCGGCAGTACCCCATTCCATAGGTGGGGAGGCGATGGCCAGAGCGTCCGCCGCGCGAGGGTGGAGGAACCATGATCACGTTGTCGGGCGGCTGGGATCTGGGCTATGCGATCCACCATTACAATCGGCCCGAGGGCGGCTGTACCCTACTGGGTGAGGCCATCTACCGCGATCAGTACCGTAAGCAGTGGTATCTGGTGGATGCGCTGTCCCGATGGGCCCAGAGCGCCTTGCAGGAGACACCGTCGCTGCGGCAGCCGGACCTGCTGATCCCGGTACCCTCGACCGGATTCAGCGTCGACTACGACCCGACGCATCTGCTGGTCAACTGGCTCAGCCAACTGACGGGCATACCGAGGGCCGTGGGTATCCTGAATCGCCAAGGTCTGATTTCCGAATACGGCGATCCCGAGCAGGAAATGGTCCGAGGTACGTTGCAGGTGACTGCAACGGATGCCGTCAAGGGACGCAAGGTCCAATGCTGGACGGCACCATCTGCCCCGGCACGACGCTCGACTTGGCCACGCAGGCCCTTCGACAGGCGGGTTCGAGCGATATCCACTTGCTGGTCTTCACCCGGATCGAGCGACAGTCCTCGGATACCTATGGCGGACGTCGCAGCTTGTAGCCGGAATGGGGTATCCTGCGGGTTCTCATGTCCACCGTTGCCATCCTCGACTTCGGCTCCCAGTACACGCGCCTGATCGCGAGACGGGTTCGCGAACTGGGTATCCGCAGCGTGATCCTGCCCCACGACGTGCCGCTCGACAGGCTGGCAGGTCCGGAAACGGGTGCCATCATCCTGTCGGGAGGTCCCGACAGCGTGCACCGTCCGGACAGTTTGCGACCCGCCCCGGGTGTGCTTGATCTCGACAAGCCGATGCTCGGGATATGTTACGGGATGCAGCTTCTGGCCCATACGGAGGGAGGCTCGGTCGAGCCGGGTGCTCGGCGCGAGTACGGTCCTGCCGTGATCCGGTGCGAGCAGCAGGACGGACTCTTGGCGGACATGGCCAACGAGGAGCCGGTCTGGATGAGCCACGGTGATCATGTGGCCGTGCTTCCTGGCAACTGGCGTGCCTTGGCACGGACGTCAGCCGGTCTGCTGGCGGCTGCGGCGCGCGAGGATGGCCTGCGGACCGCCGTACAGTTTCATCCTGAGGTGACGCATACGCCAGGCGGGCTCAAGTTGCTCGGTAACTTTCTGTTTGGTGTTGCCGGCCTGAGTCCCGACTGGAATGTCCGGGATCAGTTGCCTGCCCGACTCGAGGCCATCCGTGCGCAAGTCGGGGAGGATCCCGTGTTTGTTCTCGTTTCCGGCGGAGTGGACTCAACAGTGGTCGCCGCCTTGCTGGCCCGTGCCCTGCCGGCCGAACAGGTCGTGGCCGTGCATGTCGACAGCGGCTTGATGCGCAAGGACGAGAGTGCCGAGGTCATGCAGGCCCTGGCAGCGGTCGGAGTACGTCGCCTTCATCTGGTCGAGGCGCAGGATCGTTTCCTCGAGGCGCTCGCCGGCGTCACCGATCCCGAGGTCAAGCGCCATCGCATCGGGGATCTCTTCATTCGCATCCAGGAAGAGGCGGTTCGCGACCTCGGTCTGGGAGACCGACGGGTCTACCTCGCCCAAGGCACCTTGCAAACGGATCTCATTGAGTCCGGGCATGGGACTGCCGGGGCGGCCGTAACCATCAAGACCCATCACAACGTCGGTTCGCCGCTTGTGGCGGCCAAGCGTGCCGCAGGCCTGCTCGTCGAGCCCAATCAGGATCTCTTCAAGGACGAGGTCCGGGATCTGGGTCGCGTCCTGAGCTTGCCGGAACACCTCGTGGATCGTCATCCCTTCCCGGGCCCGGGCCTTGCCATCCGCATCCTGGGGGAGGTTACGCCGGATCGCCTCGCCCTGCTGCGCGAGGTTGATGCCGTCTTCACCGACCAGCTGCGACGCGAGGGTCTCTACGACAAGGTCTGGCAGGCCTTTCCCGTCCTGCTGCCGATCCGGTCCGTCGGTGTCGTCGGCGATGGCCGCAGCTACGATCATGTCGTTGCCCTGCGTGCGGTGGATAGCCAGGACGGCATGACCGCGCAGGTTCATCCTTTCGCCTGGGATGCCCTCCTGCGCATCTCGGGCCGGATCGTCGAGGAGGTCCGGGGTGTCGGCCGGGTGGTGTATGACCTGTCGCCCAAGCCGCCCGCGACCATCGAGTGGGAGTGATCGTGATGAAGACGCTCGACGCCGCCGCCCTGGATGAGGGTCTGACCTTCGATGACGTGCTTCTGGTCCCCGGCTATGCCGACTTCCTGCCCCACGAGGTTGATCTCTCGAGCCCGGTCACGCGTGGCCTTCGGCTCTCCGTGCCGGTCCTGAGCGCGGCCATGGACACCGTGACCGAGGCGCCAATGGCCCTGGCGATGGCTCTGGCAGGTGGCCTCGGTGTCATCCACCGCAACATGCCTGCGGATCGCCAGGCTGAGGAGGTGGCCCGGGTCAAGGCGGCGAAGCTGCCGGAAGGCGGCAGGCCAAGCCTGGACGCTGCCGGACGTCCGCTCGTGGCGGCGGCCGTCGGAGCGGGTGACGTCAGGGAACGCGCCTCGGGCCTTGTCGAGGCCGGTTGCGACTTGCTCGTCATCGACACGGCGCATGGTCATTCGCGCAATGTCGTCGAGGCCCTGCGCACGCTGCGCAGGCTGGCGCCGGACATCGAGGTCCTGGTGGGCAACATCGCCACGGCCGAGGCCGCCCGGCTCCTGATCGAGGAAGGAGCATGCGGACTCAAGGTCGGCATCGGTCCGGGATCGATCTGCACGACCCGCATCGTCGCCGGGGTCGGCGTCCCGCAGATGACGGCCATTCGTGCCGTCGTGTCCGAGGCCCGGCGGCATGGCGTGCCGGTCGTTGCCGACGGGGGTATCCGTCATCCCGGTGATCTGACCAAAGCCATCGGTGCCGGTGCCGACATCGTGATGCTCGGTGGTCTCCTCGCGCGTGCCGCGGAGAGCGCGGCCCCGACGCTCGAGCGAGCCGGACGGATGTGGAAGCGTTACCGCGGCATGGGTTCCCTAGGTGCCCTGCAGCAGGAGGGCAACGATCGCTATGGTCGCCAAACCCCGGAGGCAGGCCTGCCCGTCCCGGAGGGCGTCGAGGGCCTGGTCCCGCTCGAGGGCACGGCGGCCGAGATTCTCCATCGGATCGTGGGGGGACTGCGCAAGGGCATGGGCTACACCGGCTTCCGGAGCATCGCCGAGTTGCAAAAGGGGGCGCGCTTCTTGCGGATCACGGCCGCGGCCGTCCAGGAAGGCCACGTCCACGATATCGAGCCGCTCTCATTCGCCTGAAACGGGCTCCGGCTGTATCATGGCAACGCTTGATGATCCTTTGATCCGCTTGGAGCCTCCTGGATGACCGACAAAAGGGTTCGTGCGCTGGTCCTGACCGGCTACGGCATCAACTCCGAGCAGGAGATGGCCCACGGCTACAAGTTGGCCGGAGCCCGCGTCACGGTCGCCCATCTCTCGGATATCCTCGAGGGAGATCTCGCGCTCGAGGACTTTCACATCCTCAACTTCCCGGGAGGGTTCTCCTTCGGGGATCATCTGCCCGCGGGTCGTGCCTTGGCCGACAAGCTCAAGGTCACCAAGGGTTTCTGGTCGCGACTCAGCCGCTTCGTCGAGGACAAGCGCTTCATCTGGGGCATCGGCAACGGTTTCCAGGTGATGGTCAAGCTGGGCCTTCTGCCCATGGTCGAAGGCCGTGTCGGAGAGCCCGAGGTCTTTGTCGAGGCCAACCCGTCGGGTCAGTTCGAGGACCGCTGGGTACGGCTCGCCGTCAACGCCGATTCTCCCTGCGTCTACACGCGTGGACTCACCGAGTTGACCTTGCCTTGCCGCACGGCCGAGGGTCGCATCGTGCTGGGCGATGATGTCCGCCAGCGTGTTCTGGCCAACGGCTACGTGCCCCTCCAGTTTGCCGATGCCCACGGCGAAGCCACGCAGCAACACCCCGACAATCCGACGGGTTCCGAGGCTGGTATCGCCGGCCTGTGCGACGAGACCGGCCGGATCTTCGGGCTGATGCCTCATCCGGAGGCGCACCTGTTCTTCAACAATCACCCGAATTGGACGGCCAAGAAGGTCCGCCTGTTCCAGCAAGGCGTCCGGACCCTGCCCGTCGAGGGTGAGGGCATGCTGCTCTTCCACAACGTGGTGCGCCAGGCTTGCGAGGATTTCGGCCTGAGCATCTCGGCCGAGACCGAGGCGCGGACCGTTCAGGCCGCCGCACGCTGACGCGTTTTTTCCAAAGCTTAGGCTGACCTTGGTCAAGTGAAGCACCTGCCCTCCGGATAATCCGGACAGGGGGGGGATCATGTCTGGAGCGGTGACACGAAAGTCTCGGATCGGCGTTCTGCCGACCCGGACGGAAGAAGTCATCGGTCGGCTGGCAACCGATGCCGCACAACCCCTGCTGGGCACCCTCGGTGATACGGCTGTTGGTCTTGCCGACACGGCGCGTGCCCTCAAGGAATTGCAGCGCGAAACTCGGGTCCGGGCCGGGGGCGGCGTGGTCGTCGGTGCGGACCCTAAGGGTACGAGTCAACCCGGAGAGCATCCCGTTCTGGGCAAGGTTTCCAGGACCGCTGACGTTGCCAGTTCCGTCGCCGGCCTGGCGCGGTCCCATGAAGCTGCCATCCGGGATTTCAATGACCTGCAGCGCGTCTTGCTGGACCCGTACGCCACCACCTCGATGCGGATTCTGGCCTCGGCCAAGGCGACGCAGAGCGCTGCCACCTTCGTTGACCAGCAGAGCAAGCTGCTGTCGTCGATGAGTGCCGCTGACCGGGCTTATCTCTCGGCCAGTCCCGTCTACGGCAAGCTGACGCAGCCTGCGCGGCCGCTGATGCACTTGCTGGGCCGTACGAACGAGACCTTGGCACCCTTGACCCGAACCGTCGCCTTTGCCGGTTCGGTTGCTGGCGTCGGCCTCGGGGTCGTGACGCTGCCCGGACTCGTCAAGGGTACGGTAGCCGCAGGCGGCCGGATGATGGACGTCCTCGACAATCCGTCAGCCAGCAACATGGACAAGGCTAATGCCGTGGCGGACACCACGCGTGGTGCTGCTGGTGTCATCATCGCCGGGAACGGCATCCGGACAGGCCTCGAGACGATTCATGGCCTCATGCGTGGCGCACAGGCGGGTACCTCGGTCGGGGGTTCCCTGCTGGGTCGCGTCGCGGGTGCCCTCGGTCGCGTGATGAAGGTGCTGTTGCCGGTGGCGGACGTCGGCATGGTCATCGCGGACAGCGTCCACATGGTCAAGCTGGCCAAGGATGCCAAGGCCACGACGGGTGATCGGGTCCGCCAGGGCTTGCTCGTTGCCCTCGGCGCCCTCAAGCTTACGTTGTATCTCCTGCCGCAGAGCCTGTTCCTGCGGGGGGCCTACATCGCGGCCAGCGCGGGCCAGGTGGGCCTGACGGCGTGGTCCTTCGCCCGTGAGGCCTGGCCCAAGGTGCGGGACAAGGTTGCCGGGCTGTTCCAGGGGCCCGAGACGCGGCAGCTGGCCTGACGCGGCAAATCGGGACTGCTCAGGCCATCCGGGCGGAGCTCACTGGAGCACAATCTCCCAGGATCCCGAGTTGTCACCAACCCACGAGGCATTGATGGCGAGGAAGAGCCTCTGACCGGAACCAGAAATCACGTACTGGGATCCCGCATGGAAGGGAGTGCCGCTGGTACCGATTTTGCCGATCAGGGCTAACGCCCGTAGCGACGGGACCAATGTGTCGCCCCACGTGCCCGCTGTTCCAGCAGGGCCGATAGAACCGCCACCGTGGGCAATCAGACCTGTCGCGGTGAGTGTCACGGTCATGCCAGCCGGCACAGCGAGACCGGTGTCCTGTCAACTTGCCCGATTCAGGCTTGGGCTCGGTCGTCCAAGCAATGTGAACGTGTATCGAAAGGGTATGGGCGATGGCGAGGGGCTTGGTGTGGGCGATGGCAACGATGTGGGCGTTGGCTTGGGTGTTGGCGTCACACGCGGGACCTTGGGCGTAGGTGTCTGGAGTCTCCGCATTAGCGGGGGAAGCACCCTCGCCAGGATCAATCGATTGTCCGTAGGCGCAACAAGCGTAGCCTGCGACGCTGCTCGAGTCTCGGCAGTTTCCTTCGCCACACCACAACCAGACCCCACCGTGCAGATGCAGAGAACTGACAGGTATCCGACCGTCCTGCGGAATGACAAACGTCATGAGGACATGCCATGGATATGTTCCCCAGAGAGCCGACATTGAAAAAGTTTGCTCTTGTGATGCTGCAAATGAGTCCTTGTGTCCGGCGAGGGCGCCGTGTTGACTTTCGATGTCGATGGCAACCCTGCCCCTTGGGTGAAGTCCGGCTTTCCTTGCGAAGTCTGATCCGTGAGCACTTCGTCTTCGGTCCGAGGGATGTCGGCGCACTCAGGCGGACTGTCCGGGCCCTCGAACTCTCCCGGCTCCTGACACCTCGTGACCTCGAGGAATTGCGTGGCGACGCCAAAGGTAAGTGGCCCGCCCGCCAATCCTTGGCGGCATCCCGGGGATGGCCGGGTTAAACTGGACCCATGGGCCCATGGATCTCCTTGCGGGTCTGGTGGGCGCTGCGCCAGGGTGCGGGCAGCCTCGTCAGGCTGGGCCCCTCTGCGTCGGGCGCCATGGGCCGTTGGCTCAGGCATCCCGTGCATGGCCGCACCGTGCGCCGTGTCTTGCGGAAGCTGGGTGCTCCGGCGCGTCCGGGCTTGCTGAGGCTGTTGGCCCGGACCCGCGACGGCAGGCTGGGCGTGCGCGTGCTCGAAGTCCTCGGTCGGCTCGACCCGCCGGATGCGGCACCGCTCCTGCCTTACCTCGAGCACGACCGGAAGGCCTGGCGGTTGGCGGCGCTCAAGGCCTTGGGGCGCCAGGGTGGTCCCCAGGCGCTCAGGGCCATGGCGCGCTTGGTTCAGACCGATGACCCGTTGCGTGGCCGTGCGCGCGAAGCCCTCTTCGCGAGCCAGGCACCTGCCGCCCTCGGCCTGCTGGTCCAGGTGGCCATCTCGGGCGAGGATGTCCGGGAACGTTTGCCCGAGCGCGTCAGGTCGCTGGGCTACATGGCGGTGGCACCGCTCATCGAGGTGCTTCGTCGGGCCGACGACCCCGTGCGCGACCTGGTCGTCGACCTGTTGCAGTTGCCTGACGATCCCCGGGCGCTCATCATCATGGCCAAGGGCCTCGAGGAGGATGACCCTCGGATTGCCGAGGTCGTCGTCCGCGCCTTGATCGCGCGTGGCGGCGCCGCCTTGCCCTATCTCAGGCATCTGCTCGAACATCCGGATCAGGCCGTGCGCCAGCGGGCCGAACGTGTTGTCCGCGCTTCGGACCCGGCGGTCGAGGAGGTTCCATGAATGCCATCGTGTTGACGCACGGGGGGGCCAGCGCCCGGATGGAGTGGGCGGACGGCTGCGATGCCGCGGCCCATGTCGCGATGCAGGCCCTCGACGCGGGGCGGACGGCCCTCGAGGCTGCCGTTGCCGCGGTCAACCTGCTGGAAGGCGACGGTCGCTTCAATGCAGGCAAGGGTTCGGTCCTGCGCATGGATGGCGTGTCGATGGAGATGGATGCCGCGCTGATGGATGATGCCGGTCATCTCGCGGCCGTCGCAGGCATCCGGGACGTCGAGCATCCGATCCTGCTGGCGCGTGAAGTCCTTTCGACGCCCCACTGCATGCTGGCCGGCGAGGGTGCGGTCGCCTTTGCCCGCAAGCGGGGCATTCCCGAGTACCGTCATCAACCGGGCCCGAGGGCGCGTGAGCTTCATCGGCAAATCATGCGCGAGTTGGCCGAGGGCGACTTTTCCGACATGCCCCAGTGGGCGGAGCAGGACTGGCGCCGGGACTGGAACTTCCTGACGGACCCCGAGCTTGCGGCAGGCGCGTGCGATACGGTAGGTGCCGTCGTCCGGGACCGGCACGGGCATTTCGCGGTCGCGACCTCGACCGGGGGCGCGGCACCGATGCTGCGGGGCCGGATTGGCGATGCCCCGCTCGTCGGGTGCGGTTTCTTTGCGGGGCCGCATGGCGGCGTGGTGGCCACGGGCATCGGCGAGGAGATCACGCGGCGCATGGTGGCGCGCTCGGTCTACGAGGGCCTTGCCGCCGGCCTCGATCCTGAATCGGCTTGCCGGCGCGTTCTTGCTGATTTCCCCGAGGCCTGGGATCTGGGCATCCTCGCGGTGTCCGCACAGGGTGGTGCGCACCTCGCCAATCGGACCCTGCCCGTCGGTCGCGAGGAACGGCCGTGAGCCATCCGTCCCTGCTCGCCCTGCTCGGGCATCCCGTGGCCCATAGCTGGTCGCCCGACCTTCACCGCGCCGCGATGGGCCGACTGGGACGCGCGGGTGCGTACGTGGCTTGCGACGTGCCGCCGGCACGCCTTTCCGAAGCCATTCGTGGCCTCTGGGTGCTGGGTGCACGTGGCGTCAATCTGACGATGCCGCACAAGGTGGCGGCGCTTGACCTTGCGGTCGAGGTGACTCCGGAAGCGCGTATCCTGGGTGCCGCCAACACCCTGATCCGGGGAGATGGCGGTTGGTTGGCCCACAATACCGATCTGTTCGGTTATCAAGTGATGCTGGCCGATGCCACGCCGGAACGGGCCCTGATTCTGGGTGCGGGCGGAGGCGCACGTGCGGTGGCCCATGCTCTGAGCCTCGTCGGTTGCCGGCTGACGGTCGCGGTCCGCGAACCGGCCGCAGGTCAGGAACTGCTGGATGCGCTGGGCATCGAAGGCCTCGTGCGCCCCTGGCATGAGCGTCATCAGGGCCTGGAGGGCATGGACCTCGTGGTCAATGCGACGCCCATCGGTCTCGGCTTGCCGGGGACGCCGCCGGGTGAGCTCGGGCGACGTGCCGACCGGGAGGGGCCTACGCCGCTCGAGCCCGAGGCGATCGGTCGCCTGCGTGCGGGTGCCCTCGTGCACGACCTGGTCTATGCCCGCGGTGAGACGCCGTTCGTTCGCTGGGCCCGTTTGTGCGGACTCGAGGCCCGGGATGGCCGAGCCATGCTGGCCGGACAGGCCGCCTCCGCGCAGGCGGCCTGGTGGGGTGGGCCGATGCCGCTGGCCGAGTATCGCGAGGCCCTCGATGCCCTGCTGGTGTAGCATGGCACTTGTCTCATGAGCGCGTTGCCGTCCCTCGAACTGGAGCCGGTGCCCCCGGGTCCGCGGGTGGTGGCCATCGGGTTTTTCGATGGCGTGCATGCAGGCCATCAGGCTGTTCTGGCGGAAGCGCGTCGCGTGGCGAAGGCCGCGGGCGGCCTGCCCGTTGCCGCATTGACCTTTGTCGAACATCCGCGGACGGTCCTGAAGCCTGATGACCCCGTGCCGCTCCTGTCCACCTGGGACGAGAAGCAGGCCCTGTTGCGTGCGGCGGGTGCCGATGAGGTCATCGGTCTCCATTTCACGCCCGGCCTGGCTGGCCTCGATCCGGTCGCCTTCATCGGCGAGGTCCTGATCCGGCATCTGGGGATGGCGCACGGCGTGGTCGGCTTCAACTTCCGCTTCGGTCGGGCCGCCGCAGGCACGCCCGACCTGCTGACGCGCGTGGCGGCCGAGTACGGCTTGGGCGTGACGGTGGTGCCGCCCTTCATGGATGGCGAGGTCACGGTGTCGAGCACGGCCGTGCGCGATGCCGTCGCGGCCGGTGATGTGGTGCTTGCCGCCCGTTTGCTGGGACGGCCCTGGAGCGTGTCGGGCATCGTGGTGCCCGGCGATCGTCGGGGACGCGAGTTGGGCTTTCCTACCGCCAACGTCGCCGTGCCTGATGCGCGACTGCTTCCGGACACGGGCGTCTACGCCGGATGGGCCTCTTGGGAAGGCGAGTCCCAGGCTCCGTGTGTCGTCAATCTGGGGTACAGGCCGACCTTCGGTGGGCGCGAGCGTCGGTTCGAGGTCCATGTCACGGACCGTACGGTCGACCTGTACGGCTTGGCGGTCGAGACCCGACTGGTAGCCCGCATCCGCGGCGAGCAACGCTTCGCGGGGCCGGATGCCCTGGTGGCCCGCATCCGCGAGGATGTCGCCGAGGCACGGCGGATCCTTGGCGAGGTCGTGACGTCGTGAAGATCAGGGTCGGGACCCGCGCCAGCCTTCTGGCCACCACGCAAACGGCGCAGACGATGGCGACCTTGGTGGCCGCCCATCCTGACCTCGAGGTCGAGACGGTCTTCATCCGGACGGCGGGTGACGTGCGTCAGGATGTCCCGTTGGCCCAGGTCGGTGGCGATGGCCTGTTCGTCAAGGAACTGGAGCGGGCGCTCGAGGACGGACGCATCGACGTCGCGGTGCACAGCCTGAAGGATCTGCCGACGGCGCAGCCGGACGGCCTCGAGCTCGCGGCCATCCTGCCGCGCGAGGACGCCCGGGATGCCTTCATTTCGGCTGCCGGAACCCTGCTCGGGCAGTTGCCGGACGAGGCCCGGATCGGGACGGGCAGTTCCCGCCGGCAGGCCCAGCTTGCCGTTCAGGGGCGCCCTTGGCAGGTAAGGGGCCTTCGGGGCAACGTCGACACGCGTCTCGCCCGGCTGCAGGAGGGGGCCTTCGACGCCATCCTGCTGGCCTGCGCCGGCCTGGATCGCCTGGATCGCGGCGCGGTCATCACCGAGCGCCTGTCGTTCCTGCAGATGCTGCCCGCGCCGGGTCAGGGTGCCGTCGTCATCCAGTGCCGCTCCGAGGATGCCGCGCTCCGTGCGCGCCTCTCGGCTGTCGATGATGCGGCTACCCGGGCGGCCGTCACGGCCGAGCGTGCCCTGCTGGCTTGCCTGCATGGCGGTTGTTCGATTCCGCTGGGTGCCCTGGGCCGCGTGCGGGACGACCGCATGGAGCTCGAGGCCTTCCTCGGCATGCCGGACGGCAGCGATCACGTGCGGCTTTCGTGGACGGGGCCGCTGGCCAAGCCTGTCGCCCTAGGCGAGGCCTTGGCCGATCGCCTGTTCGAGGCCGGCGGCAAGGCCATCCTCGGCCGGCTGGGGCGTTGAGCCTGCCGGTCCTGCTGCCTGCCGACGGGCAGCGCGCGGAACGCTGGATGCCGGTATTTGACGAGGCGGGATTCGAGACGACGACCGTCACGCTGCTGAAACCGGAGTCCTTGTTGGGTCTCGAGGGCCTGGCGCGTTGCCTTGCGGGCCGTGAGCCGGACACCTGGCTCGTGCTGGGCTCGGCCTCTGCACTGGGCGAAGTCGGGCCGGACGGGTTGCGGCACTGGTCGGGACCCGTGCTGGCGGTGGGCCGCCGGACGGCTGAGGCTGCGCGCCGGGTCGGCGCCACCGATGTCCGCTTGGCCGGGGCCGACACGGGCCTGCGTGCAGCCCTCGAGGCACTCCCTTGGATGCCGGGCCAGCGCGTGTTGTGGTTGCGGGGTGAGGAGGTGGCGGTGGACGTCGCGGCCGTGCTTGCGCCCAAGGGCGTGCAGGTCGAGGCCGTCACGACGTACCGGATGAGGCCGGAGCCCGCGGGGTCCCGCATCCTCGAGGACTGGACGGCCACGCGTTCAGGCCGGCCGGGCTGGTTCGTCGCCACCAGCCCGGCCACGGCCCGGACCGCCTTGGGGTACGTGCCATGGCCTTGGCGTGACGTGTCCGTCGTGGCCTTGGGCGAGACGACCGAGGCCGCCCTGGCCGCGCTGGGCGTGCCGGTCCGTGCGGTGGCAAAGGCTCCCACGGCCGAGGGCGTCCGGGATGCTATCGTGAGGGGATGCTGACGGTCCTCGCCTGCTTCGTCGTCTTCCTGGCCTTTGCCGGCCTGATGGCGACGGGACGCCTCTCGGCCCTGCTGGCCCTGCCGGCCATGGCGCTTGCCGTGGCGCTGGTTTGCAAGGTGCCCTTGGCCGACGTGATGCACCAGGTCATCCAGGAGGGTGTCGGGCGCCTGTCCGGTGCCATGATCACCACGATGATCGGGGCCATCCTGGCGCAGGTCATGACGAAGTTCGGCATCGGCCACAAGCTGGTTCGCTGGGCCGCCGAGTTCAGCGGGGACAACCCTTTCGTCCTGGCCATGGGCCTGCTGCTCGTGACGGCCGTGCTGTTCTCGAGCATGGGCGGCCTGGGTGCCGTCATTATGGTGGGCTCGGTAGTCCTGCCCGTGCTGCTCTCGGTCGGCTTGCCCGGTCCTGCGGCCGCGGGTGTGCTGCTCTTCGGGATATCCCTGGGCGGCATGTTCAACTTGGCCAACTGGAAGCTATTCATGGAGGTCCTGCAGGTGCCCCAGGCCGAGATCCAGGCCTTCGTGGGCCCGTTCTCGCTGGTCTTTGCCGTGGTGGCGGCGCTGTTCGTCTACGTGCAGGGCTCGCCCGAGGATCGCCGCCGTGGCTTCGGGGCTTTGGCCATGGTCGTGGGCCTGGTGGCGGCGGGTGCCCTTTGGTGGTGGCGAGGGCCAGCCTTGCCTTGGCCCACGGATGCCTTGGCTGCAGCCCTTCCCTTGGTCCAGGGCACAGGGGCCGCGCTGCTTGTGCTTTCGTGGTGGCAGAGGCGCCTGCGTCCGGATGACGACGTACCCCTTGTCGCTCTCCTGACGCCCGTGCTGCCGCTCTTCTGTGTTCTGGTCCTCAAGATGGACATCGTGCCGGCCTTCCTCGTGGGTATCCTGCACGGCGTGATGGCGACGTGGAAGCCGGGTCGGGTCAATGCCGCGACCCAGGCCATCTTCGAGGGGATTCAGGCCGTCGTGCCCGTGCTGGTCCTGATGATGGGCATCGGCATGGTCCTGAGCGCGATGATGCACCCGGTCGTCTCGGCCCAGTTCGGCCCGGTGTTGGCCAAGGCGACACCCAGCCACGCGTTGACCTACGTGGCAGGTTTCGGGCTGGCGGCGCCCCTTTCGCTGTATCGCGGCCCCCTGAACCTGTTCGGGCTCGGCAGCGGGCTTGCCGCATTGATCCTGGCCACGGGCCAGTTGCCCGGCGCTGCCGTGATGGGCATGCTCCAGTCCGTCGGCCAGGTGCAGGGTGTCTGCGATCCGACCAACACGGCCAATGTCTGGATTGCCAACCAGGTCGGCAGTTCGCCGGCGAGGCTGATGCGGCAGACGCTGCCGTGGGCCTGGCTGGCCGCGCTGCTTGGCTTGGTGCTCTCGGCCGCGAGGTACCTGGCATGAGCGAACGACCTGGCTGGCTGGCCAAGCTGCAGGACTTGTTTTTTCGTCCCGGAACCGGAGAGCTGGTGGCGCCCGCTGCTGCCGACGAGCCCTTGACCTCGAAGCTGGATGCCTCGCGCAAGGTGCGCGTCGGGATCGACGTGGGCGGCACGTTTACCCATGCCGTGGCGCTGGATGCCCAGACGCTGGCCATCGTGGCGTCGTGCAAGGTGCCGACGACCCACCGCGCCGCCGAAGGCGTGGCCGCTGGTATCGTCGAGGCCCTGCGCCGCCTGCTGGACGAGGGTGGCATCGCCCCGGAGCAGATTGCCCTGATTGCCCACAGCACGACCCAGGCGACCAATGCCCTGCTCGAGGGCGACGTGGCACCCGTCGGCATCCTCGCCATGGCTGCTGGCCTGGACCGGGGCATGACCCGTGCGGCGACCCGACTGGGTCGGGTCCCCTTGGGCGAAGGCCAGGCCCTCGAGACGCATCATGCTTTCCTCGATCTGACGGGGGGCCTCGTGGCCCGTGAGGTCGACCTCGCCGTGCAACGCATGCAGGCCGCCGGTGCCCGGGCGTTCGCGGTGACGGCTGCCTTTGGTGTCGATGACACGACGACCGAGCAGGAGGTCGTCGCCTTGCTGCGCGCCAAGGGTCTCCATGCCTGCGCGGGTCATGAGATTTCCCAGCGCTACGGGCTTCGGGCCCGGACGCGGACGGCGGTCCTGAATGCTGCCATGTTGCCTCGGATGGTCGAGACGGCTGACATGACCGAGGCCAGCGTGCGGGCGGCAGGGATTGCGGCGCCGCTGATGGTCATGCGGTCGGATGGTGGCGTCATGGCCGTCGACGAGATGCGCAAGCGCCCCATCCTGACGATGCTGTCGGGGCCGGCCGCCGGCGTCGCGGCCGCCATGATGCATGTGCGCCTGACGGACGGCATCTTCCTCGAGGTAGGCGGCACGAGCACCGACATCTCGGTCATTCGCAACGGGAAGGCGCAGGTGCGCTCGGCCCAGCTGGGCGGCCACCGACTGTACCTGCGGACCCTGGATGTCCGGACGCTGGGTGTCGCGGGCGGGTCGATGGTGCGTGTCCAGGGCGGCCGCATCGTCCGGGTGGGGCCGCGGAGCGCCCACATCGCCGGCTTGTCGTATGCCGCGTTCCCCAAGGCCGACATGCGCATGGCCGAGGTCGTCCGCCACCAGCCCCTGCCGGGGGATCCGGACGACTACGTGGCCCTGCGGACGGGAGACCTCGTCGGGCATACCTTCACCAACACCTGCGCGGCCAATGTGCTGGGGCTCGTCGCGCCCGGCGACGCCGCGGAGGGTTCCGCCGATCAGGCTCGCCAGGCAGCCTTGCGCTTTGGGCAGGGCCTCGGCATGTCGCCGGACGAGGTCGCCGACCGGGTCCAGCGCCTGTCGGCGGACATGGTCGTCCCGGTGGTCCGTCGCCTGATGGCCGACTACAAGCTCGATGCCCGCCTCGTGACACTGGTCGGGGGCGGGGGCGGTGCCTCGGCCATCGTGCCTTATGTTGCCAGGGTCCTGGGCCTCCCTCATGTCGTCGCCGACCACGCCGACGTGATCTCGGCCATCGGCGTGGCCCTCGCGCTCGTCCGCGAGACGATCGAGCGCACCGTGCTCGATCCGCGCCCCGAGGACCTGCTGCGTATCCGGCGCGAGGCCGAGGAGGCCGTGCAGCGTCTGGGGGCGACACCCGGGACCATCGAGGTCCAGGTCGAGGTCGATACGCAACGAAACCTGGTGCGCGCGGTCGCGACGGGTGCCACCGAGCTGCGCACGCGGGACCTCTCCGAAGCGGAGCGTGCGCCCGAGGAGCGGCTGGCCCTGGCCGCACGCTCCCTGGGCGTGGGGCCCGAACAGGTGCGCCAGCTTGCCGGGACGGAGGCGCACGAGGTGCTGGGTGCGCAGCGGGATGAATCTCGACTGTTGGGCCTGTGGCGTGAGCGGCGCCTGGGCTTGCGTGTCGTCGATCGCGAGGGTGTCATCCGCCTGCAGACCAATCATGGGGCCGTGGAGACGACCCGACACGGCGACCTGGCGGCCACCCTGCAGCGCTTCCTCGAGACCCGGGCCCGCTACGGGGACGGGGGCAAGGAGATCCCGGACGTCTTCCTGCTGGTGGGCCGGCGAATCGTGGATCTTTCGGGCTTGTCGTCCGCGGAACAGGTCGTATCGCTGGGCCAGGCCGAGCTCGAGGGGCTGGCTTCGGATGCTCCGGTGGTGCTGCTGGGATCGTTGCGCTGACGCAGGTCCGGCCTCGATGCATCAGGCCAGCTGGTGGACCCGTTGGTCGAGAGCCACCCACGTGTAGCCGGCCTCGCGTGCCTGATCGATCAGGTGGGGCAGCATCGCGAGCGTCGCTTCCCGACTGTCACGCCGGATGTTGGCGCCGTCATGCAGCAGGCTGATGCCGCCGGGTGCCAGCTGGGCTCCGTGCCATGCCAGCGCCTCCGCAACGGTCGGAGCCAGCCAGTCCCATGTCATCATCGACCACTGTACGGCCGTCAGGCCTTCCCGATCCAGCGCCCTTGCCACCCGGGCGTCGTAGCGGCCGTAGGTCGGCCGGAAGAGGCTGGGTCGCCGGCCCGTCAGGGCCTCCAGCGTCTCCTGGCAGCGGGCAATCTCGTCATCTACCGCGGCATCGGCGATCTCCGGCAGCTTGGGGTGGGTGTCCGTATGATTCGCCAGAACGTGTCCCTCTGCCGCCATCCTTCGGACGAGGTCCGGATGGTTGCGGGCGTTGTGACCCACCAGGAAGAACGTGGCCGGCACCTGCTTCCGGGCCAGGACGTCCAGAATGGGGCCGGACCAGTCGGGATGGGGGCCATCGTCAAACGTCAGGACCAATTCCCGGGCATCGGTCTCGAGGTGCGTGGCGATCGGCAGGTCGGGCAGGCGGGGCACGCCGTGGTAGGGATTGGCGACGAGGGTTTCCATAGGGTGCCATCGTAGCAAGAAGGACCCGTCCGTTGTCTGGCGCGGGTCCTTGCGAGCGGGGGGCGCTACTGGGTGGCCAGGTCGACCCGGATGCGCCCGAATCCGTACTTGCTGTCGCGACCCTTGCTGCCCTTGTCGTCGACGGCCTGCTCGATGCGGGCCTGGATGGCATCCACGCTGAATTCGGGGTGGCGGTGGGCGATGAGCGCGGCCTCGCCGGCGACCATCGGACAGGCCATGCTGGTGCCCGAGAGCTTGGCGTAGCCGGTCTTGCCCGTCTTGTTGCTGGTCAGCGGGACGGTCGACCAGATGCCGTTGCCGGGGGCGGCGACGCTGACCTTGGCGCCCCGGTTCGAGAAGCCCGACAGGTACTCCCAGAACAGGAACTTGGAGGTGCTGCTGACGGCGATGGCTCCGGGATCATTGGCAGGTGAGCCCACCTCGCCACCATTGTTGCCGGCGGCGCAGACGACCACGCACCCCTTGGCCCGGGCATAGGCGATGGCCGATCCCAGGGCGGCGTCGATGCTGGTGTCGGCGGATCCGAGGCTCATGTTGATGACCTTGGCGCCGTAATCGGCGGCGTACTTGATGCCTTCGAGAACGGTCGATGTTGAGCCCTGTCCGTTGTCGCCAAGGACCTTGATGGCCATCAGGTAGGTCTTGGGGGCGATGCCGGCGATGCCGACGCCGTTGCGGGCTGCCGCGCCGATGATGCCGGCGACGTGCGTGCCGTGCCCGAAGCGGTCCATGATGTCCTTGTTCTTGTCCGCGAAGTTCCAGCCCATCAGCACGCGGCCGGCCAGGTCGGGGTGGTTGTAGTCGATGCCGGTGTCGAGGACGGCGACGGTGATGCCATCACCCTGCGAACGGGCGGCGCCATCGGCGGCCTTGATCTGCTTGTAGCCCCACTGGTCGTCGAGATAGGGGTCCGTCGAGGCGTCGTCGGCGACACTGTCGTACATGCCGGACAGTCCGTATTGCCGGTTCGGCAGCACGGCCACGACGGCGGGATCGGCGAGGTAGCGCTGCTGCGCCTGCGCAAAGCTCATGCCGGCGGGCAACTCGAGGGTCTGGAACGTGTCGCCGATGGACAGCGAGGCGAGCTTGCGGGTGCCGAAGCTCTGGATGCCGCGGCCCAAGGTGGCGCCCTGGCGCACCTGGACGATCACCTGGCCGGCAACGATGCCGCTCAGGGCGCTGAAGTCGGCGGTGTCCTGCGGTGCACCCGCGGGGCGCTCGTCATCGGCAACGGGCGCGGGTGCCGTGACCGGGCCCCCAAAGGTCGGAGCCGGGGCCATCGCGGCGCTGCCCGGGGTGGTACCCAGCAGCATCGAGGGCAGCTCGATGACCGGTGCCGCCTTGGGGGCGGTCGGTGCCTGGCTGACCTGCACGGCGGTCGCGGGCGCCGCTGCCGGGACCTGGCGTCCGCAGGCCACCAGCATCGAGCTTGCGACGGCCAGGGAAAGCCAGGGAAGGGTCGTGCGCGGCATGCGTTTCTCCGGTGCGTGGGCCGATGGTCCTGCTGACTTGTCGGCTGCTGAACGGGAGGGGATGCGCCAAGGCTGCTAAGCCACGCCCAAGCTTGGATTAATGTTGTCTTGTCTCGGCCTCGGCCAACTCGTCGAGGCCGGGCAGGTTGACGAGCAGCTCTCCCCGGCGCACCACGCGGCTGCGGCCCGCCTGCAGCTGTTCGTCGAGTACGTCGAGCGAAAGGTCCAACCACGCCGCGTCAGGGGCCAGCGGCACGACGTGGCAGTGGGTGTCATGCATCTGCATCCGGCCGACGTGCATGTCGTGGCCGAGTGCGTGCAACCACGCTGCCGGGGTGTCATCGCCAGCCAGCGAGGGCGGCAGGGGCGGTGCCTCTCCGGCATAGGTCAGCACCATCTCGCCGTCGCCGAGTTCGAGGCCGCAGACCCGGCCTTCGCTTCGCGGCGAAGGCACGATACCGGCAGGATCCAGCAGAATGCGTTGGCCCTCCGCCGAGACGGGGCCACCGGGAGGCAGCCTGAGCCATCGGTCGAGGCCGCCGGACAGCAGGTCGAAGAGGCCGCCGACGCGCAGGCCGCTGACCTCGAGCCGTCGGATGACGAAGGCGATCCGGCCGTCGGGGTCCAGGTCGAGCGGGCCCGCCAGCAGGACGGGCGCCCGCAAGGGCCCCAGCCGGACCGCTCCTGTGAGCCTGAGCCCCCGGCCTTCGACCTGGACCGAGACCTCGTCGAGCGGCTTCGGCTCCAGTTTGTCGAGCATCCGTGCGACCAGGCACTCTACCGTGGGTGCTGCCAATCGGATGCGGCCGGACAGGATGCGGAACATATAGCTGTCCCGGTCCCCCGGACGCAGGGCCCGGCTGGCGTCATGGGCCACCAGGTCCGCGACCAGGTCCTCGAGGTGCAGGGCGACATGAGGCTCGAGGTGGAACGTCGTCTCGCGTGCCCAGATCCGCACCGTGCCGGGTGGCGGGACATCACCGCGGCTCCGCTGGGGTTGGGCCAGCTCCTCGACGAACCGGCTCCCGGCTGCCTTGAGGAAGGCCGCGGCCATGCCGATGCGCGTACCGAGGCTCAGCGACCTCTCGGAGGGGGACATGCAACGGCTTGTACCCCATGGGACCCAAGCTTGTCCTGTCTGCTTGGGGCTGCCGGCACCGGCCGATGGCTGCGGAGCATCTGTTCTCCGCTTCTCCATGGAGCATATAAACTCCTTGATGACAAAGAGTTATTCACCATGGGGAGTAACTAAGTGTATGACAGCTTCGCACGGTGGAGAAGCGTTCTCTTTGGTGGAAATCCAGAGGGTTCGTGAGGGGAGGCAGATTCCGGGCATGATGCTTCGGATGTCGCCGCTCGGAGGCGGCCCGCCGGAGATAACTCGCATGCATCGTTCCATCCGTCTGGCTCTGGCGCTTGCCGTGTCCTTGGTGGTGGGCTGCGGCCAAGCCGCGAAGCCTCCCGAGGCGGCCATCGAGGCCCAGCCGCCGATGTTTGTGGCCTCCGACGCGGCCCAGGTCGAGGAACTCAAGCTTCCGAATGGCCTTACGGTGCTGCTGAAGCCCGACCGGGCCGCGCCCGTCGTCACGTGGATGGTGTGGTACCGCGTGGGCAGCCGGAACGAAGGCGCCGGGATCACGGGCAGCGCCCACCTGCTCGAGCACATGCTCTTCAAGGGGACCAAGTCCTTCCGCAAGGGCCAGATTGCCCAGGTGCTCGGCCGCAATGGTGCCCGCTTCAATGCCAGCACCAGCTACGACTTCACCAACTATTTCGAGACCTATGCCAGCGACCGGCTCGACATGGGCCTGGCCATCGAGGCCGACCGGATGCGGGATGCCTTGATCCTGGATGCCGAACGCCGTCCCGAGATGACGGTCGTGCGCAACGAGCTCGAGCGGGGCGAGAACGAACCCAGCCGCATCCTCTATCAATCCGTCCGCGACGTGGCCTTCCTGTCGCATCCCTACGGCCACCCGATCATCGGGTACCGCAGCGACGTCGAGGGGGTTTCTACCGACAAGCTCAAGAAGTTCTACGACAGCTACTACCACCCCAACAATGCCGTCGCGGTGCTGGTCGGCGACTTTGATCGCAACGACGCCGTGCGGCGCATCCAGCAGGCCTTCGGGGGCATTCCCAAGGGGCCGAACGTGGCCGAGCCCTACACCGAGGAAGAGACCCAGTCCGGCGAGCGCCGGATCGAGCTGCGTCGTCGTGGCGAAACCAACCTGGTCTCGATGGCCTACAAGCTTCCGGGCGCGCTGTCGCCCAAGACCCCCCAGATTGCCATCCTCGAGTCGGTCCTGGGCGGCGGATCGAACAGCCGTCTCGTGCGTCGCCTGGTCGACTCCGGCCTCGCCACGGATGTCTCCGTCGATGCCGAGCAGTTGCGGGACGCCGGCCTCTTCTGGATCGAAGCGACCCTGCCTCAGGGCGGCCAGCACGCCAAGGTCGAGGAGGCCATCACCGAGGAGATCGAGCGTGTCCGGGCCGAGGGCGTCACGCCTGCCGAGGTCGCGGCGGCCAAGAACCAGGCTGCTGCCGCCTCGGCCTATCGCGTCGAAAGTACCTCGGGCTTCGCCTCGGCCTTGGGCCAGTGGTGGATTCTGGGTGACTGGAAGCGGTTCTTCAGCCTGCAGGAGCAGATGGCAGCCGTCGAACCCGAAGCCGTCAAGGTAGCGGCGATCGAGTTCCTGGATCCCCTCTCGCGCACCGTCGGCCGCTACGTGGCGACCAAGGACGGCCCCCGGATCAAGCGTCCGGATAGCGGCAAGGGCAAGGCCACGGCGTCTCGCGAGACCGTCGAGCGCATGCCGCTGCAGGCTTGGGAAAGCAAGGCGCCCATGTCGCGGCCGGCCCCCGACTGGAAGGTCCGGCAGCTCGAGAACGGCCTCGTCGTGTCCGTGCTCGAGCGCCCGCGTGCGCCGACGGTCTCGGTGCAGGGCTGGGTTCAGGCGGGCAGCCTGCTGGACCGGCTGCCCGTCGGAAGCCAAGAGCCGAGGAATCGCGCGGGCCTGGCGGCCATCACGGCCTCGATGCTCGAGCGGGGCACGCAGAAGCGTGACCGTCTGACGCTGGCCCGGGACCTCGACAGCGTTGGCGCGTCGGTCACGTTCTCGACCGGTGACGAGACGACGGGCTTCCGGGGGCGTGCCGTCAAGAAGGATGCCGGACTGCTGCTCGGGGCCACCCTCGAGATGCTTGCGCAGCCTGCATTCCCCGAGGCTGAGCTCAAGTTGCTGCGCGATCAGCAGATCGCCCGCATCCGCGAGGGAGAGGATCAGCCGGGCGTCAGGGCTGCGCGCCTGTTGCGGCAGCAGCTCTTTTCGGAGCAGCACCCCTACCATCCCGCAGATCCCGATGCGCAGATCGCCAGCCTCGGAGCGTTGACCAGCGCGGACCTCAAGCGCTTCCACGAGGCCTTCTATGGCCCGGATGCCACCCGGATGGTCGTTGTCGGCGACATCGCGGCCGATGAGGTCTTCGCATTCGTCGAGAACGCGACGGCCGGCTGGCGTCGTGGCCTGCCGAACTTCGACTTGGCCAGCAACGAGATGCTTAACCGCCTGCCCGCGAATGCCGCGGACAGCGAGCCCTCTCTCTTGCCGGCCTTCAAGGCGCCGCCGACCCAGGCCCGGGGCATTGCGTCCGACTTCGTCGGCGAGGCCGCCAACGTCGAGGTCCGCATCGGCTGTCGCCTGGCGCTCAAGCGCAGCGAACGCAGCTGGTACGCCATGCGCGTGATGAACCATCTGCTGGGGGGCTCGACGCTGACGGGTCGCCTGGGTCTGCGTCTGCGGGACCAGCTGGGCCTGACCTATGGCGTCACGTCCGGGTTCTCGCCTGCCCGTGGCGTCCAGGGACGCGATGGCGTCTGGACCACGGGCATCACGGTCAACCGCGACAACGTCGACACGGCAATCGAGGAGTTCCGCAAGGTGCTCGACGGTTTCGTGGCCGCCGACACCCGCAATCCGAACGGCATCACGCCCGAGGATATCGCGGACGCGCGCAACGCCTTGGTTGGTGACTTGGCGGTCTCGCTGTCGTCGATGGGCGGCGTGGCGGGCTATGCCACCGAGCTGATGGATCACTTCGACGTTCGTGAAGCAGATGGCCCTCGCGGCCTCAAGGCGCGCTGGGAGGAGTACGCCCGGATGATGGGCGACGTCAACCGGGACGGAGTCATTGCCTTGTTCAGGGGACGCATCCGGAAGGATGACCTGCGGACGGTGGTGTCCGGTCCGTGGGTGCCAGCTGGCGAACGGAGCGGGACGCCTTGACCTATGGCGACGGCACCGGCGATCCCCTGTGGGTGGTCGTCGGTCCGTCGGGCAGCGGCAAGACGACGCTCGTCGAGGCGCTGGTGCGCTCGGGCCCAGGTCTGGTGAGGGCCGTGACGTGCACGACGCGCCCGCCGCGGCAGGGCGAGCGAGACGGACTGGATTACTGCTTCCGCTCCGAAGAAGCCTTCTCTGCCATGATGGCGGCTGGCGAACTGGTCGAGCACACCCGGTATGGCGGATACCGCTATGGCCTGCCTTGGGCGTCCTTGGGCGATGGCCGAGAGGCCGTCATCGTCGTCGTCGACCCCCCGGGCGTCGCCAACCTGCGCGGGGGGCTCGGTCGCCCGATGGTCGTGCTGGGGCTGGCGGGTCCTGGGGAAGCAGAGCTTCGGCGTCGGCTGACGGGTCGCGGGGACGCCGAAGCTGACATCCGGACACGCCTGGCCTTGGCGCGGGATGAGGCGGAGGCCATCCGTGCCTGTGCGGATGTCCTGTTGCCCTCGTTGGCGCCCGAAGCCTTGAGGGTGGCCGTCGAGCGCGTCATGCAGGAGCGCCGGGCCCACCGTTGAAGGCGGACCCGGCGTTGCCGAGGGGTGAGCTGCCGTTACAGCAGGTCGCTCCAGGTGGCCCAGCTGTCGCTGTCGACGACCTTGATGCCGGGGGTGGGCGGCGCGGCCGGGGGTGCCGGCTGGGCAGGGGGGGCGCCGGCGCCGGGGTCGGCCGGGGCCGTGCCAGGGTCGCTGGGCATCGGGGCGGGGCTGCCGCCCGGCTTCTTGGCCAACTTGCCGATCAGGTCGACGACCGCCTTGATGTAGAGGTCCTCGAACTCACCCTGCGACAGGCGCTTGTCGCCCGTCTTGTCCGCGCCCAGGAAGTCGGCGCGACGGAAGCCCTTGACCCGTACCTCGAGATGCAGCTTGGGGTAGCTGTAGGCGAGGCCGAGGTTCGTGACGGCCTTGCGGGAGACCTCGGTCGAGGACAGGTAACCGTCGCCGTACTCGAACCAGCCTTTCTTGGGGGCGACGTCGAGAGACTTGAAGGCGCGGTCCAGGTTGCGGCGCTCGCGGTCGAGGAAGCGCTCGGGCGTGTCGGCCGAGCCCAGGAAGCCGCCTTTGGTGGCGTAGCTCATGAACTCGTTGTAGTTGATGATGCCGGCCTTGGACTTGTCGGCGCGGGGGAACTCGGTCCGCAGGTTGAAGAACGGACCGGCCTCGTACTCGTCGATGTTGCCGTCGGTGTTGCTGTCGATGACGCCGAAGATGGCCTTGTGGACATCCTCGAAGCCCTGGCGAAGGACGGCGGAGGACTGGGCCGAGACACCGTTCGCGGCGGTAGCGGTCACCGCCCCGTTCGGGGTGGTCCCGCAGCCCAGCAGGCCCGTGGTCGCCACGAGGGCACCGGTCAGGGCGGCAGAGCGGATGGGCTTCATCGGAAGAGGCTCCTCCCCCTTGCGGGGGTTGTCGGGGGGATGGGGGAAAGGGACAATCCGGGGTGCACGGCAGGCCCGGGGAAACAATTAACCTATGGATAATATCCGCCTAAGACGTTCTGATCTTTCCTGTTTTCCGGTTAAAATCAGGTAAATTCGCAATGCCCGATCGACCCCTGAAGACTGCCCTGCCCTTTCTCCACGTGGGCTTGACCGGCGGCATCGCTACCGGCAAGAGCACGGTTTCGGACATCCTGACGCGGCTGGGGGCGGCCGTGATTGACGCCGACATTCTGGCCCGCGAAGTCGTCCGTCCTGGCCAGGACGCCTACCGCGAGGTGGTGGGGGTCTTCGGGAAGGGTGTCGTGACCCCCGGCGGAGCGCTCGATCGTAAAGCGCTCGGTCGCCACGTGTTCTCCGACGAGGGAGCCCGTCGCCAACTCGAGGCCATTCTTCACCCGCGCATCCGGGCGCGTGCCGAAGAGCGCCTGCGGGAATTGGCGGACCTGCCGCTGGCTGCGCGTCCGGCGCTCGTCGTCGAGGTCATCCCGCTGCTTTATGAATCGGGCCTCGAGGCCAGGTTCGACGAGGTCTGGGTCGTGGCGTGTCCCGATGAGGACCAGCGGGCGCGCCTCTCGGGCCGGGATGGCCTGTCGGGCGACGAGGTGCGCGCCAGGATAGCGGCTCAGGCGCCCCTCGCCGACAAGGTGGTCCGGGCGGACCGGCTGATCATGAATGACGGCAGTCGTCAGGAACTGGAGGCGCGGGTCCGTGTCGTGGCCGAGGAGGCCTTGGCCCCGCGTCGGCAGGTCAATTGATAGTATGGGTCATGGCCCGTCCTCGTCGGCGCAGGGCCCCCTCGACGGGGTCCGTGTTGCTGCTGGTCGCGTTGCTGCTTGTCGGTGGCGCGGGCGGCGCGTGGGCTGGAGGCCGCTGGGTCTTTCCCTACGCGCACCGTGACCTGATTGAGCGGGAGGCGGCCCGAAACGACCTGGATCCCTTGCTGGTGGCCGCCGTCATCCGAGTCGAGTCCGGCTTCGACAGCCGGGCCCGATCATCGGCCGGTGCTTGCGGCCTGATGCAACTCATGCCCGATACGGCCCGCTGGGTGGCCGACCGGACCGGCGCACCCGACCCCTCGGGTCATCTCTTCGAACCGGCCGTCAACGTACGGCTGGGCGTGGCTTACCTGCGCTACCTGCACGGTCCTTTCGCGGGGGACAGACGCCGCGTGCTTGCCGCCTACAACGCCGGGGCCTCCAAGGTCGCGCACTGGACCACGCTCGAGGAGGCGTACCCCGAGACACGCACCTATGTGTGGCGAGCCGAGTGGGCGTACCGGGCTTATCGCTGGCTGTACGGGGACGGCCTGCGCCAGAGGCTGCGGGGTGGCACTTGAGAAAGGGCAGGGGGGGCGAGCCCAGGGCTATCGGTGGCCTCGTGGGCAGGGCCCTGAAGCGTCCGGGGCTGTTGGCTGCGGCCAAGGTCGTCGCGCTCTGGCCCGAGGTGGCGGGGCCCACGGCCTCAGCCCAGCTCGAACCCGTCAGATTCACGGACGGGACGCTCTGGGTACGGCCGCTGTCCTCCGTGTGGGCCCAGGAGCTGGCATTCCTCGCGCCGGCGTTGCTGGAGCGCTACGGGCAGCTGTTGCCTTCCGTTCGGGTAGCGGGCATTCGGGCCGTGCAGGCCCCCCCGCGCGGTCGTCGGCAGGTGGAGTTGCCCGAGGGCGGCATACCCCTGCCCCCGGTGCGCACGGCGAGGCCCGCAGAACCGATCCCCGAACTGCCACCCGCCGTCGTGGCGGAAATCCGGGCGCGTGCCGCGGCCTCCATCCGCAATCCGGACCATGCCCGGCGCTGGGCGGACCTGGAGATCATGCTGCGTCGGCGGCAGATCGCGATCGCCCGCGCCCGCCGGGGACGGCGCGACTAGCCGGGCGCCGCCTGTCAGGGCTTGCGGGCGAGCTCGTCATCTGCGCAGCGCTCGAGCTGCAGCACCAGTTCCTTGAGCTTACTGGTCATCACGGCATCGGCAGCGCTCTTGACGATGCCCAGCGGCATCTTCTGCAAAAAAGCAGGCAGAGGCACGTCCAAGCGCACCGAGACTTCGTGGAGGACTCTGGTGCCGCCGTCGACCTCGCTCATCCGGGTTGTGCTGGCATAGCGGTACAGCAGCACGCCTTCCCCGATCCACGGATCCTCGGGGTCGAAGGCCAGGCTCTGCAGGGTCACAGTATCGTCCGTGCGAACCATCTGCAGGTCGGTCGCCAGCCAGAGGTGATAGTCGAGGGCCCCCAGCGGCTTCAGGATGACGCGGCAATGGTCGGGGGCGAAGGGGTCGACGCTGGAGACGGCCGGCACCCGCGCCAGCATGCCGGCGAGGTCGCCGAACAGGTCGAGGCAGCGGTCAACGGTCGTGGGCAGGATGCGGTCCCGAGTCAGGGAGCCTTCAAGCGCGAGCATGACAGGCATGTACCCGGTTTGCTCCCGATGCCGGAGAGTACGCCCGTCCGCGCAAGTTATCCCCGGGGCGTCGGGATAGAATGATGCGGCGTTCCACCCCAGCCGCCCGCCCCTTGGAGGATGTGCCGTGTCTCAGGCAATCGGACGTGGTGCGCTGCCCGGCGTGACCCCGCTTCCTCTGGGCCCGCTGCCCACGTCTGGATCTGCTGGCCCGGCACCTGTGCCGGCTCCTGGCCTCGCGCCCGACTCGCTGTCGCTCTCGCCGATCCTCGCGGTTGCACCCTCGCCGTCGACGGCTGCGCCTCAGCAGCCCGGAGCAGCTGGCCCACCCATGCTCGGACCGATGCAGTGGCTGGTCCGGGTGCCCAAGTCACGCGCGTCCGAGAGCGCCACCGAGGTCAAGATTCTGCAGCACATGCTGGCCCATGCGGGTTTCGACCCCGGGCCTGTCGATGGTTGGTTCGGACCCGTCACAGAGCGTGCCGTCCGGGCGTTTCAGGCGGCTCGTGGCCTTGCCGTCGATGGCGAGGCCGGCACCGAGACGTGGGCGGCTCTCGGCCTCGAGGGCCTTCCAAGGCAGGCCGGTGCGATGCCGGCTCCCCCGCCGGCAACCGTGGGGGGGCCTTTTTCGCCCCTGCCTGCACCCGACTCAGGACAGGCCGCCCGGATGATTGGCGTCGCCTTCCAGTTCCTGGGGCAGCCCTATGACAAGGGCAGCCAGAGTAAGCAGTCGCGCTCGACGGACTACTACCACGGCGTGGGGCCTGTCGAGTGCTCGGGCCTCATCGGTCAGGCTGTGTTAGGCGCCGGCCTGACATGGGCCGATGGGTCGCCGCTCAAGGGCAAGGTCCTCAGCTACACGCTGACGCTGCGCGACAACCTGCCGCCCATCAGCCGCGAGGACCTGAGGCCCGGAGACTTGGTGTTCTTCAACTCGTCGCTGGGGCCGTGGCGCCATGTAGGCATCTACATCGGCGACAACAAGATGATCCATGCGAGCATGAAAGGTGTCGAGGTCCGGGACCTGGCCAACTACGGCCTCGACGAGGCCGGTTACCGGCGGATCATCGGGGTCCCGAAGCCTCCCACGGCCTGAAGGCCAGGGCGAGAGCCGCCTTGGCCCCAGCCTCTCGTTGGCTGTCGGCTTGCCATGACGCTGCGTGCCGCCAACCCTTATGCCAAGCAAATGGACGGTGCTCCGGGGCGTGGCTAGCGGGGGGTCACGCCCCCGAGTCCCTTGCACAAGGTCCTGGTCGAGTTGCTGCGCGTTGCCCCCGCGCATTTGGCGCCGTTGCTCGCCCGTGCCCTGCCCGGGCTGGACCCGGCGCTGCCAGTCATGTGGGTGGATACGGCAGCCAGCAAGTCTCGGCAGCCCGCCCCGTCGAAACGCTGGAAAGTAAGCAACTGCACAAGCGGCTTATGCTCGAGGCAGTGTGAGATGACCGGGCCATCAGGCAGGCCCTGTTCGACCTCGCCAGACATCACCCGCAGGACGTCGACTTCGAGCGGCTCGTCTTCTGTATGGTCTGGAACCGTCTGGTTGACCCCCAGGGCAAGCTTGTCGCCGCCAACCACTGGGCTGCTGACCTCGCCTACATACCAAAGCACCGGCTGACAGGTGCTGCACTTCTATCGGGCGATGAACCTGCTGCACGGGCATTGGCGAGAACTGGAAGACCTTATGCACGACCGGCTCGCCGCCATCACTCCCGAGAAACTCAGGGGCATTACCCTCGTCGACACGACCAACGTCCATCTCGAGACGGATGTCAGCGACGAGGAGCGGCTGGACAGGACGCGGGCCGAGGCCGCACGCACCGATGCCCTCGTCTGGGAATCCTTCGACGGGACCGATGGTCGATCCCTCGGCAAGGAAGAAGCGCCCTTGCGTATGCCGGGCAAGAACAAGGAGCGGGAGCGACAGCTGGCCAAGCTGGAGGTCATGTGGGCCACCGTCCGGGAAGCCGTGGCCAAGGCTGATGATGGCCAGCCGCACGGCAAGGCCCTGTGCGCCCTTGCCAGCAAGCCCGGCGATGCCAGATTGGTACGCAAGGACTCTGCCGATGCCGGTCGCTACATGGCCGAAGAGGAAGGCTTCCGGCAGGCCCGCCTTGCCGCGGGGACTCGGCTGCTGCGGACTTCCCTCGCCCCCCGGTTCGGGCGTGAGGTCCAGGACGCCGACCAGATGCTGCAGCAGGTGGAAGCCAACCATCGCGAGTTCAAGAGCCCAAGGAAGCTAAGGCCCTGCCTGCACCGCGTCGGCCAGCGCATCGAGGGCCACGTGATGTTGAACTTGCTGGCACTCAACTGCACCCGGACCTTGAAAGCCCGGACAGGCATGATCGTGAACCGGATCCGGCAGGCGGTAGCCCCCCTGCACGCCACCCGGGTCCGCCAAGGGCAGAAGACCCGCTGGGCTCGCACCCTGCCGGGTGAAGCCTGCATCAAGGCCAGCCAAGCCCTCGGCTGGAAGGCCATGCCCACCCAGTGGCAGTCACGGAGTGAATGGTACTGGGTGGGCAATGCCAAGCAGGGCAAGGGTTCCGGGATCTGGCTGCCGAAGACGCGCTGGGGCGTTCGTTCCCCTTGGCCGCGCGACGTACGGTGCGCGCACGCAAGGACGCACGACAGACGCTCCGACGTAATCGCCACCGCGATCGCGTGCCTCGCCCGCGGCGAGGCGTCGTGGCGCGTGGTCTTCGGCTCGATGAGGCCGGCGTGTGCTCTCTCGTCGGCACCCATGCCATTGCCGATGCCCAGTGCCCAGGCGCGCCACGCGCCAACGTGGGCGCCCGTTGCACGCGTGCCCGGGGCGCCGCCCCGATGGTCAGCGGTCTTGCCTCGGCGCAGGCCGGTGGACCGTTGAACATCGGGTCACGCTCCCGGCCTCGCTGTTAACGGGCTCTCGGCTTCTCTCTTCCCGCGGGACGGAGAAGAGAGCGCGAACGCCGTCCAGGCCCGCGCGACGCGCGCGGAAGCGCGAAGCCCTTGGAAACAAGGCCAGAAAGGGCAAAGCACCCGAGGAGCAATCCTCGGGTGCTCGTTTACCAGCCCCGTCCGCGAAGTTCGCGAACGAATCTAAGTGGCTCCGTGTGCGGCGCCACTTGCCAACTCGTTCGCAGGGCGCTTGGCGGGACGGGATCGCTCTGGTCGCACGGTCGCGAAAATGCGACCGCCTGCGAATCCAGGTGGTTGGGCGGCCTGAATCGGGACACTCTCACGGATTCGCTCCGTCCTACGACGAATGCGGGGCCGGGCGCAGTCACGACTTCGGCTCGTGAGCGTGTCCGTGCAGCATCGCGTGCCGAAGGTCGTCCTCGGTCACCTCCACCGCCGGCTTGTGGACCTTCACCTGGCGCGGCTCGCTCCCCGCGCGCAGAAGCGCCACGACGGTCTCGATCGGTGGGCATCCCGGCTCTGTGCAGGTGAGCTCGTTGACGACTACAGCGTCGTCGTCCGCCGCCTCGAACAGCGTGCGCGCCTTCGCCTTCAGGGCGCGAATCGCTGCGGAGCGTCGCTCGTCATTGCGCTGCTCGAACATCAGGTCACATCCCAGAAACAGAGGTTGCCGCTCGCGTCTCCGCCAAGCAGGCCACGGTGCTCGGGGTGCCAACATAGCGCGGTCACCTCATCTTCCAGGAACGCGTAACGAATCGGCTGCGTTCCGCGACGAGGCTCCCACAGCAGCACCGACGTATCCTGCGCGCCACTGGCAAGGACCCCCATTCTTGGACTGAAGGCGAGCCGCGTGCAGACGCCCTTGTGCGACTCAAGCCGCAGCGGCCTTGTTCCCTCGGGTCCCTTCCCGCGGAAGTCCCAAACCGTGACGATCGTATCGCCGGAGGTGGCGAGGAGCTTCGACTCGCTGTCCCACGCGAGCGCCTTGGGCTTGAGCGGGTAACCGCTCATCTGGGAGTCTTGGCCCGAGGCGAGGCGCCAGAAGTGGACCGAGCTGTCTTGGCTTCCGCAGGCGATGACCTTGGCATCGGGGCTCCAGGCGAGGGAGATGAGCGAGCCCTTCCACTGGAAGCGCCGGGCCTGAGCGCCGGGCACGAACGGCCAGATGTGCACCCCCCCATAGCAGGTCGCAGCGAGCGCTGTGCCATCGGCGCGCCAGGCGAGGTTGCTCACGGTGCTCGGCAGCGGCTCGGTCTCGACAATTTGCTCGCCCTCGGCGGTCCAGACGCGGACCTTTCGTCCGGCGCCGGTGGCGATGCGCCCGCCTGCCGGAGCCCAGGCGACGTGCTCGACCCATTGCGCGCCGCCGCCCGGCAGCTCGCGGACCAGCTCACCCGTAGCGCGCCAGAGCTTGGCGTTCGGCTCCTGCCCGCACGTAGCGAACTGGGTCCCGTCGGGCGAGAGACTCACCCCCAGAACACCGCCCTCGTGCGCGAGCTGCCGAAAAACCTCACGACCCGTCGAGAGGTCGATGCCGAGCACGCGACCATCACCTGCGCCAATGATACAGAGGCGACCGTCTTTCGAGATTTCGGCGGCGGCCACGTAGTCGCCCGCATCGCCCTTCCAGCGCGGCACCAGCTCTGCCTTCCAGCGCGGCGCATCCATCCTTATGCCAAGCATCGCTCGAATCCTTGCGTAAGCGCCTCGCGATCGAGATTCCGACCGATGAAGACGAGATCGCTGGCGCGCGGCTCCGCGCCCCACGGCCGGTCCTTACGCCCGTCGAAGAGCATATGAACGCCCTGAAAGACGAACCGACTGGGCGAGCCTTTGATATTCAGGATGCCCTTCATGCGGAAGATGTCGGTTCCTTTGTCGCGCAGCAGCTGCGACACCCACATGTTGAGGCGTTCGCTGTCGATCTCGCCTTCGAGGTGGATGCTAACCGAGGTCACCTGATCATCGTGCGAGTGTCCGGCTGCGAACTCATTCTCGCCGCTCGGCCGGATCGCAATGCCCCCACGGAGCACCTGCAACTCAAACTCCGACGGCAGGTGCTGCGTGTACAGGCCAATGCGCCCCTCACGAGGCGCACGAAGCTCGAACCGCTTGGGGCCGGCAGAGTCGAGCTGCAGCCTCGCGGGCCCACTCGCCCCGATCTCGATCCGGCCCGCCGGTGAGACCTTGACCACTGGCTCCGACCAGGTGCGTACGGCGCGTTCAGCGGCGGCGCGCGCCTCCGCCTGCTCGTCACTCTCCAGGTACTTCACGACCAAGTCGATGCTCGGGTCGGGGCCGTCTTCGAGCGCTAGCTCGTACACGCCCTCCTCGACCTCGAAGGTTCCCGCCCACTCGAAGGGATACTCTGGCTCGAGGAACGTGGGCTTCGTCGCGACGGCTCGATCGAGATCGAACCCGCCGACGTCGAGAACCGCGGGTATCGGTACGTTCGCGTTCTGGGCGCGCAGCACCTTCGCCATCGAGTTCATGCTTTTCACCCGTCGCTCGAGTTGTTCGAGCTCGTGCTCGTTCACGAGATCGGTCTTATTGAGCACGAGCACGTCGGCGAAGGCGATCTGCTCCTTGCACTCATTCGAGTCATCGAGGTGCAGGTGCACGTGCTTGGCGTCGACGAGCGTGACGATGCCGTCCAGCGAGAAGAGATCGCGAAGGTCGTCGTCGACGAAGAAGGTCTGTGCGACGGGGCCAGGATCCGCCATCCCCGTGGTCTCGACCAGGATATGGTCGAACTTGTCGCGACGCTTCATGAGATTGCCGAGAATGCGGATGAGGTCTCCGCGAACGGTGCAGCAGATGCAGCCGTTATTCATCTCAAAGACCTCCTCGTCGGCGTTGATGACGAGGGCCTGATCTATCCCGATCTCGCCGAACTCGTTCTCGATGACGGCGATGCGCTTGCCGTGGTTCTCGGTGAGGATTCGGTTGAGCAGGGTGGTCTTCCCGGAACCCAAGAAGCCGGTGAGCACGGTGACGGGGATCTTTTTCATGGTGGACCTCGCAGGCGGACGCTTGACCATACATCAGATGCAACCCTGTTGCAATACTCGACAGGCGATACCCCCCGGGGTATCGTGGTGCGATGCACACGTTCCGGCACAAAAAGAAGCTGGTGGCGCGGATCCACCGGGTCAAAGGCCAGATCGCGGCCGTGAAGCGGGCGCTCACCGTGGAACGCGGGTGCGAGGAGGTCGTGCGCACCATCGCGGCAGCGCGGGGCGCCATCAACGCCTTCGCGGCCGAAGTTCTATGTGGCCATCTCGAGGACCACCTAGCCGCGCCGCGAATCTCGAAGGGAGAGCGCGAGGTCGCGGCGACGGAGCTCGCGCGCGTCATCCGTTATTGCGTAGGGTAACCAAGCATGCACGACGAACTCGCGACACCCGAGGAATGCGCCGCGCGACAGGCACCGGTCCCGCGGCGACGAGAGCGCGGCGTTCAGTTGGTCGTGTTGTTGACCGCGGCTATGATGGGCGTCGAAATCGTGGTCGGGTACGCGACCCACTCGATGGCCTTGCTGGCTGACGGTTGGCACATGGCCACGCACGTCGGGGCGCTCGGACTCGCCAGCGTCGCGTACTGGGTCTCTCGGCGCTTCGCGGGGCATCGAGCCTTCGCCTTTGGCACCGGCAAGGTTCGCGCGCTCGCGGGCTACACCAGCGCAGTGGCGCTTGGGCTGGTCGCCACCGTCATGGTCGTCGAATCGGTGGAGCGGCTCCTGCGTCCCCACGCGATTGACTTCGTGAGCTCCATCCCGGTCGCAGTGCTGGGCCTCGTCGTGAACCTCGTGAGCGTCTTCTTGCTGCACTCGCACGACGACGACGACGATCATGACGGCGAGCACGATCACAACCACCGCGCGGCCTTCATGCATGTCGTCGCGGACGCGTTCACCAGCGTTCTCGCCATCGCGGCGCTGCTCGCCGGTCGGTTTCTCGGCTGGGCCTGGCTCGACGCGGTCTCGGGGATCGTCGGGGGCTTCGTGATCCTCAAGTGGGGCTTAGTGCTCTCGCGGAGCGCGGCGTTCGAGCTGCTCGACGTGTCCCCGTCGTCAGCCGTCGAAGACGAAATCCGGGTGGTGCTCGAGGCGCTCGACGACGTTCGGGTCAGGGACCTCCATTTGTGGTCGCTTGGTGATGGCAAGAAGAGCTGCGTCGTCACCATCGTCACGGCGGCTCCGCGTGAGGCCCGCTGTTACCGCGAGGCCCTCGCGCGCTTCGAGCTCGCGCACGTCACCATCGAGGTGCAGCGGTGCGAGGACGGTCATGCGCCCGCTGTCGTTGCGTAGCCGCTTCTGAGGTGTTCCGCGACATCGAGAGCCGCGCAGGTGATGATGGCGTCGGCGCCTGCCCGCTTGGCCGCAAGCAGGCTCTCCATCAGGGTGGTCGGTCCATGCCAAGGCGCCAGCATCAGCGCCCGCGCAAAGCATCGTGTACTCGCCGCTCACTTCGTACGCGACTGTCGGGACTTGTCAGGTGTCCTTCACCTGCCGAATCACGTCCAGGTACGGGAGCCCCGGCTTGACCATCACGAGATCGGCGCCCCCTTCGAGATCGAGAGCGACCTCCCGGAGCGCCTCGCGCGCGCTGGTCGCAATCATTTGGTACGTGCGCTTGTCGACGGAGCCCTGACGCCGCACCGATTCGAGGGCGGATCGGAACGGGCCGTAGAAGGCCGATGCGTACTTCGCTGCGTACGACAGGATCAGCGTCCGCGCGAGCTCGGCTGCGTCGAGCGCCGCAGGAATCGCGCCGATTCGGCCGTCCATCATGTCGGACGGAGCGACGACCTTGCCCTCTTCGAGAGCGCGCTCGGGACAACGCACCACGAGCTCCGCGTCGGCCTGGCTCAGGCGCGGCATGCGGGGCCCCCGTCCGCTTCATCGCTCAACGCGCGGAGGAACAGCTCGTCGGCTTCGACCCAGCTCTCGTGGCGGTAGCGCCGATAGAGGCTCAGGGCCTGGTCGATGATATCGAGGCGTGGCGCGTCCTCTTCATAGGGTCGATTCAGCACAACGGAGAAGTAGCCGTCGCTCCGGTAAGGTTTGCCGCAGGAACCGGGCACGAGGAACCAGACGGTGCAGTTGAGGCGACCTCGTTGGCAGGGGACCGGTTCGGCCGAGAACAGCACGCGCGTTACAGCGCCCAAGGCGAGGTGGCAGTGATGGTCTTGGAACTCGCCGAGCTGCCACGACACATGTCCGTCCTCGACGTACCTGAAGACCCCCGCGAGCTTCTCGGTCTGAAACTCGACTAACGTCCGCTCGCGGTAGATGACGAGCGATGCATCCCTCAGTCGCAGGGCGTTACGAAGGAGCTCGAGCGACCGTGGCTCGGAGGAATCATCGCGCGCCTCGGGTGGGCCGCCGCCGAGCGCGTGAAGGGCGTCTTGCCAAGGAGTGTCGGTTGGCAGCCCAAGCGTTGTGGCGAGACAGACTCGAACTTCGTCGCCGCGCTCCGAACGGAGCGCGTCCGGACTGACTTCGAAGCGCACGAGGTCGGGTCGTCGAGCAATGTGAAGCCTCGCACGCTCGAAGAACCACGCGATCTCGTTCGACGCGAGCGTGTCGCCGATGTACGGACGGGAGAGCATCAGGGAGACGCTCCAGCGCGAGGTGCGCGCTCCGCACGGCCCGGTCGTCAGAAGGCGCATCTCGAACGATGGCTTCCCGGCGAAGCACACGCTCATCGCGATGCTGTCGGTCAGCTGGTGCACGCGACCGAGGTCGATGTGCAGGTGGTGCTCGAGCCCATCGAGGCGCAGCTCCCGGACGCCTGCGAAACAGCCCTCGTACGCGGCAGGAAGTAGGGTGGCCTTTCCTCGCGGCAAGAGCTCGGCGATCCCGCCGTCGGCCCACGAGCTGCAGGCGACGGTCACGCGCTCGGCCTCGAGCTACTCGAGGAGCACTGACTCGAAGAATGCGATTTGCTCTCGAAAGCGCTCTTCGTGCCGACCGACGAGGCCCGGGCGCGACTCCTACGCGTGGCTCTCCATCATTGCTCGCACTCCTTCGTGTGGTCCTCTTCGAGCCGACCCGGAGTTGGCCCTTTCTGACCCGAGTACTTGCTCTCGCGCGGCGGGCCGTCGAGGCGCTCGACAGGGCTCGTCAGCATGTGAAAAACGGTCTGGCAGATGCGTGGGCCGACCCGCAGGGGCGCCAGCGTCGGCCCGAGGTTCGAGAACTCGGGAGTGACCGAGCCCTCGAACCCGGGGTCGGTGAAACCGGCGGTGGCGTGACCAGGAGCGCGAGCCGGTCGATGCTGGCGGGCTGAAGCTGGAGCTCGAGATATGCGAGCGGCTCGACGACGATGGATCGGTCGCGCCGCCTCTGACGAAGGTCGCGATCGGCTAGGATCACGGTGCAGCTCCCGAGGCCGCCACTCGCACCAACACCGCGAGCCCCAAGCCGATGCTGAGCATCGCGGCGAGCGCGGTGATGGCGCTTCGCAGACGCCCCTCTCGGCGCATCGCCCAGCTGATGGGTCGCGACATCAGGACGGTCAGGGCGACCATGCCGATGACGGTTCCGAGCGCAACGAGCCCAAGGTACGCAACTGCGAGCGGACGCGAGCTGATCGTGGTGGCCGCGAGCAGCGCGATCCCGGCCGAGCCCGCGAGCCCGTGAACCAGACCGATCGCCAGCGGTCGCGACGCGCTAGCCACCGAGGACTGAATCGCGCCGCCGTCGGTTCCGCGACTTCGCACGAGGTGCCAGATGCCGAAGACAACGAGCATCAGTGCCACAAGCAGCTCCGCACCCCGCTCGAAGGCCTCGGGGATGCGCACCTCGGCGAGCACGATGAGCAGCCCCAACGCGAGGAACGCGACGGTGTGCCCAGCGCCCCAGAGCGCCGCGATGCGGCCCGCCCTCCACGCCCCGGGCTCACGCTGAATAAGCGCGGACACGACGACCACATGGTCCGCGTCGGTGGCGTGGCGAAGACCGAGCCCGATTCCGAGGAGCAGCACCGACAGGTCGGTCATGGGATCTCCAGGGGGGGGACCCGAGCGAGAATGCCGGCGCGGAGCGCGTGCGGACGGTCTTCCCGCGGGAGGAAACCGGAGGGGTCTCGACGGTAGAGCGTCGCGCATTCGATGACGGCGCTTTCGGTCTCCCCTGGTTTGAGGTCGCCGAAGACATACGTAAACTTTCCCGGCGCTCGCATGGCGATGCCACACGGGCGCGAGCAGACGCTCAGGCACTCGTACGGTAGGATCACGAAGTCTTCGCGCCGGGCCCAGCTCGCGAAGCGGTCGCTCAGGTTGCGAAAGAGCTGTGCACCCGCGCGCAGCTGGCGAGGCTCCTTGCCCTCACCCGACTGCCGGCAGGACGTGCACACGAACAGATGATGAGGGGCGCTCACGGGCGGTCCACCGTGCTCGCGATCAGCACGACGCGGACTCGGCCGGTGCCCTCGATCGGCGGCGAGCGGTGAACCGCGCCGAGACTGTTCGGATGGAGGGCGCCCTTCATAACAACGACCTCACCCGGCACCGCATGACGGATCGCGGAGGCATCTTTGACGATCTCTTTGTTTGCATCGCACGGACAGTCCGGTGGATGGTCGAGCGCTTCGCGATGTACCGCTGAGTCGGGGACCCACTCCGTACCGGGACCGACATACGTCGTGACGAGACGGTACCGGACGTAGTCGACGTGGAACTTGCGGCACCGGTCAGTACGAACTGCGCCTAGCGAGACGCGCAAGCGGCGAGCGTCCGCGAGGTGCGCGAGACGGGCGATGAGGACGGCGACGTCCACCGTCAGCCACGTGCTCGCCGGCTCGGCGAGACCGCGTGTGGCAGCCGAGAGATCGTAGTTCGGCAGGGCCACGATCTCGTCGAACTGCGCGGGAAAGCGCCTCGTCCATTCCACAAGCTGCGCGTCGAGGCCCACAGGAAGCTCGCGATGCCATGACACCAGGTTGGCCTCGCCCTTCGCGAGTCGCTCGCTGGCCTCTACCGCCGCGTCGGCTCGCCGGTGGGTCGACAGTTTACGAGTCTGCGTGCTCAGCATGCGCGATCCCAGAAAACGGGGCGCCAAGGATCGCCGGGTTGCCAGCGAGGGAACGGATCGTCGTCGTGCCGCACGAAGGCCGTCGAGAAGCACGCCGCAATATCCGACTCGAGCGTCTCCCTTGAAACGAGGCTCTTCCCGGCGACGAGCAGCGTCGGCCGCGGCGTCGACTGCCGCGTGCCGCAGAAGCTCGCGACGGGCGACCCGCCGTCGGAGCGCGCGACGCCATAGCACGTGGGCCTGTTCGCGAGGGCGATCGTCGCGCGCAGCCACTTGGCGCGAACCGCGAGCTCCTTACGCCGTTCCCAGAAGGGGCGCGGCGTCACTAGGCCGTCCGCAATCGCCATCGCGCCGGTACGAACGACACGCCCAATTTCGCGCTCGTAGACCGGGCCGATGCTCAGGGAGGCCCGCGGGCCTTGGTTCGGCGCCCTTGATGACGGCTTGAGCGGGACAGGCATCGTTATAGTTTTACCGCAAGGCCGCCCTTCTTGCAACAAAGTTGCATCTATGCGGCGGTGCGCTGGCCGATGACGGCTCCGATCACCATCCTCGCCGGGTTCCTCGGTTCGGGCAAGACGACGCTGCTGAATCACGCGCTGCGGGGGCCGATGTTCGCGCGCGCCCGGGTCGTGGTGAACGAACTCGGGGCGATGCCGCTGGACCATCTGCTGGTCAAGGAAGTGCGGGAGGAAGTGCTGCTCCTTGACTCCGGCTTCTGCTCGATTCGGGGGAATCTCGTGGACGCGCTGCTTGCGCAATCGGGCGCCGAGGCGCGCTTGGACCGCGTCTTTATCGAGACGACGGGGCTCGCATATCCGACCTCGGGCGTCGCGAAGCTCGTGCGTCATCCGGAGCCGTCATGGCACTGCCACCTCGACGCCGTCGTGACCGCCGTCGATGGCGAGTATGCCCGACGACCCTGGGGCGTCACGATGAGGTGAAGAAGCAGGTGCTACTCGCCGACGACCTTGTTATTGCCAAGGTGGACGTCGCGAGCACGAGCGCGCTTTGCGCCGCACGCGCGGCTGCGTAAGAGCTGAAACCTCAGGCGCGACTCTTCTTCGCCGAGCGCGGCCTGCTCGATTGGGGGCCGATTCTCGAGTGGACGCCGTCCACCGTCTCGTCGCGGCTCGACGTCGCCAGCTCGGGCCCATCCCATGGCGGCGACGAGGTTCGGTCGTTCTCAGTGCGCGCCGAGCGCGCCGTCGACTTTCGCTCGTTCGCCCCCTGGCTCTCGACGGAGAGCCCGTTCCGTGGCAAGGCCCTGCTCCGTGTAGAAGACGAGCATGGGCTGGTCGTCATGCTAGCAGTTCAGCACGTCGTCGGCGTGGAGAAGAATATCTCGACGGGGTGCCCGATGAACGCCATCATCAGTTACCCGCTTTCCCAGTTGGCGCTTCCGCCAGCTCTCGGTCCGCGCCGCCGCGCGACCGACCTCGCAGTTGCGCGCATGCTCGTCGCACGGATCCGGCGCGCCCTAAACATGCTCGCGGAGACGCGCGTCTGGCTGTCCGAGTGGGTTTCAATGGACTCCCGCGCCGTACCGCACAGCGTGCGCGTCCTCGTGGGAACCGGTCGCGCACGCCGTTGCTTCGCGCTAGACAAGGCCTCCGAACGAATCGGCTTCGCCGACGTTAACGCAGCGCTTCCTTCGCCGGGGCTCCGCACGCACGCACGCGACGCAGCGCCCGCGCAGCTGGACCTCCGCAACTTGGTTGCGAATGGCCTCGCCTCGCAGCGCAACGGCGCTCTCGGGCAGGCACGCAACGTCGCCACAGTCGTTGCAGACGAAGTGCGGATGCATGCCGTGCTCGGTGGACTTCATGTTGGGCAGATCGAAGCGCCACACGTTGTCGCCGAGCTGCGTCTTCACGAGTAGCCCCGCCTCCGTGAGCGAGAGGAGGTTGCGGTAGATCGTCGCTCGATCAAGGCCGACGCCAGCGAGACGCTCGGTCAGCTCCGGGTGGCTCGTGGGGATCCGCAGCTTCGCGAGCTCGCGAAGGACCACCATCCGCTGCTCCGTCACGCGGAGGCCCTTGCCGACCAGCAACTGCCGGAGGTCGTCATCGCGAGGGAGTCGAGTCTTGCTTGACATCTGGTTCATAGTTTCTCGCTTCAATCACGCTGCCGCAGGGAGGCGTTCGGGTCACGTCTCTGGAGTGGTCGTAAATCCGCCGGCAGCTTGAATACGAAACTACCGCCGTGGTCCCTTCGTGGTTGCAGAGAAACGAAGGCGGTCCAGTGCGGTAGCGTAAAGAATCATGACGTTGGGCGATGTCGTCGGCGAGGTGCTGGGCGAGGGCCGTGGTGATGCCGTGCGGGCCATGGTGGAACGCATGGTGCAGCTGGTGATGGAGCTTGAGGTGGGCAAGCTGGTGGGCGCAAGCTTTTTCGAGCGGTCGGACGAGCAGCGCGATCACCGCAACGGCTCCATGAATCGGGTGCTTCTCCATTGACATGCCGCTGCCGCCTCGTCTAGTGTGGTGTCGTGGCTTTGCCACGCACGGGGATGTCACGGTTTCGACCTTACGTGCGGTGGTGGGAGTTGCGAGCCGGGAGTGTCATCCGACCCCGTAAAATCAGGTGGCAAAAAAACAAATGCCAAGAAGAACAACGCGTTCCTCGCGGCTGCTCCTGTCAAGATGAACCGCTCGGCCGCTCTCGCGGCCTAGTGCTTCCTTCGAGGCAGTAGCGCCCGCCTCCTGTAGCCCGCCGGTGGCGACAGGAAGGCTCCCAAAGCCGGCTGCTGTCTGACCCACGCCGGTAAGTCAGGCCCAAGACCACACGGCCCCCGGAATCGACGTTGCGCCGAGGGTTCATCTTTTCCGGGGTACTGAGCCCCAGGCTACGCTCGTAGACGCTTCCACGGCTTCCGTGGGGGACGCGGGTTCGACTCCCGCCATCTCCACTCGAGGGCCGGTCCTTTCAAGGGGCCGGCCCTTTCCTCATGCGGGTGTCAGGGCTCGATCTGCAGAGAGAGGGCACCCTTGGTGGCCATCAGGGCGTCCCTCGGCTTCTGGCCCGAGCGCTGGGCCACGTTCGCGACGTTACCGATGTCGCGCAAGCTGTCCTTCATGACCCGGTCCAGCGTGTCGTAGGGAACGTTGATCATCTTCAATGAGTCCAGGAAGGCGGCCAGCGGCATGCTTTGCTTGCCTACGGCCCCGGCCTCACCGGGGTCTTGGTAGAATACGGTCTGGCCGTCGACGGACGTGACCTGAATGGCGTGGAACGTAGGCTGCCCGGTCACACGGTCTTTAGCGACAACACCTACCGGGATGGGGCCGTCGCGGTCGAGGCTCTCCTGGATCAGGCGCAGCAGGGCTTGGCGGTCCGTCGTGGCATCGACTTCGAGCGGCACGGATGCCTCGCCCGTCAGCGAGGTCATCAGGTGGCTGAACTGGGCAGGGGTGAGACCATCGGCCTCGGTGCCCACGGTACCTGAGCCCATCCGGCCCGGCGGTGGAGGCTTGGGTGCGGGATTCGGCGCGGCTTTGCCGGGTGGGGTCGCCACGGGCGTGTTTGATCCTGGAGCCGACCTTCGGGACGTGCTGCCGAAGACGCCGCCGGTGAAGGAGTTCAAGGCAGCCTTGGCAAATCCGGCGATGGTTCCCGGCGCGGTATCGGCAGCGCCCGACCGCCCGAAGTTCATGAAGGCCTCTTGCAGGAGGTCGCTGGTGCCCGACCGTCCCTCGTCCGCGCCGAAGCCCACGAAATCGGCCGAGAGGGTGTCTCCGCCCTTGGTCGTGACACGACCATCGACGGCGAGATCCGCAACCAGGCGTGCATATTCGGCCGGATCCCGCGCTGCCAGGATGCCTTGGGCCGTCGCAGCAGTGCACGTGAAGGTTCCTCGACCCTGATGGATGCCTTCGGGGTGGGCAATATCGAGAAGGACCTCGACGGCGAGTGCCGCGCCCGAGGTGCCGGCCACGATCTCGGGCTTGGCAGCCAGTTTGAGCAGGTGATTGAGCAGTTCTCGTGCATCGGTGTCCTCGGGCTTGAGCAGGCCGAGCGCCACGGCCTGCTCGAGGGCCCTCCGGCCACCGAGTTGCTTGTCCAGCGCCAGGCCAAGCCGCCTCATGTCATTGGCGAAGGCAGCGACGGACGAGAGTGTGGCCGTGATCGGGCCCGATGGGGCCGATGTTGGCGCCGGAGCCGGAGACGGCGTGGGCGGCGGGCTTGGCTCCACGGCCGGTGCTTCCCCAAGTGGGCCCGTCCCGCGTCCCGGCGGCCGAAGCGGACCTGTTCCGCCCGGACGATTGATCTGGGAGCGGTTGATGAACGCGTCGGGGGCCATCGGTGAATCTCCGCGCTGGGGCTACAAAGACATCATGTTCAGGCCGTGCCATCGCTCAAACAGCTATCGCAGGGAATTCAAGCGCTCTTGATGCGCTCCGACTACTCGCCACCCAAAAGTATGGGGGCATCCTGCCGTCTCGCGGCAGGACGCCCCCTGAAGGGTCCCGAAGGACTTACTTCTTCTTGCCACCAGCGGTCGCGGGGACCTTCTTGGGGGCCTTGCCCGCCTCGACACGCTCCTTGAGCGTCTTGCCGGCGGTCCACACGGGGCTGCGCTTGGCCGAGATCTTCAGGGCCTCGCCGGTGCGGGGGTTGCGGCCTTCACGGGCGGCGCGCTCACGGACCTGGAAGGTGCCGAAGCCGACGAGGGTGATCTTGCCGCTCTCGACCAGCTGCTCGCTGATGACGTCGATGATGGCGTTGAGGCACTCGCTGGCCTGCTTCTGGTTCAGGTCCGTGCGGGCGCTAACCTGCTTGATCAGTTCTTCCTTGTTCATCCCACGTAATCCTTCCGACGTAGGGCCGACGAGGTGGTGCGAAGTAACCATTTAATGGGCTGAAATCGGCTTGCCACGCCAGCTTTGGGGGTACCAATGCCCGGATTATAGGAAGGCGCGCTCCGCTTGGCAAGCCCTTTACGGGATTTTCTTCACAATTTCTTGCCGCACGGTGGGCGGATCACGGCGATCGGGCCACACCGTGACGCCCTCCGGGTGCTTCACAAAGCCAGGAGGCGCATGGCGAATGGAGCGAAGCCTCACTCCCATGTCACGTTGCGGTCGGGCGCAATATTCGGAGACGAATCATTCGCCCCAACGGCAAGGGGCATCCCCCAGAGAGGATGCCCCGAAGCACCTTGCCTGTCTAGTTTGCGGTCCGCTGCAGCGGCATGGTCAGGACCTGCCGGAGCTGCTTCTCGGCCTTCTTGAGCCGTCGGCAGACTTCCATCTGAGAGATGCCAAGGCGGCGCGACAACTCCGCCTGCGTCAGGTCCTGGAAGTAGCGCATCTCGAGCAATTCGCGCTGTGAGGAGGGAAGGCGGCCCATCGCCTCCGTCAGGACGAGGCGCTCATCCGTGACTTCGCGGGCCTCGCCCGTGAAGCGAGGATCCGAAAGGCTTTCGAGGAGCGAGCGCTGCTCGTCGTCGTCGCCGTCGTTTCCGTCCTGATCCAGCCACAGCACCGTGACCCTGCGGTCGTAGACCTTGACCTCATCGACCAGCTCGGGCGACACGTCGAGGGCCTTGGCCAGCTCGTGGTTCTGAGGATCGCGGCCGAACTCCTGGGTCAGCTTGGCCGCGACCTGAGACAGGCGGTAGGAGAGCTCTTGCAAGACGCGGGGTCCGCGCAGCAGACTTTGCCGATCCCGCAGGTAATGGCGGATGTGGCCGGTAATGAAATGTACGGCGTAGGTCTTGAACTCGGTGTTGTGACCGGTCTCGTAGCGCTCGATGGCTTCAAGAAGGCCAATGGAACCGACCTGGACGAGATCTTCCACCGGGTCGGTGCTTCGCCGAGCGAGGCCCCGTGCGATTTTCCGCACCAGGGGAAGAAACTGATTGACGAGCTTTTCCTTCTCTTCGGGCGAAGCGCCCTTGAAGGCCTTTTCCATGACGGACATGATCCCCCTCACTCGAGGACACCGGGAAGTTTGCCAGCTAGATTCGTCGGGTTATCGAAAACATCGCGGACCGGCTTGTGGGATTTGATGAAGATTTGACGGAGGGGCGGTCCTGACGCCTTCTTGACAACTCTAGCACGCAACCGGCCGCTGCGGGAGAGCCGATGTCGGGCGGGTCTGTGCGCTTGGTCACATGACCCTCGAGCCATCGGTCGCCGCAGCCGGGATGTCGCAGGATGTTTGGTGACCGCGGCCCTGTCGCAACGCCGCGCCGGTGGGTAGAAGAAGGGCGGAGGGACACGCTTGGTGCGGCTCTTGCGAATCATGGCGGCCGGGGTCCTGGTGCTCGGGCTGGCGGTGCCCTGCCAAGCCCAGGGCGTGGTCCCGGCGCCGGTCCTCTCCGCGCGCTCGGCCATCGTGGTTGATGCCGAGGGCCACATCCTCTTCCAGAGGGATGCCGAGAAGCCCTTGCCCAATGCCAGCACCACCAAGGTCCTGACGGCCCTGACGGTCCTTGATGCCGTCCCCCTCGAGGATGTCGTCACCATCAGTGCGTCCGCGTCCCGGATGCCCCCTTCCCGGATGGGTGTCCGGGCCGGTGAGCGTTACACGGTCCTCGAGTTGCTCTATGCGATGTTGCTGATGTCCGCCAATGACGCCTCGGTGGCGCTGGCCGAGCATGTCGGGGGCACCCAGGAGCGTTTCGCCCTGATGATGAATGCCAAGGCCCGTGCGCTGGGCGCGACCGACACGCACTTCGTCACGCCCAATGGGCTCCATGCCGCCGGCCATCTCACGACAGCCCGCGACCTCGCGCTGATCTTCCGTGTCGCCATGGCGAGTCCCGTATTCGTGGCCATCGCCCAGACCCAGTCGGTCGATCTGGCGTGGCCGGGACAGCATGAGAGCCATCGCGTCCGCAACACCAACAAGCTGCTCGCTGCCTACGGGACGCCTGTTCTGGGCAAGACGGGTTTCACGAACGCGGCCGGCCGCTGCTATGTCGGTGCCGCACAGGATTCCATGTTGACGGTGGTGATGCTGGGCAGCCGAAACTTGTGGCGCGATGCCCGGAGGCTCTTCGATTGGGGCTTCCAAGCCCGCGGTATACGCGTACCTGGCAAGCAGGGCTGACGCGTCGCCTCAGGCCAACTCGAAATTGGCCTTGAGTGCAGGTGCGTCGCGAAAGGCCTCCGCGAGGTTCACCAAGGGAACCAACGTGCCTTGGACCTTGCCGAGATTGAAGCTCCCCAGCTCGGCGGACAGCGTCTCGGGGTCCAGGTCTTCCCATGACGCCAAGTGCTGCTCGGCAGCCTGCACGGTCTCTTGGGCCAAGCGATATTGCTGGATGGCGATCTGCGCGCGCCGCCGCAGATCCGGGCTGGTGGCGATGGCGGCGGCCATGCCTTCGGCCCGCCGGGCCTGCTCCGGCGTTCGAGGCGCAGAGGGTGGCGCGGATGTCTGAGGTGCTGGCTTCCGGGGGCGTGCAACAGGCGGCTTGGGCGGGGGCGGAGCGGGGCGTCCTGTGGCCTTGCCCAAGCCAAGCAGGGGCTTCCGGCCGGAAGCCTTGGCGGGCTGGGCAATCGGCGGCTGGGGAGCCTCGACCCGCACGGCCTCTGCGGCGGCAGCCTTCGCGATGGCCCAGTCGAGCAGCGCCATGCGCGCGGTCAGGCCATCAAGGGCGATGCGGCAGGCACGAATCTGTCGCTGGTGGCCGGCGAGCAGTTTCGGAGCCTCGTCGGGGTCGATGAAGTTGCCTGTCGGGCGGCGTTGCCCGTCGAGCGGACCCGTGCCCCCACGCACGAAGGAGTCTGCATAGCCCGCGCCCGAACCGAAGCTGACCGGTCCCAGGGGCTTGCCCTGCCCGAAGCGTATCTCGTCCTGGCCGCTCAAGTCCTTGTCCGATGCCCTCTCTTGGCCAATTTCGCGCGTCTCGTCCCAGAGAGCTCCATACCCGGCTGCCCGAGGGGTCATCACGGGCGGTCAAACGTTGTCTTCGCTTGTGTTTTCGTTAAGAGCATGGTGTGATCGGCTTGGACCCGTCGAGGTCCAGTCGTTCCGTGAAGCACACCGTCACCTTTGCCGGACCCGTCATCCTCTGCCTGGTCCTGGGGCTGTGGTTGGATCGGCGGCTGGGTTCCCTGCCGTGGTTCACGTTGGGTGGTGTCGTCCTCGGCTTCGTTTCGGGGTTCGTGGCGATGCTCAGGCTCCTTAGGGAGCCACCCTCCGATGGTTGACCAGATGGACCCAGAGCGCTTGCCGATGGTCCTGACCGGTTCCGTCATCGGTCTGGGGGTTCCGGCGGCTGGGTTTCTGTACGTCGCTGGCCACCCCGACTTGGGGCGGGGCGTCGTTTCAGGGATTGCCCTGTCCACCGTCTACCTTTTGGCCCTGCGGCGCTACGTCGGGGCATTTGTCGGAAGGGCGACTGGCCGGAAGGTCGGTCTTCTGGATCACCTGATTCTGAGGGCCGGGTCGATTGGGCGATACGGGCTCGTCGGAGCAGGCTTCTCCGCCGTGGCGAAGGCGCATCCCGTCATCAACCTCTGGGCAGCCATCCTGGCGTTCTTCCTGTTCCGGTTGCTGCTCGGTGCCTACCAGGTTCTGGTCTGGTTCCGGGCCAGGCGGGAGCCCCTGCCCCCGCCCTTGCCGCCGGAAGAGGGTGAAGACCGGTTCACGAGTCGCGAGAGGTGGAGAGTTGGCCGCAGAAGAAGCAGGCGTCAAGGTCGGTGAGCACATCTACCTGATCGTCAAGGACGGGTTCACCCTGCCCTTCGGGTTCGAACCGCGCACGTTCGGCGAGTTCGAACAGTGGAAGCTCCAGCATGGTCTCCAGGATCTGTCGCCCTGGTCTCAGCTGCATCTCGACACCGTGATCTGGTCCTGGGCCGTGATGGTCATCCTGATCATGGCCGGTGCCCTGCTGGCCGGCAGCCTCCGGATGAAGCCGGACGGCCGCCAGACGGTCGTCGAGGAGCTCGTCTCGTTCGCCCGTGGCATCGTCCACAACTTCATCGGCCACGACATCGGCCCCTATATGTGGTATGTCGGCTCGCTCTTCATGTTCATCCTGCTTGCCAACTGGCTGAGCATCCTGCCCTGGAAGTTCCTGCACTTCGGCCCGTTGGCCGACCTGCACCTGCCGCACTACGAACCGCCCACCGGTGACTTCAACACCACCGTCGGCCTGGCCTTGCTGAGCTTCGTCGCCTACTTCGCCTTCGGCATCGCGGTCAAGGGTTTCTCTTACTTCAAGCACTACGTGACGCCCAAGCCGTGGCTGATGCCCTTCATCCTCATCGAAGACCTCTCGCGGCCGCTCTCGCTCTCGCTTCGACTCTTCGGCAACGTGACGGCCGGCCACGTCGTCATCTCGGTCCTGCTGATGTTGGCTCCCTGGTTCGTGCCCCTGCCCCTGATGGGCCTCGAGCTGTTCCTCGGCTCCATCCAGGCTTTCATCTTCGCCGCCCTGTCCGCCTCGTACATCGGGGCTGCGGTCGCCGAGCACCACTAGTCCTCTTCGTCCCCCCCCTGTGCCGGTCTAGGCCGGTCAAACCCCCAATCCAAGGAGTCCGCCAATGGATACGTCCATCGTCTACGCCGCCTCGGCCCTCGGTGCCGGTCTGGCCATCGGCCTTGCCGCCATCGGCCCCGGCATCGGCCAGGGCAACGTCTCGTCCGCCACGGTCGAGGGCATCGCTCGTCAGCCTGAAGCCCAGGGCACCCTTCAGGGCGTCATGTACGTCTCGTTCGCCATCATGGAGGCGCTGGCCCTCTATGGTCTGGTCGTCGCCATCATCCTGCTGTTCGCCAACCCCCTGACCAAGGCTGCCGGCGAGGCCGCCAAGGAAGCTGCGATGCAGCCCGCCGCCCGGACGGCGGTCGTGACCCCGGCCAACGGCAACAACTAGCCGTCACTTGTCTGTCGTTACCTGCGGAGGCACTCACCCATGCTCGACCTGAACCTGACGCTGATCGTCCAGATGGTCAGCTTCCTGGTGTTTGCGGGGCTTCTGGATCGGTTGTTTTTCCGGCCAGTGCTTCGCCACATGGAGCAGCGTGAGCGCTTCCTGCAGGAGCGGCGGACGGAAATCGATCGTCTCAACCAGGAGACCCGTGGTCTCGTGACCGAGCAGCAGCAGCGTCTCGTCGACGCCCAGCGCTCGGCACAGGCCGTCGTCGACAAGGCGGTTGCCGAAGCTCGGGCCGAGAAGGCCGGGGTCGTGGCTGCCGCCACCCAGGAGGCCGCCGCCTCGCTCGACCAGGCCCGCAAGGCCCTCGCCGAGGAGCGCGACCGTGCGCTGGGATCGCTGGATGGCGAGGTCGAACGGATCGCCGAACGCATCGTGGGCCAGGTCCTTTCATCGGACCGCGCCCGGGAGGGAGCCAGCGCGTGAGTTTGCTCAGCGTCCTGCCGGTGCTCTCGGAGCACGCCTCGGGCGTGCCCGTCTGGAGCAATGGGGATCTCTGGTCCCTGATCAACTTTGTCCTGCTGGTGGTCCTGCTCGTCCGCTTCGGCGGCGCGCCCATCAAGACTGCGCTGGAAGCTCGGCGCCTGCGGGTCGCCGATGAGGTCGATCAGCTCGAGCGGGGACTCGCCGAGGCGCAGTCGGCCCTCGGGCGCCAGAAGGGTGAGGCCGATGCCGGCCTGGCCCAGCTGGAGCAGATTGGCGCCGGTGCCCGGGCGATGGCCGAGAGCCTTGCGGTGGGCATCCGTGCCGAAGCCGAGACCGAGGCAGCCCGCATCAAGGCGTCCGCCGCTTCCGAGTCGGATCGCATTCGTCGCTCCTTCTCTGACGAGGTCCGCCGCCGCTTGGTCGAGGCCGCCTTCGTGCGTGCCGAAGCCCAGCTCGCAAGCCGCCTCGGACCCGAGCATCACGCCGCCCTGTTCGACGACTTCTCCGCCAAGGTGGCCGAGGTGACGCCATGAGTCAGGTCATCGCCAACCGCTACGCCGAGGCCCTGTTCCGCCTCGCGAAGGCCAAGGATCTTCTCGACACCGTCGACAAGGACCTCGGGCTGGCTACTCAGGCCGTTGCCGAGAGTCAGAGTCTCCGGCAGCTGCTCGAGCATCCTCTGGTGGCCAAGGCGGACAAGACCGAGATGGTTCGCCGCATCTTCACGGGCAAGGTCGACGGCATCACCTTGAACTTCTTGCAGTTGTTGCAGGACAGGGGCCGTGGCACCCTGCTCGAGGCCATCCAGGCCCGGTTCCACCAGCTGGTGGCCCAGAGCGCGCGTCGGACCACGGCGCACCTCCGCGTCGCCCGGCATCCCGGCGAGGAGGCTGTTTCCCGCTTGCGCGCCCGCCTCGAGTCCTCGTGGCAGAAGCAGGTCGAGCTGGATATCGTCGTCGATGAGCAGTTGGTCGCCGGTGCGTGCCTTCGTGTCGACGACGAGGTGCTGGATGGCAGCCTGCGCGCGCGCCTCGACACCCTGAAGCAGCAGCTGCTTCGCCCCTGACCCTTTCCCGACAGCCTTCCCCCACCCAGAGGAGACGTTCCGCATATGTTGAGCATTCGCCCCGACGAGATCGCGTCGGTCATCCAGGAGCAGATCGAGAAGTATTCGACCGCCCTCGAGGCCAAGACCACGGGTACGGTCCTCGAGGTCGGTGACGGCATCGCTCGCATCCATGGCCTGCAGAAGGCAATGGCCGGCGAGCTGCTGACCTTCGCCTCGGGCGTCGAGGGCCTGGTGTTCGACTTGGTCGAGGACCACGTGGGCGCTGTCATCCTCGGCGACACCAAGACCGTCAAGGAGGGCGACAGGGTCGAGACCACGGGCCGGATCGCCTCCGTGGGCGTGGGCCCCGGCACGCTGGGCCGCGTCGTCAACGCACTGGGCCAGCCGATTGACGGCAAGGGTCCCATCGAGACCGTCGGTACCTTGCCCATCGAGCGCAAGGCGCCCGGCATCGTGTCCCGCAAGTCGGTTCACGAACCCGTGCAGACCGGCATCATGTCCGTCGACGGCATGATTCCCGTCGGCCGCGGCCAGCGCGAGCTGATTATCGGCGATCGCCAGACCGGCAAGACGGCAATTGCGATCGACACGATCATCAACCAGAAGGGCAAGGACATGGTCTGCGTCTACGTGGCCGTCGGCCAGAAGACGTCCACCGTGGCCCGCGTCATCAAGGCTTTCGAGGATGCCGGCGCGATGGAGTACACCGTCGTCGTCGTCGCTCAGGCCGACGAGGTTGCCCCGATGCAGTACCTGGCTCCGCTGACGGGTACCGCGATTGGCGAGTACTTCATGAACAAGGGTCAGCATGTCCTTTGCGTCTATGATGACTTGACGAAGCAGGCGTGGGCCTACCGCGAGATGTCGCTCCTGCTCCGTCGTCCGCCCGGACGCGAAGCCTACCCCGGCGACGTCTTCTATCTCCACAGCCGCCTGCTCGAGCGTGCCGCCAAGCTTTCCGACGCCAACGGCGCCGGCTCGCTGACCGCCCTGCCCATCATCGAGACCCAGGCCGGTGACGTTTCTGCCTACATTCCGACCAACGTCATCTCGATCACGGACGGTCAGATCTTCCTCGAGACCGACCTCTTCAACGCCGGTATCCGTCCGGCCATCAACGCCGGCATCTCGGTGTCCCGCGTCGGTGGGGCCGCTCAGACCAAGGCCATGAAGAAGGTCGCCGGCAAGCTGCGCCTCGAGCTCGCCCAGTACCGCGAGCTGGCGGCGTTCGCCCAGTTCGCCTCGGACCTGGACAAGAGCACCCAGGCTCAGCTGTCCCGTGGCCAGCGCCTCACGGAGCTGCTCAAGCAGCCTCAGTACGCGCCGCTGTCCGTCGGCCAGCAGGTCATCCTCATCTACGCCGCGACCAACGGTCTGCTGGATGACGTCGAGGTCTCGGCGGTTTCCCGCTTCAAGGCCGAGCTGCTGACCTGGCTCAAGGCCCAGAAGGCCGAGCTTGTCGATGGCATTACCGGCCGGGGTACCTTCGAGGAGGCCGACATGAAGGCCGTCACCGAAGCTGTCAACCAGTTCAAGACCACCGCCTTCCTGGCGACCAAGGCCTAGGGGGAAGCTCATGCCCCTGAATACCAAGGAGATCCGTCGCCGGATCCGAAGCGTCCAGTCGACGCAGAAGATCACCAAGGCGATGGAGATGGTGGCCGCCGCCAAGGTGCGGCGTGCTCAGGACCGGGTCACCGCGAGCCGGCCCTACGCCGATCGGATTCAGGCGATGTACGGGGAAGTCTCCCGGGGGCTCAGCGGCGGTGAAGCGCGCCACCCCTTGCTGGCTACCCGGCCCGTGAAGTCCGTGCTGCTCGTCCTGCTGACGAGCGACAAGGGCCTCTGCGGTGGCTACAACGCCAACGTCATCCGTTTCCTCGTTCATCGCATCCGCGACTACAAGGCCAAGGGCGTCCAGGCGAAGGTCCTCGTCGTCGGGACCAAGGGCGTCAACTTCTTCAAGCACGCCAGCTTCGAGGTCGTTGGCCGGATCCAGAACCTGCCGCAGGTGCCGACCTTCACCGAGGCCTCGGTTCTGGTCGAGGAGGGTCAGCGCCTCTTCGAGACGGGCGAGGTCGATGCCGTCGAACTCGTCTACACCCGGTTCCAGAGCATGGTCCGGTACGAACCTGTTGCCCTGCCCCTGCTGCCGGCTGCGCCGGCCAGGGACTCAGGGTCCGCCCGCAACGTCGGACCGGTCATGCTCTTCGAGCCCGACGCCGAGACGATGCTCTCGGAAATCCTGCCTGCTTATCTCAAGACCATGGTTTACCAGGCGCTGCTTGATGCCTCGGCATCCGAGCTGGCCAACCGGATGATGGCCATGGGCGCGGCGTCCAAGAACGCCGGCGAGATGATCAGCCACCTCACGCTCGTCTACAACAAGGCCCGCCAGGCCGGCATCACCCAGGAAATCCTGGAGGTCGTCGGTGGGGCCGAGGCCCTGAAAGGATAAAGGATCCAGCCATGACCCAAGCTCTTGTTGCCGCCCTGGAGGGCGCCGTCACGCAGGTCCGCGGCCCCGTCGTGGACGTGCTCTTTGCCGATGGCCATCTGCCCGCCATCTACAACGCCCTCGAGGTTACCTTCAACCGTGAAGGCAAGGACCTTCGCCTCGTCTGCGAGGTCCAGCAGCATCTCGGTGACGGTCGCGTCCGCGCCGTCGCGATGGATTCGACCGACGGTCTGGTCCGCGGCATGAAGGTGACCGACACCGGCTCGCCCATCACCGTTCCCGTGGGCGACCTCACCAAGGGCCGTATCTTCAACGTCATCGGCGAGCCCGTCGACGAGAAGCCGGAGCCGGAAGGCGCCCCCCGCTGGCCCATCCATCGCGCGGCTCCCAAGCTGACCGACATGAACGTCACACCCGAAGTCTTCGAGACGGGCATCAAGGTCGTCGACCTGCTGGCCCCCTACGCAAAGGGCGGCAAGGTCGGCCTGTTCGGCGGCGCCGGTGTCGGCAAGACCGTCATCATCATGGAGCTGATTCACAACATCGCCCGTCATCACGGCGGCGTTTCCGTCTTCGGCGGCGTGGGCGAGCGTACCCGCGAAGGCAACGACCTCTTCACCGAGATGACGGAGTCGGGCGTCATCAACTCGACCGCCCTCGTCTACGGCCAGATGAACGAGCCGCCCGGAGCCCGCATGCGCGTAGGCCTCTCGGCCCTCACCATGGCCGAGTATTTCCGGGACGAGCAGAAGCAGGACGTGCTGCTGTTCATCGACAACATCTTCCGCTTCACCCAGGCCGGTTCCGAAGTCTCGGCGCTGCTGGGCCGCATGCCTTCCGCCGTCGGCTACCAGCCTACGCTGGCTACCGAGATGGGCGCCCTGCAGGAGCGCATCACCTCGACCAAGGATGGTTCTATCACCTCGGTCCAGGCCGTCTACGTTCCCGCAGACGACCTGACGGACCCCGCACCCGCCACCGCGTTCCTTCACTTGGACGCGACGACGGTTCTCTCCCGCCAGATCGCCGAGCTGGGCATCTATCCCGCCGTTGATCCGCTGGCCTCCACCTCGCGCTCGCTTGATCCGAACATCGTCGGCGAGGAGCACTACAAGGTGGCCCGCGAAGTGCAACGGGTTCTGCAGCGCTACCGCGAACTGCAGGACATCATCGCCATCCTTGGCATGGAAGAGCTGTCTGCCGAGGACAAGCAGGTCGTCACCCGCGCCCGCAAACTGCAGAAGTTCCTTTCGCAGCCGTTCTTCGTGGCTGAGGTCTTCACCGGTTCGCCCGGCAAGTACGTCAAGCTGGCTGACACCATCCGCGGCTTCCAAGAGGTGGTCGAGGGCAAGCATGACGATATCCCCGAGCAGTGCTTCTACATGGCGGGTGGTATCGAGGAAGTCCTCGAGCGCGCCGAGAAGCTCAAGGCCGAAGGCAAGTAGGTCATTCCGACATGCCGCTCACCTTGGATGTGATTACCCCGGAGCGCACCGTGCTCTCCGAGGAGGTCGATTTCGTTTCGGCGCGTGCGCTCGAGGGCGAGCTGGGGGTTCTCCCCGGTCACGCCCCCTTGTTCACGTCCCTGCGGAGTGATGTCGTGGTCGCCCGCAAGGGTGCCGACGAGATGGTGCTCGCGGTCATGGGCGGCTTCCTCGAAGTGGCTCCCGGGCGGGTTACCGTCCTGACGCCCGCTGCCGAGCGTGCCGAGGATATCGACAAGCTGCGCGCCGAGGAGGCGCGCAAGCGTGCTGAGCTCGAGATCGATCGGACCCGGACGACCGAGGGCGAGGCTGCTTTGGCCCGCGCCCTTATCCGTCTTCGTGCGGTCGAGGTCCTGGGCGGACGTCGCCTCAAGCTGCGTCCGCAGGCCTGAACCCGCCTCAAGCTGTAAGGTCGGCCTTTCCCGGTCTCTGGATCCGGGGAAGGCCGTCCTGTATTTGCAGGCCCTCGCTTCCCTCCCAGCGGTAGCCGTGGCCGGCGCGTGTCACGATGGCTGCGCGGCACGCCCCGAGCTTGCCGCGCAGGCGACGCATGTGGGTGCGGATGATGTCTGGGTGACCCTCGCCGGGGGCATAGCCCATGGCGGTTGCAAGAAGCTCGTGGGCACCAATGGCCCTGCCCGGGCGCCTGGCCAGGTAGTGCAGGATGGCCGCCTCGGATGGCGTCAGGCGCACGTGGCTGTCCTCGACCCGTATCCACGAAGGCACGGTGCGCTCGTCCAAGGGTAGCGCGCGTGGCTTCTGGCGCAGCGCACGGCGGGCGAGGGCCTCGAGGCGGAGGTCGAGTTCCCGCTGGTCCAAGGGTGCGACCAGCACCTCGGAGCAGCCGGTTGCCCAGGCCAGGTGCCGGGCCCTCGCGCCCTCGTGGTCGAGCGTGACGAGCACGGGACCCAGCCGTGCCGACCCGGCCCGAAGGGTTGCGGCCAGACGTGTGCCCTGTTCCAGGCCGTCTCCGTCGAGATGGACGTGGCCAAGTCTTGTCCGTGGGCCATCGCTCATCAGTTGTCCCAGATCATGCCATCCCTCGAGGCGGTTGATGGTCCACCCGCGTCGCCGGGCGGCCTCTGCGAGGGCCCGCCCTACGTGTTCCGAGTCCCCGAGGCTCCAGAGTTCCATCGTTGTCTCCTCCTGCGCTTGCGATGAGCCGAGTGTGCCAAGCAGGGCAGCGCCGGACCATCAGCATGGCCTGTGGATCCTGTGTGGAACGTCCAAGGATGCCGTGACACCCAAGGGGATACAGAAGGCGTCCCGACTCGAAGGAGGTGCCCTCTGAGACGTTCTGCTTCCCGCAGGGAGATTCTGCTGGCCCTTGGCGATGGTGGGCTCGAGCGCCTCTTGCTGGCGATGTGGCCAGATGCTCGCACGCCCCTTCGTCCCATTCGCTCCCGCGGGGAGCTCGAGGGACTGCTGCCGCACGGTCCCCATGGCGGCATCATCCTGGACCTCGCCTTGTGGCCCCGACCGCCCCTCGCGCATTGGTGCCTGGACGGACGTGGCGCGTTTCGAGGAGCACCGGTCATTCTTCTGGCGCCGATGGCCATCCCGGGCGATCGTGCGGCGTGGCTGGCCGAGGGTGCCACGGATGTCGTGCTTCCGCCGTTCGAGGTGGCGGAACTTTTCCTGCGTCTGCAAGCTCGTCTGCGCCACGCCGGCACGGATCAGCGACGCGGTGGCGTCCTATCCCTGGGTAGCGCGGTACTGGATCTGGATCGGGCGGAATGGTGCGAGGAGGGCCGCCGCATCCATCTGACGCCCCTCGAGGCCGCGTTGCTCGAGTGCCTGCTCGAGACGCCAGGTCAGGTGGTGCCCATGCCGCGCCTGTTGGCCGAGGGTTTGGGCCACGCCTCCGGGCAGGGCAGCCCGGAGGCGGTCCGGAATCATATCCGTAATCTCCGGGCCAAGCTGGAGCGATACCCGGGTGAGCCACCGCGCCTGCGTAACATCCCCGGGGTCGGCTACATGTTCCTGTTGCCGGAGGATCCGATGCGCGCTGCCGCGCTGGATCCGACGCAAAGCTTTACCTGATCCATGGCGCAGGTTTACCGAGCGACAGTCATCTTCTCGGACAATCCCCTCGTTACCGTGTCCAGCTGCCCGAGGTCCTCCCGATGACGATGGTCCCTGCCGTCTCTCCTTGGTCCGCTGCCAGCGTCGTGCCCACGCCTCCGGTGCTGGCCCCCGTACCCCAGCCCGGCCAGATGCCACAGCCTGCGCCGGTTCAGCAGCCCGACCGTTTCGTGCCTGGCCCGTCGATGCCCATGGCTTCTCCCGCGCCTGCGGCCTCTCCGGTCGACCCGATGGCCCGGCCCGGGGCGCATACGCTGAACGTCATCGGTGCCGTGGCGCCGGTGCGCATGGTGCCCGAGATGATGAATCGTGCCGCGGCCTCCGCTGTGGCGCGCTCTGCAGATGCCGGCTTGATGCTCAAGGCATCGGTCGATGGTATCAAGGGCCTCAAGCCGACCTTCGGGGCGGCGCTCGGCCAGGCCCTGAACCCGATGAACCTGTTCCGCAGTCTCAAGCTCGGGGCGCTCATCAGCTTCCCGTTGGCCTTCGTGCAGAACTTCATCGACATGCGCAAAGGCCAGATCACCCAGAACCAGATGCTGGCCGGAACGGTCGCGGATGGTATCGGCTATACCGTCGCAGGTTCGCTGGGCACTGCCATTGGTGGGCTCGTGGGTTCCATCGTGCCGGTCGCGGGGACGCTCATCGGCATGCTGGTCGGAGCTGGCGTCGGCATCCTTGCCGGCGAGATGTACGACAAGCTGCTCAAGCCGGATTTCCGCAAGACCGTCGAAGCCAAGATGTTCCAGGGCTGAAGGCCTGGTCTCGGCCGGCAAGGCCGGCTGGCCGTGTCTCGGACACACAGGCCCGCCCGCCTGACGGCGAGCCTGAATCAGCGCCGTGTGGTCGGGTCCATGGCCCGGCCCTTGGTGTTGAAGTCCATCACGGGCAGGCCGCCCCAGGCGAGGTCGGTGGGCGAAACGAATCGCAGGTCGGGCGTCCGACCGGTGGCCTTGGCCAGCAGATCCTCGCCCAGTGCCTTCAGGTCTGGGCCACGCAGCTTGGGCAGGAAGCTGCCAAGGGCGCTCTGGATGATGGCGAGGGGATGTCTTCCGTCCATGACCTGACGAACGATGGGACGCAGGGTTTCGTTGGGACGCACGGGACCTGCCGCGTCGAGCACGGCGTGGACGGCGCGCATGCCGCCGTTGAGCGAGGCGTCACGCGCCACGGGCATCCGTACGCCGGCTCCGGCCTTGGATGCCCACGCCATGTAGACCAACTCGCTGCAATAGAACGCCTTCTCCCCGCCTTTGCCGTGGTCGAGATTCGTGAAGGCATAGTCGTAGGGCCGCCCCAACTGCTGTCGGGCGTAGTCGACAGCCCGCGAGACGGCGGCCTCTCTCTGGGCCGGGGGGAGCGCGTCGGCAGGACGCAGGATGCGGAAGGCGATGTGGCGAATGGCATAGTCCTGGATGCGTGACTGCCGTACCCGATTCCCCGTCGGGTCGCCCTTGCCCCCCGTCACGCCGATGGCCTCGATGAACTCGGGCTGGGGGCCTTCCTTCACGCAAATCATGGCGTGGTTGTAGGGACCTCCGGTCATGCCCGTGACCGGGTCGCCGGGCAGGAACTCGGCCGTCAGGACGATGTCTCCCTTGCGGACGGTCCGGGCCAGCTCCTGAAGTTCCGGCGTACCGGCGAGCGTTCGGGCACCCTTCAGCATGACTTCACGGTCCGTGTAGCTCATGGACCGAGCCGGCGCGCCCGGACGCATCGCGAGGGCTTCGGCAGCGGCCCTGCTGCGGCCGCGGGCCTGGGCATATTCGGATGGCAGCCAGCCGGCGGCCATCAAGGCCTGTTCCTCGGCGCGGCTGGCCGGTGCGGACAGCACCCGCGCATCCACCGTACCCGGACGTTCGTCGCGCTTGATGGCCCTTGGCGGCGCCGCAAGCCCCGCAACCGCAGTCTTCCCTGCCTGGGCAGGGGGCGTGCGGTGGCGGATGGTCGTGTCCATGGTCCGTTGTGTCTATCGTCGGAGACGGGGTGCAGCTTGCCGCTTCCTGAGCAGGAAACCTTGCACTCGATCAGCCACGAGGTGGCGTGCCCATGTCGTACCCTGCCTGCACGCAAACAGCCCCGGGGGCCGATGTCGGCGCCCCGGGGCTGTCGGTTGTGACCCGGGCTACGGGTGCAGCTGGGTGGCGAACGCCGTCACCACGAGCAGCGCCACGATGTTCAGGATCTTGATCATCGGGTTGAGCGCGGGACCCGCGGTGTCCTTGAAGGGATCACCGACCGTGTCGCCGACGACGGCTGCCTTGTGCGCATCGGAACCCTTGCCGCCGAAGCTGCCGAGCTCGATGTACTTCTTGGCGTTGTCCCACGCACCGCCACCGGTGGCCATCATCAGCGCCATCAGCATGCCCGTCAGGATGGCTCCGGACAGCATGCCGGCCAGCAGCTTGATGCCGACGAATGCAGCGACGACGGGTGCCAGGACGGCCATGGCGCCGGGCAGCAGCATCTCGCGGATGGCTGCACGGGTGACCAAGTCGACGGCCTTGCCGTAGTCGGGCTTCTGCGTCCGGTCCATGATGCCGGGCATCTCGCGGAACTGGCGACGGACTTCGACGATGACGGCCTGCGCCGCCTTGCCCACGGCATTCATGAACATCGAGGAAGCCAGGAAGGGCAGCATGCCGCCCAGGAACAGACCGATGATGATCATCGGGTCCTGCAGCGTGTAGACGATGCCCTTCAGGTTCTCGAAGCCATCGACCTTCTTGGTGAAGGTGATGAACAGGGCTAGGGCGCCGAGACCGGCGGAACCGATGGCGTAGCCCTTGGTCACGGCCTTGGTGGTGTTGCCCACGGCGTCCAGCTTGTCCGTGATTTCACGGACGGTGCCGGGCAGCTCGCTCATCTCGGCGATGCCACCGGCGTTGTCCGTGATGGGACCGTACGAGTCGATGGCAACGACCATGCCTGCGGTCGACAGCATGCCGACAGCGGCAATGGCGATGCCGTAGGCACCCATGATGACGGTCTCGACACCCTCGGTCGCGAGGCCCTGGGTCATGAAGAACGAACCGGCGATACCGGCGATGATGATCACGATAGGCACGGCCGTGGACTCCATGCCGACGGCGAGGCCCGAGATGATGTTCGTCGCGGGACCGGTCTGGGACGCCTCGGCGATGACCTTGACAGGCCGGAAGTTCGTCGAGGTGTAGTACTCGGTGATCAGCGTGATCAGCACCATGACCGCGAGGCCGATCGAACCGGCCCAGAAGAACGGCATCGCGTTCTCGCCCATGACCTTTTCGACCAGGTAGTAGAACAGGCCGACGGCGACGGCCGTGGTGGCGAAGAGGCCCTTGTAGAGGGCGCCCATGATGTTCTCGCTCGCGCTCAGGCGGACGAAGAACGAACCGATGATCGACGCCACGATGGCGGCGGCACCGAGCGCCAGGGGCAGGAGCACGCCCTGAGCGCTGCCGGGGAAGGCGAACTGGCCGAGCAGCATGCCGGCGATCATCGTGACGACGTAGGTCTCGAAGAGGTCCGCGCCCATGCCGGCACAGTCGCCGACGTTGTCACCGACGTTGTCGGCGATGGTGGCCGGGTTGCGGGGGTCGTCCTCGGGGATGCCTGCCTCGACCTTGCCGACGAGGTCTCCGCCGACGTCGGCAGCCTTGGTGAAGATGCCGCCGCCCACGCGGGCGAACAGCGAGATCAAGCTGGCGCCGAAACCCATGCCCTCGAGGGCAAGGTTGAACAACTCGCGGTTGTGGCTCGCGGCCTCGGCGGCCAGGTCCGTCGGGAACAGCCACATGAAGAAGGCTGCGACGCCCAGCAGGCCCAGGCCGACGATGGCGAAGCCCGTGACGGCGCCCCCGCGGAAGGCCACGTCGAGGGCCTGCGGGAGGCCGCGTTCGGCGGCTGCCGTCGTGCGGACGTTGGCACGGACCGAGATGTTCATGCCCGCGTAGCCGGCGAAGCCCGAGAAGACGGCGCCGACGACGAAGCCGAGTGCCGGCACGAGGCCGTGCATCGTGTCTTCCGGGGTGCGGAAGAAGAAGAAGATCAGCGCGGCCAGCACGACCGACACGCCGGCGATGGTCGTGTACTGGCGATTGAGGTAGGCGGCGGCACCTTCCTGGATGGCTCCGGCGATTTCCTGCATCCGGGCATTGCCTGCGGGCTGCTTGAGGACCCAGCCGGTCAGGCCGCCTGCGACCACGAGGGCGGCCAGCGATGCCGCGATGGAGAACCACGTGATCAGGTGAAAGATCTGGTCTGGAGCCATGGGTTCGGGAACCTTCCTTGCTGGGAGGGCGCGCTTGCCGTTTCCGGGGCGTCGCCGCGACGTCGACCGTTGCCTCGGTGAACCAAGGTTTGGAAAAGAGACGACAAAGGGTGACTGAAAGGGTATGGTACGAAAGATTCAAGCAGGGGGTCAAGGCCGGTTCTTGTGGCCGTGCGCGGGAGGAAACCCCCACGGAGGTTGAGATGACCGAGGACGCCAAGAAATCGCCGGGTTGGGATCGCCCCGCCCCGGGCAAGGGCACCGCCCCCGATGCCATCACGCCCCCCCGCCATTGGACCTGCGGCCCCGGCAAGCCGGTCTTCAAGGACGGCGAATCGAGCTTCGACGTCATCGTGCTGGACGAAGGTGAGGTCGAGGTCCTGGTCGGCGACGAGCGCGTGGCCGTGGTCAAGGGGCCCGGTGCGGTCCTCGGCGAGGTCGGGGCCCTGCTGCGCAAGCCCCGGTCTGCGACGGTCCGGGCGCTGACGCCGTGTTCGTTCACCGTCTATCGGAACTTCGAGTCCCTGCTGGCCAAGAACCCCGCGATCCTGCTGCAGGTCGTTCGCACGCTGGCCGAGCGCCTGTCCGGCACCAACGAGCGCATCGACCGCGTCTTCACGCTGCTTCACAGGGCCAAGGTCGACGAGGACATCATCGACGCCGTGGCCGAAACGATGCAGGGTGCCCGGGTCAAGGGAGAGAACCTCGCGGCCCGCAAGGGCTTCTGGTCCCGCCTCGGGTTCTAGGGCCGCGTCAGACCCGCGTGCCGGGCGTCAAGCGTCTTGCTGCCGAAGCGGACGAACTCGACCGTCAGGTCTATCTGGCCCCGCCGCTCGTGCACGCCAGTCACCGTGCCCTCCCCGAAGCGCGGATGGATGACGCGGTCCCCTTCGTTGTAATCGGGCAGCGCCAAGTCCAGGTCCTGGCTCCAGACGATCTCTTCGTCGCGGATGCGCTCGGTCGGCCGCGTGAAGCGGTTGCGACCTTCGGGCACCGGGGGCTCATCCCCGGGGGCGACTGCAGGAGTGTCGTCCATCCAGCGGACGGCCTGCTCGCGCCGGGTCCGGGCATCCCACGCCTCGACCGAGCGCCTCAGCCACCGGGACTCGGTGCGAGGCAGCAGTTCCCGGGGCATCTCGCCCACGAACCTTGACGGCAGGTTCCAGCGTGTCTGGCCCGACAGCCGTCGGCCTTCGGCATAGCTCAGGAATAATCGGTCCTCTGCCCTCGTGACGCCCACGTAGCACAGGCGACGCTCTTCCTCCATCGCGGCCGGGTCGTCGAGCGCCCGTTGATGCGGAAAGACGCCCTCCTCGAGGCCAATCAGGAAGACGATGGGGTACTCGAGGCCCTTGGCCGCATGCAGGGTCATCAGCGTGGCCCTGCCGCGCCCGTCTTCCTGACCCGGCTCGTCGTCTGCTCCGGCGAGGGGCACGGTGGCGAGGAAGCCTTCGAGGTCAGTTGCCTCGCCGGCCTCTTCCATCGCCGCCGCACGTGAAACCAGTTCCTGCATGTTCTCGAGCCGCATCATCGCTTCGTCGTCGCCCTCGCCGGCGAGCTCGGCCGCAAGGCCGCTGAGCTCCAGTGCCGAGGTAATCGCCATCGACGGCGGTTGCCCGCGAACGGCCGCCGCGACGTGCCCGAGGGTCTCGAGGTAGGCCTGTACCTTCTTGCGCGCCGCTCCCTTGAGTTCGTCGGGCAGTCCTTCCGCGAGGGCCGGCCAGAGCGCCATGCCGCGTCGGGCGGCATGTTCCTGCAGGCGGGTGATCGTGGCGGCGCCGAGGCCGCGGCGCGGAGCCGCCGAAGCCCGCACAAAGGCTGCGTCATCGCGAGGATTGACGGCGAGCCGCAGCCACGCGAGCGCGTCCCGGACCTCCTTGCGGTCGAAGTAGCGGATGCCGCCGACCAGCCGGTAGGCGAGCGCCGCCCGGGTGAAGGCCTCTTCCAGCGCCCGGGACATCGCGTGCGTGCGGTAAAGGACGCAGACGTCGTCCGGATCGAGGTTTTCCTGCCGGATACGCGTCACGATCCACTCCGCCTCGTCGGCCTCGTCGCTGGCGCAATAGAGTTGCACCGAGGCTTGCCCCTCGCGCACCGGGCGCAAGGTCTTCGGGTAGCGTTCGAGGTTATGGGCGATCAGGCTGTTGGCCAGTTCGAGGATGGCGCTGCGGGATCGGTAGTTCTCCTCGAGCGTCACGCGTGTCGCATCGGGGTGGTCCTGCTCGAATTGCAGCAGGATGCGGAAGTCGGCGGCGCGGAACGAGTAGATGCTCTGGTCGACGTCGCCGACGACCGTCAGGTTGTGGTGGCCGCCCGAGAGCAGCTGGATGAGGCGGTATTGGGCCTGGTTGGTGTCCTGATATTCGTCGACCAGGATGTGGCGAAAACGCTGCTGCCAATAGGCCAGCACGTCCGGTCGCTCCGTCAGGAGGCGGGCCGGCAAGAGCAGCAGGTCGTCGAAGTCGAGGGCGTTCTGGCGTGCCAGTGCCTCGTCATAGGCTGTCCATGCCCGGGCGATGGCGTCCTCGATGCGGTGGCGTGCCGAAGCCGCGAAGGTCGTGGCGTCGCGTCCGGTGGCCTTTGCGTTCGAGACGGCCGACAGGGCCTGCCGGGTCGTCAGCAGTTCCTGAGGAATTTCCTGCGCCTCGAGCACCTGCCGCATCACGCGCTCTTGGTCGCCCGTGTCGTAGATGCTGAAGCCCGGGCCCCAAGACGCGGGCAGCTTGTCGGCCTCGGTCCGCAGCAGGCGCGCGCACAGGCCATGGAAGGTGCCGACCCACATCGACGGGAAGGCCCGGGCTGCCTCGTCAGCGGGCAGGTCGGGGCGCAGGCGTCTCCCGATGCGTTCACGAAGCTGGCGGGCCGCCTTGTTGGTGAAGGTCACGGCCATGATTTGCCAAGGCTCGGCGTGGCCATCGGCAAGCAGCCAGGCCACGCGCTCGGTCAGGACCCGGGTCTTGCCTGCACCGGCACCCGCAAGGACCAGCAGGGGGCCGCCGGGATGGGTCGCCGCGCGGAGCTGGGAGGGGTTGAGGCCTTCGATCGACGACACGGGACCCCCATGCTAGCATGCGTCACCAGAACGGCACGCCAACGTCAGCAGGTCCCGACCGCGCATGGATACTTCGATCCAGGTTCCCGCCACCGTGGACGCCTTCATGGCAGAGCTTCAGACGATTCAGACGTCTGGAGCCAAGAAGATCGCCATCCTCGGCACCCGACACATCTCGCTGACTCACCAGCAGCTCATCGAGATGTTGGCCTACGCCCTCGCCCTCACGGGCAACACCATCATCACGAGTGGCGCTGCCGGCACGAACTCGGCCGTCATCAAGGGCGTGCAGCGTGCCAATCCGGGCAACCTCCAGGTCGTTCTGCCCCAGACGCTCTCCCAGCAGTCCTCCGAGAGCCAGGAGCTTCTGCAGGCGCTGCCCGCAGTCCGCGAGCACGCGGAGCGCAGGTTGCTGACGCTGGCTCAGGCCTCGCAGATGTGCAACCAGGAGATCATCGACTCCTGCCAGCAGCTCATCTGCTTCCTCTACCACAGCAGCACGACCCTCATGGACTCCGTGAAATACGCCCAGGAAAAGCACAAGGTCGTCACCAGCTTCTACTTGGACTGATCCGCCTCGCGGTCCAGCAGGCGCCCGAGGCCCTCGGTCTCGCCCAGCCACACCCAGCGGCCGCCCACGCGCGGCCCTGCCCGGCCAAATTCGCCACGTGACGCCTCTTCGGCCCGCGGCGCACCAGCCTCCCCATTCGTAGATGGGCTCGTCGCAGGCCTAGGTGCCAGCCAAACGCCTGGCCCTGGCCAGGAGCCCTGCGGGTCCGGGCAGGCCGCGGATCAGCTGGGGGGCCAACTCCGCGAGGCGACGCATGCGGTCGAGGTCCGAGCCTTGGCCCCTGTAGCGTAGCCATTGGACCGCTCGTCGCCCGTCCAAGCGCTGGCGGCCGACAGGCAGGTCGATACCCCGGCCGGCCGTCCGGTCGGCATCACGCAGGGGGTGCGGCACATTCGCATCGATGCCGCCCATCAGGTCCACGGCGCGCTGCACGCCCTCCATCGTCAACACGACATGGCCGTCGATCCGGACTCCGATGGCCCGGCCGAGCGCCAGCCGAGCCGCCCGGGGCGGAAGGCGCCATGTCGCACCGTTGGCCTTGGTGCCGAGCGGGGCCAGCCAGGTGTCCCGGGGAATGGCCACCACCCGGAGGCCGTACGGCCCGCGCCGCAGCAGCAGGAGGGCGTCCGCGTGGCAATGCAACTCCCGGGCGCCCGGGATGCCCGAAGGGGCAAGGCCGGCCCGCCCGTTACGAGGCTTGACTGGGGGGGAACGATGCAGCCATGCGATCTTCGGGCTGCTCTACCCCGCGGTGGCGGGCACGGGGCTTCACGCTCGTCGAGAACCTCGTGGCCGCGGCCGTCATGGGCATCATCCTGAGCTCCATGGCCCAGCTGCTGATGAGCTTCTCCAAGACGGGCACCAAGACCATGGAAGGCCCCTACGCGCAGAGCCTGGCCGATCGTGTTCTGGATACCATCCTCGCGGATTTGGCCACCGAGACTTCCCTGGCTTTCATGACCGAGGGTCAGCGCTATGGCCGCGCCTATCGCCTGCAGCGGCAGGGCGCTCAGGTCACCCAGTACTTCTTCGACCTGTTCCCGGACAATGGGCGCCCTATCGAGGCCCCGGCGAACCGGGCGCTGGCCGCCATCCCCACGAAAGTGGTCGGAGGCGCACTCGTCTTGAATGTCGACAATCTCTACGGTTCGTGGTTCAACGAGACTCCTTTCGGTACGGTCTTCAAGTTCAACAACTCCGGCCGCGAACTTTCTGCCCTCGTGGATGACCAGGCAGATTTCGCGTCGTCGCTCGCGGACCCCACCGGCGTGCGCTACGTGGTCCGACTGCAATGTTTCGGCCTGTCCGAGGCGGCCATGCGCCGGGTCGACAGCGGAGCGAACAGATTGTCCGGGATATCCGAGTCAGCCAACGCCATCCATGTCGGTGCCGACGTCTCGGGCGTCCTGCCGTCTACCGGTATCTCTGCCGAGGCCTATGCGTTGCTGGCCGATTCCGCCATCGGCTCCCCGCGGACGTCCGGCCTCCTGGATACGGGGCGCCTGTTCGTCTATGACAGTCGGGCCGGACGTCCTGCTACCGGTGGCTTCCGCAGCGAGTTCACCGAATGCCTGACGCGCATTCTGGTCGCGCGAACCTATCCGGCCAAGAGCTATGCCGGGGACTGGGGCTTCGTCTCGGGCGGCAAGGTCGAGAAGGAGCTGGCCAGCGCCTCGGTCGTCATTTCGGGACGGATGCTGGGCCAATGAGCAGGCGCAGGGGCTTCACGCTCGTCGAACTGGTTTCGGGCATCGTCGTTTTTTCCATCGTCGTGGCGACCTCGTTCGAGTTGACGCGTCGCTGGGGTGCTTATGCGGCCAAGGTCAATGCCAAGTCCTCGGCACTGGGGCAGTCCCGCTTCGCAACCATTCGCCTGGGCGAGGACATTCGCGTGGCCCGGTACATCTATCATTCGACCCGTGTGACCGTGGATGCCGGCGTCAAGGTCGGCGGCCAGTCGTTGGCCAACTGGTTGCCATCGGGCGGGCAGACCACGATTCCCGCCGCGTGGGGCGACGAGTTGCGGTCGGGTAAGCTCTCCAACGGGTTGCCCACGGATGTGCTGGTCCTGATGCAAGGCACCATGGAAACACCGATCTTCGTGGCCTACATGCGGACGAACGGGCCCGTCAATCCCCGGAACCCGACGGCGGCGGAGCGCGACGGGACGGGCCTGTGGAACCGGATGGTCCGGCTGTCGATGGCCTGTTCGGGCACCATCAACACCGCGACGGGCGAGCAGTTCCGGATGAACGTGAACTACCGGACGGCCGGCGGCCCCCTGCCGCAGCATAATGTGCGCTTCGTTGCGGCTGCCACCACGCTGAATGGCGATCACTGGACGGGCTCTGCGAACGCGGCAGCATCCCTGACGTGCCAGCCGACCCAGGCCCTGGTGCTTGCGACGGTGGTGCCGGGCGAGTCTGCGGCGGATGTGCCCGTCTACGCCCCGGAGGGCGTGAAGACGCTCTTCCGCCTGCTGCTGGACCATCCTGCGGCCAACTCGAACGTGCTCAGCCCCTATGAGGTGGCCTGGAACTTCATGGCCGGTGATCCCAACCGCCCCGCCCTTCCGGGGGGCAACCAGAGGGATGGCGACGGCGAGCCGCTCGACGGCGTGGTGGTCGAGGGGTATGCCTTCGCCCGCAATGTTCCCCTGCCCCAGGGAGGTTCCTTGTGACGCGTGCCCGTACGGCGCAGGCCCGGGGTTTCGCTTTGGTCTTCGCCATTGTCATCTCGGTGGTCATGACCGGGCTGGTGACGGCCGTGGTGCTGCGCGTGCTCACCGACCAGAAGGTAGGCCGCAACGTCGCACGCCAGTTGGCCTCGCGCGAGGATGCCGACCTCGCGTTGCGCTTTGCCGAGACCGAAATCCTGACGGGCATGGACAAGATGCTGCTGGCGTTCTGGACCGTCAACGGTACCTTCAGCCCCGCGGTGCAAGCCGGCCATTATTCCGCTGATACCACCCGGACTTTTTCCGAACTCGACATCAATCCCGAGTTCCCGGCCCAGACCGAGGCCGCGATGCTCCGCCACCGGCCGTTGCTGCAGCTGACCTTGCTGGGCAATCCCCGGAACTGGCCTGCTTTCTGCGACTGGCAGACCTACAAGGGCACTTGGAATCCCGCGAACAAGGACTTCCCCGCGCTGACACGGTATTGGCGCCTGGTGCCCCGGGACAGCAGCATCGATGACGATTGGTACACGGGAGAAGGCGTGGGTGCGCAGCCCTTCCCCGTCATCATCGCCCAGCGCAAGGACGCGAAGACCGGCGCGATGTTCCCCTCTGAAGCTTACATGACGACCGTCAGCATGGGAGGCGATCCGCGCGATGGCCAGAAGGCCGTCAAGCACAGCTTCTGGTACGAGCAACTGCTTCCGGTGACGGCCGGGGCGGCGAAGACGGGGTTGCCCGCGACGCCGGCGCCGACCGTGCCGGGGCCTTCGCCCACCCCGATCGAGGCCAAGTACATCCCGCCCGAGTCGACCTACAGGCCCACGGGCGAGCAATGGCCCAATCGGGTTGCGGAGTACCCGGCAGACATGAACCTGCTGGACACCCCGTTCTACAAGAAGATCTACCAGATGCCCAGCGGCAGCCGGGTGGCGGTCTACTGTCGGCTGGACCTGCGGGAGTACCTGGCTGGGGACGCTGCGACCCTGGATGTCGACCAGCGCCGCTCGGACCGCCTGCTGCGTTTCTACCTGGCTGCCGTCACCGAAGGCCGTGTCGACGGCAAGGGCGACACGAAGTCCTTCAAGCCTTCGGAGATTACGGGCAAGTACATCTATATCTCGAGCGGGGGCATGGAGCTCAAGGCCCTCAATGTCTCCCGTGAGTCGGTCGAGACGGAGCTGGGTGCCAATACGGTCCCGCCTGACTTCAATTGGTATCCGGGCGTGCTCGACAATGTCGGCCGGAGTCTGGCCGCGGGCTCGACGATCTCGGGCCAGGTGTTCCGCGCGGACGGCAACCGGGGCTACATGCTGGCGAGCCACGGCGCCTACCAATCGGGCTCGGTCCCGGTCACTCCCGCTCCCGGCGACATGCAGGAGTACTACTATCCCGACGGCACCCTGAATACCTTCCGCGCGCCGCCCATGCAAACGTTCTTCTATCTGTGGGAGGACGCTCGCCCCGACAAGACCAACACCACCATGGCCTACGTCGAGGCCAATACCAACTTCATCTGGTTGTCCTATGACCGCGCCAACCCGGCGGACCGCACCAAGTGGCGCTGGCGCCGCACGCCTTTCGTCAATCCGCTGCTCGAGCCTCCGCTCGTGCGGAGCCCGCCGCCCGGCCAGACACCCAGTCCCAGCGAGCGGCTCGTCGACTCACCCAACAGCATCGTTTCTTCGACCTCGGGCTTCATCGATCGCCACGGTTACTTCGAGGTCTGGCCCCGGGGCGATGCGGCCGATGGTGCCAACGTCTGGACCGGCCCCAAGGAGGGGAACGAGTACTACTTGTCCTCGGACGATTCCTTCACGCGAACGGGCTCGCATCTCCAGGCAACGGGCTCGTTCCGCTGACCATCGATCATGTTTCCCATCAAGGATGACCTGCCCTCGGAGCGCTTCGCGTTCGTCAACCTGGGCCTGATCCTGCTGACGACCGGGGTGTTCCTTTGGCAAGTCCAGCTCGGTGAGGCCCTGGAAGGCGCGATGATGCGGCACGGTGTCGTGCCCGCCGCATTCTGGGGGGCGCTCGCGCGAGGGCGCGCCGACGGCCTCGGAACCCTCGTGACGGCCATTTTTCTGCACGGCGGCTGGCTTCACCTGCTTGGCAACATGTGGTTCCTCTTCGTCTTCGGGGACAACGTCGAGGGCCGCCTGGGTCACGCTCGCTATTTCTTCTTCTATCTGGCAGCGGGCGCCCTTGCCTTCGTGGCGCAGGCCCTCCTCGAGACCGGCTCGGAGGTGCCCATCATCGGGGCCTCCGGCGCCATTGCCGGGGTCCTGGGCCTCTACATGGTGTTGTTTCCCGACGCACGTGTCCGAACCCTGCTGCTGCTGGGCATCTTCATCCTTTTCCCCAAGATCCGGGCGTGGTGGTTCCTGGGGTGGTGGTTCGTGGTGCAGGCCTTCTCGGCGACGGTCTCGCGGCTCGAGGCCGCCTCGGCAACGGGTGGAGGTGTTGCCTGGTGGGCCCATATCGGCGGCTTCCTCGTCGGTCTGGCCGCCGTCCGCGTATGGCCGGACATCCGGCGCCGCCAGAGGGGGCTTCGCAAGCGCCCCGGATCTCGCGGCTAAGGTTCCGGGGCTGGCTCCTCGGCCGGCGGGTCTGCCTGGGCCGGTGGCTTGAGGTCCAGATTGCGACGCCCGGATCGACCTTCGCCGTTCGGGCCTGCGTCGATGAAGACTTCCCAGGCGTAGAGGTCCGGCTGGGCTTCCTGTGCGAGGACGGCCGACGGGGTGTCGGTCCAGGGCCCTTGGTAGAACGCCGGGGGACGGCCCTCGCGGTTGCCGTAGACGATCAGGCGGTAGCGACGGCCGTGCCGGTGGGTCGCCCAGTGGAATGGCAGGGGCAGTTCGGTGGCGACCGGGTAGGACTGGCCCGTGTCCGGATAGACAAGGCCGTTGTAGGTCACCTCGATGTCGGGCACCGTCGAGGTGCCGCCCGTCCTATGCGTCACGTCGGCGCTGTTCCAGGCCGCGACCTCCCGCGAAGGCAGGGGTGCGCCATTGCCGTCGGGCACTTCCTGGGCCAGGTAGACCACGCGGTAGGTGCTCCCGGGCAGCGCGGGAAAGTGGTAGATGCCGGCCCCGTCGGCCTGGGCTGTCAGGGGATTGCCGTCCGCGCCCGTCGCATCCACCCAGGCGTCACCCTTGCGGGCCAGCAGCGAAACCCGCTTGCCCGGGGCTGGCCGGTCCATGTAGGTCAGCTTGCCACCCAGCGCACCCGCAGGCAACGCCGGGCCTGAGCCCGCACAGCCAACGAGCAGGGCTGCCGGCAGGGCGGCCCACCTTGCAGGACCCGGGCGTTGCCTCAGAAGTCCACCCCGCTGAAGATGGCGTAGGCCCAGCCGTCGTACTTGCTACCGAAAAGGATGTCCTGCTGCAGGCTGGCCTCGACCACCAAGTTGGGCAGGATCGGGTTGTCGATGCCCAACTGGACGGTCCAGCCCGCCTTGTCACCCAGCAGCGAACCCTCACCTGTTTTCTTTCCTGCCAGCGTGAACGGGGTCGTCGTGCCGAGCAGGACCGAGGGTACCCAGCCGTCCGCAGGCCGGAAGACGTAGGCGGCCGGCTGAAGCTGCAGGGTGGTGTTGGTTTTTTCGGGACCTTGCTTGAGGCCGGCGCCGCCGGCAACCTCCATGCCCCAGACATTGGCGACGGCCTGGGCGCCCGCCGCCGTTGTCATGTTCTGCAGGATGCCATTGGGGCTCAGGCTGCCGCGGACACCGCCCTGGACCTGCAGGCCCAGTTGCTCCGAGCCCAGGTTCAGGGCCGAGGACACGGCGAAGGCCTGCGCCTGGGGCAGGGTTACGGCACCGATGCTGTTGTGGTCGAAGTCGCCGATGACGTTGACGTCCCCGATGCCGAAGTCGTAGCCCACGTAGGCGGCCATCAGGTACGAGTTCACGCCAGCCGCCAACGACAGGCCGGCGTTGTCGAGCTTGTACGCGAAGCCCTGATCTCGGCCGCCGCGCGAGACATAGCCGGAGGGTTCCGCGAGGCCGGAACCGATCAGCCCGTCCCCCCAGTGGCTGGCGTAGCCCTTGAGGTTCATCAGGGCGCCCAGGCCAAATGAGCCGAATCGGGTCGTCAACGTCTGGTCGCTGTTGAGCTTGGTGGTGAAGGCGGCTGTGCCCGACAGGCGCATCTCGCCGGCGGGTGGCTTCGAGGCACCCGCGATGGCGGGAGAGACGCTGGTCTGCCGGGCGCCATAACCGCCGCCGATGCCGAAGGTCGCCGTCGTGATGTCGTTGACCTTGCCCGAAAAGCCGACCCGGGTCGAGCTGGTCCAGTGCGGGTACAGCTTGTCTTCCGGGTCGTCGATGATCGAGCTGTCGACATGGGCCGACACCTTGTTGGTCCCGCCGATCTGCTGTTTGAGCTCCGTCAGCTGGCTGGTCAGTTCGCCCTGTTGCTTCTCGAGCTGGGTGAGGCGATCCTGCATGGTGGCCCGCGCCGCAAGTTCGGTGCGGAATTCGACGGCGAGTTTGTCGACAAGGGCGCGGTTGGCATCGGTCAGGCGCTCGTCGCCCCGGGCGTTGACACGGTCCATGACCAAGGCCAGGATGGCGGCCAGTTCGTAGCGGTTGACCGCCTTCTCGCCCCGGAAGGTGTTGTCGGGGAAGCTGCCCATGATGCGGTAGCGCTCCATGAGCACCTTGATGGCGTTGTAGGCCCAGTGGTTCGGCGGCACGTCCGTCAGGGAAGCGGCCTTGGGGCCTTCGGCAGCAGAGGCGGGCATCGACCCCAGAATCGGGCCGACCGCCAGAGATCCTGCCAGCACGAGGACGGTCCGTGCCAAGGGGCGGCCGTGCCGATCGGTGCCGGTCGGTGGTTCGAGGCGTCGGGGCATGGGCGACGTGGCTCCAGCAGGGGAACGGGACGGTTCATTGTACCCTCCGCCTTCCTCTGGAGGCCGGGAGTTGTTTCCTGTTCCGAAAACATGTTAAGATTACGTTATTCTATAAGGTTCCACAGAGTGTCCATTCAGGTTTTTCGCTTTCTGGCGCTCGCCTTATCCTGCCTCGTCGGCTGCGGTTCGGTGCTGCCTGCTGCCCGGTCCGCGACGCCGATCGCGATGACGGCCCGTTCGGCGGGGGCGACGACCGCTCTGGCCGGGCTTGCCGCCGCCGAACAGGCTGCCTTGGACTGGGATGACAAGGCGCGACTTGCCCGCATCTCCGGTGGCCCCATGATGGCCGGCTACATGGTGCAGGACTGGACCTACACCTACGTGTCGGCACGTCGCCCTCGCGACATGGCCGTGGTGTCGCTTGGCGACACGGGGCTGTCGGTCCGTGTCACGTCCCGGGATGCCGCGCTCGAGGCCTTGACCGAGCGGCCGCGGATCGACAGCGACCAGGCCGTGGCCGTGGCCGTCCGTCAGGGCATGTCCCCCGGGCGGACGGACGTGTTCACGCTCGACCAGGTGAACTTGCAGCGTCGGGCCATCTGGACCCTCATCGCGCCCGAGGGCGTGTTCCGGTTGGACGCTCGGACCGGTCTGTTCCTGCCCTAGGCCGGGCGGTTCGTCGTCGGCGCTCCTGCCGGGACTTGGGCATGCTTCGCCGGCATGTGCCGGTCGAGGAAGCCCACGATGGCGCTTGCAGCCCGAATCTCGTTGGAGACGTGGCTGAAGCCGTGACCCTCGTCATCGAAGACCAGATACTCGACCGTGCCCCCCAGGCCGCGCAGGCGTTCGACGACCTGGTCCGACTCGGCCTTGACCACGCGTGCGTCGTTGGCGCCCTGGATGACAAGCATGGGCGCCTTGACGCGGTCGATGAAGTTGATCGGGCTGCGCTCCTCGAGCAGGGCGCGATCCGCGACCGGGTGGCCCACCATCTGGTGCAGGTAGGGTTTCCACCAGGCCGGGGTGGTCTCGATGAAGGTGAACAGGTTGCTGATGCCGAAGATGTCGACGATCGCTCCCCAGCGGTCCGGTTCCCGGGTAGCCGCCGTAAGGGCCATGAATCCCCCGAAGGAACCGCCGACCACGGAGATGCGCGTGGGGTCGACGTTGCCCAGACCGATCAGGTGGTCGGAGCCGGCGACGATGTCGCGAAAGCTTGCCCCACCCCAGTCGCGTCGATTGAGCGCCTGGAATGCCTTGCCGTAGCCCGTGCTGCCGCGGAAGTTGGGGGCGAGGACCATGTAGCCGGCGCCGGCAAAGACCTGGAACCAATGCTGGAAGTTCGCGATGACTTGCGAGTCCGGGCCACCGTGGGGCCAGATGATGGCGGGATGGCCTCCGGGCGGGACCTCCCCCCGAGGCGTGAAGAGCCAGCCGGTGATCTCGAGGCCGTCGAAGGACGCATAGCGCAGGATCTCGGGCCGGATCAGATCGGCTGCGGAAAGGCCACCAATCTGCGAGAAGGTAATCTGGATGCCCGGCCGGTCGTGGTGCGCAAGGTCCAGAATGTGAACGTCGCGTGGCCTGACCGGTGACTCGTGGCAGAAGGCCAGCGTATGGCCGTCCCGAGAGAACTTGGGCTCGCTGGCGGCCCCCTCGGCGTAGTCCGGCAATTCGGTCACGGTTCCGGTGGCCGGGTCGTGCAGGACAGGCACGAGGTGCCCATCCCGATTCTCGATGAAGGCCCACCGGTTTCCGTCCGGGGCGATTGCCAATTCCATGACATCTCGCTCCGGGGCGTGGGCCCACGCCCATGTCCCGGTCTCGAGGTCGTAGCGGCCGACGCCCATGAAGTCGCGGTCCCGATCGGTCAGGAAGAGGAAGGAGGAGCTGCCCGGGATCCAGACTGCGCTGTGGTTGCGCACAAGACCCTCGTGTCCCGTCAGGATTCGTCCCTCTCCGGTGGCCACGTCGATGAGCAGCAGGTCCTGGTTGGCGTTCTGCTCGAAGCGGTAGGCCAGCAGCCAGCGGCCGCAGGGCGAGAAGTCGAGGGGCAGGTCGACGAGGCTGCTACGCCACAGGACTCGCTCTTCGCCGGTCGTCAGGTCGTGCAGTAGGATGTCAAAGGCGGCGGGATGGCCGTGGTTGCTGGCGTAGGCCAGCAGCTTGCCGTCCGGCGAGATGCCGCCGAGGTGGGTCTGTTCCTTCACCGGCGGGTGCAGGCGCACAGGGATGCCGCCCGCGCGCGGGACGCGGAAGATTTCGAAGTCCTCATCACCGTCATGGTCCATCGAGACGATGAGGCTCTCGCCGTCATCGGCCCACAGGACCTGCTGCACGGCCTGGCCCCCAAAGGTGAGCTGGTGGGGCCAGCCGCCCGAGGCGGGCACCGTCCAGACCTCCGGGGTGCCTGTCAGGTTGGTCACGAACGCTACCGTCTTGCCATCGGCCGCAAGCGCCAGGCCGCGCGTCTTGCGGATGGCGTAGAACTGCTCGATGGCTGGGCGGCGTCGGGAATGCATCATGAGGCCTGCTTGGGCTATGTACCACCGCCGGGGTGGTTGATCCTTCTCTCGGTATTGGGGATTTCTTCACCGCAGGTTTACCGTATCGGGCGTCGTTCTCCGGACAACACCGTCGTAACCCCCTTGGCTCCACCCCCCTCGAGCGAGGTATCCCCGATGGCCATCAACGGACCTGCCGCACCTGTCGGCCCCTTCGCCAGCGCCGACATGCACGGTGGCCTGCGGGTCGCTGTCCCGGTCATCCAGTCGGCCAAGGCGCTGGGCGCCGCTCGTGATGTCTTCCAACTGTCCCGTGCCGGAGCGGATGCGACGCGTGCGATGGTCGCGGGTGGCACCGGTCTTGGTGGTGGCTTCTTCTCGGGCATCGGCAGCGCCATCAGCACCAGCCTGCGCGCCCTGCCCGGCCTGCTCAAGAGCAACTTCGCCCTCGCTGGCCTGATGTCGGTCTTCACCAACGCGATTGACCTCGTCAGCGGCCGCAGCTCGTTCACCAAGTTTGTCGCCAACACGGCCGGTGATACGGTGGCCTACACGGGCATCGGCGCCACCGCCACCATGGTCGGTGGATTCGTCGGCAGCCTGGTTCCGGGCATCGGCACCATCGTCGGCATCGGTGTCGGCGCACTCTTCAGCTACTTCGCCGGCAAGTTCTACGAGAACAAGGTGCGTCCGAGCCTGAACGGCGCCATCCAGGGCCAGCTGGAAGGTCTCGTCAACCAGTCCGCCGCCCCCGCGACCCCATCGGCGCCTGTGGCGCACACCCAGGCAGCATCGGCACCGGTTCAGGCACAGGCCATCCCTGCCGCACAGGCCCGGTCGTCGGTCATTCCCGTCGCCAGCTGATCGGCCACGTTTGCGAGGCCCTCCGGGCGCGCCATCCGCGCCCGGAGGGCTTTCCTTCTGCTAGGATGCCTTATCTGGGCTTGACGGCAGGCATACGGATGCGCCCAGTCAGGAGTTCCGATTCATGGCCAAGGTGATCTTCGAGAAGGTCGAGAAGCGCTACGGGGACAACGTAGTCATACGTGAATTGTCGCTGGCGGTCGAGGACAAGGAATTTCTCGTGCTGGTCGGGCCGTCAGGCTGCGGCAAGTCGACCGCGCTTCGCATGATTGCCGGCCTCGAGGAGATTACGGGCGGCCATCTGCGCATCGGTGAGTTGGTCGTCAACGATCTGCATCCCAAGGCCCGGGACATCGCAATGGTCTTCCAGAACTACGCGCTCTACCCGCACATGACGGTGTATGAAAACATGGCCTTTGCGCTCAAGCTGCGCAAGTTGCCTGTCGCCGAAATCGACACCAAGGTCCGCGAGGCGGCTCGTTCACTCGAGATCGAGCACCTGCTCGAGCGCAAGCCCAAGGCCCTGTCGGGCGGCCAGCGCCAGCGGGTGGCCATCGGCCGCGCGATCGTGCGCGAGCCCAAGGTCTTCCTGATGGACGAACCCCTGTCCAACCTGGATGCCAAGCTGCGGGTGTCGATGCGGGCCGAGATCAAGAAACTGCACCAGCGCCTCGCGACGACCTTCGTTTACGTCACGCATGACCAGACAGAGGCCATGACCCTGGGGGACCGTATTGCCGTCATGCGCGGCGGCGACCTGCAGCAGCACGGCTCGCCCCTCGAGGTCTACGACCGCCCCGCAAACCTGTTCGTGGCCACCTTCATCGGCTCGCCGCAGATGAACCTGTTCGACGCTATCCTTGACGTGTCGGGTGGCCGGGCGCGCGTCACGGCGTCGGGTCTGGCCCTGGATCTGCCGGCCGAGCCTCACCACCGGCCCGGCAAGGTGGTGGTCGGCCTCCGGCCCGAGCATCTCGACCCGGCGGAGACAGCCGAGGGCTGCACGCTCGAGGCCGATGTGGATGTCGTCGAGACTCTGGGTTCGGAGAGTTACGTTCACCTCCGTGCGGCGTCGGCACGCGGACCCGCGCTGGCGCGAGTACCTGTCGAGGTCACGCCGGCCCCGGGCGGCCGCGCACGATTCTCCGTGCGGCCTTCTCGCGTGCATCTCTTCGACCCCGCCTCCGAGAAGCGCTTGGGCTGAGGGCGTGGCCCGCGGGCGTCAGCGAGCCTCGGGCACCATGCTGCGGCTGTCGAAGGACGGGCGCGGCGACGATGGCGTCGGCGTGCGGGTGAAGGTGTCCACCGAAGGCACCACGCCCACGCTGGCCGGCCGGGGCACGAGGTCGCTGCGGATGCCTTGGGTCGCGGCGCCAGCCATCGCGATGCCGCGGCTCCGCACGAACTTTTCGTAGAGCCACGAGAGCCCGACGCCCACGGCCGTGCCGGCGATCATGCCGATGGCGGTGCCGAACCCCGGAAGGACGCTGCCCAGCGCGCCGCCGATCCACGTCGAGGTGGCAGCGATGCCGGTGTACGCGGCCGTGTCGACAGCCGTGCCCAGAAGGGCCTGGCGACCGCTGACCCTGCCCGCGCGCCAGTCGAGGAGGTTCGACACGAGGGCGCCAAGACCCGCGAAGAGGGCTGACCCCATCAAGCCACCCGGTATGCGTGCGCCGTAGCCGAGGCGCGTGCCTGCACCGCCCCAGGCTGATCCGGCGCCACCGGCGATCAGGCCGCCCGCGAGGGGCGCTCCGCCCCGCAAGGTCCAGCCCAGGCGGTCAACACCCGCGCCGGGTGGGGGTGCGGGCCGACCGGGTGCCGGCGACGGCACGGGGGCAGGCGCGGGTACCGGTGCTGGGGCAGGTCGGGGACCTGGCTGCGCCTGGACGGGCGGCAGAGGCGGCGCGATCTCCTGGACGGGCGGCACATAGGGCCGGGCTGGCATCGGTGCTGCCGGAGGGTGGACTGGCAGGATGGTGCCGCCCGGTGCTGGCTGCCCGGGGACGGGTTGCGCGGGGGCGGGCTGAACCGGCGCAGGCTGATTCGGCGAAGGCTGCGCGGGTGCGGGCTGGGCCGGTTGCGCTCCGGGGGCAGGGGCGACAGCCGTGCCGGGCAGGCGCAGCACCTGGCCGGGCAGGATGAGGTTGGGGTCCTTCAGGCGATCCCGGTTCGCGTCGTAGATCTCGCGCCAGCGGGTGGCGTCGCCGAGGTGGACCTCGGCCAGATGCCAGAGCGTGTCGCCCTTGTGTACGGTGACGGTGCCGTCTGGACGTGCAGGGGCCGGTGCCGGACGGGGAGCCGGGGCCTGGTCCACCGGAGAGGAAGGTTGGCCACCGGGTGGCGTGGGGGCCTGGCCGAGGTGCCGCTGCACACGAGCCTTCAGGTCCTGCCAGTCGAAATTGTTCGAGGGGTCGACCTTGCGGCCCTTGGGCAACGCAACGTCCCGGTGCCCGGTGATGCGCTCGTAGCTGATGCCATGGGTCGCCATCAACCAGGAGACAAGGTGCGCGACGGCCTCCATCTGCTCGGGGGGATAGGGGTCGACGTGGTCACCCTCGTTGACGATTTCGATGCCCACCGAGAAGTCGTTGACGTTGTCACGGCCCTTGTAGCGGCTGGTACCCGCATGCCAGGCCCTGTCCTGATCTTGGACGCTGTTGACGATGCGGCCGTCCTTGCCCACCGTGTAGTGCGCGGAGACCTTGCTGGCCGGGTTGTTCATCCAGGCCACATTGCTCTTGAGCGAGCCGCCACCCGTGTGGTGCAGGACAATGGTGTCGATGTCGCGCTTGCCGCCGGGCCGTGCGTTGTGGTTGACGGAAGGGATCCAGCGCATGGTCGGCTTCGAAGGGCCTCCGCCGGCCTCCACGCGCGGGGCGGCGCCCTGGGGGGCGTTCAGCCTGCGAATGGCGGTCATCGGGTGGGGCTCCTCGGAGGGGGACTGATCCGGTTGTCGGTCACAGGTCGGCATGACTTGGTAAATATCCGGAGAAGAACCGGCAAAGACACGGCGTCGCGTGCTTCTCCGGTTGACGCCCGGCTATCGTCGGGGGATGGTGAAGCCATGTCCGAGCGCGCCCTGGTGCCGGCGGTCCTGCTGCACGTTCCCTACGTCCGGCGTGCGGGAGCTTGGCCCTTCGGGGAGCACCAGCTGCAGCGTCATGCCGCCGAGGTGCTCGTGCCCCTCCTTGTGGCAGGGCGCCAGTGTGCCTCGCCGTGCCGCCTGTCCGTGGCCTTGTCCCCCGTCCTTGCGACCCAGCTCGCCGATCGCGAGATCCTGAGAGGCATCGGCAAGTGGTTGCGGCGTCGCTGGGAGGCCGTGCGGGAGCTGCCATCGGGCCTTCCGGCCGACCTGGAGCTGGCCTGGGCGTGGGAGCGCGAGCGCATGGGCGAGGTCGAGGAGGCCTGGTTCGGCACGCTGGCCCAGCAGCCCCTCGCCGCCCTTGCCGCCCTGCAGGCGGACGGCCTTGTCGAGATTCTTGCAGCTCCGGCGACCGGGGCGGTCCTGCCGCTCTCGCCCCGGCCTTCGGCGGCCCGCATGCAACTGCATGTTGCCCGGGTGACGCTCGAGGAGCTCATGGGGGCGGCCCCGGAGGGCCTCTGGACGCCCGAGGGTGCGTGGGCCTCCGCTGCCTCGGGCGGCTGGTCCCTGGACGGGCTTGCCTCGGACGTCGGCTTCCGCTACGTGCTGGACAGTGCACGAGGATGGGTGGATCAGGACGATGGCATCGGTTCGCGCGAGCCTTTCGGCCCGGCTTCGTCACCTGATGGCCTGGTGCACCTCGCGCCCCCGGACAGCTTCATGGCGGCTTGCCTCGATCCCTTGTCCGGCTTTCCGGGCGAGGGTGGCTACCTGGGCGTGGTGCCCGACGCCCCGATGTCGGTGGCGCCCGCAGGTCCCCTGCTGGCGCGGGGTACCGGGGAGGACGGCGAGGCGTCGTCCGTGCCCTACCTTCCTGAGCAGGCTCGTGATCTTGCGGATCGTCACGCCGCTAGCGCCCTCGCCCTGGCGCGCCAGTTGCTCGATGCCGCCATCGCGCGCACGGGACGGGCAGCCTGTCTTCTCCTGCCGGTGGACGCAGCGAGATTCCTCGCGTGGCCCGAAGGCAAGCGCTGGTTCATGCAGGTTCTCGGGCGGGCGGGCGAGGCCGGCTTGACGCTGCGATCCGCAGGCGAGGTCGCGGCCTGGTCCCCGACCCGTTCCCTTTCGGCTGTTCTGCCGTCATCCTGGGATCGCTCGGGCACCTTGCTGCCTTGGCAGCCGCTCAACACGGACTGGTATTGGCAACAGGTGGCTGCCGCGGCCGATCATGCCGAGTCGTTGGTGGGCCACCGTGGCGGGGATGATCGCCCCCTGATGAGGCGTGCGTTGGCCCAGGCGCAGCGCGAGGCGATGCTGCTGGCGTCGGGCGACTGGCCCCGCATGGTCGGCGTAGGCGGGGGGGCGGCAGACTATGCTGCCGCGCGGATCCGCGAGCATCTCGATCGTTTCCGCCGCCTGGCGGAGATGGTGGATGCGGGCGATCCCGACGAGAGCCTGGTGGAGCGTTACGAGGCCCTCGACAATCCCTTCGGCCGCCTTGACCCCACGTGGGTTTATCCCGGTGTCGCGCCATCGTCCTGGTCCGAGTACGACTGACTCAGCTGCCGCCGGCGATGCGCCAGGCGTCCGTCAGGGCGGGGCTGCGCGCCACAAGGCTGGGGAACAGCGCGCCGAAGCCTTCCCCGTCGGTTGCGGCCCGTCGGGCTTCATCGGCCGTCAAGGCCTGCCGCGCCGCCGTCTCGAGGCGATCGATGTCGGCCACCGTCAGGCGGCTGGCCAATTGCGGGCCGAGGCCCCCCGAGGTCGACAACGCCTTCTCGCAAATGACCGAGGCGGCTTCATCGACAAGTTTCTGGCCGCCGGTGCGCATCAAGGCCGAGACCATCACCGGGCTGCCGTCGGGGCGGGTCCCATCGAGCACGATGGCCACGGTCAGGCCTTCATCCGGCCACGTCACGGCAAAATCGCCGTCCGATGCGGCGTGTCCGCCCTGGCGCGCCAGTTCCTCGCCGTAGGTCGAGATGATGCGGACGGAGCCGTGGGGAAAGGGTTGGCCATCCAGACGCGCCTCGATGGTCGCCCGGGCCGCTGGCGCACCGGCGAGAACCCCGGGTGTCGCGCAGGCGGTGATGCCGGTGGTGACCGCGGCCACCAGCACCAGCGATCTCATCGTCGCCAAGGCCCGGTCCTCGGCCGGGATGCGGACGGCCATCATGGCCGCATTGGCCAGCGTGCCCGCCAGCGCCGTCCACGGCGCGCCCACCGCAAGTGGCGTCACGATCATCTCGGCGGCCACCACCAGGTAGTTGGGGTGCTTGACCCAGCGGTAGGGGCCCCGGCGTACGGGCGAGGCTCCCGGGACGATGAGGATGCGCGTGTTCCAGTAGGGACCGAGGCTGCGGATCACCCACGCCCGGGCGATCTGCAGCAGCAGCCACGCGGCTGCCCAGACCGGGTGCAGGCCCGTGCCCGCGATCCAGCCCTCGGCGATCCAGCCGACCAGCCAGCCGCCATGCAGCAGGAAGAACCAGGGGTAATGGTTACGCCCATGCTCGATTGCGCCCTGCGCACGGGCCCATGCCTCATGGCGCTTGGCGATGCGCAGTTCGACGAGGCGCTGCACGATGACGAGCACCGCCAGGCCCAGGACGGCGACCGCGCCTCCGACCGGGGCCATCACGTGCCCGCGACCTCGAAGACGACGTGCTCGACCGAGAAGCCGGGTCCCATTGCCGTCAGGACTCCGAACCCGGGTTCGGGACCCCGGCGCAGCAGGCGGTCGAGGACGAACAGCCCCGCGGATGCGCTCATGTTGCCGAAGTCCCGCAGGACGGACCTTGCCTCGGCCAATCCGCCTTCCCCGAGGCCCAGGACAGTCTCGTAGGCACTCAGGACCTTTGGGCCTCCGGGATGGACGACGTGGTGGCGGATGGCGTCGGGTGCGAGGCCATGGGCGGAGCAGGCGTGTGCAAGGCTTGCCGGGATGTGCCGCGAGACCAGATTGGGGATGTCGCGGGCGAAGCGGACCTTGAGGCCTTCCGGAGCCAGGTCCCAGCCCATGATGTCGTCGGAATCCTCGAGCAGGGTGCTGCTGCTGCCCAGAATGCGCGGCCCGGGTCCCTCGGCAGAGAGCACCACGGCCGCCGCCCCGTCCCCGAACAGCGCCGTCGCCGTGAAGTTGCTGCGCCGGTCGTCCTCGCGCACGAAGGTCAAGGAGCAGCATTCGACCACTACGAGCAGCACGTTGCGCCTTCCGGCACGGACCAGATCCGCGGCTCGGGCAAGCCCTGCGGCGCCGCCCGCGCAACCCAGGCCCCAGATCGGCAGGCGGAGCGTGGTCCGGGAAAAGCCGAGCGTGTCGATCCAGCGCGCATCCAGGCTGGGTGTCCGCAGGCCTGTCGTGGTGACCATCACGAGGGCGTCGATGTCGCCGGGTTCGAGGGCGGCAGCCAGCAGTGCCGCCGTGATGACCTCGCGGCCGAGGAAGTCTGCGGTCTCGACCCACGCAGCGTTCCGGGCCGCGAAGTCGTGGCCCGCGTCGAACCATTCGAGCGGGCGGGCCAGATAGCGTCGCGCGATGCCCGAGTTGGCAAAGACCCGGGCGACGCTGGGGATGGCGGCCAGGTCCGGGTAGAGCTTGCCTGCGAGCGCCAAGGCGTCGGCCTGGCCCACGGCGTGCTCGGGTGTCGCCGTGGCCATCGCGCGCAGGTGGACGGTCACGCGAGCGGCTCCGGCTGCCGGCACGTGTTGCGGAAGACGAATCGGTCGTAGGGCTTGCGCTCGTTGCTGGTCCAGTCGATCGTCGGCCGTCGGGTCTCGGGCGGCAGGTACCCCAGGCGGTAGATCGCCATCAGGGCAAGGTCCGGCGGGACCTCGAGCAGGTTCTGGATCTCCTGCCAGCAGGACGGCACCTCCATGGGGGTGCTGACGAACTGGATGCCCATGCCGAGGTCGCCGACCGTCAGCCAGATGTTCTCCATGGCGGCGCCCATCCCGAACAGGCTGTAGAAGCCGCTGAGCTTGTCCGGCACGTACTCCTCCCGGTCGAGCATCACGGCCAGCAGCAGCGGGCTGCCGGCGACCAGCTCCTGGTTGTCCTTGCCGAGGCGCTCGGGGACACCCAGCGTCCTCATGACCTTGAGGCCGGTCTCGCTGAAGACCTTCTGAATGAAGGGGCGTAGCGGGGCCGGCAGATGGTCGATGAAGATGCCGTCGCGTCGTTCGTCCATCTCCGCGCGCGAGAAGCGGAAGTACCGCTTGTAGCGCTCGAAGAACAGGCCGTCCTCAATCAGGCGGGTCATGCTCTGGCCGGCAAGGCTCGCGATCCGGCCGATGCGATCAGGGTCGTCAATCAGGACGAAGCGCCACGGCTGGCTGTTGAAGTGGCTGGGTGCGCGGCTTGCGGCCTCGATGATGCGCCGCTGGTGCTCCGGGCGGACCGAATCCGGCAGGAATGGGCCGTTCGTTGTCCGGCGGCGAAGGATGGCATCGTGCAGTTCCATGGACACGCCCATCATGCACCATCGTGCGCCCGGCCGTCCCGCCCTTCCGGTTCTTGCCACCCCGGAGGCAAGAAACCGCCTGCTCCGAGGCATAAGCTAGACATGGCAGACATGCAGGCCAACCTCCGCGGCGTACCCACCGGCCCGGCTCCCGTCGGTCCGGTCACGACACGTCCCGCACCCGTCCGTCCCGATCCGGAGCTTCACGACGCCCGGCCGGACAGGGACCACATGATGCTCTCTGGCCTGCATGCCGATGGCGAAGTCATCCGCACGGCGGCACACTCGGGACGCCCCCGTGCGCCCGAGGTCGCCTATCGGGCGGCGGTCCGCGAGTTCCTCCGTACAGGCAAGCCCTTCACCGAGGCCGAGCAGCAGCTGGCGCGGGTGGGCACGCCCGCGGCCGAGATTTCCCGCCTGAAGTCCGAGGAAGCGTCGACCTTCTACCGGATGAGCAGGGATACCTTCCTTCGCTCGTCCTCGGCCTACGACACCGCCGAAGCCAACCGCAACACCTCGTCCACCAAGGTCCTCGATCGCCGCATCGCCACCTTGCGCGAAGAAGCCGTAGGCGCCTACCGGGGAGCGGCTCGGGCTCACGTGATGCTGGGCGGCATGGACCCCGTCCGCCGCCGTGAGACGGCCCTGATGGAGCAGTGGATCCTCGCCAAGGGCTTCCCCAAGGACGAGTTGATCCTCAAGCGGTAGGCGTCAGGCTTCGGCTGCGTTGGCCGTCCAGCGCAGCGTGACGCTCCAGGGCATTCCGGGTTCGAGCGTCACATGCCAGTGGGTCAGCACGGCACAGCCCTGGAAGAGGCGCTCGATGCCTTCCGTGCCCTGAGAGCGGGTCTCGACAGGTGTCGTCCAGACGTTTGCGGGCCTGGACCAGCTCATGGACAGGCTGCGTCCCGAGCGGGTGTCCGCAAAGCGCAGGTCGGGGATCGACTCGGCGCGCCGACGCAAGGCAACCGAACCGGTTTCCCCGCCAAGCGTCAACGTATGGCCGACATCGGCCCCGGGCACGATGGCCAAGGCCGAGGACATGCCGTACCAGAGGGCAAGCGGCGTCTCGCCCGGGTGTCGGAGCGTGAGCGTGACCTCGAGGCCCATGCCGTTCTCGGTGAATCTGTAGTCCTTGCGGATCGCCAGCGGCATGAAGTCCTGGCCGACCCAAACGTGCCCTTCACGCTCCGCCGTCACGACAAGCCCGCCCGGCTCCCTGGAGGTGCCGATGCGGTAGGGCTCGAGGACGAAGTCCCCCTGTTCGCCATAGGTGGCATCGGCCCACTGCTCGAGCGTGCTGTCCGGATGGAGCAGGTGATCCAGGCACGAGGCGCGGCGATGCCAGTCGCGTGCCATGGCCGCTTGAGCGCTTTCCTTCACCATGACCAGCTCCTGGGCTGCGCGCTGCCCCGTGCCGTTCGCCTCATGGGCCGCATGGCGGGCCGAAGCCACGACCAACGGCGCGTGATAGGCCTCCGGATGCCGGGTCAGCGTGTCCAGTACGTTGCGGGCCCAGGGCTTCATGTCCAGCTCGAGCATCGCGCCGCCCTGCCACGTGACGACGGCCGTGAGGTCGCGCGTCCGCACGATGGTCTCGTCCCGGCCGTCCCGATCTAGGTCCTGGCTGCTGCTCTCGAGGAAGGGCGCCTCGCCGTGGCGCAGGCCGTCGATCAGTCTGTCCGCCTCGATGAGGGCCCGCCAGCCGGCATCCCGCAAGTTGGCCAGATAGAGGCCGCCGAAAACTCCGTGCCACAACGGTTCGTTGGCCTGCCCGCGCCACAGGGCCTCACGTGCCTCGGCCAGCCGCGGGTCCGCTTTTCCGGCCAGATGCTCGCGGGCCTCGACCAGTCTGCGGGACACGTCCAGCATGCGCTTGTGCAGCATGTTGGCCTCGGGGTATCGGGCGAGGAAACGGCGCATGAAGCCGCCGCCGAGGAAAGGCGTCAGCTCTGGGCCCAGCGCGGCCGCGGCCCGTGCGTGGGCCGGCTCGAGTTCGGGCGGCAGGGACCAGCCGGCCATCTCGCGGTAGCTCATCGCGGGGATGTAGACCTGGCCCCAGGGCGCCAGCGCGGCGAGGTGTGCCGAGGGGGTGTCGCAAGTGACCCACGAGCGGTTCTCCGCGAGCAGCGTGAAAAACCGGTCCAGCCAACCTTCCCCGTAGAGGCGCTGGTGCGTCCCGGGCCAGGCGCCGAATCGCGAGGCGTCGTCGAAGAACACCGCGATGCGGCTGCCGTCCGGGGTGGCGTGGTCGTGCAGGTAGCGCAGCACGTCCTCCGGCTCCGCATTGGGGATGAGCAGGCGCAGGTCGGTGTGCATCGGCAGGATGCGCAACGCGGTCCCCGCGTCCTCGGTGATCCAGTTGCCGAAGCGCTGGGGACCTCTCAGGCCGCCGGCTTGCAGGTGCTCGTCGTCGAGGACCGTCCACGTCAGGCCCGTACGGCCGATGGCGTCGGCCAGATGTGGCTCCCAGGCCCGCTCCGTCAGCCACAAGCCCGTCGGTCGCTTGCCGAACAGCTCGTGGAGGCGTTCCGAAAGGGCCGACACCTGGTCCCGGCGGTCCTGGTCCGGGATCAGGGCCAGCAGGGGTTCGTGGTAGGCGCCTCCGATGACTTCCACCTGCCCCCGTGCGACGAGGCCGCGGACGATCGCCAGCAACTCGGGCCTGTGGGTGGCGAAGCGGTCCAAGATCGATCCGCTGAAGTGCAGGGCGACGGGAATCGAGGGGTGCCGCTCCAGCACGCGCAGGAACGGCAGATAGGCTTGGTCGCAGACCCGGGTCGCGACCTCGTCCGAGTTGCCGACGGGTTGGTGCAGATGCAGGCCGAAGGCGAAGCGGATATTGGGCTGGTGGCCGAGAAGCATGCGACTCGCTGGAAGGGGTGAGTCATGCTAGCACGGGCCACCCGGTGTCTCGTTCAGGGCAAGGGCGGGGGAGATGGAGCCGGCGCCGGCGCAAGGACCTGCCAGTCGGACACCAGTTCGAGGCGGTAGGTCAGTTCGCTGCTGCCGCCGGGCGGAATGCCTTTTATGTAGAGGTTCTGGCCCAGCCTGCCCAGGCGCGTCGGCACGATGGTCCGGGCCAGCCCTGGGTCGCGCCCCCCCTGATAGACGAAACGGATGGCGGTAGCGTTCGCGATGGCTTGCTTCAGCCCCTCGAAGCCCGGGGGGTCGTGGGGGACAGGCAGCAGTTCGGGTTCGATTCGCGGCTGGGGCGTGGCCTGGAAGCGCAGCGGTCTGAACCGCGCGGCGATGGCCTCGGGCGTGCCCAGTCCGGCAAGACGCCCCAACGCGAGGAAGATGTCCTTGAGCAGGGCGCCGTCCGCATCGGCCCGGTGCAGGACGTCCGAGTCCAGACCCAGCGCCTGGCCGACCGTCACCAGCTTGTGGTTGACCAGGTCCGGCAGCAGCGCTCGCGCCATCTCGAGGGTGTCGAAGACCGGGGCCGCCGGCAGGTCCAGGCCCATCCGGGCCATCGCAGGACCCAGGAAGTCGAGGTCGAAGACCGCGTTGTGGGCCAGCATGGGCGTGCGGCCATCTCCGAGCCACCGCCGGAAGTCCGGCAGGACGCGATCGGGGCCGTGAGCGTCCCGGACGTCCTGGGGGCGTATGCCCGTTAGCTCCTGGATCTTGTGGGGAATGTGGTCGCGCGGGGGGCGGACGAGGGCGTGGAACGAGTCGCACGTCGCGCCGCCCGCCGTGAATCGCATCGCGGCCACCTCGATCAGGGCGTCCTGGGAGGGGCTCAGTCCCGTGGTCTCGACGTCGAAGACGATGTACTCATGGTCTTGCGGCACACAGGCTACCCCCTGCCGACCATCATGCCACGCCGTTGACGCCCCGGATCCCGCGTTTGCGGGTATAAAAGTCTCGGATTTCCCGGAGGACAGGATGCCGCAAGTTTCGAGGTCGACACCGCTTGGTCAGTCGCCAAGCGGGGCGTCGCGTGCCGCAGCTCCGGAAACCCGGGTGCCAGAGGCAGAGGTGGCGCGCACGGCCGTCGCCCGGGACACGCTCGCGACCGCCAGGCCCAAGGTGGCGGCCGGCGGGCAGGCTGCGCCCGAGTGGGCCCTTCCTGCCGTCAAGCGCTGGTGGCCTCAGATTCAGGAGGTCGCGCAGGAGTTCGGCCTGGACCCGCGTCTTCTGGCCTCGCAGATGCAGCAGGAGTCCAACGGTCGCCCCCACCTGGTTTCCCCGGCCGGGGCCAAGGGGTTGATGCAACTGATGCCTGCTACGGCCCGGGCCATGGGCGTCAAGGATCCCTTCGATCCGGTCCAGAGCTTGCGCGGGGGCGCACGCTACCTGCGGGAACAGATCCAGACCTTCAACGGCGACATCAAGCTGGCCCTTGCGGCGTACAACGCGGGTCCCGGAAACGTGCGCAAGTACGACGGCGTCCCGCCCTTCCGGGAGACACGCGCCTACGTCCGGGAGATTCTCGACCGCATCGCGTCCTGAGCCCTCCGTGGTGGCGTGCGCTACCATGGTTTGCATGACCACCGCGACACCCGGAACGGCACCCAGGATCCTCGCTGCTGCGCGGCGGCAGCCCGTAGACCGTGCGCCAGTCTGGATGATGCGTCAGGCGGGGCGGTACCTGCCGGAATACCGGGCGGTCCGCGAGAAGGCCGACTTCCTGACGATGTGCCGCACGCCTGCCTTGGCGGCCGAGGTCACCGTCCAGCCCGTCGACATCCTTGGCGTGGATGCCGCCATCCTGTTCTCGGACATCTTGGTGCCCCTCGAGGCCATGGGCTTCGAGGTCGCCTTCCTGGATAAGGGTCCCCGCATTGCCAATCCCGTCCGGGCGCTGGCGGATCTCGACCGGGTCCGGGTCGCCGATGCCGCGACCGAGCTGCCGTTCGTCCGCAAGGCCGTCGAGGAGGTCTGTGACCGCCTGGCCGGCCGGGTGCCTGTCATCGGCTTCGCCGGTGCGCCCTTCACGCTCGCCTGTTATGCCATCGACGGCGGCGGCAGCAAGGACTGGTCCCGGACGCGGCGCTTTCTGGCCGAGCATCCGGCCGCCTTCGCCCAGCTGCTCGACCGGATGGCCGACACCGTGGCCAGCTCGCTCGCGGACCAGGTGCGCGGCGGCGCGCGCATGGTTCAGGTCTTCGACTCGTGGGGCGGCATCCTGGACGAAGCCACATGGCGTGCCGTCGCCCTGCCGCCCATCCGCAAGATTGTCCGGGCCCTGAAGCAGGTCGGCGTGCCGGTTACGCTGTATGTCGGCATGAGCCCCCACCTCGTCGAGGCGATGGTCGACTCCGGGGCGGACATGCTGTCTCTCGACTGGCGGTGCGACTTGCCGTCCATCCTGGAGCGGCATGGGGATCGGGTGGCCCTTCAGGGCAACATCGATCCTTGCCTGCTTTATGCGGCGCCCGAGCGGATACGGCAGCGGGTCCGTGCCCTGGCTGAGGCCGTGGCCGGCAGGCCTGGCCACGTGTGGAATCTGGGGCATGGCTTGCTGCCTGACATGCCCGTCGCCCACGTCCGGGCCTTCGTGGAAGCCACGCGCGATCCGATGGGCAACGGGGACCAGGCCTGATGGTGCCTCCTGCCTCTGCTTTTCGGGTGCCGCGCGACCTGCTCGAGCGGTACGCGCAGTCTGGTCCGCGGTACACCAGCTACCCCACGGCTCCCGAGTGGTCCGCCGACTTCGGTCCCGAGGGCGGCCGCGAGGCCTTGCGTACCAATGCGACGGCCCGCGCCGGCATGCCGCTCTCGTTGTATGTCCATATCCCGTTCTGCGAGAAGCTGTGCTTCTACTGTGGCTGCAACATCCAGCTCAACAAGGACCGGGCGCGGGTCACGGCCTACCTGGATGCCCTCGAGCGGGAGGTCGCCTGGGTCGCTGCGCAGGTCGACACGTCGCGGCCTGTCGTACAGTTGCATTGGGGCGGCGGTACGCCCACGCATCTCCAGCCGGACGAGATCGAGCGGCTGTTCGGCATCCTGACCGGGACCTTCCGAATCGCCCCCGGGGCCGAGGTCTCGCTCGAGGTTCACCCGAACGTCACGACGCGGGCCCATGTCGAGACTCTGGCCAAGCTGGGCTTCAACCGGATCAGCATGGGGGTCCAGGACTTCGATCCCGTGGTCCAGAAGGCCGTCAACCGCCTGCAGTCCTTTGAGCTGACGCGTGATCTCGTCGCCATGTGCCGGGAGCAGGGCTTCATCAGCGTCAACCTGGACTTGATGTACGGTCTGCCCGAGCAGACCTGGGACGGGTTCGTGAAGACGATGGAGCAGGTCCTGGCAATCGCACCCGATCGCTTGGCCCTGTTCCACTATGCACACCTCCCCTCGGTCTTTCCGCACCAGCGCAATCTCAAGAACCTGCCCGACTCGGACTTGAAATTGCGCTTGTTCGAGCGGGCGATCGACACCTTTGTTGATGCCGGCATGGCCTACATCGGGATGGACCACTTCGCCCGGCCGGACAACGAGCTGACGCATGCCCGCAAGGACGGGTCGCTGCGCCGCAACTTCATGGGCTACACGACATGTGCCGACAGCGATCTTCTTTCCTTCGGCATGTCGGCCATCAGCGACCTTGACGGCGCCTACTACCAGAACCAGCGGACGCTGGCGGCCTACATGACCGCGATGGAGGGCCTGGACGGCCCCGTGGCCAAGGGCATGCACCTTTCGGCGGATGACCGGCTGCGCCGGGATGTCATCAACACGCTCATCGGCCACGGCAGGATCCACAAGGCGCGGATCGAAGCGCGTCATAGCATCTCGTTCGATGCGGTGTTTGCGGCCGAGTGGGCGGAACTGGCGGTGTTCGAGGCCGACGGACTGGTAAGCAGGCTGCCGGAGGCGCTCGAAGTCACGCCCGTGGGCCAGATGCTGATCCGCAACATCTGCATGGTCTTCGATGCGTACCTGCGGCAGGCCCCCGAGCGGGGCCGCATCTTCTCGAAGACGCTGTGAACCATTAAGCGGCATCAATTGTTCTCCAAGCCTTGTTGAAGCAGGGCATCTTGCCTGTCCAGACTGTGGACGATGGGGACAAGGAGAACCATGCATGAGCGTCAATGCGAAGCGCCCCGTGGGTACCCAGCCGCTGGGCAGCCAGGGCTTGGCGGCAGCGGGTTCCAGATCGGGCGGGTCCGCACCGATTGAACCGGTGCCCCCTTCTGCCTCCCCACTCGCTGGCGACGCATTCAAGGGCTCTGGCCAGTTGGAAGGCGCCCGTCCTTCGGGCGGCCTGACGGAAAAGCTGAACGTGGACCAGGCCAAGCGTCTGATCGGCTCTGTCCGGAACATCAAGCCCGAGATGGTCGCGACTGCCGGCTTGGCCGTTGCGGGTACCGTGGCCAAGATGACCGGCAACAATGACGCTGCGGCAACCATCGAAGGAGCCGAGGCCTCGAGGGATGGCGTTGTCAAGTGGAACAAGCTGGTGCGCGAGCGTGGCAATTTCCGCAATGAGCTCAGGGCCTTTGGCGAGGCCAAGGCCAATGGCGTGCCCTACCAGCCGAAGGCCGCAGCGGTTCCCGATGCCAAGCCCCTCGGCGCCATGGTCAGGGTAGGCGCGGGCATCGACGTGGTACGCGGCGGCATGTCGGCCATCAACATGAGCAAGTCCTTGGTTGCTGCGGCGAAGGACCCGCGGAAGTTCACCGACCCCGACTTCGTGCGCGGCATCGGTCGCGATGTTCTGACGACCCTGAACGGAGTTGGTGGTGTCGCCCAGCTGGCTGGCAAGAGCGGTCTTGCCGCCAAGCTCAATCCCATTGCCGGCATCGCGTCGGGCGCCTTCGGCGTCACAGGTGCTGCCTCGGACATTGCCAAACATGGTCTCAATTGGAAGAACGCCAGCGAACTGGCCAGCCAAGCCCTGAACATGGCCGGTAGCGTGGCGATGTTGCTGCCGCCGGCCGGTCCGGTGGTGGCCGCCGGCCTCAAGGTCGCTGCCATGGGCCTCGATCTGATCCGCTACGGCATCGCCAACAAGGAAAAGATCATGGCCGGGGGCAAGGCCGCGATCAAGCTCGGGGTCCAGGCTGCGAGCACCGCTGCGGACTTCTTCCGCAATCCGGGTGCCACCTCGAAGCGGGTGGCTTCGGCGGCCGCCAAGGAGGCCGGGAAGCTGGCCGATGCCGCCGGCAACTTGGTTGGTGACGGCCTCAAGAAGGCCGGCAGCGTACTGGGCGGGGTCAAGAAGCTCTTCGGTTTCGGGGGCTGAGGCGCGCGTCAGTCACGAGGCCGGTCCCGTTCAACTGGGTTGGCCTTCATCAGTTGGCTACAGGGCGATTTGCCCGGGACTCGGTCGCTCAGAGGAGACGGCCGGTGTTCCTTTCCTTTGCGTCGACGGGCTGGATGACGACCTCGGTCTCCTTGCCGGCCTCGGCCTCAAGGATGCCGAGCCCCTCGTCCAGCAGGGCTGCCGCCGCACTGGTCAGGACCTCGCCGATGGCAATCACGTCATCCATCGTGTAGACGGGCTTGCGGGGCTGGCCCAGAACCTCGAGGCACGACTCGAGCAGGGGCAGGGCCATCTCGTCCGGAACCCGCTGCGCCAGCATCTGCAGCAGGCTGGGCTCTGTCAGGGTGTTGGTTGTTTCCATGGATTCAGGATACGCCTTGAGGGCCTACAGGCCCCACTGCACGAAGAAGCGCAGCAGGCGATGGCCGCGGGCTTCCGAAGCCAGCAGGCTGCCATCTGGCAGTATGGCCAGGTCGAAGGGCTGGTTCAGGGCCATGCGGCGGGCGTCATGGTCACCGCGGATGCCGGCCCCATCTGTGCCGGCGATGGTCTGGATGATGCCGGCTGGATTGATGCGGCGGATGAGGTTGACCGAGCGCATCGTCACGTAGACGTTGCCACCCTGGTCCTCGACAAGCCCGAAGGGCCGGCCGATGTAGGCGCGCAGCGCGGACTCGCCGTCACCGTAGGTCGAGACTTCACCTGACACAGGCTTGAGGCCACCACCGGCAAAGGTCGTCAGGACGCCGTCCGGGGAGATCCTGCGGATGCGGTCCGTGTCGGCCTCGGTGAAGAGTACGTCGCCGTTCTTGCGAACGATGACGGCCTGCGGGTAGCCGATCGGAGCACCAAGCGCCGGCTGGGCCGCATCGCCCGCGAATCCGGTCACGCCGTCCTTGCCGGCGATGGTGTAGACGTGGCCGGCCTTCATCGTGATGCCGTAGAAGCGTCCGGCCTTGCTGGCCAGCACCCGGATGCGGTGACGGACCGACACGCTGTACTCATTTTCCTTGCCCTTCGCGGGCCAGCCCCAGCTGTCCGAGAACACGAGGTTGCCGTCGGCGTCGAAGGCCATGCCGCGCACGCCCGTCAGGCGGGCCTCGAGGCCCGGCACGCCATCGCCACCTGCTACAGCGTCACGGTCACGCTCGAAGCCGTTGTCGCACTGCGAGGCGCCCTCGCGGCAGTTGGGCTTGCCGACGATGGTGTAGACGTTGCCGACCTCGGCCATGTCCCGACCGAAGGTGATCGCCGGCTGGAGACAGATGGCCCGGATGCGCATGTTGAAGACGTCGGCGACGTAGAGGTTGCCGTCCGGTCCAAGGGCGAGGGTGCGCGGCCAGTTGAAGTACGAGGACGTTGCCCGGGGATCGTTGCCGGGATAGCCCGGCCGGCCGACGTCAGCCACGGCGACGCCGCCGATGACCGAGACCTTGCCTGTCGGCGATATCTTGCGGATGAGGTGACCGCCCTCCTCGGCGACATAGACGTTGCCCAGCGCATCGGTTGCGATCCCCTTGGGGACGGAGAGCCCCGCCTGCAGGGCGGCCGTGCCGTCGCGCACGGTGGAGTAGGGGTCGCCGGTGCCGGCGAAGGCCACGCCGGCGATGATGCGCTTGCTCAGCATCTTCTCCCATGCTGCGCCCAGGCCAAAGGTGTCCTGGCCGATGGCGACTGCATAGAGTCGGTTCATTTCGGCGATGTCGCCGATCCGCAGGCTGGGTGTCGCCATCAGGCCGGACTCGAGCAACTGCTCCGTCCGATCGATCAGGTCGGGCACCAGGCGGAGATCGAAGGAAGCGATGGAACTCTTGTCGCCGGGCGCCTGCTCGCGCAGGTACTCCGTCACGATGGTCGTTGCCACTGAGACATCAACGCGGTTGCTGCCGGCCACGGGCTTCGTGAAGCCGACCAGCCTGCGGTCGCCCGGCAGCAGCACGCTGATGACGACGGGCACGCTCTGGGGGATATCGTCGCGCAGCATGTAGTAGCCGCTGCCGTCCGTCACGGTCGAAACTGGCCGGCCCAGTTGGTCGCGGAAGAACTCTCCGTCCGGGCGATTCAGGTAAATGACCTGGCCGGGCAGGTAGCGCTCGCCGGGGCGACGCAGGGCTTGGGCCGAGCGGGTGACGAGCCCGGCGCTGCCGTTGGCGATCAGACCCGCACTGCCGTTGGCGATGAGGCCGGCGCTGCCGTTGGCGATGAGCCCGGGTGGTCCGGAAACCTGACCCTCGATGAGCGACAGGGCTCGCGGCACGAGACTGTCACTCCCTTGGCCCGCCAGGGGCTTTATCGTGGCCGTCGAACAGCCGACGCTGACGGCGGCGAGCAGGGCGACAAATGCTGCAAGTAGCTGGGGGCGGGCGTACATGGATGGGTTATACCCGGAACCGCCTCCGGACTTGTCTCCGACGCCCCGAGGCGCAGACTTGAGGCCACCCGCGGGCCGTCGGAGATGTCGTATGGTGGTCTGTCGCGTCAGGCGAGAACGGGCGCCGGTGCCGGCGCGCCCGAGGTGGCCTCGCGGACCAGGCCCGCGACGTGGTCGATGACGGAGTCGACGGGCAGGGTGGCGACCTCGGAGGCAAGCCGGGGCTTGAACTCGACCTTGCCTTCGGCGAGGGCCTTGCCCACCGTGATGCGGTACGGGAAGCCGATGAGGTCGGCGTCCTTGAACTTGACGCCCGCCCGTTCGTCGCGGTCGTCGATCACGGCCTCGATACCGGCTTTGGCCGCCTGGGCGTACAACTGCTCGGCGGCGGCCACGACGGCCTCGTCCTTGGGGTTGGCCGGGATGATGACCAGATGATAAGGGGCGATGGCTACCGGCCACGCGATGCCGTTGGCGTCGTGGCACGCCTCGGCGGCCGCTTGGGCCGTCCGGGTCACGCCGATGCCGTAGCAGCCCATCACGAAGGGCTCCTCGCCACCTTCGGCCGTGGTGAACGTCGCACCCATGGCCTTGGAGTACTTGGTGCCGAGCTTGAAGGTGTTGCCTACCTCGATGCCCTTGGTCGCCCGAAGGGTGCCGCCGGGCGTGCGCGGACACGGCATGCCGGCCTCGGCCTGCACGAGGTCCGCGACCGAGGCCGGGCGGCATGCGTCGGACCACGAGGCATGGATATAGTGCATGTCCTTCTCGCTGGCGCCGGTGGAGAAGTCGCGCATCGTTTCGACGGAACGGTCACCCACCAGCAAGACGCCCCGGGGCAGATCGAAGGGACCGACGAAGCCAGGCACGACGCCTGTGTGCGACAGGACTTCCTCGTCGCTGGCCGTGCGCAGCTCATGGCATCCGAGGTGGTTCTGGAGCTTGACGAGGTTGAGCTTCAGGTCGCCGCGCAGCACGGCCACCACGGCCTGGTGCCGGGGCTTGCCCTCGGGACCGTCGAACCACGTCGCGAGCGTCACCACGGTCTTGACGATCTGGTCGACTGGGATGCCCAGCATCGCGGCTTGCTCGGCCACGGTGCGGATGGCAGGGGTATGGACCTTCTCCCGGGCGGCGTCGGTCGGGGTGTACGTGGGGAGAGCCACCCGCGTTTCGGCCCGCTCGACATTGGCGGCGTAGTCGCACGCGTCGCTGTAGAGGATGTCGCACTCGCCGCCCGGGGTGTCGACGATGACCATGAACTCATGGGCCGCTGAGCCGCCGATGGCGCCGACATCGGATTCCACGGCCCGGGTCGCGAGGCCGCAGCGATTGAAGATCGACGTGTAGGTGTCGCACATGGCGGCGTATTCGCGCTCGAGGTCTGCCGTGTCGACATGAAAGCTGTAGGCGTCCTTCATCAGGAACTCGCGGCCGCGCAGCAACCCGAAGCGGGGCCGGATCTCGTCACGGAACTTGGTCTGGATCTGGTAGAGGTTCAGCGGCAGTTGCCGGTAGCTGCGGACCTCTTCGCGGGCAATGGCCGTGACGACCTCCTCGTGGGTGGGGCCAAGCAGCTCGTCGCGTTCGTGACGGTTCTTCAGGCGGAACATCTCCTTGCCGTAGGCGCCCCAGCGGCCAGACTGCTGCCACAGGTCTGCCGGGCAAAGGATGGGCATCCGGACCTCCTGTGCGCCGGACCGATCCATCTCCTCGCGGACGATCTGGGCCACCTTGCGGACGACGCGCTCCATCAGGGGGAGGAAGTTGTAGACACCCGGCGACACGCGGCGGATGAAGCCGGCCCTGAGCAGCAACTGGTGGCTGGCGATCTCGGCGTCACCCGGGACTTCGCGCAGGGTGGGCGCGAGCAGGCGGCTCATGCGCATCGAGACTCTCCTCGGCAGACTTGGGACCATCCGGCCCGGGCCATGCTAGCAGGTAGCGGGGAAGGGTACGATCGAACGGTGGACGAGCGGGTTGTGGCGTTGCTGCGGGAGCGGTTGCCGGACCTCCGCGCCGTATGGCTCTTCGGGAGTCGGGCGCGGGGCGACGCCGTGCCGGACAGCGACTGGGACCTGGCCCTGTTGGGCCGCGACACGCTGGATGGACTGACCCTGCTGGATGCCTTGCACGAAGTTGAGGCCCTCTGCGGGGGTTCGGTCGATCTCGTCGATCTGCGCCGGGCCTCCGACGTGCTGGCCGTGCAGGTTCTGGACGAGGGGCGGCTCGTCTGGGCCGCGTCCGAGGTCGAGGCCGAGCTCTTCCTGCTCCACGCCTGGTCGGACCATCTGGACTTCCTCGAGGGCGAGGCCATGCGCGAGCGGACCATGGGCCCGGGGTGGGGGCCGGAGCATCGTCGTGCCGGATGAGGTCTTGCGCCTGAAGGCCGGGCAAGTCCGTCGTGCCGTTGGCCAAGTCCGCAGCTACATGGCCGGCGAGGCCTGGCTGGACGTGTCTTTCCTGGTGCAGGACGCCGTGTCCGCCAACTTGCAACGTGCCTGCGAATCCGCCATCGACGGCGCACTTCGCTTGATGCGCATGAGGCGTTTGGGAGTCGTGGGCGAGCGCCGCGATGCCTTCATCACGCTCGCCCGTGCCGAATGCCTTCCGGTGGGTCTGGCCGAACGGCTGACGCGGATGGTGGCGTTCCGGAATGCGCTTGTCCACACCTATGACCGCTTGGACCCTGCCGTGGTCCAAGCCGTTCTGGATTCAGGCCTCGATGACCTGTTGCAACTTGCCGAACGGCTCGAGCAGGAGGCGGCATCGCCCTGAGGCCTCGTCTGGCGCTCAGCGCCAGTCCATGCCCCAGCCGCCGACGATGTTGTTGCCGTTGCCGACGGTGACGCGTAGGACCGCAGGGCGGGACACGCCCGTGATGCCGACGGGCTGCGGCGCCTGCTGGTTGCCGCCCTGCTGGCCTGACGCGCAGCCCAGGTTGGGCAGGATGCGGCGCAGTTGGGTGGCTCCGGCGATGACATCCGGGCCGTTGGTGTCGAGGTAGAACAGCTCCTGGTTGCGGGGACTCCAGACGGGATTGCCTTCCTTGTAGTCGGACTGGGGGGCCGTGAAGGCGACCGTCAGGGCGCAGCCGGACCCGCGGGGCTTGGCGATCTCCTGGATGACGACGCGCTGGAACCGGGACGAGGTCGACTGCGCATTGGCAACGGGGCCGTTCTGCGTGAAGGCGATCCACTGGCCGTCCGGGCGCCATCGGGCTTCGACGGCATAGTCACCGGTCTGGGACAGGTTGGTCAGCTGGTCGACGTAACCCAAGCCACCCGTGGTGCCTGTCTGGCGATCGAAGGTGAACAAGTTCCACGCCGCGGTTGGTGTCCGGTTGTTGAGGTCACCCAGGGAGTTGGCCTGCGCCGAGACGACAAGGTCGATCTGGCCCGTCAGATTGGGGTTGGCCGAGGGAAAGCGCTCGTCAGCCGCCGAAGAGGTCAGCTGGGTGGGCACCGACCCTTGCTGGTCGGGAATGGCCCGGTAGATGTCGAAGCCCCGGTTGCCCCGGTTGCTCGCGAAGAGAATCTCGTTCCCCGGCCCGGTCCAAGTGGGGTCCACGTTCAGGACGGCGGGTTCGGCGATGACCACGGTGCGGACGTCGCCGGCCGAGTCCACCGACTGGATGGCGGAACCGCCCGTCGTCCCCGAGTATTCGACGTAGGCGATGCGCCGGCCGTCGGGAGAGATGGCCGGCTGCGTGCCCCGCAGCGCCTGACCGGCTCGGTTCTTGAGCGGCCGGATGTTGCGGACGACCTGGCTGACCTCATCGACCACGCCGACATAGAGGGGGCCGTTGCAGTCCGTCAACGTGGCCCCGGGCTCGCACGGCTGCCCCTGGCCCGTCGTCGCGTTGGCCTCGTCCTTGAAGATCACGGTGCTGCCGTTGAGGTTCATGGTCAGGACCTGATCCACGACGGCCGTGCCGTCGATGACGCGAATCGTCACGCGGTCGCCGATGACCTGGTTGCCCGCATTATCGGGCGCGGCTGCCGTGAATGGGGCAATGTACGTGAAGGTCCGGCTGCGGGTGTCCGTCTGCAAGATGCGGCCGCGGGCGGCGGTCGCCTGGAACTGCAGCTCGCGACCCGGGTTGGTGCTGGCCGTGACGGTGATGGTCGTCGATTCGCCGACGTAGAGCTGGTTGTTCGTCGCGGCGATCGAGTTGATGATCGGGTTCGGCCAGAAACAGCCTGCTCCGGCCCCGGCCAGCGCGAGGGCAAGCAGGGTGGCACCCGGCAGGCGCTGCAACGGGAATCGACGGGACACGGCTGGACCTCCTTGGCGCCGGCACGTGGTGGGTCGCCTGTTCTCCACCTACCCCGCCCGCCCGATGCCGTCAAGGACGAGGGACACACGCCGGGTCCGGTCTGTCTTCACGAGGAGACGGTCGTGCCCGCGACGGCATCTACGATGCCCAGGATGACGGCGTGCACGGGTGCGTCGTCCTTGCCGAAGGCGATGCGGGCGCTGCCGCCCTCGCGGGCTACCAGCACCGTGGCCCCGGGCCCCGCCTGGACGAGGTCGATCGCCACGAACGAGGCGCCCTTGGAGGTCCCGTCAGGCAGGATGGGCTGCACCTGCATCAGTTTGTGCCCTTCGAGATCGGGGTGTTTCAAGGTGGCGACGACGGTACCCGTGACCTTGGCCAGCAGCATGTCCCTAGGCCTCCTCGTCCTTGTCCGCCCGGTCGACGATGCCGACGATGCCTGCGTCGACCGGCGCAAAGCTGTCGGGCAGGGCGAGGGCCGCCTCGCGCCCGAGGATGCAGAAGGCGCGTTCGCCCACGCCGACGCCGATGCTATCGGTCGCGACGAGGGGCTGGCCGGCGGGTTGTCCCTCGTCGTCAAGGGGTTGCACGAGCATCAGCTTGATGCCCTGGAGAGAGGGGTCCTTGACGGTGGCGACCAGTGATCCGATGACCTCGCCGACGAACATGGGCCTAGGCCTCCTGCAAATGGACACGCAGGTCCGGATGGGGACTGGGCAGCACCAGCGTCCGGCACGTCAGGCCCAAGGGGTCGAGATGGGCCCGGGCCGCGGTCACGGCCACCTCGAGGTCCTCGAGCCCGCCGCCCAGCACGAACCAGGCCTTGCCGCCCAGGCCGTCGGCCAGCTTGATCAGGTGTAGGCGCACGTCGGCCGCCTTGAGGGCGGCATCGGCCGCAGCGAGGGCACCTGCGCAGGCGAACGACTCGACGAGGGCGACGGGGCTGGTGGCGTCCGGTGGCTCGGTGCCCCTGCGCAGGCGTAGCAGCAGGTCGGGTGCGGCGTGGGGCAGCAACATGGCATCCACCAGGACCTCGGGGGCCACGGTCCTGCCGGCCTGCATCGACTCCTCGACCTCGGCCACCGCGCCCGCGAAGACCACGAGGCCCTTGCCGGGGCTTGCGGGCCGCACCAGCAGCAGGTCGACGGGCGCTCGCTTGCAGAGGGCGTCGGCGGCCTCCCAAGCCGCGACGATGGATCCGAATTCGAGCATCGCCAGCGCCGGGGCTTCGTCGGCCGGTCGGCCCTCATGCAAGCCACGCCAGGCCGATGTGCCCGTCGGTTCCGCCCGGATAGGCCCGACAAGCGGACCGGAGTCAGGTTGGCCAAACGACGGCTCGTCCGGGGGAGGGACGTCGAACTCGGCGTCGGGCCAAGCCTCGGCATCCAGAAGTGATGGGGCATCGGCACCGGCTCCCGGCGGCAGGTCCTGAGGGTCGGGGACTTCGTCCTGGCCGATGGGCCCGTCGGGCGTTTCCCCGTGGATGGGCACGTCGAACTCGGCGTCGGGCCAAGCCTCGTCGCTCAGGCTCGGGGCATCCGGCTCGGGTCCGGGCGGCAGCGTGTATTCCGGGGCCACGGGTCCCAGCTTGCCCGGCGGCTGATCGCCCGGCAGACGCGGCTTGAACGGGAACGAGTCGCGAATCTCGTCCGTCATGCGAGGACCTCGAGCTGGCCGGGGCTCCAGGCGAGCCTGCCCGAGATCGGGGCGACGAGGCGCCAGCCGCCGTGGGCGTGGGGCGTGAGCGCGACAGGCTGACCGGCCTTGACCTGGCCGTCCTCGGGCCACAGCGGGGCGAGGGGGACGTCCCCGTCCGCGACGAGCGGGATCCGGATCTTGCGGGGGTGGTGGGCGGCAGGCTCGGGCACGGTGACGGGTCGTCGCACGCGCAGGCGTTCCAGCAACGCGTCCTCGCCCAGCCGGAAATGATGGGCTGCAGGACCCGCCAAGGCACCGGTCAAGCGCGAGGGTGCCCCGGTCGGTGCCGCCGTCCGGGGCACGCCACCTGCGACCAGGCCCTCGCGCAGGGCCACCAGGAGGGCTGCGGGGTTGACCTCGGAGGGACAGGCGGCCACGCTGCAGATCCCGCAAGCACCGCAATGACGAGCACCCATCAAGAGTTCGGCTTGGCCCTCCTGGCCGTGGGCCGCGAGGCGTACAAGGCGGTGCGGCACGAGGCCGGTGGCCGCATGCGCGGGATGCCCGGCCGCACCGGACGCCGGCACGTCCGCCGACGGGCACCAGTCCGTGCAGGCGGTACACGTGCCGCACAACGACAGGGCGCGTTTGAGGGCCACGTCGACGGGGACGCGGCGATGGCGCGTGGCCGCATGGTCCCGGGGCAGCGCCTGGATCCAGTGCACGTCGGCGGCGACGTACTCACCGGCATCCAGACGACGGCCCGACAGGGCACCCCCGGCCCATGCCTCGCCCTCAGGGAGCGCCTCCAGGATGGGCGCGAGCGGACTGCCCAACGGCAGCAGCCACGACCGGACGGCACCTTGTGCATCGGTGCATGTCAGGATGCGGGGCGCAGGCACGTGTCCACCGGCGCGCAGGCCCAGTTGCCAGAGGCCGACGGTGTCCAGCACGAGGACACCCTCCTCGGCCGCCGCCTGCCAGCCCGGGAAGGCGTGGCCCACCCGGGCCAGCCACGCATGTTCCGTCGCGGCCGCAGGATAGCGATCCGGCAACACGAGCACACCCGCGCCGTCGAGTCGGGGCCGCAGGTTGTCGAGGTCGATCAGCCGGGCGGTGGTCGAGGACAGGGCGATCTCGATGCGCGACCGTGCGCCGCCATGGCAGCCGGCGAGGACCTCGAGTGCAAGCAGCAGTTCGGTTGCCTGGTGCTGCCAGAGCACGGCATCCGTCGGGCAGGCCGGATCGGCCGACGAGGGGACGACGAGGACGCGTTGCCACGCGGCCGCGAGGCGCAGGTGCAGGGGACGTCCCTGCCCGTCCAGCAGGCCGGCATCCCGGGCCGCCGCGGCGAGGGCGGCGGGACGGGCGGTGGCGGCGTGCAGGGCCATCGGGGTCAGGGCTAGACGATCCGCAGGGCGTCGACGAGCGCGCAGCGGCGCATGCGCGAGAAGTGGCGGGCGTACGTCAGGCCCTCGCCCGTGGGGTGGGCGATGGTGAAGGAGGTCGGCCCCTCTCCGCCCTCGCCCAGGCCCGAGTAGTGAGCGCCGTTCTTGACGAAGATGGCCGTGTTCATGACCCGGGCCATCTCGCTCATCCGGTCGATGCGGCGGCTGTGGATGCTCGAGGTGTGGCCGTAGCCATGCTCGACCTCGCGAGCCAGCTCGAGCCCCTCGTGGAAGTCCCGGACCCGGGTGAAGGGGATGACGGGCATCAGTTGTTCGGTGTGCAGCAGCGTGTGGTTGCGGTTGACCTCGGCGAGGACCATCTTGACCTCGGGGCCCACGTTGATGCCGATCTCCCGCAGGATCACGCTGGCGTCCTTGCCGACGAACTTCTTGTTGACATCCGAATGCTGCCCGGGGCCGCGGTCGGTGGCGAGGATCGCCTTCATCAGGCGCTCGGTCTGGTCGGCATCGGCCTCGAAGGCCCCTGCCTGGCGCATGTGGCCCTTGAGCGCGTCGGCGATCGACGCGACGGCGATGAACTCCTTCTCGTCACAGCAGATGATGTTGTTGTCGAAGGACGCGCCGTTGACCATGTCGCGGGCGGCTTTCTCGAGGTCGGCCGTCTCGTCGCACAACGAGGGCGGGTTGCCCGGACCTGCCGCGATGGTCTTCTTGCCCGAGGCCATCGCCGCCTTGACCACGCCCGGGCCGCCGGTGACGACCAGCAGGCGGATGCCGGGGTGCTTCATGAGCGCGGTTGCCGTGTCCATCGTGGGCTCGGCGATGGTGGTGATGAGGTCAGGCGGGCCGCCTGCCGAGACGATGGCGCGGTTGAGCAGGCCGATCGTCAGGTGGGTCACGCGCTTGGCGCTGGGGTGCGGCTGGAAGACCACGGCGTTGCCGGCCGCAATCATGCCGATGGCGTTGCAGATGACGGTCTCGGACGGGTTTGTGGTGGGGCAGATGGCCCCGATGACGCCCCACGGCGCGAATTCGTAAAGCGTCAGGCCGTGGTCGCCGGTCCAGACCTGCGAGGTGAGGTCCTCGGTACCGGGCGTCTTGTTGGTGACGAGGCGGTTCTTGATGACCTTGTGGTCGACCCGGCCGAGGCCCGTCTCCTCGACGGCGAGTCTGGCGATGGTCTCGAGGTTGTCGCGCATCATCGCGCGCATCGCCTCGATGATGCGCGACCTGTCGGCCATCGAGCGGTGCCACTCGAGGGTCTGCTGGGCCTTGTTGGCCGCCGCGACCGCCGCGTCGAGCGTCGGGTAGACGCCTTCGACGGTCCCGCCGCCCGCCACGGCCGCGATACGGCCGCCCCCGCCGTCCTCGACGCGCTGGAGCACGCGCTGGACGAGGGCGCTCAACTGGGCCTGGGACATCGACATGGGGCAGGGGTCTCCGGGTGGGGGACGCGGAAGGGCAGGCCGGCGGCCTACCAGGACGTGACGGGGAGGGCCGTGTCCTTCTGGAACCGGGTAACGCCGTGGACATCCCAAGTGTCGACGATGGCCATGATGGTGGCGTCGATGGGCTTGCCCTCGGTCGCATGGGTGTTGCGGGCGCTCGAGCCCGTGGCGTAGAGCACGACCTCGCCCTCGCCGGCGCCGACGGAGTCCGCGGCGATGACGTAGCCCGAGGTCTCGCGGGCCTCGATGTCCAGTTGCTGGACCACCAGCAGCTTGCTGCCAAGCAGCTTGGGGTCCTTCTGGTCGGCGACCAGCGAGCCGACGACGCGTCCGATCAGCATCGGGTTCCTCCGTTCAGGCGACGCCCCGGGACCCGGCCATCGAGCCGGGCCCGGACGTCACGCAGGGGGCGATCAGGCCTTGGCGCCGTCGCCGCGACCGAGCGGCATGACCGCGTCGATGTTGGCATGCGGGCGGGCGATGACGTGGACGGCGACGACCTCGCCGACCTTCTCGGCGGCGCGGGAGCCGGCCTCGGTCGCGGCCTTCACGGCGGCGACATCACCGCGGACGATGGCGGTCACGAAGCCGCCGCCGGTCTTCTCGTAGGTTACGAGTTCGACCTTGGCCGCCTTGACCATCGCGTCCGAGGCCTCGACGAGGGCGGCGAAGCTTTTGGTCTCGATCATGCCGAGCGCATCAGCCATGGGTTTTTCTCCTTAGTGTGGGTGGGTAGGGGGCGATGGGGTCAGCGCTTCTCGTCGATGCCGTCGAGGTCGGAAACGGCCTGCATGGCCGCATCCCGGGCGATCTTGATTTGATCTTCGTCACCGGCCAGGTACAGGCGCCCGAAGGCACCCGTGGGCCGGATGATGACGATGTTCACGTCGGCGGCCTTCTCGGCCTCGTTTGCAGCGAGCGCGGCGTAGCCGGCGGGATAAGTCTCCATGATGAAGAGCGTCTGCTTGGCGACCAGCATCATGCCCTTGCGACCGCTGCGGTTGATCAGCATGGCCTGGTGGTCTGTCACGCGGTGGATGATCTGGTTCGAAACGACCTTGGGCTTCAGGCGATCGGCCTCGGTCTTGCCCATCGCCCGCAGGATGGCGTCGCCGGCCTGTCGGACCTCGGCTTGCTCGTCGGCGTGCAGCTCGAGCATGCCGTACTGACGCTCGACGATCTGCTCGGCTGGCGTGACCTTGGTGGCCTTGAGCGCCACGTCCATAAGGTTGTTGATGGCCATGCCGGGCGCGACCTCGACATAGAGGGCGGCCTGGCCTTCGACGGGAAGGTAGCCGGAGGCGACCGAGGCCATGAAGGCAGCGAACTGCGGCTGCATCGCGTCGATGTAGCAGAAGGTGCGGAGCTGGACGTTCTCGGCCATGGGAGCCCTCGGGGCGGATGCGGGTGGGACGGGGTGACGAAGTGGGTGAAGGTGGAGGGGCGCTAGTAGCTTCCTGCCCCGGCGGAGACACCTTTGACAATGGCAACGGAGGCGCTGGCCCCGATGCGCGTCGCGCCGGCGGCGATCATGTCCTGTGCGGTTTTCGTGTCGCGGATGCCGCCCGAGGCCTTGACGCCAAGTTCCGGGCCCACGGTGGCACGCATCAGGGCGATGTCGCGAACGGTTGCGCCACCTGTCGAGAAGCCGGTCGAGGTCTTCACGAAGTCGGCACCGGCGCTTTTGGACAGGGCGCACGCGATGACCTTCTGCTCGTCGTCGAGCAGGGCCGTCTCGAGGATGACCTTGCTGACGATGCCCTTGGGGCAGGCCTGCACGACGCCGCGGATGTCGCGCTCGACCGTCTCGTAGTCCTTGCTCTTGAGGGCGCCCACGTTGATCACCATGTCGATCTCGGTGGCGCCATTGCGGATGGCTTCCTGCGTCTCGAAGACCTTGGTGGCGGTGTCGGTGGCGCCCAGCGGGCAGCCGACGACGGTGCAGACCTTGACGCCGCTGTCCTTGAGCAGCTGGGCCGAGAGCTTGACCCAGCCCGGGTTGACGCAGACGCTCATGAATCTTTGCTGGCGGGCTTCGGCGCACAGCTTGCGGACCTCGTCCTCGGTGGCGTCCGCCTTGAGGAGGGTGTGGTCGATCATGCGCGCCAGCTTGGGGTTTGGGGCGCCCACGCCCTCGCCAGCCCCGATGCGGGCTGCGCCCAGCGTGACCAGGTCCTGCACGCGGCCGTTGCACCGGACGGCGCAGGTGGACTGCTTGGCGCAGGTGTCGCACGACGGCAACTCGGCGATGGCCTTCTCGGGGGTCGCGACCTCCTTGATGGTGACGGGCGCGATGCCGACGGCGGCAAGTGCTTTGGCCTGGCCCTCGCCGGCGAGCGCCACCATCGGGATCCCCCTGCGGCGGGCGTGGCGCACGAGGCGGACGGTGGGACTGTCCTCGTCGGCCGAGGCCAGCAGCTTGCTCAGGCTGTCGGGGACGCTGGGCAGCACGATCAGGTCCGTCTCGCCCAGCACCTTGGCCGGGTCGGCCGTCTCGGCGGCCACGGTTTCGAAGGCGATGGCCTTGAGCGGGCGGGCCCAGCGGGGTTGCCACAGGCGGACCTTGTGGCCGGCGGCCGTGGTGGCGTCGAGGACAGCGGGCAGGTTGCGGTGGTCCTCGGTGTAGAGGACGAGGGTGCGGCGGCCGGACGTGGACATGAGGAGGTCAACCGTTCCGATGGAGCTCGCGCTCGAGGGCGTGGATCTTGTCGATGCGGGGCTGGTGGCGGGTGGCGAAGGCGGTGTCCAGGAACAGCCGGACGACTTCCTCGGCGAGGCCCGGGCCGATGACGCGCGCGCCCAGCGTGAGCACGTTGGCGTCGTTGTGCTCGCGGGCGTTGCGGGCGGCGTACATGTCGTTGCAGAGGGCGGCGCGGATGCCGGGCAGCTTGTTGGCGACCATGCCGCTGCCGATGCCGGCGCCATCGATCATGATGCCCCGGTCCGCCTCACCCGTCGCGACGGCGCCCGCGACCTTGAGGGCATAGTCGGGATAGTCGCAGGCTACGGTGCTGTAGGTGCCCATGTCGGTCACGGTGTGGCCCAGGCCCTGCACATAGGCGCGGAGCGCTTCCTTGAGCGGGAAGCCGCCGTGGTCGCTGCCGATCGCGATGCGCATGGGTTTCCTGGCCGGTCGGGGGGGCGCCCCATTGTACGGCATGGGAACGGGAGTTGAATCCGGGCCATGCGTGTGGACAATCGGCACGCTTGCCACTCAGGTTCTGGCTTGTAACGGGCTTTCCGGTCGAGGTGCACCAACTTGATTTCCAGGCGATTCGGGTGGTTGGCGGTCGCCGTGGTGGCGAGTGGCTTGTCGGGATGCTTTTTCCATCGAAGAAGCCAACAATTGTGGAGCCCTAGGGAATGAAGATTGGCGGACCTTGAAGTTACCCGCGGCAAGCCCGGCCTCATTTCTTTCCGCGCCACTGCCGGGCGTGGTGGCCCCAGCGGAGCCTCGGATCAGGGGGCTTCTGGACGCTTTCCTCGTGACGGCAACGATGCCTTTCAACGTTCAGGAAGCCATGCCGCTGTATGTGGGCAACAAGGTGTACCTGCTGGGCGGTCTTGAATCTTCAGGCATGACGACCAACCAGATTCTGGTGGCCGATGTCCATGACGACGGCAGCCTGGGCGGGTTCTCGCTTCTGCCCGACAACAAGCTCGTGGTGGCTCGCCACAAGGGCTGGGCCACCCGTGTCGGCAACTTCGTCTACGTCCTGGGCGGATACGCCTCCGCCCGCTCGAACGCCACGGACAAGGTGGAACGCGCGACGGTGCTTACCGATGGCTCGATGGGGCCTTTTGCCGAGGTTCCAGGGGTGAAGCTGGCGGCGGCACGAGGAGCCTTCGCAGGCCTCAACACAGGCACCTTTCTGACCGTGATGGGAGGAGAGAGCGCTTTTGACATGACGTCGATGTCCAACTTCGTCGCGACAACCGAACGTGCGGCCATTGGCGAAGATGGTGCGATAGGTGCATTCCAGAGGGTTGATACGCCGCTGGTGACCAAGCGTTCCGGCTTGTCCGGATTCCGAATCGGAGACTTCTTCTACGTTGCGGGGGGGATGTCTCCCGGCGAATCCTTTACCAAGGTGGCGTTGGGTACCCTGGGGCGTGCGGTCATCGGAGCCGATGGGGCGATTGGGGCGTTCTCGGCTGTCTCTTCCGCGCTCTCTGCGCCTCGTCACGACCACGGTGTGGTGACCTTGGCTGACTATGTCTACTTCCTAGGCGGCTACTCCGGTCGAGACTTCCTGACCGCCCTCGAGCGGGGCACCTTCGAGGCATCGGGTGATCTGGTCGGCTTAGGCACCGATGGGGTTTCGAGTCTGGCGGAATCGTATTCCGGCGGTGTCGTCGTCCAGATTGCAGACAAGGCCGTTTACTACATCGGGGGCTATAATTTCCAGAACATCGGCGGGTTGGCCAAGGTTCAGAAGGCGCCCATCCTCAAGGAGACGATCCAGTAAAGTCCATGCGCATGCGTTCGTTCCTGTCCCTCCTTGCCGCGACCGGTCTCGTGGCGCCTGTCGCACCAGCGCGGGCCGAGTCGGACGAAACCGTCTCGCTCTTCGGGCTGAGCTACGGCACGGTTGCCGAATTGGCTCCGAGCAGCCTTGCTGCCTCGGGCCTGCATCTGGTGCCGGGTTACCTGGGTGCGCCGGGTGAAGTGGATCTGAGCCTCCGCTTGGGGGTTCTCTCGTTTCCCTCGACCTCGTTGAACGTCCGGGGCGCGCTGACGGCCGTGCAGGCCAGATTGGGCGACGGTCTTGCCGTGCTGGTCGACTTCGGTCCGCGCACGGCGCTGGCGGCCCGGGGGCCGCTGTGGCAGGACGGCGACAAGAAGTTGGGTTGGGATGCGCGCTACCGTGCCGATCAATACTTTCAACTCAGACCGTCGGGCCAGGGGCTTGCACCGGCTCTGTCCGGACCCTATGCGTTTGCCCAGGGGGTCGAGGGCGCATGCAACGGGTCGTGGTCACTCGGTGATGTGGTGCTGTACGGCACGCCTGCCCTGTTCGCCTTGTCGAATCGTACGGGTCTCGCCCTCAGGGCCGGCCTCGACTGGACGGTCGGGGGCTGGGTGGTCGGATTGGCTTCGGCTGGAGAGGCCAACTTGATCGACCCTGCGTCCGGCGCCACCCGTTTGCGAGATCACGAGTGGCAGCATTCTCTTGGGTTGCGCCGCAACCTGTGGACCGGTACCTACCTGCAGGCCAATGCTTCGTTGGTTCCGGCCGACAGCTATGGATTCCCCATCCAGACCCTGCTGGTCGGTATCGGTTCCCGGTTGGTCGGCAAGGCGTCTGCACCGATGCCCGCGCCGGTCATCGAACCCAAGGCTGTGCCGACCCCTGTTCCGACACCGGAGCCCACCCCCGAGCCGATCCCGACGCTCGCCCCCGTCACGGCCCCCGCGCCTCGCGTCGGCGTTCTGACCGGTGCCGTCATCAACACCTTGTCGGCGCCTGCCGTCGCCGGCGTGCCCGTCGGCATGAAGGTCAAGAAGGGCAAGGGCTGGGTCAACACCGAGCGCAAGACTCTGACGGACGGCGTGGGTGGCTATCGCTTCGAAGGCCTGGACCCTGGCGAGTACCAGCTGGTGTACCGTGCGGCACCGGATGTCACGACTGCGGCAGGTGCCGCCGTCTCCACGCCGGTCAGGGTCGAGGCGGGCAAGGATGCGATGGTGAGCCTGGACGTGACCTGGGACGCAGCGGGCATCAGCCTGTCGTGGGACAAGGACACGCTCGTCGCCTCGTGGCCGGCCAAGCCCGATCTGCCCGGTGTGCAGTATCAGCTGGTGCTGCGTCAGGCTGGTATGGCCAAGGACGTCCTCGACACGCCCTTCAGCACGGCGACCAAGGTCCGGCTCAAGGTGTCCCGTCAGGTCCGCAGCCTGAAGGGCCTGATGTACTCGGTCAAGTACGTCGAGCGCGGTGGCACGTTCAACGGTGCCTCCCGCTACGGCCAGACGGCCTTCAAGCCGCTGCCCTAGTCACGCCGCAAGGCTCTCGTGCCGTCTTCCCGGATTCTCGGGAGGGCGGCACGAAGTTCTTGTGTGGGGTGCTGGTCGCGCAAGAAGTCCTGTTTCAGTCCAGTTCGTCGGACTGGCCTTCCACGTCTTCCACATCGGCAAGATCCTTCAGGCGGCCCGTGGCACGTTTGTTCTTCAGGTAGGCGGCTTTGCCGATGACGGGGATCGGGAGGCTGCCGAACGATGCGGTGACTTTGTCTGCCCAAGCTTCCTCGAACGTGATTCCGGTCAGGTCATTGAGCAGGTCGATGCGGTTGGGCGCGATACCGATCTGTAAGACTGTTTCCGGCTCCATCAGTTCTTGCTCTCCAAGATCCTGGAGCGGAGCTCCGAAATGCCTGAGCGCAGTCAAGGTCCGTCGGACGTTTTCCGGCGTTCGCCTGATGAAAACGTCCAGGTCTCCGGTTGCCCGGGGTGTGCCATGGACGGATCGGGCGTGTGCCCCCACAACAAGGAAGTCAACGTCGGCGTCGGACAAGACGCGTAACATGTCGATGTAGTCGGGGGTCAACATCCTTGCCCGTCTTGAATGCCCAAGCCGTGCGCGTCAGTTCCCAGACGGCTGAAAGGCGTTCAGCGGGCGTTTTCCCTGCCCAGTCGTCGGGTTCCGGATCACCCAGCTTGGACCGTCTGATTTGCATCCGAGATCATGCATACCCCAGTTCCAAGTCCGAGTCGCCCGACGTGCGTATCGGATTCCTTGGCGACCCTGATCGCTGATGGAAAGGCAGGCTTGTGTCCCTGAGGGCTGGGCCTGCCTTGGCCGTCCCTCTGGCCATGTTGTGACTTTGTGAAATCTAGCGCCAGCATTTAATCCGGCCCCCATAACCCCTGCGTGAAGGGTGCGCCGGTCGGGGGGCTGGCGAGTCCGGAACAAACCAGAGTCAACCGGTCGGGGGGCCGGAGGATCCAGGAGGGGCCCAGAGGAGCAGTCGGATACCGGGGCGCGGAGGTCGGGGGGCCTCCGCGCCTCTGGTCATTTGGGTTGGCGGGGACGGAGGGTGCGGGCAAGCCGGAAGCCCACGCTGGGGTCCCGGTAGTTCATGTGCAGGGATTCCCGGTGCCCGGGCCGGGCCGTGTCGAGGTCGGTCGCCCACGATCCGCCCTTGACCACGCGGTAGGTCCCCCTGTCCGAGGCCTCGGCCTCACCCCTGCGCAGGCGGTTTGGGTCGATCGAGACGTCGTGGCACCACTCCCAGACATTGCCCGACATGTCGTGCAAGCCCAAGATATTGGGGGTGAGGCCCGCGACAGGGTGGGGTCGCTCCTCAGAGTTGTCCTTGAGCCAGGCCGGCGGGTGCGTGGTCCCCGTCGCCTTGGCCTTGGGCGCGCGGGCAGCGAAGGTCCACTCGGCCTCCGTCGGCAGGCGGTATCCGGCAAGGGCCAGCGGGTCCTCGGAGGCGAGGCGCACGATCTTGCAGGTGGTGCCCGTGCCCGGATAGGCCCGGCACTTCTCGAGGACATAGCTCTCGGGCAGGTTCTCCCTGCGGGACAGGGCGTTCGCGAAGGCCGCGGCCTCGGTCCAGTTCACGGATTCGACGGGACAATCGTCGCAGCCGTTGTGGGCCGACGGCTCCGAATGCAGCAGGCTGCGCCACTGGCGTTGCGTGACCTCGGTGGTCTGCAACAGGAAGGGCTGGATCCGCTTGCCGTCCGGCAGGGTCCCCCCGGGGACCCGAACGAAGGCAAGTGGGGGCTGATTGGCGGTGAGGGGGACGACGACAGCCTGCGCGGCCGGCGCCAGCGGTACGGCGAGGACCATCAGGACGGGTATGAGCGGCAGGCTTTCCATCGTGTCCATCGTCTGATGGCCGGGGCGTTCAGGCAAGGATGGGCCGCCCGGGCAGCACCGAGTTGGTGTTCGCCAACCATCAGGGCGTGAAGCGGATCAGTTCGATTTCCACAGATGATGTGGCCACCGTGCCGGTCGCCCTTACCACGATGCTGGACGATTGCTTGACAGTGCCGACACCCGGCGCGACCCACCGCGTCACGGAGAATGGCTGGCCCGGCTGGTTCAAGGTCAGGACCAGGCGCAGGGTGTTGAAGGTTCCCGCCTGGACAGTCAGGCGCTCCTGTCCGTCCAGGCGCGCCGTCATCGTGGTGCCATTCGGTTCCCGGTGAATGACGGCACCTGCCTCTGTCAGGATGGTGGCCGAGAACGTGCCTTCGGGCGTGAGGACAGAGCCGTCGCTCAGGACGGAGAGGGACCCGGTCGACGGTTGCCCCGCCGGGAAGAAATAGCACTGCCCGAATCCCGAGGTTTCGCTGGCCGTCGCGACGAGGGTCGTGGCATGACGCACGACGGCGAGGTCATCGGACCAGCCTTCGACGGTGAAGGTGGCCTCCTCGGTCTTCACGCAACGGCTGTTTCCCGACGCTTCTGACGTCACGACGGTCTCACTTGTGTTGATTGCGCGGAAGACGGCCGACATGCTGGCCGAGGTCGGGAAGAACAGCTCTCTCGCCGTCGCCATCCGCGGTGGCGTGGTTCCGGGGGTGGATGTCGGAACGGGTGTCGCGGTCGGTGTGGCCACGGGTGTGCCCGTCGGGCCGGGGACAGGAGATGCCGTGGCGGTGGCCTGGATGGCGGAACCCGGGCTGACGGGCGCGCATCCCGCAAGGATGCTTCCGGTCCACGCACCGAAGGTGAGCGTGGCGGCCGAGAAAAGAGGATGGCTGCGGAAAGGCTGCGCCAAGGGGAGCTCCTGCATCTCCCGGATGGTGGGCCCGGGGCGTCTTGGTGGAAAGAGTCTTGCCTGAGGATTGTGCCACTGGAATGGATGTGCGGACTACAGCCTGGTTCTGCCGCGGTCCCGAGGTATCGTGACGCTCGTCGGGATCATCTTCGGCCGCGAGGTGCGCAACGTCGTCGGCTTCGAGGTGGCGGAGGCGTAGGGTGGCCCTCGGATACCGCCCGTGATCAGACCTCGATCAGGGGCGGGTCCGATGGCTGCAGCAGCGGTACGGGCGTGGGTGACTCGGTCGGGATGGGCGTAGGCGAGGGCGCAGGCGACGCGCTTGGTTCCGGCGTCGGAGACGGCGTGGGCGAATCGGCCGGGCCAGGTGCAGGCGTGGCTGTCGGTCCGGAGGGGGGCTGAGGGCTGGGCGTGGGCTCGGGGCACTCGGGCAGGAAGCGCCTGCGTGCGGGGCCGCTGGCTGGCGCGCAGCCCTCGTCGGGGCGAATGACCCAGGTCTGCGAGGCGAGGGGGATGTTGATGCAGCCCGCAAGCGCCAGCATCAGGAAGAAGCGGGAAGGCATGGCGAGGCGCGGCTGTTTCACAGCAGGGCCCTCAAGCCGACGAGGCCCTGGCCCAGCAGCGTCAGTTCGGCCTGCGGCAGGATGCGCAGGGCCACTTCCGGGTTGATGACCAGCAGCAGGTCGCCGCGAACTTTCTGGCCTCCCTGATGGGACAGGCTGCTCAGCAGGGCGGCGGGCCCGACGGCGAGGCGCAGGCGCAGCGGGCCGAGGGGCAGGGAGCCCACGAGTTGGGGATGGACCACGGCTGTCCACCCTGCATAGGTGTCCGTGAGGTAGCCCAGGCCCGTCTGCGGCGCGAGCACTGAGCCATAGGCCTCGGTCTTCGGGATGCCCGTGAAGTCCGGGGGGGTGGTGCCCACGTGCAGGCTGAAGCCCCAGGAGGGTTCGTCGGCCCCGCCTGCCAGGCGTCGCGTCCAGCGCACGCCCGCCACGCCCAGCAGGGGGGCCACGGCGAGTCCCAGCGCGGTGCGATCATCCAGGGTGCGGTCCACCGCGAAGGTATACAGGCCACCCGACACCAGGGTCTGGTCCTGCCGCAGGTCCAGCACGGCCATGGTCGAGGCCACGGCAGGGGGCATCGCCACGGCCGAAGCCGGGACGGCGAGGACGGCGGCGAGGGCGAAGCGCCTGACCCTTCCGGACTCCTTATCGTGCGACACGGATATCTTCATGCGGTGTGCCGGCATTGTAGCCTGCCTGCCGCAGCCGCCTGTTCCTAAAGCAGCAGCGCCCCCCCGAGCACGACCAGCACCCCGCCGATCACCTGGCGCAGCGTCAGGGGCTCGTGCAGGACCAGCACCCCGAGCAGGAGCGTCACCACGGGAGCGGCCGCAAACATGAATGGGAAGGTCTTCGAGACCTGAGCGTCCTTGAGCAGGGCATACCAGGCGATCTGGGCGATAACCAGCGAGGCCAGGCCACTGGCCGCAAACCAACCCCATGCCGTCGGCGGAATCCTGCGGAAAGCACCCGTACCGCCCGATGCGGCGAACAACAAGGGCAGGCCGATGAGGGCCGCGGTGGCGAGACGCACGGCCACGCCGGCAAGCGGGCTGTCGGCGGCCCGGGTCAACGCCAGTTTGTCGAATAGCGGTACCAAGCCCCACAGCAGGGTCGTCACCAGCACGAGGGACCAAGCTTGCAACGTCATGGCGTCATCATGCCCGATGGTGGGGCCATGCGGCCCTTGGGCGGGTAGTATGGCCAAGGTATGGTTACGGTCCGCTGGGGCATGGGCTGGGCGTGCCCGATTCTGTTGCTGGCCGTTCTTGCTGCAGGTTGCCGGGCAGGCTTTGGCTCAGGCCTTACCGGAACCGGATCCTCGACGGGAGCCGCCACGGCTGGCCCTGCCCCCGCAGCACCGACGCCCGGAGCGGGGCCGGTTGTTCCGGAGTCGACACGCGTGTCCTTGGGGGGGGCGGGTTCTGGATGAGGCCGGCAAGCCGGTCGCGGGCATCCTGGTGCGGACCTTTCCTGTCGGCATGCTGCCGGACGGCTTTGGCGCAGGGTTGGTCGCCAACGATGTGGCTTCGCTCATCGCCGATTACGCGGCAGGGCTCGTGGGTCAGGACGCGGCAGGCTTGGTGGCGAACGGTGCTGCCTCACGCAGGGTGCCCTCCGCGCTGCTCCATCGTGCCTTGACGGATGCCGAGGGTCGCTTCGCCCTTGACGTACCCCAAGGCACCTACAACCTCGAGGTTGTCCGGAGCTCGGCTGTCAAGGCCTGGTTGCGTGACATACGCGCCGATGGGAGCGCCGGGTCCCTGAGCCTTGCGTTGCGTCTGCAGCCTGTCGGCACGCTCCGTGGACGTCTCCTGCTGCCCGATGCAATCGCTCTCTCCGAGGTGCTTCCTGACGCGGAGGTTCTGCTTGCGGGCTCTCCCTACGGGACCAAGGTCGCGGCGGATGGCTCGTGGCGGCTGGACGGGGTGCCGGCCGGCGCACATGACCTTCTGGTCTGGCATCCCGGACTTGGGGTGGTGCGTCCCTACGCAAACGTATTTCTGTCGGTGGGCCCCGGGGGGCTCGTCGAGGTGCCGTCGCTCGCCCTTGCCTCCAAGGGGAAGCCTTGGGTCTTGCTGAGTCCATCCCCCAGGCCTGTCGCCTCGACCCGAGCCGCGCCGTCAACCGAGCCGGGGACGACGCCAGAGCCTGTATCTTCCCCCTCGCCCTCGATGTCGCCATCGTCGACTCCGGTCACGCCGTCACCGGGTCCTTCGTCTTCTTTTCCGGCAAGCCCGGCTCCGGTCACGCCATCACCCGCTCCGACTCCTTCGGCCACCTTGCCTGCGCCGACCACGACGCCAGGGGACGTCCAACTTACGCCGGCGCCGGAGACGACCTTGCCGGCGGTGACCCCGAGCCCGTCTCCATCCGCGGTGCCTGTGTCCACGCCCACTCCTGCGCCCTCACCGACGCCCTCTCCCTCGCCGACACCCGCACCAACACCTGCACTAACACCCACACCAGCGCCCGGCCTGCGGTTCACCTACCGCATGACTCTTGCCCAGGGGGATCCGTTTGACGTTCTGGATGTTTCCGGCGACCGCAAGGCCATCGCGCTGGCCCGGAGGGCAGATGGCCTCGTCCGGATATACAGGGGGGATGATGGCGGCCTGGCCCACACCTGGGATGCCGGTCAGCCTGTCCGCAGCATCTGGCTCACCAGTCGGTTGCTCGATCCCGGGTATCAGGTCCTGACGGGTACCTCCCAGGGGACCGTGGCGCTCCGGACCCTCTCCGGTCTTGGTGAGGGGGACGTGTCGACGGCTGTTTCCTCCGAATCCGTCGGGGACGCCCAGGTTGCCGTCACGGGTATCCTCGGCTTCGCCAACGAAACGCGCTACTGGCGCATCGGCTCGGATGGGCTGGCGCAGCTGCGCAGTTGGCAAACTGGCACCTTGGTCTCGCTCCCGGCGTTCGGTGCCCTGTACGCCATGGACGCCCAGATCACGCGCCTAGCCTATGGCGGGGAAGACCTCCTGCTGCGGGTCGTGGATATTGCGGATGGCCGCGAGATCATGACGTCACTGCCCGTGGGTCGCGGCGTCGACGCGTTGGCCCTTTCCGGCGATGCAGCACGTGTCGTCGTTGGCGATCGTGAGGGCAAGGTGGTCGTGCTCACGGTTCCGGACGGCATCACGCTGAGGGAGTGGCGGGCGGATGCAGCGATCCTGGCCTTGGCGATGTCACCCGATGGCCGATATGTGGCTTTGGGCGGCCTCGACAACCGGGTGACGGTGGCTCGGGTCGCCGATGGCGCGATCGTCGCGACGCCCTGGACGGGCTCCGTGAAGGTCACCGGATTGCGCTTCACGACCTGCGTCAGGGCGACCGACAACGGCGACCGCCTCTACGAGGCAACGGATGGAGAGGGTCTGCTGGCCTTCGACGTCATCTGGGACTGATGGTCCGGGGGAGGGGCCCCGGGATGATTGTCGGGCGGGACATGGCCTCGTCGTGCATCCTGCCGGTGTCGGCTGGTCGGGCGGGCGGCAGTGTGAACCCTATCGGACGAGCGTCCGGATGGAGGGTCACGTCATGGCCGTGGGCAAGCGGGGATGGGTCTTGTGGCTTCTGATGGCGGGCTGCGCGGGCAGTCCCGGACAGCCCGTGCCTCCGGGTACGGACGAACGCAACCCTGAGCGGCGTGTCGTCGTCGATCTCTCGGTCGGTGCCGATGCCACACGCGCCTTGCAAGCCATAAGGCATCGCTGGGTACCGTCCGACGTGGCCCGTTTCGAGGTCATCCTCGACCAGCGGGGGCCCGATGGGCCGGGCGGTGTGCCTACTTGGCTGAATCAGGCCAGCGTCGGGGTGCAGCCGGCCCAGGGCCAAAGCCAGGCGGTCTTCGGGAACCTGACGGGCCAGCGGGCCTATCGCCTGACGGTGCAGGCCTTCACGGCCGCTCAGCAACACATCAACAGCCAACGGCCGATCGTGGTGCCCTTCGACTTCCTGGGCTCCAACGACCTCGAGGATACGCGGGTGCTGGCCGTGGACGTGCCGCTCGACGATGTCGTGTTCGCGGGCCAGGCGGGGCTCTCGCTGACGCCTCTTGACGGTGCCTTCGTGACGGATGGCCCGGTCACGGGCGGCGCGCTCTGACGGGTTGCGCGACATGGCCCTGGCATCAGGTCGCAGACTTGCGGGTCTGATCCTTGCGGTGGGTGGCTGCCTTACGGGCTGCCTCTCCGCAGTACCGCCCGACGGCATCGAGGGTGGCCGGGGCCAAGGTGCCGTCTTGGTGCGCGTGGAGGTCGGTGCCGGACGTCGCCAGCAGGCGATGGTCCGGCGCTGGCTTGCCCGCGGCATCCGCGGGCGTGTCGACGGGAGGGTGGGGTGGCCTGTTACCCGGGGCCCGGGTGCAGATTACGGCCGAGGCCCTTGCCACGACGAGTCCGCCCGTCGTCATCTCGGGAACGCCTGCCACCGCCTCCACTACGCTCGGCAGCGGCCAGGACATCGAGGACCGGGCGAATGTCCCGTTGTCCGTGCCCTTGGCCGACAAGCCGTTCTCGGGCACGGTCCTCGTCCCCATCCAGCCGCCATCGGGGACGTCGACCGTCAGTGTTTCCCTGCTGCGACAGCCCGACGGACTCATCGACTGGGAAGGCGAGTTGGGTGTCATGCCGGGCCTGACCTGCCGGATCGCGGGCTTGCCTGGGTTGTCCGCGTGCGCAATCGCCCGCGCTCATGCAGCAAGGGCGGGTGTTCCGGACCGACGCGCCAAGCCGTTACGGAGGCCTTCTCCTTCGACGGCCGAAGCGACGCGCTGGAAGATTCGCTCGCGTTGCGCCAAGGGCCGTGGAACTAAGTGCCCATCAAGCGAATGTGAAATAGAACGACTTCTCCCGCAACCTGCGTCATTATCCGTATGGGGAGCACAGGGCTTGCTTGGCTCCCCGACGGGTGAACAGGCGACAGGATTCAAGATGGCTACGGGCGCCAAGGCCTTCGGGGCGGCAGTACTCAGGCTGCTTGCCGCGGTGACCCTGCTTGCCGGCTGTCGGACGGGCTTCTCCGGGAGCGTGGCTGATCTGGGCCGGTCCGGCGTCACGGTGGCGACGCCGGATGCCCTTTCTCGTTTCGAGCTTGTGGGCCAGGTGGTCGATCCTGAGGGCCTGCCGCTTGTGGCCGTGCAAGTGCGTGCCTGGCCGGCAGGCGAATTGCCTCCCGAGTCCAAGGCCCGGCTCGTGGCCAACGATGTGGCCGCACTCGTCGGCAACTATGCCGCCGGTCTCATCGCCAATGATTCGGCCGCGTTGGTCGGGAACCAGGCTGCGGCCCTATCCGGAGCAGGGAGGCGTACCTTGTCGGCGGACGCGCTGACGGATGCGGATGGGCGCTTCAGGCTTCGCTTGCCTGCCGGCCGTTACAATCTCGAGGCACTGCGCAGCCGGACGGACAAGGGTTGGGGGGGGCCGCTGGTGGTCGGTGCCGAGGTCGCCACGGCGGACGTACGCCTGAGTGTCCGGCCCGTCGCGACCTTGCGCGGTCGCGTCCTGATGCCCGAGGCCGGGGGACAAGGTTTCCCCCCGCCGGGCGTCGAGATCCTTATCGCAGGCAGCCCGTACGTGGCTCGGGTCGCTGCGGACGGGACGTGGGAGGTTCCCGAACTTCCCTCGGGGGCCCACGACGTCGTCCTTTGGCATCCGGATCTGGGTGCGGCCAGGCCGTTCGGCGACCGTGACGTCGTGGTCGTTCCGGGTGTGGCGCGCGAACTGCCGCTCGTGCGCTTGGCACCCAAGGGACAGCCTTGGCGTGTCGGCGCGTCGCCCGTCCCGGTTGCGACGCTCGCGCCCCTCGCCACGCATTCCGCCACGCCGTCACCCACGGGCACCGTCACGCCTGCACCCGTCTCGACTCCGTCGACCGGGCCGGTCGTGGTCCAGCCCACACCAACGCCCGGAGCGCCGCAGGCGACGGTGGCGCCCTCTCCTTCACCCGTGCCTACCCCGGGGCCCTCTGTTACCCCCACGAGCCAGCCTACCGTCCTGCCTTCGCCCGTTCCGACGCCGACTCCCGATGCCGAATCGACGCCGATTCCGGGCGAATCCCAAGTGCCCCTGCCCGTCGAGACGCCGACCCCTTCGCCCGTGCCCAGTCCCACGCCGACTCTCGCACCGACGCCCATGCCTGCCCCGACGCCGACCGTGGCGCCGACGCCGGTCCCCAGCCCCGTTCCGACGCCTCGTCCGGATCCCCGGCTGTTCACCAAGGCTTTCTATGCGCAGGGGGACCGCATCAAGGCCGTCGACTTCTCCGAGGACGGCCAACTGTTCGTCCTGGGTTACGACGGCGGCGCCGTCACGGTCGGGGACGTGATTTCAGGCAACCCGATGGTGACCTGGAGACCCGGCGGTTCCGTTTATGGGGTCTCGATAACGGCCTTGTCGGACGCATCGGGCTACATGGTGGCATCGGCCACGCGTGAGGGGGTCATCGACCAGCGTCGGGTCTCGGGCAATGTCCCGCCCGTCAGCGTGACACCCATTGCCAGTCTTTCGGTTCAGGCCCAGCTCTACTCGGCGTGGCCGGGGCCCAAGTCGGACACCCTCTGGGTCAGCGGCAGCGACAACCGGGCGGCCCTGTACGACATGACGACAGGGAGCGTCCTGCGGTCGATCGCCACCTTTGGCTGGGTCCGGTCGGCCGATGCTCGCGGCGGGCGCTACGCTTGCGGGGCGGATGACTTCTTGGCCCGCGTCGTGGACGCCCTGGACGGGACCGAGGTCTTCACCTCGCCCTTTCAGACAGGAGCCATCACGTCGATTTCCTTGTCGGGGGATGCCTCCCGGGTGGCCGTAGGCGGCTCGGATGGCAAAATTAGGATCTATGACGTGGCGTCGGGCGTCGAATTGCGGAAATTCTCTATTCCGAAGGTGAAGGGTGGCGAGATACGCGCTGCGGCACTCTCTCCCGACGGCATGTGGCTGGCCTACGGGGGGAGCGACGGTGTCGTGCGTCTCGGCAGCATGGCAGACGGCCGGATCGTCCTCGACTTTCGCCCCGGGGGGACGGTCGTCAATGCTCTCCGATTCATCACCGACGGCACGCCCACGGGCAACGGCAAGCAGTTGATGGTGGGCACCGAGGACGGCGGCGCCATTCTCTACGGGGTCGACTGGTAGGCCTGTGGCAACTCGGGCGGAGTGGCCGGATCGCCCTGATTCCCGGATAATGCTGATGGAGTCTCTATCAGGCCCCCACCTATTCCCTTTTTTCTGTTCCGACTTGTCGGGGTGCCCTTTACAACATGAATCTTGAGACACCGGCTGTCACGGCCACACCTGTCGTCCCCACCGGCTTCATCTCGCTCGGCATCTCCCAGCCCTTGCTGGACGCGCTGGGCCACATGCAGCTCGTCGATCCCACCGAAGTTCAGCTGCGGGCCTTCGCCCCGGCGCGCGAGGGCCGGGACCTGCTCGTCCAGTCCCGCACCGGTACCGGCAAGACCTTGGCTTTCCTTTTGCCGCTCATGGAGCGCCTGGGCGCCCGTGACCCCGAGGTGCCGCCGCCCGGTCCGCTGATGCTGGTTGTGACGCCGACCCGCGAGCTGGCGATGCAGGTCGGTCGCGTGGCCGTCCGCGTAGCCCGGCCCATGGACCGTCGCGTCGCCATCCTGACGGGCGGCACGCCCTACGGGGATCAGTTCCGCGCGCTGCGCAGCGGTGCCGAGTTGGTCGTGGGCACCCCCGGTCGTCTCGTCGACCATCTCGAGCGTGGCTCGCTCGACCTGTCGGGTTGCGTGGCCGTCGTGCTCGACGAGGCCGACGAGATGCTCGACATGGGTTTTGCCGAGGACCTCGAGAAGATTCTGACGGGGATGCCCGAGTCCCGCCAGACCCTGCTGTTCTCCGCGACCATGCCGGATGCCGTCGAGGCCATCGCCCGGCGCCACCTGCGCAAGCCCGAGCATCTCGCGCTCTCGAGCGGCTTGGAAGCCGCCACGACGCTGACCCACCGTGTCATCGAGACCTTCCCGGATCGCCGCTTCGAGGTGCTTGCGAATCTCTTCAACATCGAGCCCCCCGAACTGACCATGGTCTTCTGCCACACCAAGCTCGAGACCGAGACCCTCACGCGCCGCTTGGTGGCCGATGGATTCAAGGCCGCCTACCTGAACGGCGATCTGCCTCAGGCTGTCCGGACCCGCACCCTCGAGGCCTTCCGCACCCGGCAGGTGCCGATCCTTGTCGCGACGGACGTCGCCGCCCGGGGTATCGATGTCCGCGGCGTCACGCTGGTCGTCAACTACGACATGCCAGGGTCGGGGGAGACCTATGTCCATCGCAGCGGTCGCACAGGCCGTGCCGGTCGCGAGGGCGTCGTGCTCAATCTGGTCACGCCCAAGGATCGCGGACGGGTCCGTCGCCTTGCCGGTGAGGCCGGCATCACCTTCGAGACGCGTGCGGTTCCGACTGGCGAGGACGTCCGTCAGCGCGTGCAGGATCGGGTCATGGAAGATCTGGCCCGTCGCTGCGAATCGGCCGACTTCGGTGGCCTCGAGGTATTTGCGGATCGCCTGCTGGGCAATCTTGCCCCGGTCCAGTTGGTCGCGGCCTTGCTGCAGGACCTGCAGGAGGCCACGGCCATCCTGGCATCCGGCTATGACGTGCCCGCCCCGCCGCCGGCCCGGACTCGGCAGGTGTCGGCCGAGACGCGTCCGCCCAGGGCCACCCGGTCTTTCCGTGAGTCGGACGAGGGCCCGTCGTCTCCGAAGGCGCGTCGTCCGTTCCGGACCAAGGACGAGGACGGTCCCCCCGAGGCCGGCATGGTTCGCGTCAGCGTGCCGCGTGGCAAGGCCCAGGCCGTCCGTCCGGGCTGGCTGGTGCGGTACATCTGCCAGCGGTCCGGCATCACGAGCGCCGAGATCGGTTCGATTCGCCTCTATCAGGACCACAGCACGATCGACATCAAGCAAGAGGTCGCGGCCCAGGTCCAGGCTGTCCTGGGTGATGGCCCGCGCCCCGGTCGGGCTCCGCGCCAGGACTATCGCGACGAGGAAGGCGGCGCGCGACCGCCTCGCAAGGCCTACCGTGAAGAGGGTGGTGGTCGTCCTCCCCGTCCTGCCTATCGTGAAGAAGGTGGCAGTCGCCCACCGCGTCCTGCCTATCGGGAGGACGGCAGCGCGCCTCCGTCGCGTCGTCCCCGGGACGGTAATCGCGATGGCGGCCAAGGTTGGTCCGGTCCGGATCGTCCGCCTGCCCGAAAGTCCTACGGCAACAAGCCCGGGCAGGGCTTCGGGCGTCCGCCGCGCGATCGGGGCTGATCCGCTTCCGGGTCGTCCAGGTGGGTAAGTAAAGGACATGTCGCGCCGGGCCTTCGCTTGGGGGCCAGCAGCGTTGCTGCTGGTCGCCAGTCTGGTCGCTTGCCGGCCGAACACCGTCACGGCCAAGCGCCCTGCGACCGGTGCATCGACCCTGCCCGCGGACACCCTGCAGGCGGCAGCCACGGACTTCAGCGGCGTGGTGGTCGACCAAGCGGGGCGGGTTGCCGCGGGTGTGGCCGTGAAGTGCTACCTCGTGTCCAACGATGCTGCGGCCCTCGTGTCCAACGACTCGGCGGCTCTGGTATCGCCGGGCGGTGCAGGTCGCCGCCTGTCCGAGGCGAGTACGGGTGGCGTCACGGCCGTGGGCGAGGTCCTCACGGACGACCTCGGCCGTTTCCGCCTGCCCGTGATCCAGAAAGGCGCCCGTTACACCCTGCTGGCCGAACGGAACGCGGTGACCAAGGCGATTCTGCTGGCGCAGCCCGTCATGTCCGGCATCTCCCTGAAGCTGGGGCCCACCGGTACCTTGTCGGGACGGATACGCAGCATTTCGCCCGTAGTCAGGGACTTTCTCGGCACGACGGTATTCTTGCCGGGCACGACTTTCCTGGCTGCTGCCGCGGAGGATGGCTCGTTCAGTATCGGCAACGTACCCGAGGGTTTGTACCGGCTCGTCGCGATCCATCCGGACATGGGCCGTGCCGTCTCCGAGCGCCTGGCGGTGCTGCCCGGCGAGACCACCACCGTCACGGGGATGGTCCTGGATACGCCGGTGCCGGAAATCCGGACCTTGTCCCCCAACCCGGCCGTCATCGGGGAGCGGGTCCAGGCAACGGGCCTTTCCTTCGGGGCGTCTCGTGGCGCGCGTGCCGAGGTCCTGATCAACGGCGTGGTTGCTCCCGGCCTCGAGTTGGCAGATGAATCCATGGCTTTTGTCGTGCCGCTTGGTGCGGGGTCCGGCGAGGTCGCCGCTCGGATCGGCAGCCTGACGGGACCGGCGCGCAGACTCGACATCATCGACGGACTGCGCCTTGAATTGGCTCGTCCTGTCTCGTCGACGGCGACTTGGTCCCACGTGGGGCCGTGGCCTCTCGCGGTGGGGGCCACCCGCAGCATCCTGTTCCAGGGCTCCTCGCGCGGTGGCACGTTTGCGACCATCCAAGCCGGTCCGTCGGGCATCCAAGTCCTACCTGACTCGGGGTCCGCCTCCCTCACGGGGGGCTTGGTTCAGGGACTCGCTGCAGGCACCGTGCGTTTCCGGGCGCGCCGGGGCGAACTGGATGCCGTGGCAGCGATCGAGGTGGTGCCGTCCATCGCCACGGTCGAGCGCCTGCCGGGTCTGTCGCCCGTGCTCGCGCCCTTGCCTGTCGCCGAGGCCACGCCTCTGCCCGGCCTGTCCGTCGCGACGCGCCTCAAGCCCGTGGCCCGTCACGCGGATGGTTCTTCGTACGACGGCCCATGGTCCTGGGAAGTGCTGGCCGGCCCGGTCCGTGTGGACGGGACGGGGCGTGTCGAGGCGATGGTCGGCACTTACGACACGACGGCACGGGTCCGGGCGCGTCCGCTTGCCGACCCGGATCGTGCCGTCGACCTGACGGTCGAGGTGCGCAGCCAAGGTGAATTGGTGGTGGAGATCCAGTGATGCTCCGTACTTCGCGCGCCTTCCTGCCCGTGCTGCTTCTGGCGGCCTGCCAAGCCCTGCCCACTGCGCCTCTGGCCAGCCAGGCCAGCCGGGCCGCGTCCGCCGTTGCCCAACCGGGATCCGTGGACACCAAGGCTGCCGTAGCAGGGGGCGTCGTCCCGGATGAGGCCGCGCAGCCCGAAGCTGCCTGGCTGTCCGCCTCCGAAGGCGAACTGCTGGTTCGCGTCCGCTGGCCCGAGTCCGGCCGTGCGGTGCAACTGTTGCCGCGCAGCACGGATCGACTCGATCTGGTGCTTTCGACCTCGGCCGGTGTCGAGCGTGGCCGGGCCTTGCTGCTTCGCCAGCCGGGCGTGGCCGTTGCCGAGGCCACCATGTCGGCCCGGACGGGAACCAATCTGGTCCTCGAAGCCGAGGCGCGCGACGGGGATGGCGTGGTGGTGGCCAGGGGGCGAACTGAAGGGATCACGACCGCACCGCATGTAAGGACACCCGTCAGCTTGTTGCTCGAGCCGCTCTTCCGGCCTGTCCTGACGCGCTTGCGCCCGGCTGTTGCGGGGCCGGGAGCCAAGCTCGTCCTCGAGGGCTCGTTTCCCGTCACGGCCAGTCGTTCCGTGAGCGTGTCCTTCACGGGTGCCGCAGAGCAGGTCGCCAAGGCTGCCACGGATGCCCTCGAGGTGACGGTGCCCGAGGGTACGACCGAGGGCACGGTGACGGTCCGGGTCGACGGCGTGCCGAATCTGCAGGCATTGTCTTTTCGGCCCTTGTCCTCCGTAGGCTTCGTGGCGACGGGTGACATGCGGCCTTGGCCCATCGACGGGCGCCTCTACGGGTGGTCGGGCGGGGAGTTTCCATTCGCCCCCACGGGTGTGGTCGGGAGCGGCTCCCCAGAATGGCTGCCATCGGAGGCGGCACGGGTGGAGTTGACTGGCGAGGGTGCCTCCCCGGATGGTGTCTGGCGGCCTGTGACCTCGAGTGATGGTCTCCTGACCGTGACTTCGGGTCGTCTCGTGGCGACGGGCGACCTGCGGGTCGGCTTCGCGGCTCCCCCCTTGTGGTCGATGGCTACCGGAAGCAGCCAAGCGGATCGGGGTGTCATGCTCGTCGATACCGCCGAGGGTTGGCTTGCGGCTTGGGAGCCGCTGGCCTTCAGCGGCGCTCAGACGATTGCCTTGCAGCCGATAGCCGCAGATGGACGTCAGGGTCAGACCGTCGCCTATGTCATCGACACGTCCCCGGGCGAACAGGCCATGGCCCTCGCGCGTGTCGGTCCCTATGTGGTCCTCGCAACAAGGACGCCCGAGTCCGTGGCAACCGGTTCCGTGACCATCGGCCTGCTTGATCCGGATGGCCGTCAACCAACGGGTGTCGAGGATCGGACCGTAAGAATCTCGCGCGAGGGAGAGGATCTGCGCCTGGGTACCGTGATGGTGAGGGGCACGCGGGTCCTGCTTGTCTGCCTTGCACGCGCGGGGCTCTCGTGGCGCCTGCGTACCCATGCCTTCGAGACGGCCGGGGGACGCTTGGCCTTTCTTGGCAGCGGCGGCTTCGGCTTCTCGGACGGCTCGGGCATGAACTTCGATGCCCCTTCGAGCGAGCGTATCGCGGCTGTGCCCTGGGGGGCGGGCTATCTGCTGTGGGCCTATGGCACCGCTGCCTCGGCCGGTAGCGGCCAGCGCATGATCGTGCGTGCCCTCGTCGATGCCGCGGGTAGCGTGGTGGCTACCAACGTGCTCGGCGTGACCTCGGGGCCTCGGCTGCCGGCGATGGCGCCCAGGCCGGACGGCGGTGCCTGGCTGGTTTCCGTGGCGCCCGGTTCCGGCGAATACCAGCTCCATGTCCGTGGCTTCGCGCATCCGGGAGGCCTGCCGGCCGACCTCGAGCCAGATGCGCCACAGGCCTCGGAGTCCATGCGCTTCGGTGATTTGCCCGGACCGATTCCGCTCATCGGCGTCGGTGATGCCTTGGTCGATCCCATCCAGCACACACCCTCCATCGTGCCCTTCGGGGAGGCCCTGCTGGTCGGTGCGACCATCCGACGCCCGGATGGCAAAGGGTATCGTCCCGTTGTCGTGTGGGTCCGGGCCAAGCGGGTCGATGCCGGCAGTCTCACGCTGGTCGTGTCGCAGGTCCAGCCATTGGCGGACGAAGGCAATGCAACCCGCTTGGCCCAAGATGCCTCGGGCGTGCGTGCCATCTGGCGGACGGCCCAAGGCGAGGTCCGGACGTGCCGGGTGGTGATTCCCGAGTAGGCGACGACGCCCTGATCAGGGCGTGCGGTGGCCGCGGATGGCGGCGTCGATTTCCTTGCGCGGATCCCGGGGCGCGTCGCCACGACGGTACAGCAGATCGGGCGCCTTGGGTCCGGACAGCCGCATCTCGGGCACGATGACGGTCTCGGGGCCGGCAAGCCGGGCCATCGTCGACAGCTCCCGAGCCAGGTCCGTGTCCATTTCCTTGGCAAGACCGGCCAGCAGCCGGGCCCGCTCGGCGGGTCCCGCCTCGCGCATCTTGCCAAGCAGATCCACCAGGCGTTCGCTCTCGCGCCATGCCTCGGCATCCTGCCAGAGTGGCCTGCCCGTCAGGTTCGCGTAACGCTGGTCCGGCGTTGGCCCCTCGTTGCCGGGGCCATTGGGCTGGGGACCTTGCCGCAGCAGGGCCATGACCTCGCTGTGGTCCGCGTGCGCCGTGGCGAGCCAAGGGGTCCGACGCCAGATCGAGGCCTTCTGACTGTCGAAGAGCACCGGTTGATCCCACGGGCGGTCGATCTCTTCGTAGGCCGTGGCAAAGGCTTCGCGAATCCGGTCGGGGGCGGCTTGATAGAGCCGCTCAAGGCCCTCGGCCGTGACATAGGCCTCGACGCGCCGCTCCGACTTGCCAAAGGCGTCCAGCGTCTTCTCGTCGTTCTCCAGTCCGTCCGCGCTCTGCCGCAGGTCGAGATGTCGTGCCAGCACCAGGAAGCGGCGGACAGCCCCTTCGGTCGTGTTGAGATCGACCTTGATTTCCTGCTTGCTGCGCAACCAGGTCTCCCGGGTTCCCCCGGATTCGGGCGTGACGGAGAGCAGTTGTCGTTCCGTGCGCTTGCGGCCCGAGAACCAGCGGGTGACGATGTCCTCGTGGGCGTGCAGCAGGTCGGCACGATCCACGACCATGACGCCTTCTGGCCGGGTCAGCCGGCCATGGCCGGTCTCGACCTGGCGTTCGTCGTCGAGCAGGGTCAGGCCGCCGACGCGGGCATCGATATCCCTCCTATCCGTCTTGGCCTGCTCGTTGTAGGTGATGGCGCGCAGGGCTGGGTCGCCCTGGGCCGCCGCCTTCTGGGCGGGGCGCAGGTCGAGGGCCAGGGCTGCCTCATAGGCGTGCTTGCCAGCCGGCGTGTCCAAATCCATGACGAAGGTCTGGATCTCACGGTTAGCCGTCCGTTCCGACACGGCGATCGAGGCCTCTGCATTGAGCCAGCGTTGCGCTTGTGTCGTCAGCGACTTGCGGGCGAGTTCGCCGGCAGCGCCGCCCTTTTCGGGTAGCTGCGGCACGGGTCCCGACAGGCCGGCGCGCGCGGACAAGGCCGTGCCCTCACCCCGGCTCGTGACCTCTTCGACGGAGACGGCGACACGGTTGCCATCCAGGCGCTTGACCTTGAGGGCCAGCTCCATATCGCGGGATCTGTAGGTGTCGATGCCCACCGAGACACCCAGGTCCCACGCCCCCGCCAAGGGCACGACATGGTCGGAAAGGCGGGCGCCCGCACTCACCGCAAGGCGTCCCCGTCCCCGCAGCTCGACCTCGGTGCCCTCGGCGTAGGCCATCGCTTCCTCGGCACGGAAGGGGAGGTGGAGGCCCAGGTCGGCCACGGCCTGCCGGACGGGGTGGCGGTGGGGCGAGAGCACGGACAGCGCAACGGAGCCATCGGTCGTGAAGCCGACCGTCGCGCCGGCACCCAGGGCCGGAATCGAGAAGGGGTAGCCGGCCCAAGGCTCGACGGCCCCGCGGACCTCCGCCCACGTCACGGGTGTGCCAGCCTCGGCCATCCGCCGGCTCGTCTCCCGTCGATGGGGATCGTCCTGCACCCTGCCGTCCGTGTCGCGCAGGGCCCGGACGCGGAGGCCAAAGCCGACGCCACCGGGACCCCCCAGTGACAGGCTGGGGGGACGCACCCCGTAGTCGCGGTACAGCACCTGGTCGCCCAGACGGGAGGCAACCTTGTCCATCAGGTCGCCAACCCGGGTTCCCGAAAGCGACAGGATGCCCGAGCGTCCGTCGCCCTCTGCCCGAACACCGTCACGATTGACGCTGCCGCCGGCGACCCAGCGGTCCAGTTCAGCGGGTGGCAAGGGGCCCGTGCCAGCCGGTATGCGTCCCGATGGGGCGGGTACCGTTGGCGCGGCGGAGAGACGGATGGGGCCTGCAGGAGTCGGGGGCATGGTCTTGTCGTACCCGCGATGGCGGGGCGTGCCACGGAGGCAAGGCAGCGACCGGGCCGTGGGGTAGGATGGGAGCGTGCGGTACATGGACCACGGGGATCGCGCGAAGGTTGCGCCATCGGGCGCAGTCGACCCTTCGCGGCGGATTCATCGCATGCCGTGCCCCACGTGCACGGATGGCCGGGTCGTCGCCCTTGCCCGGTTGCGACGGCAGATCGATGGGCCGCGCGCGGAGACCATGTGGCTGGGCGCTTGCGTCGGATGTTCGCGTTGGTGGTTCGGTCTCGCGATGCAGCGCCGGGCGTGGCCCCTTCTGGAGCACGAAGGCTGGCGCCTCGCGTGGACGGTCGGGCGCTGCCCGGACCCGGTCGATCCCCTCTGCCGCTGCCAGGCGCATCGGCTCTTCGAGCGGTTGCAACTGGACCTGGGGACCGAGATGCGCACGCCTCTGGGCCTCGCGGCCGCGTGGCCGGCCGAGCGCTGGCCGATGCCGGACATGGGCGAGCTCAACGATATCTGGGGCTGGTGTTACCGCCGGGCAGAGGCCGGGCGCAGCCTGGCGCATGACGTGCTCGAGGACCTGCTTGTACTGGCCGAGCGCGGGGTGCTTCCCTTCGGTCCCGTTAGCGAGGGGGCGCGGGCCGGCGTCTGGTGTTCGCGCGTCCGCCGCCTGCTGAGCCTGCACGCCCAGAAGCATGGCGAAGCGCGGGATGCCCGCAAGCACGCCCGGCAGGCGCTGGTCATACTCGAGCGGGTCTGGACCCGAGCCGGTGGGCGGCCCGAGTGGCGTTCCCGGGTCCGACGATCCTGGCTTGAGGAGGGGCTCGAGGTCGTCCGCCATCACTTGCTCATCGAGGATGCATTGGGCGCGGCCCGCGTTGCCGATGCCCTGCTCGGGGCGCAGACCAGCGAGGATGACGACGACCCGGACCTGGTCGCGATGCATCGCGACCTTCGCACGCTGCGCCAGAACTTGCCGGAGCCTCTGGACGAAGTCCGGCCACCCGTGCCCGAAGAGCCGCGGACGCTGGTTCCTCCGATTCAGTTGCTCCTTGGTCGTGGTCTCTGGGACACCATGCAGGGGCGTCCGGGCTTGGGCAACTCGGCGGCGCGCATCATCCGCCAGTCAGGTTATGCCGTGCAGTCGCTGCCCTTGCATGAGTCCGCGGACCTCGATCCGTGGGAGGCGGCCTGGGCTGTCCGTGGACGCCTGGCGTGGCGAGGCACGATCGTTCACGAACCCGGGGTGCCGCCCGAACCGGTCCTGCTCGAGCCCTTCGATGTTGTCTGGAACCGGCTGCCGGGTTCGGTGCTGGACAGCGAGACGCTGCCGGTCCTGGCGGGGAATTGGCTGGGCGAGACGGGTTGGTGGGGTACGGCCTTGCCGTGGCCCTGGCCGACAGGTGTCTTGGTCCAGGCCCTGCAGCAGGTCCTGCGCCTGGGGGGCACCTTTCCCAAGGACAGCGCCGGCTGGCAACTGCTGTTCGAAGTCGCGGCCGGCGGCGAAGACGACGTGCCCGGTCGCCTGGCTGCCCTGCAGGGTCTCACTGCGGCGCGTCCAAGTCCCCCCAAGGGTCTGGTGGCCCTTGAGGCCCGCTTGCTGGTGCCCTGGGTCGCGCTTACGCTGACAGTTTCCCGGGACCGCCTCGGGCGTGGAACTGGCCTCGACAACCGGACTGTGCGCCTGCTTCGCCGAACTGGTGAGATGTCCTGGCGCCTGTGCCTGGATGACGATGAAGAGGGCCGGGTCATGCCGGATCCGTGGATTCCCCCCCTGCTCGAGGCCGTGCATCGCTGTCCTCGGCCGGCGCTGGCAACATGCGCGTGCCTCGGTCACGAGGTCATGCGGGACTTCCTCGATCAGTCCGGGGTACCGCGTCGTTCGGATGGCCAGGCCGTGGCTGCCCGGGAGCGCCGGGTCGCCGCGTGGCGGCAGCCCGTCACCGAGCTGGTGGCCAGTCTTGCCGACGCGGCCCGCGATCGCGCGGAGCCCCTGCTGGCCGTCGAAGGGGGAGCCTTGCTCGCCGCGCGCGCCTTGTCCTTCGACGAGGGACGCATCGAGGGTGCGGGCCTGGCGCCGTGGATTCCGCATCCCGTTTTCGTTGGCGAGGGCAAGGGCCTGGGCCCTCTGGATTTCCGGGTACGCGTGGGTGGTCAACTCGTGCTCGAGGAGACGCTCGGCCGCGATCCGGATGCCTGGTTCTGGGTCGTGCCCCCCAAGGGACGCACGCCGACGTCGGTGGGTGAGGCCGCCGGGCGTTGGGTGGAGAAGACAGACCCCTACTTGGCAGATTTGCGCGCACGCGGGCATCGCGTGCTGCCTGTCTGGAGCGTCGTGCATGAAGCTGCCCGCGAGTCGTGGGATGCGGTTGCGAGCCATGTCGTGCCCACGGATGCCTTGAAGGACTGGCTGGGCCTTTCCGGCGATCGCGCCGAGGCCGACATCGGCCGGGCCTTCGCGGGTGTGCGCGGTCTGCTCGAGGCGGGCTTCTGGCTGGGCGATCCCGTCGTCGTGAGGGATACCCTCGACATGGCCCGTTGGCATCGCTGGACGACGGCGCAGTTGCTGGCCGAGCTGCAGGCGCGCCTTGCCTCGTGGCGCGTGGGCCGTCGGGACCTGGATCCGGGCTGGATCGCCGTGCTGCCGTGGCCCAATCGCTGGCGGGACCTCGCGGCCAGCGAGCTGGCCGGTGCGCCGGCACCGATGCTGCGGCAGGCCTTGCCTGCCGATGTCCGCGAAGGCATCGAGACGGCCCTGTCCGCCTTTGCCGGGCTGGGCCAGCCGCCGTTCGTGGGCCTCGACGGTGCGACGGCGGCGCAGGTGGCGTGGATTCGTCGCTTGTTGCCGGGTGCCCGGGTCGTCGGCAGGAATGACTTGTTGGCCGGGGTGCGCTGGTTCGAGCTGGTGCCCGGATAGCGCCTGTTACCAGGCGACGCCTTGCACCGGCTTCCAATTGGCTTGCCACGAAAGGCCGATGCTGGGTGTGACCGTGCTGCCCAGAGTCCGGGTCGCGTCGACCTTGCCCTGGAAGAGCAGGCTGTCGACGCCGACCCGCAGTTCGAGGCCCTCGGCCACGGGCTGTCGGTAGGCAATGCCTACCTGGCAGAGGAGACCGAGGTCCGCTTCCGTATCCTGGGGGGTCGGTCCGAAGCCACGCGCATCCACATCCAGCGTCACGCGACCGGAGGACAGGGGCCATTGCAGGGCGAGGCCAGCCTGGTAGCCGGGTTCCGGAACGCGGTCCGTGACCGAGAAGTCGCGCCGGGTACTGGCGCCGAGCCGGGCCTCCTTGAACATCCCGTTGCTTGTCCATACCAGGCCGGCACCCGCCGTCACGTCCTGCCTGCGCGGGTTGACGAGGCCCGTCGAGGCGTTGGTGCCCGGGACCAGATCCGTGGCGTAGCCGCCGTTCAGGAAGGGCACCACGCCTCCCTCCGGTGCTGCCGGACGCCCTCGGACCTCGCTGCCGACACGGGCTTCGTTGCTGTCGCGCCGGACGGTGTTCTGGCCTGCCCCCGTGATCGTGGACTGGTCCCAGAGCAGGGAGGTCGTGGTGTCCCACACCAGCCGGTGGTCTTCGTAGTGGGCCTGGCCCTTGAAGCGGGCGCGCAAGGCCTGGGCCTCGGGTGCCGTGACGAGGGCGTTGCGCGCCCCGACAAAGGCCGTGCGATTCTGGCCAGTCAGTTGTTGGCCGTTGAGCTCGATCGGCTGCAGTGACAGGCGCCATTGCGGCTCGATCGTCGCGCCATCGTCATGCAGCCATGCGCGGATCTGGCCAAGGTGGGCCGTGCCAGCCCAGCCCCGGGCTGCGGCCGCCCGCCAGCGGGAGAGCACCACGTCCTGCAACTCAGTTTGTCCGTCACCGTCGCCATCGCCTGCCTGGATGGGCGTGAATGTGCCCCGGAACAGGCCCTGGAAGGCGGCTCCGTGCGCAAAGGAGTCCGTGGTGACGAGGCTGTAGATTTCGTCGTCCAGCAGGGGCCTGCCGGCCACGCGACCCGCATCCGCGTCGGTACCCGCGATCGCCCAGGTGCCGGCCAGATCACGGCGTCGGACGAGGTTGCGCAACTGGCGGCCCGAGATTTGGCCGCGCAACAGTTGCAGGTTGGCGGGCACCCAGTCCTCGGCAATGTAATCCGGGATGTCCCCCGTCGCGACCAGGCCTCGTCTGCGGCGCGGCACCAGTGCCAGCTCGGTCCCGGTGGCGGCGCGGACGGTGGCGGCCAGCAGATTGCCCCAGTCCTCAGGACTGTAGGCCCCCTCTTCCGTGTCTTCCAGCCGCCGACGACCCGGCAGGATCAAGGCACGTCGAGGCTCGATGAAGGCGCTGCGGTGGGTCCATGCCTGCCACGCCAGCGAGGCATCCGGTGGGCTGATCCGGCTCGTGATGGGACGGATGCGCGAGGTAATGCTTGCCGGTGCTCCCTCTTCCGAGAACGTCAGGTCCAGTTGCAGCAGCCGGTCCTGATCGGCACCCGCCCGCAGCCACGCGCGCTGGGGCTGGGATGCGCCATCGGGCCGAGTCGCGGTGCGCTCCAGCGGATCCGTCTGGCTCTCGGGCTGGGCCCGCAGGATGGCGGTGCATCCGGGCACCTCGCGATCCAGGTCATCGACCTGAGTGTCGTCCATGTTGGTCAGCAGCAGAACAGTCGTGGCGCCGGCGGCCCGCGCGGCGTCGACGGCCTCACGGATGGCGGGGACGGCAGGCTTGCTGCGCCAGGGCGCGCGACCGTCGACCAGACCATAGCGACCCAGGTAGCGGGCATCCGCTGCCCCGACAAGGCCGACGGTGATGCTTCCGTAGCGGACGATGCGCCACGGGTGGACCGTCACGTCCGGCGGGGGAATCAGGTTGGCTGCGAGCAGGGGGGTGTTGCCGGCGAGGCGACGCTGGTCCTGAAGGGGTAGGCGCAGCTCGAACTTCCAAGGCACCAGGGCGGCCAGGGGATGCTGTTCGAGCCGATGGAGCGTGTCGGGCAATCCCGCGCGCCGCCAGTCGTCATTGATGTTGTCCACATGGTTGCCCAGGTCAACCCGGATGGCGGAAGAGGCCGCGCGGGAGGCTTGTGTCTCGAGTGCCGTTCCCCCGCGTGTCTCCCCGAAGGCCATCGCCCGATAGGGGCGCTGTTGCCTCAGGCCTTCGAGGCGCGTGGCCCAGACCGGCGTCCACGCCTCGGGGGGCTGCGCCCAGTCTGGCCACGACGTTGTCGCAGCATCCGTCACCAACTCCCAGACGCCGTGCTCCGCATCCTCGAGGGTGCACCACGTGAGATCACCCTGCTGACGGGCTTCCCCGGGTTCCGGCGCGGTCCACCAGCTCTGGTTCCGGTTCCCGCGCAGCAGGCCGTCCGTGCGTATGGTCCAACGTCCTTGGCGCAAGGCCCGGCGGGCCTCGGCGGGCGTAAGCACGCCATCGCGACGCCACAGGAACCAGGACCCCAGCTTGAGGGCCCCCACATCGTCCGTGAAGGCGCGCACGGTGACGTCCGCAGGCTGGGCTGCGTGCGTGCGTGGCGGCAGGTCATGCAGTGCACCGTTGGTGGCGGCGGTCGCGATGACCCGGACGGTCAGCGCGAGTGCCGTCAGCACGTGATCAGGATTCCGTCAGGGACGAGCCATTTTCAGGTCTCGTCTCGCGTTCCGGCGATGGCCGCTGCACGGGTGAACTCGCGGTTCAGGCGACCGATGGCCGAGATGCGGATGCCTGCGGGACACACGGCCTCGCATTCGCCGTGGTTGCTGCAGCCGCCGAAACCGGCCTCATCCATGGTCTGCACCATACCGAGGACGCGCGACTCGCGCTCGGCCTGCCCTTGGGGCAGCAGGGCCAGGTGGGAGACCTTGGCACCGACGAACAGCATCGCCGACGAGTTGGGGCAGGCAGCCACGCAGGCGCCGCAGCCGATGCACGCCGCGGACTCCATGGCGAGGTCGGCATTCTGCCTGGGCACGGGCAGGGCATTGCCGTCCTGGGCCGAGCCCACCCGGGCGGTGATGAATCCGCCAGCCTGCTGGATGCGATCGAGGGCCGATCGATCGACCACGAGGTCCTTCAGGACGGGGAAAGCTGCCGCACGGAAGGGCTCTACCACGATGGTGTCCCCGTCCTTGAAATGACGCATGTAGAGGCCGCAGGTCGTGACGTTGTTGACCGGGCCATGGGCCGAGCCGTTGATGACCATCGAGCACGAGCCGCAGATGCCCTCACGGCAGTCATGGTCGAAGGCGACGGGTTCTTCGCCCCGCCCGATCAGGCCCTCGTTGACGATGTCCATCATCTCGAGGAACGAGGCGTCTGCCGGGATGCTCTCGGCCTTGTAGTCGACGAAGCGTCCCTCGGCACGGGGGCCGTCCTGACGCCAGACACGCAGGTTGAAGTTCATGGCTACTTGTAGCTCCGGGTTGCCAGCTTGATGTTATCGAAGGCAAGCGCTTCTTTGTGCAGCACCGGCTGGGACAGGTTGCCCGAGTACTCCCACGCCGAGACGTGACAGAAGTCGTCGTCGTCGCGCAGGGCCTCGCCGTCGTCGGTCTGGTGCTCGGTGCGGAAGTGGCCGCCGCACGATTCGTCACGCACCAGCGCATCGGTGCAGAGCAATTCGGCGAACTCCAGAAAGTCGGCGACGCGGCCGGCCTTCTCGAGCTGCTGGTTGAGGCCTTCGCCCGATCCCGTGACGTTGACGTTGCTCCAGAACTCGACGCGCAGCGCGGGGATGCGGTCGAGGGCTTCGGCAAGGCCGTCGGCATCGCGCGCCATGCCGCACTTGTCCCAGACCAGCAGGCCGAGCTCGCGATGGAAGCTGTCGACCGAGCGCTTGCCCTTGATGGACAGGAAGCGGGATTGGCGGGCCTTGACCTCGGAGAGGGCTTCCTTGAAGGCGGGGTGGTCGGTCGAGACCTTCTTGCCCGACTGGGAGGCCAGGTAGTTGGTGACCGTCGAGGGGATGACGAAGTAGCCGTCCGCGAGGCCCTGCATCAGGGCGCTGGCACCAAGACGGTTGGCCCCATGGTCGCTGAAGTTGGCCTCGCCCAGCACGTGCAGGCCGGGCAGGTTGCTCATGAGGTTGTAGTCGACCCACAGGCCGCCCATCGTGTAGTGCACGGCGGGGTAGATGCGCATCGGCTGCTTGTAGGCGTTCTCGCCCGTGATCTGCTGGTAGATGTCGAAGAGGTTGCCGTAACGCTCGCGGATGGTCTTCTCGCCCATGCGCCGGATGGCATCCGAGAAGTCCAGGTACACGCCCAGACCGCCCGGACCCACGCCACGACCGTCGTCGCACGCTTCCTTGGCTGCGCGTGAGGCGATGTCGCGGGGCGCGAGGTTACCGAAGCTGGGGTACTTGCGCTCGAGGTAGTAGTCGCGCTCATCCTCGGGGACCTGGTCGAAGCGCCGGGCCTCGCTGCGTGACTTGGGAACCCAGACGCGACCATCGTTGCGCAGGGATTCGGACATCAGCGTCAGCTTCGATTGGTGATCTCCCGACACCGGGATGCAGGTGGGGTGGATCTGCGTGTAGCAGGGGTTCGCGAAGTAGGCGCCCTTCTTGTGGGCACGCCATGTGGCCGTCACGTTGCAGCCCATTGCGTTCGTCGAGAGGAAGAAGACGTTGCCGTAGCCACCCGACGCGAGGATGACGGTGTCGGCCGAATGGGCGCTGATCTCGCCCGTCACCAGATCCCGGACAATGATGCCCTTGGCGTGGCCGTCGACGACGACCAACTCCAACATCTCGGTGCGCGGGAACATCTGCACGTTGCCGGCAGCGATCTGACGGTTCAGGGCCGAGTAGGCGCCCAGCAACAATTGCTGACCCGTCTGGCCGCGGGCATAGAAGGTGCGCGAGACCTGCGCGCCGCCGAAGGACCGGTTGGCCAGCAGGCCGCCGTATTCGCGGGCGAAGGGCACGCCCAAGGCGACGCACTGGTCGATGATGTCGACGCTGACTTCGGCCAGGCGATGGACGTTGGCCTCGCGTGACCGGAAATCGCCCCCCTTGATGGTGTCGTAGAACAGGCGGTGAACGCTGTCTCCGTCATTCTGGTAGTTCTTGGCGGCGTTGATGCCACCTTGGGCCGCGATGCTGTGCGCGCGCCGCGGGCTGTCCTGGAAGCAAAAGCACTTGACCTTGTAGCCCAGGTCACCCAGCGTCGCGGCAGCCGAAGCGCCTGCCAGGCCCGAGCCGACGACGATGATGTCGTACTTGCGGCGGTTGGCCGGATTGATCAGCTTGGAGTCGGCCTTGTGCTTGGTCCACTTGTCGGCCAAATTGCCGCCGGGGACGTTGCCGCCCAGCGGAGAGCCTTCGGTGAAGCGGGTCCGCGTGCGGGTCGCGGGGGGTACGAGCGTTTCCGTGGTCATGGTCAGGGGTCCGATCAGAGGGCCTTGAGGTGGCCGGTGAGGACGGCGACGGGGATGGAGGCGAAGCCCACGAAGAGCAGCCAGGAGACGGCGATGCCGACCTTGCCCCACGTCGGCTTCATCCGCGCGTTCGACAGGCCCAGGGTCTGGAAGGCGCTCTGGAAGCCGTGGCTGAGGTGCAGGCACAGCAGGAACATCGACAGGACATAGAAGAACGAGACACCCGGATGGCTGAAGCCCGCCACGACCATGTTGTAGACGTTCTCGCCTGCGAAGGCCCCGTTGCCGCCGGGTGTGGCGAGCGAGGCCTCGTGGGCTGCGGTCGCGGCCGCGTGGACCGTCCGGACAGTGTAGTGGAGCAAGTGATAGATGATGAAGGAGAGCAGGGTGAGGCCGCTCAGGATCATGCTGCGGGAGGCCACCGTCGAGCGCTGGGGCGCGGCCACGGCGTACTTCTGCGGCCGGGCTGCGCGGTTTTCCCGCGTCAGGCGGGCCGTCGTCACGACGTGGAGCACCACCGAGGCCAGCAACACGGCCCGCACCACCCACTTGGCGGCCCCGTGGCCGAGGTCCTCGAGCCACTCGGCGTAGGTGTTGATGGCCTCGGGGCCCTGGAACATCAGCAGGTTGCCGGCCAGGTGGATGAACAGGAAGCCGATCAGGATGAGGCCTGTCGCAGCGACCACGGCCTTCTTGCCGATCGTGGTGCCGTAGTAGGCGGCAAGGGGGTTCGCGGAGAGGAATGCGTTTCGGGCGGCCATGGCGATCCATGCTAATCCCGCTCCGGGGAAGGGGTCAAACAGCCGTCATATCGGCGCAAGTCCGAGAAGCGCCGGGGCGATGAATCCTTGTATGAGTCCTTTTGCTTGGTCCTGGGGTCAGTCCCCTGCCCGTCACGCGTCGCCGAGGCCCGGAACCGGGCGCGAAGCCGCTCCTGCTCTCCCGCCGGCGCCCGCGCCGACATCCGCGCCCCCGGCTTCGAAGGATCGGGTGCGCCTCTCCCCGGAAGCCGCCGCCAGACGGGCTGAAGGCCTGCAGGCCGTCCTGGCCCGGACCATGGAGAAGCACGGTTTCCAGGATGCCTCTGTCGTCATACGGGATGTCGTCACGGGCGACATGGGCACGTGGAAAGCGTCATCCATCCGTCCCGGCGCCTCCATCGCGAAGCTCTACGTGATGGTCGAGATGGAGCGCCAGCGAGCGGACAAGGGCCTCGATCCCGCGATGCGCGTGCGCATCCGGCCCGAAAACATGACCGAGACCTGGCTGCCTGTCCTCAAGGTCGGTGACGAGGTTTCCGTCCAGCAACTGGTCGATCTCATGATCACTCGGTCGGACAATGTCGCCACCAATACCTTGATGGATGTCCTTGGCCGGCAGGACATCAACGCGACCATGGCGCGCCTCGGTTGGCCCGACCTGCAAATCAACCGCAAGCTTAGCGGGGCCGCGCCTATTCCGGATCCCGGCTATGTCGGCGGCCGTAATCAAGTCCGGGCGGATCAGGTGTCTGATCTGTTGGGGCGTATCGAGGAAGGCCGATTGATCTCTCCCGAGGCCTCGGCCCGCATGAAAGAGATCTTGGGCCGCCAGATGGATAACGATAAGATCCCGGCCGCGCTGCCGCCCGGTGCCCGCGTCTTCCACAAGACCGGCGAGACCTCGCGTGTCACTCATGACGCGGGCATCGTCACGCTCGGTGGACGACGTCTGGTGGTGTCGATCCTGTCCGAGCGACCACCGGGCGGCAACACCTACCGGACCTTTGCAAACGTGGCACGGGATCTGGTCCTCGAAGCCCGGAAGGAGCCTGTCTCCCCGCGTCCCTGACCCGGGGTCCGGATCACGGCGTCCCGATGCCGCGCATGGGACGATGGACCCATGATTCTGAGCTTGCCCCAGCTTTCTCCCGACATCCAGCAGTGGCTGATGGCCGAAGTGCCCGACCTGACGGGTCGGACGGCGCTGGTCACGGGCGCAAGCAGTGGCATCGGCCTCGAGGCTGCGCGCTTGCTTGCCTGCAGGGGGGCTCGCGTCATCATGGGGTGCCGCAGTCCAGAGAAGGGCGAGCAGGCTTTGGCTGCCGTTCGGGCTGTCGTGCCCGAGGCCTCCGTCGAGCTCCTGCCGCTGGACCTTGCGAGCCTCGGCAGCGTCCGGGCGGCTGCCGAGACCTTGGGTGAGGATCTCGCGGCGCTCGATCTGCTGATCAACAACGCGGGGGTCATGGCCGTGCCTCGGGCAACCACCGCCGAGGGTCACGAGTTGCAGTTCGGGACCAATCATCTGGGGCACTTCGCGCTTACGGCCCATCTGTGGCCGTTGTTGATGGCCGCGCCTGCGGCGCGGGTCGTCCATGTCAGCAGCATGGCCCACCGTGCGGGCCGGATGGCCTTCGACGACCTGATGGGTACCCGGCGCTACGACAAGTTCGGGGCCTATGCCCAGAGCAAGCTGGCGAACCTGCTTTTCACGATGGCACTGGTCCATCGCCGCGACCGTCACGAGTTCCCGGTCATGCCCGTGGCGTGCCATCCGGGCTTTGCCGCGACCAACCTGATGGGCAGCGGCCAAGGTTCGGTGGTGGCCGAGGCCTTCTTCTCGATGGGAACGCGCATTCTTGGCCAGTCGGCCCTGATGGGAGCCTTGCCCACGCTCAAGGCGGCGGCTGGCGGTGGCGTCGGGCCCGGCGACTACTTTGGTCCGGCCTTGGGGATGCGGGGCTTCCCGCGTCGCGAACGGCCGGCAGCGCATGCCTTGGTGCCCGAGGTCGCAGAGCGTTTGTGGCAGGCTTCTGAAGCGCTCACCGGACTGACGTTCACGACGCGCGCGGTGCCCTTCAACGACTTGCCTCCCGTGGTCGCCAAACCCGAGTCCGTAGAGGCCGTCGCGGCTGTTGCCGAAACGGACACGGCCGAGGGCTAGTTCGGCGGCGCGAGGAAGGGGAACGATCCCTTGAGCGGTTTGTGGCCGGTGCGTCCGTTGGGATAGGTGCCCAGATTGGGGCCGTCGTAGCTGACTCCGTCGCCCGCCGACCACGTCGCATGGGCCGACCAGTAGCCCAAGCTGATGTCGAAGGCGTCGTCCTTGATGCGCCGGCCACCCGTCAGGAATGGGGTCGCCGTCATTTCGTCGAGGGCCGTGTTCGTGGTGGTGCGCACCTGCGCACCGTAGCCGCCCGTGGTGCTGGTCTCGATACGAAGAGCATCGGGCAGGAAGGCCGCCAGCATGGCCGAACCCGTTGCATCGAGGTCGCCCGAGGCATCCTTGTGGCCAAGCAGCTTGAGCGAGTCGGCCAAGGCTTTGCGGATGCCCAGGCTCGTGCTGGTGCTCGCGACGTCATCCGTCGGCGTCATGGTGTTCCAAACGTCCTGATCCGCACCATCACGCAACAGCAGGGCCAAGCCCGGTCGCGCGGAGCGATCCACCTGCACCCAGCCGTTGGCCCCGAGGACCTCGAGGGAGACGGGTGCCGTCGGATTGGGGAGCACGCCCGCGTCCTTGCCTGCAGGGCCGGTCTGTCCCTTTGAGCCCGGCGGACCCGACGGTCCAGGACTGCCAGTTGCTCCGGTCGGCCCCGCCGGCCCAATCGAACCCGTGGCTCCGGGAACGCCCTGCGGGCCGGGACTGCCCGTGGCGCCCGAGATGCCCGGAGGGCCCGAGGGGCCGGTCGCCCCCGGGACGCCATCCTTGCCCGCGATCGTCGTCGCCGGCCGGCAGGCCACGAGGCTTGCGAGGGAAAGCCCCAAAACAAGGCCGGCCTTCATCGCGCCACCTCGATGGTCTGCCACGTGTCGAAGACCGTCGTGTTGACGCTGCCCTTGAGCAAGTTGGGCGGCAGGGACAAGGCGATGGCCAGGACGTTGCGACCTGCTGCCGCATCCGTGCCCAGGCCCGGCGAGGCGAAGGGTGCCGGTGCCGCGCCGCCCGCGGCCAAGCCATCGAGAATCGACAGGAAGCGGGCACGGTCGTGATACGAGGGGTCTTCGCGCAGGCCGGCAAATGCCCTGAAGGAAACCTTGGCCTGGCTGCCCAAGGTCAGCTCGGCCGTGTGGACCAGCGCGCCCGTCCCGGCGGGGGGCGAGGTGAGCAAGGGTTCGCCGTCGGTGTTGACCGTGACGGTCGCGGTCGCGGCAGGCGCCGCGTGTTGGATGGCCGTGATTCTCATGGCCTGTTGCGTGCCGGATACGGCACCAAAGTTGACGCTCAGCGTCAGGTCTGCGGTCCCGGCCGGTGTCGTGGTCGGTCCGCCCGTCACCCGGCCGATGTGCAGGTTGTAGCGGGCATTCGTGGGAAAGGTGGGCACGCCGTTCAGGGTCGTCCCCGGTGCCACGGTCATGATGGCGTCGATGTCGTTCGAGACGCCGGCATCCGATTGCTCCGCATCGCGGAAGACATAGAGGTCCACCAGATCCGTCTCGCGCTGGCTGGACGCGACGGGACCGTCGAAGGCATCGAAGGCTTGGGCGCGCAAGGCGGCGAAGCCGGCAATCGTGACCACGGCAAGGGCCACGGGTAGGGCGTGCTGACGCATGTCGCCAGCATACCCGCTGCTTCCGGATACGTCAGGTTTGCCCGGGGCGAGGCTTTTTCGACCAGGCCGGGCAGGATGATCACGGACACCGGTGTGTGTCGCACAAAGGCAAGTCCGGCCGCATCGCGGCCGATGGGATGAGTAGATGCCGGGCCAACTCCCGGCCTTTCGTGCCGAAAGGAAGCACGTGCCGTGCCCGATCGTTCCTTGATTGCCTCTTCACATCGCCTCGCCGTCGTGCCGTCGCTTCCCGTGCAGGGGCAGTCCCAGGCGGGCGAACCGGAGGCCCTGCCCCAGGCCCTGCGCGCCGATGCCCTTGGCCTGAGCGAGGCCGCGAGGGCAGCCCACGCGGATCCCGCCGCCAAGCCCGCCGGTGACGACGCGGACATTTCCGAGCGGGGCCAAGCTCAGATGAAGAAGCTCGTCGAGATGGCCCGCCGTGCAGTGGGCGGCAAGCGACCCGGAGGCTATTGTTACCGCGCCGTGCACCTCTACCTGATGCGGGCCGGTTACGGTCACCTACTGCCGGACAGCATCCCCTGGACCCATACGCGCTACGCGCGTCAGTTCGGTGAGTTCATGAACCAAGGCGATCACGCCGCCCGCCTCGGCCTGCGCAAGCTGCCCATCGACAACCCCTATGACGCCCCTCCGGGATCGGTGGTGGTCGTGCGCCCTGGAACACCTGGTACGCGCCACCCCAAGGCCGGGGATATCGCCATTGCGGCAGGCAACGGCAAGTTCTACAACGACGGCAACATGAGCTACGGGGGGCCGGAAAACTTTCCGCCGGGCAACCGCCACGTCGTCGGGATCTACGCGCCGCTGTAGTACGGCGTCAAGGCCAGCCGTCGCGCCGGCTTGGTCCCGAGGCCTCCCGACCGGCTTACTTGGCTTCGGTCGTCGGGAAACCTTCCGCCGTGCGCCAGGCATCCCACGCAACGGCGGCATGGACGCCGGCGTACACACCGGCTGACAGGTAAATCATCGCCGCGTCGAGGGCGGTACGGCTTTCTGCCGGCTTGTATGCCGACAAGGCCGCCTTTTCGAATGCCGTCGACGCGACGGCGCTGGCCACCGCTGCCCCGAGGCCCACCCATGTGGCGCGTCCGGAATCGCCCGCCAGCAGGTGACCGGAACCCAAGGCCAGCGGCCGGACGACTGCCGAGGTGAGGATCGACGCGTTCCAGTCGGGCCTGCCGTCCGAACCGATGAAGCCACGCGGATAGACCTGCGAGGCGGCCACCTCGTTGGCGAGGGTGGCAACCCTCGGCATCAGGGCCGCGACCCAAGGCGTCACCCCGTCTGCTGGATCGCAACCTCGGGTTCAGGCATGCCAAGACTCCGATTCAGCCCCCCTGGCCTTCCCGCAGCGCGACGCCTGCACTGCCCTGGCCAAGGGCTCCTTGGGCCAGCAAATCCTGCATGGCGGCCTCGATGGCGGCTTCCAGCTGGGGACCTGTCCGGCTGAAGCCCAACACGCCCCGCACTTCCCCCAACAGTCGGTCCCGATCGAAGCCGTGGCCGTCTGCAAGCACGGCGAGCAAGGCCGCGCCGTATTCCTCGGGTGCGATCCGATCCGCCTTCAGGGCCACGTCCGTGCGGCAGCGTGGCAGGACCCGGCCTTCCTCCCGATGGATGAAGTCGCCGCGACGCACCAAGCCACCCTCGCGGAGCAGGATGGCCAAGGCCCTGTCGAGGTGCGCCCGGATGCGGCTGCCCTGTCGGCGTTGCCAGATAGCCACGAGCCTTGCCGCAAGTTCATCGACGTGGATGGGGGCCTCGACCGCCGCGATCTGGCGCAGGTGGCGGGCCAGCAGGTCGAGCGGGGCTTCGGCCAGCTCGCCGCCGGGCGCCGGCGTCAACTCGGTGACGGCCACATAGCGTGTCAGGACCGGGCGCCGGTAGGGGCGTTCGCGAGCATCGCTGCCGTCGGTCGCCGTAACGGGCGCAGCAGAGGGGGCCTCTGGGGCAACGGTGATGGACGCGGCTGCCTCCGTATTCGCCGTTTCGACTGCCGACACCGGTTGGGCCTGCCTCGCCAACTCTTTCAACCGTGCATCCAGGCGCGCGACCTCGCCGGCACGGTCCTTGAACCAGTCCGTCGACCAGACCCGCAGGATGGTCCAGCCCCGGGCCTCGAGCAGTTGCTGGCGCAGGCGATCCCGGTCCCGGGCCGTGGGGGAGCTGTGATAGCTGGCGCCGTCGCACTCGATGCCGCACAGGAAGCGACCCGGTCGCGCCGGGTCCATGACGGCCAGATCAATGCGGAAGCCGGCCACGCCGACCTGGGAGACGACCTCGTGGCCCAGCCGTGCAAGCTCCCCGCGTACTCCGGCCTCAAAGGCGTTCTCGGGCAGTGCGTCGGCGTGGCCGCCCGGAAGGTCCAGATGTCCGGTCTGGGCGAAGTGCAGGAAGGTCCGCAGCAGCCTTGGTCCATCCGACTGCGCGGGACCCAGGCGCAGGTCCTCGGCAAGGATGGACGCGTAGACCGCCATCCGCTTGCGAGCTCGCGAGGCGAGGACGTTCAGCCGGCGCCAGCCTTGGTCCTGGTTCAGGGGACCGAAGAGCTGGTGGATGCGACCCTGGCTGTTGCGGCCGTAAGAGACCGAGATCAGGATGACGTCGCGCTCATCGCCCTGAATGGTTTCGAGGTGCTTCACGAAGAAGGGCTCGGGCCGGTCCCGTCCGAAGAGGGCTTCCAGATCGGGCTCTTGGCGGCGCAGGCGGTCCACTTCATCGAGGATCAGCTGCTGCTGTGCCTGGTTGAAGGTGCCGACGCCCAGAGACAAGTCGGGGTGCCGGCGGAAGTGAGCCATGACGGCTTCGGCCACGGCACGGGCCTCGCGAGGGTTGCGGCCCTGCCCCTCATAGATGCCGTCCGCGACGTGGTGGAAGGCAAGCCCGAGGGTCTCTGATCGCGGCAAGGGCGACGGGGGCGTCAGCAACTCACCGTCGTAGCACTGCACGTTGGAGTATTGGATCAGGGAGGGGTGCTGGCTGCGGTAATGCCACTTCAGGCGGCAGAACGGGATGCCCGCCGACACGAACTCCTCGAGGACGCTCTCGGTGGTTTCCAGCAGGGGCTCGCCGTCCTCGTCCCGAGGAACTTCCTCGTCGAGGGCGATCTGGAAGAAGTTGGTAGGCGGCAGCTGCCGGGGATCCCCGACCACCACCAGCTGGCGGCCCCGCGCGATGGCGCCGATGGCGTCCTGAGTCGGCAACTGCGAGGCTTCGTCGAAGACCACCAGGTCGAAGGCTTCGATGTCGGGCGGCAGGAATTGGGCCACGGTCAGCGGGCTCATCAGCAGGCACGGCTTGATGGTGCGGATGGCCCTGCCTGCCTTGCGCATGGTCTCGCGCAGCGGACGGTGGGCCCGCAGGCGATTGACCTCGCGCCGCAGGATCTGGAGCTCGGCCTGCAGGTCCGGTTGGCGGAAGGCCTCCTGCAGGCGATGCCGGTGTCCCGCCACCAGGCCGAGGCGATTGTCCTGCAGGACCTGCTGGTCCAGCTTGCGGAAGGTGTCGATGTCCTGCTCGTGCACCGGACCATTGAAGCTCGCGAGCACCGGATTGCCGGCCACCAGGGCATCCAGGCGCTCCACTGCCGCGGCCCGCTGGAAGGCTGCCGCAGCCTGCGCTGGAGGAATCCTGCCTTCGTCGACCGCCGCGAGGATGCGTCTCCCCTCCGTTGCCAGCACCTGTTGTCGCGCACCTTCCCACGCCGTCCAGCGTGGTCCGTCCGCAAGCCGTGCCTGCAGGGCTTCCACCCGGCGATCCGCCTCATCGAGGTCCTCGTTCGCCAGCCATCCCTCGGGCCAGGCCACGGCCTCTTCCAGAGATCGCAATGCGGTGCGCAGGGCTTCCAGCCGCTGGCGCAAGGCCCGCAGGTCCGAGACCTCCGGATGCCGTTGGCCCGCGACCCCGGCAAGAGGCTCCCGGGACAGCTGATGGCGCACGCAAAGCGCTCGGAAGGCCACCATCCAGTCCATGGCCTGGCCCAGGGCCTCGGCATCGGTCGCGGTGCCGCGCCACAGCCCCCCGAAGACCCTTTGGCCCTCGGCAGCCATGGCTTCGACGGCGGCGACCGCGTCGCGCCATGCCACCACGTCGGCCAGACGTTGCTCGGTATCGGCGGCCGACAGTTTGTCGCCGAGGTTGGCCCAATGGCGCCGCAAGTGCCGGACCCGTCCGTCCAGCAGGGCTCCTAGGCCCCACAGGCGTTGCCGGGCCGCCCGGACATGGGCCAGGTCGGCCGACAGGGTTTCCCGGGGCAGCGCGGTGCAAGCGTCCCATCGGCCCTCGGCCCAGGGTGCGATGGCCTTGCGCCGGTTGGCCAGGGTGCGCAGGGCCTCGAGGGCTGCCGTCGCGGCAGGGGGGGGCGCCTGCCACGCCTCGTCCAGCATCGGCAGGCCGGGTGCCTCGGCCAGCATGTCGCCCAGGCTCGCGGCCATTGCGAGGTCCGACAGCTTGCGCAGAGGCGGCAGGCCATAGTTGCCAGCCACGGCCACGGCCGCATCTCGGGCCGTATCCAGTGCCTGCCTGAGCAGGCCCGCGGCCTCGTCGATGCGGGCCGTGCGGTCTTCCGTCAGCAGGATCAGGCGGCAGCCCCGCCACGGGTGGTCGGCCGGATTGCCAAGCGCCGTGCCGGTCTGGCCCAGGGCCTCGAGGGCTCGGATGGCCTCGCGCCAGAGGGTCTCGTTCCACGCTGCCGGGGCGCCCTCGAGCGTACACCGTGGTGCCTGACGGACGGGTTCGAGCCGGTCCATCCACATGCGCGCCGACAGCCCGCCCTCAGGTGTCGTCTGATGCAGGGCTCCGAGGTAGGCCGCGAGGCGCGCCCGGCTGTCCTTGAGGACGGGGCCCGCGCCCGAGGGTGGGGTGACCTGCGCCAACGAGCGATCCAGGGCCTCCCCGATGCTGGCGAGGACGGCGCGGCGTGTCGCCTTGGCCGCATGAAGCTCGAGGCAGCATTCGCCCAGGCCGGCCGCCGCCAGCTTGGCATGGACCACGTCGAGCGCCGCCTTTTTCTCGGCGACGAAGAGGACGCGGCCCCCACGGGCGAGGACCGAGGCGATCAGGTTGGTGATGGTCTGTGACTTGCCCGTGCCGGGCGGACCTTCCAGAACCAGGTCATGGCCTCTGGACACCGCGGCGACGGCGCGCAACTGGCTGCCATCCGCATCGACGATCTGGGGCGTGTTCTCCGGGGGGTGGTCGCGGTCCAGATCGAGGTCGCGCATGCTTGCGGGCAGGCCGACCATCTCGTCGACCTTGCGTTGGAAGAGCCTGCTGGCGAGGGGGTGCGCGGCAAGGCCCGGCGCGAGCACGTTCAGGTCGCGATACATGACGTACTTCGCGAAGGAGAGCGTGGTCAGGACGACGCGGTGCTCGATGGCGCCCTTGTCCATCCGGCCGATTTCCCGGGTCACGTCGTCGAACCACGCCGCCAGGGGATCGGGTTGTTGCTCGTCGGGCGGGTCGAGGTCGTCGGGCAGGGCCGGAAGTTCGATGCGGTGGTGGTGGCGCAGGGCTTCGGCCAAGGTGGGGTTGACGATGGGGTCTTCCTGGCTGGCCTCGAGGTGGTAGCTGCCACCGACCGCCCTTCGTGAGAGGGTCACCGGCAGCAGCAGCAGCGGTGCCAGCAGCGGGGTGCCCGGCTGGCGCGGGTCGACCCAGCGGATCTGCCCGAGGCAGAGGAAGAGGATGCCCAGGCCCTGGTCTTCCCGTGCCCGGGCGGCGGCATCATCCAGCCGTCGCAGTGCCCCGTCCAGGGCATGCCGGGTCATGGCGACGGCCAGGCTGGCCTCCGGGACGCCCGGAGCAACCGCAGGATCTTCCTCGGTGCCTTCGGTCGTTCGGGTCGCGTGGAAACCATATCGTTGCTCGTCGAGGACGAGGTGGCGCAGGGCCTGCACGGGATCCGGGCCCTCGCACGCCAGCGCGCCGGGACCACCGGTCTTGAGATTCAGGGCCCTGTTGCGCAGGGACAGGTCGAGCAGCCTGCGTTTCCATGCCTCGACCGAGGCTTCCGCGCGTGCCGTGATGTCGGTGGAGGGAGAGACAGTCATGGTGATGTCCTCACCTTACCCCAAGCAGGACCGGGGGCCGATGCTCACGGCATCCGACCCCCGGTGTGCGCATGTCAGAACGACAGGCCGGCGCCGCCTCGGACATGCCAGACCGTCTGGGGCCCCGTGCCGAACGTGTAGGTGCGCGCGCCCGTCTCGACGAACGTGTCGAGACCCAGCACCTGCAGTTGCAGGCCGACGAGGCCCTGGGCGGACTGGCCCAGGAAGCCGCGGGCCGTTTCCGTGGTCACGCTGTTGGCTATCTGGTTCTCGGTAGTCGTGGCGCTTTTGTCTTCCGCGATGGTCTCGACCCGGCGCACACCGGATTCGACGCTGCGGGTCCGGCTGCTGCCCTGGCCACCCAGAGCAGGTGCCCAGCCGACCTGGCCGTAGATCGTCGCACCGGACCCAAGTGCCACGTGTCCCTCGGCGCCCAGCAGGGGGCCGAACATGACCTCGGTGGTGTCCACCGTGACGTTGCTGGTGGCGTTCAAGCCGTTGAGGACCGAGCCCTTGGCCGCGCCGTCCGCCGTCGTGGTGAGGGTCTCCAGCTCCGAAAGCTCGGCAGGCTTGCCGGTGGCATCCACCGTCTGCTGCACGAACGAGGCCGAACGCACGGCCGCGGGCACGGTGAGGCCGCCCACGAGGCTGATTTCGGCATCAGGACGACGCATGACGGCCATGCTCGTGGCCGCCGTCATGTCGTAGATCAGGAGCGAGGCCGCGTGACGGTAGGCGATGCCGCCCGTCGACTTGAAGGTGCTGGTGGTGCCGGCATTGTCGACCGCCCCGTCCCGTACCGCAAAGGTACCACCTGCCTGCGCCAAGTTGCCCAGCCCCGTGAACGTTGTCGTCGTCGGGGCGGGGCCGACAGCGGGCTGTTGGTTGGCAGGAAGCGGGACAGGGAAGGTCAGGGCTACCGATGCACCAAGCACGCCCGCCAGCAAGGATGAGACATCCAGGCGATCGCCCAGAGTCTTCGCGGTGGTCTTCGTGCCTTCCGTTGCCACGGAGGCGACCGCATCCTTGTCTGTCCGGCCCAGGCTGCCCAGCGCCGTCGTGGATGTACCGGAGGAGAACCCACCCCCGTCGATGCGCAGGCTGGTTCCCCAGCCCTCGCCGCTGCGCCAGCGCAATCCGAGACCGTAGCTGGCACCCAGCCCGCCACCCAGCGTCGTGCTGGTGACGTCCGAGGTCACCGTGCTGGCGTTCTTGGGCGAGGGATCGATGTCGTTGACGATTTCGGCCGCGGTCTTTGTCCGCACGGTCGCCGTGCCGGCTTGGCCGTGGGCACCGCCAAGGCCGATCCCGATGTCGATGGAGAGTCCCGTGTGTCCCTTGGCCTCGGCGACCTGGGCGGGCATGCCGGCGCTCACGGGCGCTGCTGCAGGCTTGAGCGGCGCCGGGGTGCTCAGCGAAGCTGGTCCGCCGCTTCGCTTGACCTGGGCGTTGGCCTCGGTCGCGAGACCGACGATGCCGACCGAGAAGGCCAGCATGGAGAATACTTGCCGGTTCGTCCGCCGCATTACTCGTTACCTCCGAGCATGTCGCCAATCATCCCGAGGGCGGATCCACCGCCGCTGCTGCTGCTTCCTGGACGGATGCCCGCCGCCGAGACGACGGCGCTCGCCATCCGTGAGAACGGCATCGACTGCAGCCAGATGCGGCCGGGACCGACCAACGTCGACTGGAACATGCCTTCGCCGCTGAAGAACATCGACTTCAGGCCCCGGACCAGCTCGATGTCGAAGTCGACCGAAGTCTCGTAGGCCACGACGCATCCGGTATCGACGCGGAGACGCTCGCCGTCACGCAGCGACCGCTGGATGAGCGAGCCACCGGCCGACAGGAACACCAGGCCGTCGCCTTCGAGCTTCTGCATGATGAAGCCCTCGCCGCCGAAGAACCCCGCGCCCAGCTTGCGCTGCAGATGCAGGCCGATGCTGACGCCCTTGGCCCCGCAGAGGAAGGCTTCCTTCTGCGCGATGAGCGTGCCGCCGACCGTATCCAGCGAGACGGGAACGATCTCGCCCGGCTGGTGGGCCGAGAACGCGACCCGGCGCTTGCCGGTGCCCTGGTTGTGGAAGATGGTGACGAACAGCGACTCGCCCGTCAGCAGGCGCTTGCCCGCGCCCAGCAGCGAACCGAGGAAGCCGCCGCTCTTCTGCGACCCATCCCCGAAGAGCGTCTCCATGACGATGCCATCCTCGGCCCACAACATGGCGCCTGCCTCGGAGACAGCTGCCTCGCCCGGATCCAGTTCCACTTCGACGTAGTGGACGGTTTCGCCTTTGATTTCAAAGTCTACTTCGTGCATCTGCGGCATCGTCTGCCCTCCTTCGGGGTCGTGCTAGGGTTCATTGTGCCTGATCCGGGCGAGGAGGTGGGTTCGTGAAGGTCTGCGTGTTCGGGGCGACGGGGTCGACAGGGCGCCATGCCGTGCGCCTGGCGCTCGAGGGGGGTCAGGAGGTGGTGGCGGTCTGCCGCCGGCCCGAGGCCTTGGACGTGGTGCACGAGCGTCTCGAGAAGCGCCGGGGGGATGTACTGGATGCCGTCTCGGTAACCGAGGCCGTCGCGGGGTGCGACGCCGTGCTGTCCGCACTGGGCATGCGGTCAGGCGAGCGGGACCGTCTGGTCTATTCGGAGGGCATGCGGCACATCCTGGCAGCCATGGCGACCCATGGCGTCCGTCGTCTGATCGCCGTCACGGCTGCCGGGCTCGATCCTTCGCCCGACTACCAGCTGCCGTGGATTTTCCGCGCCATCATCGAACCGCTCTTCCTCAAGCCCGTCTTCGCGGACATGCGCCGGATGGAAGCGTTGGTCCGCGAGGCGGACATCGATTGGACCTTGGTGCGCCCGCCGGGCCTGGTGTCGGGCAAGCCCCGGGGGCGCTGGCAGGTGCGGGCTGGTGTCGGGGTTCCGGGTTCGGCACAGATCGACCGGTCGGATCTGGCGGGCTTCATGGTGCAGGAGCTGTCGGAGGGAGCATGGATTCGCCAAGGCGTTGCTGTCGCTTGGTAAGACGATGGTGTGTCGGTTTGTCACTGTCTAGTTGACAGTGTTTGTGTCTTGTGAGAGGTTGGGGGCATGGCAGCCCCCGACCGAACCCTGAAGCTGGCCGGGTTGGCCCATGCAGCCGGTGTCTCGCCCCGCACGGTTCGCTACTACATCCAGCGGGGTCTCTTGCACGCCCCCGATTTCCGGGGGGCCGAGACAGCCTATGGGCGGGAGCATCTGCTGAGGCTCCAGGCCATCCGGCGGCTTCAGGACCAGTTCTGGCCCCTCGATGCCATCGGACGGGCCCTTGCGCAAGCCGATGCCCGATGGCTTGAGGACGTCTTGGCGGGGCGCGTGACCCTTCAGCAACCCGACGGGGACCCGCGGCCCATCGAGGCACCGGAAGAAGCGCGGCTGGCTTGCCCGCCGCCGACGCCGGCAGGCGAGGCCTGGTGGCGCGTGGTCCTGGCTCCCGGCGTCGAGTTACATCTCACGGCCGAGGCCAAGGTGCGTCACGCCGCGTGGTTGGCGCGGTTGGAGGCCCTTGGCCCCCCGTGACGACTGCCGTCGTGTTCCCGGCACCCGTCCTCGCCTGTCCAGTTTTCCGTTCCGCAAGGAGGTCCCTGATGGCTGTCTCCCCGCTTGTGTATTCTCCGCTTCGCCTTGCCGGGGATGTCCAGGTACCCCTGGCCGCCGTGCGTCTCGGGGGAAGGATCGTCGGCCGCTGGGCCGAGATGCGCCTCGTGCAGGACTTTGCGCCTGCCCCGAATGGCGTGGCGCTCGAGGCCCGCTATGTCTTCCCGCTGCCGGCAGGAGCCGTCGTGACGGACTTTTCGTTCACCGTGGGCGATCGGGTGACACGCGGCAAGGTCGAGCGCCGCGAGGAGGCGGCCGAGACCTACCGCCGGGCCGTTCGGGACGGCCGCCGTGCGGCCCTCGTCGAGGAGATCCGCGGCGAGGTCTTCAGCTTGTTGCTCGGCAACCTGGACCCGGATGCCCCGACCCGTGTCGAACTGGTCTTGCTGGTGCCCCTCGAGCCGCGTGAAGGCAGCTTGCGCTGGCGCATCCCGACCGTCGTCGCCCCCCGGTATGCAGCGTCTGGCGGCGTGGAGGGCCGAACCGCACTGCGGCACGAGGGCGACGTACCCTATCGCCTGACGCTGGATCTCGAATTGCCGTGGACGGCAGGCCTCGAGGTCGACAGCCCCAGCCACGACTTGCTGATCCGGCGTGATGGCGACGCGGTCAAGATCGGGTTCGACGGCCCGGGCGAGCCGCTCGACCGTGACCTGGTGCTCGATATGCGTGCACCGGACGAGGCGGTGATGGCGTGGGTGCATGCCGAGCGCACTGCAGGACAGGGCGTGGTGTCGCTTTTCGTGGTGCCGGAATTGGCCAACCTCGATCCTGGCGCGGCCGAGCGGCCCCTCGAGGTGGTCTTCCTGGTCGATCGCTCGGGCTCCATGGGGGGTGCGTCGATGGAAGAGGCACGTCGCGCCTTGCGGCTCTGCCTGAGGCAGCTCAGGCCCGGGGATCGCTTTGGCATTCTGGCGTTCGACGATGCGCTCGAGACCTTCTCGAAGAAGCTCGAGACCTTTGGCCAGGGGGCGCTTGAGCGCGCCGACCGCTGGATCGCGACACTTGATGCCCGGGGCGGAACGGACATGCAGCGGGCGCTCGAGGCCGCCTATCGGCTGGCGCCCGATGCCGTCCATGTCCTGCTGACGGACGCTCAGGTATGGGGCGAGGATCAGTTGACGGGGCTGGTCGACCAGAAGCGAGCCCAAGGAGCCAAGGCACGCCTGCATGCCTTCGGGATCGGCGCGAATGTCGTGATGGGGCTGCTGCAGCGCCTGGCGCGCGCGACGGCCGGCGATGCGGTCGACATCGTGCCGGGCGAGGCCATCGACGACAAGGTTGCCGCGCAATTCGCCGCCATCATGGCGCCGCGCCTCGAGGAGGTCACGTATACGCTGGAAGGGGCCAAGCTGGCCGAGACACTGCCGGCCGTGCTGCCGCCGCTGATCGACGGCCAGCCCTTCCAGGTGCTCGCCCGCTTCAAGGGCAAGGGACCCGTCACGCTCCACCTGAAGGCCAGTGGCGTGGCCGGTGCCCTCGAGAAGGCCTATCCGCTGGTGATGGAAGACGAGGCGGCCCACGAGCGTCCCGGCCTGACGCGCCTGTGGGCGCGCGAGCGGGTCCTCGACGCCCTGCGGCAGAATCCCGACGCCGCGGAACGTGACCGCTGGGCCGAGTTCGCCGTGACCCACCAGGTCATGACGCCGCTGACGAGCTGGGTCGCCGTCGATGCCAAGGGCCGCAAGGTCAAGGGACGGCCGGTCACGGTCGATGTGCCGCTCCACGCGCCCGCGGGATGGGACGAGGACTTTTCGGACCTGCCGCCGACGTACTCCGCGGGCGGGCCAGAGCTTGACGTGAATGACATGGTTCCCTCGTCGGAGGGCATCATGGACCGGCTTCGCAATATTGCGTCTTGGAATCCCGTCGGCAACTTCCTCCGCGACGTGTTCGACACGGCAGACATGATGGATTGCGAGGAAGGCTCCCCTAGGGCGCTCTCCTTGCGGTCGCGATCGCTCCGGCCCAGCGCCCCGACCAGCGTCTGGCGGGATCTGCTGCTGGATCAGGAGGCGGACGGCCAGTGGGCCGGGGGACGTCAGACCTTGGCCGTGCTCGTCTCCCTCGCCCCATGGGTCGAGGACGAGGCACAGGTACGGGCGGCCTTCCGTCGGGCGCTACCCGGCTTGCTGGACCAGATGGCCGCGGGACTGGACCCGGTCCTGGTGAGGCTGGTCCTGGCGTTGGCCCTGGTGCTTGGTTTCGAGCGTCGGCGGGTCGATGATCTGGTCGCCCGATTGTTGCCGGCCGGGTTGCAGCAGGGCCTAGTCCGCCAGGTGCTGGCGGCATCCGCAAATCCGGACGTTGCCGCGCTGGCGACGGTCACGCCGGGGAAGAAGGATCTGGCGGGGGATCATCTGGCAGCGCCGCTGCTGGGAGAGATCCGCCAGCTGTTGCCGAACGCGTGATCAAGTACCTGGGCTCCAAGCGCGCCCTGATGCCCGCGGTCCTCGACGCCCTCGTCGGGGACCGCGGCGCCCCATGTACGGTGTTGGACCTCTTCTCGGGCACCTCGCGCGTGGGGCACGCCCTGAAGCGCCTCGGGCACCGGGTCATCGCCAACGACCACAACGCCTACGCCGAGGTCCTGGCGCGCTGCTATGTCGCGGCGGATGCCGCGGACCACATGGGCGACCTGCCGGCCTTAATCGCCGAGCTCAATGGCGTGGCCGGGACGTCCGGTTACTTCACGGAGACCTTCTGCGAGCGGGCCCGATTCTTTCACCCGCGCAACGGAGCACGCATCGACGCCATCCGGGCGCGCATCGGCAAGCTGGACCTGACGCCCGAGCGCGAAGCCATCCTGCTGGTGGCCCTGATGGAGGCTGCGGACCGCGTCGATTCGACGACCGGCTTGCAGATGGCGTACCTCAAGCACTGGGCGCCCCGGGCGCTCGGGGATCTCGTGCTTCGCATCCCCGACCTGATCCCGCGCTCATCGGCTGGCAAGGGCCTGGCGCTGGGCCTCGAAGCCGTCGAGGCGGCGGCTGCACACGAGGTCGACGTGGCCTACCTCGATCCGCCGTACAACCAGCACGCGTACCACGCCTACTACCACGTCTGGGAGACGCTGGTGCGGGACGATGCGCCCGAGGCCTACGGCGTTGCGTGCAAGCGCGTCGACACCCGCGAGCGTCGTAGCGCCTTCAACTCGCGGCCCCGCCATCGCGAGGCCTTCGAGGCCGTGCTGGGGGCGCTGCGGGCTCGCGACCGCGTGGTGGTCTCTTTCAACGACGAGGGCTATCTGGGCCTAGCGGACCTCGAGGGCATGCTGGGGTGCCTCTGGGGCGGGACGGCCCGTGTCCACGTGCGGACCATCGAGCATGTCCGCTACATCGGGGCCCGCATCGGCATCCACGATCCCAAGGGCCGCAAGGTCGGCGAAGTCGGGCGCCTGCGCAACCACGAGTATCTTGTGGTGGCAGACCGTCCGTCCGGCGTCAGGGCGTAAGGCCGCTGGCCCGGGCCACGGCGTCGGCGACGATGCGGGTACCGATCGCCAGTTGCTCGAGGCCCAGCCACTCGTCATCCCCGTGGATGGATTCGAGTTGGGCCTGGCTCGCGATGACGGGCATCAGACCGATGCAGGCCACGCCGCGGGGCCGGAGGCTGGCCGAGTCCGTCGTGCCCGCAGGCGTCAGCATGGGCGTGACGCGGGCATCGGGGACGTGGGTACGGACGCTTTCGGTCAGCGCGTCGTAGAGCGTGCCCGAAGCCTGGCTTCGCGTGCCCGGCCGGTCCTGAAGCACGCGGATGTCGAGCGCGTCGTCGCCAAGGGCGTGCTTCAGCCAAGCGAGCGCCTCGCTACTGGCCTGTCCGGGCATCGTGCGCACGTCGACGAGTGCACTGGCCTCGCCCGGCACGACGTTGACCTTGGTGCCGGCCTCGAGGACGGTCGGGTTGACGGTGGGGCCCAGAGCGGCGGCCAGGGAGGGTTGCCGCGCGACGACGAGCGGCCCCAGCAGGCCGGCCATGCCCGGCCAGCGCAACATCTGCAGGACCCAGGACGCGGGCCACGGCAGGGTTGGCGCCAAGGCTCCGACTAGTGCGTCGGCCTCGGGGATGAGGCCCAGTGGCCGGGGGGTGCGCTCGAGCCGGTCGAGGGCGCGCAGCAGACGGCGGGTGGCGCTGTCCGGACGGTCGACCGAGCCGTGGCCCGGCTTGCCACGGGCCGTGATCCGTACCCAGAACGTGCCCCGCTCGGCCACGGACAGGCCCACGACAGGGCTTCCGTCGGGTGCCACAAGCCCGAAGCCTCCCTCATTCAGGCACTCCGAGGCCTGCAGCAGTTCGGGCCTGAGCTCGAGCAGGCGGTTGATGCCCCACGTTCCCCCCGCCTCCTCATCCGCGACGGCCACGAGCAGCAGGTCCCGATCGGGGACCTTGCCGGCCCGGCTCAGCCGAGCCATCGCCAGAAATTCCATGACCGTCAGGCCCTTCATGTCGAGGGTGCCTCGCCCCCAGATCCGGCCGTCCCGGACGACGCCCCCGAAGGGCGGGTGCTGCCATTGCGAGGCTTCGGCAGGCACCACGTCCAGATGGCTCAGCAGCATCAGCGGGGGCTTGCGACCGGACCCGGGCAGGCGGGCCACGACACACGCCCTCTCCGGGGCGGTCTCGATGACCTCGGTCCGGAAGCCCTCGGCCCGGCACCAGCCGGCGAGCCGCTCGGCAGCCTCGCGCTCGCGTCCTGGCGGGTTGCTTGTGTCCACGCGGACCAGCTCGACGAGCAGCCGCGTCGCCTCTGCTGCGTCTGCGTCAGGTCTCGGGGTCGCACCTGCCGGGCTCGCGGCGAGGATGCACAGGGCAAGGGCCGCGAGGCCGGTCTGCCTCACGCGGTGAGCGTCCATTGCTGGAAATGCCGCGTGACGGGCGCGATGGTCGTCACGGCGAGCGTGCGGGACCACGTGTTGACGGCCAGTGCCTCGCGCGCCGCGGCCAAGGGGCGAAAACCCTTGCCGAGGGGACGGAAGAAGTCGTCATGGTGCATCGGCAGCAGCACTCTGGGTGCCAGCACGGCTTGGACGCGCTCGAGCAGTCCGGGCGTGGCGGTCCAGCCGGCCATGCAGAGCATCAGCACGTCGGTGGGCGCCCATTGGCCGGGCATGCCCAAGACCTCGGCGCTGCCCGAGTGGTGCAGCGATCGGCCACGCCAGCGGATCCGCAACCCGAGGACGGCATCATGCCTCCAGTCCCGCAGGCGGAGCGGAGGACGCGGGTCCTCGGCGACCTCGCCGCCGACCAGCCACTGGGTTGCCAGTGGCGCATGGGCCGAGGGCACGAACGTGACCTCGAGGTCTCCAATCCTGTGCGTTTCGCCCGCAGCCACGGGTTCGGCCAACTCGGCAGGCAGGCCTTGGGCCCGTGCCAGCCGAAGCATGCCCTGGGATGCGAGGAGGGGTGCCCGGAAGCGACCTGCGATGGGCGCCGCGTCGAGCGCATGGTCGTAGTGGGCGTGGCCGACCAGCAGGGCGGTGGGGCGCGGCAACCAGCGCGCGACGCGTTCCAGCACGGCGGGGTCCGGATCAAGCGGGGAGGATAACGTGCGCCAGAGGCCCGGACGGCTGACGAAGGGGTCAAGCAGAAGCGTGGTGGATCGGGTCTGGACCAGGAAGCAGGCGGTACCCAGCCACGTCAGGCGCAACGTGTCCGGAACCGGCGGGTCCCACGCCGCATCGGGCATTGTTTCGCGCTCAGGGCCGGTTTCCGGACGAATCCACTGCGGCATGGCCGCTGCGGCCAGGGCGAGGCCCTCAGATGTCCAGCGAGACATCGGCCACCGGCCGGAAGGTCCTGAGCTCCATGCGGAAGACGACTTCGCGGCGGTCACTCATCTCGATGGTCCGGACGTAGCCCGTGCGGCCATCGACGCGCACCACCATCGACACGCATCCGGGCAACAGGTGGGGGCCCCGGACCTCGACGTAGCCGAAGCCGCCTTGTTCGCCCAGGAAACGCGCTTGCGCAGCCGGGTTCGACAACATGGCCAGCAGGCTCTGGAGGTCCGTCTGGGCCAAGGTGTAGCCGCGGATCGAGATGATGCGCTTGTCCGTCAGGTCGAGATCGATCGGGATGGCACCCAGCAGGCCGGCAGCCCGGACCTTGATGGTGCGGCCTCCCTGCCAGAGCAGCTTGGCTCCCTTCGACGCGCCCTCGAGAATCTGGATGCGGAGCAGGCGCGGTTGCTTGCCGCGCAGGTCATACATGCCGCGAATCTCTTCGGTGGCTGACTTCTGGTAGAAGGCGAGCTGGGACTCGTAGGCACGGACGGCCTGGTGGGTGCGCAGGACACGGTCCACCCACTGCCAGGCTGCCGCGGGGTTGTCGGGTTGGGTACCCGGCAGGGGCAAGGGCATGGGGGCCTGGGTCGGCAGGGTCGTCGGCGGGCCCGAATGGCGGTCACTGCCGCAGCCGGCAAGGGCCGTCATCATCGCCAGCGCAAGCGTGGCGAGCACACGGCGTGTGGCGGTCTGGGGAGGCAAGGGCTGCATGGGTGTTAAGGGACCGTTTGCGAGTCTCTGACCCTACCTTAGCAGAACATCAGGAACAGGAGAAGTGATTTCTTATTCGTTTCTTGTCCTTGTCTTGGGGTTATTCGCTTTCCGGACACGCACGCAGGGGAGCCTTGGAGGCGACAACTCCCCCATGAATATCCAAGGCATGGCCAGCTCGATTGCGCGGACCCTTGGCATCGGCAAGCCGTCGGCAGCGCCAACGACACGTCCGCCTGAAGAGGCCGCCGGCATGGCGCGCGACCGACTGCGCCTGTCACCCGAGGCGCGGGTGCAGCATCCGGTGCGTGTCCGGCGCCTCGAGGGCTGGGATGATCTGGTTCAGGTCGTCTCGGTCGTCCTGGGCACGCCAGTCACGGCGGCCATCGGCGGTGTCGTGGGCGGCCTGATCGCCGGGCCGCCCGGCGCCGCAATCGGGGCCGTGGCCGGGGGGTGCCTGCCGGGTGCCGGCATCGGCCTCTACGACATCATCCAGAACGTGGTCGACCGCTTCCGTGGCGACGTGAAGGACTGGAACCAGGCCAAGCTCGGCGCCAAGCTGATGCTGCTCGGTCCCGGACCCGTGCTGCTCGGCGCGGCCGTGGGCACGGCGCTCGGAGGGCCATTGGGGACGGCCATCGGTGCCTTCGTGGGCGGCGGAGCCTATATCGGTGCGATCTTCGTCGGCAACATCGTCGGGCGGTTCTTCCGGAAGCCGACGCCTCCTGTCGAAGGTCCCGGAGGGGAAGTGCCCGTGCCGCCACCGGACGACACCGCGCCCAAGCCCGAGCCTGCCCCCGAGCCGACGCCCGGGCAACCATCTCCTGCCCCCTGACGAACCGTCAGGTGCGTGGTGCCACGCCCTGAAGCTCCATGGCCTTCGTGAAGACCGCCCATGGCTGGGCACCCGACAAGGCTCGCCTGTCGGGGAACACGAACGTCGGCACGGCGGTGATCCCCAGTTCCTGCGCCAAGGCGAGGCCTGCTTCGACTTCTTCGGAACGGGCGCCGCTGTCGAGATCCCGTGCGAGCACCTCGGGGTCGAGGCCAACCTGCTCCGCAACGTCCAGCAGGACCTTGCGGTCACCGATGGCACGACCGTGCCCGAAGTAGGCGGTCAACAAGGCGCGGTGGAAAGCGTCGCCCCTGCCGTGGGCCTCGGCGTGGGCCGCCGCCTCGTGGGCGAGGTGGGTGTTGGGGACGAGGTCCGGCGGAGCATAGGGCATGCCCAGGCTGGTGGTCGCCTCCTCGAGGCGAGCGCGAGCCTGCGCCAGGTAGGCGGGCGGCAGGATGCGCGACAACGGGACGCCCTCGTAAGGCGTGTCCGGTCGCAATTGGAACGGATGCCACCGCAGCGTGACCGGGTAGCGGCCCACAAGCCGGGCCAGCCGATCCAGGCTGACGTAGCACCACGGTCAGACGAAGTCCGACCAAACCTCGATGATCATCACCCCCACGAGTACCGCATCCTGCAAAGACCATGCAACATGGCTGGGGCAAGCTCGAAGGGTGGAGGTGGGCCATGAGGCGTCTCCTGGTAGTCGACGACGACCCCGACCTCGCGGGTTTGTTGTCCACGTTTCTCGTGCGTCACGGCTATGCCGTGGAGGTCCGCGGCAACGGCCACGACCTTGAGGAATACGTCGTCGGCAGCGCATTGGTGCCGGACTTGCTGCTGCTGGACGTGATGCTGCCGGGCCGGGATGGTTTCACGTTGTGCCGCGACCTGCGCGCGCGCGGCCTCTCCATTCCTATCGTGATGCTGACAGGCAGGGGCGACGATCTGGATCGAATCCGGGGGCTCAGGCTGGGTGCCGACGACTACCTGCCCAAGCCCTTCAATCCGCATGAACTGCTGGCCCGGATCGAGGCCGTCCTGCGGCGCTCCGGAGCGCAGGCGCCGGTCCGGACGCTCGAGGTGATCGAGCCTGCCGTCGTCGCCAATCAGTTCGACGGCGATGAACGGACCCTGTGGCTCGAGGGTCGGTCCTATGTCCTGACGCCCACGGAGGCCCGACTGATCGAAGTCATGGCCGCTTCTCCGGGTCGTACTTTCACCCGGGATCAGTTGCTGGATGCCCTGGACGTCGCCGGGGCGCACGACGTCTACGATCGGGCCATCGATGTCCAAATCAGTCGGCTCAGGGCCAAGATCGAGCCTCACCCACGACGCCCGAGGCACCTGCATACCGTGCGGGGCCTGGGCTACAGGTTTACCTGGTGATCCGGTCCGTCGTCCTGCGCCTGTACGGTGTCGTGGCCATCGCCCTGCTCCTGTTGGTCGTGGTGGTGGTCGGGCTGGTCACGTGGTCGATCCGACGGGACGAGGCGAGCCTGCGGGCCATGGACCGCATGATGCTTGCGCAGGGCCGATGGGTTTCCGACCGGCTGATGCAAGGCCATGAATTCGCACGATTGCCCGGCGCGGGCGAGGTGGCCCGGGCGCGTGACGAGATGGGCATGGGCATCGAGATCGTCCCCTGGGATGCGGTACCGGAGGTGCTGCGTCGGGCACGTACCGAGGTCGCCATCGATGTGAAGGAAGGGACGCCGGGATTGGCTTGGCTCAAGCCGACGACACGGCTGCCCCGGGTCGAAGGCATGGGTGCCCAGTGGCCGGCTGCTCCCGGTCCGGGTGGCCTCACGGTCAAGGGGCCTGGCTACTGGGTGCGCCTGGGTTCCGTGGATCAGCCCCTCGGAGCCGCCCACGTCATCATCCCTGCACCGGTTCCCGATGCCCCGCCACTCGTCCGCTATCCTTGGCTGGGGCCCGTTGTCCTGGGTTTCATCCTGATTCCCCCGCTGTGGTTGTGGGTGGTGATTCCCCTCAGGCGCATCCAGCAGCGGGCGCACCAACTGGCCCTGGGCGATCTCGAGACGCCCGTGCCGCGGACGCGGCGCGACGAGTTCGGCGATCTCGAGGAGACTCTGGAGGGCATGCGGGCACGCCTCGCCGAGCTGATGGCCAGCAAGGACCGGCTGCTTTCGGATGTCTCCCACGAGCTTCGGGCACCCCTGTCCCGGGCATTTCTTGCCATCTCGCTGGTCCAGGCCGATGCCGAGTCGGCACCCTACGTTGCAAGGGTTCGCAAGGACCTCGAGGCCATCGAGCGCCTCGTGAGCGAGCTGCTCGAGGCAGCGCGTGCCCAGCGCCTCTCGGGCCAGGTGCGGACCGAGGTCGACTTGGCTGAGGTTGCCCGTGCCTTGGTCCGGGAGCGGGAGCTGATGCCCGAGGAAATGGACGTGCGCTTCTCGATGGCCATCTCATCGTGTCGCGTGCTGGGCGATGAGCGCCTGTTGGCGCGCGCAATGCGCAACCTGCTCGACAATGCTTGGCGCTACACGCCCACGGGGGGACACATCCTCTTTGAGGTCCGGACCGAGGGTCGGCAGGCCAGGGTCTGCGTCGTCGATGACGGTCCCGGCATCCCGGCCGAGCACCTCGACAAGGTCACGGAACCCTTTTACCGGGCTGATGTTTCCCGTGCGCGGACGAGCGGGGGGGTGGGCCTGGGCCTGGCCATCGTCAAGG